>Ga0207952_1000008_pt1 | contig 402247 bp, 454 predicted proteins | sample SubbioR12Aug_8Ca_FD_184831 | JGI IMG/M metagenome (GOLD analysis project Ga0207952, IMG submission 184831) | Serpentinite rock and fluid subsurface biosphere microbial communities from McLaughlin Reserve, California, USA - CR12Aug_8Ca (SPAdes) | ecosystem: Environmental > Terrestrial > Deep...
TTTATTCCGGCGTTTTCCTTTCGGCACATGATGCCTCCGAGGTAAATCGAACCGCGGGCCGCAGGTCTCGAGGAGAGACCGTAGGTTTCGAGCACAGCAGTGCGAGGGGCGATTCCCGGTAGGGTCATCAAGAGCGAAAATCAAAACCAAAGTCGCAACATCTCATCATGGTACTATTGCCCTATGAAAAAAGAGTTTGCGTCAAAGGATCTCACGATCCCGGAGCGGTACCGATTTTCAGTACAAAGCATCGTGCCGAGAGCCATCGGCCTTATATCAACAATCAGTAAAGACGGTATACACAATCTTGCGCCATACAGCTCGTTTACAATCGGCACACAAGAACCGCATACAGTCTCATTCTTGACCGGCACGTACAAGAAGCACACGCCAGACAAAATGAAGGACACACTTCAAAACATTATTGAGACACGCGAATTTGTCGCGAATATTGTTTCAAAAAATATTGCAGAGAAAATGCATCGCACTGCTGGAGAATTTCTACCAGAGGAAGATGAATTTAAAGAATGCGGCTTGACCCCGGCAGCGGCAAAAATGGTTGCTCCTCCGCTGGTGGCAGAATCGCCCATCAACATCGAATGCACGGTTTTAGAGCTTGTAACTATCGGGGGCGGTAAGCCCGGTGGAGGTACTTTTGTAATCGGTGAGATCCAGTACATCCACGCAGAGGAATCATTGTACGATAGTGATGGGAACATTTCATTTACGGCGCTAGAGCCAGTTGGCAGAATCGGTGGTGGACGATTTGATAACGGCGGATACTGTACCGTCCGCCCAGAAGACTTCTTTCGATTCACAAACAATAAGTCTTCTTAAGGCACTGGGCTTCCCTTAGTAAGCCATTCCACCCTCTCCGCAAGAACCTTTTTCTTCCTTTGCGCGTTATAAAAAAAGATTCGAGAGGGATTGATGAAACAGTACCACTGCACGGGTAATTGCTGCGAAATTGGGCGCGCTCTTCCAAATACTACGACCACTATCGTAACCCGAGAAGGAGTTCCTCTTAACGGAGAAATTGATACTCTTCTCTATTACAAAGGCCGCGCAAGTTGTTTTCTTCGCCTTGATACTGGGCAATTGTGCGAGCTTATCTGTACCAAAAAAATTCGTAGCGGCTGATCCACGCGGCACATGTGCCGCTTTTTTAATTAGTACGCGGGAGTCTCTAGGGAAACTTTATATATCGCGCCAGCTCTATCATCCGATATGTAGACAGTGCCTCCTGGCTCGGTGAGAATGCCGACAGGGCGACCGATTGCATCGTCCGTGTCATTGGTCGTTAAAAATCCCGTAAGAAAATCAACTGGTCCGCCAATCGCCTTTCGGTTGTTGTCGAGGTTAAAACGCACCACTTTGTACCCTGTCGGCTGCGACCGATTCCAAGAACCGTGATATGCGACAAGAAGATCACTCATCATATCCTCCGGCCATCCTTCCTCAGGGACGAAAGCAAGTCCTAATGCCGCAGAATGCGCCTGGAGTTCAATCTGGGGGGCTATCGTATCCGCACATGGATCACGAACATATTGTTTAGTGTCAAAATCTGTATCGTGGATTTTAGCGCCGTAACAAATCGGCCAGCCATAATTGCCTCCCTTGGTGATGATATTGACCTCATCCGGAGGAATGTTGTCTCCGATGAGATCCCTCCCATTATCGGTGCCCCAGACTTCCCCCTTCACGGGATCAACGGCCATAAATACAGTGTTTCGGAGTCCGGCAGCGAACGTAGAAACTTTCTTTGTCGCCAAGTCATATGATAGAACCGTCGCACGACGAGCATCGCTCTCGTCACACACATTACAAGAAGAACCAACAGAGATAAGTATCTGCTTCCCATCAGGATGCATTTGAAGGGTTCTGGTGAAGTGGCCACTTCCGGTCGGAAAAGAGGTAAGGGTCTCTCCACCAGTTGCCCTAAATGTGTCTCTCTCGTAGCGGTACGATTTTAGTGCTCCTGTCTCGGCAACGTAGAGGACACATGCGTCTTGGTCGGCACTCTCAGACATCGTGTCAGGACAATGCATCAAGAGACCGTGTGGTTGCGAGAGTCCTTCAAGAATTGTTATTGCTTGATCGGCTTTACCGTCGGTATTTACATCCGGGAGTGCTACCACCTTCCCTTCTGAAGTTTGCGACACCAACAGCACCCCTTTCGGGTCGCGGATCATGACACGCGCACCTTGTACATCGCGGGCAAATATTCTCGCCACAAATCCCTGCGGCGCCTCAAGAGGAGCAAGATCCCCCGCTGGAAGAGGAGCTGGTGGGGCCGTGCGGGTGAAAAGTTTTATAAGAAATTGAGGCGGCTTTTCTTTGACGTACTCATATGTGTAATAGCCTCCTACTCCCAGAATGGCGAGTATGGCCAAAATGATAAGTAAGGATCTCATAGGAGTATTATGTACTACCTTTCTGGAAAAGAAATGAACAGAAGATTTTCATTCATAAAACCTATCATCTACGGAGCCGCTATCACCTCCCGTACACCACAGGAAACGTACGATAGAGGTACATCCTTTCACACGGGTCCTTAGGCGCGAGCCCGCTTTAAAAAGCGCCTTCTTTTAGCAGCGCTTAATTTGATTACCCATGCAACATTCAATTAAAAGTCGCTATGCCCTCGCCGCGCTTCTTGCGGTAGGGGTCCTTTTGTCGGTTTCCCTGTTGGTGATGGCATCCTTCGCACAGGCACAAACGCGAAGAGATTCGCAAGCCCCTGACAGCGAACGACGGGGATCAGTCAGTACTACCAGCAGTACGCAGAATTCCCAGGCAGGTTCCTCTGAAAATTCAACAGGAGAAGCCACGGCGTCTCTTTCGGTTAATGGAGTTAATACCGCGAGTCTCGCCGAGGAGATTGTGTGTACCGTGTTCAATCTCTTAAGCAACTACGGCATCTTCCTCGATAGTACAAATTGTCCAAATGCTCCTCCGCCGCCGCCTCCACCCCCACCGCCGCCTCCACCTCCGCCTCCACCCCCACCTCCGCCCCCTCCCCTAGCAGGACACCTCACGGTCATTAAAATCGTAAGTGGTGGCGGAGCCGCTTCCTCAAGCGCCTTTACAATGAATGTAAACGGGGGCAATGCGAGCCCAAATTCTTTCTCGGGAAGTGCGAGTGGAACGATAGTGACGATAGATGCGAGTTCGACCTACGCGGTTACCGAAGCAACCTCGACAACATATACCGGAGCCTTCTCGGCTGACTGTAGTGGCATCATGTCCCCTGGAGGCAACAAAACCTGCACGGTCACCAACACACCCACTCAACAGCCGACGACCACCACAGGAATTCTCAAGGTTATGAAAGTGGTGAGTGGTGGGACGGCTTCCTCATCTGCCTTCCAGATTCATGTGAAAAACGCTTCCTCAACTGAAGTTACCGGCTCCCCGCAAGCAGGAAGCGCAACGGGAACGACGTACAGTAATCTTCCACTTGGATCCTACTCTGTTTCAGAAACAGGAGGACCAAACGGATACGCCATCTCCTTTAGCGGGGATTGCAATAGTAGCGGAGACATCACACTTGTAGGCTCCAGCACAAAAAGCTGTACCGTAACAAATACTTTCGTTCCTCCCCCTGCAACGACGAGCAGCATTAAGGTGACCAAGCTCGTAGTCGGAGGAACTGCGACATCATCAGACTTCCAAATTCATCTGAAAGATGCCTCCTCCTCTAGCGATGTGGCCGGAAGTCCGCTCGCAGGCACCAGCAGCGGTTCAACCTACAGTGCTCTGGCTTCAAGTACCTACATGGTGAGTGAAACGGGCGGACCATCTAACTATGTTGCAAGCTTCAGCGGGGACTGCGACCAGAACGGCATGATCATGCTCCCCGCAAGCAGCACGAAGAATTGCACCATTACAAACACGTTTCAAGGCGGAAACCTCACCGTGATGAAGTTAGTCGTTGGCGGCACAGCGACATCCTCTGACTTCATGATTCACATCGCGTCCTCCACCGCTTCAACAACGGACATTATGGGCTCTCCGCAGGCAGGCAGTGCGACGGGAACTACGCACATGCTTCCTATTGGCTCATACTTCATATGGGAGATCGCCACTAGCACTGCCAGCACGACAGGCTACACGCTCACCTATAGCGGTAACTGCAGCCAAGGACTCGTTGCCATCACTGCTACAACCACCCCCACTGTATGTACGCTGACGAATACGTTCGTCGGAGACTGATCGAAAGTAGCAGAGAATAATCAAAACCCACATGCCTAAAGGCATGTGGGTTTTGTATAAAGAGAAATAAGGATCTTAGACCACCAACGCCGGCTCAAGAGATTCATCAATCGCGCGATGGACTTCCGTGACCGTCATGGTCTCGCCCGGATGCTTTTCGGCGACATGTGCATCGATTGCATCCTGGTTCATCATTGCTTTCATTTCTTTCACTGCCTCCTCGCGAGAACCTGCTTCGACTGACATAGTGTCGCCGCAGCTGCAAATCATCTGATACGTCATAGTTGTATCGTTATAATTGCTAAATACTTCCCACAGAATGCCAGAGAACACATGACCGGAACATGAATGGTAGAGTATAGACATGGACTACATCAGTGCGGTTTCTTTTGCCAACGCATGGTTCACGGAGTATCCGCTTGCACTTGGAGCGCTTCTCGCGTGGTCGTTTGTCTGGAAGGGACTTGCACTGTGGCGTGCCGGGCGCAGTGATCAGCCGATCTGGTTTATTGCAATACTTCTCATTAATACCGCAGGGATCCTCGAGATCATCTATCTATTGTTTTTTGCAAAAAAACGCCGTGAAAGTGCGACTCTTTAAAGCTTCCGGGCGCGGAGAGCGCAATCATGGATGGCTCAAAACCAACCACTCTTTTAGCTTTGCCGATTTTTACGAACCCTCGCTCCTCAGTTTCGGTGCCCTACTAGTCCTCAACGATGACACGGTTGCTCCTGGTCGGGGCTTTGGTATGCATCCCCATAAGAACATGGAGATAATTACAATCCCGATGACTGGGGCGCTTCGCCATGAAGACTCGCTCGGCAATAGTGCCACTGTAAAAGCAGGTGAAGTGCAGCTTATGTCGGCAGGCACTGGCGTTGTCCATTCAGAAATGAACGCCTCGGAAACGGAGCCAGTCCATCTGTTCCAGATCTGGATAGTACCAAATATGCAAAACGTTCCACCACGCTACGAGCAGAAAGCGTTTACTCTTATACCAAATGCGCTTACGTCCGTTATTTCACCAACCGGAGAAAATGACACGTTTCGTATCTATCAAAATGCATACCTCGCGCTCGGCTCGTATGAGAAACCCGCAAGTGAAACATATAAAACCCACAGTGAAGCAAATGGTGTATATCTTTTTGTGATTGAAGGAGAAGTTACTATGTCCGGGTACGAGCTTGAGGCTCGTGATGCGGTGGGTATTTCTGAAGCGGGGGAGGTGTCTTTTATGACAAATGGGCCGACAAAGGTGCTCTTTATTGAGGTCCCGCTTGTTTCTTAGCGGTGGCAAAAACAGGAGTTTTTGCTAGAATGCCGAAGTTATCAATGCGCGGTTAGCTCAGTTGGTAGAGCATTCCCTTGACGTGGGAAGGGTCATAGGTTCAAGTCCTATACCGCGCACCAAAGACATAGATCCTGCACTGCTGCAGGATTTGTGCTTTGGAGCGAGCCGGAGGCATGTTTCGCGAGTACGCGAAACAGCTGAGGCCGGGTCGGGAAAATTTGATTTCGTCGGAAATCAAATTATTGCTGACCACTAAATCATCTATGAAAATCCTTGCGATTGAAACCTCCTGCGACGAAACCGCAGTGAGCATAGTGGAAGCGACAGGTGAAATCGGAAATGCTTCCTTTTCCGTGCTCGGGAACGCCCTTCTCTCACAAGTTGAAATCCACAAGGAATACGGTGGGGTCTTTCCAATGCTCGCAAAACGAGAACATGCGAAGAACCTGGTGCCTATTCTTACCAAAGCTCTTGAGGAGGCAGAAATACTTGAGGTTTCGGCCTCAAAGCTTTCCCCGGGAGAGCGAGAGAGGATTGAGACACTCCTCGAACGTGAACACAGCCTCGCAGAGTTTCTAATAGCATTTTTTGAATCCTACGAAAAACCTCCAGTTGACGCCATCGCCGTAACCGCCGGCCCAGGCCTTGAACCGGCACTTTGGGTGGGCATTAACTTTGCAAAAGCTCTTGCTACCGCATGGAACCTGCCAATCGTCCCGATCAATCATATGGAGGGCCATGTCATCTCCTCCCTTATACGCGACCAGAAAATCGAGAACATTGCCTTCCCTGCACTTGCTCTCCTCATCTCGGGTGGTCACACCGAGCTTGTGCTGATGAAAGACTGGCTTGCCTACCAGCTCGTTGGTTCGACACTGGATGACGCCGTTGGTGAGGCATTCGACAAAGTCGCCCGCATGCTCGAGCTCCCCTACCCGGGCGGACCGGAAATTTCTAAACTTGCCGAGGCGGCACGTGAAAAAAACACCAAGGGAGATATAAAACTTCCACGCCCAATGATCGGAGCGAACAATTGTGATTTTTCATTCTCTGGTCTTAAGACTGCGGCCCTCTATTCCCTTCGCGATATACCCGCCATAACTCACGAAGCAAAAGAGTCCTTTGCGCGAGAATTCGAGGACGCGGTAACAGAAGTTCTTGTTGCAAAGACTAAGCGCGCGATGAAAGAGCATGGTGTTAAAACGCTCATCATCGGCGGTGGTGTGTCTGCAAACAAAAATATTCGAAAAGAATTTGAAACTTTCGTTGCCAAAGATTTTCCAGAAGCAAGGCTGTACATTCCCTCCCGGGAACTCACGACCGACAACGCGATCATGATCGCTGCCGCAGCCTACTTCAATGCTATGAAGTACGGACTTCCTACTTCTGCCGATTTCATTGCCGAAGGAAACCTTTCTCTTTCACATTAAAAAAAGCCCCTGCTCCGGGGCTATGAGTTTGGTTTCGTCGATACAAACAGATAGAGGGCGACCAAGAACTGTTCGAGCTCATCTTTCGGTATTCCCGTTTGAACATGGAGTTTCTCAATGGTCCTCTTAGCTTCGTGGAGAGGTTCAAGAAGTCCTTTGCGTTCGACCTCCCGTAGTGAGGCAACAGCGACAGCAAAGGCAATTTCACCGAGACGCTTTTGGTTAAGGGACGTTGGTCGTTTCTCTGGTGCTGACATCGGATGGCTCCATAACATCTCCTTCTATTGTACAAATCGACCTTTTTGGAAGCGGTTCCAAAAAAACGGCTTCCTTGCTAGACTTTTTGAGTGAACCCCAAATTCCTCAAACCCTACAATCCAACCGAAGTCGAGCCCTTGATCTACAAGCGCTGGGAAGACAGCGGCTTTTTTAACCCTGATAATCTCCCCTCCACGCACAAAGAGCCCTTTACGATCATAATGCCGCCGCCCAATGCTAACGGCTCACTCCATGTCGGACATGCGCTTTTTGTGACTATTCAAGACCTCCTTATCCGGTTTAAGCGTATGCGTGGCTTTAAAACCCTCTGGCTCCCCGGGGCAGACCATGCCGGGTTCGAGACGCAGCTTGTATATGAAAAGAAGCTGGAGAAGGAGGGACGCTCTCGCTTTAAAATGGATCGCGAGGAATTCTACAAAGAAACACTTGCCTTCACGCTCGAGAATAAAAAGTTTATGGAGCAACAACTCCGCGAACTTGGTGCGTCGTGTGACTGGAGCCGTGAGAAATTCACTCTCGATCCTGAAATCGTTGAGACTGTCTACGACACATTCGAGCAAATGTATAAAGATGGCCTCGTGTATCGCGGCCTTCGCCCGGTGAACTGGAGTACTAAGTATCAAACCTCCCTTTCAGATCTTGAAACTAAGGCTGTAGAGCGGATTGATCCTCTTTACTACATGAAGTACGGCCCATTCGTCCTTGCTACCGTGCGTCCTGAAACAAAATTCGGCGACACTGCAATCGCAGTGAATCCAAATGATAGACGCTACCAGGAATGGATCGGCAAAGAGATCGAGTTTGAAGGACTCATTGGACCTATAAAGCTTAGAGTCATCGCGGACGAGTATGTGGATCCTGCCTTTGGTACGGGTGTCGTTAAAATCACTCCTGCTCACGATAAGAATGATTTTGAAGTTGCGAAGCGCCACAACTTACCAATGGTTGAAGTTATTGACCGCTACGGAAAGCTAAATGATCGCTGCGGTAAATACGCTGGCATGAAAGTAATGGAAGCGAGAAAAGCAGTAGCAGCCGACCTTGAGGCGAAAGGGCTTCTCGAGAAGGTGGACGAGAGCTACAAACATACTGTTCTTGTGAATTACAAAAACGAGAATGATGTACTGGAGCCGCGTGTAATGGCCCAGTGGTTCGTAAAAATGGCTGACTTAGGTGCAAAAGCGCGGGAAGCGGTTGAGAGTGGGAAAATTCGTATTTTTCCAGATTTTCAAAAGAAAATTTTCTTCCATTGGCTCGAGAAGCTTGAGGATTGGAACATTTCCCGCCAGATCGTGTGGGGAATAGGAATTCCAGCCTGGTATCGCCCAACAGGAAGCAGTGAATCTGGCAAAGAACTCGAAATCCACGTGGGGAGAGAGGCTCCGAAAGGCACAAATTGGGCACAAGATGCCGATACCTTTGATACGTGGTTCTCATCCGGTCAGTGGCCTTTCGCTTCACTTGGCTACCCAGATAGCAAGGACTACAAGACCTTCTACCCCACCTCGGTCATGGAGACCGGTTATGACATTCTTTTTTTCTGGGTGATGAGAATGATAATGCTCGGACTATACCGAACGGGAAAGGTACCCTTTCGTGATGTGTATCTCCACGGTCTCGTACGAGACGCGGCAAAGCAAAAGATGAGTAAATCAAAGGGCAACGTAATTAATCCGTTGGATATGAGCAAAAAGTATGGCACCGATGCAATGCGCATGGCACTCATCATCGGTAATACCCCTGGGATGGATATGTCGCTCTCCGAAGATAAAATCCGTTCCCACAAACTTTTTGCCAATAAACTTTGGAACATCGCACGATTTATTCTTGAAAACCAAAAGGAAGGCGATATCGAGGGAACGCCGGCGATATCTGCGGTAGAAGTGACATATCTGAAACAACTGCAGAACCTCACCGAAGATGTGACGAAAGACATTGAAGAATATCGCTTCTACATGGCCGGAGAGAAACTCTACCACTATGTGTGGCACACTCTTGCCGATGTTATACTGGAAGAGTCAAAACCAATTTTGAAAGGTGAGAATGATGAGGCGCGCCTCTCCCGTCTGTGGACGCTCTACCAAATTCTCACAAGAAGCCTCAAGTTACTTCATCCCTTTATGCCATTCCTCACCGAGGAAATCTACTCCTCCCTTTCCGACCAAAAGAATCTCCTCATGATCGAGGGTTGGCCAGCCGAATAAATGTTCTCCTTTCAAAACATAGTGATCGCTCTCCTTGCTGGCGTTATCCCCGCGCTCCTGTGGCTTTGGTTTTGGCTCAAGGAGGATAAGAGTCACCCGGAACCAAAAGGCTTTCTTTTTCTCTCGTTTCTCGGCGGTATGGCGTGTGTGCCGCTTGTGATCCCTTTTGAGCACTACGCGCAGCAGTGGCTCCCTATGGGATTCCTCGTCATCCTTGTGTGGGCAGCAATTGAGGAATTCTTTAAATTCCAAGCGATGCATATTATCGACCTCCATCGCGCAGTGTTTGATGAGCCGATAGACGCGGTCGTGTATATGATCACTGTCGCTCTTGGATTTGCCGCTCTCGAAAATGCATTCTTTCTCCTTGATCCCCTTGCCGGCGGAAACCTCTCTCACACAATCCTTACTGGAAACCTCCGATTCCTCGGGGCATCGCTACTCCACGTGCTCTCCTCCGCAACAGTCGGGGTATTCATAGCTCTGTCATTCTATAAATCGCATACTGTACGTATCGGCTACCTTGCCGTCGGACTTATCCTCGCGATCACATTGCACACACTTTTTAACTTCCTTATAATTGCAAGTAACGGGAGTGGTACGCTTATGGTGTTCGTAGGAGTGTGGGTGGGGATTATTATCCTCTTCCTCATCCTCGAACGCGTAAAGCGAATAAAGGCTCCGCGGACTCTATTACACTAATTACTTATGGCTCGAGGACGATCATTTTTTGAAAGACTCACTGGTTCCGTCAATGTCGACGATTACGCCGATTCCTTTGAAGAGGAACGTCAGGTTGGGCGAATTCAGCATGAACCTCTTCGCGCTCCAGCGGCAGCGGAGGAAGAAGATTCTGTCGGTGAACTTACCGTGGATATGTATCAAACCGCTGATTTTATCGTCATTAAAGCTATTGTTGCCGGTGTGCGTCCCGAGGATCTCGATATTTCAATCACGAGGGACATGGTGACCATCAAGGGCCGTCGTGAGGAATCTCGCGAGGTTCAGGATGACAGCTATTTTCATCGCGAACTATACTGGGGCGCATTCGCTCGTACGATCCTCCTCCCGGCTGAAGTTGAGTGCGAGGAAGCAGAGGCGGTGGAGAAACACGGCATGCTCATCATCAAACTTCCAAAGATCGATAAGGCGCGACAAACAAAACTCAAAGTTAAATCGAATTAGAAAAAGCCCGGACTAGTCCGGGCTTTTACACTCCATCTTCCTTTTTACTCCTGATCTGCGGGATCGTCGGTTCAAGAACACTTGTCAACTCGAGGAGCTCAAGTGTGGGGCATCGACCTGCTTTCCCTCTCAAAGGAAAGTAGTGGTCAAGATTTTTTTGCGTCGGTGCAATGTGGAGCGCAAGTAAGACTGCTGCAGCATCCTCCGGATGATCGAGGTAGGAATCCTGGATCAGATCTACCCATCTGCCGTTGATCCGCCTTCGTATCGCCCATCTCCCCCTTGGCACTTCGTAGAGATATTCACTGCTCATAGCGCCTGTCTCCGTAGGAGTTTAAAAGAACAGAGCCCGCTCGAGGTGGGCTCTGTCTTAGATGAATCTTCCTGATTTATCCAAAACGCAGCCCACCTCGCGGGTTTAGAATGACGACGAGAAGATTGGCTGCGTTTTGTTTCATACTTTTAGGTATACCATACCCTACCGTTTGTGCCGAGGGGCGGGACTCTCACTCTCTGGAAACCCACGGTTTTCCAGCGGCTTCGCCTGCCTTCCTCCCCGGGGAACATCCTTGCCGGCCCCTCCCGTTCGAGCCCTGCCACAGAAATACAAACTGCCCGGATTTTTCCGGGCAGTTTGTATTTTGTGCCGAGGGGCGGGCTCGAACCGCCGACCCCCGCTTCTTCAGAGCGATGCTCTACCAACTGAGCTACCTCGGCATAAAGACACGTTCCAACCAACTTCCGCCAGAGGTGGACCAGTCTCCGGCTGGGAGCTACCTCGGCAATGGAAAACAATATATACCCTACCCTAAAAAAGATGGGTTTGCTACTGCGAAGCGGAACTGCTTCCAAACCCAAACTTCGCCATAAATTCCTGGAACTGCTTTTTAAGATCCTCCGGAAGATTCTGCACATTAACTGCAGTGTCTTGGGCCCCCTGGTAGGCATTTTGGAGGCGCGCAATCTGCGGAGCAAGATAATAATAGTAGAGTCCCGCTGGAAGTATGAGAATGACAAAAGCCCACCAAATAAATTTTATGAATCCCCAAAATAGAGAGCTGCGTCGCATGCGATGAAGCATGCGGTTGTTATCCTTCGTCAATTCGTAGATCTCTTTGAGGTACCCTCGCTCCGGGCCAATAGGAGGCATGCTTTTAGTATAGCAGTGGTTTGTGGTCAGAGATAATTTATCCGCCGTCGCGGATAAATTTCCCCGACCCTGCCTCGCAACCCCGCTTACTAGCGGGGTATTGCTCCGGCTGGCACAAAGCGAAAAAGCATACTGTTTTTTCGTCTTTGTGCCCTCTGCAGGAATCGAACCTACAACTACTCCTTAGGACGGAGCTGTTATATCCATTTAACTAAGAGGGCGATGGCAAAACAGTAGCATGCAAACGAACAAAGCAAAAACCGCGCACATGCGCGGTTTTTGTTCAGGATACCCCGAGAGATTCCTGCAATTTTTCCTTGTTGAATCCGATGATCATATCGTTGTCGATAAAGATAACCGGTACTCCCATTTGGCGGGAGCGCTCAATCATTTCTTTGCGCTTAACCAAGTCAGAGGCAACATTATGTTCGGTGTAGGCAATATTGCGCTCCTTGAGAAAATCCTTTGTCATCTGGCAGAAATGGCAGGTAGGGGTACTGTAGATGGTAACTTGCTTCATGGACCTTAATTAATTGCTAACGGAAAATTAGTATATCACAGCTCATTATGTGGATAACTTTGGTCAAAACGCCCTTATTTTTCTGTGCGGGTACCGGGAATCGGCGTAAGGTCACTAAGCTCGCAGGCTCGCTAAGTGCCTCCTGCCCGGACTCGCCTACCGCAAACGGCATGGCTCCGTCTTTCGATTCCCGACGCACGCGAAGCAGTTCGCATGCTTATCCCGCAAAGTAAAATATTTTTCTGTGCGGGTACCGGGAATCGAACCCGGATCTGATGCTTGGGAAGCATCCATTCTGCCACTGAACTATACCCGCATTTCCTTATTTCAACGAAACCAGAAGCTATTACCCACTATCGGCCAGAGGCCGACCAACCTCCGCGGAACTAACCCAACAAATTAAAAGCCAAAAAATGCCCTCACCCGACTCCAAAAACCAAGTTCCGTAACGGCCGAAGAAGAAGCATCGCCATTTTGATCGACGATGACTATAACCCTCTCGCCTGGCTTTGCAACCTCAAAGCGACTCCTCACCTCTTCCTCCACCCCCCGTGGAGTATCAAGATTCTTTAGTTTACTCTCAATTATTGCTGCCCTTGCTTCAACATCGGCAAGTTCTGCACGTCGGTCACTAAGAAGCTGCGCAGTCGCTCTTTCCCGCGTATACAGAGAATATACTGAACGAGAAAGAAGCACAGCAATGACTAAGAGGACCAGAAAAGTAGGCCAGCTAAAGAGTATTTTTCGCCATGGACTCTCTTCACGAGCGCGCAGCATATGTGCTAGTATAGCCTGACCAATATGTTTGATAAACGCACCAAAGCAGCCTTCAAGATGATTTGGATTGTCCTCTCAGTACTCATCATTCTCTCGATGATACTGCTCTACTTCCCTGTCTTTTAGAGAAAGCTACTCCTAAACCGCTTCGCGGTCGGACGAACATCTCGCATCGCGAGATGTTTTAGTCCTCTTGCTTTACCATCTTGAGGAACACGTCCTGAGGAATATTTACCCGGCCGTGCTCCTTCATCTTTTTCTTTCCTCTCTTTTGTTTCTCGAGCAGCTTCATCTTACGCGTAATATCCCCGCCATAGAGATACCCCGTGACGTCTTTGCGCATGGCTGACATGGTACGGGAGGCAATAATGCGCCCCATCGCCTTCCCTTGGATTTTCGTGACAAACATCTGTCGCGGTAAAATTTTATACAACTTCTCAACAGCTTCCTGTGCATCGTGCTCAACTTTCCTGCGAGAGACAATGCGCGAAAAGGCTGGAACTACTTCTTCCGCTACCAATACGTCGAGACGAACGACATCGGCAACCTTCATGCCTTCGATCTCGTAGGAAAGAGAGGCGAATCCAGAGGAAACACTTTTTATTTTGTCGAAAAAGTTTCGCATCAGTTCTCGCATGGGCATACGTACCGTCATTTTAGTTCGCCCATCAGCCCAGGTCTCGGAATCCCCAAGTTCCGCTTCGTGGTCGTAGAGGAGCTGCATAATGGGACTCACGTAGTTTGGAGGCGCAAAAAGGGTGACCCTAACCCATGGCTCACGAATTTCCTCTATATGGCTCTCTTCCGGGAAGCGCATCGGGGAATAAATTAATTCCACCTTATTTCCACGACTTCGTACCTCGTAGGCGATGGTTGGTGTTGTGACGATGAGGGTGAGATTGAATTCCCGCTTAAGTCGCTCGGTAACGATCTCGAGGTGAAGCATTCCCAAAAACCCACAGCGGTAGCCGCGCCCTAGATTTCCGGAAGACTCCTCTTCATAGGAAAGGGACGAGTCCGAGAGTTTAAGTTTTAAAAGCGACTGGCGCAAGGAATCAAAATCATCCTGACTTTCAGGATATACCGATGCCCATACCACCGGAGAGGGAGTAAAGTAACCGGGAAGAGTCGGCACTTTTGAATTGTTGCGAGCAAGGGTATCGCCGACGGAGGCAACACCCGGCTCTTTGATACCGGTGACAATGTAGCCAATTTCTCCTGGAGTAAGCACCTCCCTCGGTTCCTCCTCTGGCGCAAAGGTTCCTACTTCGGAAGCAATAAAAGTTTTCCCTGCTGCACGAAATTCAAGTGGCGTGTTTTTTTTCACCTCCCCATCGAAAACCCGTAGATACACAATGACACCTCGGTGGTTGCTGTATTTAAAATCAAAAATGAGACCGCGGAAGTTTTCTCCCCCAGCGTAGTCGTTTTTTGGCGCAGGCACACGCATAACAATCGCATCCAGAAGTTCCTTCACCCCCTCCCCCGTGCGGCCGGAACACATAACTACCTCTTCTGGAGAGATCCCGAGAAGTGTCGCTAATTCAAGTTTTACCTCATCGACACGCGCAAGTGGGGAGTCAATTTTTGATACCACGGGGACAATCACCAAACCCTGCTCCCGTGCCATGGCGAGGGTTGTGAGCGTCTGCGCTTGCACTCCTTGCGTTGCATCCACAAGAAGAATTGCTCCCTCGACGGCGCGAAGTGCTCTCGAAACTTCGTAGGAAAAATCGATATGCCCTGGTGTATCAATGAGGTTAAGGACATACGTCTGTCCGGAGAGAGTATGCTCCATCCGCACCGGCTGCATTTTAATGGTGATCCCGCGCTCGCGCTCAAGCTCCATGGAGTCGAGCACTTGGTCCTTCATTTTCCGCTTTTCGATGGTGCCGGTAATTTCCAAAAACCGATCGGCAAGCGTCGATTTACCATGATCAATATGGGCAATAATGCTGAAATTGCGTAAGTGTTCCAGTTTCATACTAGAGAGAGACTTAGACCTTTGGTTCCACCTCATTTGGTGCAACCGCTGGTGTCGAGAAGATCCGCGAGCGTGTCGAGGAGATGATCTCCGCAAGCTCACGATTTTTGAGGAGACGCAACAGCGCAATTCCCGCCACAATACCCCCCAATCCCGCAAAGAGTCCCTGGCTGAATATACCGGCTAAGGTCTGGATGTCAAAGACATTATCGAGAATATTAAGGAGAAGATAGGCGACGAAGCCCATAAATACCGAGGCGCCGAAGGATTGAACCACTCCTGGGAGGAGTTCATGCGCAAAACGATTGAGATCCCGTTCAAAGAGAATGAGGAGAAGCGAGGCATTAATGATTTGAGCAAGACAATACCCAAGTGGCAGCATGAGAATTGCGGTTCCAGGAATACCGGAGACTCGAAGTAATGACTCAATGAAATGCGCGAACGACGAAGAAGTCTCAAAAATATGAAGCAGTCCAAAGCAGAAGACAATAGAAAGAAGGGCGGAGGTGACATTCACAATGAGAGGTGTCGCCGTCTTGCCTGCCGCATAGTAACCGCGCACGAGAAGAAGGACGAGCGATTGAGCAAGAAGGGAAACGATAAAAAGAGCGACCGCTGCGGCAGTAAGACGAGTGTCATCCCAGTCGAAAGCACCGGCACCAAGGATGGTACGCACGATTTGAGCGCGCAGAACGATAAAGAGAGCGAGTGTCGGGAATGACCAAAAAACGATGTGGCGCGATGCAGCAGTGATCTGGGCGAAAAATGCTTCCCTATTCCCTTCGGAAAAAAGGCGCGCCAGTGTGGGAAACGCCGCCACCGAATAGGAGACCCCGATGATTGCAAGCGGAACGGCTTGAAGATTGAGCGCGAGATTAAAAATGGCAATGGAGCCGGTAGCAATCCCGGAGGCAAGGGAGGTAATCACTAAAAGCGCTATCTGATTCGCAGAGAGCGCAATGGTACGAGGTAGTGATAGAACTGCAGCTTTCCAAAATTCAGAAAATGAAAATCGCACTGTGGGATATGGGAAGAATCCAGTGGAGAGCGTGTAGGGAATTTGTATCGCAAGGTGAAGAAAAGCTCCGAGTACAACTCCCCAGACAAGCCCCGCATTACCCATTTGCGGATAGAGGAAAACTACGCCGAGGATGATGCCGACATTATAAAGAATGGGCGAGAGCGAGTAGAGGAAGAATTTTCGATTGAACTGCGTGACAGTGCCTAAGAGCGACGAGAGTCCAAGGAGTATTGGTTGAATGAGAAGAATCCGGCACAGGAGTACCAGCTCACTTGAATGCCCGAGCGCTCCGGAGAATATTTTAGGGAGAACGAACGGTGCAAAGATAAAGACCAAGAGCGAGGCAACCCCCATGAGAACGAGATAACCCGTGAGCATCGAATTAAGAAAAGCTCGAGCCCTTTGCCTCCCTTCCCCAATCTTTTCAGCGAAAAAAGGAATGAGAACGTAGACCGATAAAAGCGAGGTTACTCCCGCAAAGAGAAGGTCGGGGAGACGAAACGCCGCATAATACATATCGAGGGTTTCCCCCGCGCCAAAAGCGCTGGCGAAAAGTCTGTCACGAAGCAGCGCTAGGAGCTGTGAGACGATGGCGAAAGCGCCGAGGAGGTACGCGGCCTGGTGTATTCCGCGTACCTCCTTGTTGATTACTTTTAGGAATCTCTCAACCATTGCTATTCCCCACTAATAGGAGGGGAAGAGCGTTGATCTGGCCGAGATGAAGCTGGTGAATTCGTGAATGGAGCCTTACCTGCCTTGAGGTTGGCTAATACAGCCTTCACGTCGGCATTTTCAGGATTTGTTTTCGCAACTTCCTCGAACTGCGCAATAGCTTCGGCGCTCTTCCCTGCTCTCGCATAGGCCAGTCCCAGGAAATATCGCGCGTTGGCGTACTGTGCATTCAATCGTACAGCCTCCTCCAGCGCAATTATTGCGTTCGTATCGTCATTAGTGGTGTAGAGAAGGTACCCGAGCATGAAGTAGATGGTCGGTTCATTAGGAAGAATTTGCTGCATCGCGAGAAGCGCCGAGATTGCTTCTGGAACCTTCCCTTCGGCAACCTCAAGCTGTGCCAAAAGGTACAGCGCCGCGGTGTAGTCGCTCTTTAGCGCGAGGGACTGTGTGAGATGCTCTCGTCCTTCTTTTGCCTTATTGTTTGAAAGCTCCAAGCGAGCAAGGGTGAGCTCGAGGTCAGGGTTCTTTGGATTAAGCTGTATCGCGCGTGTAAGAGAAGTTTTTGCATTATCGTACGCACCCTCGACTTGAAGCGGCAAGATCGCCACGTACACCTGTGCCAATGCGAGCCAGTTTTGGTAGTTTGCCCCATTGTAGAGAACCGCGGTTGAAGCATGCGCTATCGCAGAAGTAAGTTCGGCCTGCGCCAAAGCTTTATCGGCATCGGTCGGGTTTTCCTTCTGAATCATTTTTCCAAGTTCCGTAAGGTTCGCTACTGACGCGATCCGTTCATACTCGTCGATATGCGCAAACGCGAGAGCGCTTGCGATACTTTCTTTTGCTCCAGCTCCATCCCCGAGTTGTAGCTTTACCGATGCCTTGCCCGCGTAGAGCGCCGCCCCGTAGCGTCCGCTAATGAATACAAAGAGTACAACGGCAACGATCACACCTGCCGCGAGAGAAAGTTGCACTAAATAACTTCCCCACGTAGGAACCTCCAGATTAATTTCTCGCTTGATGAGATACCCTTCAGCAATGAGCGCTGCTACAAACAATCCGACGGAAATGAAGGCGAAGAGGACCGTGACTGGGGAGGGCGTGTAGAGAATACAGAAGGTGACGAGGTAAAGAGATGTGAGCGCAAATGTGCTCGCGTAGAAACTCTCCCTTCCCCCGACTTTCGTGAAAAACTGAATCGAGGCGAGGATGAGAAGGAGAAGGAAAATACCGTAGGCGAGAATTCCGAGCGCACCGGTCGTGATAAGCGCCGTTGGAATAGTCCCGACCCCTTGGCTAAAGTCTACGTTCCAAAACGGCGTCGAATTGACGACAGAAGGTTTAAACTCGAGCCATTTCGAGACAAAGGTGTTGGGACCGGAGCCAATGAGAGGGCTCTCCTTAAGAACATTCTTGCCAATATCGATGGTGGTTGCCCAGGAAGGTCGTGCCTCAAGTTGTGAGATTCCAACCGCAGTTGAGAGAGAGCCTCCTATACCGCTCTGAAACGCAAAGAGACCCGCAACGATTGCAACCGCAATAGTAGAAAGGGTGAAGAGGCGCATCATAGGAGCTAGAGTCCGCACTCGTATTGAAGAGAGGAGCTCGAGAAGGAAAAAGCCCGCCGCGACAATCGAGACAACAAGAAGTGCTGTGAAGTAATTGGTCAACACCAAGAAGAAGAGGGACGCGACCAACCCAGCAAATGTGAGCAATTTCTTCAGGGGGGAGAGGATTCCGACGCGAAGGAGATTGAGGCAGAGTATTGTCGCAAGCCCCGCAAGAAGCGCGAGATCATTCCACCCGCCAAAAAAGTTTGAAGTGAGGTCTGTAAAAATTCCGAATGAAAGAAACGACGCTCCTACCATCAGCCGCAGTGCAACGTAGAGTCCAATGAGAACAAAGACGATGACACTACCCTGGAGAAGTCGCGAGAGGTGGCGGCGAGTGGCAAGGAGGTGCGCCGAGAGCGTAGCAAGGAAAGCAGCGAGAGCTACGAACGCGAATGTATCAACTTCAAGGCGGTTACCGAAAAGCGAGAGCTTCGGGGTAGGGCCGAAAAGGGCGGCAACTGCGTACGCAAGAGTGATGAGCCAAACAGCGATAAGGAGTGGGTGCGCAATGAGTGAGAGTCTCCGACGAAGAAGCGCCTGACCGGCTGCTATTAGAAAAGCGATGAGCGAAAGGAATCCAAGAAAGTAGAGCTTATTGAAAACGAACGGAGTCCAGTTCGCCGGAATAAAAACAAGCGGTGTAAGCACAAAAGCAACTAGAAGAAGAAAGGAAGGCAAATTTGAAGGGCGAGATTCGTTCATAATTAAATAGTAGTTATAAAAAAAGTATACCTCGTGTATTTCTCTAATAACAGAGCCCCTCTGTGGGTTAAATAAAACGACAAAGGCCCGCTTTCGCGGGCCTTCACCATTTTTTTTCGTGCACCGATAAGCCGAATTCTGTATCCAGTACTACTTTTCAAAAAGTGGTGCTGGACGATAGTCATTTATCTGGGCGCATAATTACTCATGCGCTCAAGCGGCACTTCACCCATCCTCTAAAAAGAGGAGGGCGACACGGCCTTGCACAGAGGTAAGAGTTTTGCCGTTTCATCCCCGCCTCGCGACGGGACAATCCCGCACCAGTTTTTTACAAAACTGATGCGGGACCCTAGCCTTTCAGCATTGGCGTTTCTGTTCGCATCTCGCACCTTACGGTGGACGGGCGTTACCCGCTACCCTGCTCCCCGTACCGCTTTTATTTCTAAAAGCGGTACGGGGCTGTGTTCGGACTTTCCTCGCCTCCTTTGATTCCTCGCAGGGGCGCGACTATCTAATGCACCCCTACATTATACCACAAACTCTCCGGAGCACAAAACACCCGCTCTCGCGGGTGTTTTGGCCTTACAACAAATGCCTTTATACGATCTCACAGGTACCACTGACACATGCCAACTCTTTTTTCATCTCCGTCTCATCGCGAAGCTCGTAGGTGACGAGCTTGCTGTAATCAACATTCTCAAAACGCTTTGCAAGTTCTTCGTACTTCTCTTTTGTGATCGGCTCATACGGAGCAAGTTGGTAGACGTGATTGTCACGCGGGAGGAACGAGAGCCCGCCGGTAATTTCCCAGTTTGCGTAGAGCCAATGTGCAACGTCCACCCATTCATTCTCACCAACAGAAACGGTGACTGAAGGATTGTGTTCGGTGTAATTTACTTTCACCTGCTTCCAGTGCTCAAGCTGGTCAAGCGCGGTGAGGTCATTTTTATAGACCGAGGTGCTGTCCGGAGATTTTACCGGAAACTCGAGGACATAGGTGTTCGCGGTCTCCATGCTCTGTCCCACTTCCGGGTTATATGGCACTCCCTGGTCTTTAAGCATCTTAAAGAGTGAGTCAGTCGCAGAGATGCGAATACGGCGAATGTAGTACGGAGCGTGACGAGGGTGCATGCCGGATGCGCAGTTCACCATTTGGGAGAGTGTGCCGGAAGGCTTCACGCACGTGATCGCGGAGCTCGCGTTGACGCCAAAGCGAGCTGCGTATTCCTGATTCACCTCAATGGCGCGCGCTTGGAGCTTCTTAAGCGTTGCATCTTGTCGGACTGCAGGAGAATCCCACTGGCCGGTAAGAGATACTCCGAGAAGGCGTTCTTTTTCACAATTTTCTTTCCATTCCTTTGAGAGGTACCTAAAATCGGTGAGGGTTGATTGATAGGTTCCAAGAATTGTTGCTATGCGGATCTTTCGCATGAGAGACTCTTCGGTATCATCCGCACGGCATACCACTTCAGAGAGGTTGCAGAATTGCTTGCTCTGAAGGATGATCTCGCCGCACGGGTTGGTACCCAGCCGCCCGATCGGATTTGCACCATCCTCTCCATACTTCTGCTGTAGAAGCTCAACACGTCTTGCTGGTAGCTGGGTCGGGAGCGAGCCGCGGTTAAAGATACCGCGCTCCCCCGCTCCGCTTTGAATGAGTGAGAGCCACTCCTGCATAAATTCAGCTGCGGTCGGCTTACTTTCGTAGACTGCCGAGTTGTTGGCGAGAGAGCGATGTGGATGCGTGAGGTAAAACTGGCCTTTTTTGGCGTCGCGGATGCCCTCATCATCGAGATCAGAGAGCGAGATCATGGCCGAACGGCGCACTCCTCCAGCCACCACACAATCCCCAATCTTGCAGATCATGTCGTGCGCATCAAGATTCGTGAGGCGTCGTGCTTGTCGCGAAAGAATTACTTGGCGTGCAAAGGTCAAGAGGTTGCGAAGTGGCTCGGGACCTGATGCTTTGCCTCCCATGGTCTTGAGGCGCGCTCCAGCGGGGCGAATGAGAGAATAGTCGAAATCAAGATCTTTACCATCAAACCACGTTTTAAGTCCGAGCGTGAGTGCGTCGCACCATCCTTCTTTGCTATCAGCGATTATGTGGGTCGGTAGTTTTTCTCCAGTTTGTTTCTTAATGAGTGGAAGCTGCTGAATGTTGGCGCTTTCAACTGCCCAGCCCGAGCCGGAACCACACATAGAGATGTACATGATCTCCGCAAAATCTTCGAGCTTGCTTGGTGCAATGAATGAGCAGTTATAGCCAGCAACATTACAGCGTTCAACCGCTGAACCCGCGAACTGCAAAAGTCGCATGGAAGGCATCGCTTCTTGTTTGAGAATTCCTTCGCGCACTTCTGCATATTCGGCCTCGGTCAATTTTTCCCCGAGATTTTTTTTCATAAAGCCCATGTAGCGATCAACAGTCTCGATCCATGTCTCACGTCGATTTTCGCTTTCAATCCATTTTGCATACGTGCGCAGGTAGACAAATTCTCCGAGCGCATTCTTTTTGAAGTAGTTAGAACTTTCCTCTGAAAGTTTTCGCACATGCTCGGGAACGACAACGCCAGCCGAGCGGAGCTCTGCACGCTTCTGTCTATAGAGGATGTAGTTCTTTGCGGTCGCGGTGTAGTCGGAGAACATCAATTCGTTCTCCACCGTATCCTGAATTCCCTCCACCGTGGGCAAAAATGTCTTGTATTTCCGTGCGATTCGCACGATATCCCCCATCACCTTGTGGGAGACGATCTCAGCTTCACCAAGAGAGCCTTCGTTGCTCGCGATCATGGCCTTACTTACCGCCTTAACTATCTTTTGAAAATCAAAAGATACGATCGAACCGTCCCTCTTTTGCACTTTCGGAACGAATTTCGAATAATCCTGCGAGCTGATGAGTTTTGTTTCCTCTTCAACTGCAGGTGCGTTCAGTAATTGGTCGACCTGTTCGCGCACTGCTTCCTCCGGGGTCATTACTTTCTTCTCTCGCTCCATGGTGAATACTAAGTTATTAAAGGTCATGACATTGTACGCCTCGCGGCAGTGACAAGAGAAGTGTGGACAAGCGTTTTCGACACCAAAGAAGACAGGAGTCAAGCCCGCATAATTTCAAAAAATTCATCTCGAGCACATGGGCGCGCACGGAGGCCTAGCTTCGGGCAATTTTGTTAGAAATTTTTTGAAAATGAGAGAAGGGTACCAACACCGACGTTAAAACTCTCGGCAAGCCCGGCATTGACTTCAAGTACATATTGTGCCGGAATTTTTGGCGAGAAGGTTGCGGGGTACGAGGAGGGTTGCGCGTCATGCGTGACGTCGACGACGCGATAATTTTCGTCGAGCCAGATCATATCAATCGGAAAATGCATGTCTTTCATCCAAAAAGAGTGCACCTGCGGCCGATCAAATACAAAGAGCATTCCTTGATCAGACGCTAAACTGATGCGTCCCGATAATCCTTGCCTTTTCCCCTCATCAGTTGAGACAATTTCTACTTTAAGCGGGAGAACTCCGAGGTACGCGCGCGAGAGCTCTACCCCATCTGGCGTATATGGAAGCACGCTAGAGTCGCGAAACGAGAGCCAGAAGAAGAAAAGGACGCCCGCTGAGAGGATTAGGAAGGTGACAAAGAATTTCTGCATACGCTGTATTGTACCTCATGCTCCCGGTCGCTCGCCAAAGAGATCTTTGATGCGCCACTCGAGTGTATCGTCGCAGGATTTTTTTGCACTCGCGTCCGTGACGAGCGCACAGAAATCGCTCGCCTGCGAACCAAGCGCGGGTCCCCAGTAGTCGACGATGACATGGACCGCGCCGATCACGCATTGATTATAAAAATCTTTTTTGCGCGGAACTAAATTACAAAATGAGAGAATGTTCGGACCTTGTCGTAGAGTATACCCGGCAATGTCGCGCCCGAGACTTTTAAAGCACACGGGGATCATCGCTTTTGGAGCGAGCTCACAATTCGCAACGACTTTTGGAAAATCATTGTGGGTCAGCGTCAGCATCCACGCCGTTTGCATTTGATAGCACTCGTAGAGTTTCCCGTAATCATTTCCAATTGCGTTACAAGGGAACTGCATGTCATCCGCCTTTACCCAACTCGTCTCATGCGCTTTGATGGCACCGAGTCCTTGTGCCGCGATAATATTTTCCATAAACACTCCGCCGTAGCAGGAGCGTTTGCCGAAGTCGTCGCTAAATTTGTCACACTCCGCGATTGCAGAGGGCATGTCGTAGTCCTGGTACGCCATGATGCCGTGCCCAGAGCCGTGGAGACACTCATATGTCGTGAATCCAGTAGTAAACCTGCTACAGAGCTCTTCGACATTACCGGCGATATCAACGGTTCCTTTTTCGGTGAGAAACGCTTCCATTGCTCCGTGATAAAAGCCGGAGTTACACTGGGTATTCCCCTCTTTAAATACGCCCGCGCCAAAGAGTTTGTACGCGATCCGCCCAATCTGGTGGGCTTGCTGGTGGCAATCCCTCACGTTGGCTCCTTTCTCCGCATCGAGAAGGAGCTTATCCATCAAGGTTTTTGGCCCGAAAACAGCGAGCCACTGCCGAAGTTTCGCGTCATCCTCTGCGACCTTGAATATGTCGAGGGTTGCGAGCGCCACGTCGCGTTTTTTAGGAAAAATGTAGTAGTACGTTTTTGAACCAAGCGCTTTTACCCATGAGGCCACGCGGCTAATAAAGCCCTGCCCATCACTTGAGGCTCCCTCCGGCGCTTCCCCTGTCACTACTATGGTGCCGGTTACATTTGCGCGAAGGTGATCATGGAATCGCCAGTTCCCCGGGTAGAGAAATGTAAATCGGTACGACTCTCCTTTTTTTAATCCACGGCACGCATCAAAAATATCTTTCTCATTCGATCCCCCGCACTTTTCGATACCGGAGTTCGGATACACTTTGTGGGTAGGATGAATGTTACTCGCAGGCCAGCGTTCCTCATCCGAGTCATTCTGAAAAATGATCGTGTCTCCCGTTTTGATCTCAACCGAGTTTGGTGTGTATCCGTTTTTATCAATCGTTATGATTACTTCCTTTGCGGCATAGGAAATATCCGCCGCCGTGAGGAAAAGGGCAGAAGAAATGAGACTGCCGAGAAGGAACCGCTTCACATTGCGAAGTCAACCACATCTGCCTATAGTTATGCAATGCCTGAAAGAGAAGGGGTGCGCATCAACAAATATTTGGCCGACAAAGGAATTGTTTCCCGCCGTAAAGCCGATGAACTCATCGAAGCGGGCTTAGTGCGTGTGAATGGACGAAATGCCTACATCGGACAGCGTGTTGGCGAGGGCGACATCGTAGAAGTTGCCGAGGAAGTTTCAAAAATTCAAAAAGCGTTCCAATATTTTGCCTACTACAAACCGCAAGGTATCGTCACACACTCTGCTGGCCCAGGAGAGAAAGATATCGCTGCTGTGCTAAAACTCTCTCGCGATATTACTCCGGTAGGGCGCCTTGATAAAGACTCCGAGGGACTGATACTCCTCACCAATGATGGACGAATTGTTGGAAAACTTCTCGAGCCAGGAAATCTCAAAGAAAAAGAATACGAAGTGGAAGTCGATAAGCCAATCCTTGGTGCAGATTTAATGCGACTTGAACGAGGTGTGAACATTGAAGGATATAAAACGAAACGCGCAAAAGCGGTGCGTGTCGGCAAAACAAGTTTTCTCCTCACGATTGTTGAAGGAAAGAAGCACCAGGTAAGGCGAATGGCGGGAGCCGTGGGCTACCAAGTCCGAAATCTCAAGCGTGTGCGGATCGGCTCAATCACACTCGGGAGCCTCGCAAATGGAAAGCTCCGCCCCATAGAAGGGGCGGAGCTTGAGCGTCTTTTTGCCGATACCGGCATTAAGCGCCAATCGCGACCTAGACCCAAAGCGTGAGGATCGTAGAGGCTACGAGAATTGCCACCAATTGGTAGCCAACGTTGATGATGTAGAGCATCCATGGCTTTTTCTCCCAAAGTACGGAGCCGAGCATCACGGGTGCGATAAAGCCGAGCCACACCCAGAAACCAAGAGTGAGTGCATCGGTTACGGTCACTGCGCTCGCGAGGTATACGAAGTGTGCAAGTACATAGCACGTAACGAGAGCGCCGAGGGCCATAAGGCCGTAGAGCTTTGCCATCCCCTGCTTCTCTCCCATCGTGGTCATGCCCATAAGGCGCTGCCACGGCTTTGCGAAGAGCATTGGGGAATACCATACGTATCCGAGCACCATGAAAGCAACAGTTGAGGCAAGCACCGCCAAGTAATTAATAGGAATATCCATACTATTTAGTATTAAAAGCTGCTAATGCCTCTATTATAGCGTTTGCGTCCCGCTTAAAAAACACACATACGCACCTGTTGGTGCATTGTTCCGCTCGCGCCGCCGCGCTGTGCGAGGTTTTTTAAGCGGGACCGCGAGGAATAAGAACACGGAATTTTCACTCGGGTTTGAAATCGAGTGCACAAGAGTTGATACAGTAGCGCTTCCCTGTAGCAGGGCTACCATCCGGCATTTTTTCTGGCCCATCATCAAAGAGATGCCCTAAGTGACTACCACAATTGGGGCACGTGACTTCAACACGAGTCATGCCATGCGAGCTATCATCTCCCATGCCCACCGCTTCATCTTTTACAGGGCGCACAAAGGAGGGCCAGCCGGTTCCGGAGTCATATTTGTCTTTTGATGAGAAAAGCGGGAATCCGCAAGCGGCGCATTGATACATGCCCGTCTCTTTATTATCGTAGAGCTCTCCAGAGAATGGCGCCTCGGTTCCCTTATTGCGCAGAACGTCGTACTGCTCGGGTGTGAGCTTCCCCTTCCAAAACTCTTCCGGCTTATCCTTGAGATCTTCCATATCTATAGAGTAACATTTTGGGCCTTTTGAAGTTATATAGGCGGGTATCCTGCCCAAAGCAAAACCGCCCCAACTTTGTAGGGCGGTTTTGTTTGTTCCTTCTTTAAATACCCTGACGCTGTGCTAGATAGCGTCAGCTCGAAGATAGCTTCCTTTCATTACGGTTGTCGGAGCCGCATTTGATGTGGCTTGTGCCCACTTGAGGATGAAATCACCAGATGTAGCGCCTGTTTTTACTGTCCCTTTAATGTGAATGGACGTTGGCGTATTCGCGGGCAAAACCACCCGTGTGCTGGTCGCCCCAGACGCAAGAACGGCTTCATTCACGTCATTAGTGTAGCCAATCGTCACCTCAAAATCCGTTTGGCCGAAAAATCCAAGAATGATGTCGGGGGTTCCGCTTGTTGAAGAGGCGAAGATAACTCCATCGATGATGTACGACTTGTCGGTGGCAAGGCTTAAGGCTAGCTGATTATCATTTTGAAGTACGGTTGAATTCGTTACAGATTCATTCACGGTCTTCCTCACTTTTAGAGTCTCTACGAAACCCGAGAATGCGGTATCTCCCGAGTGAGTGGCACTTCCGTTATTGGTGAGGTTGTTCGCGTTTGCAGTCTGGTCAGACAAGGAATTGTTGAGCTTCCAATACCCAACAAGCCCGGTCTCATTGCCGAACAATTCTCGGGACTTATCATCAGCAATCTCTGTTACTGTGCGTACGACATTCCAGACTCGAACGTCGTCAATGAGTCCATCGAAGAATCGCAACGTTTGGTAGCTACCTATCTCAAAGTCGCCAGAGGAATTGAAGAGAGAATCGACTGTACCGCTCCCGTTGCTTGTGCCCACGCTTGAGCCATTCACGTAGAAGGTCGCTGTATTGCTTGAGGCATTGTACGTAACAGCGAGATGGGTCCACACTCCGGTCGTGAGAGAATGACTCGCTGTGAAGGCGACATTGTTGGTTCCATCACCGTTATCAAATAGATCGAGTCGCAGCGTCTTGGTACCGCCCATATCGGCATAGTGCCATCCATACGCACCGCTACCAGATGCCCATTTCCCAATAATCGCATATTGACTATCTGTCGCAGGTTGACTTTCAAGCTTAATCCATCCTTCAAATGTGAAGTTTCCAGACAGATCGAGTCCCGTCTGACTCCCGTCGGCGATCGAAAGATACTGGGAGCTTCCGCTTTCTAGATCAATTGAATGCGTGTTTGCTGCTTGAGCACTCAATCCGACAAAAGACATTGCTATTAATGAAGCGACCAAAAAAACGACAGGTACCCCCTGCACAATCAATTTTCTACTCATAAAGATGAGTTAGGTAAATAAGTAGATATTCTATCACCAAGAATGGAAACGTTGTGTGTAAAATCACAAAACCGCCCCAACTTTGTAGGGCGGTTTTGTTTGTTAGGTGAAGAAGCAAGATTACATTCCTCCCATCGCTCCTGGCATCGTGGACGCCACCGAGCCTTTTTTCATACCTGCCCAGACGCCCCAAGCGCCTACGACGAGATGAAGTGCGGTATCTGCAGGATTCTGAAGCATAGCCGTGAGAAGCTCCGTACCCACAAGAAGGCTGTAGAGCCCCACGAGGATGCCGACAACTCCAACGAGGAGAACCAGCATTTTCTGGAGATTTCCTGGCAAAACGAACATCGCGGCAAGCGCGACGACGCCGAGCACCAAGTGCGCGAGGTTTTCTGCGTTATCGAAATACCACGTAGCACCAAAAATGCTCTGCTCTGCAGTCGGACCGATGACACCGAGATAGCCAAGCACTGCAAGAAGGAGGAGCGCAATACCGCCCCACATGAGGAACCCCTTCGGACTGATTATTGAATTCATGTATCTATAAGTATTAATTCTTCTAAATGTACTTGCCATTTCGACCGAGCAAGGTTTTTGACACACCCTTATTGTAGCAAGGGCGCTACGGCAGCGCTTCCCCACTTTCCACAGCGAAAACGGCCCATTTTGGGCCGTTTTTCACTGTTTTTGTTTATCCATGGCCTCAATCCGCAACACCTTAAAGAGGAAGTAGACTACAACTGCAAGAATGATGAAATCAATGAGTGTGGCAAGGAAGTCTCCCCACATAAAATTGACCGAGGAAACCGTCGAGGATGCGGCGCGCAGCTCCGTACTATTAAATAGTAGGCCGACAAATGGATTAATGAGATCAGTAGTGAATGCGGTAACGAGCTTGCTGACCGCGCCGCCCAAGATAAAACCGATCGCAAAACCTGCAACTCCACGCTCCCGAATGAAATCAATAAACCCGGTGATGGTGCCCTTGATGCGGCTAGTCATGAAGAGAGTATAACAAAAACCTCGGTTCCCCGAGGTTTTTGCTGTCTATCGGCTAGCTCTCCCCGCCCCTACGTCCAGCTTCACGTGCCCTCTCGGGGTCATTCGCGAAGTTGCCTGGGTTATTTTCTCTACCCTGGCTCTGACCGCCCTTGCGGCCTGCTTCGCTAGCCTTCTCCCTGTCGTTTGCGAAGTTGCCTGGGTTGTTTTCCTTTCCCTGGCTTCGTCCGCCTTGACTCGCGATCTCTCGCTGCCGTTCCTCATCCATTGAGGCAAAGCCGCGTTCATCGTTATTTGTCATACGCATGAGTATTATGCTAGTAAGCAACCAACCGATCGACTACTCGGCCGATTTGAAGTCATTGTAAAAAAAATTCTTTGAATGACGCATGAAAAAGCGGCAGCCGCAACAAAGAAAAACTGCGACGTTTCGTTCGCATATAGAGGAGGGTCGAATTAACCAGTCGTCAAATTTTCTACGCTCCTTCGCTCTTACGCGACTTCAAAGAAAAATAAATATCCACCAAGGCTAAGCAGACACTCATAGCGAGAGGTCCTAGGAGAAACCCGAGTGGCCCAAAGAAAGCGAGTCCGCCAAGCACCGCAAGGAAAACCGCGAGCGGGTGGAGTCGCATCCCGCGCCCAATGAGCTTTGGTCCGAGGAAATTATCAATGAGGCCTACCGCTGTTACCCCCCAGACAATGAGACCAACGCCACCAAACGTGTTGCCAGTGAGGAATAAATACGCAATTGCAGGAAGAATCACGAGAGCTGTTCCGATGCCCGGGACGAGGGCGGAAACAGCCGCCACGCTCCCCCACAGTGCGGCATTGGGTACCCCAAATATCGCAAATCCGATCCCGGTGAGCGCTCCTTGGATGAGCCCGATGGTGAGATTTCCTTTGACCGTTGCAGATACCGCGCCTTTGAGCCGCGACACCACAAGCTCATCGTCGCTATCAGCAAGAGGACTAAGATCAACAAGATAATTTTTTAATTTGCGTCCATCCTTTAGGAGAAAATAGAAGGCAATGAGAAAGAGAAAGACGCTAAGGAGTATTTTTGCAACACTCGAAAAAATGGCCCCAAGATTGGAAAGTAATCGTTCAAACCCCTGCTTGGCGTACTGGCTCAAATTGAGATCAACTCCATCAGGAAGAGGGAGCCACGCCTTTACGCTCCCTATGGTGCTCTCGATCGATCCTATTACTTGATCTCCGCCGCCACTCGTAAGAGTCTGGTAGACGTTGCTCGTTTCTTTAAAAATCTGTGTTCCAAGAATGGTCACGGGCAACAATACTAAAACGACAGCAACAAGTGTCGTAATGAGTGCAGCAAGACTTTCGCGTCGGCCGAAGAGCCATAGCAACCGTTTATAGATTGGCTGGAAGAGAAACGCAAAAACTGCCGCGAGGATGAGGGCAGCCAGAAACGGCTCTATGATAAGAAAAACAACCACAAAGGATGCAGCGAGACAAAGGAGGAGAAAGTAGTGTGCGTGTTTTTCTTGCATCAAAAGGTGAGTTCCTTGTGTCTACTAGAATTACCCTACAATCGTGAAAAACGAACCGAGGTAGTATGGCCACAAAAGGAGTGCCAGCACCGCTTTCCAAAACCCGAGCTGAAGAAATCCGATGGTAAAAAGCCACGCCGCAATCCAGAGTCCTCCCGAGAACGTATGATTCTCGATCTTAATTTTTTGCATTAGCTAATTATCGCTCTTTTTACGCTTTCGTGCTACAAATCTTGAGTAATTTAGAGGAGGCGTCGCATAGTGGTCTAGTGCACACGCTTGGAAAGCGTGCAACCCGCAAGGGTTCGAGAGTTCGAATCTCTCCGCCTCCGCCGGTTCATAATATGGAAAAAAGAAAGCTACTTATCGCGACGCGCAACAAAGGGAAATTTCCCGAATTCGTTTCCCTTCTTGAGGGGGTTAATTTCGAGCTCCTTAATCTTAACGATGTAGGCATTCCGAGAGAATTTGATATCGACGAGTCGGCTTCAACCTTTGAAGGGAACGCGATTTTAAAAGCGATGATCTATGGGCGAAAAACAAATCTCCTCACCATTGCGGATGATTCGGGACTTGAGGTAGATGCACTCGATGGACGGCCGGGGGTTCTTAGCGCACGCTACGCTCCGGGTTCTGATGTTGATCGCTATAGAAAATTACTCGCTGAACTCAAAGAAGTGCCGGAGGAAAAAAGAACCGCGCGTTTCAAAGCGGTGATTGCGATCTACGACCCAGAAAATGATCGCGTACGCACCTGCGAGGGAGTATCCGAAGGGAGAATTGCCTTTGAACCTAAAGGAGAAAATGGGTTTGGTTACGATCCTGTTTTTATCGTGCCGAAGTTTGGAAAAACAGAAGCAGAAATAACACTTGAGGAAAAGAATTCGATAAGTCATCGTGGAAAAGCACTTCGTCTCGCACGAGAAATTCTCAAAAAAGATTTCTAAACGAAAAAGCGGCTCATTTGAGCCGCTACTTGATACGAACCGAACCGAACTTGGGTCGATGCTTCAGCAAACGAACCGGAATGCCCCCTTGGGGATTCCCCTGAAGGGAGCCTAGCCCCTCGGGCCGGCGGTCGCTGCGCCACCGTCGCATGGCGATGGCGCGGTCTCCCTCGTCGATCGCCGCGAGCTCGCTCTCGGTGAGCGCCACGCCATTTACGACGACAAGCTTTTCCTCGAACGTACTCATAGGCCCCTCCGTACAGTTGGTCGAGGAAGAATCTACCAAAGTATTTTGATTGAAGCAACTAGCTCTCTCCGCGAAGTGCTCGAACTCGCTCTTCAATTGGAGGATGCGTCATAAACAGTTTTGCGATTCCCTGCGCCAATTTTGCACCAAACGGATTGCTGATGTAGAGGTGCGCGGTTGCATTATTGGCACGTTTCATGGGAGCGCTGTAGCTGCCGATCTTTTGAAGTGCAGAAGCAAGCCCCTCCGGATAGCGCGTGAGTAGCGCTCCAGATGCATCAGCAAGAAATTCGCGGCGACGGGAGATCGCGAGCCGAATAAGAGTCGCGGCAAGGGGGGCGAGTATTGCGCCGACAATTGCGATGATAGCGAGTAGCCCGCCGCCGCGATTATTGTCCCGACTTCCCCCGCCGAACATACTCATGCGAAGAAAGATGTCAGAGAGGATCGCGACAAAGCCAGCGAGCACCACCACAAGCGTCATCACGAGCATGTCCCTGTTCCCAATGTGGGAGAGCTCGTGCGCAAGCACTCCTTCGAGTTCTGGTTTCGTCATCGTCGAGAGAAGTCCTGTCGTTACTGCCACCACCGCGCGCTCTTTGTTTCGTCCTGTCGCAAAAGCATTTGGTGCCGGATCATTGATGATGTAGAGCCTGGGCTTTGGAAGACCTGCCGTGATTGCGAGATTCTCGACGATATTATGGAGGTCGGGAAACTCGGTATCCGGTGCTGGCCGCGCGCCCGCCATGGAGAGCACGATCCTGTCAGAAAACCAGAAGGAAAAAATATTCATAAGAACCGCTACCACTACTGCGACGATGAGAATCGAAGGGTTTTGGTAGTAGAGCGACATCACATAGCCGATCCCCACAACGAGCGCAAAAAAGACGCCGACGAGAAGCCAGGTCTTTGCGATGTTTCTATCTTGATGAACGTAAAGAGAAGCCATAGGAAAAGCCTACGTAAGAGGCGATGAAAGAGCGATTAGAATTTTACGGGAACCGGTTCGCGAGCAGCAGCTTCCCCGGCGCCAAGCTCAAAGAAGTCACGACTCGTGAAGTGGAACATATTGCCGATGATGTTACCGGGAAATGTTTCGAGTGCGGTATTAAGATCGCGAACGTTGGTGTTGTAGAAACGTCGTGCGGCTTGAATTTTGTTCTCCGTATCCGAGAGTTCCCTCTGAAGTTCGAGAAAGTTTTCGTTCGCTTTAAGATTTGGATAGTTTTCCGCAACCGCAAAGAGCGACTTCAATGTTTCCGAGAGCATATTCTCGGCCTTCCCCCGCTCCGCTGGGCCACCAGCCTCCATCGCGCGGGTGCGCGCCAAGGTCACCTTCTCGAGGAGATCCTTCTCGTGGGCAGCATAGCCTTTAACCGTATTGATGAGATTCGGGATCAGATCATAGCGGCGCTTCAGCTGGACGTCGATGTCCGCCCACGCTTCTTTGGCCCGATTAACGAGCATCACGAAGCGGTTGTAGGCAAAGATCGCCCACAGCACAATGAGCACAACTGCTCCAATCAGAATGTAGATAAATGTCATAGGTGCTTATTATAGACAACTCTCGCTAAGGCGCAATGAAGAGCGCTACCTTAAAAAAAGCGCTCATTCCCTTCGGAATGAGCGGCTGACTATGCACGGGCCCGACGACTGGCTGCGATAAAACTCGGGACGACTTCCATATCCTTCCCGTTGCCGAAGAGCGACTGATGACGACGGGCATTCCTCACCTTGCGCCGCGCGAGGAAATCATAGATCACGGTCGAGCATTCGATCTCCTCACGCCTTTGCCGGTAAGTGAAGACGAGCTCGAGCTTAACGATGACGACATCGGGATGTTTCGCGTAGTTATCGCGAGCATCCGAGCAAGCACCACGCATCAAGATGAGGTTGGAGGGAAGACCTCTTCCCTCCATCAATTTCCGATGTTCTTCGTCGCGCTCCTGCGCCCTCTTCTGCGATGCGGTCTCGAGGAGAAAGATGTTCGATTTGATGATGCCTTTGATGTCAGGCAGCCAGCGGCGAAGCAGCTTCTTCGCCTGCTGCGTCTTCTCCACGATCTCGGAGATCGGGAGGGGCAGCAGCAGCTCCTTCAGAACGGTCGGCACGAGTGTGGCGACCGGCGGATCCCATTCCCTAACCCCGAAGTACTTCCTCGTCTGGTACGTGGCACGCACGTTCACCCCAACGATTCTTGCCCGTGGCATCGCATGTCCTCCGTGACTAATGCCTTTCTCACTATGAACCTGTTTGGAAGATTGTCAAAATTTCGCCTATCCTTTTCACCAAACGCTCATACCCGGAAAAGAAACCGAGCCCCGTCAGGGGCTCGGTGCTGGTTTCAATGTTAGTAATCCATCCCCCCTCCCATGCCAGGTGGCATCTGCGGGGTATCCTTCTTCTCTTCTGGTTCGTCTGCGATTGCAGCCTCGGTCGTGAGGATAAGTGCAGCAGCGGAGGCTGCATGCTGAAGTCCCGAACGCGTAACTTTCACAGGGTCAATGATTCCTGCATCGATCATGTCCTCTACCATTTCATCTTTGAGTGCATCGTAGCCGATGTTTCCTTTTCCATTTTTTATTTTCTCGACAATGATCGAACCGTCTCCCTTCCCTGAATTCATGGCGATTTGGCGGATTGGCACCTCAAGCGCACGAAGTACTATTCCCATTCCAACCGCAATGTCGTTAGATACCTTCCCTTTTTGTGTTTCAATCCATTTTTCAAGTTCAATCGCAGTTTTAAGAAGCGCAACGCCGCCGCCAGCAACCACTCCTTCCGCAATCGCAGCCTTTGTGGCATTTACCGCATCCTCAATCTTTAGCTTTAGATACTTCATTTCAGTCTCCGTTGCAGCTCCTACGCGTATGATAGCCACTCCTCCCGAGAGCTTCGCGATACGCTCTTCAATCTTTTCTTTATCAAATTTTGAGTCGGTATTCTCAAGCTGCTTGCGGAGGCTCTTCACGCGACTCTCGATGTCGGATTTCTTGCCTTTTCCACCGACGATCTTGGTCGACTCTTTGGTCGAGATAACTCGTGCCGCACGGCCTAGCATGTCGAGTGTTGCGTTTTCGAATTTAATACCAACTTCCTCTGAAATGACTTGCCCCCCAACAACGGTTGCGATGTCTTCGAGCATTTCTTTCTTTCGATCCCCGTATCCAGGAGCCTTAATAGCGAGCACATTGAAAGATCCTCGAAGCTTGTTGAGGATGAATGTCGTGAGCGCCTCGCCTTCGATATCATCTGCGATAATTACGAGATCTTTTTTGCCAGTTTGCGCGACCTTCTCAAGAATCGGGAGGATTTCCTGGACGGACGCAACCTTCTTATCAGTCAAAAGAATGAGTGGGTCTTTCATGTTTGACTCCATGCGATCCGCGCTCGTGATCATGTAGTGAGATACGTAGCCCTTGTCGAACTCCATCCCCTCAACAACTTCGGTTTCAATGCCGAATGTCTGGGATTCCTCAACCGTGACCACGCCGTCCTTCCCCACTTCGTTAATGGTTTCAGCGATTTTTGCCCCGATTTCTTCCGATTCTGCGGAAATAGTCGCAACCTGGCGAACTTCGTCTTTGTTTGCGATTTTCTTGCTTGATTTCTTGAGAATCTCAACCGCCTGCCCTGCCGCCTTTTCAATCCCCATACGCACGCCCATAGGATTAACACCCATGGTGGTGTTTTTCATTCCTTCATCGAGAATTGCCTGGAAGAGGACGACCGAGGTAGTCGTGCCATCGCCCGCAATATCGTTAGTCTTATTGGCGACTTCTTTCACGAGCTCCGCGCCCATGTTCTCAAACTTGTCTTTAAAAGAGATCTCCTTGGCGATCGAAACGCCGTCGTTGGTGATCGTAGGGCCGCCGTAGCTCTTTTCGAAAATAACATTGCGACCTCTTGGACCGAGGGTAATTTTGACCGCCTGAGCAGCCTTATCGATGCCGCTTTTTACTGCGCGACGTGCTTTTTCATCAAAAAGAATTGTTTTTGCCATACGTTTTACTTAATGATCGCTAAAATGTTGTTCTCCGTAACAAGGAAGAATTCCTCTCCCTTTACTTCAAATTTATCTCCCCACTGAAAGAGAACGGTCTGCCCCGCTTTGACACGCATAGGAATCTTTTTCCCATCCTCTGAAATACGCCCTTCCCCAACGGCGACAATAACCCCGCGATCGGTTTTTTCCTTGGATACCGTCTCAGGCAGAATGATGCCTGAAGGAAGTTTGCGTTCCCGGTCAGCTTCGGCAAGAGGCTTTATGAGGACGCGGTCTCCAACCGGAACAATCATCTCTGTGCGTGAGTTTTTCTTCTTCATGGATTTGTAGTTACTTATTAAGAAACAGAAACAAAAGTGGCTACAGTATAAAGGAGTCGCAGGGAGTGTCAATTGTTGCGCTTTTAGCCACACTTGCGCCTTCAAAAACGATCTGCTAAAGTAGCTCCCACATGGACTCCGTTATGTTTGTGCTTCCCTACGTCCAAGTCCTCCTCTCCGTGCTCCTCGTTGTAGCAATCATTTTGCAGCGACGTGGCAGCTCTCTCGGGGGCGCATTTGGCGGCGACAATTTTTCAGCGGCATACCACACTCGTCGTGGAGCTGAAAAATTTCTATTTACCTTGAGCATCGTGCTCGGAGTGCTTTTTGCGCTCTCATCGTTTCTCGCTCTCATTGTTCGCTAATCGTTTTTCTCTTTTTGCGGCGCCTTCGCGTCGTCCGTATGGCATCTGACCTTGACTCACACAATCGTTTTCGACAGCGCCTCGGGAGACCGGTAGCAACCCCGCGTTTAGGCCGCCTTCAAGGAGTTGTCTCTCGTCTCTCGCCCGCCGAGCGGATCGTTTTTGGCATTATCGTCACGGTATTTGCAGCGTCCGCGCTCGTAGTTCTCTATCGCGTTAACTCGCTCCTTATGGTCGAGGTTCCCGCATCCGGCGGAACCCTTACCGAAGGAATCGTCGGGACTGCACGATTCATCAACCCACTTCTTTCGATCTCCGATGCAGATCGAGACCTCACCTCGCTTGTATATTCAGGTCTCTTGCGAGCGACACCCGAGGGAGAACTTATCCCGGACCTCGCGGAGAACTACTCCATATCGGAAGATGGACTCGTCTACACCTTTACCCTTAAAAGTGACGTAACATTTCAGGATGGCACGCCGGTAACAGCACGGGATGTCGTCTTTACCGTCGAGAAGGCGCTTGATCCGACCTTAAAGAGCCCCCGCCGAGCTAACTGGGAAGGTATTACCGTTGAGTTGGTAGATGAGCGCACTGTGGCGTTTCATCTTAAGGCCGCCTACGCTCCTTTTTTGGAAAATGCCACTATGGGAATCCTCCCTGCGCACTTATGGGAAGCTATTCCCTCGGATCAATTCTCCTTTAGCGATTACAACGTAAGTCCCATCGGTTCAGGCCCCTACAAGGTCGCTGATGTTTCGAGAACCGCAGCCGGAATTCCAACTTCCTACGATCTAGTACCGTTTAGTGATTACGCACTTGGCGAGGCGTTTATTTCAAAATTACGCATCCGTTTTTACACGGGTGAGGACGATCAAATCGCCGCACTCCAAAAAGGAGAGATTGATTCGGTCGCAGCAATTTCGCCCCACAGCCTCACAGGACTCCAAGGTGAGAGCGATATTGAAGTACTAAAGTATCCCCTGCCCCGTATTTTTGGTGTATTTTTCAACCAAAACCAAGCTCCTATCTTTACGCATCCAGAAGTTCGTGCAGCCCTTAACGCAGCGGTCCCCAAAGACGAGATCATTGATACCGTTCTTAGCGGCTACGGCAGCGTGATCGACTCTCCGCTGCCTCCGTACGTTCTAGAGCCGGTTCAAACCTCGACTAGCTCTGTTTCAACCGCTATCTCGACCTCAACCGCGACTACAACTCTGGCCTCAACCGAGGATAGGATTGCGAAAGCAAAAGGTATTTTGGAGCGAAACGGATGGAAATGGAACGAGGAGGAGAAAGTGTACGAAAAGCAAAAATCTAAGAAAGAGGTTGAGAAACTTTCTTTCTCTCTTTCAACTGCCTCCACTCCAGAGTTAAAACAAACGGCGGAAATCCTTAAGCGCGAATGGGACAAACTCGGCGTAGATGTGACACTGAAGATTTTTGAAACGGGAGATCTTAACCAAAACGTGATCCGTCCGCGCCAGTACGACTCGCTTCTTTTTGGTGAAATCGTAGGACGAGAACTCGATCTTTTCGCCTTCTGGCACAGCTCGCAGAGGAACGACCCTGGCCTTAATATTGCGCTATACACCAACAAAGATGCAGATAAATACCTTCAAACTGCGCGCGGAAGCTCTGATGAAAAGGTTCGCCTCGATGCGTACGAAAAATTTGCTGCCCTTACCCGAGCTGAGACTCCCGCAATCTTTCTCTACTCCCCCGATTTTATTTATATCGTTCCGCAAAAGCTTGAGGGAGTGGAACTGGGACTTGTGACTACCCCGTCGGAGCGTTTTATCGGCATCAACCGTTGGTATCTCGAGACCGATCAGGTATGGAACTTCTTTGCGAATAATTAATTATCAAACTAATTCTGTATGAACGAACAACCACGACAGCCTGGCCACGGCCAGGGCAGAAGCTCTGGCGGCAGAGGAGGACGTCCGCACGGTAATCGCCCACGGCACGCGGGGGGAGCCGGCAGAGGACAGCAGCGAAAGGGAGGCGGCCACGGCGGCCCCTCGAGACGACGCATGGATCGGCGCGATCAGCGCTTTATTCCCCGTGACGTCGGGGAAGGTGGCGGTAACGGCAATGGTAGCGGTAACGGACCGGAGGAATTTATCCCCGAAATCGAAAAGGGTGTCATTCGCGTTATTCCACTCGGTGGGGTTGAGGAAATCGGTCGCAACATGACCGCTATTGAATTCGGTAACGATATTATCCTCGTCGATATGGGTTTCCAGTTTCGAACCGAAGAAACCCCTGGTATCGACTTTATTCTCGCCAACACAAAATATCTCGAGGATCGAAAGAATAAGATTCGCGCCGTCATCATCACCCACGGACATCTCGACCACATCGGTGGTATTCCCTACCTCATTGAGAGGATTGGTAATCCCCCGATCTATTCGCGCAAATTAACGACACTCATGATCAAGAAGCGCCAGGAGGAATTCGCTCACTTGGGGAAGCCAACGATCATTGAGGTAGAAAAGGAAGAATCAGTAAAAATTGGAGCCTTCTCGGTGCGTTTCTTTTCGGTAACCCACACTATTCCTGACTCTATGGGTGTGATCATTGAAACTCCCTATGGGTGGATCGTCCACACGGGAGACCTCAAACTTGACCACGTTGAGGGGGTTCCCACCAAAAAAGAGGAAGATGAGTACGCTATTTTCAAGGACCAGAAGGTTCTGATGCTCATGGCAGACTCAACCAACGTCGAGCGTCCTGGTTTTTCTGTGCCAGAAAATAAGGTCTTCGAAACTCTCAACGGCTTTATTCGCGACATTAAAGGACGCCTCATCATTGGAACTTTCTCCTCACAGCTTGAGCGCATCATAAAAGTGATTGAGTTCGCCGAAAAACACGGACGCAAAGTAGTGATCGAGGGACGTTCGATGAAAAGCAACGTTGAGATCGTGAAGCAAATGGGGATGCTCAAAACCCAGAAAGGGACACTCATTGGTATCGACGAAATGGAGCAGTATCCACCGGAGAAGATTCTCATCTTGGCGACCGGGGCACAGGGGGACGATTTCGCAGCGCTTATGCGCACCGCCAACATGGAACACAAGTACCTCAAGCTCTCTTCAAAGGACACCATCATCCTCTCCTCCTCGATCATTCCAGGAAACGAACGTGCCGTGCAAAAGCTCAAAGATAATCTCTCGCGCCAGGGCCCTAAGATCATTCACTATCAAGTTTCCGACGTGCACTCCTCCGGACACGCAAACCGAGATGAAACCGCTTGGATCCATAAAAAAGTCGGCGCAAAATTCTTCATGCCGATTCATGGATATCACTACATGCTCCGGGTTCATGCCGAAATTGCTAAGACACTGGTCGGGATGCCCGAGAATAACGTGGTAATCCCGGATAATGGCTCGATCGTTGAGATTCGCGATGAAGGTACACGGATTACGGTGCGCAAAGAAAAAGCCCCTAGCAACATCAGAATGGTTGACGGTTTCTCGATCGGTGACATGCAAGAGGTCGTGATCCGCGACCGTAAGGCCCTCTCCCAAGATGGAATGTTCGTCATCATCGCGACCATAAACCTCAAAACAGGGAAGCTGCGAAAGTCGCCTGATATTATCTCGCGAGGATTCGTATATTTGCGGGAAAGCCAGCAACTTCTCGGCGAGGCACGCCTCATCATCAAAAAGAGCGTCGAGGATTCAACTGCGGGACAAAACCCAATCAATTTCGACTACGTGAAGGACCGCCTCACCGATACGGTTGAGATGTTCCTCTTCCAAAAGACCAACAAACGTCCAATTGTGATCCCGGTACTCCTCGGAGTGTAAGACTGCGCTACAATAGGGGTTGTGGCTAACACGACGTTGCGGGTACTTCGTTATCGAAAAGTTCGTTGGCTCTATTTGGCTGGTTTTATTGCGTATCTCCAGCTAAATTTCTTTCTTTACGTCAACAGCAACTTTGTCGGCGACATAATCGGCGAGAGGGGGGTTGGCCTTATCTACATCGCCGGCGCACTCCTTAGCATTATTGCCTTCGTTGGCGCCTCCCATGTCTTGCGAGAAATCGGTAACTACCGGGCGCTGGTTCTTTTTACAGCTCTGCAGATCGCAATACTTTTCGGAATAGTAGTGTCGAGCAATCCCCTTGTAGTCCTCCTTCTCGACGTATTGCTTCTCGCGCTAGAGCCAGCGATTTTCTTCTCGCTCGATATATTTCTCGAAAATTATTCACACCCCGCCCACGGGGAGGATGACCGCACCGGTGGAGTGCGAGGACTCTATCTTGGCATCACAAATATGGCATTCGTGACCGGGCCCTTTCTCATGGGAGCAGTCGTTGGACCTGATGAGAACTTTAAGAGTGCATACGTTATCTCCGCTTTCCTTTTGATCCTTTTCCTAGCGACGATTGCACTTCGATTTCGAAACTTCGTCGATCCACCGTATCAAACCATTGGCGTAAGGGGCATCGCGCCGGTATTTCGCACCCTTTTTAGAAGCCGTGACCTTACCGGCGTTTTTGGAGCACAACTCTTTCTACGCCTCTACTATGCGTGGTCAGTGGTGTACATTCCGCTCTATCTCCACGCACACCTTGGCTTCTCATGGCTAGTCATTGGCGTTATGCTCACACTTACGACAATTCCGTATGTGATTTTTGAGATCCCGCTTGGACGAATCGCGGATAAGTACCTGGGGGAAAAAGAATTGATGATTTTCGGCTTTGTGATCCTTTCCGGGTCGATCGCCGCTATTTCATACGTGAGCACACCCTCTGTGCTCATCTGGAGCTTAATACTATTTCTCGGAAGTACTGGCGGTTCTATTATTGAGGTCACAACCGAATCCTATTTCTTCAAGAAAATCGATAGCAGTCATGCTCATATTCTTACTCTGTTTCGTACCATCCAACCCACAGCAACTGTCGTAGGAATACTCCTGGGCTCTGCCCTTCTCTTCGTGCTACCTCTTCAATATACGTTCATAATAATCGGAGCAATCGTTCTCTTTGGTGTGGGTTTTGCTCTGACGCTTCGGGACACGCGCTAAGGAAGCCCGAGCAATCCTCTCTTTTCACGTACTAGATTTTCGCCAAGAAGCCGCGCTACTTCAAAGCGCAGACGTACTTGTGTCGTTGAAAGATTCTTGGCAAGTTTCTTAGTGGACATCATTTCAGCGCTAAGGGCCTTAAGAATTTGCCCTCGTAACTGCCTTGGAGACCCTTCAAACTTTGTTTGGGGTCGATAGATAGGGTTCCGGTGATTAAGCCGAATACCGGAGCGTTTTAAGGAGGCGCCGTAGTCCATTAGTGCAAAGTACCAACTTCGCGTATCGCTCTTGGGAAGAGTTGCCTCTATAAGCGGCAAAAGTTTTTGATCGGAAATTTTCCCCAATCCCTTGAAAAAATGCTGGAGATACACCGTGCGGATATTGGTTTCGATAAAAATATGCGACTCATTATAGGCAAAGGTTGCAATTGCCCGCGCGGTGTAGGGACCAATGCCGGGGAGCGCGATTAACTCTTCAATACTACGGGGTAATTGTCCCCTGTGTTTCTTTACTACAATACTCGCGAGATCTCGCAGGGCCTTTGCGCGGCGATTATAGCCAAGTCCTTGCCAAAGTGTATATACATCGGAGAACGAAGCTTTTGAAAGGGACTCCCATGAGGAATATTTTTTGATAAATCGCTCGTAGTAGGGGACCACTCGATCCACCTGTGTTTGTTGGAGCATTATTTCTGAAACAGCGATGTGGTACGGATTACGAGTTCTGCGCCAAGGAAGATCCCGCCCTTTAGCTTTGAAATGGGCTCGTACTATCTTTCGAAATTGAGCTGTTTCCCTCTTCGTCATTGGAAAACTATACCACTGTGCTATAGTGTCGCTGAACGTAACCGGAGAAGGTCCATGCAACTACTCGTGGATGCATGGGGACTGGTATCGCAGAATTTTTTCGCACTCATCGGTGCTTCAGCTCTTACCAGCGTAGGCTGGATCGGGCTGTGGAAGTTAGTGCTGCGGATTCTGCCATAAGGGGAATCTACGAGACGACTGCCGCCGGACACTTGTGCCGGCGGTTTCCTTTTTAGAGGATGTGCGATTCACCTCCCAAATGAATCACTCGCTCGGGGTTTCCACTTCGAGGTTTTTGTGGGATCACGAGTGCCGCAAGAAAATATGCAAGTATGGAAGGAAGAAATCCTGTGAAAACGAGAATGAATACAAAAATAACCCGCAAAAATACGGGATCTGTTGCAAGATATTCTCCCAGTCCGCCGATCACTCCAGCGACGACTTTGTCTGTGTCGCTTCGGTAGAGTTTCTTCATGCGGTCACTATACACCGCAACCTATTCCTGTCGAGACTAGAGTTGGTATATTACATCCTTACGCTCAACGACTACCTTCCAACCCATCCTTTTAGCGTGCTTATACAAGGCTAAATTTGGGTTAAAGCAAATCGCGCTCTCCACAAGTTCAAGAAATGCCGTATCCCCTTCCGTATCTCCTACCCCGACTGACTCCTTCAGTGTAAGGCCTTCTTTCTCGATCGCCCTGCGGACAATATTTGCCTTGTTCGCGATTAGGTTAAGATCTTCAACTCTACCGGTAAAACGGTCTGAGGGTCCGATCTCATAGATGCGGCCATACACCTTATCGAATCCAATGTTTTTACAAAATGGTTCGAGAATTGCTTTGGGAGATTGGGAGATGGCGAGAAGGTAATACCCTTTCTTTTTGAGTTGCTTTATGAGGTCACGGGTATAGCGATACACGTGATCTTTCTTTTTTGCGATCACTAGTTTTGATGCATCAATGAGCACCCCGTAAGGAACTCCCTTGATATGTTTTTCAAATGCCTTTACCACTTTCATGATGTACACCTCATAACTCCCGCGACGATTGAGCCAAGCGGTCCTTTCCTTCTCGTACATATCTCGCATTTCTTTCGGGAAAGCGCCCTGTGCAATCAGCTCATCAATAAGCTCAATGATGAGGGCGGAACGGAAGAGTGTTCCATCAATATCGAATACAGCAACCTTCTTCATAGTCCAATTGTAACCTACTTCCGGGACCTATTTTGCCCGGGGCCAGCGCCTGGCTGCTCTTGGGTAGATTTTTGAAAGGGGGTGATCCTCACATGGATGTATCCTTCCCGGGCATACCTTACGCCCATACTCGATGACACGATACGTGAAAGGAAACCACTCCTCCTTAGGCAGAAGTGCCATAAGATCTCGTTCAATGCGCACCGGATCGAGGTGGCTGGAGAGATCGAATTTAATAGCAAACCGACGGACATGCGTGTCTACAGCGATCCCCTCGATGACCCCATGTGCATTTCCCAAAACCACATTCCCTGTTTTGCGGGCGACCCCTGGAATTTCTAAAATTTCTTCCATAGTTGTCGGAATTTTCCCCCCGTGTTTTTCCTTAATGATTTTTGCCGCTGCAAGAATATTTTTCGTTTTATTTTTGTAAAACCCAGCTTGAAAAATATCTTTTTCGAACTCGCGAGGATTGGCATTTACGTAATCGTCTAAGGTTTTGTACTTACTAAAAAGCTTCTCCGTAATGCGATTTACCATAAGGTCGGTACACTGTGCGGAAAGTTGTACTGCTACGAGAAGCTCCCATGGGTTACCAAAGCGCAGCAAAATGCCGGCCTTGGGAAATAATCTCTTGAGGCCGCGATTGAGGGCTTTAATCCTCGCTTTTCTCTCCTCTAGGCTCTTTTTAGTCACGGCGCGATTGTAGCATGAACGAAAACGACCCGCCGCCGGAGAGGCAGGGGTCATTTTCATCTCCGATTTGCCCCAACTAACAAGAGCATCGCGCTTGCGCTGTGGGACAAACCAAAAAACTAAAGAACCACACGTGTGCTAAGCGTCAGTATAGCACGCTTCGTTATCCACAAAAAATTTCTCTCTTTATTTTTTTACCGATTGACCCAATACCGCTCGTTGAGAAGACGTACCAGTGCTCCGAAGGTAAACAGGAAGACCACAACCGCGGCAATCCACCCGATAATAGGGATGATGGAGAGAAGTTGCATGACTGCGACGCCAAGAATTGCCCAGCGCCACGTGATGCGAGACTCTTTTACAAACCATTTTGAGAGAAGCGCTCCCGCGACAATCCCGACCATAAGCTTTGCGAGCATGAGAAGAAGACCGTAGAGAATAAGCCCGATTACCCCAAATACTGACCCGATAACGGAGACAAGAAGGAGAATACAGGCGATCGGGACGACGATAAGGGTGGCGAATCCAAGAATTGTGTTCTTTGGGATCTCGGATAGCGTCCTATCCACGACCAAACGGCTCCCCTCTTTAAACACTAGTACGGTGACTACTGCTGCAAAGGCGAGGACCAGGAATTTTGTAAGGAGCACTACCGAGACAAGAGTCGCGAGAAGCGCCTTCATATCAACACTCTGTGAAGCGGGAGTCGTTGAAGCGGTGACTTTCCCACCAATGATGGCTCCCTGCTCAATCGTCGCAGCGGTTGGAGCTGTATAGTCAAGATTTCCCTGGATAGAAGCCCCTGTCGCTACCGTGAGACTCTCCGAAACTCGGGCTGTGACAGAACCCGAGACGATACCGTGGATGAGGACCTTTCCCCCGACGATGCGCATATTTTTAAGTGCAGCACCGTCGAAGATAACGTTACCGCCGGCGATCACCACATCCCCCGAAATAATCGCGGAGGAGATCACGTGAACATTTCCCCCTCCGATAATGAGGTCCCCTCCTATTTTCCCGTCGATGGTGATGTCTCCACCAGCAATGCGTGCATCGCCGGTGATGGGAGCGCGAACATCAACAGTTCCTCCAGCTGCAGCGAGATCTTGTGTAACCGCACCGTTGATGAGAATTTTTCCGCCCGCCAATATTGCATCCCCGAATACATTGCCAGATATGGTCAAGGTACTACCCGCTGCATAAAGATTGTCACTTAGTGCCTGGCCCTTAGGGAGAGAATAATCCTCCCCGCCGCGAAGAGTCGCTGCGGAGGCAGGAAGGGCGACGAGTAAGAGAAACACCGAACCGACTAGTACTTTTTTCATGGGTGTAGTTTAGCATAAAAGAAAAACCGCGGCGCTTGCCGCGGACTACGGGGAACGAACGAGGCGCAAATACGGTATTTTCACTTTCTTTAGTCCCTTTCGCGCTTGAGGGATCGAGGAGAGCCTGCCGGTCGGAGGTGTCGCGAAGTAGCTTGTTCCTTCAATCGAATAATCCTTGGTCGGCTGCTCGTTGCACCAGAGCCCTTGGGGTGTAATCCAGCGAATCTTACGCCTGATCTTGTGAAGATCGACATGGTACCCAAAGGTTTCCGGGGTAATCGGCTCCCGACACACCGGGCAAAGACCTCCCAGGTCGATGACTGAAACCTCGGGCTCGTCCGCAAGGATTAAGTTGCACTTCGTGCACTTACCGATGAGATTTGCTGGTGTATAGACTCGGAGTACTCGAGGTTCCATGACTCGCCCTCTCCTGCTTATCACAGCCTAAAGCAAGGATCCCCTTCACGCAACAAGCTTTTCTATCCTAAGTCCCACAAGGCGAATAGGGAGTTTTTTTGGATTTTCAGTGCGGTCAAAAAACGGCATGAGAAGTTTCATCGCCCTCGTCTCAAGTGCCCGGGCGCTGGTGAGCGGATCTTTTGAAGTTACCGACCGGCTCTTGGTAGTGAAATCAGAAAAACGAACCGTGAGCACCACGGTTTTAAAACCGGAGAATTTGTTTTTTATACGCTGCTTTTCGAGATGCTCTGCCATGCGACGAAGTGTTGCGAGTACCTGGTCAAAATCCTCTGTATCTTTATCAAAAGTCTCATGCTCGCCAATCGATTTTGGAGGTTCATCTTCATATAACGTTGCCGGGGCAACTCCACGAAGTCTCTCGTACAACGAGAATCCCCATTTACCAAAATGTTCCTCGAGTTCGACCCAGGAAAGTTTCCGTGCATCACCGATAGTTTTGATGCGCAGTTTGGTAAATGTTTCTTCACTTTTTGGACCAATGCCGGGAATCGTACGGATCGGAAGTGGCGAAAGAAATGCTTCTGCATTTTTTTCAGATACTACAGTAAGACCATTGGGCTTTCGATATGAAGATGCGATCTTTGCCATCATGCGATTATGTCCAATGCCGATGGTTGCGCGAAGACCTGTGCGACGATAAATATCGCGCTTAATCTCCCTTGCTATTACTGCGGCACGTGGAAGAGTTTCTGTAAAATTCATATCGAGATACGCCTCATCCACAGATGTTTGTTCAATATGCGTTACATGCTTTCGGACGATCGCAAAAACCTCCTGGGAGGCTTTGGTGTACTTGCGTGTTGAAGGAGAAATAAAAGCCGCCTCCCTCTTCCCTTGTCGGCGGGCCCATCTTGATAATTTCCATGCCTGTGAAATGGGCATTGCTGAATGAATGCCGTACTCGCGAGCCGGGTAGTTTGCGGTCGCGACAACGCCGCGCCCCTTTCCACCTTTCGGATCCGCCCCCACCACGATAGGCAATCCTTTAAGGTATGGTTTTTCACGCTCCTCCACCGAGGCAAAGAAGGCGTCGAGATCTAGGTGAGCAATGATGGCCATGGGGACATTGTAGCTTTTTATCGAAGCGGCACAGGTATACCATTAATTAAGTATCAACGCGTACCTCGACAAGAAAGAGAGGGTGCGATGTTGGCTTCTCCGTTTCTCGACCAAAAATTCGAGCGTCCTACCTACCCCGATTCATGCCGTGCTTTCTATGCTGCCGCTGAAAAAGTTGGTGCGCGGATCTACGAGGAAAGTTCGTGGGGGAAACTCCGAGGACTGTGGCGCGCAGGGAAAGGCGAGGATGAGCTTTTGACCGTTGCCGCATATCTCGGACCAGAAAATCCGGAAAAGGTGATCATCGTCACCTCCGGACTCCATGGATCAGAGCTTTACATGGGAGCGATGCTTCAGATCGAATACCTGCTTTCATGGGCGGCCATGGCTCCGAAGGAGATCGGCCTTCTGTGCATCCACGGCCTCAACCCCTGGGGATCTTCGCACTCGCATCGTAACGATCAGAAAAACCGCGATCCTAACCGAGCAAATGTGACGCTGGCGAAAGGCGAAGCGGTCCCGACTCTTCCGGAATATCACGAGCTCCATCCTTTCATCAACCCCCGCTCGCCCGACACGTTCCGCTACGCCAAATGCCTTGAAGCGGTATGCGAATACTGGTTTAAACAAGGGATACAGGAGTTACTCCGCGGCAGCTGGCGCGAAGTAGTGCGTCGCGAAGGCTGGCGCAAGGCAATGCAGATCGGGCTCCTGAAACTGAAAAAAGTTATTGGTTCGGGCCAAGGCGCGTTTAGGGAAGGTGTCTTCTGGGCAGGCGACGGGACTCCCACTCAAACAAGCACGGTGCTCCGCCGCCTCATCCACAAAGCTATTCCCCAAAGCGCCCGTACGTGGATGCTCCTCGACGCCCACAGCGGGCTAGGACTTCCGAAAGAATTTTCCCTGATCAGCCACTTCGCCAAAGGGAGCGTGGCAAACGCTCTCATGGGGTCTTGGTACGGAGAAAACCGTATCGAAGTGACTGATGCTGACCAAGGTGTTGCAGTCCATTCAAGCGGTGTCATCGAGACCATTTTCGAAGAAGAGGCAGTTTACTTCCCGTGCGTGACCTTTACTGGGCTCTGCGTTGAGATAGGAACAAAGGCCCTTGTTCCAAGCTCATGGGCGGTTTGTAAGCGAAATTCGGTTGGCGTATACCACTACAGCGATCCGTACGCCCCCCTTGCGGTCGAAAGTCGCAAGGAGATGGATGAAACCTTCTTCCCGGCTTCGCGAGAGCTGCGACAAGCGGTGATTGAGAAAGGCCACTCGCTCCTTCTTGAGACAGTGCGGGGACTTACGTTCAAGTGTGCGTAGAGCGTCTAATCAACGCTCTTTTTTATTTTCCTCAGCGCCAACGAGAATTTTCACCGAGATAATGGATGATGAGCAGGATTGGAGGAAATGCGGCGAGCGGAAAAAAAATCGAGGAGAAATTAAAATGTGGAGATCGATATGTGTACGCTATGCGCCAATGGCGTACGGCAAGGAGAGGATCCAAAGGCCAAACACGGTATAACAGACCATAAGAAAAAGCATTGGGATTTGGCCCAGTATTACGTGGCGTTTGGAGTCGAACTCGGAGAGGGCGATCCTATGTGCAATGTAGGTAGCGACAATATGCCCGAGAATTATAGCTCCGACCTGGAGATACCAACCGCTCGCCGCCCCAATAATTCCCACTTTGTACTCGTAGAATTTTGTGCCGAAGAGGTTCCACCCTTTACCTAAAGGATCCGAGAGTTGCGGGATGAGACGCTGCCCTTCGGTGAGAATAAGTTGAAAGTAATGAGCAAAATGATATGCAATTGCTATTGGCACAAGAGAATATGCAAAGCGAAGAAGGGAGGCGTTAAAACTGTATCCAGCTCCGACCACAAGGCGCATAAGGTATATGGCTAATCCGTAAAGCAAGAAGAAGAGGAACGGAGAAAGAAGAAGAACAAAGAAGGAAATGAGCGTCGGATGAGTGAGAAGGAATGGATGAGAATTCATCACACTCATCCACGGTTCAGTATCCATAATCCCATCGAATGCAGTTGAAGAGAGAGCAAAGAGAATAAAGAATAACTCTGTTAGGTGTACTCCCCTCTCTTCAATGAGCCTTTCTCCTGGTGGAGTGACCATACTCTCTCTTGAGGAAAGCTGGATCGGTGCAAATTTTCCCACCAGCCCAAAGAACACGCTAAATAAATCTCCGTAGGTGAACCACACTGCCGTACCAAACAAGAAACTGCCAATAAATGAAACTCCGACATATCCGAGCAGAATTGCAGCCACCACCTCAGGGATTGCCCCTGCCCCTCCCGAAAGAAGCTCCAGTGAAATCAGACCGAAATATAGAATCAGCGCCGGGAAGAACCCAGTGCCGCGCGGATAACGGAAGAGTGGCTTATGATTTTTACCAAGAATTGTTGCTGCCAGGGTGCGAAATGGATTGAAGGCTTGCCAGATACCATTGACGAGCGCTTGCGCGTAGGTGAGTGCTAGAAGAAATACTATCCAGAGGAGATATACCGCGGGATTTTGCTGGTAATCAGGAGCCCCAAAAAAACCAGAGACAATAGTGAGCAAAAGCCAGAGAAGACCGAGCACGCGCAGGGAAACTACCCCTGCGCGTGAAAGTCCGGCCGCCACTATTACTTTCTTTCCGACCCTTCTCCCCCCACGTTGTGGCTCGTTAAATAGGGTTAGAATCGCGAACGATGCAATGAGCGCAGCAGCCGCCCCAATGAAATAGAAACTGACGGGGAGCGGAAGGGTGAATTGCTGGCCGAAAGCATGGGCCTGCCCCAAGAGTGGCACAAAGAGCACAACGGGAACTAAACGGTACAGAATTCTCATACTCCTACGGTTCAATGCTTATAGCACCAAGCTCGGTCTTACTTTTCTCCAGTTCGAATGGATATCGACCACTTGCGCTGGCTTCAAACACAAGACTTGCTTCTGCCCCAGGGAAAAGATCCACCGATTTATCGTACCCATGAAGGTGGAACTCTTCCTCTTCATCAGCTGTAACATTGATGGTAACAAGATCTCCCTGTTTCACCTGGAGATTACCGTCACCCGAAACGAGTCGACGCTCCTTCACCACAAGTGTGAAGGTCTTTGCGGAAGCTCCTGTCGTGTCATTCTCTTTTTCGCGGGCGACGTACCACACACCACCAAGAACAATGGCCCCAATAAACAGAAGAGCGAAAAGGCTGTTTTTCATTGTAGGGATCTACGGTTACGAAGCGACAGTCCCAACGCCGCTATCGAAATAGCTAGCGCCACTATGGCCATAGTTTGATCACTTTTTTTAGCCTCCGGAGTTGGAGCTTCAAGGACCGGACCCATTACTTCGGTGATCGAGTACGGATTTGAAACTTCTCCCCCCGCCTTTGGATCACGGTCCCAGGCGACCACAGTACCATTTTCATACGTTTGGTATGCCTTCCAGACTAGAGAGGTCGAGGATGCAGGAGTTCGGGCGGAAAATTCGAATACATCCTTTTGCCCCGCAGGGATCGAGCCAGCGATCCAGCGTAGTTCTGTAACTTTTCCACTTGAATCCTTCAGTATGTCGATACGCCATCCAGGCTTGACGAGCGGGGTTACTCGATCAAGACCATCAGGAAGGAGAAGGCGCACGGCCGTGGTTGGAATTTCTTTTTCAGTTGGAACACTTAGGCTAAAGGTTTGATACTGCGAGGTCGATACGGAAGAAGGCGAAACTGTTGAGTGCGCAAGAGCGAATGTTGGAGTAAGGAGAAGAAAGCCGAGAGTAGAAACTATTTTTTTCATCGCGAAAGAATGAGTGGTTAAAAGAAAGAAACCATTCAATCGCTAGAACGGACGCGCATTAAGAATTCCTCGACTAAAGAGTTTTGCGTGTTTGTCGAGACGCCGAGGAGTTGAGGCGAGTCGGAGGGAGTGAGGGGAAAATGCCTTGCCGACAAGAAGTTCCGGCTTAAGTAAGTATTGCGAAGCAAAAAGTGCAAAAACCATAAGTATCATCGAGAAAGTGACTACCTGGCGCTCATCGCTGTTAAGAATCGCTTGGATGGAGCCTTTGAGGGCAGTTTCAAGATGCTGGTGGTTAAATTCGGTGAAATGCAGAAAAAGGGACGCCAAAAGAAGCACTGCGACAAAGAGGATTAGACGGGAGCGACGGGAGGGCATAGGGAAAATAATACCACAACGCCCGCATGAGCGGGCGTTGTGGTGAGAATCTTTTTTTACTGATCAATATTGAGGAAACCTACCTGAATGATGCGATTATCGCTTGGGCGATACACAATTACGCGCTTTGCGGAAGGATACATGAGGACTTGATCCCCAGGTTTTGCATTGGCGAAGAAAGGTTGACTCTTAAGGTCTGCTGTATTCGCAATCGTCACGATGGTTGGCGTCTCATCTGCCGGAAGTTCCATGAGCTTGCTGACCGTAGCTACAATCTGCATGATCTGCTCTTGAACCGCAGTTTGCGGATTAGTAGAGAGCTTTTGAGTTTTCTGATACAGGTAATAATTGCCTGCGAGAGATAGGAGAAGAAGAGCCGCCAGAACGTAGACGGGAAGGTTTCTCTTTCCTGGTGTTGCTTGCTGTCCGTCCATACTAAAAGTAAAAACTAATAAAAAGCTTCAGTGCTCTTAGTATACGGACACCTCCCCAAGAAAGGAACTTTTTTATCCCCACTAACAAAATGTCTCTTTAGGATCCGATGTTGTGCCCGAACTCTTCATCTTCCGTATCCTTTTCAGCTTCCTCCTTTGTTGTATGTACGCGGCCATCAATATGATTGGGTGGCGTATAAATAGTGTAAATTTTTAGCGGAGTATCGCCTATGTTAGTGAAATTATGTCGCGTGTTTGGAGAGACAATGATCACATCCCCCGAGGAAACCTCAAATTCTTTTTCCCCTACCAACGCTTTCCCTTTCCCGGAATGAAAAAACAACCACTGTTCAACTCTCTCGTGGACCTCCTCCCCCACGTCTCCCCCAACGGGGATTTCCATGACTACCAGCTGACTTTTTTCTCCGGTGTAAATAACCTTTCGGAAGAAATTGTTCGCCTGTGTTTCTTTAATGATATTGCCGCGATACGACATACCCTAGTATAGCAATTAGGAGTAATTAGAGCCGTCACGCTCGCGCTTCCCTACCTTTCCTTCGTCGAATCCGAAATAGTGTGCAACCTCATGCCAAATCGTATCGCGAATTTCCTTACGGATAGCAGCGAGATCCTCTCCGGCATGGGTGAGGATCGGCACGCGGTAGAGAGTGATGGTGTCCGGCATGGTTTCCCCAATACCATAGTGGCCCCCGCGCTCTGGAAGCGGAATCCCGCGATACAGTCCAAAGAGTGTATCCCCCTCTCCAAGTTCGTACTCTTCTCGCACACGAAGGGAGGGTTCGTCTTCAACGAGAAGTGCGACATTTTTGATAGAACCGCGAAACTTCTCCGGTATTGCACGGGGAAATTCCTCCTCGACAAGTTTTTCAAACTCCTCCCTCTCCAACATGACCCTTACTATACACGCCTGGCCATATGCCGTCTTTTTAGGGCGACTTCCCCTTACTTACAAGAGAGAGCGACGAGACATTGGGCTTTTTGAGCTCCGTCCAAACTATCGCAAGCTTTGCACTGCTCTGCCGAGCCGGTCATTTCTGCCCCCGCTCCGGCGGAACCTGGGCTTTTCATCATAGCCGCCATATCCATAAAAGTGATCTCGGAAGGAAGCTCAAACACGCTCTGGTTAGGACTCCAGGCCTCGCAGCGATAGTTCACTTGATCATCGTAAGAGAATCCACCAGGCACATCAGCCGCGGTTCCTGTCGTTCCTGAAGTGATTGTCATTTTGATGCCTTGTGGTGCGGCAGAACTCCACACGTAGCTCACGTTATCTTTTACAATCATATGGCTCTCAACGGTACCAGAAGGAGTTCCGGAGGAAGTAAAATCTGCGCGCATTTGTCCGGGTGTGACATACACCACTCCAGAGGAAGTGTACCCACCTGCCGTGTTTTCTACGGTGCATTTTTGAGGAGTGGAGGCGCCTGCGAGAGAACGGAAGCTTCCCGACTGCACCTCGGTGGTTTCCGCCCCGTTAGTGTCACCGGGGTTCTCTTCCCCTTGGAGAAAATAATAGGCTCCAGCACCGACCACAACGACGCCGATAAGAATGCCGACTAGTTTAGTGTTCATCCGATAAGTATAGCAAACTGCCCCGTTTGCTACTTGAGATACTTTTTTCCCTTCAGTTTCTCGGGTAAATAACTCTCCTTGTCGTAGAGTTTGTATCCTTTATGGTAGCCAAGATCTTTCATAAGCTTTGTTGGTGCATTGCGTACTTTCATGGGAATCGGAAGGTTTCCATGCTTTTTAACATCATCAAGTGCCTCAAAATAAGCGTCGTAGGAGCCGCGATTCTTTTTACTTTGGGCGAGATAGGCGACTCCATGCGCAAGATTGATCGCACACTCGGGATATCCGATTACTTCACACGCACGAAATACTTCGTTCGCAACCACGAGCGCCGTGGGCTGCGCGAGGCCGATGTCTTCGCTTGCAAATATGACCATCCGTCTCGCAATAAAGAGAGGGTCCTCCCCGGCGTCTACCATTCGCGCAAGATAATAGAGTGCAGCATCAGGTTGTGAGGCGCGCATACTTTTAATAAACGCGCTTATGGTGTTGTAGTGTTCCTCTCCCTTTTTGTCGTAGCGAAGATGTTTACTTTGAATTGTTTCTTTGAGGTTTGCTAGGGTTATTTTCCCATAGAGGCGCTCCCCGTTTTCGAGCACCGTGAGAGCCTGCCGCGCATCTCCGCCAGCCATAGTAATGAGCCATTCGCGCGCATCTTTTGGAATTTTTATTCCTGTGCGCGCGATAATTTTCTCCATATCCCTTTCGGTAAGTTCGTTAAGAACAAAAACGCGACAACGGGACAAAAGTGCGGGGATCACTTCGAAACTTGGATTTTCCGTCGTCGCGCCGACGAGAGTGAGATCGCCCCGCTCAACATACGGCAGTAAAAAATCCTGCTGGGCTTTATTGAATCGATGTATCTCGTCAATAAAAAGAACTTTCGGTTTCCCGAGTGGCAATGTTCCTCGCCTCCCCACGATCGCCTTAATGTCATCTTTGCCAGAATCAACCGCAGAGAGTTCGTAAAATTCGGCATTGAGTGCATTCGCGTAAATTCTTGCCAGAGTCGTCTTCCCCGAGCCAGGAGGTCCCCACAGAAGAAAAGAGAAAAGGTGTTTTCCTTCAATAGCCTCGCGGATCGGTTTTCCCTTCCCCACAAGGTGCTCTTGCCCCATAAAATCCTTCAGGTTAGTGGGGCGTATTTTTGAGGCAAGCGGTTCCATCTCTACATTGTACTCTTTGTAGTTTGCAAAAGCCGCCGATTGCTTTCGGCGGCTTTTTTGGCTAAGGACGTCCTCCTAAAGACTTATATTGACCCGGATAGAATTTTTGCCTGAATCCTTATCGTCTCCCTCATGCTCTACTTCAACGTCGATATTTCCTTCAATAGATTCGAAGTCGAATGAACTGCTTGTTTCCTCATTTCCTTTTTTAATTTCTATCTCGACTTGAGGAGCAGGAGTCTCGGCAGCAGGAGTTACCATAAGTGTTTGTACCATTGTGTCTCCTGCATCTTCTGCAAAACCTTTCCCCTTAGCAGCAGCCCGGAGTGTCATCGAAGAGGCCGGGGTTGCATTTACTTTCAGCGTTAATCCCTTTTTAACGCGTGCATCAAGAACAGCAAGAAGTTTTGCGTCTTGCGCAAGCGTTTCAGATTCCTTGAAGAGAGTGAAAGCTTCCCGGTATGCGCCAGCCGCAAGTTCGCTTTTCCCCCGTGCCACACTTTCATGCGCACGGGACAGACGAAGGTGTGCCTGATCGCGCGCCGCGCTCGCTTTTGAGGTAGTTCCAAATGAAGAAATGTAGGTTTCCACCTCCATAATGCGCTTCTCCGCCAAGGTAAGGGCGCGCTCTGCTTTTACAGCAGTTGTCCCCTCTGTGGCTGTTTGAACTTCTCGTTGACGTACCGCGATGCGCTCATGCTGGGCAGATTGCAGTTCGGCTCCGACAGAATTAGCGATGTCTGCAACTTCTGCAACATTACTTCCTCCCCCCGAAGAAAGTTCAACAAAAGCGCCAAGGTGCCCGCCAAGAGCTTCCTCAAATTTACCGTTGATGTCCGCCGCTGCATTAAAATCTCCCGTACCCTCAAGCTTTTTGAGATTACTTTTTATATCAGCAATATTCTGATAGAAATCTTCCTTAACCTGCGCTTGGGTGACTACGTCCAGCTTCCCATTTTCAGCAAGCTTTACTGCCTCCTCAAGACGTGTAAGCGCGTGCTTCACTCCGACAGAGGCGCTACCCTTCGGCGAAACCGCGAGAAGTGTTTCTACTTTTTCGTTCACTCCAACCTTCACAGGATAGAGAATATCTCCCGGTATCGCGCGTTGCGCAGCAAAAGAGGTTCCCGCGGAAAGCGCAAGAACGAGTGCAATGGTGATGGGCATCCGGATCATCCAGAGCGAACGAAAAGAATAGGAGTGGCGCGGAGCTGCAACAGACGCCGCAAGAGGCACCTGGCTCATCATATTGAGAAGCGCCTTTCGCATTTCGTTTTTTTCAGAAACAGAAAGCTGCACCTCTTTTCCGCGGGTGAGAATTTTTTCTATGAAATTATCCCTGTTGTCGTTCATATATTGGTGTCAAAAATTTCTCGCAATTTTCGAATTCCCCGGTGGATGCGAACTGAAATGGTATTTTCCGACTCGCCTAACATCTCTGCAATTTCTTTTAGATCCAACCCTTCCACATAACGCATAAATATTGCATCGCGATATTGTTCAGGAATGTGTTTAAGAAGCTTCAATGCCCTCTCTCCATCAAGACGTTCCATATAGGAGGAATCCTCCATAAATTCTGGATCAAATCCTTCCTCCTGCATCGCATCAAGTGAGACAGCTTTTTTCCGGCGATACTCGTCGATAATTTGATTGTTGGCCGTGCGGTAGAGAAACGCTTTCAAATTATCGACTCGCTTTCCGCTTTCGATATACTGCCACGTCTTCGTAAACGTATCCTGAAGAAGATCAAGCGCCTTTTCGCGATCATGAAGTTTAAAGAAACAATAGCGGAAAAGGGCATCCGAGTGCTCTTCATACGCTGTCAGAAAGGATTGTTGGTGCTCTTTCATTGAGACGTGGTAAGGATCCTCTCATTACCGAGAAAACCCCTGAAATAGCGTAAAAAATGGCTGTACAAAAGGATTTTTAAAAACCGTGGCGCTTACTTCTTCGATGAGGTGTACTCGGAGCTTCGAGGTATGCGGTTGGAAAAAGATACCTGAAGGAAGAGCCTCCTGCAACGAACGTGCAAACCTCACAATGGAAAACTTCATTGCTTTAGTATATCAGCAAGAAAGAGTGCACTCCCTTAGTACCACATCTTACGAAGAGGTGGCGCGCTTCTTATTGGAGCGTTTGACGGTGGCCCCGACAATGCGAGTGCGTGGCTTTCTACCTTTTCGCGCTTTGCTTTTGGCGATTCCTTGCCAGCGACCCTCCATTTCAGACACTACCCGGCGAAGGTCCTCCGGTTTGATTTTCCCCGAACGAGCGTACTTAGCAGCAACATCGGCGACAATGGAGCGAAAGACGGGCTCTGTGATTTCCTCCACTCCTTCTAAACGTTCAAGAATTTCTCCTTTCATTCGAAGAGCCCAACCGCGAAGAGCCTTTCGATTGTGCTGTCCTCTTGGTCCGAATAAAAGATACGCTGCTGCCGAAAGAGCGACCGCACCTGCTCCAATCGCAACTGCAGTATCAAGATCTTTTGCTGTTTTTTGTGAGATGGCCATGTTGTTTACGTTGTTTGAATAAAAAATTGAATACCATACTCTCTTCAACGCGTTGGAGTAAATGCTCTGCCTTCCCTCCTATCGCACCACCTTCCTTTTTTAGAACCTCTAACAGTTCATGGGCACTGCGTAATACCTTGATGAGATACCACAGTGCAATCGCTCCGAGAAAAGAAAGAGCTACCGTACCCAGCGCGGCAATGAAAAAGAAGACGTCCGCTTGAAGTAGCGTGCTCATGGGTAGTCCTTTTGTAATCTAACGAGAAAGGTAGTGAAGCCTCGGTGAATCAAACCTCTGGAAGATCACACAGACCATTGAAATTTGCCTCATTTCCAGAAATCCATCCTTCGGTGGTGGTGGAGAGACTTCCCGAGCGTGCATCTACTTTAATGAAGTAACTTCTAAGGTTTGGGCTATCCCTCCCGCGATCTCCCACTGCTTCAACATAATCGCCAAAGCGCATCGAGAGGATGACGGGCGCACTTGAGGTGGGGCTCTGATAGATAGAGACATCGCTCTGCGCCATAACAAAGCATGCAGAAGGTGGTAGCGACACCACAGTTGGAACTAGGGAACAGTTTCCGGATAGGGTCACATCAGAGCCAGGTTCTATATATCGCAGCCGGAACGGACCGACATTCGGCGCTTGCGCAACAGCCGGATCGAAACCAAGCCAACCCTCGGCCGTTTTCCCTCCAACTAAAACTTCTTCGTTCCGGAAGATCTGCCCGAACACTGAAGAGGAAGCGTGCGGTCGGCTATAGAGTGTTGTCGTCGCATTTGCGAGCAACTTACATGGACCACTATCAGAAATACCGGGAATAGCGGCAGGGCTCCAGCCTTGTTTCCAAAGGTAGATGGCTGCTCCCGCGCATATGATGACAATAAAAACCAGGATCCAAGTAATAATGGCACCCCCCGATCGTGAATTCATAGTCATCATTGTAACAAACTGCGCCGCTGGGAAATATGAAGCGAAATTTTAAACGAAAGAACCGCAGTTTCGTGCGATTCTTTCGTTGTCTTTGCTTACTTAAGGGGATTCTCCCCCTGAATGACGCGTATGAGAAAGAGAATGATCGCGGCGACGAGGAGTATGTGAATAAACCACCCGATCGTGTAAACCCCAATGACACCAAGAAACCAAAGAATGATGAGAATGACTGCAATAGTAATGAGCATGCGTGTGGGGGTTACATTAGTAACTTGATACATCATCAGTCGTATCACAGCGACGCTAAATTTTGCATGAACTGAAGTGCTATCGGATGCCACTGTCGCATTCAATATGTACATCGGTGGTACCGCCCGAAACAACAAAACCAAGAGCAGTTCCGCAGATAGGGTACGAATTTCCTTCTGCGGGACGAAACTCATAGGTCCCTTCCGGAAGAAGCAAGCTGAACCTCCCCTCTCCATCCGTTTCGGCTTCCCTCTCGAGAGTACCTCCTAAATGGCGGGCTGCTACTTTCGTATGAAAACCTATTGGCCGACAGCGAGGATCCCGCGGAACTCTTTCGACAGGACAAGTGGGTCCCATCGTCACTCTTCCTACTACGGTGCCAAATTCTTCCTCTGTTGGCGTAGGACAAGAGGCAAACTGACAACTAGCGCCGACTCTTCCGAGATAGGAGCCATCGGGACAGATCTTAACGTCTAGCGCACATACAACCGCGCTCGCATTTGAAGCAGGAGTTGGAGGTAGCTGGCCAATCGTCCAAAACGCCCCAAGTACGAGAAGGGTGCCGAAGGCCAACGTAAAAGGGACTAGAAGATCTTTCATATCTTTGTTGACGTTGTTGGGCAACGCGGGTTTCTTAGCCCGACATTGAACCTTCATTAAAATCCGCTACAATTCCCCTATGAACACTCGAACCCTTAGCATTTCAATTGCCCTTATTGTTCTACTTATTCTCGCGACTGGATTTTTACTCTATAGCCGATCTTCACAAGAAGCCGTAAATAACGCTCCTATCATTTCGAAGGAAGAGGCCGAGCGCTCGGCGGTGGAAACCGTCGTCAAAGCATTTGGTAGTAAAATGCAACTCGTTCCTCTCTCCGGTACTTCGGGAATTGCTTCCTCAAGCATCTCGGCGCACTACTCTGCGTTAGTTTCCGCGGCACTTTTGAATACGTGGCTTGCGGCCCCGCAAAGTGCCCCGGGTAGAGTCGTCTCAAGCCCTTGGCCCGATCGCATTGATATCACCTCGACACGTAAAGATATCGATGGGAGCTACGTAGTGGAGGGGAAAGTAATCGAAATCACGAGCGTAGAGCTTCAAAATGGCGGTGTTGCTAATTCCTACCCCGTGCGACTGCGCCTTCGCAACGTGAGCGATACATGGCTCATTAGCGATTTTGAAAAGACCGCCTCGACAACATTAAGTTCTTAGACAACATTAAGTTCTTAGTTGGAGGCAGATACGAAAACACGCCCTTGAGGGCGTGTTTTCTCGCCCAGGTTAGGATTGGCCGCCCTTGCGACCCGCCTCACTTGCGCGTGCTGGATCGTTGGCGAAGTTGCCGGGGTTATTTTCTTTGCCCTGACTCCTGCCGCCCTTGGAGGCAATCCTACGCTGTTGTTCTGGGTCCATTCCTGCGAATCCGCGTCCGCCGCGCTTTCGGCTGTTTTCATTGTCGGTCATAGTGGCTGGTAAATTAATGCCGCTAATTTCGACCTATAGCCCATCTAAGCAGAGCTCCTATGAGGAAGTGGTTAAGCGTCGCTGTAAAAGGAGAAAGGGCAGAAAATCTGGAGAGTTGTCGCGTCTATACCGATACGTCGCCGTAAAAGTGATCCGCGAGTTCAGGATTTGGATCAAACGATAGCTCGAGCACTTCCCCAAAGGAGAGCGAGTTCCATTGGCCCATTAACCTTTTGTAGCGATCCTTCGTTTTTGAAACAAGCTCAAGGGTAAGCCAGCGAGGTATGGGCTCTCCATGGGCATCAAAAAGATTTTTTGCTCCTTCGAGAAAATGCGCTGGGGTTATTTCTCCTTTTATGACTCCGGAAAGTGGTCCCACCACTTGTTCAATGGTTTTTGCCTGGCCAACAGGAAGATCTGACACCTCCTTCCCCGCCAACTGTGCATACGTGTAGCCTTGCGCGAGAAGGCCGAAAAAACCACCGATGAGATGTCCCTCGCTCTCGAGTGCAAAATGAATAAAATCGTGCGACAGAAATGTCTTTGTTTCGATATCCGCCGATTCCCGGCTTCCGTCGGGACGAATGTAAATAAGACGATGATGGGTTGGTGAAATTCTTTGAAGTTGAAGCGTGAGCATGGAGGAAACTATAGCAAATCGTCTTCTTGAGAAATGCCCGTGGTTTCAACTGGATTTTTTGTACGCACTAAAGGGACGGAGATAAAATGGCAAATACCTTCCATAGATTTTTACAATTCCCCATCCGACAAGGATGCCGAGGAGTGCCCCGGCGAGAATGTCACTTGGCCAATGAACACCCGCGTATACGCGTGCGATACCCATAAGTATGGCGGCGGCGTACGCGAAAACTCCCCAATCTTTTCGGAAAAGGAAAATAACAGTCGCAATAGCAAAAAAGAAAAGCGCGTGACCTGAAGGGAATGATTGAAAATTTTCAACAATTGGGGTAACGACAAGTTGATGTACCTCGGAGACTTCAAACGGGCGCGGGCGCGAATAGAAAAAAAGAATTGAGTTCTTAACTGCGTAGCGAGCCACCAATGCGGCAATAATCGAGAGACTCACCATCTCGCGATGTGTCGCCATTTTCTTTGAAGGAATGAAATAGAGGATGAGAAGAAAGAGGACCCAGAGGAATTGGGAGTAGGAGGCAAAAAATACTGCAACGCTGTCTAGAAGCGCAGAACTGCCAGCAAGAGAATTGAGAGCTTCAAACAATGCGGTGTCAAATGACATGCATTTCTATTTTAATGCATTGAAGCCGGAATAGACACCGGATGAAGAACTTCTCTAAAAACCCGTGTGGGTTTTCATAAACTCAATCTCTTCGGGAGTCGAGACACGCCCTAGTATCGCGTTTCGATGCGGATAGCGACCGAAGCGATCAATAATTTCTTTGTGATCGCGTTCATATTTGAGTGCTTCTTCCCCACCTAGAGACTCGAACAACCCCAGGGCTTCTTCGTGTGCCTCTTTTGACTCGCTGTGCATGTAGGGCATGTAAAGGAACTGCCGCTCATTTGGCGTGAGTTTTTTATCATCTCCTGCCTTTACTGCCTCGCGTGCAAGTGAGAGCGCAAGTGAATCGCCTGCAAATGCTTCGGGGAAATTCCGGAACATATTGCGAGAAAATTGATCCAGCACAATAATTTCCGCGAGTCTCCCTTGTGGGGTGACGCGCCAGTCCTTTGTCTCGCTCCTAACAATTTTTCCGTGAACATCAAGAAACCGCTCGCGTAGTTTTGCGTCAAAATTTTCATCTTTAGAAAACCACTGCTTGGGAGTGCATTCTTTAAACCAAAATTGGAGGATGTCGGAGGGGGTCATGGAGGCTAACTGTATCACGTCGAAAGTGTGCTCATTTCGACGCAATTTTTACGCGTAAAAATTGGCTGCGGGACTAGGGCTCGAACCTAGATTACATGATTCAGAGTCATGTGTCCTACCATTAGACGATCCCGCAATGTAATGGACTTTACCATAACGGAAAAAGCCCCAAATCTCAACCGAGACGGGGCTTTTTGCGTGAGGGTTAGTTCAGTTGAAAGAGAGTTTTTGTAGTAGCGCGAGTACCAGCAACTTCTGCACTTCCTTCATCGAGCACTCCTTCCTTAACAACGAGTTTGCCGTCTACTTCAAATACGCCGACCTCGTTGCCGCCACCTGCGTAATAGCAGATGACGCCGCTCTTCTCACCTGGGAGGAGCGTCCAGGATGAACCTGCAATTTCTGCACAGCTTCCGTCATACGTGCCGACTAGCCGTGGAGCCGCCCCCTCAAAACGAATGGAAACCTTGCTCTTTGGCACGTCCATGGTTCCGTCGGTGATGTCTTCAATCACCCACGATACTTGCGCAACGCGCGTCGTGTCATTAGAGGAGCTCTCCGTCGTCGTAGCGGTCGATGTAGCGGGTGCACTAACCCCGTTCTTGCTATAAAAATAATACCCTCTGCCAGCTGCGAGAATGGCGAGAATCACCAATACGCCTATAAGGCCGAACCCTTTTGAAGTATTCATTTCGATACTTTAGCGTAAAGTCCCGCTTCGTCAATTCTTAAAACAGGTACGGCCGTCACGAGAAAGTGTGGCAAGACGCTCCTCTACGGCAATACCGTCCGTCGAAATGGAAAGATCAAGCGCAAGACCTGTGCTTACTTCTTCATTCCAATATTGGTCGAAAATAAAATTTCCAAGCGAGTAATAAATCCACTTCCCTCTATATTGCTCATGTTCCTGGATGATATGCGGATGTGAACCAATCACTATCTCTGCCCCTGCATCGATAAACGAGCGCGCGAGTGCCCGCACACGCGGCAGCGGCGGCTGGTACTCCTCTCCCCAATGGGTGTAGACAATTACTGTGCGCCCTGCTCCAGCTTCTTTTCGCACCTGTGCGACGGTATGATCTGTCTTGTCACTAGTCCAGTCGCTCCAATTTACAAATGAGAGCGGGACCCCCCGAATATCCATTCGAGCGACCCTCTCCTCTTCGGCAGAGTCTGGGTCGCCAAAATAGCGGACTCCCGCAGCATCGAGATATTCCTTTGTCCTTAGAAGGCCCTCGCGACTAAAATTCAACATGTGGTTATTCCCAAGATTCACGAGGCGAACATTGTATGTATAGAGAGCGAGAGCAGCCTCTGGCGGGGACGTGAAAGTATAGTTGTGCTCACTTCCTGGTTTTGTTCCTTGACTCACCGAAGGATTATTAGTAATCGGACTCTCCAAATTTCCGAATACAAAATCGTAGCGCATGAGCTCCTCTTTAATACAGGAAAATGTATGCTCAAAATTGCTTGAAAGGCCCTTCTCCCTGATGGAGCGATCAAAAAGCATATCTCCGACCGCGAGGAGATGGACGGGTCTTGGGTTAAAAACTTGCTCAAGCCCTTCCACCTCGGGGAAAAGGATATACCCACCGCAGAGTGCAACGACAAGAAAAAAGAGAACCAACACTACTCCCCGTTGTGACATTGCGCCACACTAACACACCCGCTTCTTACTTAAAATATATGATTTGGAGGCCGAATTTTTCTATTTCTTCCTGCGTCCAATATTTGCGAAGCTCTTTTGGCGCGAGTTTAAACACCTCTGAAACTTTTTTTTCAATTTGCCGCCCAGTATATTGCCCGGTCTTCGGATCCCATTCGCGAAGGAGCAGTGTATCACCTGCCTCAACAGTAAAATCCTGAAGGCGTGGTTCGTATGTCTTAGCCCCCGAGAGTACTTCTTCGAAATTTCCCGGCCAAATACGCTTTTCGATGGTAGCCATAGAGTTTAACGGCTTCGCTTTTTTCGATTCTGTGCAGCGGAGAGAAACGCCGTAAAAAGAGGGTGTGGCGAAAGCGGACGCGCCTGAAGCTCGGGGTGAAACTGCGTTCCAAGGAAGAACGGATGGATATTTTTCTTTAACTCTGCAATTTCCATCAGGACACCATCGGGCGAAACGCCCGAAAAAATCATGTCTGAACCGGCAAATTTTGCGACAAACTCCGGGTTTACCTCATAGCGATGACGGTGGCGCTCCTCGACTATCTCCTTGCCGTAAGCACTTCGCGCAATGGTTCCCTTCCGCAAATAGGCGGGGTAAACGCCGAGACGCATCGAGCCGCCGTAGTCATTCTGAGCAAGCTTTTTCTTTTGATCCGGCATTATATCAATCACCTTATGCGGCGCACCGTTATCAATCTCGGTGGTGTGTGCGCCTCGGAGCCGCAATACATTGCGAGCATATTCCACCACTGCAAGTTGCATGCCGTAGCAGAGGCCGAAATACGGAATTTTATTTTCGCGGGCGAAGCGAATCACCTTGATCTTTCCTTCGATGCCCGTTTCACCAAATCCACCTGGAACAAGAATGCCCTGGAACTCTTTTAATTTTGAGAGTTTCGCTTCGCCATTTTCAAAATCTTTTGAATTAAGCCACGATATTTTTGCCCGAACTCCAAGCTTCGCAGCTGAAAATTTGATTGCCTCGATAACCGAGAGATACGCGTCGGAGAGAACAAAATCTCCCGTGTCAAAATATTTTCCTACAATTGCGATTTGAATTTCCTTTTTGCCGTTGAGGATTTTCCCGACGAAACTGCGCCACGCTCGAAGGTTCGACGTACGTCCCGCCCCTTTCATTTTGAGCTGGGAAAGAAGCACTCCTCCGAGATCATCCTTTTCGAAATTGAGCGGAACTTCGTAAATGCTGTCTATGTCGGGCGCGGACACCACATGATCAGGTTGCACGCTGCAGGATATCGCGAGTTTTTCTTTTCTCTTGTGATCAAGCGGCACCTCGCTTCGCGCGATGATGATGTCCGGCTGGATTCCGTAGGAGTTGAGTTGGCGAACCGCGTTTTGCGTCGGCTTCGTTTTCATCTCACCAATTTTGCTCGGGATGGGAAGGTAGGAAACCATTATAAAGAGGACGTCATCCGGGTGCTCCATTTTCATCACTCGGGCTGCCTCGATAAACATTATGTTCTGGTAGTCCCCGATAGTACCGCCAACCTCAATTATTGAGATCTGGGAGCCATTCCTTTCAGCGGCCGCTTCAATACGGCGAATGATCTCATCTCGCACATGAGGGATCGCCTCGACACATTTACCGCGGTAGCCCAGGGCCCTCTCACGCTCTATAACGCTCTTATAGACCATTCCCGAGGTCATGTAGTCCTCCGGGGTGAGATCAACATCCATAAAGCGCTCGTAGTTGCCCATATCCTGGTCGGTTTCAAGGCCAGAGCGCAATACAAAAACCTCACCGTGCTCGGTGGGGTTCATAGTTCCTGCGTCGACGTTCAAATACGGATCAATTTTGATTGGGTTCACAATAAAACCCTTCGCTTGAAGGATTTTGCCGATCGAGGAGGTGGCGACTCCCTTGCCGACTCCGGACATTACGCCCCCTATTACGAAAATATATTTGTGTCCCTTCTTTTTCATGTCCGGCGTTTCAGTATTCCTACACCTTAAGGTATTTTCGAACCGCAAGGAAGCTTGACACGCCTCCAAGCACGATGCCCGAGAAGAAAATAATGATGAAAATGCGAACAAAATTCTCGGCGTAGTAGCTAAAGATGTTGATGCTACCGAAAAACTTCTCCGTGGTCGGTCCAAGCGAGAGTGCGAGTGGATAGAAAAGAAGGAGTGTGACCAGGGCCGCGATCACACCGTAGAGAACGCCAGCAAAGACAAACGGCCCACGCACATACATATTTGAAGCTCCCACAAGTCGCATGACGTTGATTTCGTCACGTGAAGTGTAGATAGCAAGTCGAATGGTGTTGAATGTGATGATGACAGAGGCGATGATAAGAATGAGAGTGATGGCAAGACCGACACGGTTAGCGGAATCAATGATCGAGGAGAGCTTGTCGATAGCGGTTTTATTCTGGAAATAGTTCACCTTATCGATAATAGGGGCACCATTCGTCCCCAGGGCAGAACCTCCCTGGAGAAACGTGGCGATACCTTCGTATTGTGACGTCTCTTTTGCCTTTATGGAGAGGGACGCACCGAGAGGATTCTCGCTTAACTCCTCAAGCGCTTGAAGCGTGAGCTGATCGTTCTTGTGGCGCTCCTGAAAATTGGCGAGCGCTTGCTCGCGCGTAATGTAGGTGACCTTGGAAACCTCGGGGAGCGCTTCGAGAGAACTTTTCAGAGAGAGAATTGATTCCTCTGGAGCTGAAGTCACAAAATAAACGTTCACGTCCACTTTATCCTTGAGTTCTTGGAGAGATGAATTAAAAATTGCCCCTAAGAAAAGGAGTGCTCCGATGACAAAGAGGGTCACTGTCATCACAAGGATGGAGGCGAGGGAGACGAAGCCGTTGCGGAAGAAGCCTATGAACCCACTTCTAATTATGCGCTTCGTCGCTGTCCACATAACAAGAGCAGTATAGCACCTTTTAAAGGACGTAGGTGCCGCTCTTGTCGTCACGCACTACATGGCCACGATCCATCGTGATCACACGGCGCCCCAGGGAGTCAATGACCCCCTTGTTGTGAGTGGTGAGAATGACAGTCGTACCGAGATCGTTGATCTTCTTCAAAATCTGGACTACTTCAAACGTGTTGACGGGATCAAGATTTCCCGTTGGCTCATCGGCAATGACAATATCGGGTTGATTGACGATGGCTCGCGCGATCGCGACACGCTGCTGCTCACCGCCGGAGAGCTGCTTCGGGAAACTCCACATTTTATCCCCTAGTCCGACCAGATCAAGGACATACGGTACGTCTGACTCGACTTCCTCATCAGCCCTTCCGGCAGCTTCCATTGCGAAGGCTATGTTTTCGTAAGCAGTTTTATGCGGAAGAAGGCGAAAATCTTGAAATACGGCACCGATTCTGCGGCGGTACTCGTTAATCTGACCCTTGTTGAGGTTATGAATATCAACTGATTCGTAAAATACTGTCCCCGCAGAAGGTTTATCTTCCGCAAGAAGCATCTTAAGTAGCGTCGTCTTCCCCGCGCCGGAGTGACCGACTACGGAAACAAACTCCCCGGGAGCGACAGAGAGCGTCACGTCCTCAAGAGCAACCGACTGATCATGATAGATTTTGCTGACCTTATCGAAATAGATCACAACCTATCTATACTACTCCAAATTTTTCTCCCCTTCAATGAATTTTTCTAAGCTCCCGTTAAGGACTGCATCAGGATCATGAACTTCGACCCCAGTACGGTGATCCTTCACGAGTTTGTAGGGATGGAGCACGTAGGAACGGATTTGATTCCCCCATTCGATAGAGGTCGTTTTTGAAATAGATAGCCCCGCTTCTTCACGCTTTCGATCTTCTTGCTGTTTTTTGAACAATTTCCCTTTTATAACTTCGAGTGCCTTATCCTTATTCTGTCCCTGGCTACGCTCGCTGGTAACGTGCACAGAAATTCCGGTCGGCTTGTGAACCATCCGAACTGCGGTTTCGCGTTTGTTCACATTTTGTCCCCCTGGTCCTCCTGCCTTTTGAAATTGCACCTCAATATCATCGGCAGGGATTTCGATGTCCGCTGACTTTGGCAACTTCGGAACTACCTCAACGAGAGAGAACGAGGTTTGTCGCTTGCCCTGGGCATTAAACGGAGAGATGCGGACCAAACGATGGACACCTGACTCATTTTTGAGTGTGCCATACACATTTTTCCCCGTTACCTCAAAAGTGACATTGCGGAAACCTCCCTGATCGTTTTTACTCTCCCCCAGAAGGGCAAGCCCCCACCCCTTATTTTCGGCAAACTTTCGATACATATTGAAAAGCATCGCGGAGAAATCTTCCGCGTCATCGCCTCCCGCTCCGGAGAAAATCGAAAGAATCGCTTCTCCCCCATCGTATTTTCCCTTTCCCTCAAGTTCAGCCTTAAGATCCTGAAGCTCTTTAATCGAAGCCTGTGCCTTTTCTTTATCACTCCAGAATTCAGGTGCGGTCATTGCCGCCTCAAGTGTGGCAATTTTTTCCTCAATATTTTTTACATCCTTCATGTGGAGCCGAAGGCCAGGATTGAACTGGCGACCCCCGCTTTACGAAAGCGGTGCTCTACCAACTGAGCTACTTCGGCACATTCGACTAACAAATTCCCTACTACAATTCCTGAACTACTTCAGGGAGCCGAAGACCGGAATTGAACCGGTGACCTTTCCCTTACCATGGGAGTGCTCTACCAGCTGAGCTACTTCGGCTTATAGGACAACATACTAGCCAATTTCGGTCTTTTTGCAAAAGAAATGAGAACGATCAGAGCGTTTTTCTTTCCTCCTTTGTGGCAAAGAAAAATACAATGAGCCCCACAAGTACCACCAGACCAGCCACAATAAATGCAGTTGCAGGTCCATAAATTTGCCACAAAAATCCTCCGGTGATTCCTGCGACGAGCGCCCCTAACCCAGTAGCGGCACTAAGGAGCCCGAGCGCCCCGCCACGCTCACTTTCCGAGGTGAGGCGCGATGCGAAGGAGCGCTGCACACCATCGGTAAGTGCTGGGAAAAGGCCGAGTACCAAAAATCCAAACGCGAGGGTCCAAGATGTGGTTGCCGCATTGAGAAGAAAGTAACTTCCGATAAGAATGATGTACCCAAACAAAATAATAATGCGGGGTCCGATGCGGTCGCTCGCAGACCCAGCAATAAAAGAAAAAATAGTATAGGAGACGCTGTAGATCATGTAGAAAAGCGGAATGTTAGCGATTGAGAGTCCGACCGACTGTGTCGTGAGGAGCATCACCGCAACAGGAATGGCACCGATGGAAAGAATAAATACGGAGAGGAGGAAGAATTTGAAACGCCTTGAGAAACTTCGCAGCGATCCAATCATTCCTTTGCGTACCGTCCCCGCAATTGCGGCCACATCTCTAATGAATAAGAGCGAGAAAATAGCGACGAGCCCGATCGCAAATGCGGTTAAAAAGACGACGTCAAATCGACCTGGAAAATAGAGGAGGAGAAAATATGCCCCAAGCGGCCCCAGAATTGAGCCGAGAGTATCCATAGAGCGGTGGTAGCCGAAGGAACGCCCCAATTCTTCTTTCGGAGAAGAGAGCGAAATGATAGCGTCACGTGGAGCATCGCGGAGTCCCTTACCTACACGATCAAGTACCCGCAATCCAAGCGCACCCGTTACTGAAGATACAAGAATGTAGAATGGGCGTGTAAGGACCGAGAGTGTATATCCTGAAACGACGAGTGCTTTTCTTTTTTGCAATCGATCGGAAAGATTCCCCGAGTAGACTTTGAAAAAATTTGAAGCTGCCTCCGCAATACCGTCGACAACCCCCAGCGAACCCGCGCCAGCTTTTAGAACCGAGGTGAAAAATGCTGGGAATATCGAATACACCATTTCTGAAGAGAAATCGTTAAAAAAACTCGTAAGTCCGAGGAAGAAAATATTTCTGGGGAGCCCAAGGATGCGTTTGGTCACCTCTTCATAATAGCACTCTGGGTTTGTTTGATATTTGAGAAAAGAAAAAGCCCGCATCGATTGCGGGCTACAAGAACGAAGTTGGTTTTGATATGAGCGGGGTCACTCTATAGCGACGTTCAAACGCTTCCTGGCACGAAGCGAGATCCCTCACAAATGCGAAAGAACCTTGAAGTTGCTCTTCCTCAAACAGCGAAGGGTGCGGGGCCTCCACGAGCATGTTGCGGATCGCTTCAATGCACGCAGCAATAGTCCAGGTTTGGACATCTTCGCCTACCGTTGTGATCTTTACCTTTTCACCGCCACCATAGACCCCTTTTGGATCATAGATGATGCGCCCGTCGAGATCGGCGAAGAACACTTCTCGCGGAGTACCGGCAATATTGACCGCATTCACCATACGGGCTGCGAGATCGTACGCGAGTGCATGATATCCCTGTCGCCGCATTCCCCGTGCAACCAAATGCGTGAGGATAGGCCATACTGCACGAGATCCATCGTACCCATATCCTTCATTCCAGTGTTGATCGTATTTAGTGGGAAAAGAGCGAAGTCCTGCCAATGTTCGAAAGTCGTTTTGATAGACACTTTTCAGAATGTCTTCGATATAAGCTCTCCGATTTTTTGCGCCGAGATCATCGAAAATGCTCGTACCGAGAACTTCAAGCTGAACGGTGGAAGCCGTCGTGATGGGGCGTCGCTCGCCCGTAGCGGGGTCAGTGTCGAGTGCTGCAGCGAGATGCCCCTCCCTATTCCAGAAGTGCTCGAATATGGCCTGTCGCAGCTTTAGTGCAGCTCGCTGATATTCCCCTCCACCGAGGAGGCGCTCCGCGTGCATCAATGCGTCAAAGGTGTAACCTTGCACTTCTAGATACGCAATTGGATCGTTGGCATTTGGCTCTTTCCCGTTCTCGAATTTATATCCTGTCTTCCCATCACGCATCACATGATAAGGATGTGACCCCGCCGAGGTATTGTGTCGAGGTGCTTCGAGAAAACCTAACCGCGACGCTTGCATCTTCGTGAAGATCCAGTCGAGTGCCGCGACGGCCACTTGGATGACTGTGCGTACCTCACCACTTACCAACCTCACGTTCTCATCCAGAATGTTGCGACCATACCGTGTAGAATATTCTCCGAGGAGAATGAGCCAGAGCGGTGTAGCATCGAGGCTCGGATACACCACAAGCACTCCCTCGGAAATTTCTCCGAAGGTACCTGCCATCCAATCGTACACCTGAATACTTGTACCAGGCTCAGTCCTGACTCGGTACTCGTGTGCAATTTTTCCAGACTCTTCTTCCCGCCTCGCAACCGTCGCCACCCCTTGAGTTGCCGCGATGGTCTTTATGGCGAGATGCACGATATAAGGTGAGTCAATCAGAAATCTTGCGATCCAAATCGAATCACGACCAAAGACCGCTGCACGGAACTTTTCGTTCCCGGAGGCTTGAAAGCCTCGAGGGGTAATCATGCCGTTTAGCAGCGTCCGCAGATCTGCTTCGGTGAAGATACGGCAAGGATTGTTTTCCATCCGTAGCACTCCATTGAGACTTCTCTGGCGAGACTATACTGAGGGGGGTCTTAAAAAACAATGAACAAAAGTGACGCAAAAAGTCGCCCCAGTCGGGGCGACTTTTTTTCCGCTGCGCGGCGGACGGGACTCGACTACAACTCGAGACTTCGCCGTCGCTCGTCTCGGTCGCAGCCCACCTCTCGCGGCCTCGCGTACTCGCTCGGCATCACTGCGATCTTCGAGTCCCGACGCTCGTACCGAGCTTCGACAGAAATGAAAAACTGCCGGTATAATCCGACAGTTTTTCATTTTGCGCGGCGGACGGGACTCGAACCCGCAACCTCTCGCGTGACAGGCGAGTGCTCTAACCAGTTGAGCTACCACCGCAGGTAAGCTTGCTAGAAACGATGTCACTCTATCCGAAAAACCACATACATTCAAACCCTGTGCCGGCGGCAGGACTCGAATCTTACAGATTCAGTACCCCGATTGGATCCCGAGGAGGATGCTCAATCGGGCTTCGAGTCCTGCCCGCGCACTCCCCGAGCGCGCTCGCCGCCCTGTACTTCGTCATGTGCCGGCGGCAGGACTCGAACCTGCGACCTGACGCTTATGAAACGTCCGCTCTAACCACCTGAGCTACGCCGGCATTAATGCAACCTAAACCTACCATCCACAGCTCTCCCCTTCAAGAAGTTGACTCGTCTTTCACTTCGCGAGATTGTAATAGTGAAATAGTCCAGGGGTAGGCCACATGAAACTGGAATTGATGCGGTTCGAGGACATCCCGCTCGAAATGCCCTATATCGAATCCGATGCCGACCCAAAGAATCCTGGCGAAATTTTCCGAAAGCTCATGTGCGAGGAATCCCCAACGAAGGACATCCCGAACATCGATCCTACCAAACAGCCAGTCCTCGCGGTGTTCATGTACATGCGCGATAAATCGTTTTGGATGAAACTCCGTGCCAAAATGGATCAGCATGTCGGGAGGAAATTCCGAATAATCCCGCGAGATGCTTTAGACAAATTTAAGGGGGATCGGAAAAAAATTTGATCCCTCCTATAAGCCCGCACCTTGCGGGCCTTTTCATTGTCTCGGTTGCACAAAAGTCTTTTTTGGCTATACTTTTCCCATCATAGCGGGGTGGAGCAGCAGTAGCTCGCAAGGCTCATAACCTTGAGGTCGCGGGTGCAATTCCCGCCCCCGCAACAAGTTAGGAAATCGCCGCACATGCGGCGTTTTCCTTTGTGGAGGGAGTGAAGTGCCTTGGCACTTCGCGTCGGGAATTGCAGGCCGGAGCATGTCGCATCGCGACGCGAGGCGGGGTCGCGGCCGCATGGCGAGCTGTGACCAATTCCCGCCTAAAAATATTTTTCTGGTGAAAAATTTTTCAGGCCTATCTTGCGCCGGCGCGCTCCGATCTTGCGAAGCTCGATTCCTCGCTTCTCACCCACAACAAGAAAAGAGAACCAAAACCGCCCTTATCGGGCGGTTTTGGTTATATAACGTAATTTGCACGAAACACGTTGCGGAAGAGATTGATTGCATGCTGCGCCGTTCGCCGATCGAAATGATAGTCGCTTCCCGCGTGTGCAATTTGATTGCGGATCTTGTGAGCTTCCCATGCATCGTTTAACGTTTCAAAATCGCTTCCCTCTATTGATTTGAGTCGCTCTCCGAGAGTATCGCCCGCATATCCCATATTTTTAAGCATCTCATCGAGCATGACATCCGCCTCAATCACAGCTTGGCGCCAGTCGTTTTCGTTGTCCGAGAGTACAAGTTGCTCCACATGATCCCAGCGGGAATCACGTACTTTCTCGGCAGATTCTTTTACCAATACTTCTTTATAAAACTTCTTCTCTTTATAACGAATCCCCCGGAGTTTGATGTAGGAATAAATTGAGACCGAAAGAAGGAAAAGCACGATGAGGGTCGAGATTTTCGCATACGTAATCCAGAGATTATAAATATGCACCGGCAATTCAGCCCCCTTGCTCCCCGTGAAAAAATTGTAAATGAGGAGGAAGAAATATTCGATGTTAAGAAAATTTATTTGCTCCATATTTAAACTCCTTCCTTTTCAAAATCTTTTCCAACATGAAAGAGGCCCCCCTCGTCGCCGTGCGGAGCCGTAAACTGCATACCGACAGGTAATTCTTTGCTTCCAACCTTAAGATTTCCCATAGAAAGGGAAAGCGCAGGAAGGCCAGTGAGATTTGCGGGAACGGAAAAAATATCCTCAAGATACATCGCGAGCGGATCGCTTTTCTCCCCGATTTTAAATGCCGCGCCGGGGGTAGTTGGTGTCACAATGAGGTCTACCGATGCAAAGGCGTTATTGTATTCCTCGGTCAAAGACCTCCGTAACCCTTCTGCTTTTCCATAATATGCATCGTAATACCCGGCAGAGAGCACATACGTTCCGAGGATTATACGTCGACGAACTTCTGCACCGAATCCTGCACCCCTCGTTTCAAGGTAATCTCCTAAAAGACCCTCTCCCTCCTTGCGAAGACCGTAACGCACTCCATCAAAGCGAGCGAGGTTAGTCGAAACTTCCGCAGGCATTACAATGTAATATGCTGCGAGTCCACGAGCTGCTAGAGGAAGCTCAACATCAATTATTTCATATCCTTTCTTCGCGAGGACCTTGAGCGCATTTTCAAAAATTGCTTCTACTTCTGTAGTAAGCCCCTCTTTAAGAAAAGAACGCGGTACTCCAATGCGCTTCGGCACGTTTCGTTTTGCGTATGTCCCGTCAGGAAATGTGGTGCTGTCGAATGCATCTTTTCCTCTAATAACTTCAAATAATTCTTCTGCATCGGCCACTGTTTTTGTGATAGGTCCAATTTGATCGAGCGAAGAACCCATGGCGATAAGTCCATAGCGCGATACTGCGCCATATGTTGGCTTGAGTCCTACGAGCCCACAGAGCGCCGCCGGCTGGCGAATTGAACCTCCTGTATCCGACCCGAACGCTGCCAAAGCTCCTCCCATTGCGACCGCCGCAGCCGAACCGCCGGAAGATCCTCCAGGAACGCGCTCCACATCAAGGGGATTTTTCGTTACACCGAAAGCCGAATTTTCCGTCGAGGAACCCATGGCAAACTCATCCATATTGGTACGCCCCAAAAAAACGGCTCCCTCCTTCTTTAGCCTCGCAGTCACCGTTGCGTCATAGGTAGCTACGTACCCCTCTAGAATTTTCGACGCAGCGCTTATACGGCGACCTTCAATTAAAATATTGTCTTTCATCGCAAGCGGAATCCCGAGAAGGACCCCTGCTTCCCCTCGTGCTATTTTTTTATCTGCTTCTTTCGCTTGTGCTCGTGCGTCCTCAAATACCTCGAGATATGCGTTGATCTTTTCATTTTTTTCTTCGATGACACGCAGATACTCCTCCGTAAGTTCTTGAGCAGAAATTTTTTTCGCCTTTAGCGATTCTCGAGCCTCTGCTATCGTCAAACTTGAAAGATCGATGCTCATGAGCGGGTAATAATCTTTTTTACCTTGAAAAATCTCCCTTCCCGTGACGGTGCAGTAGCTAGAATTTTTTCAGAAAAAGTTCCTCTCGGGTATGCATCAGTATCTGAGCGCATAACGTTTCGGAGCGGCGCAATTTCATTTTTTGCCGCCTCTTTAACTAATTTGATCTGATCGACATACTGAAGAATGGAAGATAATTCGCCCGTGAGACGCTCCATTTCCTTTGAGGAGAGCGAGATTCGAGAAAGAAGGGCTAACTTTTTAACATCAGTGAGGCTAAACATGGCCTTATGCTAGCACTTTTTGCCAATATGAAAAACGGCCCCGCTTGAAGCGAAGCCGTGCTATGCCATGAGCTCTCCGTGGTCCCATTTCTTTCCGCGGCGCAATCGACGCACGTTAGATCCAAGGTGGCCGATCTCATATGCCGCCCACAGAGCGACGATGATCGCCATGGCGACGAAAACTCCCAGATAACCGAGTGCGCTGTAGAAACCCTCACGCAGTCTCGGAAAAACCTTCCGAATTCTCATTCTCTCCTCCCATCCATTTAATTAACACAATCACGGACCCGCTTCTCAAGCAAGGAGCTTCTGAAGTGCCTCCTCATCCAGGATGGGCACACCGAGTTCTTTCGCCCTATCAAATTTACTTCCCGGATCTTCTCCCGCCACCACATAATCAGTATTTTTTGACACAGAGCTACTGATCTCTCCCCCCTCTTTGCGAATAAGAGCTTTTGCTTCGTCCCGCGAGAGTGTAGGAAGGCCTCCGGTTAGTACAAATGTCTTTCCGACGAGTTTCCCTGCGCGACGACGTCCTATCGTGTCGCGCTTGATCGAAATGTGCTTAAGAAGGTTTGTAACGAGTCCCTTATTTTGCTTTTCAGAAAACCAAGAGACGATTGAATTCGCAACGATCTCTCCTACCCCCTCAACGGCAAGGAGTTGTTCGAGACTTGCATTCATCAGGTTCTCAATCGTGCCGAATCGCTCCGCGAGATCATAGGCGGTTTCTTCCCCAACCTGCGGAATCGAGAGACCGATAATAAGGCGCGGCAGTGTGGTGGTTCTGGCCTTTTTAATTGAGGTGAGAAGATTAGCCGCAGCCTTTTCTTTAAAATGCGGCAGCAGTAATAGGTCGCCAAGAGTAAGGGAGAAAATATCTGCGGCGCTCGCAATTAAGTTTTTATCAAGCATCGCATCAATAATTTTTGGACCAAGACCATCAATATCGAGCGCATGCTTACTTGCAAAATGGTAGAGCTGACGGCGAAACTGCGCAAAAGAATTTTTATTGGCGCAGCGCCACGCAGCCTGGCCGGGAATGCGCTCGATTTTGCCATCCTCACCGCATTCAGCGACATGAGTAGGAAATTTGTATGGTTTTTCTTTACCCGTACGGAGATCTGTTACAACAGAGACAATATCAGGGATCACATCTCCTGCTTTCTGAAGAATTACGGTGTCCCCAATACGTACGTCGAGACGTTTAATTTCATCTTCGTTATGGAGAGTCGCTCGGGAAACAATAGATCCCGCCACCGATGTGGGTCGCAGATGCGCCACGGGAGTAAGAACCCCCGTTCGCCCAACCTGAAGCACGATATCCTCAACGACTGTGGTAACTTGTTCGGCGGGAAACTTCCAGGCAATGGCAAAACGCGGGGCTTTGCCGGTGTAGCCTAGCTCTTCTTGGAGTCGGCGCTCATTAACTTTTACAACGATGCCATCTATCCAGTAACCTTGTTTGCGTCCTTTTTTCTCCCAGGTTTTCCAATATGCAATAACCTCATCAATATTCTTTGCGAGTTTAAAATGTGGATTTACTTTAAATCCAAGCTCGCGGAGGTATTCGAGCTCTGCCATTTGGGTCGGTGGCATTTTTTCTTCTGTCGCAGCCACATCATACATAAATGTATCGAGCTTTCTCGCGGCAGTAATTTTTGGATCGAGCTGTCGGATCCCGCCCGCCGCGGCGTTTCGGGGATTAGCAAATAGCGGCTCTCCCTTTTTTCCACGCTCAAAATTAAGTCGCTTGAGACTCTCTTCGCTCATCCAAACTTCTCCTTCAACGATAACGTCAACGGCACATTCAAGGGAGAGCGGAACTGATTCGATGGTACGGATATTCTGTGTGACATCTTCCCCAACCCTTCCATCCCCGCGGGTAGCTGCGGTTTTAAGAACTCCCTTCGCATATTCAAAAACTACCTTTAGACCATCAATCTTTAATTCACACATGTACGAAACGTCCCTCGGCGCGCTCTTTCCAAGAAATCGCTTTACGCGCGCATCAAACTCTTTCATTTCTTCTTCGCTAAATGCATCGTTAAATGACCACTGCTGAATCTTATGCTGAACTTTTTCAAATTGCGTAAGAGGAACTCCTCCGACACGTTGCGTTGGAGAATCGACGCTTATGAGAGAAGGAAATTGTCTCTCTATCTCTGAGAGCTCATGCATAAGAGAATCCCGTGCTGATTCGGGGATCTCTTCGATATCTTTGACGTGGTAGAGATAGCGGTAGCGATTGATGGTAGCCTTAAGCTTCTCGTACCGCTCCCGTACGTCGCTTGGAACCTTTGAGGCCATGCCTAGTAGATTACATGAATGGCGCGCTCAAGGCGACGAGGTTCCGTCGATTCACATGCCAGTCCATTTTTTACGCCAACGTTGTATCCACGTGAATTGATATCGGTTTTAACTACACCCCCCGTATTTGTTTTTGTGACCGTGACAACGGCACAGTAAGGATTGGGGAGGAACGAGATGGTAAATGTGTTCGGAACATCCCACCCTTGCCCTCCAACTGCTTGGTTGGCGTTCGTTGGGTTACTACCATCAGCGTTACACGAGACCGCGGAAGCGGTGCTTGTAGAAAAGGCGCCTCTTACAAGATCGAAGTAGAGAGCGCACTCTATGCCGGTATCGGCTGCATAAAACGCAAACTGCGATTCCCGTCCCGTAGACGATAGCAAAAGTTCCCGGATGGTAATGCTAAAAATGGCGAGTCCGAGCGATAGCAAAACGCTCGCGATAAGTACTGAGAGGAGCAGAGTAAATCCTTTTTTGTTTCGATGGAACTCGTTTTGTCTCATATTATTTGTAGCCGCCCTGGTTGTAGTAGCCCGATTCACCATAGTAGGAAGATTGGCCGTAGTAGGAGGACTGGGCGTAGTAGGAAGATTGGCCGTAGTAGGAGGACTGGGCGTAGTAGGCGCTTTCGAAATAGAAGGTTTGACTGCTCCAATTAAAGAGATTCTCCCGTATCTGAAAATTTTTCGGGAAAAGACCTGTAGTCCAAGAAATCTTTACTGTTACGGCTACTTCGTTGGCATTGATCGAGGTGAAGGTAATGGTCCTCGTAAATATAGAATTGGTGCCGACGACATTATTATAGAAGCCAGTAGCGCTGTCATATTTTAGAGGAGTACAAGCACCGGTGCAGCGCGTAATAGTATTGTTTTTAGCGTCTATTGCACAAGAACTCCCGAAATAACAAGGATCGCTTGAGAGTGCTGCGATGCCAGTGAGCCAGCTATCCCCCACCAGCACGTTGTTATCACGAGTATTGCGGATTTGCTCCATTCCCTCCTCAGCAAGATAAAAGGCGGTAATTTGGTCTCTCGCAAAAAGCGACGTAGAGAGACTTTTTGTGGCTATCGTGAGAGGTCCCGCCAGCGAAACAAGGAGTATCGAAATGGCAACAAGCGTTTCGATGAGCGTGAATCCTTTTCTGCTCTGTTGAGAATCGGTTTGTCTCATATTATTTGTAGCCGCTCTGGCCGTAGTAGCCCGATTGCCCGTAGTAGGAAGATTGGCCGTAGTAGGAAGACTGGGCGTAGTAGGAAGATTGGCCGTAGTAGGAGGACTGGGCGTAGTAACCTGACTGACTGTAGCTAGAAACTTCCGGAAGATCGAGAAGGCGCTCCGAAACCATCGCTTGGAGATTAAAATTCGTGGTTGTTTTTGCCGATATGCCTGCAGTGCCAGAAACCGTCATAAGTACCTTCGGCTGCAAAGAATCGGTCGAAGCTGCGCCGGAAACATAAAATTTAAAAGCTTGAATTCTCACCTCCGGAGCGGTGATGGAGAGAAACGTAACCCCTCCGTCTGTTGAACGTTCAATTCGCTCTCCATTGAGACGATACACAACCTGATCAGCAACCGTTGAAGGACTGCCGTTTCGGGGCTCGAATGCGAGAAGAATTCCGCCTGTGGTGCAATCTTGAGAAGCGTTGAGATCCCCTGAGGGAGTCCCTGTGATTTGGCAGTGGTAGTGTGTGCCCACACGAATGTTGCGGGACATATTTTCCAAAGCAAAGTTGAGATTGTTCATTACCGATTTTAGGGTTTGTGCTTTGCGAGTCGCGTCCACCATAGCAAGAAGCGCCGCGATACCGATTACCATCACTATGGAGAATACCCCAACCGAAACCAGGAGTTCTATAAGAGTGAAGCCATTCTGTGCTGATTTTTTCATAGCTAATAACCTATTCCGTTGGTCGTAGACGATGTTGGATCAACCCCAATCTGGCCGGTGGAGACTACCGTGATGCCCCGGGTAAGCCCCTCCCCCGCCTTAAGAGTAATCCGCGCACTACTATAGGTATCGGCGACAATGTCGCTCTTGATAATCGCGTCGGGATCAGGTCGTTTAAAAAGAATGTCGAGGGAAGTAATGGTGGGGTTACACTTCTGGCTTCCATTGGCAAAAATACCGCAAAATGAGGAAATGCTCTTATTACCCGAGATGACGAAGTAAGCAAAGTTTTCGTCAGGGATTTGGTTGCCATCATTATCATAGTTTTCATAACGTCCACTGCCGTTCTTGTCGGCAAATAAAATATAGGTATAAGGACTATTCGAAGCAAAATGCACCCCGAAAGAAGGGGTAAAATTCCCAGTGCCTTCCTGTGCTTCACGAACAGAGAAGCCATACGTTTGAGCCTGCCGGATGGTGAGAGCAACTTGATAGGCAAGATTGGAGAGAGAAATTGTTCCACCGAAACGGTTTTGATTTACAAGAATCAAAGTCGAGATCGCGACCAGAATAGAAATGGACACCAGTAGCTCGATGAGGGAAAAACCGCGGCTGTGTTGTTTAGAGTGCATGGAAAAAAGTATCAATGGTTGGGAGCTCGATCCCCAAAAAGGTAACTATCGCCCACGCAAGAATGAGGAAAGGGGCAAAGGGAATCTCACTCTTTATTGTAAGGCTCTTCCCTCCCTCTCTCCAAGAAGCCCGCGCAATGAAAAGAGCTAGCACTCCAACAAATGCACCCGCCCAAAAAGAAAAAACGAAAGCTGAAATTGCCTGACTTGGAGCGAGAGTAAGTCCGATTGCGAGCGCAAGTTTGCTGTCGCCGAGTCCCATAGCCTTGCCTCCAGAAAATTTCCACAAAAGATAGAGCGGTAGCGCCATCCCTATCCCCGAGAGAAGAGCGGACATGAGTGGGTACCACGAGCCGAGGAGGTAGGAATTGAGCCCTGCATAAAGAAAGGCGACACCCGCTACTGGATAGACGAGGGTATCAGGAATAATTTTGTGCCGTAGATCATAGACGCTGATGGCAACAAAAAAAGAAATGAGAATGAAAAGAAATGCCATTTCAATTACTCCAACTCCTAGAAGATACACCCCCGCAAAAAGAAACCCTGTTAAAAGCTCAACCAGCGGGTACTGTAGCGATATTCGACTTCCACAGCCTCGACAGCGACCCCGTAGCGCTACGTAGGAGAGGAGGGGTACCAGATCGATAACAGTAAGGGCGCGACCACAAGAAAAACACTGCGAGCGACCCGAGAGGGTGCGGCCCGAATTAAGACGCAACACCACCACATTGAGAAAGCTTCCTATAATGGCGCCAAAGTAAAATGCGATGAGTGCTCCGAGGTACACTCTCAAAGTATAACGCGTCCACGCGCTCCCCTTTAACACAAAACGCCCCCAAAGGGGGCGTTTTGTAGGAGAGGTGACTACGGAGTCACGTCGTAGATAGGGTCGGTACCTGCAAAGTCTGCAGCAGATCCTGCTCCGTCAGGGCAGGCAGTTCCTGCGGTTCCCGCAGCCGCATCAGAATCAGAGTTGAGACCTGTGTGTGCACCGTCTTCAAGCGTCGCGCCGAGGTGGTACCTCGTGCAGCCAGCGTTAAGACCTGCGTAGCTATACTGGGCGTTCGTCCTTGGATCCTTAGGCATCGCTGGGATGTATCCCGGAGTGATAAGGGTCGAGGTCGAGAGGACCGACGGGTATCCGCGGTTCGCATCGTAGTAGAGCTCGAGCGCCAACTGGAGCTGGCGGACGTCGGCAATACGCTTAGCATCACGACTCTTCACGCGAGCATTGTTGAGGCTCGCGAGCACTACCGAGGAGAGGATGCCGATGATGGCGATGACGACCAGCAGTTCAATGAGGGTGAAACCTCGCTTCTTGCTATTAATCATATCTTCATATGTAAACTTATAAATGTTCGACCGCTTTTGAGTTAAAAGCGTTACGGAGTAAGTATACCGCGCCTTTTCCCGGACAGAGAGGGCAATGTGGATAACGGTGAGGGGCGAAAAACCTAGATGCCGCCAGCAATGTTGTAGATCGGAATAAGAACTGCAGCCAAAAGAATACCGACCCCAAGACCGAGCGCCACAATCATGACTGGCTCAATGAGGTTAACGAGCGTATCGACCGCAGTGGTCACTTCCCGTTGATAGAATTTAGCGAGCGTTTTGAGAATGGAACCAAGCTCTCCGGATTCCTCTCCAACTTTCGTCATTTGAACGAGAATTCCAGGAATCTCTCCCGGATACCGACCAATTGAGTCGGAAAGCGCCACCCCTCCCTTTATACTCTCGAGCGACTCAAGAAGAATTTTTTCATAGACTGCGTTTCCGACGACAGAAGCGGAAATTTCAACGGCGCGAACCATGGTGATACCGCTTTGAAGCATTGTTGAGAGGTTGTCTGCAATACGGGAGAGATAGAGTTTACGGTAGAGCTCTCCGAGATAAGGAAGAGAAATTTTGAGAGAATCGAAGTAGTAACGGCCCTGCCCCGTACGCGAAAAACGCCAGAGAAAGATGCCTGCGATGCCAAGAAAAATGAGAAGGAACACGCCGTAGTCAACGAAAAACGTCGAGAGACCGATAATAATTTTGGTGTAAATAGGAATCGTCTGCCCGGATTCCAAAAGAATTGTCGAGATACGAGGAATCACCAAAGTGAGCATGAGGACCATCACCACCACAAAGGTGACGATAACGAACGCCGGGTAAATAAGGGCATTGCGTACCTTGTTCGCCACCTCGTAGGTGCGATCAAGATAATCGGCAAGATACATGAATATTTCGTCGAGCTTTCCTGACTCCTCCCCTGCCTTAACCATGTTGCAGTAGAAATCAGAGAAAACTTCCGGGTGTTTGCCAAGTGCTTTGCTGATGGAAGCTCCACCTTGAAGCTCATCGGAGACATCCCCTAGTTTTTTTGCAAGAGCGGGAGTCGGCGATTCAGCGGAGAGGAGGCGAAATACGCGCAACGCCGAAACTTGCGCCTCAAAAAGGGTGGCGATCTGACGGGAAAGTATGACAACGTCGCGATTACTTACCCTCTCAAAGAGAGTGATGTTAAAGGAGCCGAAAAGGCCAGCCTTTTCGGCAGGAGTAATGGAGGAGAGAATAAGATTTCGACGCTGAAGCGAGGAAATAGCTACATCCTGTGATATAGCCTCGATGGTCCCCTCGCGGGAAGCTCCTGTTTCGTCAATAGCTTTGTAGGAAAAAAGCATATGTTATACGAGTCGCTCAAGTACTTTTGGATTAAGAGAGCGCATGAAGGCATTTTCAACGGTAATTTCTCCACGACGTACCAGATCTGCCAGGGAGCGATTCATGTCGATCATTCCTTGATCCGCACCGGTTTCAATCACGGTATTGATCTCATGGGAGCGCTTTTCGCGGATGAGATTCGCAACCGCGGCATTATTGATCAGAAGCTCATACGCAGGAACAAGACCCCCAGAGATGCGCGGGATGAGTCGCTGGGAAAAAATTCCCGCGAGCGAGCCGGCGAGCTGGATACGGATCTGCTCTTGCTGGCCAGAGGGGAACGAGTCGATGATGCGATCAATGGTCTGCGCAGCGTTGTTGGTGTGGAGAGTCGAGAAAACGAGATGGCCGGTTTCCGCCGCCGTCACCGCAGTTGAGATGGTCTCGGGGGAGCGCATTTCACCGATCATAATGACATCAACGTCCTGACGAAATACTTGTCGGAGCGCTACTGGAAAATCTTCAGTGTCGATACGTACTTCACGTTGATCAATAAGAGATTTTTTCTGCTCAAAAAGATACTCGATTGGGTCTTCAATGGTGACAATGTGCTCCGCGCGCTCCTGATTAATCATTTCGATAAGAGAGGCCAAGGTTGTCGACTTTCCCTGCCCTACAGGCCCAACCAGAAGGAAAAATCCCTGCTCGCGCTTGGTAAATTCCGCAAGAATCGGAGGAAGATTGAGTTCTTCAAGAGGTTTGATCTCGCGGGGAATAAGACGAAGTGCTACCGAGATGGTCCCCTGCTGGAAAAATGCGTTGCCGCGAAAACGGATTCTATCCTTGTACGCGAATGAAAAATCAACTTCCTGCGTTTCAAGAAAGAGTTTTTTCTGCTCGGGTTTCAAAAGCTCCGTCACAAACCCGAGAGTGTCGTTGGCCGACAGTTTTGGTTTTTTTATAAGCGGCAAAAGCGATCCAGACACGCGGATAATCGGCTCTTTTCCTTCTGAAAGATGGAGGTCGGATGCGCCCTCTTGGACGACAATCTCGATAAGTTCGATCAGTTCTTTTTTATAGTCCATGGCCATGCTAGAGAGCTGCTAATTTCTTTTTAACTTCGACGACAACTTCGGAAGGAACCGCGCTTGCCTTCACGATATGGTGATGTGCACCCAATTCCTTTGCGCGGGTGATGTCACCTTCCTGACTTTGATTTGAGAGGACGATAAAAAAAGAGTTCGGTGCAAGTTTTTTCTCCTTTACCGTTTTCAATACCTCGAGTCCGTCTACCCCCGGCATAATGAGATCAAGGAGTACTACGTCAGGGCCTTTACCGTCGGAGAGTTTCGTGAGAGCCTCCTCCCCGCCCTGCGCGACAGCGACATCAAATCCTTCTTCTTTAAATTTTAACGAGTACATGTCTATGAGGAAACGGTCATCATCTACTATAAGAATTGATTTACTCCCGGCGGCCATCACTTAAGTATACAGGCAATCCATGCGCCTAAGCTTCCTCGTCCACAAGAAGGGCTCCTCCTAGAGTATTGATCTCTTCAAACGGAATCTCTCCCTTCATTGCCTTGAAAATGGCGTCCTCTTTCATAGTGATCATGCCCTTATTGCGAGCCGCTTTCCATACATCCTCTTCGACGGGACGCTTCAGAATTACCTCTTCGAGGTCGCGGTCCATGGTGAGAATTTCAAAAACTCCGGTACGGCCCCTGGTACCACTAGGACACTCGGGGCTAGGATCCACTCCCATAACAGATTTTCCCATCGGAAGTGCTGCGTGATATTTTGCGGGCAGATCGGCAAATTGATTTTCGATCATCAGCTTGATACTTCCTTCGATCGGCATTTTTTTGCCACTTCCAGGACAAATCACGCGAACGAGACGCTGTGCAATTACCCCAATGAGCGTCGGGGCGATGAGGAAGGGGTCGATCCCCATGTCGATAAGGCGGGGGATCGCACCCACCGCCGTATTCGTGTGAATGGTCGAGAGCACCAAGTGTCCTGTGAGAGCAGCTTGCACGGCCAGCTGGGCAGTCTCCTTATCGCGAATTTCTCCTACCATGATGATGTTGGGGTCTTGACGCAAGATCGAGCGGAGCCCCGAGGCAAATGTGTAACCGATCTCAGGGCGCACCTGGGACTGATTGACCCCCTGAATTTCATACTCAACAGGATCTTCAAGGGAAACCACGTTTCGCTTTTCCCGGTCGACTTCATTTAACATCGCGTAGAGACTCGTCGACTTACCCGAACCGGTAGGACCGGAGAGAAGAATGATGCCGTAGGGACGGGAGATCATTGTGCGGGTCTTTTCAAGTTGCTCTTTGCTGTAGCCAAGATCCTCAAGCCTGATGGTGCCGCGCTCGCGGTCGAGAATACGCAACACCACTTTCTCGCCGTAGGAGATCGGGAAGGTTGATACACGGAAATCGATGCGGCGATTATCAACAGTGGCAGAAAAACGACCGTCCTGCGGCTTTCGTTTTTCGTCGAGTTTGATCGAGGAGAGAATTTTGATGCGCGCAACCACCGCCCGCTGCACAGGAAGCGGCAACGTGAGACTCGTGTAAAGATCCCCATCGACGCGGAAACGGACGCGAACGTTGGTGAGTGTTGGCTCTATGTGGATGTCAGAAGCTTTGCCTTCCACCGCGTAGCGAATGATAGTGGCCACCATTTTTGTAACAGGGGCATCTTCCTTGATACGCTCCACATCCTCATCGGAGTCCTTTACTTTTATTTCTTCTAGCTGCACCTCGAGATCCTCGGGGGCCAGATCCCCTTCAAGCTCGGAGAGGGCTTTGCCCACCTCGCTCGTGATTCCTTTGTATTTCTCGATTACTTTTTTGAAATCGGACTCGCTGATGATAAACACCTTGTAAGGAAAACCGATTTTTGAAGAGATAAAATTGAGAGCGTCGAGAGCTTCAATGTTGTCCGGATCAAGAACGCCGATCTCAAGAACTCCGTCGCGAAGAACCAGCGGCACTAACTGATAGTGGATTGCGGATTCCTCCGGAATATAACGGAGCGTATCGTAGGAAACTCCCTCTTCTCCAATGGTTTTGAACGGGATTTTATAGTACTCGCTTTTTGCCTGCAGGATATCGTCACTTGAAATTCCACGACGAAGCAGCACTTCTTCTACCCCTACTCCGCCGGAGGAGATTTCCTCTTCGATCGCAGGAATTTCTTTGCTATTGATACTTCCTTTTTGAGCTAAGAGTTCGAGAATTTTTATCATGGCTGTGGTAGCGACGCCGAAATAGCGTCGAGCGAGTATGGGGAGCTTTAACGGCCTGGGTTTGCAGGACCGCTACTTCCTCCAAACGGTGCGAACGGATTTTTTCTTCCAATCGGAAGCGGTGTGATCGGCTGGCTGAAATCCTGAAGGCTTTGGAAAACCCGATCGGCGAATATGCGTTCATCGAGAGAGAGCGTGCGCAATTCGAGCAGCGTCGAGAGCAGGTCTTGCCCAACAATTGTAGCGCTTTGATCTACCTGTTGGGTGACAAGATCGCTCTCGGTCGTAGCGCCGCCAAAGAAATAGGAGTAGCCGAGGTATACAAATACGATAATAACCGCGAAGAGGACGAAATTTTTGTATTTAAGAAGAAAAGTCCTCATATTATTTGAGCCAATAGGTTTTTACGCTGATGTTGTATTGGTTGAGGTCGCTATCTTTTGCTTCTGAAAATCCAATCGCGACGATATCGACGAGACGAAGTGACGTTTCGAGGTCGTGGAGATATGCGAGAAAGGTTTCATACGAGCCGAGAACTGAAAAAGAAATTGTTGCCGTGCCATACGCACTCTGATCGGGTCCCACCACTCCTGCAGAAGGTGAACCTGCTCCCTGATTGGAAATCGTGACGCTACGGGTACGCATCGCATACTTAGTTGCCATGTTGTCGAGATCCAGAATGAGGCGCACGTTGTCGATAGCGTCGGGAAGAAGTTTCTGTAATCGATCAAGATCCTCCCCACGAAACGTGTTGTACTTGCTTAGGAGCCGGTCGCGTACAGCCTGGAGTTCTTTCGATTTATCGAGCGCCTCCGAGTACTGTGCGTTTTCGGCTTTAAGCACTTTCGTTTCGTTATAGGTTGGATTTATATAGCCGATAAATACGCCAACCGAGACGACAATAAATACGACTGGGATAAGAAGCTTGATCATGGTGTGGTAGTAGCGGGATTTACATTTCCGCCGAGAACGCGATCGAGTGATCTAGCGTAGGAAACCAAGGTGGGCTCCACCAAGGAAGTGAAATCGAAAACGACGTTGCCGCCGCTGTCGAGGTTAAGGTTGGAGAAAATCGGATCACGCAACTGATGGCTTTTTGCAAACGAGTCGGATTGGAGCACCACTGCCGCAAAACTCTTTGCTTGTCCTTTCATATTGAGATTGATTTTATCCGGCGCAGTAACCGAGTATGTAAAATCTTGGAATCGGACATCTTCGAGAGTTGCGGTCGAAAGGAATGCGAAAAGTTCCGTCGGCGAAACATGGGTCGCGAGGAGCGTGTTAGCGGTAATGATGCGAGAGTCGAGACGACGAAGTTCTTGAATGAGCGCTGGCTCAAACGCAGCTCTGGCGCGCTCAAGAGAAGCGGCATTGCTCTGGATTGCCTGCTTGAGGTACTGCTTGTAGAGAAATACGCCACCAGCTAATGCTACAGACCCGAGAAACAAGATGAGCGAAATTAAAAAGAGAAGGCTTGGCCCATGACGCTCCGCCTGCGCAGGAGTGGTTACCAGCGGCTGTTTTGGAATAAAAGATGTGCGGAACTTCGGCTCCATTTCACCTTGTATTATAGAGCGCTTCTGCGGCCCGCTCCAAGTGAGTTATCCTAATTCGCTCAATTTCCGGAGTGCCAAGCCGGTCGCAACGGAGAATTCCGGGCCCGCCTGGCGCAGTACATTCTCGAGAAATGCTGGGGCTTCTACCTTGGCAAAGGGATTTCCGAGTACCACTTCTGTCTCAAAATGCTTTTTCGATACCTCGAGAAGTCCCTTCATAACGGCTCCCCCGCCGACCAGGACAACTTTGCTTATGTTTTTGTTGAAACGTCGCTCGTAGTTAAGAAGCGAGCGGTTCGCTTCAGAAAAGATGTATTCGAGAGAGAGGAGAGCTGTTTCCGAAACCCCCTTACTGGCGTCATTCCCCGGCACCACTCCCATCTCTCGCTTCATTTGCTCTGCTTTAGAGACCGAAACACCTAATGTGCGAGAGAGTGCGAGGGTCACGTCCTGACCACCGCGATTAATAATGTGGGAAACCCGCACGATTCCGTATTCGACCACGTAGAGTTTTGTTGTGGCCGCACCTAAATCGAGCACCATAACCGGAGCGATTCCCTGCTCAAGCGCCGCGCGCGCAGCGCTAAAAATTTCTATCTCAAAAAAACTGGAGGAGAGTTTCGTTGCCTTAATAATGTCACGGTATTTAGCGAGAGTATCGTTATGAATTGCGACCAGGAGCACACTTACCTTGCGCGCAGTTCCCTCTTTTTCTTTTTCCGTGGAAAGATACCGCGCTTCCTCAACCGGAATAACAAACCAATCGAGCGTGACTTCGTTCATCGCGACCGGAATATATTTACGGGCTTCAAGAGGAATCATCTGTGCAAGTTGCGCCGGGGAAACTTGCGGGAGTTCAAGGAGCGAGATAAGGCTTGAACTAAAAGGAATCGAGAATGCAGCTCCGGTCGCCGTGACGTTGGCCTCGCGCATAACGTCATTGAGTGCCTTAGCAATTTGTTCTGCGGTGAGATTCGTAGCGCGCCCTATCTCGAGGTTTCCGTACGGACCAAGCGCAAGTTCTCCATAGGTCTCGAGCACCGGTACCCCCGATTTACGTCGTAGTTGTACTACCTTGATGGAGGAAGAGCCGATATCAACACCAAGAACACTTTCAGGTCCCTTACTCGCGAAAAGGTTGCCAAAAATCGAAGAAACCGCGGAAAGCGGATTTGCCATATTCTTAAGAAGTATAGCATCGCTTTCCAACGGCAGCGTACAATATCTACGTGGAAACCCTACTGCGGATCGGCAAAGACATTTTGAGCCTCATTCTTCCCCCGCGGAGATCCGAAGCGCTACTTGCCGGCTATGACAACACGACCATTCTCTCAAAGTTCTCCCCTATAGAGCTTGCCGAGGGCTTCTATGCCCTCTCCTCGTATAAAGACCCACTCGTAGCCGCAGTCATTTGGGAACTTAAGTACCGAAAGAGTGCACGCGCAGCAGCTCTTTTAGGCGCAGCCCTCAAAGATGCACTTACAACTCTGGGAGATGACGTAGAGCTCGGGCATGTTGAAATAGTGCCTGTTCCGCTTTCGGAAGTGAGACTCAAAAGTCGCGGCTTTAATCAAATTGAATTAGTTCTACGAGAAACCCTTCCTCTTCCTCACCACAGCTACTCCCACGCGCTCCTAAAAACAAGGGAAACAAAACCGCAAACGAAACTCCCGCGGAGGGCTCGCCTAGAAAATCTCTCTGGAGCATTTTCCGTTTCGAAATCCATTGATTCCTCGCATACCTATGTTGTCGTCGATGATGTAACTACTACCGGAGCAACCCTTATGGAAGGAAAACGCGCGCTCCAGCAAGCTGGGGCGCGCGATATAGTGCTCATTGCTTTTGCACACTAGAACCGAAAGACCGAAGACAGAGAAGTAACTGCGGCCATCTGTGAGGAAGCACCTCCTTCTCGTTTTCTTTTGAAACCCTCCTGCACTTTCTTGCGCTCGGCGAGAGTGTGCTTGCAGCGAAGGATCACCGGGTCGCTGCGCCCATCCCAACTTTGGAAATGAGGGTCATAGCGTGCTCCGGGCTCATAACGGTACCCGATGAATCCGATGGTCGATCCTTGATAGCTCTGGGGTGTCACATCCTCGAAAAGAACTCCCTCTAAGATGCCCTCCTCGGTTGGAATTTCCTTCGCTCGTGGTACCCGGGTGGTTCCGCAGCAGCGTTCGCAGTCTCCGCGGCAATTTACGGTAGTTCTCTCTGGAGGAACAACCTCCATCGGCACGTTAGTCACGAAATCTCCTATACTCCTTGCCTCACATATGGTTGTGCTTCTATCGGCTTGTTTTCTTCTATATAAGACTATACAAACACGATGATGTTACAGGGATGAATTGCCCCGCTGTATGCCCGCACCAAATTTCTGGCGGAGAAGATGGGGATTCGGTCCTTAGAGAACCAGTACCCCGATTGGATTTCTTCTGCGTCAGCGGACTTCAAGAAATACTCAATCGGGCTTCGAATCCCACACGCGAGCGCCCCGCGCTCGCTCCTCTCGCAAAATATATTCGCAAGAGCTCATTATTTTGCGGAGAGGGTGGGATTCGAACCCACGGTCCAGTTGCCCGGACAACACCTTAGCACGGTGCCGCTTTAGACCACTCAGCCACCTCTCCGTATATGCTTCGCACATACTAAATGGAAGCTGAGGGTCTAACAAGTTAGTCCTCCTCGCGCCTCCTCGCTCACCGTACGGCTCGCTCACATCGGCGCGTCCGCTTCGCGGACCGGAGAAAATGTGAAGCAGTTCACGTTTTCTCCACTCAGCCACCTCTCCGTTTTGAGTAGAACCTTAACGTCATATCATACCTTCGACTTTGGAGCGAACAATGAGAGACTACATGGATAGCGTATGAAAAAGAAAGATACCTCTTGGGAAAAAGTGGCCTCGTGGTACGAGGAACATTTGGGCAATGAGGATACATATCATGCAAAGGTTATCCTCCCAAATCTCACACGGATTCTGGAGCTCTCCGGTAATGAAAAAGTTCTCGACCTCGCCTGCGGGGAGGGATACTTCACGCGAGCACTTAAGAAAAGTGTCTCTTCAATAACTGGCGCTGATCTCTCCCCTTCTCTTATCGAGAGCGCGAAGAGTGTTTCAAAGGACATTCTCTACCATGTCGCTGACGCGACTAACCTCTCATTCGCAAAGGATAAGGAGTTTGACGTTGTTATCTCTGTCCTCGCTATTCAAAATATGGAAAATATTCTGGCCGCATTTTCAGAGTGTCGAAGGGTCCTCAAAGACAACGGGCGCTTCATATTTGTTCTCAACCATCCTGTATACCGAATACCTAAAGCCTCTTCATGGGGGTACGACGAAAAGGAAAAGGCGCAATATCGTCGCGTAGATGCCTACCTCACCCCTTCTAAAGTTCCGATTGATATGCACCCCGGCTCTTCAGACAAAACCTTCACTTATTCATTTCATCGCTCTCTCCAGGACTATATGAAGGCGCTCCGATCTGCGGGATTCGCCATCACGCGTCTCGAAGAGTGGATTTCTCACAAAAAAAGTGAGGAGGGGCCGAGAAGCGTAGCAGAAGATAAGGCGCGTAGAGAGATCCCCTTATTTCTTGCGGTAGAGACAAGAATTTTGTAGCAAGACAGGATATACTCTCCTCTTATGGCAACCGAATTGATCCTCGTCGACGAACAAGACCAACAAATTGGAGTTGAGGAGAAGCTTCTCGCCCACCAGAGGGGACTTCTCCATCGAGCACTGACCGTTTTTATTTTTAATGCAAAAGGTGAGTTAATGCTTCAAAAGCGCGCTTCGGGAAAATACCACTCCGGCGGCCTCTGGACCAACACTTGCTGCAGTCACCCCTCCCCTGGCGAAGAAACTCTCACGGCTTCGCACCGACGCCTCAAGGAAGAAATGGGTTTTGATTGTGAACTTACCGAAATATTTCCCTACACCTATAAAGTGAAATTTGAAAATGGACTTACCGAGCACGAGTACGGGCATATCTTTGTTGGACACTACGACGAAGCACCGATACTAAACAAGGATGAGGCCGAGGATTGGCGTTATGTAGGGCTTCAGGAATTGCGAACCGATGTCGCCAAGTATCCGGAGAAGTATACGTTCTGGTTTCGCCTTATTTTTGAGAAAGTGTTCGCTTTCCAAGGACTTTCCTAAGCGCAACAGCAGAATTTGCTATACTGGGAGTCTACAATGTAACTCTTTAGCACTATGAACTCACGGATACTTTTAGTTCTCGTTATATTAATCGTTGTTGCGGCCGGCGGATGGTACTTAGTCACACAAAATTCTTCCGAACCGACGACTAATACCACGACCAATGGATCTAACACGACGCCGCCCCCGCCACCGTCAGGCACTGATGTCGGTATGGAAGATGGCACCGGCGGAACAGATGTTTCGGTAGATGTGAACACCCAGGGCTACGATGCGCTTATGGCATGGACCGACAGCGGCTACAACCCTCAAACACTCACCATTAAGAGGGGCCAGACGGTACGTTTCGTAAACCAAGGTACCGGGGACACATGGCCAGCATCCGATATTCACCCGACCCACAGCCTTTACCCACAAAAGTCGGCAAGTGACTGTCTTGGAAGCTCTTTCGACGCATGCAAGGGACTCAAGCCTGGTCAATTCTATGATTTCAAGTTCGATACAGCAGGTACCTGGAATTGCCACAACCACCTCCGCGCAAACCAGAAGTGTTCGATCGTCGTACAATAATCCATGGATAAAACGACTTCCCTTCTGTTACGCCTCGGCGTAGCGCTCGCGTTCCTGTACCCTCCGATTTCTGCGCTCATGGACAGTAACGCATGGATTGGGTATTTCCCTCCCTTCATCGCAAGCCTTCCGATTGATGAATTAGTCCTCCTTCACGCGTTCGGGGTCGTCGAAGTTATCATTGCGCTTTGGATTCTCTCAGGGCGCAAGATCTTTGTTCCGAGCATTCTCGCAACCGCCGCACTCCTCGCAATCGTAGTGTTCAATCTCGGACAATTCGACGTCCTATTTCGGGATGTTTCAATCACGTTTATGACGCTCGCGCTCGCGCTCGACGCCAGAAGAAAGAGGGCTATCGCCGTCTAACAAAAACCCCCGCCACGGCGGGAGTTTTTGTTAGTGAATTGCCGAGGCAACTGCCTTCACCACTCCTTTTTCAAACACGGTAGGAATTATTTTCTCCGCGGTTGGTGTGCGTACTAGTTTTGCGAGCGCTTTAGCAGCTTTGAGTTTCATTGCATCGGTAATTTCCCCCACACCGCGATCGAGGGCTCCACGAAAAACTCCCGGGAATACGAGAGAATTGTTGACCTGGTTAGGGAAATCCGAGCGCCCTGTAGCAACAACCGCCGCCCCTCCCTTTTTCGCTTCATCCGGCATAATCTCTGGAATCGGGTTCGCAAGCCCAAACACAATCGCCTCTCCTGCCATGAGTTTAATATCGGAAGCTTTGATGGTATTGGGGCCCGAAACGCCAATTACCGCATCCGCAGTAAGGAGCGCCTGGCGAAGATCTCCTTTTCGTCCATTCTTGTTCGTTATGGCCGCCAATTTTTTCTTACTCTTGTTTAAATCACTTCGCCCCTTTTCAATAATCCCTTTCGAATCGAGAACAATCACATCTCCTACTCCATAGAGGAGAAGGAGTTTCGTAATCGCCGTGCCTGCGGCACCCGCGCCTGCAACCACCACAGTGGCCTTCTTCATATTCTTCTTTACCACCTTGAAAGCATTGATAAGCGCGGCGAGCACTACAATTGCCGTGCCATGCTGATCATCGTGCATGACCGGAATATCGAGCTCTTTTTTTAGACGCTCTTCAATTTCAAAACAACGCGGGGCGGAAATATCTTCAAGGTTCACGCCTCCGAAAACAGGCGCGATATTTTTTACCGTTTTGATAATTTCTTCAACGTCTTGGGTCGCAAGCACGATCGGAAACGCATCAATACCGGCAAATTCCTTAAATAGGAGAGCTTTCCCCTCCATCACGGGGAGTGCCCCCTCGGGGCCAATATTGCCGAGTCCTAGCACTGCAGAACCATCCGAGATAATGGCTACCGAATTACCTTTGATAGTAAGGTTCCGCGTCTCTTTTTTATTTTTTGAAAGATATGTCGAGACTGCACCAACACCAGGAGTATAGACGAGGTTGAGATCCGCTAACGACTTCACCTTCGCCTTCCCGATGACAGAAATTTTGCCTTTGAGAGAGCGGTGAAGCTTGATCGAGCGCTCTCCGAAAGAATTCTTCGACGCCATAGTGGAATGCAGTATAGCAAAGCCTCGCTTGGCGTATACTGTCCCCATGGATTTGAAGGACAGCATCGAGAAACACTTCCGGATAAATGAAATGCAGCGCCGGGCTCTCAAAAAATTGGGAATTCTTACTATCGAGGACCTCCTCTCCCACTACCCGACCCGTTATGACAATCTAGGTCAAAAAACCACCGTTTCTTCCCTCGTAAAGGGCGAGGTTGCCACTCTATACGGGACGCTCTCTGGCTTAAAAACGCGACGTGCGTGGAAATCAAAGATACCGATGGCAGAAGGGTACCTCGAAGATGCGACCGGAAAGGTGAAACTCATTTGGTTTAATCAGCCCTACATTGCGAAGATGCACCCCAATGGATCCTTTGTTCGCGTTGCGGGAAAAGCGAGTGTCAGTGAGAGAGGAGTTTCGATGAGTAACCCGGAAGTGGAAGCGGCGAACATCAACGAAGCAGGCGACGGACCTCTTTTTGCCGGAGAGCCTGGAAGCGCAAGTCTCTACCCTGTGTACCCGGAGAGCCGAGGGGTTACTTCTAAATGGTTTTACTACGCGATCGATCGTGTCATGAAAAGTGGTGTACTTGAAAAGATCGAAGACCCGATTCCACCAGAAATCATTGAGCGCTACCACCTCCCCGCCAAAAAAACCGCCCTTATCTGGATTCACACGCCGAAAATTCTCAAAGACTCCATTTCGGCAAAAAAGCGTTTTGCGTTTGAAGAGGTATTTTTCATCCAAGTAGGAAAATTTAAAGAACGACACGACTATGAAAAGCACACCGCTTTTAAGGTTGCTCTTGAGCAATCCGACATAGACGAATTTACTTCGCGTTTTCCCTTTCCAATGACAAATGCGCAAAAAAAATCGATTGCCGATATCGTCGGCGATATGAAATCCGGCCGCCCCATGTCGCGACTCCTCGAGGGAGATGTCGGCTCCGGGAAAACCGCTGTTGCGGCCGCCACCTCGCACGCGACCGTCATGACCCGTCCAGCTGGACAAGATTTCGGAAATCTCCAAGTGGCCTACATGGTGCCGACGGAGATTCTGGCTAAACAACACTTTGAATCGTTCATCGCTCTTTTCAATCACCTCCCCATTAATATTGGACTCATCACCAGCTCTGGCTGCAAAAAATTTCCCTCAAAAGTAAATCCGGACGGAGCAACTGATATTTCGCGCTCCCAGCTCCTTAAATGGGTTGCTAATGGAGAGATCCCAATCCTTATCGGCACCCATGCCCTCATACAGAAAGCAGTTAAATTCAAAAATCTCGCCTACGTCATCATCGACGAGCAGCACCGCTTTGGTACCGCGCAGCGACAAAAGCTGGTACGCAAAGATGATATCGCGCCACATCTTCTTTCCATGACCGCAACCCCGATCCCCCGCACACTTGCGCTCACTATCTATGGCGATTTAGATCTCTCCCTTCTTGATGAAATGCCGGCTGGGCGCAAGCCGATCATGACGGAGATTGTTACTCCTGGTGAGCGCGAAGCGACCTATGAAAAAATACGCGAACAATTGAAAGCTGGACGTCAGGCGTATGTGATCTGCCCACGTATTGACGAGCCCGATCCAACAAAAGAAATGGCCCTTCTTGCTAAATCGGTGAAGGAAGAGGCTAAACGTCTCGCAAAAGATGTGTTTCCCGAATTTGATATCGCAATCCTCCACAGTAAAATGTCACCTAAAGATAAAGAAGAAACTATGGAGCGTTTTGCGAGTAACGAAATTCAAATTTTAGTTGCGACATCGGTCGTCGAGGTGGGTGTGAATGTTCCTAACGCCACGGTAATTGTAATTGAGGGTGCGGAGCGCTTCGGACTCGCACAACTACACCAGCTTCGTGGTCGCGTCATCCGCTCGACGCATCAGGCCTATTGCTACGTATTTGCTGATACGAAAGGTAAACAAACAATCGAGCGCCTTAAAGCGATCAAAACGGCAAAAAACGGATTCGAGCTCGCGGAGTTCGATCTGCGACTTCGCGGCGCAGGAGAGCTCGGCGGTGGAAGACAGTGGGGAATCTCCGACATCGCAATGGAAGCAATGAGCAACCTTAAAATGGTCGAGGCGGCACGTAAAGAAGCAGAGGGACTCATCGAGAAAGACCCGACACTCTCAAAGCATCCCTTAGTCGCAGCGCGGGCAGCAGAAGTCGCTGCTAACCTTCATTTCGAATAGCATCTAGGCTATAGTCTCTCCAATGGGCGCGTAGCTCAACGGTTAGAGCACGGAGCTTATACCTCCGTGGTTCCTGGTTCGAATCCAGGCGCGCCCACAAATTGTAGAATTAATCTCGCACAAGTGGGCGGAGCAAGTGCGGGGCACTTGCGTCCTGGATTCGAAGCCCGATTGAGCATACGTCGCGAGCGAAGTGAGCAACGTATCCAATCGGGGTACTGCCCCTGTAGGGGGCGAATCCAGGCGCGCCCACTATAGTGCGTACGTGAAGATACAAAAAAGCGTAATGAGTGCCCCGCAGAGGTGCCATAGACTGTGGTGTATTTCATACCCTTCTCGCTCTCTTGAACGAAAATAAAGGGCGCCCACCAGAAACACGGAGGCAATCCAAAAGTATGGTGATTTAAAATGACCCTGATACGCAATGAAAAGATTCGAAATGATGAGAGCCCATGCGAAAAATTTATCCGCCCACAAATATTTTTTTTCGTGATGCATATGATACAGCACACCAAATACGATGACCCCAAGAATGAAAAGTAGTGTCAGCCACAGGTGGAAAATCCCTGCCACGACTAGAGGGATGACGTAGAAAAAGATAGAGAAGATCAGTAGATTTTTCTTATTCATAACGGAATCGTAACACCAAAAGAAAAAGGCGGGTTCCTCGGAACCCGCCAGTGTTATCGAATATACTCCATGCCGCCCGGGATTCCGTTCGGCGAGAGAACGTACTGGTGCACGCTGATGGTGCGGGAATCGAAACCGCCGGCGCTTGCCAAGTAGTGGTAGTCCCACATCCGGCAAAACATCTCCGGGTCCATGCCGAGTTTCTCGCGGCCGAGCGCTTTGATGCCATCTCGATTGCTACGGAACTTGTCGATCCAGGCAACCAGGGTACGCGGATAGTGCGCGCCGATGTCGTGGACGTCCTCAATGTGGAAGAGTCCATGGACAGCAGTGCCGATCTGGCCCGGCGTCGGAAGGCACCCGCCCGGATAGATGTATTTTTCCATCCAAGCATCAATGTGTCGCATCGGGTTATGGCGTACGATGGTGTGAAGAACCATACGCCCGTCAGGCTTTAGCCACTTCCGGGCGAGTTCAAAAAATGTGCGGAAATTGTCGGCACCGACTTGCTCGAACATTTCGACGGAAATGATCCGATCGACCGGTTCGCGCAGCACCGTGTCCCGATAATCGTGGACTCGAACATCGATCGCACCCCCATAACGGTTCTTGATGAAATCACGCTGCACCGAGGAAACGGTCACGCCGATGGGGCGCGCGCCGTACTTTTCGAGCGCGTAGCCGGCAAAGGAAGCCCACCCAACGCCGATATCGAGGAGACTATGCCCACGCTGAAGATCGAGCTTTTCAAAAACAAGCTTCTTTTTTTCTTCCTGGGCTTGCTCAAGTGTTTCTTTCCCTGCCCGATAATACGCGCAACTCCCGGTCATGCTTTCATCGAGGGTAGCTTTCCAGACTTCGATGGGCAAATCGTAATGGATTTCGCCGACCTTGAGAGAACGTTTCTTGGTTTGACGATTCTGGACAGTCGACTTTGCCGCAAGCCACAACGTGTTGAGTGAACGCACGTGCTTTCGCAGTTGGCCACCCGTGACCCGGCTAAAGAAGAGATCGAGGCGTTCGCAGTCCCACCAACCTTCCATATAGCCTTCGCCAAGCCCAATCGAACCTTGCGAAAACACTCGGGAATAGATCGCCGGATTGTGAACCTGCGGATCCCAGGGATTTGGACCGTTGATTTGGATGCCGATTTTGCCAAGGATCTCACGGGCCATCTGTTCAGCAGTTTTCATAGAGACTCCTCCGGTTCCAGTGCCACCGAGAATTTAACACAAGCCCTCCCTTAGCGCCACTTATGTAAAAGTTGACCTTGCACTTTATCGTTTCGCGGGTATCCTTGCCGCAGACCTGATCACAGGGAGCTCAAATGTATAAGGTTCTCGCACTTCCACTTCTTCGCGCCTATTCTCGACGTGATGCAGAAGATGCTCACGAACTGGCGCTCGAGATGCTTCGAAATATAAGTGCGCGGCCGAAGGTTCTGGCGTTTATCCGCAATATGACGCGGGTTGAACTTCCGCCAAAGAAGGTTTTGGGACTTACCTTCAAAAGCCCTCTCGGGCTTGCTGCAGGCTTCGATAAAAACGGAGTGGCCACCCCCGCACTTGCGGCGCTTGGCTTCGGTTTCATTGAGATCGGTACGGTGGTGCCGAAGCCTCAAGAAGGAAACCCCCGGCCACGGCTGTTTCGCCTCATCGAGGATCAAGCGCTTATTAATCGAATGGGCTTCAACAGCGATGGAATGGAAGTGGTGGCAGAAAATCTCTGCACTGCTCGTGCGGCGGGAATCCCGATAGGAATCAATATCGGGAAGAATAAAGAGACGGAAAACAAAGACGCCGCTCTCGACTACGAAGTCTGCATCGATCGACTCTATTCTTACGCAGACTTTTTCATCGTCAACGTGAGTTCCCCAAATACGCCAGGGCTCCGTGAGCTCCAGGGCGGAAACTATCTAGGTGAACTTCTCCGCCGAATTAAAGTCCGCATCGAGCAGAGTCCGGTTACACGCCACATTCCTTTTCTCGTAAAGTTCTCGCCGGACCTCACTGAAGCGGAACGGCACGAAAGCGTCGATACCGCATTGGCATATGCCGACGGAGTTGTCTTCAACAATACGACGACAACTCGCAGCGCCAAATTACGATCAAAACATAAGGGAGAAGTTGGCGGCTACAGCGGCCCCGATCTCTACCTTCGCCTCCTGCGATCGGTCGAGGATACCAGAAAACGCCATCAAAAATCTGTCATTATCGCCGTTGGGGGCATTAGCGACGGCGAAGATGGCAAGCGCGCGCTCGACGCAGGAGCAGATCTCTTCGAAATCTTCAACTCGTTCATCTACGGGGGGCCGATGCTCCCCTACCGCATCAATCGCTATCTCGCGAGTCGATCCTAGGATCGGCTTTTTTCTTTTGCAAAAAACTGATAGAGTCTCGCGCAGACCTGTTAAGGAGACCTGTTGTGTCAGCACCCTTCGGCATCGCACTCGATCGAGTCAACCCGACCGTCCTTGAGACTTATTTCTACGAAACACATGCTCACGGGCGCAACGATCCTCTTTCCGAAGTAGTTGCCGCCCATATGGCGAAACGCTGCGACGGCGCGATTCTGGAACCGAATACAAATCCACGCCTCCTCAAAGCTGTTGACGTCGAAAACTATCTCCGCATCTTCCATGGGCTCCAACCGTCGGTGAAGTGGGTTGGGACCATATACCTGACACTCGATACCGACCTCGACGAAGTTCTCAAGGTATGGCGCCTGGGTCTCATCGCCGGCGTAAAATGGTACCCGCCAGGACACCAACAGGCGGGGGATCGTTCGGTCACGCCCGAGATGTTTATTGAACCAAATAGTCCGATAGCTCCCTTGTTGCGCATGATGGAGCGTGAGGGCATTCCCCTTATGCTCCATGGTGAAGTGAAGGTATGGAGAGGTATCGATATTCATCCGGAAGACCAGGAGGCCCTTTTTATTAAGGTAATTCTGCCGAAGCTCCGGGTAATATTCTCGAAGCTGCGCATCTCGCTGGAGCACATCAGCACCAAGGAAGCCGCTGAATATATGGCCGCCCACGGTGAACCGTACTACCTGGTGTGTACTATTACCGCTCATCATCTGGCGCTCGATAGCCGATACCTCTACCTCAACGGCTTCTTGCGTCCCGACCACCATTGCCTCCCGATCATCAAGAAACTTGAGCATCTTCTTGCACTCCACGCGCTGATTCGGCTGCGCCTCGCATTTGTTATGGCCGGGACAGATTTGGCGCCTCACGATATCGGCAACAAGCATGCCTACTGTTGCTGGGGCGGCGTCTATACCGGGCACTGCTCGGTGGAACTCTACGCGCAAGTTCTAGAGTTTCTAGATGCACTCGATTATCTGGACACGTTTCTCTATTGGAACGCGAAGCGATTCCATCGGAAGCTGGTACCGGTTAATCCGAGAAAAATTCGTCTTGTGCGAGAGCGGTGGAAGCAGACCGAGCCCTTCACATACGGCGAAGGTAAGGCATTCACACCGTTCGGTTATTTCCCGAATCCGAACGACCAGTGGCAGTTCACATGGAAACTTGCTGCCTAAACGCATTGCGGCGCTCATCGAGCGCCGCTTTTTCTTACCAACTCAAAATGATGACGGAGACGACGCCGAGCCCTACCCCAAACCATTGAAGCAGAGTTAAGTGCTCGTGAAATATGAGAACCCCGACCGCGAGAAAGCCGACCGTAGCGAGCACTGTCCAGAGAATTGAAGTAACGATGAGTCCCTCCCTCAAAAGGGTTGGAAAGTAAAATAATGCCGTGAGTGCATAGAGTGTAAACGCGAACCAAAAGGTCCAGGGTTTGAGGTTCAGTGACCAAAGTTTCCCGACATAATCCCCCGCGATAGTAGCGGCCGCAGCGAGCACGAGAAGTACAAAGACTGGAATCTTATTTGCAATCGCAAGATAGAAATCCATCTCAATCCGTAATGACGAGTTTCTCCGTCGGGTCGATGCGTTCGTCTTTTTTCTTCGGTGTTACGCCATGCGCAATAAGGATCGTCTCAAATTCCTCTCGCTCGACGGTTTCCACTTCCATGAGGCGCTGCGCAATCCCATCAAGAAGTTTTCGATGCTCGGTAATTATTTTTTCCGCTTTTTTATACGCGCCGTCGATAATGCTTCGCACTTCCGCGTCAATGTCAGCAGAAATTTTCTCAGAATATTCTTTTCCATTCACCCCTGCACCGAAGAGCGCCTGACCTCCCTCTCCCTCGAGGGCGATTGGTCCCATTTTTTCACTCATTCCATACTTGGTGACCATATTGCGAGCAAGAGCAGTAAGCACCTGGAGATCATTTGAAGGACCTGTAGTGAGATCCCCAAAGACAGTGCGCTCCGCTACATAGCCACCAAGAGAAACCGCGATGTCATCGAGAAATTCTCGGCGAGACTGCATTTTGTTTTCCTCAAACGGGAGTTTCAGCGTATACCCCGCAGCCCGCCCGCGAGAAATGATCGAAATTTTATGGACGGGATCAGAGTACGGAAGTATTGAAGAGACGATCGCATGCCCCGCTTCGTGATACGCCGTAATCTCCTTCTCCTTTTTGTTGAGGAGATGCGATTTGCGCTCGGGACCAAGCATCACCTTCTCAATGGAGCGAATGAGGTCGAATTGCGAAACGCGCTTACGATTTTCACGCGCAGCAAGAATCGCTCCCTCATTCATAAGTGAGTAGAGATCGGCTCCCGAGAAGCCTGGGGTACGCTCCGCGACGACGGTGAGGTTTACATCCTCGGCAAGAGGCTTTTTACGTGCATGGATTTTGAGAATTTCTTCGCGATCAAAACGATCTGGAAGGTCAATGACGACACGGCGATCAAAACGGCCGGGGCGAAGGAGTGCAGGGTCGAGCACATCTGGGCGGTTTGTTGCTGCCATAACGATCACCTTTTCGGTCGGCTCAAAACCATCCATCTCAACGAGAATTTGATTCAAGGTCTGTTCGCGCTCGTCGTTGCCTCCTCCTACCCCAGTGCCGCGCACACGCCCAACTGCATCGATTTCGTCGACGAAGATGATTGCTGGTGCCGCACGCTTTGCCATCGAAAAGAGATCCCGCACACGCGAGGCGCCCACTCCTACGAACATCTCAACGAATTCGGATCCTGAAATCGAGAAAAACGGGACACCTGCCTCCCCTGCCACAGCTCGGGCAAGCAAGGTCTTTCCGGTTCCGGGAGCGCCCATAAGAAGGATTCCTTTCGGGATGCGTGCGCCGATATCGAGGAATTTTTTCGGATTCTTTAGAAAATCGACGATCTCGGTCAATTCCTCTTTTGCTTCTTTCGCCCCAGCAACATCACGAAACGTCACGCGCTGATTCTTGTCGTTAGGATCGATCATGCGCGCCTTGCTCTGGCCAAAGGTGAATGCCTGCATCCCTGCCCCGCGCACTTGTCGCGAGAGGAACCAGAAAAGAAACACGATGAAAATAATCGGCACGAGGAATGGCGCCAGATTGAGGAACCAGAAACGGAAACCCGACTGGGTTTCAACTTCAATGGAGACTTTGGAGAGATTCTCTGTCGTCACGCCATAGTTGCTAAGAGTGTCTGTGAGTGCAGTGCTTGCTTCTTTTTTCGATGACTTCTCACTCTCATCGGTGTAGGTGATTTTTAGATCCTCACCGGAGACAAGGATTTTAGAAACCTTATCACCTCGAACATCGGCGGCGAGTTGCGAGAGCGGAATATTTTCCGGCTTCCCTGCATTTTCCGTGAAGAAGGAGTAAATGCTCGCGAGGAGGAGAAAAATAAGAAACGCCGTGAAAAGATTACCCCAAAGTCCACCCCCGCCAGGGAGCTTTAAAAGGGGTCCGCGGCCACCGCCGCCTTTCTTTTTGTCGTCCTTTTTCGGGGCATTTCCCTCAAAGAGAGCCATAGAGATAAGTAGTATACAAAAAAGCTCCCAAAATACCAGAAAACAAAAAATGCCTCATGAGAAGACTCCTTCAAGTAAAAAGCCCGACTTAAAGGGCCGGGCCGCGGGAACTGGCTTCAAACAAGAGGTCATCGAGGTGATGTTTCGCTCGCTTCGAGGCGGCGATGAGCTTACGCGGGTCACGCTCAAAAGCTCTGACTTCTTCATCGCTCCAGAGAACCATGAAGCGGATATCCTTCTTTTCGTAGAGATAGGTCAATCCCAGAGCAATTGCTTCGTGGCGTTTACGAAATACCTCACGGACAGAGCGAGGAAATTTTCGCATCAAAAACGGCGCAAGGTATTTATCGAGCTTGCTCGACGTATACCCCTGGGGTCGATTCGCAAGAATAAGAATATCTGTGGGACGAAATCTCTCGACAACCATTTCAATCGGGAACGATAGCGCCCCAACTCCATCGACATAGCGGCTGCCGCTAATTTCCACCGACCCAGAAGTAAAACCGGGTATCGCGATTGAGGCACGAATAGCCTCGATGATATCCGGCTCTACTTTTTTTGCATCGAGAAGTTCGCCTTTCCCCGTCCGTGCATCGGTCACACCGACGAAGAAATTCGTACGGGAAGTCATTACTTTTTCCTGATCAATTGGCTTGTGTGAAATTTCGCCACGAAAGACTCTGCACAGGTAGTTTGTGTCGACGATTGACTTGCGTTGCCACATGCGCCGCAGAGAGATGAATTGTGGACTCACACATTCCTCGTAATATGTTGTCGTACCGAGATGTGCTTGCCCCGCAAGGAAGTGCGCTACGGTGGGTGCCCCAGTGCTGATACCAACGGCAACGTCAAACACTTCATTGAGACCGAAATTTTCAAGCGCACTCACCTGTCCTCCGCCGTACACACCTCGCATCGTGCCGGAAAGCACGAGAAGAACGGGTCTTATGTTCACATGTCGTGAATCGTTAGCTGTGATCAGTTGTTGCTTTTTGAAGAGGTGCTCAAGCACCTCGAAGTCGCCCTCGTAGTGCATGTGCAGCTCCCCTTTCTACATTTCTTTCACGAGAGTAGGAGAGTAAACTTCTAAAGTCAACGGTGCTATAGTCCCCCTATGGCCAATTTGGTCGAAAACAAAAAAGTGCGCCTCAACTACGAGATACTAGAGACCCTTGATGGGGGGATTGAGCTTTTGGGCTTGGAGGTGAAATCCCTTCGCTCCGGCAAGGGAAAACTTGATGGTTCTCGGGTGGTGGTGCGCGGTAGTGAAGTCTATCTCGTTGGTATGCAACTTCCTGCCTACCAGCCCAACAACACGCCGAAGTCCTATGACCCCGAGCGTACCCGGAAGATACTCCTCACCAGAGCTGAAATAACCAGGCTTTTGGGCTTCGAAGGAAAGAAGGGATTGACAATAGTGCCGGTTTCGATGTATAATAAGGGGAAGAAAATCAAAGTCTCGGTTGCAGTGGTGCGCGGTAAGAAACAGTTTGATAAACGTCAGGATCTAAAAAAGCGCGACGCAAAACGAGAAATTGAACGTACATTGAAAAAGGCATACTAGGCCTTCCCGAAAAGTTTGCGACGATGAGTCGTCAGTTTCTTGGGGATGATCGGCCTAGACAATACAATCTTCAAACTAACGTGCGATGTGGAAGCCCGGACCTTCCTAAAAAGCCGGAACAAATAACTGCAAAATCAGTTGTTTCGCCGTATTTTACGGCTAAGGATTTCTCTTTCGCTTACGCGACAGTGTAAATCCCATTCACCTGCGCAATGTCTGATAGCGTAGGTCGAGTGTAATAAAATTCAGACTCGATGCTGTGAGGTCTCGCACAGCATTTAAAACTTGAGACTTTGATCCGCTACGGTTTTGTGTGCTCCTAACGTAGCATTTCGAGAAAAATCAGAGCACACTACACTTCGTAGATACGCGTTTGAACTGTTATTGCACGTGGGTTCAATTCCCACCATCTCCACAAAAATAAGGAGCGCAGCGACTATATTTTTGTAGGATGCCGAAGTGCGGGGCACTTCGGCGCCACAAAATTTTGTAGTCCTACGCTTTGCTTCAGGATCTTTGAGACGCCGAGAGAATACTCGGCGCCACAAAAAACAAAAGACCCGAAAGGGTCTTTTGTTTTTTACAAATAAAAAAACCGCCCGAGTGAACGAGCGGCGAATTACTCTTTCTTATACTGGAAAACTTCGTCCGAGAACTTCGAGTGGATGGTGAGTGTGGGCACCGATTCTTTGGTGATGATGCCGCAGCGACGCGCATCGATACCGTGCTGAGAAGCAACGCTCATGAATTGCGGCGCATCGGCCCCATCGATCACAGCCAAAGCTCCTTGACCCCCGTTCCATGCGCCATAGCACTGCTTATCAGTGAACTCGCTCCCCCGCCACGCTTTGCAGAGCCGCATGATCTCGGGCGGTTCCCAAAGATCATTGAGGACGGCAGAGAGTCCCCGGCGAAAGAGAATATCTTCACCGAATTTATCCCTGATCCCGCCTCCGGTTACATGGACGATGAGCGCACAGCGAACGAGCGGGGAAAATTCAAGGTCATCCCAGCCATTCAGGGCCAAGAAAAACCGATCATAGAGTAGTGATGGATGCGCGGCGGCGATGATGTGGCGTTTCGCTTCTTGGGCGAGCCACCACTTCGCACCGAATTTTCTTACGAGGGCAGCCCGCACCGAAGAGAGTCCGTTGCTGCGGAAACCCTTTTCCTTCAGCGCGTACACGACTTGTCCGGGAACGAGGCGATCTCCCGTGATGCGACGATTTGGATCGACAAGACCCATGACGCAGCCAGCCCAGTTGAACTTCGTGATGGCATCGGGATTATCCGAGCCAACGTACGCGCCAAGTTCGGCGGTTTCGCCCTTGTAGAGAACGATGCCGGTTTTGTGAGCCGCATCCTCGAGTCCATCGATGAGCTCCCGCATGCGCTTATTCGTCTCGTTGCCGGTCTTCCCGAGAGTGGAGACATCGAGTACATCGAGGGCAAAGATTGGTTGCCCGCCAGCGCGGATCAAATCCATATTGCACATAGCGATGAGGTCGTGGCCGGCCACTTTGTGCAAAAGCGCCTCGGTGGTTAGTCCCGTCTTCGTACCATTGCCGTCTGGCGCTCCGTCCAAGAAAAATCGCTCCGGCATTTGATCCGTGACGAATTCGATCGCACGCGATCCGCGGAAGTGGTCATCTTCGAATTCGTGAATCCGGATGAAGCGGGAGTTGTTGTACGTTCTGCGGCAGGCCTTGCCAGCGTAGGAAGAGAAGCTATCGCCCTCTTCCACGTTGACGCCGTCTTTGGCATACACGTCTGTCACTGCCATGGGAGTGCCTTTCCTTAGGTTCGATCTTCCGGGAGACTACCAGAGCGCATCCTCCGTGGCTAGCGGGACTTCACGAACCGTACATGGCGATAGTGTTTATCTGGTAGATAAGAGCGCAACAATAAATCTAAATCCGATGGAACGACTGCGACTCCAGAAAATACATGTCCAGGTGCTCCTCATGTTAAGCATTTTTGCGGTGCCTTTTTTAGCACTCGAAGGGCACCGTTATCTGTTCCCCGGGCAACACCTTGGAAATTATTCCTCTCCTATCACCTCGACTATTGCCTCCACTACTTCGGAGTCTTCGGTCCAAACTGCCCCTTCTCGAAGCACGGTGAATACATTATTTCCTCCTTTCACCAACGCCTCCCCCTCACCGACAAAAAAAGCAACCGCCGCCGCGGTTGATGCACAAATCACCTCCCCGATAACCCCACCTCCGATTCCCTGCGCTGGCGCCTCATTTACGCCACAAGGAGGAGCGCCAGCTAAATCAATCCCTGTGCTTCTCTATCATGGAGAAAGCGGAGCGGGTAATACACCAATCTCTATCTTTATCGACCAGATGTGCACGCTTAAAAATGACGGCTGGCACACAATTACGATTGAACAATTCGTTGACTTTATGAAAGGAAGGATCGAGCTGCCGGAGAAATCCTTCCTTCTCACCTTTGACGATGGGCGCCGCGATACCTACTACAGTTTTGACCCTGTTCTTGCGCAAATAGGCTACAACGCCGTTATGTACGTGATCACGGGACTTTCAATGCCTGACAGCGGCAACCCACTAAGCTTTTATCTCAATCGTGATGAGCTTCAAAAAATGGCTGCAAGCGGCCGCTGGAAACTTGAATCGCATGGCACGGATGACCACGTTCTATACGATATAACCGTCCCCGGCGAGCCAGGAACGAGAAAGGGGCATTTCCTTAGCAATAAATTCTATCTTACCGATCAAAATCGCTTGGAGAGTGACGAAGAATTCGCCGCGCGTATACAAAAGGATCTGTCTGGCGCAAAGAAAACACTCGAGTCCGTTTTCGGCAAACCAGTGTCCACCTTCGCCTACCCCTATAGTGACTTCGGTCAAAATACACTGAACTTCTCGGGTGCACAGGCGATCGTTTCTCGGATAGTGCCAACCCTCTACTCCTACGCCTTTTACCAAAACTGGCCCGGGGAGGGTGACTCCTACAATTATCCAAACCCAAATGGATTTATGGCCAAGCGCATAGAGCCAGGGGTTGATTGGAGTGGAAAGAAATTGCTCGAGTATCTTACTATTGGGCACGTCCGAGATCTTCCCTACCACGCACCTCCATATGGGTCTGAATGGGCGGGCAGTTGGGGCACCATCACTCCATCTGGGGCTGTGCTTACACTTGATGCCAATGGAGAAGCAACGGGTGCTGCCGCGTTCCTCAACGGTTCCCACCTTTGGAAGAATTACACCTACCAAGCGACCATACACTGGAAAGGAGGAAGCGATATTACCCTCATAGGAAGGCGCGCGGCAAAGGACGACTTTGTGGCGTGCGTCTTTGGAAAAAATCGAATCCTTCTGGAAATTCACCGCGCGTCGGGCCAAACCCCGATAGAGAGAAGCGGGTACACTTTTAGCGGTGACCCAGCGAATGTAGAGCTCGCGATGACCGCGCGCGGGAACCAAATTGAGTGTGGCATCAATGGAACTACGGTGGTCTCTGGTTTAATATCGAATCCTGAATTTCAACAAGGAGGTATCGGCCTTCAAGTGTGGGACCAAGGTAAAGGAGCAGCCCACATTGAAGTTAAAGACGTCTCTGTAGAGCCGTTGAATTAATAGGAAAATGATGGTACAGTAGCTCCTGTCCTGTGAAAGAAAAGGTACGAATCAACGAATCCATTCGCTCCCCCGAGTTGCGGGTAGTTGGCGCTGACGGCGCCAATTTAGGTATATTATCGACCCCTGAAGCCCTTAGCCGGGCACAGGCCGCGGGGCTAGATCTCATTGAGATCTCTCCGAACGCCAATCCGCCGGTTGCCAAAATAATGGACTATGGTAAGTTTCAGTACGACGAAAAGAAGAAAGACCAAGTTGCTAAGAGCAAGGCGCACACCACCGAGACCAAAAGCGTTCAAATAAAGATCGGTACCGGGGAAAATGACCTCGCACTTAAGGCAAAAAAGGCGGTTGAGTGGCTAAAGGGCGGGGACAGGGTAAAAATCGACTTATACTTGTGGGGACGCTACAAGTACATGGACGAAAAGTTTCTCAAAGAGCGCCTTGAGCGGTTCATGCTCATCATTTCCGAGCCGCACAAGATTGCTGACCCGATCAAGAAGAGTCCCAAAGGCTTCACGGTCATCATCGAACGCGACAAAGCAACAAAAAAGTCATGAAAACGAACAAATCCTACACAAAAAGACTCCGCGTCACCCGCAACGGGAAGATTTTGGCGCGCAAGAGCGGGCAGAACCATTTCAATGCAAAAGAGACTCGCATTGGTCGCCTTAATCGCAAAGGCACGGTAACTCTCAAGATGAGCAACGAGCTTAGAAGCCGTTTCCTTCCCCGCGGCTCACGCGCATAATATTTTTATATGTCACGAGTAAAAGGCGGGACCACGAGTTCAAAGCGTCGCAAATACATCCTTCGCCAGACGAAAGGATATCGTTTTGGTCGTTCCACCAAGAAGCGACAGGCGCGCGAGGCAATCTTTCATGCAGGTAAATACGCCTTCGCTCATCGCAAAGACAAGAAAGCTGACATGCGCGCCCTTTGGACCGTAAAAATTAATGCGGAAGTAAGGAAGCATGGCATGAGCTACAGCAAATTCATCGCAGCCCTCGGCAAAGGAAAAGTGAAGCTCGACCGAAAAATCCTTGCTCTTCTCGCAGAAAATCACCCAGAAACGTTTGCTCAAGTAGTAAAATCAGTCGCTTAAGTAAAAACCCCCGCATGCGGGGGTTTTTACTTAAGCCTTATAGAATTTTCTACGATCGAGAACCATCTTGATGAGCTTCGTAACAAGTACTGCTGGGTTTTGGTCAAACATCACAAACCCATCGGGACGGTGCCCCTTCGAGAGAATCATTTTGATCACTTCGTCAGTCTCCCAATCCGCTTCAAAAACACCCATTGGTTTTTTATCTTCAAATGCGATCGTGAACTCGTGTATTGTGCCGATTCGCCCGCACCCAAATGCGACCGCGTCCGACGAGCGAGTGAGAATGAGGTCGCGTCCAGGGTACCCAAAGCCGGTGTAGACAATGAGATCATGGAAATCAACCGGTAGTCGGAATACCTCGACGTGTTCACGCTCACTTGATGCGGGAGAAAAACCTATGACGAGGCCGTTTTCTTCCTTTGCACCCTGCGCTGCCCACATTGGAAAACCGGTCGTAGCTCCTGTGACGAGAATCGCTCCTTGCTTGGCAATTTCACGTCCTAAGTCTTTGCCTTTATCAAATGCGTTAATGCCGCAGTGTCCTGTTTCAGCCGCTCCCGAAACACAAATTTTTACCTTCGTGTGCGCATGGCGAATCATTTCCTCTCCCATAAAGATGTAGTATACCGTCTTCCTACTACTCTCCCTATGTGGAGAAGTTAGTTAAGCTCCACCGTGTCGCCAAGTGTAGGTACGACAGCATTAACGCCTACATAATCGCGAAGACGCTGCGCAAGATAGGTCGAAGCCTTTGGCTCCCCCATTGTCACGTATACGCGCTTCACTTTCTCGGAAGCCGCTTCCCCAAATGCAATGAGTCCCTCGGAATCTTTATGCGCGGAATACCCGTGAATGGATGCTACCTTAGCGCGCACCGCTATTTTTTCTCCATTTATTGAGATTTCTTTAGCTCCGTCCTGGATACGCCTTCCGATGGTGCCGGGCGCCTGATACCCCACAAGAAGAATGGTTGATTTTGAATCAGGCAGTATGCGTCGCTCATGAGAGAGCACGCGTCCGCCCATCGACATGCCGGATCCAGCGATAATGACTTTTGGGCCTTTCGTATGCCAAATGCGCTGTGAATCCTTCCTTTTTTCGGTAAAGAAAAGCTGTGGAAATGAAAAAATATCATCTCCTTTCTCTATTTGTGCCCTTGCTTCGTCTTTGAGAAATGAATTGAAACGCTCATAGATAGCGGTCGCTTTAATCGCAAGCGGGGAGTCGAGAAATACCGGTACCATGGGGATTTTACTTTCTTCTACGAGATTATTTATTTCATACAGCAATATTTGAGTGCGCTCTACCGAAAAAGCTGGGATCAGGAGCTCCCCGCCGCGACGCACGGTATCTTCGATAGCGTCCTCAAGAGCATCTCGCCTCTCTTCCCTTCCTTCGTGATTCCGATCACCATAGACGCTCTCCATAACGATGTAATCTGCATCAGTCACTGTCTCGCAATCGGGAAGAAGCGGCGAAGGTGAATTACCGAGATCTCCTGTAAAGGCGATCTTTCTGTCTCCATGCTGGATTTCGGCGATCGCCGAACCCAAAATATGCCCCGCGTTCTTCAATCGGACCGAAAAATTTCCAACCAACGATGCTACTTCGTGATACGGTATTTCTCTCCATAGAGAAAGCGCCTTCTCGATATCGGCACTGCTGTATAGAGGCTCCTCACCAGAGGCGGCTTCCTGTGTCATTACCGAGAGTGCATCAGGAAGCATGATGCCTGCGAGCGCTCGGGTCGGCGCCGTTGAGAAAATGGGACCGTTAAAACCGTCTTTTACGAGTTTTGGGATGCGCCCGATATGGTCGAGATGCGTATGGGTCACGAGGAGCGCAGCAATGTCGCGAGGATTGTAGGGAAACGGATCGTGATTATGGTTTTCAACAAACCTTCCACCTTGCTCCAATCCGCAATCGACAAGAATTTTGGTAGTACCGTCGTCGAGAAGAAAATTTGCCCCAGTTACGGTCCCCGTGCCGCCGCAAAAAGTGAGAGTGAGCTTCAAATCCGCCATGGATGTTTAGTATATAACAAACAAAACGCCCCCGAGTCGGCCGGGAGCGTTTTGTTTAGGGTTATTTGTGCGTATTACCTAGCGCGTAGCTAGGTGGGTGTCCGCAATGACGAGTCGTAGTAGCCAAGGGCTTCACGGACGCGGCGTATATGAGACTCCCTTATATATGCGTAAGGGGTAATACGCCAACTAACCCTACTTCTAGTATACCAAAGGAAGTATCGAAGGTTACGCTTCTATTCAAGAATTCCGTCGAGATTTACGTCGTAAAGGATCTCATCCTGCACGAGACGATACTTAATGATTTCTTCAGGAACAAACCAGTGCTTTATTTCGCTTTCTGCCTCCTCAACGCTCCCCGATGCATGAATGAGGTTTCGCACGGCGCGGTTATCAGTGTCCGACATCTGGTAGGAATCGAGCACAAAGTCGCCACGGATGCTGCCGACGTCGGAGGTAAGTGGCTCTGTGCTGCCTACAATCTTACGAACAATCTTTACTGCGTGAGCACCTTGCAAAACCATGAAAATAACGGGGCCGCTCGTCATGTAGGTCTTTAAATTGGCGAGGATGCGTGCCGTAATCTCAAGAGGGTCATTTGATGGTGGCTCTAGGCCCTTGTCTTTATAGCCCTTGATCGTCTTTTCTCCAGTAACGCGACGCCAATTCGGATCGAGCGTATAGTGTTCTTCAATTTTTGTCTCGGTTGGTACCATCATCTTCATAGCGACCAACTTAAGGCCGACATTTTCAATACGCTTAATGATTTCCCCCACCAAACTTCGCTGAAGGCCGTCCGGTTTGATGATAACGAGTGTGCGCTCTTCCTTGTGATGCTTCATAGCGATTGACTATACCCTGCTCTCGGAACTTTTTCAAACCCCGTTGCGCTCTAAAAAAAGGAGCGCTATAGTCGAGTCTGGTTTTCTGGCAAGGAGGAAACAACCCTTGAATAGGATGTGCGATTGGCGCGGCGAGCGTCTCGACGAACTCGGCCGCTCCCGCAAGGGACTTCGGATGGTTGCAGAAAAAGCGGAAACCCCTACAGACGAAGACGCGCGGGTGGCGACACCGCCGACCGAGAGACGGGAGGAAAAGCTCCTTGAGCTCGACTGAAGTAGCTCTCGCCGAAAAGATCAAAACGGAAGCGCGCGAAGCGCATCTGCAATTTGCATCTCGCATCGAAGAATACAATGGCGAATGCAAAATTCTTTTTGGACTGATTCTTCAGGAAGCACGGCGAAGCCACGGCGTAGATATGCAAGAGCTCGCGGAGAAAACAGGCTATTCGCGACTAACTCCGTATCTGTGGGCTACAGGCAGGACAGCGCCTTGGTTCCCATATGCACGACGTGAGATAGTGCAGCGCATTGCGAAAATGTTGCGGAATGCGTATGAACAACCGAGCGGGACCTAGTGTTCCGCTCTTTTTATTTTGTGAGAATTTCCGGCTCCCCTTCAGTGATAAGAATTGTATGTTCAAAATGAGCACTACGAGAAGAATCCGCGGTACGGATCGTATAGCCGTCGTTGTCCATGCGAATCTCGCCACTTCCTTCGTTTAGCATCGGTTCAATCGCAATCACCATACCCGCCTTTAATTTCTCTCCTGTACCTTTTTTCCCGTAATTAGGGATGTAGGGCTTCTCATGCACCTTGAGCCCCACGCCATGGCCTCCCAGTTCACGCGGGATGCCGAATTTTCCTTTCTTTGCCACCGCCTCTACTGCAGCACCAATGTCTCCTACCGTGGCTCCGGCACGTGCAGCATCCACCCCTGCAGCGAGAGCATTTCTTGTTGTATCAATAAGTTTTTTTGCAGTGCCATCTATCTTTCCAACCGGCACGGTGAGTGCTGCGTCAACGATAAGCCCCTCGTGGATAAGGCCGAGGTCGAGTGCCACAATGTCCCCCTCGCGCAACACGGAGGGGATCTCGTTGGGAATTCCATGCACCACCTCATCGTTGATAGAAACGCAGAGGCTCGCGGGATACGGCCGATCTGCTCCTTCAGGGGTGTAATGGAGAAATGCAGGCGTATCACCATTCTCTTCAATTAGTCGCCTCGCGAGCTTGTCGAGCTCGTCCGTAGAAACGCCGGGGGCCACACTTTTTTCGAGTGCATTCAAAATGGTAGCTAAACGCTTGCCGCCTTCACGAAGGGCCGCAAGATCTTTTTCATTTCGTATAGTCATGTCTACAGTTTTTGGATCTCGGAGAGGACTTGTGCGAAAACTGCGTCAGGAAGCGGCTCTCCATCAATCTCAATCACCTTACCAATACTCCTGAAATAGCCAAGTGCCGGCATAGTCCGCACCGCAAACTCCTTAAACCGTGTCTGCACACGCTCTGGATCATCATCCACCCGTCCTTCTACCCCATGGCGTTTTGAGAGTCGCGCGAGAATGCTCTCCTCCTTTACATCAAGGTATAAAATTCGATAATCGCGTCCAAGCCATCCGTTTACTTCATCAAATAGACGCGCTTCGCTCTCCGTGCGTCCTGCACCTTCAAAAATAAGCCCATCGTCCAGTGAGAGGTGGAGAAGCGCGTCCTCAAAAAGATAGGAGGCGAACCAGGGAGGTGTAAGTTCTCCTTTTTCTTGGATTTCCTTGATGCGATTCCCCAAGTACGTAGCCCCTTTGCTTATTTCACGTACCTTTGCTCCTGTTGAATAAACAGGGTAACCGAGCTTCTCGGCAAGCATTTTGGCCTGCATTCCCTTTCCGGAGCCGGGACGGCCCATAAATACAAACGTTTTTATCGAACTCATTTTGATAGTCTATCAGAATAATTCACTTTGCCACTAAGAATCTTTTGAGTCCGATGGGACCCAAGGCTCTCGCGAAGAGAAAACCGAGCAATAGTAAAAGCATTGTGAGAGAGCACCGCAGGGAGTAACGATGGAGATCGCGAAGTCAAAGGATTCTAGTATTCGCGGATTGAAAGTTGGGCATCAATCCTTCGAATAAAATCGATAACCACTTGAACGACGATGAGAAGTGCTGTTCCGCCGATAGCGAGGGCTTGTATTCCAGTGAGTGCACGAACTCCTAGTGGAAGCACCGCGATGAATCCGAGGAAGAGCGCGCCTACCAGCGTGAGGCGTGTGAGAATTTTTGCGAGGTGCTTGGAGGTAGTTTCTCCGGGACGAACTCCTGGAATAAAGGCTCCGTTGCGCTGTAGATTTTGGGAGATGGAATCCGGATCAAACGTCACGGCGGTGTAAAAATACGTGAAGGCGAAGACGAGGAGGAAGTAGAGTCCAGCGTAGGCGAAGCTATTGTTGAGGAATCGCAACATGACGTTGGCAATACCCACAATGATGTCGTTATTGACGTGCGAGAGGAAATTGAAAATAAGCTGCGGGAAAAGAAGAATCGAGAGTGCGAAGATAATCGGAATAACGCCTGCCTGATTAAGGCGAAGGGGCAGGTACGTTGAGGTGCCGCCGTACACTTTCATGCCGCGAACGCGCTTCGCGTAGGTGATCGGGATCGGTCGCTCCGCCTCGGTGAGGACAACGACTGCTGCAATGATGATGAGTGCCCCAACGAAGAATGTCAGGTAAAGAGGGATGTCGGTCGGGCTAAACGTAAAGAGAAGTTGCGAGGCAGTAGCGGGAAGGACAGAGACGATACCGGCAAAGATGATAAGGGAGACGCCGTTCCCGATGCCGTACTCGGTGATGAGCTCTCCAATCCACATAAGAAGGATGGAACCAGCGGCGACCACCATGACGTTAACCGCGAATTCAAAGCTAGAGAGTGAAGAAACAACCCCCTGACGCTCCAAAAGGATGAGGAATCCGAAAGACTGGATAAGCGCGAGTGGAATCGTGAGAAGACGTGAGTACTGACCGAACTTTGCGCGCCCTGCGTCCCCTTCCTCCGTATAGAGGGCCTTCAACTTCGGAGACATGATCGTAAGGAGCTGCATGATGATCGAGGCTGTAATGTAGGGACCAACGCCAAGGAGAACGATCGAGAGATTCCCGAGCCCGCCGCCGGAGAAAATGTTGAGGAGCCCGAGGAATTGGTTATTTTGGAAAAGCTGATTGAGCGCATCCACGTTTACGCCTGGAATCGGAACTGTAGCAAGAAGTCGAAACACCACCAGTGCCCCTAGTACAAAAAGAATACGATTGCGCAATTGCTTGTCAGTTACAATAACGCGCAGCTTTTCAAGAAAATTTCCCATAGTTTGTTACGAAATCTTTCCGCCCGCCTTCTCGATCACCTTCTTTGCCCCTTCCGATACCTCACAGTCGACAATGAGAAACTTTTTTCCTTCCCCACCGCCGATGATTTTTACCGAAGGAACGCGACCTCCATGGCGCTCTACAAGACCTTTCGAGAGAAGCACTTTTGGGGTTATTTCAGCCCCGGCATTGAAAACGGCTTCAATTGAGCTCAAGTCAACGGTTACTGGGCGCGGGCGCATAGTAAAGACGGTGCGTCCACGATTCTTGCCGTAGCCGCGACGCTTTGGAAGCTTCTTGATGATATCGCGCATTTCAGGGCGCATCTTTGCTCCTGCGCGCGCAGTCTGCCCCTTGCCTCCGCGCCCAGAGGTCTTGCCGCGCTTTCCCCCACGACCAACACGCTGGTTTTTTGGGCGGGAATGCATTGGTTGTAGCTCGTGAAGTTGCATGGAATTTATTTAGTACGAAGCTCACGAAGCGCCTGGAGCGCGGCACGTGCATTGTTGATTTTGTTTTTGCTGCGTGAGAGAAGCTTTGCAGAAATATCTTTTACTCCAGCGAGTTCAAGCACGGTGCGCGCAGAGCTTCCTGCCACCAATCCCTTACCTGGTGCTGGCTTCATAATAATTTCCGAAGAAGCAAATTTTGTTTGAACCTCATGAGGAATGCGTCCTTCTTTGGTGAGAGGCACGCGGATCATATGCTTTTTTGCATCGCGAAGTGCCTTATCGATTGCAAGCGCTGTGTCGGAACCCTTCCCAAGTCCCACTCCGACGCGCCCTTTGCGATCTCCTGCGACGATGGCGACAGAGAAGTTAAAACGGCGACCACCTGCCATGACACGGGTCACGCGACGAATCGAAACGATCTTCTGATCGAATTCACTCCGTGCGCGATCATCGCGCTTACCACCACGTCGTGGCCCTCGATCCCCTCCGCGTCCGCGTGGACCGCCGCGTCGATCGCGAGAATCCTGGGTCACGAAAGGTGCTGGTCGTCCTGGACCAGATGGTGCTGCCGGAGCAGCTACAATTGGCGCCGCTTCTGGAGCGGTCGTTTCGGTTGTTTCAGTTGGTTTAATTTCTTCAGCCATATTTAAAATTGAAGGCCTCCCTTTCGTGCACCATCAGCCAAGGCCTTGATCGATCCGGCATACTTGAAACCGCCGCGATCAAACACAACCTTCTCGATTTTCTTTGCGAGCGCTTTCTTAGCAATTTCGGTGCCCACATGCACTGCCTGCTCGAGCATCGGCTTCTTGCTTTCCCCAGTCTTTGCTGCTGCGATGGTTACTCCTTTATCGTCGTTGATGAGCTGGGCGTAGATGAATTTATTAGAACGGAAAACCGCAAGGCGTGGGCGCGACTCTGTTCCCTTCACGCGTGAGCGGATTTTTTTGTGGCGACGGTCTCGTTTATCGAGTGTTGAAGTTTTTCCTTTCATATAGGTTACGCGACAGACTTCTTACCCTCCTTGCGACGGACGACTTCGTTGTCATAACGAATTCCTTTGCCTTTATACGGCTCTGGTCGCTTGAGGTCGCGAATATCAGCAGCAAATTGGCCTACTTGCTCGACGTTGGATCCGGAAATGATGAGAATACCGCCTTTCTCTGCCACCACTTTGAGTCCTGCCGGAACTTTAACTTTGACTGGGTGGGAAAATCCAAGACCGAAAGTGATCGTGTCGCCTTGTACATCAGCCTTAAAGCCAATTCCTTCGATGATGAGCTTCTTTACGAAGGGCTTATTGACGCCCTCGAGCATGTTCTTGATGTGAGCAACATAGGTTCCAGAGAGTACGTCCCCTTCCTTGCCAGAAGCCTTTGGGTTTACACGTACTTCTTTTCCAGTGATTGAAACTTCGACACGACCATCAAGCGGACGCGCAAGCTCGCCAAGAGGGCCCTTTACGGAAATACGGTTATCCGTGACCGTGAGTTCGGTTTTTTCGGGGATCGTGAGAATTTGTTTTCCTACGCGTGACATATATTTACCAAATTTTGAAAAGCGCTTCGCCGCCAACGTTTTCTTTGCGCGCATCGCGGTCAGTGAGGATTCCTTTCGGGGTAGAGAGAATGAGTGCACCCTGGCCCGAGCGAACGGCCTTGATTTCGTTGACGCGGATATAGAGGCGACGTCCAGGCTTAGAAACACGAGCAACACCTTGAATTTTTAGCGGAATTAGTTCAACTTCGATGATTTTCTTTGCCTTTTTGCCGCGCTTATCGTAGCCCTTGATGAAGCCGCGGGACTTAAGCGTCTCGGCCACAGCAGCCTTTAGCTTTGAATACGGTGCAATCGTATGGGACTTGCCCGCATCGGTTGCGTTCTTGAGGCGCACTACGAAATCTCCAATTGGATCGGTGACGAGGGTCATATAATTACCAAGAAGATTTCTTAATACCCGGAATCATGCCTTCGTTGGCGAGCTCGCGGAAACAAATACGGCAAAGGTCGAAATCCCTCATATAACCTCGCTTACGGCCGCACTTGAAGCAACGTCGAACGACCCGAGACTTGAATTTCGGGGGGCGTTTGCTGCGAACTATGACGGAAGTTTTTGCCATGTGGTATTGCACTCCTGGCAAATCCCTCGGAAGGGAGAGTCAAAAAAGAGAAGGTATTCCTCTCCCTTTTGCAGTATCTCCGCCTGAGGCGGAGACTTGCCAAAAGAAAAGCCGAACTAACGGCTTTATGGGGAGAGCTTACCAGCTGGGAATGGGGGTGTCAAACCAAAGAAAAAAGCCCTCAAAGAGAGCTCAGGCGCGACCGGCAGGATGAATGACTGGCCTTGAAAAGACAGGAACTTCCATTGCGCGAAAAGTTCGATCTTTTCCGTCAACCGAAGCTATTACCCTCCCCTTCTCGACCTCATCTATCGAAAACTCGAGAAAAGAAAGTGAAACGTTAATCAACTCCACCCCAGATTGCCGAGATATTTCATGAGATACAAAATCGGTGAATCCTTGAATCTCAACAAAGGCACATTCTTTTGTAGCCTCATTTACTGAAGCGATCCTGCGACCCTGTCGTACTTCCATCATACAAAGATCAAAAAATGATCGCGCTGTCTTGATTAATTCCTCATCTGTAGGAGAGCAGCATTTACTCTTGAGCCGCTCAAGTATCAGCCGATGTTCTTCCCGCACTTGAAACGTATTGGAGCCCATAGCGATCCCCCTCAAAAAGATTGACTTGCCGTTTCTGAATCTAGCAGTAAAAAGTTCTCTGTCAAACCAAAGAAAAAGCCGCTTTTTGAGCGGCTTGGCTTATCGAACAGTGGTGCGAAACTGCACTTTCTCGCCTCGTTTCAGCTTGTGGAGTATCAGATATCTCGCGGCTTGAGAGCCCCGCTGGAATGCTTCCACAAGATTCTTCGCGGGAGGCCCGTCCTTCAACCCCTCCTTATCGAGTGTGATCTTCTCAAGGGAGACCAGTGTCTCCGGCTCAATGATGGCCGCCCATCCAGCCAACTCGGTAGGAGACTCGAAAATGAAATCGAGTCGACACGCCCGGGCCAGCATGGGAAGCGTCTGGGAACGCGCCCACTTTGCGAGAGGCTCAGGGGTCGGAGAACGGTGCCTATGGAATGATTCGTAATGCCATATGAGTTTAAGGAGATTCCACCAGAAATCTTGTGCAATCTCAAGGTGATGATCCTTATGCTTCCAGTTGGGGTTGCTCCAGTTGGAAAAATTGCCTTCGAGATGTAAGTTACTGAAGAGCTTAAAGATTTTACTAAGCGTCTCCTGTTTCCACACCACATGTATCCACTGGTCCCGATCATCGAAACCAAAATCTCCTCTGTTGGTTAGGGCAAAAACGCGGTGACACAACATCTCCCACGCTTTTCGCGCAATCGCCTGACGGCATTTTGCCGCGGGCGATATAGAGTGATACCCAGCTCTATCCTCTGGCGAGGAAATGGCGTGATTAAATTCCTGCGCGTAATCGAGATAGAAATGAAGGCGGTCTCTCACCCAATCAAATGGCTTCATGTCGGTGCGTGGATACGCATTCGTATCGAAACCGATGTGAAGGAGAGAAATGAATTCCTCGGCACGGGCCGAGCGCCATTCGCGCGGCCAAACGTCAATGGAAGGGTGCTCTGGATCGCTAAGCTTTTTCCATTTCACATGCCCGTTCACCAAATCTTCCCACTGATCCAAGAACTCGCTCCAATGGAGCTTTTCGGTGAAGTGACGGACATTGATGAGCGGATGCCCCGTGAAGAAACGTCGTGGCTCATGCCTTCTTGTCATGACTGACCTCTCAGAGAACTAAGCCCACTTTATGGCTGGGCTATTGCCGCTTCCACGCTACGTCCACGCACAAATAGTGTCAAACCAAACAAAAAGCCGCGATCAAAAGAAAAGCGCCCCGAGTGGGGCGCTTTAATTTACTTTTTGAAGGGGAATCCGAGGTGAGTGAGGTAGGCTTTCGCTTCCTCGCGGTTCTTTGCGGTGGTTACTACGGTGACCGCAAAACCGAAGACGTCCTTGAGGTCTTCATCTGCCGTTTCGGGGAAAATAGTGTGTTCCTTGATACCAATCGTGAGGTTACCCATTTCATCGATTGCTTTTGCATCGAGTCCACGGAAGTCGCGTGTGCGCGGGATTGCAACCGCAAGGAGCCGCTCAATGAAATTATTCATGTACGTACCGCGAAGCGTTGTTTGGTAGCCGACCACATCGCCCTCGCGCACCTTAAAGGTCGCAATGGATTTCTTTGCAGAGCGAGGAGCAGCTTTCTGGCCAGTGATTTTCGAGAGTCGATCGACTACTACCTCAAGCTTCTTCTTATCCTTGATCGAGCCAGTGCCAATCGAGACAATCACCTTTTCGATCTTAGGCGTCTGCATTACATTCTTATATTTGAGGGCTCCTTTTGCCTCGTTTTGTTTCTTGATGATCTCGAGCATGGTATTAAATTTCGCTTCCGGTCGTACGGGCAAAGCGCTGTTTCTTATCTCCTACGGTGCGATAGCCCACTCGTGCGCGGTTCCCTTTTCCATCAATGATCATGACCTTGCTGACGTGGATCGGCATGGTCTTGTCGACGATCTGGCCGCGCTGGTTGCTCTTGGTTGGGCGCTGGTGCTTCTTGAGGATATTGACGCCCTCGACGATCACCTTGCTCTCGCTTGGGTACGCACGAAGAACTTTCCCCGTTTTCCCGCGGTCCTTACCTGAAATAACCATTACGTTGTCTCCTTTTTTGATCTTCATAGATTTAGACGACTTCTGGTGCGAGAGAAACAATCTTTTGGAATCCCTTTTCGCTAAGCTCGCGGGGGATGGGGCCGAAAATGCGCCCAGCGCGTGGTTCCATTTTTGCTTTATCGATGATCACTACAGCATTCTCATCAAAGCGAACGTAGGAGCCATCCTTTCGGCGAAAAGCCTTCTTTTGTCGCACGACTACCGCAGTCGCAACTTCCTTCTTTTTCATCATTTTGCGCGGCTCGGCAACCTGCACTGAAAGAACCACCAAATCCCCGATCTCCGCGTAGCGCTTCTTGGAGCTCCCGAGAACCTTAAAGACTCGGGCGATTTTGGCGCCGGAGTTATCTGCAATAGTGACTAATGTTTGGTGCTGAATCATAGAGGTTATTCACCCGCTGAGGCCGGGGTGATCGAAATGATTTGGAAATGTTTGTCTTTGCTCATAGGGCGGCACTCCTCGATGGTGACGGTATCTCCCATCTTGGCCTTATTCTCCGGGTTGTGCGCCTTATAGCGTTTGGTTTGCTTCTGGAACTTCTTGTACTTCGGGTGCTTCACAAAACGTTGCACCGAAACCACAGCTGTTAGCTGCATTTTATCGGATACCACAAGGCCGTGGAGTGTCTTTTTGTGAGATGTCAGTGCTTTCGGAGTCATATTATTTATTGCGTGAGCTAAGCTCGCCTTCGATACGTGCAATGTCTTTGCGGAGATTGCGACCTTCGCGGGTATTGCGAACCTTGCTGCCGGCAACCCCAAAACGGAAATCACGAAGGGAATTTCGCTTTTCATGGGCGAGGTTCTTGAGCTCTGCATCTCCTTTGTTCTTGATGTCTTTCATACGTTTATGTGCGCGCGACGATTTTGCTCTTTACGGGAAGCTTTGACCCCGCTTTGCGAAGCGCCTCGCGTGCAACTGGCTCCTCGACGCCGTCGATTTCAAACATGACACGTCCAGGGAGAACTTCAAATACGTACCCCTGCGGGTCACCCTTTCCCTTACCGAGTTTCACCTCCGGCGGCTTCTTAGTGTACGGGCGATCTGGGAAAATGCGAATCCAGCTCTTTCCTGTTTTGCCGAGCTGACGAGCAATTGCTTTACGTGCTGCTTCGATTTGGTTACTCGTGACGCGGGCATGTGTCATCGACTTGAGACCAAAAGAACCGAACGCGATGGTAACGCCACGTGTATCTGGAGTGTTTCGCTTTGGGTTCCAGCGGCCAGTCTGCCACTTGCGATGTTTTACTTTTTTCGGAAAGAGCATAGTGGTTATTTAGACTTCGGCGCATTAGCTTTGCGGTCAGCAAACACTTCGCCCTTGTAGATCCAGACTTTGACTCCGATAACGCCGTATGGAAGATATGCTTTCTCGCGAGCGAAATCAATGTCTGCACGAAGAGTCTGAAGTGGAATGCGACCACGCTTAATCTCCTCGGAGCGGCTCATATCGGCTCCTCCAAGACGTCCGGCAATGCCGATGCGAACACCAATGACGTCGCGATTTGCCATAACTTTCTCAACGGTTTGTTTCAAAACTCGGCGAAAAGGAAAACGCTTTTCAAGTCCTTCAGCCACCATGAAAGCAACGATTGCTGCGTTCCCTTCTGGAGAGCGGATCTCCTCGATATCGAGTTTTAGGGCGGTTTGATCAGAGAGCTTCAGCTTCGCGATGATCTTTTCGATCTCGCTCTTAAGCTTCACTGCCCCTTCTCCGGAGCGTCCGATGAGCATACCCGGGCGAGAGGTTTTGATGATCACGCGAAGGATCTTGTTATTGCGCTCGATATCAACGCCAGAGACGTAAAGACCACGAAGACGCTTCGTGAGGTAGCTACGAATAGTAGTGTCGCACTTTACGAACTCGCGAAAGCGCTTGGGATCAGCGGTAATCCAGCGACTTTTCCAGTCGCGGAGGATCCCTAGTCTATGTGCGTATGGATGTACGGTATGTGTCATGGTTATGCGTTTGCAACTACGGGTTTCTTGGCGTTGCGACCCTTCTTAGGTGGAACCCCCTCCGTGAGAGCGAGTATTACATGGCTCGATTCGCGGCGTATGAGCGCTGCGCGACCTCGGGCACGAGGCATAAAGCGCTTGAACACCATCCCCTTATCGACACGGAAATCACTTATGAAAAGATTTTCTTTTTTCTTGCCCTGGTTTTCTGCATTTTTTATTGCTGACTCGATGAGTTTCTTCATCGGAAGAGCCGCGCGCTTTGGGAGATGCGTGAGGGTTGCAAGCGCATCACCAACGGTCTTCCCCTTAACGAGAGTTGCGACGAGGCGAACTTTGCGCGGTGCTTGGCGATAGTTGGTGATAGAAGCCTTCATATTATTTCTTGACCGCGTCTGCCGCGACCGCCTTCGCAGCCTGGGCTGCAGCGATTTCACCTTCCTTCTTTTTGATCTCAAGTTCCTTCTGCATCTTACCGCCGTGACGGGTGAACTTCTTGGTAGGAGAAAACTCTCCGAGGCGGTGTCCTACCATGTCTTCCGTTACGAGGACGTCGATGTGCTGCTTGCCGTTGTAGACGCCGAAGATGAAACCTACCATTGAGGGAGCGATGACCGAGCGGCGTGCCCACGTCTTAATAGACCCCGTAGCTTGGGGCTTCTTTCCCTCAATTTTCTTGAGGAGATTTTCGTCGACGTAGGGTCCTTTTTTGAGAGATCGGCTCATATTTTCAACTAAAAAAGCTCGCACGGAGCTTGGGTGACATACTACTTGTAGAGAGCTCCACTGTCAAACAAAGGCTTCTGTAGGGTCTTGCCAGTTCGAAACGAGAGGACTAAAGTGGCGTTAAGGTAGTTCAAAGAGGGTTTCGAAATGCCAACGTACAGTTTCGATGCCACCGTTCCCGAACTCACGCCGAAAGGTGAGCCGAACGGCCGACACAAAGAAACGATCAAGTTCAGCGCAACCGATGATGACGAGGCTCGTCGTTACCGCAATGACTTTTTCCGATTCGGCCACGTGAGCAGCTTGTTCACACGACGAACCTATTATTCAAGCTACGTAAACAGCTCTCTGGTGCGGCACGTCGACGACGATTCACCTCCTCAATTTGCAGCCGCCGCCGAATAAGGCGCCCCACTTCAATGCCACGACCTTCGTCGGGGCATTTTTCTCACTTGCTAAAATTTTTTAATCGTGGTATAATTGAACCGAAACATCCGCCCTTTGAAGGAGAGCCTCCATGAATATCTATCGATTCCGCTATACGGTCGGGGAAAAGAAAAACCAGGAGTGGCACAGCGTCAAAGCTGACCGCTATGTCGACGTCGTCGAGAAAATCGAAGATTTCCTGACGAGGAACCCGACCTACAAGTTCGTTGCCGGCTCGCTGGTGAGCTACGAGTCCCACGCGTACCCAAACGCCAACTTCATGGCGCGGACGCCCGGCGTACCGCGGCTGAAGGTGAGGCCTTCGACTGCGATTCCCCGCGAATTCGCCAACGAGGAACTCGCCGGCAACTAGCCTCTTCGCCCCAAACCACCCGCCCCGCGCAGCAATGCGCGGGGCAATTTCGTTACTTGACGGGACTATATCCTTGCTTACTATGCAGCGAGATTCTCGGCAGGGAGAACGTCATGCAGGAACGTATATCTCTTCGCAAGCTCTGGTCCTGGCACCACGCGCTTCAGGCTCTTGGCCTCATGATTTTGTTTTTCCTCTGGCCCGTCGCAGTCATCGTGTTCTTCCTCGTATGCCTTTTCCGTGACTGGCTCATCAGCTGGGACGAAGAAGCATTTTGGACTCTGGGACTTGCGACTGTCGATCTCATTTTGTACTGCTTGCTGGGCGGTCTGCTGTGGAATGAAATGCACTGGGCGCTCTCTCTAACCACCGTGCTGTGCATGTTGTATATAAATTCGTTTTTCTGCTTGGCATTCATCTTGACTGATTCTGAAAGCCCGACATAAAACCGCCCCGCACAACGTGCGAGGCGATTTTTCTTTCTATTTTCGTTTGCCGACGTGTCGGCGAGAGAGAATGAGATGGTTTGAATACTTCTTTGGCCGGCGGCTCTTCTGCCCCTTACCCGTTGGCTTGCCGTAAATAGAAATCGCACGTCGGCGACCGCGACCTTGGCGTCCTTCGCCACCTCCGTGTGGGTGGTCAACCGGGTTCATGGCGGTACCGCGAACGGTCGGGCGAATACCGAGCCAACGGTTACGTCCTGCCTTTCCGAGCGAGCGGAGTTTGTTTTCGTCATTGCTAACTTCTCCAACCGACGCCCACGCCGTGCCAAGCACACGTCGAATTTCAGAAGACGGCATTTTGAGGTTCACGTAGTCACCATCTTGCGCGACGATCTCGGCAGTGTTTCCAGCGGAACGGATGAGCTTTGCGCCACCCTTAGGCTGGATTTCGACGTTGTAGACGAACGTACCAACTGGCATGACGCGCAGCGGTAGGCGGTTGCCGAGCTTTACGGGAGCTTTCTCCGAGACGATGAATTCATCCCCTACGCGGGTCGACTTCGATGCAAGAATGTAGCGGCGGGCCCCATCGCGATACACAACACGGGCGATAAAGCCGGTGCGATTTGGATCGTACTCGATGGTCTCAACGCGTGCCGGGATCTCTTTTTTGTCGTACATAAAATCAATGTCGCGGAAGAGGCGCTTGTGACCACCCCCTTTGTGGCGAGTCGTGATGCGACCGAATGCATTGCGGCCGAAACGGCGCTTGCCGCCCCAGGTAAGAGCCTTGTGCGGTTCGGAAACCGTCACGAACTTCCTCGTTTCGATCGAAACAAATTGTCGGCGTCCTTTAGATGTAGGTTTATGTGTCTTCATGGTTTTAGACTACTTCGATAGTCGTTCCCTTCGGGAGGTATACATACGCTTTCTTAACACGCTTCGTTGCACCCGAGAATCCGCCGCGCATAGGGGAACTCACTTTCTTTGCAGGAAGATTCACGATGCGAATTTTCTCTGGATTAACCTTGTAGTCGCGCTTCATTGCTTCGCGCACTTCACGCTTCCCCACTCGCGGATCAATTTCAAATACATACACGCTGTTCGAGGTCACGTCCGTCGCCTTTTCCGTTACACGTGGGCGAAGGAATACGTGAGCGTACTGCCCAGACCCTGATCCCGTAGCATCTTTAGCAGCTTTTGGGATTTTTGGCGCAGCTACGACTGGAGCAACAGCTTCCGTCGCCTTCTTGGGGAGAGCTCCGCCGCCCTTTTTCTTTCCAAAGTTAAAGAGAGCCATAGTTATACTTTAAGGGTTTTATTCCACACCTCGAATACCGCTTCTGGCTTTTCGATAATGAGGTATTTCTTGCCGAGCACTTCGGAAGCAGTAAGATTGCGTGCTTCCTCCACTGCGACATTGCCGAAATTTCGAAAGCTCTTCTTGGTATCGATATCATTCCCGGCGGTTGCAATGAGTGCAGCGTTGTTACGGCGGTCAGTTAGAGCAGAAAATTCTTTATTTTTGCCGAGCGCGAGGAGCATTACTTTCGCGTCCTTTGCTGAAGGCTTAGAGAAGACGAGTTTGTCGACGAAGATCACTTCCCCGTCCTTTGCTTTGCGAGTAAGGGCCATCGCGAGAGCCTTGCGGCGCATGCGCTTGTTGATTTTCTGGGAATAATCTTTCTCCTTCTGCGGACCGAAGGTTGAACCTCCTCCGCGCCAGATCGGCGAACGAGAAGATCCGTGTCGTGCACGTCCCGTTCCTTTTTGCTGCCATGGCTTTCGGCCTCCACCACGCACATCGGAACGATCTTTCGTGTTGGCAATGGTGACGCGTGCGTTTGCCGCTTCCGCAACAACGACTTGATGCACAAGATCAGACTTCCACACAGTGGCAAAGAAGCTCGGGAGTATAACCTTGCCCGTCTTCTCACCTTTTTGACTGTAAATAGTGTGTTCCATAGAAAAATTACATTCCGCGGACTTCAACGATCGTGCCGCGACGACCCGGCACTGCCCCAGAAATCAAAATTTCGTTTCCCTCTTTGTGGATTGCGACCACGTGAAGGTTTTTTACCGTAATGCGATCAGCTCCCATACGGCCGGCCATGCGCATTCCTTTGATGACACGCCCTCCCGCGCGGCCGCCTCCGCCGATGGAGCCTGGGGCTCGCTCGGAATGCTTGCGACCGTGGGTTCGCGAGTCGCCCTTGAACTTATGTCGCTTCACGACACCTTGGAATCCTTTACCTTTTGAAATGGCGGAAACGACTACTTTATCTCCCGGTGCGAATACATCCACTCCAACAGCAGTTCCCGGTGTCATTTTGGAGAGTTCGTCTTCCTCCGACACCTTTTCAGGTCGGTACTCCTTAAGAACCATGAAATTGCCGAGCCCTTTGAGATGACCGCGGACTGGCATAGAGATATTTTTCTCTTTGCGTGCTCCTGCTCCGACTTGAACGGCGACATATCCGTCTTTTTCTTTGCTTTTGATGGCAATGACGACGTTTGGGGAAGCAGAAAGAACCGTGACCGGGGTAACCTTCCCGGTTTCATCGAAAATCTGCGTCATATGTTGTTTGAATCCAACGATGAATTTCATGGGCAATAAAAAATGCGCCAACAACGGCGCCGCCCCGATCGGGGTTGCTTGCCATTGGTTCCCACCGGGTATGCCCTAGGGAACGTAGCGAATGTCGACACACTACAGGAAGCTTCAAAAAAATGCAAACAAAACAAGAAACCCCGCCAAGAAGCGAGGCTTCCTGGCGGGGCGGGAACTAACTATGTTGGTGCTTGTAGCCTACTTGGTCACCTTCGACGAAGCGCTCGGCTTGCCGGTCTTGGGGATCGGCATGCCACGCGGCGGGATCGTGAAGCCCATCGGGCGGTTGCGGCGACGCTTCCGCGCGAGGCGGTTGTACCCCGGCTGCGGGGACGGCGGGCAGGTGCCAGCACGGTGGCGATTGCCACCGCCGGAAACGGGGTGGGTGCAGGCGACGCAGGGAGTCATGGCTTTTCCTCCTCAATCTAAGAGCAAGAGGGACATGATAGCACACATAATAGATATGTCAAGTAAAAGAAAAACCGCCCGAGCCGAAGGCTGCGGGCGATGCGTAAGGAAACCGGAAGATCAAGATCGATGAGCCATCGCCTTTCGATACCGGCGCAACATATAGATGTAGAGCGGAATCATACATGTGAGAACTGCAAGCATCACAATGGTCGAGATATCAACGTGAACGATCTCTTTGGGGCGCGTGCTCGTGAGCGAAATCCAAATGAAAACGCCGAGCATCCCCATGAAGTAGCCGATGAGCGCTGGATAATTTCGCGGCGCGACACTCTTTTTCATGTTCGTGCTCCCGATTGGTAAGCTCTGCCCCTAGAAAACTCCTTTCAAAGAGATATGTCAACAAAAAATCCCTCGGGAGGAGGGATTTTTTGTATACGCCGAGTTGCTTATATCATCTTTACGTCGATGTTCACGCCAGATGGCAGATTAAGGTTCGTGAGAGCCTCAATCACCTTTGGATTTGGATTCATAATATCCATCATTCGCTTGTGAACCCGCATCTCGAACTGCTCTCGCGCATTCTTATGGACGAAGGTTGAGCGGTTGACGGTATACTTTTTAATTTCAGTTGGAAGCGGAACGGGCCCAACGACGGTTGCGTCGAAGCGGATTGCCGTATCGATGATCTGCTTCACGGACGCGTCGAGGAGTTTATGCTCGTAGGCGCGCACGCGAATGCGGAGCTTCTGAATCGGCGCCTCCTCGGCGGCTTTCACCGCTTTCTTTGCGCGAGGTGCGCGGGGCTTTTTGCTAGTTTCGCTTGCCATGAATTAATTTCGAAGTGCTTAGGCGACGATCTTGGTGACGACTCCAGCTCCGACCGTCTTACCACCCTCGCGGATGGCGAAGCGCTGCTTTTCCTCAAGCGCGACCGGTGCTGTCAATTTCACTTTGAAGGTCACAGTGTCTCCCGGCATAACCATCTCGACTCCAGCTGCAAGTGTTACCTCGCCGGTGACGTCGGTGGTGCGAACGTAGAACTGTGGCTTGTAGCCGGTGAAGAATGGGGTGTGGCGGCCGCCCTCATCCTTGTTGAGGATGTAGACTTCCGACTCAAACTCCGTATGCGGAGTAACGGAACCCGACTTGCAGATGACTTGGCCTCGGGTAACGTCCTCTTTCTTGGTACCACGAAGAAGGATGCCAGCGTTGTCGCCTGCGAGACCCTCCTCGAGTTGCTTGTTGAACATTTCAATACCAGTGATGGTCGTCTTGCTCGTTGCTTTGATACCAACGATTTCAACGTCCTCACCAACTTTCACTCGTCCGCGCTCGATGCGGCCCGTAACGACGGTACCACGTCCTTCGATCGAGAAGATGTCTTCGATTGGCATGAGGAACGGCTTTTCAACTTCGCGAACCGGGAGCGGAATGTACTCATCGAGTGCTTTCGCAAGCTCGAGTACTTTCTGTGCCCATTCGTCGTTGATGTCTTTGGCTTCAAGTGCCTTGAGGCCGGAACCGCGGATAATCGGAGCGTTTTTGCCGTCGAAATTGTTCTTCGTCAAAAGCTCGCGAACTTCCTCCTCGACGAGGTCGATGAGGTCTTTGTCCGGTACCATGTCCACCTTATTGAGGAAGACGATAATCTTCGGCACACCGACTTGGCGTGCAAGAAGAATGTGCTCGCGGGTCTGTGGCATCACGCCGTCCGTTGCTGCGACGACGAGAACTGCGCCGTCCATTTGGGCGGCACCCGTGATCATGTTTTTAATGTAGTCCGCGTGTCCTGGAGCGTCGATGTGCGCGTAGTGGCGGTTCGGCGTCCAGTACTCGGAGTGGTGGAGAGCAATCGTGATTCCACGTGCCTTCTCCTCCGGTGCGTTGTCGATCTGGTCGACGGCTTCTGCACGCGCACCATACCCTTCGGCTGCGGCGAGATTGAGCGTGTGCAAAATCCCGGCAGTGAGGGTAGTTTTGCCGTGGTCAACGTGGCCGATAGTACCCACGTTCACGTGCGGCTTGGAACGATCAAATGTTGCCATATCGTGATAATGATCCAAATCCTTTGAGGTTAGTGCGCGAGAGACGCCTTACCTCACGAGACTTGGTAGATTAATAATGCTTTCTGCGCGTCCATACAAAAAAGGACGCACATTTGCGTGAGGATATAGTAGCGGGGACTCTGAAATTAGTCAAATAGATGAAGAAAAAACCGACCCAGGGTGGGTCGGCTAGCACTCGTGAGGTTCTGTGAGGGTTGGGAGGTTCCAGTAGAGTTCACGAAAATTCTCTTCGTTTCCCATATAGGTGTCGATCTCGCGATTGAGACTCGCGATACTGAAACGTTCGCCGTTATTTACCCGGGCAATAAGGGGAACAAGACCCATAAGGTCCCAAACGACGCCGCGTGCCTTATCGTCGAGGTAGCTTTGAACTCCCTCCGCGATGAGCTGACCTTCCCTCTTTCTGCTGCGGGGGCTTCTCGGATCCGCATCTTCTACGTTGACCGCCAGAAGGTCTGGCTCTTGAATCAATTTTTGATAGACGAGCTCCTGGCGCTCTCTGCAGAAACTGAAGGCTCCATTCCCCTCGCCAAACTTCGACTGGTTGAGACACTGCCGTAAATGGGCGATCTCGAATCTCCTGCAAGTGAGCTTCGCACCAATATGGCAGACGACATCAAGCACCTTCGTCGTGTCGCGCCAAGAAAACTCGAAATCAAACTCGACGTATGGATTTCTGCTGCGAATGAGGGTCCGCCCTTCAACAGTGAGGGGAATACGTGCATGGGGCGGGATTGCGGGATGATGAGCTATTGAGATTCGCTCCACAGCGGACTCCGTCTTAGTTACTGTTGTCCAAAAATACTATACATAAAAAAATCGGCCTGCGAAGACCGACGTTAGTGGATGAATGCAGCGTGGTGGAAGATTCCTCCCCGCGAACGAATTTTGGCTTCTTCCTTAGAAGGCGGTGGCGATGTGCGCAAATCCGAGTCTTGAACCTCGAGAAATGTCACATACACATCTTCCGCCGATATTGCTTCACCTTTAGCGAAGCGATCCAGGAGGATGATCAGTTCGCGGTATTCGTTGAAGGTCGTTTCCGCGATGCTCCGGAAACCATCCTCGAAATACTGCGCGTAATGGAAGGGTTGAAGCTCGTGCCCGTCCTCATCGCGAGTCGGAGCATCAGAGAGGAGCTTGGGCTTATCGGTGTAAAAAACGATTCCAAACCGCCGCACTCCGGTAAAAAATCGGAGTGATTTTTGCAGATTGAACTGCTCGTCAAGTAATATTTCGATAAGATCATCGAGGGCTTTCCCTCGGCGTCGTATCTTTACGCCGAACTCAAAACATGAGCCGAGCTTCCCTCCGTTTTCACTCCAGTAGAAAGTCGCCTTGTGACTGTGGCCAGCATCATCCGTGACACGAACGATGGCCCGAATGGTATTTACTGGCGCTAGAGGAGGTTCCTGTTTGAGGGAGGTGGTCGAGGCGCGTTTTCTCTTCGCCATAGCCGATCCCTTCCTTGCAAATGTTCAGTTCACTTTAAGTATATATGGCTCTTCCCTTTATAGAAAAAGAAAAACGGTCTGATCTGTATCAGGCCGTTAACAATTCACCGAACGATGGCGATAGCCTTGCCCACTTAGGAACGAGCACGTCGGTGGTGACAAGTCTCCATTTCTCCTCTCCTTCCCCTTCCGTGAAATGGAGGTCTTGCCCATCTTGCGGGGCATGCACCCTCCCGTCGGAGAGAAGGAATCGCGAGTAGAAAATCGTATTTCGATAGAGCTTCACTGCATAGACCGGGGGGCTCGTTGGATCGTTCAGCTTATAGAACCAGGTGAGGTTCTCGGTGGTGCCATCTCCCGCAAAAGAAGCTCTCACAAGCTCCGCGACTTCCGGAAGGCTCTTGCCTCGGCAGTCGATTACGTTGCTCATGGTTTCCTCTCGAAGATCAAAAAGCCTGCTCAAATTTTAGCAGGCTTTCTCCCTCCGCATTTTAGAGACTGTGCACAATTATTTGCGCGCTTCCGTGATTTCTTTTGCGACCCCAGTACCATCCGTCTCCGACGGAGCTACAGGGCAAGCGTCTGGCGATATTACTTTCGTGCCTCTGTTATCTCCTTAGCAACATTAGGTGGTACTACCTCATAGTGATCGAATTCCATGGTGAAGGAGGCACGTCCTTCCGTCATTGAGCGAAGGTTCGTCGTATAGCCGAACATTTCCGAGAGCGGAACTTTTGCACGAACTGCGCGTGCGAGACCTCGCTCTTCCATTCCTTCGATTTGTCCGCGCTTTCCATTGATAGAGCCTGTGATATCGCCGACGAATTTCTCCGGCACGACGACTTCCACTTTCATGATTGGCTCAAGTAGAACTGGGCGAGCGTTACGTGCAGCTTCCTGGAAGGCCATGGAGCCTGCGATTTTAAAGGCAATTTCAGAGGAGTCGACATCATGGTAGGAGCCATCGTAGAGCTCGACAGAAATGTCTTCCATCTTAAAACCGGCAACGATACCGCGCTCCATTGCTTCCTTGATACCCTTCTCAACCGGCGTGATGAACTCTTGAGGGATGACGCCTCCTTTGATGTTGTTGATGAATTCAAAATGCTCTTCGCGGGAAACGTTTTTCTTGACCTTGGCTTCCGGATCGATCGGCTCGAGCGGTTTGATCTTAATTTTGACGTGCCCATACTGACCACGACCTCCGGTTTGTTTGATGTATTTTCCTTCGGCCTCTGCTTCTTTTTGAATCGTCTCGCGATAAGCAACCTGCGGCTTGCCGACGTTTGCCTCGACAGAGAATTCTCGCTTCATGCGATCAACGAGAATTTCAAGGTGAAGCTCGCCCATGCCCGCAATGAGGGTTTCCATGGTCTCTTGATCCGAGGTAACGCGGAATGTCGGATCCTCGTCAGAGAGTTTCTTTAGTGCCATACCCATTTTTTCTTGATCTTGCTTGGTCTTCGGCTCGATACGCATCGAAATGACCGGCTCGGGGAATTTAATTTTTTCGAGTGCTATCGGCTTTGCTTCATCGCAAAGTGTATGTGAGGTGCGAGTATCTTTAAGACCAACCGCTGCGGCAATTTCTCCGGCAAAGACCTTCTTCACTTCCTCCCGCTTATCTGCCTGAAGGCGCACAATGCGGCCGAGGCGCTCTTTGGAACCCGTGGTTGAATTATAGATATACGAGCCAGCCTCCACCGTACCCGAGTAGGCGCGGAAGAAGGTAAGGGCACCGACGAATGGATCGGTCTGGAGTTTGAATGCGAGTGCACAGAAAGGTTCATCGTCGGAAGGCTTTCGCTCAATGACTTCCCCTGTCTTTGGATCAGTTCCCTTAACAGGTGGGAGGTCAATCGGGGACGGGAGGTAGTCAACGACCGCATCAAGAACAAGTTGCACGCCTTTATTCTTGAGAGCCGAACCAGTGTAGACGGGGAAAATTTTATTCGCGATCACGGCTCTGCGGAGAATCTTTTTGAGCTCGGGAAGCGCAACTTCCTTTCCCTCAAGATAGGAATTCATAGCTTCATCGTCGTTTTCAACGATGCGCTCGATGAGTTCCGCACGATACTTCTTTGCTTCGTCCAACATGTCCGCCGGGATTTCCCCTTCGATCACTTTCTCCCCCATATCTCCTTCAAAAGTGAAGGATTTCATTTTGAGAAGATCAATGACACCGGAGAAATTTTCCTCCGAGCCGATCGGGAGTTGCATGCGCACCGCCTTTTTGTTGAGGCGCTCGAGGATCGACTGATAGGAGCGTTCAAAAGAAGCCCCCATGCGGTCGAGTTTGTTGATGAAACAAATGCGCGGCACTTGCGCCTCATCAGCGTAGCGCCAGTTGGTTTCTGATTGAGGTTCGACGCCAGCAACACCGTCAAAGACGACGACTGCGCCGTCGAGAACTCGCAAAGATCGCTTCACTTCAACGGTAAAGTCGATGTGTCCCGGCGTGTCGATGATGTTGAAGCGAACCTTCTTTTCTTTGCTTAGTTTGTCCGGTTCGTCGGTCTTGGTCCAGAAACAGGTAATAGCAGCTGCGGTAATAGTGATGCCACGCTCACGCTCCTGCTCCATCCAGTCGGTCGTGGTCTCTCCTTCGTGCACCTCACCGATTTTGTGCTGCGCGCCGGTATAGAAAAGAACGCGCTCGGAGGTGGTAGTTTTACCCGCGTCGATGTGAGCAATGATTCCGAAGTTACGTAGTCTCTCCAGTGGATAGTCTCGATTCATAGTTAAAAGAAAAATGCGCCTGTGGCGTGTCGTAAAGATAGAACGAAACCCGAAAAAATGCAAAAAGACAAAAATCTGCTAAGGTCAGAATAGAAACGGTCAGGAGCACCACAATGAACGCAGCGGAAAGACTCCGTAAAGTCCGTGCGTATATCGAATCCCAGATCGAACGGGCAAAACAACCCTCCGCAGATCCTTTCAATTTGACCAGCCTCACCTACTGCGCTGGAATGGCACTCAAATCGCCAGAGGAAGAACATTTCGTGCTCATCGCCTTGCACGCAATATGTGAGGAGAACTTTACGACCACTTTCGACGTATTCACCCCAAAGGAAGCTCTACACCTCACCGAGCTGGCCCTCCTTCACGAAGGCGATCGGCAGGCGCAGCTACGCAGCCTCGGGTTCGAACCGTTCGCCGAACTCTCCGGATGGGTCGGGCAACAAAATGGCGACCCTTGGTTTGTTGTCTACACGAGCGGCGATCCGCCCGTTTCCATGACCCAAGCCAGCGACGACACTGGGAGCTTCTGGTACTTCAAGGGTGATGCCACGAAAGAACTTGAGCTTTTTCGATTCATGAATGCGAATAAATTGAGCAGTCATCAGATCGCGCCCTTCACAGAAATCCCGCTACTCGCGCTCGCCTAAGGCGAGCTTTTTCATTTTCAAAAGAAAAAGGCGCGGGGTTACCTCGCCTAGTTGACCGACTTTCGCATCTTCTCCGCGGCGAATTTTACGGCGTCATTGCCATAAATCGTGCCGTACATCGTGAGCCCCTCTTGCCACTTCCCCTTGAGGAGAGTGCTGATGCCTTGAAGATACGCATTGTTGTTTGTGGAGATTTCCTCGTAGAAGACTGCCTTCTTCATCACATCGATGGGGGTTTCATCGATTTTTTCCTTTGCTTCCTTATAGATTTTTCCCCCGAGCGTCGTCGTATCGATAAGGATTTTTTCGAACTCGCGCATGAGATTGTGAAGTGCCTCTTCCGCCATCCTACAGCGATCCTCAAAAGGCCAACCAGCGGCCATGTAGAGTTGGTTTTTCATTGGACGTCTCTCCAGTCGGTGGACAGTTCAATTGAACACTAGCGAGAAATTTTGTCATGTCAACACAAAAGCAAAACCGCTCGAGCGAGCGGTTCCTACCAGGCGAAGTGGGCAAATGCGCGGTTAGATTCCGCCATCTTGTGCGTATCTTCGCGCTTCTTAACTGCAGAGCCTTCGTTCTTGCTTGCAGAGAGGATTTCGTCGGCGAGTTTTGCCGCCATCGGCTTGCCTTTTTTCCCGCTTGCAGCGTCAAGGAGCCAGCGATACGAGAGTGCGAGACGGCGCTCAGGGCGAACCTCGCGCGGCACTTGGTAGTTTGCCCCACCGACGCGGCGTGAGCGTACTTCCATCGTTGGGCCAACGTTCTTCAGAGCCAGCTCAAGGACTTCAACCGGGTCGCCATGATCTTTTTTGATGATGTCGAACGCGCCGTAGACAATTTTACGTGCAGCATTCTTCTTCCCTTCCTTCATCACATAGTTGATGAGTTTGTTGACCTTCGCATTTTGGTAGATGAGGTCCGGTCCTGGGATATTTCGCTTTTTAACTTTGCGTCGCATGAAAATTACTTTTTAGGTTAAGCCTTCGGCTTCTTATTTCCGTAACGTGAGCGACCCTGGCGGCGCGTCTCAACACCGGTTGCGTCATACTTTCCGCGAACGATCTGATAGCGAAGTCCAACGTCCTTTACACGTCCTCCGCGAACGAGAACCACCGAGTGCTCCTGGAGAGTGTGTCCCATACCCGGAATGTAAGCGGTGATTTCAGTTCCGTTGGTGAGGCGAACACGAGCAATTTTGCGGATAGCAGAGTTAGGTTTGCGAGGGGTCTTCGTGGTCACTTTCGTGCACACGCCGCGCTTAAACGGCGACATGAAGTTTGAAGGGCGGTTTTCTAGCGTGTTGAAGCCATAGCTAAGAGCGAGCGTCTTGGTTTTGCGCCCGCGGTCTTTCCTTCTTCGCTTTACGAGTTGGTTGATCGTACTCACAAAAATAAAACCTCGAAGTGAGGTAGCGACACTCTACTATAGAGAATTGGTGAATGCAAATAAACGATAAGCCCCGTCATCGTGAGATGCGGGGCTGGAATGTAAGAGAGATTTTAACGCAGGGCGAGACTTTTCAGCTGCGTGAGGCTTTTGGCCCCTCTCTCGGTAGTTGTAATCGCCACAAGGTACCACGCCCGGGCGATGAAAAGTCTTGGTTACAACACGGTGTCTTGCCAGAACCGTGAGGTGGGAATTTTACTAGGGGCGGATTTTTCAGGCCCTAGTCTCCTTGATCCTTGCGAACCAGGAGCTTCCACTGTGGTAGTTAAAAATGAGCTGGGGAAGGACGAGTTCCGCTAACTCGTCCTTATGGGCCCTCACTGGAGCCTACCATCCAATAATAGCATCGATCCTATATTTGTCAAGACCCAAGCGGAATCCCGGTAATAAAAGAGAAAACTGCCGAAAGTAGAGCCGAGAAATACGGCCAGATGAGCTGAATGAGTAGGAAGAGAAGAAGAAATGACGCGATGAGACCAAAACTCGCGATTGAGGCTTCAAACTGGCGGTAACGCTCGAGAAGGTGATACGGGAGAAGCGACGTGAGCGCGCGCGAGCCGTCGAGTGGTGGAAATGGAATCAGATTGAAGAACGCGAGGAGTAAATTGATATAGACCACCATTCCGAGGAGCGAGAGAAATGCCGGCGACATTGATTCGCCAAAAAAGCGGATAGCGAGACCGAAAATAAGTGCAAGACCAAGATTTACGAGAACCCCCGCAAGTGCAACGACAGTCTCGGCAAAGCGCCCTCGTAGGTTATACGGATTGTATGGAACTGGTTTTGCCCACCCAAACAGCAGACTTGATCCAGAAAAAACGAGAACCGCCGGAATAATTACAGAGCCAAGCGGATCGACATGTTTAACTGGGTTGAGTGTTAGTCGTCCTGCAAGACGCGCTGTTGGATCGCCAAACATCTCCGCAGCATAGCCGTGAGCGACTTCGTGAATGATGATCGAGAGAATGAGGACAACGATTTGGAAGAAAAGGTCTAGATCCATCGTTCCGCTATCGTAACATATGCCCATTTTGCGCTCTCGGAGTGGTTGTGGTAAGGTTTCCCCACGTATGGCAAAGATTTGTGAAATCACCGGAAAAACTTCGCTCGTCGGCGGTCGCTACAGCAACCGCGTTCGTGCGACGCAATATAATCCCTCTGGCAACGTCCGCCGCCAAGCGAACATTCAGCGCCGGCGCATTTTTGTGCCGGAATTGAAGAAAACCTTCATTCTCAATATTTCGACCGCCGCGATCAAGACCATCAACAAAAACGGCGCCTACGCCACTCTGAAGAAAGCAGGAATCATCAAATAAAAAGAAAAGCCGCCCAAAGGGCGGTTTTTACTTACGGATAAATGTGCTGCCGTCTGACTCGTACACAATGGTTCCTTCTTCTGAAGTCTGAAGGTACGGGATGGAGCCGCTCGCGAGTCGCTCAGTGACGACAGGACTTGGAAGCCCGTAGCGATTATCAAGCCCGACAGAGATTATTGCAGCGGAAGGAGAAACGGCTTCAAGCCAACTCTGTGAGCTTGAGGTCTTGGAGCCGTGATGCCCAAGTTTTAAAAGATCTGTTTTATAGACGCTCGTTGAAGCAATTGCGAGAAGATGTCGCTCGACGCGCTCGGTCGCATCCCCCATTAGCATCACGCTCGTCTTTCCGTAGATCAGTTTCGCTACAATCGAGCCATCGTTCGGAGAATAATTTGCTACATCGAGATCTGGATAGAGTATTTCTAAGTGCGCGCCACCACCGAGATCAAGCTTCATGCCGCGTCGCGCTAAGATACGCTTCACTCCTTTTGACTCGAGGACGCCTTCAAGCGTTTGATACGTGATCGTATGTTTTTCCGTGCCGGGCTCAATCTCGAGCCCCACGTCGTATCTATAGAGCACATCGATAAAACCGGCAGAGTGGTCAGCGTCGGGGTTGGTGATCATAATCGCGTCAATCGAGCGATCGTAGATGGGCATTACTTTAGGAAGCTCCCGCAAAATACTTTTGCCCGGCCCTCCATCGATTACGATTTGAGTTCCTGTGGGAGATTCAATGAAAATGGCATCTCCTTGGCCGACATCTAAGAAAGCGACGGTGAGTGTGTTCGGATTTTCACGTGCGAGTGCGTAGAAAGTAAATAGAATAATTGCCACTAGCATAAGTAAAATGTAAAGCGGTGCCCTCTGGCGAAGTGTTTTCATAGCGGAACTATAATAGTACTTCAAAGAAAAAGGACGCGACTATTGCCGCGCCTTCACTTGAACTGTGAAAGATACTTGAGGGCCATCCTGATGGTCGGATCCCTATCGATTTCACGAGGCGAACTATCTCGAACGAGAACATCAGGCTCGAGTCCCCGGCCATGGACTTTGCCCAATTCACGATCGCCCTGGATGAAGTACTCTCCAACCGTAAGCCACAGAGCTACATGCTTTCCAACTTTGGTTGGTTCTTGAAATACTCCTTTACCGAACGTGGGAGTCCCCATAAGAATGCGCCTATCGCTTTTCCATACTCCGCGCCCTTTGGTGAGAACCCCGGCGACGATTTCGCTCGCAGAAGCGCTTCCCTCGTTGACGAGAATTACGGTTCGGGTGTCCTTGAGCGTACCGAGCCCAAGTATTTCGTCATCCCAAGAGAACGCATTTTTGTATTCTCGTCGTATGGCGATGGACTTCGAGCTCGGCGAGAACACCGCAACAATCTTCAAAGCCGCATCCATGCGCCCACCGGGATTGTCTCGAAGATCGAGAATGACTTTCGCGGGTATGCCGCGGCGCATGAAAACTTCGTTTACGAATTCGGTTGCAGTTTCGATCCTGAAAAGAGAAACGTGCACGTATCGCACATCGGCAATGTCGACAACGATCACGGTACGATCCGCAGTGGATGAGCCTATCCCCTGCAGGAGTCCCCTCGACAGCGGGCGTCCCGGCACAATGCGTGCGAACCCCGAGAAAGCGTCGAGGCACTTCACCTTTTGAAGTTCGCGAGTTTCCTTTCCGTAGACTTCAGCGGCAAGACCAGGCTTGTCGAGCGCAGTGAGGGCTCGTCGGAGAGCCGGCGCGCAGGTGTCCAGATTGAGCGTCTGAGGGTAGCTATTGCGTGCGATGTAGTCGCGCACACTTGCAAACAATTTTTGCTCGGTCCCCGAAGACTCTGCAAAAACAGACAACGGAGAAAATGCGGTGAGCACGATGAGAGCCGCGAATGCAATTCGTTTCATGACCTTGCCCTTCCAAACTTTGAGTAGATGACAACGATCTCTAGTCGTTCTATATATATTGAAGCACGTCTGTATTCGTTTTTAAAAAGTTTACCCCCGTCGCGCGCGGCGACGGGGGCTTGGTGAACGGTTACTTCTTTTTCTTTTTCTTCTTGGGGCGGAAGGGTGAGAGCAGCATTCGGAAGGCGAGGATCAAGAGGCCGAATACCACGATGTAGACCAGAGCCTGGTCGAGACCTTGCTGGCCCCCAATCGCATAGACGAGAGCGAGAAGAAGGAGCAACGCGGCGGGCCACAAGTAAGGGGCCGCAGCGGACTTTGCTCTTCCAACCAATTGCCGCCCCATTTCCTTCAGAGCCCACCAGATCACTCTGGCCGGCGCACCGATGAGCCAAACCAGAAAGTCGTTGAGCCAACGTGGCATGTTGATTCTCCCTCAAAAGAGCAGTTTGTTGGTTTAATTATACCACAATACATGCCATCTTGTCAATCTCCTGCCCCGCTTAAAAATGGCCTATACGCTATACCCCGCACCAACCCTCACTTCTCGCACCTCAGCGAAACAGTAGAATGACAGCAAAGTTGGTGCGGGGTATACTTTTTCCACTAACCATTACCCCATGCATCAATATCAAGAACAGAAATTTAATCTTCCAGATCTCAAAGGGATCTCGGCGAAGCAACTCGACGTACACCTCAAGCTCTACGCAGGCTATGTAAAAAATATAAATTTGCTCCGAAGCACTGTCGCTGCCTACCAACAAACGGACGACGAGGGAGGTAAGTTCGCCATCTCGGAGATGCGACGACGTCTGGCATTTGAATTCGATGGTATGCGCATGCACGAGTACTATTTTGAGCAATGGGAAAATGGTGTCAGTGTCCTCGATGAAAAAGGCTCTCTCGCATCAGCCCTTTCAAATAAATATGGATCTCTCAAAGAGTTCGAGGATCATTTTAAAACCGTTGCGATGATGCGCGGCATTGGATGGACCACTCTGGCGTGGGATGCCAAAGGAAAAACGCCTCACACCTATTTCGTCGGAGATCACGAGGTCGGACACTTAGCTGGACTCCCCATTATTCTTACCCTCGATATGTGGGAACACGCCTACATGGTGGACTACACGCCAGCGGAGAAGAAAAGCTACATTGAAGCGTTTTGGAATAACCTTAATTGGAAGCTGATCGAGGAGCGATTCACGAAAGCAAGCTAGATTTCGCACCCACACCCGCCGGCATATCACTGCCGGCGGGTTTTCGCATTCGAAACAAAATTATTCCGAAAATAGCGTAGCAGCATACGACAACAGCGAAGGAAAATGCTGATACAGAAACTGCGGCAAACGGAAGTGAGGCAAGTTTTTCAACAATAAACAGCATGAAAGAGAGAAACGCGGTCGCGCTCCATGCAAACGGGAGAGAAAGTGTCGTAGTGATGAATCCAAGCACCCCGGTGAGAAAGCCGACGAGCATAGTGAGAGGGACAAGGGGAAGAATGAAAAGATTGGCAACAAGAGAGACAACCGAGAACACGCCCGTCGTATAGAGAAGGAAAGGTAACACAAAAATCTGGGTTGCGAGCGTTGCAGTCACAATTTCTCGAAGTCCAAACCTCTCTGGAACAAACCGCAATTTCGGTTCGATAAGCGGAGAGACATAAATAAGTCCGATGGTCGCTAGAAATGAAAGCTGAAAAGAAACGTCGAATGCGAGAATGCGTGGATTTTGAAGAATCATAAAAAAGCCCGCTACAATTAGCGCCCGAGTAATCATATACGTGCGCCCCGTTGAGCGCGCGAGGATCACCAAAAGTGCCATAATGCTCGCTCGCACCGTAGTAGCAGTTGCGCCCGTCATGAGTGCAAAGAGAACGATGGAGAGAGCGCCGAAACTGAAGCCAAAATAGTGCGGCAAAAAACTGAACATTTTTTGGATAAAGTCGGCGACAATAGTGACGTTATACCCAGAGAGAACGACGATATGAACTACGCCGACAGTGCGGAAATCATCAAGTAGCTTCTGCCCCAGGGAGTGTTTTGCTCCGACCACCAGCCCACCGAGGAGTGCTGCATGAGGCTCCGGCACCACACGTTCAATATTGCGAAGAAAAGATTGTTTCAGACTAAAAAGTTTTTCTAGTACTGGATTACCGTTTCCATGAGAGAGAATCTCTACGACAGGAAAAGAAATTTCATACCGTATGCCGCTTTTGGCGAGATAGGCTCTATAGTCAAATTCCTTTCCGGAGTCTGTCGTAAAATTTTCCGGGTATTCCAATGTGCCTTGAAGACGAACTTCATCTCCATACATGGTTTTTGGATACATCTGTGCCGCTGCCAATACTTTCTCTTCGAGAACCTCTCCATTTACCGAGGTAAGCCTCACGTGAAGTAGTGTGGATTTTTCGCGCTCATCCGGTTCTTCGACAACGATGCCCACTGCCCCAACATTCCTCCCGACAAGCACTTCAAGAGAGGGGTTTGGTGCTGTTTCGGTCTGTTCATAACGCAAGATTCCAAGGGATGAGCCGAAGAGCGCAGTGGCGACAAAAAGCGTCGTCACAATCTTATGGGGTCCCCATCGATATGAAACGATGAGCACGAAACCAAGAAACGCGAGGAAAATGGGAAATGCTATGCCGAAATTAAAAAATGAGCGGAAAAATATTCCACCCGCAAACCCCAGGATGAGCCACAAAAGCAGCCTCTCGCGCATAGCGGAAGTGTAGCAAAGAAAAAGCGCCCCGATCTAAGCGACCGAGGCGCGCTCTAAACATTTTTGCAAAAGGTCCTTCTCTTCCGGCGTTGGGCGACGGGTATAGGGCGCAGTATGGAGCGCCATGGCAAAGAGAAACTCTTTTTCGTCGTCCGTAAGGTCGCGGACATGCTTTCGATTCATGCTCGAGAACTCGACGACACCTGATTTGAAACCTTTGATCTCGAGTGCGATCTGGAGCGCCTTGTCGCGATCCGCCTGCGTAAGTTGGTTCATCATAACCTCAATCCAACGGGAATTTGTACGGCCGCACCCCGGTGATTACCTCTTGATCCGGACAGGCCTTCTCCGGTTCGATCGTGATCGTCCCCTCGAGCGTGCAGTTGAAGATGAGCGAGCCCAGATAAGCTCGCCCGTTGTGATGCGGGTAGTAGATTCGGATACGGAGCCACGTCGTACTATTGATCCTTCCGTCCTCATCGATTCCATGTGAGCTTGCTGACTCGTACGAGAGCTGGACCTTTTCCAGTTCCAACCGGTCGAATCGCACGGTGAGACCCGTTGGAAAAAACGAATAGGTATTCGCTGCATACGCGGCACGAAAAGCATCTCGTGCGTTTCGAACCAATCGGGAAAGAGTCCCCACGGATACGAGAGCGAGGTAGGATGTGACGAACTCGCGGAAGCGCTGGACGCCAATTTCTCGTTCATTGGATTTGCGAAGAGCGTGGCCCATGTGGACCCCCTTTGTGACTGGCGCAATTATCACCGAAGTGATTTAAAAAGCAACTATGAGCCGCGATCCATCGCCTCGTTGGCGAGCTTATCTGCCTCTTTGTTTTGCTCGCGACGTACGTGAGTGAATGTGATATTCGGAAAATCTTTTACGCGTATATTATGGATCGCAATAAATTTAGGGAAAAGACTTTCTGTTTTGATTTGGTATTTCCCGGAGAGCTGCCGCACTGCAAGTTCGCTATCCATTTTCATCTCTACCTGCGTCTCTTTGCGCTTACTCTCCGGCACAATCTTTTTTAGCTCGTTGAGCGCAACAATGATCGCTTCGTATTCGGCAAAATTGTTGGTTTGATGTCCGAGAAATTTTGAGATCTCTTTTACGACGACTCCTTTCTCATCGGTGATAACCGCACCAAGGCCAGAAGGGCCAGGGTTTCCTCTTGCGCCACCGTCGGTATAGATCGTGTATTTCTGCATGAGGAGAGTATACCTCGATGTGCTTGCGCCACCAGGATCATTTTGTAGAGTATCAATAGATGTCTGGCCGAGGAGCACGGGAATGACCACCACCGCTTTGACGACGAAACATGGCGACACCTTTCTCAATCAGGAGCCTATCGGTGATCTGGAAGCTGCGCTGAGACTTCTGGAACGACCGTGGCAGAGCAATTCATTGCATCTGCTTCATTGTAAGAAAGGGGAACATCCCTGTATTGAAATTCAAACCTTCAGAGGCGGCTACACCAAGGATGAATACAGCAGTAGCGAATTCTATTTGCTTTCGCTACGCGTAGTGGAGGAGCTTCTCGCGCAAAACTGCGTCTCGGGCTACGAAGGTGGTTACTGTTACAACCCCAAAGAAACATTTCGGCTTTCGCCTCGCGGACAAAACGTATCCCGGCACTTACTCGACGCACGTATCGAGGCTGCAAAGGCACGCCTTATCCCCGGCGAACACGGCAACAGCAGCTTGTACCGCTATGTCCGTCAAGAATGGACAACGCCCGAGAAAGGATGGCGGAACTACCAGCATCTTCGTTTCATCTTCACCAACCCTTTCGAAGAGCACATCGCGGTGTACCCGGATCGAATCGAGGTTTTACCCAAAGACTTGAAGCCCTGAGCCTCATCGGGGTTTTTTCTTTTTAGACGATATCGACGATACGAAGTCGTAGTTGCGGATAGTTTCGAAAATTAGAGAGTTCCATATTGGCTATGAGATTGACCTTCTTCCCTACAGTCGGTGCACCGGGAAAATCCTCTGGAGTCATAAAAAAGGCGATGGAAGAAATTTTTCTCCCAGATGAACTCGTGAAGGTAAGCTCAAGATGTTGCTTTTCTTTCCCAAACATTTTCACCTCCTTTACTTCAGCATCCTCAAACATAAAAAGTGGTTTCGTGTTTCCTAAGCCGAAAGGAGCAAGTTTTTCAATGAGACGATAATTCTCAAATGTCACCTCATCGAGTGAGAGCTTTTTGTCGATCATCACATCCTCGACAATGCCGTCTTCAAGTTTTATTTCCCGATATTTTGCAATGAGGACTTCTTCGAGTACATGAATCTTCTCTTGTGCCATCGAGAAACCGCCCGAGAGCGTATGCCCGCCAAACTCTGCAAATACTTCCCTCGCCGCACCCATGAGTTCGACGACATTTACGGTCCCGTCGGAGCGGCACGAGCCTTTGATGATCTCTCCGCCTTCACGGCCCCAGAGAAACACCGGGCGGTTGTACTCTTCCACCAGCGAATTTGCCGCAAGGCCCAAAAGTCCCGGACGCCAGGCAGGATTTCCCATCACAATCACTTCCTTTACCTCCGTAAAGCTGGCGATGCGTTTCTTTATTTCTTTCACCGTCGATGCCACCACCCCCTTTCGTTCATCGTTAATTTTGTTGAGATGAAGTGCCATCTCATTTGCCTCGTTCTCGTCATCAGTAACGAGAAGTCTGAAAGCGTCTTCGGGACGATCCATGCGCGACGCTGCATTCACGCGCGGTGCGATCATAAAACCAACATCATCTTCTGTGATCGTCGACTGCTGTGTTTTCATCAGACGACACAGCTTCATAAGTCCGAGTCGTGGGGACTTGCGCATGACCTTCAGCCCATAGTGCGCAAGAGCGCGATTCTCCCCAGTAAGTGGCATCATATCCGCAATCGTTGCCAGTCCCGCCATATCAAGAAGCCACTTCTCCCAACCCTCCTTAATACCAAAACGATTTCTGGAAAGAAGAGCCTGCACCAACTTAAATGCCGTGCCGGCTCCACAGAGTCCATCGAAAGGGTACTGCGAATCAGAGCGCTTTACGTTTATAACTGCGTAGGCTGGAGGCAACGTTGCCGCCGGCAAATGGTGATCGGTCACAATCACATCGATCCCAAGCTCATTCGCCTTTTCGATGGGCTCGTGATCAACAATTCCACAATCAACCGTAATGATGAGCGTAGTCCCCTCCCCCTTAAGAGTCTCAATTCCGCTTCCATTGAGGCCATAGCCTTCCTGATGGCGGTGCGGGATATAGTTTCTAAAATTTTTGTAGCCAATTTTCTTAAAAAAATCATGGAGGATCGCGCCGCCCGGGATTCCATCGCAGTCATAGTCGTTCCAGATCGCAATTCTTTCTTTGGAGGAAATTGCTTTAAGAATGCGCTCCACCGACTTCTCCATATCGGGAAGCAAAAACGGATCGTGGAGATGTTTTTCGTATGAGGGATTTAGAAACTCATGCGCGTCATCACGAGCCACAATACCGCGAGAAAGAAGAAGCTCCGAGAGGAGCGGGGGAAGATCGGAAAGTGGTTGTAGGGCGTCGGGGTGTGGAGTTCCCCGAATCGCATAGTGTCGCATGCTAAAATACTAGCACGTATGAACACTACCGATTGTCTTTTTTGTAAAATTATTCGCTCGGAAATCCCTTCCGAACGCGTGTATGAAGACGCTGACAGCTTTGCTTTTCTTGATATCCATCCGAATAACCCTGGTCACACGCTCGTGATCCCAAAGAAACATTCGGAAAACCTCTACGACATGGACGACCACGGACTTGCGGCGATAATGCGGACCGCGCAGAAAGTGGCGCTCGCGATCAAAGAAGCAGTAGGCGCCGATGGCATTAATCTCAACATGAACAACGAGCCAGCTGCGGGACAACTTATTCTTCACCCGCACATTCACGTGATCCCACGTTTCAAAGAGGATGGTTATAAGCATTGGGGCCGGCAAGCATACAAAGAAGGAGAGGCAAAAGAGGTCGCAGAGAAGATCCGTTCATCACTCAAATAGAAAAACCGGCATTGCTGCCGGCATCACTCTAGAATATTTGACGCGATCATAAGAGCGGCCGCCACATAGATGAGAAGCGCCAGCCCTATTACGAGCGAAGGCGTAACCCACGTTCCCTGCGGGAATTTATCGGGGTATGGTTTCTCCGGACGCCACCGATGCTTGCTCATCGACGCCTCCACATTTGAGATAACTGTAGCGCCGCAGTAGCTTTTTACAAGTCTGTCCTAAGTGCCTCAATACCGGGAAGTGTTCCATTTAGAAGATACTCAAGCATCGCCCCGCCGCCAGTCGAGAGGAAGGAGAAGCTTTTTTCAAGCCGAAGCCTGGCGATTGAAGCGACGGTGTCGCCGCCACCAACTACAGAATAGGCACTGCAGCGACTCATAAGTTGGGCGATTTCCTCCGTCGGCTCCGTAAATCCCTCCTCATATCTGCCCATAGGACCGTTCCAGAGTACAAAGCGCGCGTTGGCGATTGCATCGGAGAGCTCGAAAATAGACAGCGGTCCCACGTCGTAGATTTTTTCCTTCGGATCCACATCATTGGCCTTTTTTACGGAAACCCCTTTCTCTCCCACCACTGTTACGTCAGAGGGAATCATAAGTTTGGGATTATTGAGAAGTGCTCGTGCATGGAACCAATGAGGTGAGATGAGGGATTCCCCCACCTCGTATCCTTTCGCTTTGAAAAAATCATTCGCGACTGCGCCGCCGACGAATACTTTGTCGTAGAGTTCCAGAAATTTTTTTATGAGAGGCTCCTTGGTATCGAACTTTGCTCCGCCGAGGATAAAAAGCGATGGGTGCTCGGGAGAAAGTGCCTTGTCGAGATTCCGTACTTCCTCTTCAAAGAGAATTCCCATAGCGCTTCGAACATGCCGAGGAATGCCGATGATAGAAGCGTGGGCTCGATGTGAATCTGCAAATGCATCGTTCACAAAGAGGTCGGCTCCGAGAGCTAGCTCCTTTGCAAATGGCGTATCATTCTCTTTTTCCCGCGTGTCGCTACGAACATTCTGGAGAAGAAGCGTCTCCCCTTCCTGAAGGGCCTCCCGCGCATGTCGGGCCTTCGAGCCGGCGAGGTCATCGACAAAGATGAGCGGCACGTGTTTCTGGAGCTCTTTCGCGATTGGCTTTAAGGATTCCTTTGGGTCGCCAAGGTGCGCAAGGATAGTTGTTTTTGCGCCGGCTTTTTGCAAATACAAAATCGTTGGGAACGCACGACGAATCCGAAAATCATCAGTAATATCGCCATCAGCGAAAGGAACATTGAGACTCGTGCGCAAAAGGACATGTTTGCCGCGAAGATTCGTCATTCCACGCAACATTTCTATCTTCGGCATCGCGGAAGGTCCTTTCGAAGGGGGGTGATCGCTAGTCTCGTTCATCTGCAAAAGATAACTATTATGCCTGCGCGAAAGTTTTTATGATCGCCGAGAATTCTTCCGGATCAAGACTCGCTCGTCCGACGAGTGCACCCGAAACTGCACCGGAAGCTGCGATGTCGCCCACGTTAGTTTTGTCGACCGAACCTCCGTAAAGAATTCCAACCGCAAGCGCCACCTTCGTGTCGTACATTTGAGAGAGAACCTTCCTGATGAAAAGGGTTGTCTGGAGCAATTCATTCGCCGCAAGAGCAAAAGCTGCAGTGCGGCCAATTGCCCACACTGGCTCGTACGCGATGGTAATGTCACGTAGTTGTGCAGCGTTAATCCCGTGGAAACTACCGCGAAGCTGGGAGCGCAAATCTTCTAGATACTCACCATCGCGGTCGCGCACCTTTTCCCCGATGCAAACGATTGGTTTGAGACGATTCCGAAGTGCGGCAGCGATTTTCAAAGAGACCATCTCATCACTCTCTCCTTCTGCCCGGCGTTCAGAATGCCCGATGATGACGTAGTTTACCTTGGAGCTCTTCAGCATGGCGGCGGAGTATTCGCCGGTATGAGATCCTCCCTCATGGTGCGAAACATTTTGCGCACCGAGGGAGAGTTTGCCGGCGCGAAGTATCGAGGCAATTTGAGAGATAAATGGAGTCGGAGGACAAATAACAACAGCGCCGGATGCGCGGGAAGCTCCCTTTTTCATTTGTTCAAACAACTTTTTTGCTTCAGTGAGGGTTTCGGGATTCATTTTCCAATTCCCGACAACAAGCGACTTGTGCATGGAGAAAGTATACCCCGCTCCACTTTTTATTGGAAAAGTGGTGGGGGGCTAAAAGAAAAAGGCGCTCTCGATGAGAGCGCCGGAACTAGGATTTCTTTAGCGGGAGCTTCCTGAAAGGCTCCGCGAAGCCAAGATGAGGAATCCAAGGAACGAGAAGAGCGTGGGCTTTTTCATCCAGGACCGCCCAGAGATCTGGGGTTCGAGAGTCCCTGTCGACGTACTTCACGCCGATGTAGGGAGTCCCAGTTCTTACGGTGAAGCGTAAGCGATTGCGTGAATAGGGACTGCGGATAATGAATGTAGTGGAGAGCTCTTCTGATTCTTGATCCTCGAGAGCCGCTATCACTTCACGAATTTCCATTCTCCCCTGGAGCCTATCCACTTCCTTCGAATTATAGAAATGGGCGTTCGAAGTGAACGTAACCCATTTCTCGAGCGAAATGACGAAAGAGTTATTTTCCTTGCCACCAAGTGCAGCACGCCATCCTGCATACCTCACATCCGTCACGAATTTGATGGCGGGAGCGGTGCGCTCATCGAGCTTTTTGCCGGCGATGAAGACCGACATGAGTCCGACACGACCTGCATTGCCGCGGAGCGGAATGCTGATCAGAGGTTTCTCAGGAAACGGCTGGCACCCAATCTGAGATGTCTCGACGAGGAGACTTCGATTGAAGCCGCATTTATTGAGAAAGAAATTCCACAGATCACTGCGAAGATGAACCTGGGAATCGGATGCGCAACGATCCTGGAAAAGATCCGGGTACGGAGACAGATCGATGGTTTTATCCTCGAGCACCTTCCGATAGTCAAATGGCGTAGCTGCTTTTTTTTGCGCACGCCGGAAGGAGATCCAATCCCGAAGTGCACGTTTTTCTTCTTTAAGATTCACTTTGGGCCGTTCAGCTTCGGCCCATTTCGCAAAGCGTTCCTTCTGTTCTTGATCGCTCATGCGATAGAGGACCTGCTCATCTTGTGTGTCTCGCCAACGATCGAGCAGCCTAGCTTCGATCGAAGCGGCCAGCCACTTATGCTGCTTTACCGATCGATTCTTCTTAGGGGAAAGCGGGGTCCCTTGCAGAGCGGGCGCAGGATCCATTTGAGATGGCGAAACAGCGTTGGGGACTGGAGTTTGAAGGATCGCACTAGCATTCAGAGAATCATTCATCGGAAGCCCTCCGTAGCTTCGGACTGAGTTCAGTTCCGTCGCAAGTTATACCACACTAATTCTGCTCCAGCCAGCGCACGAATTTAAAATCGCTCGAGGTATACGGGGTAAACGGCGGCGGATCATCCGCAAGTTTTCGATCGTAGGAATCAACGCGGGTTGCGTAGCCGGAACAGTATGTCCCGCCACACGTCCACTTCGTTCCAACACGGCCGTTGCTCACCACCGTTCCCGTAATAGTCATCGCGGAGCGTAGTACATAATTGTCATACGAACTCGGCACGTCGTTGCTTCCGGAGGTAGTGTAGTGATTGCGACCAAACGCTCCCTTTTGTGCGATAAATATACCGTTGACATCAAGGGTATTCGGGGAGTTAAGCGGAATGATGACATTGTTCTCCCCTATCGCGGTGATCCCGTCAGTGCCCGCAGTTGAGCTTGCATAGGTAATGTTGTTAGAAATTACCAAGTCCGGATCATAACTGGCCTGGGTCACATCTGCTGCAACCACCATTACTTTTCCTTTCACGACTCCCTCGATCCATACTTTGTCCTCAAAAAACACAACGCTGCAGGCACTCGGAATCGTGTAGTTTCCCAGAAGTGTTTTGTTGTTGATGATGTGATATTCCTGCTGCCAGCCACTTAGGTCAGAAAAACCCCATACCCCAACTGCAGAGGTCACGCGATACACGTCGACGGTGCCATTATTTTTGAAAATAGCGTGGTAGCCACGACCATTTGTAGGTGTTCCTCCCACCGAACCGAAGTAGAGACCTCCCGCATTTATCGCTTTGCTTTTCATATCAACAAGGTTCACCGTGATACCCGTGAAATCGATCTGGGGAACGGGGTAGCTCCAGAGGGTGTTGCCGGGTCCCGCGCCAAACACTCCATTTTTTGTTTGTGTTGGAGAACAGCCAAACGAGCTTGTGCACTGCCACGTTGAGACGGCAGAGGTCACTGTTGAATTATTTGTCCCATCCATACGAACTCCGCCGTTGCTGTGATAACGCCCGGTAATGACACGGTCTGCACCTGCCCAGACACTACTATTAAGAATGTAGGCATACTCCGCTACAGAAGGACGCGCGTAACGGCCGTAGACGATGCGGGTAAAGCTTGGGTTCTCATTACTCCACCCGGTTGAGGTGATATCGATCGCTGTAGTTGAACCACACTTGGTGTTATTTCCAATCGCGAGGGAATATTGTCCCATAACACCCTCTTCAGGATCAGAGAAGTCACGCACGTATGGTCCTGGCACTCCCGTGCCAAGCTGCGTATCTGTAGGGTTATGCGCAAGGAACCACCTCGTATACTCGAGTCCTGCGTCAGCGATTTGCACGGCCTTTTCGCGATTTTCTTTTGAGCTTTCGGACCTCCGCTGCACTAAAATATAGCTCGCGAGTGAGGAGACAATCACAAGGAAAATTCCCGCAAACACAATGACGATCATAACCATGTAACCTTCTTGGGTACGTCTCTCTCTCATAGATTGGTTTTTAGGTTACGAAGTGTCGCGGCGGAGCGAAGGGTATATTCGCCTGGAAGACGTGTAGGATTTACGTTCACAATAAGATTCACTTTTACATACGCAACCGCCGTCGTCGAAGAATAGTCTGTACCAATTGCTACCCCATCCTTATTGAAGTAGGTGAAAAGAGGAACTCCCTGATCAATGTTTCGAATAAATTCTGCCACGGTGCTTGTTGAAATGAGAGCTCCATAAGAGAGCGGCGTCCCTGTTGGTTCGGTAATTGTTTTTTTAAAGTTTGAATCCACGTCCAGGAAATAACGGACTCTTTCAACAGAATTATCGCGATCCACATCCCCGTAGAAGGTAATCGAGGTGGAACCGATCGCGACGACAGGAAATGCTCCTTCCTCCGAGTAGGTTGCCTCGCGAATGTCGCGCACAAGGTATTCGACTCCTTTGCGCGCACTGTTTACCTGGAGGGATTGCTCCAAAATATTTGCATTGGAACTATAGAAGTAGAGTACCGAGGTCACGATGACCACCATCACAATGGAAGAGATTGCGATCGTTACGATCATCTCGACATAGCTAAAGCCTCTTTGTTCTTTATATAGAGTCATCATGGATCGAGTACTACGCCAAGGACCGAGGAACCGGAGACATCTACGTCCGGTATCACTTTGACCTGGTAGCCGGCGAGGGTGACGGTGATGCTGTAGTCGATCCCCGATGAAAGAGAGCTGAAGAATGTCTGCCCGCACGTGCTACTTGTTTTAGTAGTATCTACCGCTGGAGAGGATCTTTGAAGACGCACAGTGGCACCAGAGAGAAGCGTTGAAGAAGCATTGGTGACCGAGACCAAAAGAGAATTTGTGGTGTGCGGAGATAGAGTCAGATCAAGTGTCTCACTTGCACCAGGAGAGAGTGAGGTTGGCTGTGGCTTACATGACTCCGAGATGTCATAGCCCGTTGCGACTGAATCAATGGTAACGAGGTAGCTGTCCCACTCCATATCCGAAAGGGTGATGCTTCCGCTCGAATCGGTTTGGAGATTTTGTGAATACTTATATACCGGTGCCCCTCCTCCATCGGTACCAATCGTTTTGTACCCGCGCATGGAGAATGGAATATTCGGGAGCGGCACTGGTCCCAAGTCATAACTTAATTCCCAATCGAGAATTTCCGGGGTAACGGAGGCGTCCGTGCTCGTAAGATTCGCCAAAATTGCAAGGGTAGGATACGCAGTTGTGGTAAGGGAGGAGAGAGAAACGGACGAGCTCGCAAAGCCAGTCGCATTCCCCGGGAGATCGCTCTCCGGCACAAGAGTGAAAGAGCTCGTCGTCGCATAGAGGAGGTGATAGCGGATTGAAGTGCCAGAGGGTTGCGCATCATTGAAGCTAAGCGAGCCCCATGCGCTCAAGGAGGAAGGCGTCGTTGAAGCAGATATCAGACTCCCAGACGCTTCATACCCAGTGCCATTGTCATATAAATGTGCCGCACCACCCGAAACCGTCACTGATGTGGTTGATATCAGTTTGCTTTGGTTTGTAAAAAGATCCTGAAAACTGCCCGGCCCAGGAGGCCCCCATGTGCGTACCGACTTTTCTGCAAGAGAGTCGATCGCGAAACTTCCCGATGTCGTCTGACCCAGTGCGACAGAGAGATGCCCTGGGGAAGGATTCGGATTCGCGCCAGAAGAAGAGTACGTTTGAGCCATGCTATAACCATCTTTTGTCACCGTGATTTGGTATCCCGCGCCGGAGGGTGAGCCGGGGAAAAGCACCTTACCGGTTGGATCAGAGAACGTAGTCACATCGACCGTCGGAATAATCGCCGAGTTCACAATTCGGACACTTGCTCCCTGAATCGGAGCACCAAGCGCATTAAATACATTAATAGATAGGGTTCCTCCGCCGGTGATCGTCTCAATTCCCTTCGGTACGATGGTTGTCACCAATGCGTAGGAGCGTGGATCACCTCGCAGAGTCCAGGTAAGTTCAACCTTTGCCCGCTTGTAATCGGCAGGGATGCCGTTTCCGTCCTGTGCCCCCACTCCATCAGCGGGATCATCCACGTATTCAATGAAGGTACGACGATTGTAGAGGGTTTGATTGAGAGTAATTTGCTCGTTTTGAGTTACCGCACCGGCAGGGATTCCGCCAACTGTCCCCACGGCACTGTAGGAGAGGGAGCGAAGGTATTCGATCTGCTCGTTCGCCAGCGCAACCGCGCCGGTACGCGCCTTACTTCCAGAAACAATCTCGAGAGAAAGGCGGAAACCTCCGAAAATTGCTACGAATACCAGAAGCATTAGTCCGATCGCAAAAATAACATCGAGAAGTGAGAGTCCGCGCTGATTGCGGAGTGAAAAAATATTCAAACGTCTAGAATCGCTCATGCTAGGCGCTGATCGAGTAGATCGGCGAGATCATCGATACTGCAAAGAAGCCCACCACGACACCGATAATAACCATGAGGAACGGCTCGATGATGGTGGACATATCTTTCGTCTTTCGTTCAACTTCCTCTTCATAAAATACAGCAACGTCGAGAAGAATTTCGGAAAGCTTTCCTGTTTCCTCTCCGACCGCCATCATTTCCGCAATAAGGACCGGGTACAATTTTGGATATTTCTCAAACGTAACCGCGATCTGCTCTCCTTTTTGTATTTTCTCCTGTGCTTCCCTGATGACTTCCTTAAAATAACTATTTTGAAGAACCTCCTCCGTAATGGAGAGGGAGTTAATAACCGGCACACCGGAGGAAAGGAGCGAGGAGAGGGTGCGAGCAGTACGTGCGGCATTGGTCTCCCGTACGAGCCCGCCGACGATCGGTAGACGCAAGAATAGCCAATCAAGAATTCGCTTGCCGCGCTTTGTTCGTCCTGCAAAAATAAACGCCGCCACAACAGCGAGCAGTAATCCAAGCGCCAATACTGTGTTGTTTGAGAGGAAGTCGCTCGCCCCAATCACGATGCGGGTGGAGGTAGGGAGCTCGACTCCCAAGTCATTGAATGTTGCTGTGAGGGTCGGAACGATAAAGATAAGCATTAGTACCCCTACCGCGACCATCGCGCACACCACAATCGCCGGATAGATGAGCGCACCGTGGATTTTTTTAGAAAGATGGTAGGAGCGCTCCATTTGTTGGGTAATCACCGCAAGGGAATCCCCTAATGAGCCGCTCTCCTCCCCTGCTTTGATCATCGAGACAACCAATTTTGAAAATACGTGCGGAAATTTAGCAAATCCGTCATGGAGCGTCCCTCCTTGGCGGATTCCGCTTTCAATCTCCTCGAGAATTTTCTTTAGTTTTGGATTCTTCGTCTGTCGCTCCATGACAGAAAGACCTCTCGCGAGCGGGAGCCCAGCCTTGATCATGGCGCCTAGGTTGCGAAGGAACATGATTTTCTCGGCCATCTTCACCCGCCCGAGAAAAATGTTTACACGCTCCATTGAAAAAATAGCTTTCCTAGTTCCGCCTGTATCAACGGAGAGCACAGTCCCTCCCTCCTTGCGCACTTCTTTGTAGAGTGCAAAGCGATCAGCCGCCTCGAGCTGTCCCGAAAAGGTTTCACCGTTTGCGCGCACCGCTTTGTATTTAAAAAGGGTCATCTTCTTTATTCGTACACCACGCGGAGCACTTCTTCGATCGTGGTAACACCTTGTGCAGCCTTAAATACCCCGTCCTCGAGCATGGTGAGCATTCCTTCTGATCGCGCCTGCTTTTCAATAATGTCTGCGGTTGCTCCTTTGATGATAAGTTCTCGAATTGAGGGAGTGACCTTCAACACTTCGTGAATACCGATACGACTTTGGTATCCGTCCTCACAATCTGCAGAGGGTTTCGCTTTGTAAAAAGGCACGCTTGCCCACGTCGCATTCGGAGCGACAATTTTCTCGGCCTTCAGCGCCGCGAGCACCTTATCCATGTCGACGGATTTTTGAAGCTGTGCCATCTCGGCTTTTGTGAGCGTGTGTGGCTCTTTGTCAGAACAGAGTTTACGAACAAGCCTCTGTCCGATAATAACTTTGAGGGTTGAAACCAGGAGAAATGGCTCGGCACCCATATCGAGGAGTCTCGGCATGGTGCCGGAGGCAGAGTTAGTGTGAAGCGTCGAGAGCACTAAATGTCCTGTGAGCGCAGCATTGATGGCAAGGGAGGCAGTTTCCGAGTCACGGATTTCACCGACCATCATAATGTCCGGATCTTGTCGCAAAAGTGAGCGCAGCCCATTGGCGAATGAAAAGCCAATTTCTGGCTTAACTTGGGTCTGGTTTACCCGTGCCATCTGGTACTCGATCGGGTCCTCGATAGTTGAAATATTTACGTCCGGAGTGTTCAACAAATCAAGAATGGTGTAGAGCGTTGTCGTCTTACCCGAGCCAGTTGGACCCGTCGTAAGGATTATTCCGGTCGTTTGCTTAGTCGCTTCGTGGATATCCTCTAATCCCTCGCCGTGAAAACCAAGTCCTTCGAGCGTGAAACCCGAGCGGTTTTCTTTGAGGAGGCGCATCACGGTTTTTTCTCCAAAATAGGTCGGGAGAATCGAAACGCGGAAGGAAACTTTTGCTCCGTTTAACTCCATTTTGAAACGACCGTCCTGTGGAAGACGCTTCTCATCGAGCTTGAGGTTGGAGAGCACCTTGATGCGCGCGGTAATGGAAGAAGCAGCAGTTCGTGGCAGCGTCATCGCGTCATGAAGAATGCCATCGATGCGGTAGCGCACGAGCACTTCAAGCTCCTGCGGCTCGATATGAATGTCGGAAGCATCTTGGATGATCGCGTGACGAAGGAGCGCATCAACGACGCGCACCACCGGCAGATCCTCGGCCATTTTTTTGAGATCTCCTTCGGAAAAATCTCCCTCCTTATCCATCACCACACGAAGCGACTCTGTCTCTTTTTTGATGATGTCACCGAACTCTGCCTTGAGGGTGCGCTGGTACTGGAGCAGCACGTCTTTAATAGAGTCCGTATCGGTAAGTCGCGGCAGAATCTTCAGCCCCGTCTTCTTTTTGATGAACTCAATAGCAGCAAGATCATCGGTATCAAGCATCGCAACCTCCAGCTCTTTATCGGAACGCTTGTTGTAGCCGACGATATTGTGGTTACGCGCAATGGGTTCCGGGATCAGGGAGAGGACTTCAAAGGGAATCTTTTGTTTTTTGAGTGAGACGAACGGAATGCCGAGTACGTACGCTTGCATGCGTCGCAAATCATCCTCGGAGAGAGACCCCTTGGTCACCAAAACCTTACCAATAGAAGACTGCTGCTCCTTAGCCTCTTTCTCCGCAGCATCAACGAGGGTCCGGGCGACAAGTCCCGAATCGAGAATGAACTCTTTCAGCTGTTTTTCTTCAACGTGCATAGAGAACCTTCCTTCTACTATAGCGCGAAGTGAGCCTAAAATGGCTCATTTTCCTGTGAATGAGCCACGGATGGTATAGTGCCACTATGAAGCGCTTCTATTTCGTGCGTCATGGAGAAAGTGTTTCAAATATCAGCGACATTCACTATGGACCCCAAGGTCCGCTCTCCGAGGAGGGGATTAAGCAGAGCGAATTTCTCAGCAAACGACTTGCCGCGATCCCTTTCGATGCTATCCTCTCAAGCCCATTTGAACGAGCTAAGCAAACAGCGGAAATTATTGCGAAACCCCACCCGCTTACAATTCAATTTGTAGATCTTCTTGGCGAGAAACGGCACCCGACTGAAATGAACGGACTCGCTCCCGACGACCCTAAGCGTATTGAAATGGACAAAGAGTTCGCCCTGCGACTTCTGGACGATTCTTGGCGACACTCCGATGATGAAAATTGGGTTGATCTACGTGCACGAGCTGTCCAGCTACTCTCGCATCTTGAGTCGCTTCCCAATGAGCGCGTTTTGGTAGTCACCCATGGGTGGTTTTTGAGGGTTGTTATCGCAACAATGCTTTTTGGCCAAGAACTCACTACCAAAGAAGCCCACACCGTGTGGCGCTTTCTCAAAACCCGCAATACTGGCGTTACCATTTGTGATTTCGACCCCGAAAGCACGATGAATCCCTGGCGTATGGTCACGTGGAACGACCACGCACACCTTCCCCACTGATATGAAAATTCTTGCTATCGCTGATCGTCCGCCGCAACGTTCGATTCTTGAAACAGTGGCGGAAGAACGGCCGGAGATTATTATCACTCTTGGCGATCTCGATTTTTTTTCGCTGCGCGACTTAGAGCAGATACACGACATTCCGAAGATCGGCGTGTATGGAAATCATTGTTCGGGGAAATACATGGGGCCTCTAGGTATTGAAAATATGCACCTAGAGACCAAAGAAGTTGGCGGGATTCTCTTCGGTGGTTTTGAAGGCTCGATTCGCTATAAAACCACCCCCGAGGCCTTGATGTACACGGATGAGGAAGCAACAAGGCTTCTTAAAAATTTTCCCCGAGTAGATGTAATGATTGCGCACTCCCCTCCAAAAGGTCTCCATGACGAGGACGACCCGGCTCACTTTGGAATAGAGGCCCTTCGTACATATATAGAAGAGCATCACCCGAAGTATTTTCTCCATGGTCACACCTACGTAAGTGCCAGCACCCTTGAATCGATGCTCGGAGAGACAAAAGTGGTACACGTCTTCGCCGATCAGGTGCTTGATTTAGCGATATAGGGGCATTTGACAAAACATTTCTCTCATGTAAGATTTGACTATCTGATATCCGCCCCGAGTGGGCGGATTCTCTTTTATAAGCAAAATCATATAGCCATGTTTGACCTAAAAGTTATCAATTCCGTCATCGATCAGCTCGAAGAAGAACGCGGTATTCCGCGCGCAAAAATGATCGAAGCAATCGAGGCGTCACTCGCGACTGCTTACAAAAAGGAATACGGCAAGCGCGGACAAATCGTGCGTGCCCACTTCGATATCAATTCCGGTAAGACCGAGTTTTTGCAGGTTAAAATTGTTGTCGACGAGAGCCGTGTAAAAATGGAGGAGGAAGGCGAGGAAGGAACACCGGAGCCGGAAGTACGCGAAGGAGAAGTGAAGGATGAACGCGTACGCTTTAATCCAGAACATCACATTCTCATTGAAGACGCGCGCCGCATCAAAAAGGATGCACAGCTCGATGAAGAACTCGTTTTCCCACTTGAAGACAAGGGGGATTTCGGCCGCATTGCAGCCCAAACTGCCAAGCAAGTGATTATCCAGAAGATCCGCGAAGCCGAAAAAGTCTCGATACTTGAAGAGTTTGGTGGGCGCCAAGGCGAAATCGTCGCTGGTGTTGTGCAGCGCATGGAACGCGGTAACATTTTTGTCGACCTCGGACGCGCGACTGGCATTCTTCCCTACGACGAGCAGATCCCGGGCGAGCGTTATCGCCCAAGTGAGCGCATTCGTGCCTATCTCTACTCGGTGGAAGAAAGCCCACGCGGTACCTACCTTCGTCTATCGCGCTCACACCCGAAATTCCTCGAGAAACTTTTCACCCTTGAAGCTCCTGAACTTATGAGCGGCGCGGTCCTCATCAAAGCGATTGCTCGCGAAGCAGGTTCGAGGAGTAAAGTAGCGGTAGCTTCGACCGATGCACACATTGATCCGGTTGGCTCACTCGTTGGACAACGCGGGGTCCGCGTATCGACAGTGATGAGCGAGCTTGGAGGTGAAAAGATCGATATCGTAGAATGGTCCGAGAGTCCGAAGACCTTCGTTGAAGACGCCCTCTCTCCTGCAAAAGTGGCTTCTGTTCACATCGATGAAGCAGAACACAAGGCAACTGTTGAAGTCGCCGCAGACCAGCAGTCCCTTGCGATTGGTAAGGGTGGACAAAATGTGCGCCTCGCCGCAAAACTAACCGGCTGGCGCATCGATATTCAATCGCTTAAAGGCGAATCGCTCGGAGAGGATGGGAAGGACGGCAAAGAGGATGCTGCGGGAGTTGCCGCGGCAAAAGCTTCTGGAGAACCAACCCCTGAAAAGACTTCTACTAACGAATAAAAACTACTATGAACCTTTGGCACGACGTTAATCCTGGTGAAGCGAAAAAAATGAATGTAGTCGTCGAGATACCTCGAGGCTCAAACAATAAATACGAGATCGATAAAGAAACCGGGCTTATCAAACTCGATCGAGTTCTTCACAGCGCTCAAGTTTTTCCTTTCGACTACGGTTTTGTTCCCAAAACACTCTGGGATGACGGGGATGCGCTTGATGTCATTATCCTTACGACTAATCCTCTTCCGCCAGGAATCCTCGTGAACGCGCGACCTGTCGGTATTATGGGAATGATTGACGGGGGCGAAGCGGATGACAAAGTAATAGCGGTTCCTACCGATGACCCTCGCTGGAATCACGCACAAGATCTGGAGGACCTTAATAAGCACACCATCAAGGAAATACAGCACTTTTTTGAAACGTATAAAAAACTACAGAACAAAGAAGTACAGGTAACCGGCTTCAAAGGAGCCGCGGAAGCACAGGTTGCATTTGAACGTTCGCGTAAACTCTACCAAGAGAAATTTGCAAAATAATCCTTCCGCAAAAGCCACTCTCTCGAGTGGCTTTTGCGTACCTAGCGGGGTGTCGGATATACTAGAGCTACTAATAATTTTTTTCTCCATGCGCCGATCATTTATTACAACTACAACTGCCTCGATCGCTCTTCTCCTTATCATATCCGGGGCTGCCCCAGCACTTGCACTAACAGACACGGGAAGTACCTCGCCGTCAAAGCCACCACGTACTAATGAGCAGCTTCTACGGGAAAAATTGGCTTCCTCGACAGCGGCACGCAAGGCGGATATCGCTTCAAGTACTGCTGCAAAAAAGGAGGACATACGGGAAAAAATTGATGATCGAAAAGCAAATATCGCTTCTACCACCCAAAACCGAAAGGAGGAAATCCGTAAGCATGCCCTTGAGCAGCTTCGCCACCTCATGAAAATAATGGCCGAGAGGTATCAAGCGGCAATTGATCGGTTGGGTAAACTTGTCGAACGCATAAGTTCCCGCATGGAGAAATTGAAGTCGGCCGGTGTAGACACTAGCGCTGCCGAGGCAAAGAAAACGGTCGCTCTTAGCAAAATCGCCGACGCTCAAACACTGCTCAACAATGCAAAAAGTGCATTCGCCCTTGCTCTCGCTACCGCCAGTACTTCAAAGGAAAGTGTGAAAGAATCCCGTGGTCTTCTAGCCTCAACAACAGAAGCCATCAAGAGTGCGCATCGCGCCGTGGTTGATCTCTTGGTAACAGTCGAAAAACTACGCCTTCCGCGTGCGAGCTCGACCCCAGCGACCACTTCTCCAACTAATTAATTTTCATGGAACCAAACCAAATCCCACAAAACCAAACCCCTCCGCTTCGAACAGACTTCCAAACACCTCCAAAAAAATCTGGTGGTGTTGGAGCAGTGATCGGCATCATTATCATTGTGCTTCTCCTCATTGTTGGAGCGCTCTATTTCTGGGGGGAGAAGCTTTCTCGCGAACAAAACAACACGACGGAGGCTCCTCAAGCGCAAAACGACGTGGATAACTCGGAGGATACCGCGACTGCTGCCCTCTCGCAGCAAAGCTCTTCCGATGAGTTATCTTCCATCCGTGCAGATCTCGAGAGCACTGACACCGCCAACCTCGACTCAGGTTCAAGTGAGTTTGATTCCAACATCGATAGTCTCTAAAAGCGTCCTGCCAAAAAAGCCGCCCGTTCATACGGCGGCTTTTTTGTTGCAGAGAACCCTACTTACCTATACACTCGACCGTTATGGACAAAACGTACGAAAATATCTCACTGAAGCGCGAAAAGGGTTCCATCGTAGTAATTACCGGAGAAATTCCTGCCGCTTCAATCGCTCCTTTTCGCGAACATGCTCTCGAGCATATGACTAAGGAGGCCAACCTCCCCGGCTTCCGCCCCGGAAAGGCTCCCCGGGAGATGGTTGCGACAAAAGTAGGGGAACTCGCGATCCTTGAAGAGGCGGCAAAGGATGCTCTATCGCAGATCTACCCAAAGCTGGTTGAGGAACACAAATTGATCCCTCTTGGTGATCCGCGGATCGCGATTACCAAGTTGGCTCCCGGTAATCCGGTCGGTTTTTCTATCCAGCTCACTGTGAAGCCGGATATGAAGCTCCCTGATTATAAAAAAATTGCCGCCAAGCAGCCCTCTGTGCCCGAGAATTTTGAAATCACCGACAAGGAATTTGATGACGCCCTTCTCGCCCTTCGGAAAAGCAAGGCGGCGACGGCTGAAACCCCAGGAAAAGATGAGGCAGCGGGAGAGAAGAGGGAAATCCTTCCTGACGTCGATGAGGCATTCGTAAAGCTATTCGGACCTTTTGGGACCGTGGAAGAATTTAAGAAAATGTTGCGCGAAGACCTCGGAAAAGATAAGCGCCGCAAAGCAATTGAAGCTCGCCGGAGCGCAATCCTTGAAAGTATCGTAGCGGGAAGCTCGTTTGAGACCCCTACCCTCCTCGTAGAGAGCGAGCTTGAAAAGCTTCTTCTCCAATTCCGTGATGATGTGGAACGTTTTGGAGGAAAGTATGAGGACTACCTAAAACACGTGAAGAAAACCGAGGAGGATTTGCGCAAGGAATGGCAACCGGATGCGGAAAAGCGTGCGAAACTCCAGCTCGCGCTTCACGAAATTTCAACAAGGGAGAAATTGATTCCAACGATTGAGGAAATTGAAGGCGAAGCAAAGCACCTTCTTGAACACTACAAAGGAGCGGATGAAAACCGCGTACGCGCCTATGTTGCCAACGCCCTTACGAATCAAAAAGCGATCGAGTTTTTGGAAGCTCAAAAATAGAACCGCCCCGCACCAGTTTTTTTGAAAACTGGTGCGGGGCGGGTAGCTGGAGTAATTGGAACTGCTAATGCACGGTGCGGGACGGGATGGTGAGGACGCGTCGCTGCGGAACTTCGCGCTTCACTGAAGCGAGGAGTTGGGGCTCGCCGATGCGGCATGCATACTCCTTGGCTGCCTCCTCTCCCTCATGGGCGAGGATGTCCCGGAGCTTTGACGCCTTCTCATTCAGCCAGCCGATTCGCGATTGGCCCATGGGATCCTCCGTCATCTTGACCTCCTCCGAGGTCGGTTAATTTAATTAATTATACTATATTTGACTAAAATTGTCAATAGCTCCTTGCCGCACCCCTATAATTTGCTAGACTCTTCCCATGAATAACTCCTTCCGCAATCAACTGGTCCCGATGGTCGTCGAGAAAACACCGATGGGCGAGCGCGCGTACGATATTTATTCGCGCCTCCTCAAAGAGCGCATCATTTTCCTCGGTGGTCCCATCGATGACCATGTCGCCAACCTGGTGATCGCCCAGCTTCTCTTTCTCGAGAGCGAAGAACCTAAAAAGGACATCTCCTTCTACATCAACTCCCCTGGCGGCTCCGTTTCTGCTGGTCTCGCGATCCTTGATACGATGAACCACGTAAAGCCAGATATCGCGACCGTGTGTGTCGGTATCGCCGCATCCGCCGCAGCAGTCATTCTCTCCGCCGGTTCGAAAGGTAAGCGCTTCGCACTTCCAAACTCCGAGGTGATGATCCACCAGGTTATGGGAGGAATTGAAGGACAAGCGACCGACATTGCGATTGCCGCGAAACATATTCTGCGAACCAAGGAGAACCTCAACAAGATTCTTGCGAAAAATACTGGGAAGAGCGCCGACCAGGTGGAAAAGGACGCAGAGCGCGACTACTGGATGACCGCGGACGAGGCTAAGAAATACGGAATCCTCGACGAAGTCTACAAAGTTCGCTCCTAACGGCAGCCTCCAGAGCTACCTTTACAGTAGTAGCGCCTAGTGTTATTTTGAAGGCGTTACTTTGTATCAAATTTATCCGAAACGTTATCTTGGCTACGCTTCCAGTTTCGAAGGCAATCCCGAAAAGCTTTTAGAGAAACGCATGCTATACCGAAATCTCCTTCACTCCGCATCGCATTCGCCCACGGTAGTGGCGCTCTAATTTTTTACACGGACACTGAAGTCGCGACTGGCAAGCTAACCGCTTGCATATGTCATTAAAAATAGCACTCATCCTCGTCGGCGCCGCAGGCCTCTTCGGCATCGTACTTGGTTATGTGTTGCGCTTTCTTATTGCGCTTGGTCGCAAAGGCTCTATGGAGCTCGAGGTCAAGCAGATGATGCTCGACGCGAAAGAGCAGGCAAAGAAAATCCTTGAGGAAGGCCAGAAAAAAGCCGCCGAGGAAGCTCTGAAAGCACGTGAAGAGGCAAAACAGAAAGACGAACAGATTAAGAAAACCGAGGACCGTCTCTTTAAGAAGGAGGAGGCTGTCGAGAAACGCCGTGGCGAGCTCGAAGCTGAAGCCGAAGCTCTTAAGGGAAAGATCGCAGAAGTTAAGCAGGTACGAGAGAAGGTAGAGCAGATGTCCGAGGTCAAAGTGAAAGAGTTAGAACGCGTCGCTTCCCTCTCAAAGGATGCGGCCAAGGAAGAACTCCTCAAAGAAGTCGAGCAGCAGTACGAGGGAGATCTCTTGGTTCGCATGCAAAAACTCGAGATGACCGGTAAGGAAAAACTCGAGGAAAAAGCAAAGAGTATCCTCACGACCGCGATCCATCGTCTCGGTAACTCCGTTGCCTCCGACGTCATGGCAACCACGATCACCATCCCCTCGGATGAAGTGAAGGGGAAAATCATCGGCAAAGAAGGCCGCAACATCAAAGCATTCGAACGCGCCACGGGAGTTGATGTCATTGTCGACGATACCCCGGGCACCATTACTCTCTCTTCTTTTGATCCAGTACGTCGCCAGATTGCACGCGTCGCCCTTGAAAATCTCATCGTTGATGGCCGCATTCAACCCGCCAAAATTGAGGAAATGGTCAATAAAGCACGCGAGGAAATTGGCAAAATCATGAAAGAGAAGGCCGAGCAAGCTGCGTATGAGTGTGGAGTTCTTAACCTCGATCCTCGCCTTCTTCCAATTCTCGGACGCCTCTACTTCCGCACGAGCTACGGGCAAAACGTTCTTCAGCACTCAACCGAAATGGCCCATGTCGCCGGCATCATTGCACAGGAAATTGGAGCGAACGTGCAGGTCGCCAAAGCGGGAGCCCTGCTCCATGACCTTGGAAAGGCGGTTGACCACGAAGTGCAAGGAACGCACGTCGAAATCGGCCGCCGCATCCTTCAGAAATTTGGAGTTGATCCTGAAATCATCAAAGCGATGCAGGCTCATCACGAGGAATACCCGTACGAAAATCTGGAATCAATCATCGTCCAGGTGGCGGATGCCATCTCTGGCGGTCGCCCCGGTGCACGTAGCGACTCGGTAGAAAACTACATCAAGCGCCTCACCGAACTTGAAGCAATCGCCAACTCCTTCCCTGGCATTGAGAAGAGTTACGCTATCGCCGCTGGTCGCGAGGTACGCGTCTTCGTTCGCCCTGAAGATATGAGCGATCTTGAAGCTAAAAAGCTCGCCCGCGATATCGCCAACCGTGTGGAGCAAGAGATGAAATACCCCGGAGAAATTAAAGTGAACGTGATCCGGGAATCTCGCGCAATCGAGTACGCTCGATAACCCATATCAAAGTCAAAGAAAAAAACCACCTCGGGGAACCGGGGTGGTTTTGCGTTTAGCGCCGCAAGGCTTGATTCGCAGCAAAGCGGGTAAGGCGAGGCATTAGGAGCCACTCTTTCCCTGTCAGGCCGAAGCCTATGTCGCAGCTGAGAATGCCAGCCTCTTTGTAGCCACGAAGCCTGGTGAATTCTTCCTTGGTGAGAAGTTCTCCACGACGTTGTTTGCGCCTGACGTGCCGAGCGAAGCGCGATGCCTCCGCGTTTCGGTCCCAAATCGCCTTGTTCGTCCGCGATAAATCGAGTGCATTACGAAGAGAGATGATGACGATACTCCCGACGAGGAAAAGGTACAGTGCTTTTTCCATGTATTCCTCCGCTTATAGATTGATAATTGCGGTGGGCGCCGACAGCTTCGGAGGGAATACCCTGAAGGCGCCGACAATACGGATCCGTCCATCCGCGAGAATTTCGAGCACGCGGAAGCGGAACGCACAAAATAGCTCACCCGGAGTTTCTTTCAAAAACACCTCGAATTGTTCCCAGTTTTTCGAACCGATGCTGACTAAGTGGTTCCTTCCGAGTGCCCGAAACTTCGCCTTTCCCTCTTCGATCTTGAGAAATGTCAGCTCAAACTCATCAACAAGGAGCGGGCACTCCGAGGGTTTGTGCTCCGCGGGAACACTGTCTCCCCTCTCGAGAATGTACTCTTTCAGGGCAGACGGTCTTTTCCCGGCGCTATCTTGCGCAAAGGGAGACGAAGAAGCAGCCACGAGGGCACCGACTGCGATCATGACAAAGCGCAACATGACAGTTACTCCGTTGCGGTTCTAGCTTTCTTTATTGTCCCGCATGTGCGCCGTTTGCCAAAGCCTTTTTGACAAATAAAAAAAGAAGCGTAGAGTGCGCTTGAATTAGTTGGAAGGAGCAGACCCGTGCAACACCCACGTATTGTCATAGCGCTCGGAGACAAAAGCCCAATCATGGTCTCAGCTCTTCGTCGGGCCCTCACGCTCATGGAGCTCTCCGATGTTGCGGAGATGCGCACTGCCACCGTTCCAAAGCGCTCGACCACGACTTCCGTGAATGGCTTCGCAGAACTCGAAATGCACGCTCGTGAAAGAGCCGATAACGCGTTGTTTGCGCACGAAGATGCCGGTATCGGCATCGGCGTCGCACTCGGTCTGACTTCCCTCCCGACCAGAAGTCAGACTGCGGAAACTCCTTTCTACACCGCGTATGCTGCGGCAGTGAATCGGGAAAAAAATCTCGAGGTGTTTCCCCACTTTGCGTGTCGTGTTCCGGGAGATGTAGCTGACCAGGTTCGTGGGGGCATGGATCTTCGGACCATTGTTCAACGCCGCTCGGCTGGCGATGAACGCGACCCAGTCGCTTGGTTTTCCGAAGGGCGGGTACGCTCCGAGGTCTCCATCATGTGGGCAATGTTCGGGGCTCTCCTCCCGCTTTTCAATCCCGACCGCTACATAGAACGCTCACGAGATTAACCTTGCTGCCGATTCAATTCGGCGGTTTTTTTATTTTACTTTCCACACCATCTCGAAGATTTGCCGGACCGTTTTGGCAACTTCGGCGTTCTCGATTACCAGCACTTGCAGGTTTTTAAAATCAGCGAGGCGCACGATTTCACCCTGCGCTTCGATCGACACCACGGGCGAATAAATACTCGCCGAAACGGTCTGCACCTTCCGTCCTACCTCCTCATCGAGGGCCCGAAATTCATCGAGAGAGGGATGCTCTGGCACCACGGCACGGATCGGAATCTCATATTTTTTTACGGTTTCTCCATACTGCTTGAAGTAGGGGATCAGCTCCTCGGGAATTCCTTCGACGTGCGCATAAAAACCGACGATTTCTTTTTCGGCATTTTCTTTCAGCTTATATTCCATCCCCTGCTCCACTCCGTTAAGGCCTTCGTAGTACGAGACGTTCACTTTCTTACTTGCTCCCTGTTGAAGGGCCCTCAATTTGGGAAGTGCGGCACGCGTCACCTCGAGTCGCTCCGACGCAAGCGCGAAGACTTCCTCCGGCGGTTCCGCACGATAGAGCTGTTTCTTTGCGCGAGGGATTTTTTGCACAAATCCTTTGCGTCGCAGCTCCTCAAGAAGCACGTACACGGTCGGCCGCTTTAGCCCGCTTCTGTTTGCAATTACATATGCAGACGCTTCCCCTCGATCAAGAAGAGAAAGATACACCTTTGCTTCTTTTTGAGAGAGCCCAAGATTCTGCATCGCCTCGAGCGTGTCCATGGGGAAAGTATACGGGACAGTATAAAATAGTCAATTCTTTTGACGAATTTTACTATATGGCTATAAAAAATCATATTTTAAGCCATATTTATCGTGTATATTTATACATAAAAATTGACTAAACTGCATTTTGATTGCAAAATTTTGCGAGCTTGTTCGTCGCAACCAATGGAGGGGATCATGGCGACACATATCTCGTTGCCGAAAGCGACAGCTATCGACCTTTGGGTCGAACACGTGCTTTGGGGGAAGAAGGACGGCGGTATCGCCGCGTCCCTCACGGAGGAAGTTCCTCCGCTTCTGTCGTGGGTCGTGCGCGGTGGATGCGCGGTGCAATGTGAGCACTGCATCTTCCCGGATGAGGGGCCGAAAATGTTCGGCACTCGCATGGAGGCAGAAGTGCTCCTTAACGCCCTTCGCCAGCTCTCCGGTCCGGGCCATCTCGTGCAAGAAGGCAGGCAGCTCCCGGCGTGGCAGGTACCGATCCTTGCATCGGCCTCTCGCAGAGGACATAGCGTCTCGCTCATCAACAATGGGCAATACGCTACTCCGAGCATGCTTACTCTTTGCGAACGAGAAGGCCTTTCAATCGACGCGCTCGACGTGTCGGTTGATGGACCAGAGCGGATCCATAACGCTCAGCGCAAAAGCAGCAATGCGTGGCGCATTGCGATGAAAGGAATGCGAGAAGCTCGCCGGATACTCAAACCCGGCGGCAAGCTCACGTCTCTTTTCACGCTCACTTCTCTCAACTACGCCCATGCGGGCGAAACGGGAGAGATCCTTACGCAGTTGGTCGACGAATGGCATGTAGCGACGATGTCGCTGCGGCCAGGAATCGAACATATGCGGGCGGGTGAGCGGGAGTTCGCGACTGCGCTCGAGCAGTTGCTCCCGGCACGTCTTGCGAAACCGACGTACCTTCGGAGCTATTCGCTGAGTGACTTCGTTAGTCTGTTGCGGATTCTCGGGAAAGAAACAGCGCGCAAAGCTCTCTCGAGTGCAATGGTGATCTACAACGCCATCGTGCTCGACATCGGGCTGCCGTTCTTCTTTTACCCGAAGTCCCTCCAGGTCAACGAGACCCTCTTCGTCGACGCTGATGGAATGTGGCGCCTCCCCTTTTCGATCCAACATTCCCTTGCTGAACTGCAGGGGGGTACGGGTCGAGACGGGACGGACCTCTCCCACTTCAGCGTTGCTCCGATGGCACTCGGCATGGATATCCCTTCGTTCCACAAACTTGCCGCCAGAGAATGGTGGCGAGCGATTGGCGAAGAGAGTCTATCGCAGGAGCGCTCGGCGCTCGAAACGTTCCTCTAAGCGCTCTTGATCAACCGAAAGGAGGTGATGGAGATGGCTTGGGCCAACGTCGGTTCCGCCGGTGTGAGCACGCAAGTGCGCACGCCGGTGCAATCCGCCGGAGCGAATGTCGGTTCTGCAGGCGTTCAAACGCCGCGGAAGCCGCAGAAGTAGCTCGGGAACGGGACCCGGAGCGGGCTGATACCCCGCGCGAAGTGAGGAAGGCTAACTTGATCCAAGCCTTACTTCGCAAATCCTATCGTCGAAACTTGGGGGATCGATCTCGCATCGATTCCCCACTCTTTTGAGCCCGTCATTTCGCTCGCTCGCGAACATGGTGGTCTCATCGAGACAGTTCTTACAACTGAAGGGAGGTGATAAAGATGGGTTTTGCCAATATCGGTTCCGCTGGCGTCCACACCCCGAAGCGCCCCGTGCTTGCCACGGGCGTGAATGTCGGGTCGGCCGGAGTGAAGGTGCCGCGTCCGATCAAGTCGGGTGCGAACACCGGTTCCGCCGGCGTCTCGACGCCGCGGAAGCCGCGCCCGTAGGCACACAGAAGTGATCGAGGTGAAGGCTAACTAGCTCCAAGCATCTTGATCACACAATCCGCTCATCGGTGTCCAGCGGAATATAAGTAGGGCGCAAACTAGGGGGAATCGTTTACCGATTCCCCCTCTCTATTCCCACAAAGGAGAACCGTATGCCGTGCAATTCTGGCCCATATTTTCCACCTGAAGATCCCCTCACAAAATCGATTCGAGAAGCTGTGTCTCCACTCACGGCATCACTTGAACGCGCAATTGAGAGAAAGCGTGGAATGGAGAGGCATCGCATAGCAAAAGTGGTGCGCGGATTAAAGCACAACCTTGACCACATCACGCGTCTCCTCTGTGGTGTTCTCAAGAAGAATCCCTCTCTTTTACATGATAAAAACCTGGCTACGTGGTGGAAAGATCACAAAAGCTGGGATCAAAAAAGGAACCGAAAGAAAAAGTAGTTTAACGCCTCGCTAATGCGAGGAGTTTTTATTTCACCGCGACGATGAAATTGGTGTAGTTCCACTTCAAATCTTGGATTGATTCCTCAAGAATATCGAGTTTGTGGATTTCAGCCGCTCGGCGAGAGGCAATAACCGCTGTTCCTTTTGAAAGCTTCCCGTTGGCAAGATCCTCGGCCGCCTTGGCGGTATCCGGGTATTCCTTCACTTTCACTTTCGGCCATTTGCGCTTGAGGTACATGCGACACTGCTTGATGGCCTGATCATGCGAGGTCACCACTTTCACCTCATCCGCTTTGACGCCCTTTTTAACCAACAGATTGTGATGTACATCGATTTCGAAAAGCTTTTTGATATGGAAACGGTGCTTTGCCATCGCATAGACCGCCTCAATGACAATCCCCCCATTGCTGTTCTCGATTGGGAAAACCCCAAGTGTGATATCCCCAGCCTCGAGCGCGGTCAAAACGTTCTCAACGCTCACGAGGTACTCGATTTTGAATTTTTTTAGACCGGCCTTGTGCGCGTAGGTTCGGGCGGCTTCTTCGGAGAAGCTGCCGCGAGAGCCAGAAACCCCAATGATTTCAACGTTTTTTGCCATAGTGATGCGGGTCATCATAGCACGCATTCTTCGTGGCGCAATTCCTTGACAATTTGCGCAGAGTTAGGAAACAAAGGCTCAAAACGTCAACTTTTTCTTATTCCACAGGGGCAGTTGCCGCAAAAACGGCGCACTATATACTTATTCCTAGGTTTCCCTCATTCCACCGCGCAATAGCGTGGATGAAATGAACACACCGTACGTTTTCAAGAAGGTCGAATTATCGGCTCAATACAAAAAGATCAATGAATAAAGCTGATCTCGTTGACAAGGTGCATGAAGTTCTCGGCGGCACGAAAGCGCAGGCAGAACGCGCCGTGGACACGCTTATCGACAACATCGTTGGCGGCCTCAAAGGCGGCAAGGAAGTTTCGATCGCGGGTCTTGGTATCTTTGCAACCAAAATGAGGCCATCTCGAACCGGCCGCAACCCTAGGACGGGTGCGACGATCCAGATACCGGCTATGCGCGTGCCAAAGTTCCGCGCGGCCAAGGCTCTCAAGGACGCCGTGAAATAGCAGGTTGAATACGCGAGCTCGCGAATTCACCACTACACATAAAAACCCCACTCGTGGGGTTTTTATGTTTCTGGTGCGGGATACCGGACGCTGCGCTATCTCACACTTTGGAAACCCACGGTTTTCCAACGCAAGCAAAACTTGCTGCCTTCCCCCGCGGGGAACTCCCGTTCCCCGACCCCCCTCTCGTTCGATTCCGATGCCCGAAACGAAAACACACTGCCCAGAGGCAATGTGTTTTCATTTTGTGCGGGATACCGGAATCGAACCGGTGCCATCAGTTTGGAAAACTGATGTTCTACCATTAAACTAATCCCGCATTTATTACTTCAACGAAGCTCAAAATTATTTTCCATTATCGACCAGAGGCCGACCGGCCTTCGGCTGGAACTAATCTCGCAGTTTCTAGATGCTATCAGAGTACAAAAATGCCCGCAATTGCGGGCAGTTTTGTGTGACGAATTTATTTCTTCACTTCGTCGCGAGATGGCTTCTTCGTGTCGTCGGTCATGGGGTATTTTGTTAAGCCTCTCCAATAAGCGCTTATCGGAGACACTAATAAGATTTCCGGCAAGCTTGTACCCTCAAAACGTCGTTTGGGCCCAGAGCTCGCATTCAATCGAACTTGGTGTTACCCAAGTCAAGCGTAAGTATACCAGGGGTACGCTCTTTGACTTCAAGTCCGTTTCATTGTCGCAAAATGGCTCAAAATAAGGACGAAAGTGAAGAAATTATTCCCGCACTTTGCTATACTAAGCGCGCATGGCACTCATTGATTTCATCGCGGCAGTGGCAGGAAAGCTGGTACTAAGTGTCTTTCTTGGATTTGTAGCAATCGTGACCCCACTTCTTCCTCCCCCTTCCTCGCCAGCTGTGATACCACAGGCAAATACCTCCGTACCTCCACCCGCTATCGCGACAAGTACTACAAAAGTGGCAGTCGAAACTCAAAAACCAAAGCCGAAACCAGACACGATCCAAAATCCCCCACCCCCTCCTCCCCCTGCAGCACCGGCGGTTCAGCCCCCGACAGCTCCAGCCCCTGCCCTTCCATCCGCAGTCCCAACAGGAAGCTCTGTCAACGATGTTGCACGCGCCTCTATCGTAAATATTCTTTGCACTACCAAAAACGACGGAGCTCTTCACCCTCTCACAGCAAGCGGTGTCTTTATAGATTCCCGCGGGGTCATTCTCACGAACGCTCACGTGGGGCAATACCTCCTCTTGAAAAATTACCTCACGCCAAATTTTGTCGAATGTGTCGCCCGAACTGGAAATCCGGCCTATCCTCGATACAAATTGGGGCTCCTCCACATCTCCAGTGAATGGGTTCGCGATAATGCCTCACAGATCGACGCGACCAATCCGCTTGGAACTGGAGAAAACGACTTTGCGCTTCTGTATGTGATAGGTTCAACCAACCCGAATGAAAAACTGCCCGAAAGTTTCCCCTCTGCCGCCCTCGACAGTTCCGAGAACACTCTCGCCATCGGCGTGTCTACACTTCTGGCAGCCTACCCTGCCGGTTTTCTCGGCGGGACCACCGTTCAACGTGATCTCTACCTCGCCTCCGCCGAAACGACGATCAAGGAAGTGTATACATTCGGTACTACCAGCATTGATGTGATCTCGATCGGCGGCTCTGTGGTGGCACAAAAAGGTTCTTCCGGCGGCGGAGTCTTTTCAGTACTGGGGCGTCTCCTTGCTGTTATTTCGACCTCCTCGGAAGGCTCCACCACCGATATTCGCGATCTTCACGCGATCACGCTTGCTCATATTGACCGCTCACTTCGGGAACACGACGGGACTTCTCTTTTTACAATTCTTTCTGGAAACATTCCGGATCAAGCTGCTGCGTTTGCTGCAACCACAGCTCCAACGCTCACCAAACTCCTTACTGATCAGTTGTAGCAGGTTTATGGCCGAGAATTGTAATGAAAATGTTCTTCCCTTTGCTTATGGGAAGAAGACCCATTTCATCTATCGCATCAATGACAAGGCTGCTTTTTTCGAGCGATTGCGTCATATCTGCCAATGTATGGAGATAGAAAGTATTTTTTGAAAGTTCCGAAAAACGATAGTTCTTCGCGTCTTCTCCGGGGTTCAGAAGTATCCTGGTTTTCCCGATAAACACTTTCCCCTTGCGCATGATGTCAGAATAAAACGTCTCCCACACGTCATACGCATTCGGATTGGGAGTAATGATCATAAAGTGCCCTTCCGGCTTCAATATTCGGGCAAGTTCCCTTGATGCAGTATCTAGGTCCTTCAGATGAAACCAGGTAGTGATCGAAAAGCATGCCTCGGCATAGCCATCTGGAAGCGGGATGTCATAGGCACTTCCCTTAAGGAATTTTCGATATGGGGCCCCATATAACTCCTTCGCACGAGCAACAAGAGTTTCCGAGGGTTCGACTCCGACATACTCGACCGTATCAGTACCTAATTTGATCGAACAAATCCCCTGCCCTGCGCCGAGATCAACAATGGTCTTAGGCGTATATTGCCCCACCCACACAGCGAGTTGTGGATATATTTCTTTATCGCGTACGCTTCCTCTCTCGTTTTCAACAGTCGCAATCCACTCCTTTGCCCCCTGGGGATCCTCGAATGGATTTTCTTCTCGCATATTTGTCGGGGCGCCGGGATTCGAACCCGGAGTCACCTGTTCCCAAAACAGGCATGTTAGCCGTTACACCACGCCCCGTGGTTTCGCAACTGTAGCACAGAAAGTTTGAAATAACCTCGCCGACTCCTCAACTCGGAAATACGCTTTATTAGAGCCGTATTTCTATCCCCTGCGTTTATAAGACACAACCACAAAATATATGTCCTTTATATCATGTCTATGTCCTATAGAATCACATTGTCGATAAGGGACACCTTTGCTCGCTTCGAATTCTGATCGACATGCACTGTAAGGACATCAAAGGTCCAATCCCCTTCCGTAAGGTTCTTTTCGGACAAATAGGTCGAAACTGTTCGAGCAAGTCTTTTAAGCTTCTCCGGATGAGCATTATCTTCAGGCCGATGGGAACTCGTTTCTTGTGAAATGATCCCAATGTTTTCACAAGAAACAGACTTAACCTCAACAAAGTGGGTAACTCCTTCCTTCGAGGCAATGATGTCGATTTCACCCCAGTTCTTGCGATAATTACGCTCAAGAACCGAAAAACCCTTATTTATAAGGTATCTACAAGCTATATCCTCCCCAATGCGTCCTATTTCCAGATGCTTTGTCATTTCATGTGTAACTCTTTCACGTGTAACTTAAATAGATTTCACGTGAAACTATTCTAACGTAGTTAAGCCATTTTATGGTATAAAGGACTTTTTACTATGTCCTTTAATGCACATACCCACAGTTTTATCCACAGTTTGAGACAAAATAAGGAGTTTTTATCGGACACGATAGGGAAATGTCCTTTTGGTGCGGGTACCGAGAATCGAACTCGGGTCTCGTCCTTGGCAAGGACGCGTTCTACCACTAAACCATACCCGCAAAATACTTTCGAAATATAGCACGCTCTCTCGCTTTCTCCACTAATGGTTCGCGATTGAGCCGTCGTTTGTGGTCAGGGATAATTTGTCCGCCGCCGCGGCCAAATTTCCACGACCCTGCCTCGCAATCCTGCTTGCTAGCAGGATATAGCTCCGGCCGGCCCGAGTGCACAAAAACGCAAATCAATTTGCGTTTTTTGGCCTTGTGCCCTCGGCAGGACTCGAACCCACAATAACTGGTCCGAAGCCAGTTGTGATATCCATTTCACCACGAGGGCAGACATAAACATGCCCATACTACGACACAACGAGCTTTTAGGGAAAACCCGTATAATGCCTAGGTGGTAAAAACAACCGCCTTTGCAGTCCCAAAAGAAGTCCTCCAGGTGACAGAAACACTCCAAAAGGGCGGTTTTGAAGCTTACATTGTCGGCGGGTGTGTTCGAGACCTACTCCTCAAGCGCAAGCCGAAGGATTGGGACGTCGCGACCAATGCGACTCCGGAGGAGATACAGAAACTTTTTACACATACGTTTTACACCAATGAGTTCGGCACTGTGGGTGTAGTGAATGAAGAAGCGAGCGATGAGCGCCTCAGGGTGGTTGAGATTACCCCATACCGCGTAGAAGGGAAGTACTCGGATGCAAGACGTCCCGATACAGTGACCTTTACGACCTCTCTTGAAGAAGATCTCAAGCGCCGCGACTTTACCATCAATGCATTTGCGTACGATCCTGCTAAGGAAGAGCTTGTGGATCACTTTGACGGACAGGCCGACCTCACAAAAAAGCTCATTCGCAGCGTGGGGAAGGGGGAAGACCGGTTTGAAGAGGATGCGCTTCGCGTTTTGCGCGCCATTCGCATTGCAACCGATCTGGGGTTCTCCATTGAAACGGAAACTGCCGAGGCAGTGCAGAAGAAAGCAAAAAATCTTGGCAAAATTTCAAAAGAGCGCATACGGGATGAATTTACTCGTATGCTTATGACCGAGCGTCCCGCAGAAGGGTTGTGGCTGGCGCAACGTCTGGGAGTACTTCCGTTTATAACTGCCGAGCTCGAACGGGGGATTGGAATCGATCAAAATCAGGCCCATAAATATGATGTTTTTGAACATAATATGCGCACGCTCCAGCACGCGGCGGACAAGGGTTGGGCACTTCCGCTACGACTCGCTGGCCTTTTCCACGATGTCAGCAAACCCGAAACGAGGCGCTGGTCGGAGGAGAAAAAAGATTGGACTTTTTATGGACACGATGTAGTCGGGGGGAAACTCACAAAAAAAATTCTCACCGATTTGAAGTTCCCAAAAGATACTATTGAGAAGGTGAGCTCGCTGGTGCGGTGGCATATGTTTTTTTCCGATCCGGAAAAAATCACGCTCTCTGCTGTGCGTCGCATTATAAAAAATGTTGGCAGAGATAATATCTGGGATCTTATGAATTTGCGGGTATGTGACCGCATCGGTACGGGCCGCCCGAAAGAGCAACCATTTCGTTTTCGCAAATATCAATCAATGGTGGAGGAGGCTCTTCGCGATCCGATCTCCGTCGGCATGCTTAAAATAGATGGGTCGCGCATCATGGAAATTTCGGAAGAAAAACCAGGACCAAAAATCGGATTCACGCTTCACGCACTTTTGGAGGAGGTGCTCGACGATCCGAAAAAAAATGACGCCTCGTATTTGGAGACGCGTGCAAAGGAACTTATGAAAATGAATGAGGTGGAGCTTAAGAAGCTGGGGGAGTCAGGGAAGGATAAAAAGAGTGAAGCCGAGGAGGGGGAAATCAAGAAAATACGCGGCAAATATTTCGTGTCATAAATAGGGCTCTCCCTAAAATGACAAAGACCGCTGAAGCGACTTCGGGTGGAGATTTGCGCTTAAGCGGTCTTTTAATTTGTGTGCGCCTTAATGTGAGTGCCTGGAGCAAAGTCCAGAGCCCAACTTCATGATACCGTTTGACCCAAAAAATATTGATGCTTGCAGGTATATGTATCGTTGTGAACTTTAATGTCCACGCAACACATTGCGGTTGGCACGAAAGAACTAGAAACGTTAAAGAACTCTGTAAAGAACTTAATTAACACACCGTAGTTCTCCGCTATGTATTGTATGTCCTTGAGAGCCCCTGTAAAGGACATAATGTGGATATGTCCTTTACGAGAGTTCAACTCCAACAGGGCAGTGGTCGGAGCCGAGCACGGAGGGCTCCAGATATGCCTTTTTCACTTTCGCCTTAAGAGGTTGTGAAACAAACACGTAATCAATGCGCCAGCCGACATTTCGTGCGCGAGCGTTCGCGAAATGGCTCCACCAGCTGTAGTGACCATTACCTTTAGTGAAGAGGCGAAACGTATCCACAAAGTTTGCATCGACGAGAGCTTGGATTCCTTCGCGCTCCTCTTTTGTGAAACCCTTATTCCCCTCATTTTCTTTTGGACGAGCGAGGTCATCTGGCGTGTGTGCCACATTGAGATCACCGCAAAAAATGACGGGCTTCGTCTTTTCCAGACGTTTCACAAAGGTGAGAAAAGCTGGATCCCACTGCTTGTGTCGGAGCGAGAGTCGCGAGAGATCATCTTTGGCATTTGGCGTATATACACTCACCACAAAGTACTTCTCGAACTCCGCCGTGACGATACGTCCCTCCTTGCTTGGGTCTCCGTACTCATCGTCTTTCAATTTGTACTTCACAACGAGGTCATCCGGGAGTCCCAAAATAACTTTCTTTGGTTTCACCTTTGTGAAAATGGCAGTGCCGCTGTAGCCCTTTTTCTCTGCTGAATTCCAAAATTCTTCGTACTGCGGCAAGTCGATAACCGCCTCACCTTGCATTGCCTTTGTTTCTTGGAGACAGAGAATGTCTGGTTGATATTTCTCAATAAAGGGAAGAAAAAGATTTTTCCGGTGCACTGCGCGGAGTCCATTGACGTTCCAGGAAAAAATTTTCATAGGAAAATAGTACCATGTGCCGTTTGACACAAAACCGCAACAGGAGTTGAGTTGAAGAAGGAACTGTTGGCGGAGGATGCGCCATGAATACGAGATCCCGGTTTGCGACCTTTCTGTGTAGCGCAATCTTAGGCGGACTCGCACTCGGTGCCCTCATTGGCATATGCACTGGGGAAGCTGGAAGGAAACAGATAGCGGGGTTTTTTAGCGACAACATCACGCCGATTGCCTTCGACGGCGAGGGGATGTGCCGCAGCGAGCCACATACAGATCGTCTCGTGTGTGATGCGCGGGAGAGCATGTACCGAGCTGCGGAGCTCCTTTCGCCCGAAGCATTGACGGTATTAGAGGATGTAGAGCGAGGTGCTGGACAAATCATGCGCTGGCAGATGCTCGCCCTCCTCATCGAAAACAATTCTCGTATCACCTATGAACATCGGCAGCGCCAAGTTGCCATGTATGAAGCGGAGGCACGAGAACTGAAGGAGCGGCTTTTGCAAAAAATCGCTGCCCTTACCAGTTGGGAGCAATTTCTAATCGCGAAATATCTCAAGGCGCATGAGCGCCTCAAGTTCCTGCGAGGAACCTTCCACGAAAAAGGAAAACCAATATAAAGACCCGTAGGGGTCTTTTTTCTATCTACAATGCGCCGCTATGGTATCGTAGCCTCGGCTAATCGAAGGAGGAGTGCCGTGCGTACCTTTTGTATCGTTCTTTTGTTCACCATCTGCTCGACCCTTTCAGCTCATGCCGCCGGAAGGGGAGACGCGTGGCGTTGCTACAAGGGCAACACTATGCGAGGAATCGAGGTGCAAACCTGCGCGCTAGCCGGGCGATTCACGAGCGATCGAATCCCCATCACCCGGATCATCTTCCACAGCAAGCATCGAACTCCCATCGAACTTCGCGTTCTCTCATGTGTGATCAAGCAAGGTCGTACCACGAGGAGTCTTCGCCAGTTCGCCTATCACCTATCAAAGGAGGAGAGTGTCGTCAAAAGCGTCCCATTCCGGATGAACCCGTACCGGCCGATTCGCACACACTGCGAGCTGCGCATCAATCGCCCGCGCTCACTCAAGCACTTTTAGTTTCCGCTCCGCCCCTACAAGGCGGAGTTTTTTATTTACTCCTTCTGTGTTAGCGTCTCTCTCAGACGTAGCTCCAACCGGGAGAAAGCCGATGCAGTTCTACCGTACGATTTTCCAATTTCCTTTTGCAGCCCTTCGCTACTGCTGGCCGACCGGTCTCTTGCTCGCAAGTTTCGGGAGCATCTATCTCTTCTTCGTCAGCGGCACCGATACTCTCTTCAATCGCTGGTTCGATGCTCCCGCGCTGTTCCTGATTGGCTGCTTCGCACGCTTGGGGATCGAAAACTATCACGGCGGCATCACAAAGGGCGGCTACGGAAAATCAATAAGTCGTTGCATTCGCGATTCCGGGTACAAGTTCGGCATCGCATTCATCGCATTCTTTATTGGCGTTGTCGCAATCTCGGGCTCCTTGTTCCTGTGGAAACCCGCCTTATCGAATGTGGAAACTGTTGCGACAGGTGCACTAGCTTCCACTATTCTCTGGCTCGTCTTCGGTTTTGTTAGCTGGTGGAGTATCGGAGATCACGGCGAATTCGATGACGAGATAAGCCCCCAAGTATCTTTCGTATTTATTTCCCTGAACGGTCTTGGGCTTGCGGCCTTTGGTGTCACGTGGAGTTTCTGGCTCGCCCTCGGTCTTCTCTTCGTGGGAATCGCTGCAGGTATTCTGGCCTGGACACTACTTCAGGCGCTGCGATACATGTTGCCTCGATTGTGGCGCTATCTCGCGAGTAAACCAACCCTTCGGAGAGGCGCGACTATCGCTGCGAGAAGGATCGAACGGTTTTTCGATTGGTCCTGGCGTCTCCGCTAGCATCGCTCCGCCCTCACCCGGTGGAGTTTTTTATTTTCGTCGACGCCCATGAAACGTTTTATGCACTTCGCGGAGATGCTTGTCGGTAACGTGCGTGTAGACCTGCGTTGTTGCAATGTTCGCGTGTCCGAGCATTGCCTGCACACTTCGTAGGTCGGCACCGTTTTGAAGAAGATCTGTGGCGAATGAGTGGCGGATAACATGAGGTGTTACTTTGCGCGTGATGCCTGCCTTGATCGCGTAGCGTTTCACTAAGCGCTCTACCGAGCGCGGCGTGAGGCGGAGTTCCTTCGCCGCTTTTACATTTTTCCCCATTTGTACGAAAAGTGCCTCGTCCATGTCTTTACGTTTTGCCAAATATCTCTTCACCGCGTCCTTTGCAGAAGGGGAGAGGAAGACCACACGAATTTTTTCTCCCTTCCCGCGCACCGAGAGTTCATCGCGCGCCAAATCGATATCGTTATTGAGGGAGCAAAGTTCGGAAACCCGAAGACCGGTAGAAAAAAATAGCTCGAGAAGTGCACGGTCCCGCAAAGCCTGGAGCGAGTCGCCCTCGGGGGCTTTCATCAGGCGTTCGAGCTCAACCGTAGAAATAAGATCAAGCTCACGCTGGGAGACCTTTGCCAATTCGATGCGCTCGGGGGAGATGGATTCAATTTCACGCTTGCGGAGATACTTCAGGAAGGCGCGCAGTGCTATTAGATAGTAGTTCTGTGTTTTGCGTTTCAGTGTTTCGCTCGTCGCTCCGACCGTTTGGCGATTAAGCCAGAGGCGAAATTCTCGGATCGTGTCGTCGGTGATGCTCTTTGGGGATTTGGCCTTACTGAATTCAAGAAAGCGAGAAAGGTAGTGATCGTAGTTTGAGATGGTGTTGAGGGAGCGTCCCTTTTCGATCTCCAAATGTTCCAAAAATTGCCGCTTCAAGGTCTCGAGATCTGCCATACAAATAGTGTAACAGAAGGGTCGCACAATATCGCAGAGGGCTTGCAAAGTACGTGAAGTCGTGATATTCTGCGTTTATGCTTACGAAACGGCAGAAAGCCAATGTCATTAAGGAAACTAAGCGCCATGACTCGGACACCGGCTCCCCGGAAGTCCAGGTAGCGCTTCTTTCAAAGCGCATTGACGAACTCACCGCGCATCTTCGCAAGAACAATAAGGATAAACACTCACGCCGAGGCCTTCTTCAGATGGTGGCGGATCGACGTGCGCATCTTCGCTACCTTGAGAAGACCAACAAGCGTCTTTACAACGCAACTCTCAAGAAGCACGACCTCAAGAAGTAGTTTTCATTCGATTCATTTCTCCTTTTTGTTCGCGTGGGGTATACCCCGCACTAGTTTTTAGATAAAAACTAGTGCGGGGTATACTTGGGAAAGGTTTTTGATATTGGAGCGTCTATATTGAAGGCGTAAGCACTTTTTAATAACAGTTAGTTAGCAATTTTTATGGCAATCATAAAGCATAAAGCACAGCGTGTGGGATTGTTTATCGATACGCAAAATCTCTACCACTCGGCTAAGAATCTTTACAAAGCAAAAGTTAATTTCGGCAACGTTCTTAAGGAAGCAGTTGCTAGTCGCGTCCTCGTACGCGCGGTCGCCTATGTTGTGACCACGGAGAGCGGGGAAGAGAAGGCATTTTTTGATGCACTCACCAAAATCGGGATCGAAACGAAAACCAAAGATCTCCAAATTTTCTACGGCGGAGCAAAAAAGGCCGACTGGGACGTCGGCATGGCGGTAGACGCAATCAAAATGGCACCGAAACTCGACGCGGTCATCATCGCCTCCGGCGATGGAGATTTTGTACCGCTGGTGCAGCACCTTAAAGGTAGCTGCCAGGTGGAAGCAATCGCATTTGGAAAATCAACCTCGGGGCGTCTCCGAGAGGAAGTCGATGATTTCATCGACATGTGCGACGATCCACGCAAATTCCTTATCGGATACCGCGGGGACGGTAAGCCTCTCATTAACTTCTAACAAAACCGCCCGCGTTAGTGCGGGCGGTTTTCGTTATCAATACACATTGTAAGACAGCGGGACTGTGACACAATAAGTTCAATGAACCCTGACTCAAGACTACCTAGTGCTTCCCAATTTCTTCGCGAGTCTTGGTCATTACTGGAAAAGAAGTGGAGGAGAATAATAGCCATCGAGATGATTGTGGTTTGTGCCTTATTTACGCCACTTGCTCTCTTCTTTCTTATAGGGCTTCTATCTCCCTCTTTCGGGATAATTTATTTGCTGCCTTTTATAGCATTGGCCATCATTTCGCTGATCGGTAGCATAGTTGTCATGTATTTAGGAATGTCGACATTGTTTGCTGAGATAGTAAATGATGAAAACGCCGGTCTACACGAAATATTTAGGCGAGGATGGAAAAAAATTCTTCCTAGTTTATGGCTTAGCTTTATTTTTTGTTGGATTATCTTCGGCAGTTTTTTCCTCTTTATTGTTCCTGCTTTAATTTTTTGCATTTGGTTTTCTCTCTGCTTCTGGGTGCTGTACTCAGAAAATACCGGCGGCCTCAAAGCTCTAATATTAAGTCGGGAATATATCCGGGGACATTTTTTTGGAGTGCTCTGGCGCTTCATTTTTATAGAACTGATTTACATTTTGGCGAGCATCGCCATTGAGGTTCTACCAACCTCAATAAATTTATTTTTTGACTCATTTTTTTTCGAAACTCTTGCGAACTATATCCGAACATTTTCAGAGCTTGTCCTGATAGCTCTAATAACACCTTTGATTTGGATCTATCATTTTGTGATTTATAGAAATTTAAAGAAATCTGTAACTGAAATTAATGCCGTTCCCACTACGCGACTAAAAATTCTTTATTTAGGTCTTCCGTTACTAGGAATAGTTGTTGCGACAATTCTCTTTATAACCGTCGCAAAGCCCTTCTTGAGCAATCTCGTCTCAACACGGGTCCAGCATGAACAGATGGATGAAAAAACTGTGGAGGACATCCGTGTCACACAATTCGGATTGGAGATTTTTCGAAGTGACGAGGATCGCTACCCAGAAACACTCGAGGAGCTCTTCTCAAATCCAAATGTTCAAAGAAAAGATTCTATACCGACTCAATACCGCTATAGATCGTTGGAGCATGGGCAATCATACGAACTATGTTCAACGTTACTTACCTATAAAGATTTATGCGTTGATCCCTCTAGCGCAAAAAGTGCAATAGACGAAATTGCTGAAAATCTAACTTTTCCGAATGTACCGAGCGGTCAATAATGATTTTGATTGAGACAAAAATCTGCTACAGTTGAGCCATTAGAAGAGGTAATCGTGGCCTTCGGATAGACAGCATTGAACAGTCGTTCAATCCTGGAATCCGCAGGTCATCCACGCAATGAAACAAAAAGAATATGTTCTTGAGGTCGGTGGCCGCCCAATGACTTTCACGTTTAATGACCTTGCCGAGAACGCCAACGGTTCGGTTCTGGTTCGCTACGGCAACACGGTCGTCCTCGCAACCGCCGTCATGTCCTCGCGGACGAAAGATGACCTTGATTATTTCCCGCTCACGGTAGATTTCGAAGAGCGCTTTTACGCAGCGGGGCAAATACTTGGCTCTCGTTTTATCCGTCGTGAAGGACGTCCTTCTGAGGATGCGATCCTCTCAGGACGCGTGGTAGACCGTACGATCCGACCGCTTTTCGAACACCACATTAGAAATGAAGTCCAGGTTGTCATCACCGTTCTCTCTATAGATGAGGATGACCCGGATGTACTCGCCATCAATGCCGCATCAGTTGCACTTCACACCTCCGATATTCCTTGGAATGGTCCCGCGAGTGCGGTGCGCATCGGTAAGAAGAAAGGGAGCGACACCTTTGAAGTAAATCCTTCCTACGTAAGCCGCGCACACGGCGAGTACGAACTCGACCTTTTGGCGTGCGGTAAAGACGGTGCGATCAATATGATCGAGGTCGGAGCTAGCGAAGTTTCTGAAGCTACCCTTGTCGAAGCGCTCAAGGTTGCCTCTACCGAAATTGAAAAAGTACAGACGCTCCAGAAGAAACTTCGCGATGAAATAGGGCAGGAGAAAAAGGCAATTGCGAAACCTGAAGTTCCCGCTGATATCAAGGCGCTTTTTGAGGAAGTCGTTGCACCAAATATGGAAACTGCGGTCTTCTCCAACACGGCGAGTAAAGAAAAAATCTATGCATTGAAGGATGCGTGGAAAGCTGCACTGAAAGAAAAGCTTCCGGAGGCTAACGGCAAAATCGCATCAGATCTCTTCGACGAAGGGGTTGACCTCGCGATCCACCGCGGCGCCGTTGAAAAAAATGCACGCGCCGATGGTCGTCCATTCGACAAAGTACGCGATCTCTTTGCTCAAGCAGGTGGATTCTCCCCGATCCTCCATGGTTCAGGCATTTTCTACCGCGGCGGCACACACGTTTTCTCTGCGCTCACGCTCGGCGGTCCGCAGGATTCTCAAATCATCGACAGCATGGAAGAGCGCGAGCAGACCAAGCGCTTTATGCACCACTACAACTTCCCGCCGTTTGCTCCAGGAGAAACAGGGCGCATCGGTGGCATCAATCGCCGCGCAGTAGGGCACGGAGCTCTCGCTGAAAAAGCCCTCGAAGCAGTAATTCCTTCAAAAGAATCGTTCCCCTACACAATCCGAGTTGTCTCGGAGTGTCTCTCGAGCAACGGCTCCACTTCCATGGCCTCGATCTGTGCCTCAACTCTCGCTCTTATGGACGGCGGAGTTCCGATCAAAGCGCCAGTTGCCGGAATCGCCATGGGCCTCATGCTCGCACCTGACTATGAGAAAAGTGGCTCCTACAAAGTGCTCACTGACATTCAAGGACCGGAGGACGAATATGGTGACATGGATTTTAAAGTTGCCGGCACGCGCGCCGGAGTGACCGCAATCCAACTCGATGTAAAAGTAAATGGCGTTCCTGTTTCAATCCTCGCGGAAGCTCTCACACAGGCACAGGACGCTCGCATGAAAATTCTCGACACTATAGAAGCTGCGATTCCCGCACCTCGACCTGATATATCTGCGAATGCTCCGAAGATCGTCGCGCTTAAAATTAAGCCTGACCAGATCGGTGGGATCATCGGTCCGGGAGGTAAAGTCATCAAAGCAATCAAGGAGAAAACTGCTGTGGATGAAATCGACATCGAGGATGACGGCACCGTCTTTATCACCGGCAAGGATGGAACTGCGGACAAAGCAGCTGCTATTATCTTAGATATGACCCGCGAATATAAAGCGGGGGAAGTATTTGAGGGCGAGGTTACACGACTTATGGACTTCGGCGCATTCGTACGCATCGGCGCAACCGCAGAAGGATTGGTGCACGTTTCAGAAATCGCGCCATTCCGGATCGGCAAGGCTTCTGATGCACTCGCGCTCGGAGAGAAAGTGAAAGTCGCTATCAAAGAAATCGACGAGAAAAACCGCATCAATCTCTCGATTAAAGCAATCGACCCTGAATTCGCCGCACGAAAAGGAGTACAGCCAGATAACTCTCCACGCCCACCACAAGGTAATGGCCGACGCCACTAACAACAACGCACCACAACCTACCAGCGGGTCACAAAACCCGCTCAATTCGGAAATTGCCAGCACTCTTAAAGCGTTCGGGGTAGCACCGGAAAAGCCGGTGGTTCCCGAGGTGCCCCAGAAAGACCCTAACGAGGGGAGTAATCTCCAGCGACTTCGCACATTCAAAGGAGACCTGGAAGAAGTAATTAAAACGGAGCACATCTCAACCGTTTCTGTTGCTGCAGCTGAAGAGCAGCGACGGGCAAAAAAATATGTTGAGGAAGAAAGTGTGGCAGAAAAGGTTGAGAGGAGGGCCCGACGCACACATACGGCAACCATCGCTATCTCGCTTATGCTCGTGGTGCTTGGCCTTTCGACCGGTATCTACCTCTACGTTGCCTCGCAGCAGAAACCATCCGTTGCCGAGCAGTTCAATTTCACTCCGATTATTTTCGTTGATCTAGAATCCGAGATCCCGGCCGATACACTGTTTGGACGTAATCTCGGGGAACATCTCCGACAAAAGCGCGATGCAGTGAACCTCCGACTTGGAAGCATTGCTAATTTTTACTTCACGACGGGCTCCGGGGAAACGAAAAAGCTCCTCGACACACAAACGTTCTTGAAGCTCCTTGGTGTGTCTGCGCCGCAACAGCTCACTCGCACCCTCACAAGCGAGTTTATGCTCGGTGCCCATGTATTTGATGGCAATCAAGGATTTTTAATTCTTCAAACAGACCAATACGAAGCAGCATTCGCGGGAATGCTCGCTTTTGAACGTAATTTGATGGACGATTTTTACGGCTTTTTTGGAACCTCCGTACGAGGTCATCCTCCGGTAGGCACGACGGCCCCTGGATTCAACCCGGAATTTAAAGACAAGGTGATAAAAAATCATGATACCCGCGTTCTCTACGACGAAGGAGGAAGGATGCGACTTCTCTACTCGTTTGTGGATAGGAGTACTCTCGTCATCACCACGAACGAAAATACGTTTGCGGAAATTTTGACCAGACTCCAGAGCAAAAGAATCTAGAGTGGCGCCTAAATGTGGCGCTTGGTATCATACGGGCCATGACTGATACGAATAAATATAAACCACTCCTTGAGGGTGAATTAAAAGAGCTCGAAGAAGAGCTTAAGTCTCTCGGGCGTGTGAATCCACAAAACCCCGCCGACTGGGAAGCAACTGCTCCTGTCGCCGAAGACGTCGAAGCTGATACCAACGATGCAGCGGATCGCGTTGAGGAATACGAGGAGCGCACCGCAATCCTCAAAGAGCTCGAAACTCGTTACAACGAAGTGAAAGAGGCGCTCACCCGTATCGACAAAGGAACGTATGGCGTGTGCAAAATTTCGGGAGAGCCTATTGAGGAAAAACGTCTCGACGCGGACCCCGCCGCAGACACGTGTATGAAGCACGTCGACTAACCCCAGAAAAATGAGCTTCGCCAAAGTCGGTAGCGCGCAGCCATATCTTCTTACCGCTTCAATCCTCGCGGTTGAAGCCGATATCGCGCGAGGACTCCACTCCTTTACGATTGTGGGGCTCCCCGACAAAGCCGTTGAGGAATCGCGTGATCGCGTTTCTGCTGCAATCAAAAATTCAGGATTCGTCTCTCCAAAATCAAAAAACCACAAAGTGACTATTTCTCTTGCGCCGGCCGACATTAAAAAGGAGGGGCCGGCGTTTGATTTACCGATCGCGCTCGCCTACCTTCTTGCCTCCGGCGATATTGCGTTCAAACCAGAAGGGAAACTCTTCCTAGGGGAGCTCTCCCTCGACGGGATGGTGCGCAAAGTCTCCGGCGTACTTTCTGCTGCAGACACCGCTCGCAAAGAGGGATTCAGCGAAATCTATGTGCCGACCGAGAACGCGGCCGAAGCGGCTCTCATTGAAGGGATTACCGTGTTTCCCGTCGAAACACTTTCCGAATTGATCGAGCATTTGACGGGGAAAAAGGACGGCAAGCCGAGCGAAAAGAAAATTATGCCGGCGCCTCCTACAGAAATTAAAGGAACGATCAGCGATCCTTTGATTGCGCTTGAGGATATTCGCGGGCAAGAAAGTGGAAAGCGCGCCCTTATTATCGCGGCGGCAGGTGGACATAACATCGTACTCTATGGGCCGCCGGGAACAGGGAAGTCCATGCTTGCCAAAGCTTTTGTCTCCCTCTTGCCCCCACTACCGCAAGAGGAAGTGCTCGAGGTCACGGGCATTCATTCGGTGGCAGGAGCCCTTTCAAATGAACCGATTACTGCCGCCCCACTTCGCTCCCCCCACCACACTGCTTCGTACGTATCGCTTGTTGGGGGTGGAACGTTTCCTAAGCCAGGAGAAATTACCCTCGCCCATAGAGGAGTTCTGTTTATGGACGAGTTTCCTGAATTCGATCGTCGCGTCATTGATGCCATGCGCCAACCACTTGAGGATCGGGTGGTTTCTATCTCGCGAGTAAAAGGCTCCGCGCGATTTCCAGCAAATTTTATTCTCATTGCCGCGATGAACCCGTGTCCGTGCGGAAATTTCGGAAGTTCCAAAGTGTGCGTGTGCACACCAGTCGCCCTGTCTCGATATCAGAGAAAAATTTCTGGTCCGATCATTGACCGCATAGATCTCTGGATTGAAGTACCCCACATTGATCATGAAAAGCTTTCCGGGAAACGCGGAGAGGAGGGGGAGACGAAGCGAGCGCAGGAGATTGTGGCAAGAGCACGCAACATTCAACGGGCACGCTTTAAAAATAAAGAGGGGATTTCAAAAAATTCCGACATGGGCGTAAAAGATCTTGAAGATTTTGTCGAACTCACTCCTTCTGTAAAAAAACTTCTCAATGACTCGGCGAAAAAACTTGACCTCTCACCACGCTCCTACCATCGAGTCATAAAAATCGCCCGCACTATTGCGGACGTCGATGAAAAAAGCGCTGTCGGCGAAGAACATATCCTCGAAGCGCTCCGCTACCGCCCGAAGCAAACTCACTCCTAGTTTTTGACAATCGAAAATATTTTCCGTATTCTCGCGTTTGGAAATGCATCCATGAGAGGTGAAGCGTGCTTCCTACCATCAAACACGTTGACGGCCCTCCCTTTATCGGGCCTGCTCTCTTCGGCGCCGAGACGTTTGCCGATCTCGTCCCGCATGGAATCAAGGCTTTGAAGCAGTTCCCTTGCGGCGCCGAGATGGTGTGCGGTCCGATCTCGACCGGTGGGACCGGTTCGTCGAAGAGCAACATTCGCGTGATGATCCTCGCGATCACGGAGCTCACGCGCCGTGGCCATCCGATCTTCAATCAGATGCCGTTCGAAGGCGACATGGGAAGGCTTCAGGTGAAGTGGCGCAAGGAGAACCCCGACAAGCCCTATTGCATGCCAATCCTTACCGAATTCTACCAACCACTCTTCGATACGAAGCTGATACGGAAAGGAAATTTCCTCCCCGGCTGGGAGAGCTCTTACGGCGCTTCCTGGGAGAGAGCACAGTTCGAAGAGCGCGGCATTACCTGCGAAGATCTCCACCCCGACTGGGTGAAGTACGTTCTCTCGCGTCCCGCATAACGTCAGCGGCCCGATTTCTCGGGCCGCTTTTTCATTTCTGTAGATTGGATTCTCCGCACTTGGGCGAAACCCGTTCGCTAGAATGGGTTTTTAGCTCCACGGATCTCAAAGTGCACATGGTTACCCGTCGACTTCCCGGTGCGCCCCATGTAGCCAATCACCTGTCCTTGGACCACGTTCTGACCCACGGAAACAATGTTGCTTGCATTGTGAGCGTAAAGCGTTTGTGTACCGTTATCGTGATTGATGACGATGTAGTTACCGTATCCGCCGTTGTAGCCGAAATCCCTGACAATAATCACCGTGCCCGCAGCGGACGCCATGATAGGAGTACCAGCTGATCCTGCAATATCAATACCGTTATATCCGTGAATGCCCTGTGTTTTTATACCACCAGCGACTGGACGCATATAATAGCCAACGTACACGGGGCCACTGCCACCGCGATACGGATTGCCGACCGCTGGCAGAGGTGGAGCAGCAATTTCGCCGTCAGGAATGATGATTTGGGTACCGATCGCGAGAGGTCCCTCTGGAAGATTGTTGTATTGGACGATCTCATCAGCCTGCGCCTTAAACTTTTTGGCGATTGTGGTTAGGGTATCGCCCTTTACCGTGGTGTATTTGACCCCGGAGATCGGCAGAATAATGAGCGTTTGGCCAGGTTGAATTAGGCCGCGCTTAATGTCGTTTGCCCACATGATGGTATTTGAAGTCACATCAAAGAGCTTCGCAATTGAAGAAAGAGTGTCACCTTTGCGCACCACATAGACGCTAATTTGGGTTGAAGGGGCATCTTGAATATCCGCCAGCGTTCCTGATGGGCCTGATTCAGGCAAAAGTGAGGAATCGTCGACAATAGTGATATCGCCACCACCTTTTGCAGGATTAGGATCGGCGTTAAGCGCCGCCTTAAGTAGTGGCATGGTCTGAAGATTGACGATCGTTTTCGGAGCAGCCGCAGAAGCTTGATTTCCCAACATATTTTCGATAACCGAGAAGAAGCTGGCGCTGGCAACCGTAGGGGTTCCAATGGAAAGCAAGGTAACCACTCCTGAAATAGAAAGAGTCCTAAATGTAGCGTATGTGGCCCGGTTAAGCCATATTTTCAGGGATTTACCGGGCTTTGGAGGTTGGTGCCCTATAAGCCTATTTTTACGTTGGAATTCAGCCGTTTCTTCAAGAAATGGCTCCATTGAGCCATGGTATTAGCTTCCGTGCGGTGTATTTCAACTATAGCCTCCACCCCCGGTAAGTCAACGAGTATGAAAATTAGATGGGGATAAGGAAACGTTGTCAAAAAACCCCTCAAAATAAGCCTAAAATTCACACTTTTGAGGCATGCTATAGTTTCCCGGTGAATACCCCTCCAGAGCTCACAGCTGGTCTCAACCCGGCACAGAGAGATGCCGTTCTCCACACAGAAGGCCCGCTTCTTATCTTGGCGGGGGCAGGAGCGGGCAAAACAAAAGTCATTACGCATCGAATCGGAGCCCTTATTGCTTCAGGTGTGGCGCCGGCAGAGATCCTCGCCGTTACTTTTACCAACAAGGCGGCGAAGGAGATGCGTGAGCGGGTGAGTGCAATGCTTCACTCCGGCACCACCACCCGCCCCTATGCAGGCGAGCGGCCGTTTGTCTCCACCTTTCATTCGCTAGGTGTTCATATTCTCAAGGAGAATAGTCGCGCCCTCGACATTCCGCGCAATTTCACTATTTTTGACCGCTCCGATAGTTCCCGGGCGATAAAAGAAGCTTTGCAGTCAGCCGGGTTTGATCCGAAGGAGTTTGAGCCGCGTCGCATCCTAAGTGCGATCTCAAGGGAGAAGGGGAAAGGGCTCACAAGGAGCGCTTTTGCAGAGGTTGCGGGGAGGGATTTTTTCAAACGTCTCGTACTTGCGGTGTGGGAACACTACGATCAGATTCTTGCGAAGGAGAAGGCGCTTGATTTTGATGATTTACTCCTTCGAACTCTCTCACTTCTTCGCGATAACTCTGCGATTCGCGATTACTACCAAGGAATGTGGCGCTACATTCATGTTGACGAGTACCAAGACACCAACGGGGTGCAATACGAGCTCATGCAAATACTTGCGGGCAAGCATAAAAATATTTGTGTGGTCGGAGACATTGACCAAAACATCTACAGCTGGCGAGGTGCTGATCTTGAACACATGCTCCATTTTGAGGAAGACTACCCGAAGGCTCGCGTGATTCTTCTGGAGGAAAATTATCGTTCGACGAAAACTATCCTTGCAGCCGCCAATGACATCATTCGCAAAAATGTTCGCCGCAAAGAGAAAAATCTTTTCACCAAGAATCCTGAGGGAGAAAAAATTTCTCTGTATAGCTCCTACGATGAAATAGATGAGGCACGTTTTATTACACAAACTTCCGCCGAGCTTATAAAAAAGGGAGTTTCTCCAAATGAGATCGCCGTGCTCTACCGTGCCAATTTCCAATCGCGTGTTATTGAAGAAGCGATGCTCGCGGAAAATCTTCCTTACCAGGTTCTCGGCGTTCGCTTCTTTGAACGCAAAGAGGTGAAAGATATGCTTTCCTATTTACGACTCGCGCTCGGAAGCGAAAACGTGAGCGATATAAAACGTGTGTACAATTTCCCACCGCGCGGCATCGGAAAAGTAACCATGCTTAAAATTTTGGAAGGGAAAACTGAAGCACTCCCAGCTGCTATGCGAAGTAAAATCGCCGGCGTTAAAAGTGTGCTGGAGAGGATCAACGTAGCGGCAGGAAAACTTCCTCCGAGTGAAGTCGTGAAAACAGTGGTGACTGAAAGTGGTATCGAGGCCCACCTACGTAAAGGTACCGAGGAAGACTTAGAGCGACTTGAAAACATTCGAGAGCTTGTGACGCTGGCGTCGCGCTATGATCACCTTCCCGTGGCGGAGGGACTTGAAGCATTTCTCGCCGATGCCGCACTTCAAAGTGAGCAAGATGAACTGGACGAGAAAAAAAGCGCTATACGCCTCATGACAGTGCATGCGGCCAAGGGACTTGAGTTTGAGTACGTCTTTATCGCGGGACTTGAGGAAGGACTTTTTCCGCACGAGGGACTAGGGGACGAAACAAGAGATAACGAGGAAGAGCGCCGTCTTTTCTATGTCGCTCTCACTCGGGCACGACGAAAATTATTCATAAGTTACGCTTCTATGCGCACCCTTTTTGGTGCGAGACAGGTGAACGTACCTTCGGAATTTATTACTGATTTACCGGAGGACCTGATCGAGATTGAAGAGCCGCATATGCCTCGCAGAGTGATTTATCTCGACTAATATGCGTCCGAAAAAATCTCTCGGCCAACATTTTCTCGCCGCTCCGCATATTGCTACCTCTATGGCAGCACAGGCTGTTACGGAATCGGACGCGAGTGTGCTTGAGATCGGGCCTGGAAAGGGGGTACTGACTCGAGCACTTCTTGAAAAGGGAGCCCGCGTAACTGCAATCGAAAAGGATCACGATCTTATTCCAATTCTTAAAGACAAATTTTCTGATGCGATTTCTGAAGGTAAATTGAAGTTGATTGAAGGCGACGTGCGGGACTTGCGGGATAGAGACCTCCCGGAAAAATACAAACTCGTAGCGAACATTCCCTACTACATCACCGGAGAAATTATTCGTACCTTTCTTACGCGCACTCGCAAGCCTTCGTTTATTGCACTTTTGGTGCAGGATGAGGTTGCAAAGCGTATCGCGACAAAGTCCGCCCGAGGCGGATCCGCCTTTGGCGGAAAAAGAAAAGAAAGTATTCTCTCAATTTCAGTAAAAGCGTACGGCACACCGCGATACGTAAGAAAAGTTCCGCGCAGTGTTTTTAAACCAGCTCCATCAGTAGATTCCGCGGTTCTCATAATTGAACATATTTCAAACGACCGATTCAAAGAAGTTGATGAGGAATTTTTCTTTAAAATCGTGCGGGCAGGTTTTGCGAGTAAGCGCAAAATGCTACTGGGCAATCTTTCTGCCCTCGCTTCGCGTGAGATGCTCCAGAAGATTTTTTCAGCGCTCTCAATTAATGAAAAAATTCGTGCTGAAGATATCCCTTTTGAGAAATGGTTCGCGCTTACAAAAGAATTATCCTCCCTTGCTAGATAGCGGGACTTGGCTACAACTCTCGTCGCGCCGTCGCGCTCCTCGGCCGCCCGCCCTTCCTTACAGGAACAGTATACCTTTTGGATATTTTGCTTCAGCGTTTCGCAAAATATCTCAAAAGGTCTTGCGCCGTGCGCAGCACGTCTCACCCTCGCGGTTTTCGCTACTGCAAAAACAACGCTGCGGTCGACAAGCCCCGCACGCACACATGCGAAGGTATGTGTGCTAGATAGCGGGACTTGTCCCGACCATTGTCATCCGCATGCCTGGAAGGGCAGAGTATGGCGTGTAGGAGATAACGCATTGATACGGCACATCGAATCGGCCGAGTAGCTGCTGTCCGATGTTTCGTGGAGGGCCCGCAAGGTACGTTTTTGTGGCGGGAGTCCAAATAACCGCAATCACGGAAGGCTGTTTAGGGGGAGGCTGCACAACAAGAACCCAAATACCGCCATTTTGACAGGCAGGATAGATGCTCGTGATTCTTCCTCCAAAAGAGAGCGCGGCGCCAACATTGCTCACTGCCTGAGATGCTGGATTCAAAAGACTAAGTCCAACCACTCCAAGCCCGATAACCCCAAGTCCTATAAGTCCAATGGTAGTGCCGCGATTTTGGCTTGAAGTTGAAGTCCCTGTTTGGGCGACTGCTTGAGGAAAGGGGGTAACTGCAAAGAATAAAGCTAAAATCATTACCCCTACCAGCAATTGCTTGAGTTTTTTTAGCATCGTTGAGAGAAGTATACCCCACACGCATCTCTCTCGTAGACGTATACACAGCGAAAAACCGCCAAAACACGCGATCCTCGCTATACTTAAGGTGTGTACAAGTGGCTACCAAGTAAAGAGTTGGTCATTGTTTTCATTGTAGTTGCGATCTTTGTTGCTCTCGTAGCCTTTTTCACAATTCTCCAGCCAAAACCTGATCAAACTCCTACTCTAGACGCTTCGGCAGACGCCATTTCTGAAATTCTCATTGCTGCTGCCGATCAAGATAGCGATAACGACGGCCTTAAGGACTGGGAAGAGAGTCTGCGAGGTACGAGCCCCAACAACCCCGACTCCGATGGCGACGGAACGTCCGACGGTGAAGAAGTGGCGCAGAGTCGTAATCCACTAATTGCTGGGCCCGATGACGCGGTGGTGCAATCGGAGACCTCAAGCTCGATTGATCTTGAAACGAAAGCTACTGCGGGGGAGGGAGTAAGTAATACCGACGCACTCGCTATTAATCTTTTCAAAAACTATCTCGAGAAAAAAGAAAATGGACAGGCAATCTCGGCAGCGGATCAACAGTCTCTCGTAAACGCTATCGCCGCCAGTGGGAATGTGGGAAGCAAACCCCCTCGCTATAGCGAAGGAAATCTTTCAATTGGAGCAAACTCAACCTCAACTCTTCTTGGCTACAAAGCGGCACTCGAAGACGCAATTAAAAAACTTTCTTTGGTAAAAGAGAACGAACTTCTAACTCTACAGAGAGCTCTCCAGGAATCAGACGGTTCCGCGATGGATACCTACAAGTCTGGCGTTGCTCTTTACGACGAGGTCGTAAAGGATCTTCTCTCGGCAAAAGTTCCACGCGATGCAACCGCCACACATCTCAACATTGTTAATTCACTTGCTGCTCTCACAACAACTCTGCGTGATCTTCTCACAATAAATTCGGACCCGCTCATTGCATTCACGGCGATAAGCAATTTCGAGCAACGCCAAACTTCACTCACACAAGCATTTCGAAATCTAGGAAGTTACCTCCTCGTAAAAAATATGACTCTTGATGTAACGATATGAGGTACTTGCGGGAAAATTTGGCTCTAATACTGATTATTTCCTTCCTTGCACCGTGGGCGAGCTTGATTTCGTTCTACCCACAAATTGCCGCTGCACAAGGAGTTGTTGGCCAAGCTGCTGGCTCCATCGGAGGAACTTCAGCGACTTGTCTCGCTCCCTACCTACGGGAAGTTCTCCGCGGCTCTGCAATTGCAGCAACAGATGCAGCGACAAAAGTGGGGGTGACCAATTTCCAACTACAAACTGCTGCTGGCGGAACAGCAGGGGGAGCGGAAACACTTTCCATGAAAGAGTGCGTGATCAAACCGATCATTATTCTCATCGCTAAAACGCTTCTCGCGCAGCTCACAAGGAGCATTGTGAACTGGATCAACACCGGCTTTAAAGGTAACCCTGCATTCGTCACTGACTTCCGTAAATTCCTTCTCGACGTAGGAGACCAAGTGATCGGCGAATTTATTTACGGCTCTGACCTTTCATTCCTTTGTTCTCCATTTCAACTTCAGGTGCGCATTGCGCTGGCGCTTAACTATCAAGGGTTTGATAATCGCGCTCGCTGTACTCTCTCAAGTGTCATAGGAAATGTTAACAACGCGTATACCAATTTCTCCTCTGGAGGATGGCCTGGGTGGTTTTCTGTGACAACGAATCCTCAAAATAATCCGTACGGCGCCTACATGATGGCACAAAGTGAACTCTCTATTCGCATCGCCAACGCACAATACACCAACACAAAACTCCTCGACTTTGGAAAAGGATTTTTCTCCTTTCAGAAATGCGCCGACGGTCCTACAAGTAGCGTAAATACCGGAAGTGGTAGCGCTCCGGCGACCAATTTTTCGTACTCATACACTCCAATCAACGTAAGTCCCTCTGCGAACTGCCAGATCGTCACGCCTGGAGCTGTGATCGAAGACCAGCTCGAGGAAGTGCTCGGCTCTGAAATTCGCCAGCTCGAGCTTGCCAACGACATCAACTCCATCATCGCTGCACTTGTGGGGCAGCTCATCAAGCAAGGTCTCACGGCATTAGGTGGCATTAGCGGCCTTTCCCAACCCTCTCCACAGTTTGGTGGCGGAACAGCGCTCGACACTCTAGTTATTAACGCGACCGATGCCCAAATTAGGGGGAGACAGGATGCCGGTATAACCCTTACCAACAACGCAATCCAAAAAGCGCAGCGATACCTCGATGTTAAGCAGGGAACTCTAAATCGAGTGCTCGATGCAGAGAGCGAATTGAAAAATCTTCAGGCGTGCTACCAATACAAAATTGATAACAGTCAGATTTTTGGGGAAGATCGCAATGAGGCGGATCGCAGAATTCTTCAAGCGTCGACCACCATCGTTGCCCAAGTAAATCCTCGTAAAGCTCCCCTAAGCGCGCAGATGCTTTCCACTCAAAATGCGATCGACCAAGCGTACCTACTCCAAAACAAAATTGCTGCCGCAACGACGCAGGAGGAACTAGATGCTGCATCCACAGAGTACAGTGCGCTTATAGAAAGCGGTGCACTTCCATCAGATACCGACATTGTTATCGCCACACAGGAGCAGAGAGACATTACGGCACAAATGGACCTTGTGATCCAAGACACAAGGCTCAAGCTTGACGCCTGCGCCGCGTTTCCACCCCCGCCGCAAACAACACTATGAAAAAACTCAAGAAAATTCCATTTTTCCTCATCATTTTTTCTTTTGTTGTAGTTGCTGCTTCTCCTTTCGGGATTGGGAATAATGCTGATGGTGAAATTAAGATCGAAGTGAATACTGCCATTGCTCAGAGTGTTGGGCAATGTCAGTCAGCATACGGAGCCTTTCGGACAGGATCGACTGGAACATGTACCTATAACGGCAAGGTGTATCAGTTCAAGTCTTTTGATCAAAGTCGTCTCGAGGTGAACCTTATGAACGTCGATGGGAACCCCGCAGATGGACTACGAATTAATTCCAACAATACGATCGCGGTAGTAAATCCAGAAACCGGACGTATTGTGACCCCTGCAACAACAGGTCAAAGCGGTACACAGGCAAAAACAGAAGCCGCTAAACCAGCAGACCAGGAATCAGCTTGCGGATTTTGGAATTTTATTGGAGCTCCCATCACCTGCACCACGTATGCGTTTATGTCCTTTTTTGCTTGGCTTTTGGGAGTAGCTGGCTTATTGCTGGATGCAGTAGTGACTACTACGGTTATACAATTGCCGGCATTTCTTACCTCATCAGGGCTAATAAGATTCGTTGAGCAAGCGTGGACGTTCATGCGAGATATCGCCAATATCGTCCTTATTTTTTCTCTTCTTCTTATTGGAATTTCAACAATTTTGCGCATTGAAGAATATGGAGCAAAAAAATTGCTTGCAATGATTATTTTTGCTGCGATTCTCATTAATTTTAGCCTCGCTTTCACTCGAATTATTATCGACGCGAGCAACTATGTTTCGTACCAACTTTATTATCAAACATTTCCTTTTACTGCGAACCAAGCGTCGGGTGTGGGAACACGGGGAACGATTTCTCAAACTTTTATGGAGAGTCTCAAACTCACCACGCTCTATTCAAATGCAGGTGATGTCAACCAGGCCAAAGTAAAAGACATCATTGGAGGGACAAAGAGTTTCATTGTCTTTTTAATGGGCTCAATCCTCTTTGCGATTGTGGCGTATTCATTCCTGATTGCTGCGTTTCATTTTATAGGAAGAATGGTTGTCTTTCTTATTGTAATGGTTCTCTCCCCCCTTGCGATTCTCGCTTACTTTTTGCCCTTCTATAAAAGCTTCTGGAAACAGTGGTGGGATGCCCTTTGGTCAAATGCCATAATGGCGCCGGCATATTTCGCCCTTCTTTATTTCGTTATCCAAGCCATCCAAGCAATTGGGAGAGCAAATCCCTCTGTGCCATTTAGCGCTTCGATTCTTGAGCCATCTTCACAAAATATTGGAACTTTTCTTAGTTTCGCAATTGTTATTGCCCTTGCTCTCATAATGTTGTCTGCCGCACGCAAAATTGGAACCGAAGGAGTTCACGTGATCAATCTTTCGACAAAAGCGATCGGAAAGTATGGAGGTGGGTTTGTCGCTCGTAACACCGCCGGGCGCATTTTCTATAAAGCCGCTCAGTCAGAAACGACAAAGAGTTTTGTCGCGAACAGACCAGTCATTGGTGGCTTGTATAAGCGCACTCTTGATGTAGTTTCTAAGGGCAAATTCGGTACATCAAAAGGGTACGAGCAGGCCGTGGCTGCCAAGAAGAAATCGGCAGAGAGTCTCAATAAATTTGCCAAGAGTGCAAACGCCCCGACACCTCCTATTCGAAAGGAGGGTGAGACTGACGATGATTGGAAAGAAAGAGTCGAGGATTATGAAAAGAAAAAGAAAATTTCCGAAGATGCTGGAAAGAAGCGCTCCGAAACATTTATTCGGAATCTTCCAAGTACCTTCCGTGGAGATAGGGATGCTCAAACCGCTCTACAGGTAAAATTCCTTGAAGAGGAAAAGAAAAAGAAGGATCAAGAGGAGCGCGACAAAAAGGTTAGCGATGAACTTGTTTCTGCGAACGAGCGGCTCCTGCAGATCCATGAAGACCTGCGAAAACAAATTGAAGACAGGCAGATGGCGGAAGCTGGAGGGATTGATCCATCCATAAAGACTACCTTTGACAACCTTCTAAATGTAAATAATGCGATTCTCAAAGATGCGAGGGAAAAGGATCCGAAGCTGAAACTCTCAAAAGAAGACCGCGAGACTCTTCTTGAGGGAAGAAAGATACTCGAACTTAAGGCTGAGAAACATTTGGATGAGGAACTCAGTCATATTAGAGCTTCTATCGACACACTTAAGAAGGACCCTTCGAACAAGCCTCAACTTGCAAAACTGTACGTTCAGCAGACGATACTTAATAAACTGGTACCTCAAAAACAGACCCGAGCAAACGTTGAGCGTCGCCAAGTGGAGATCGCGGAGCGTCGTGCAAATGCACCGAAACCGCCGGAAGAAAAGGAGGATAAAAAAGATGATGCCGGAAAGAAAGACGCAAGTGGTCATTAAAATAACTACATTCTATGTCTGAAGAAAAAGAACTTACGCAACAAGAAATAGCAGCAAGATATGAGGCACTTCCTGAAGATGTGCGTGCAGCAATCTACAGCACCCCAACACGAACGAAACTTGCGGAAATAGCTAAAAAGCACTTACTCCATATAGATCAGGTTGGGGCACTTGATGAGGAAATCGGCGCTGTGATGCTCGGAATTGCCCCTCGAGAAAAACTTCTTGATGCTATCGCTAATCGTCTCCGGTTGGATCGTACGAAGGCGCAATCTGTCGTGGCGGACATTGATGACCAAATCTTTCAACCCATTCGAGAATCACTTAAGAAAATTTCTTCTCAAGGAAAAATAGGGACCGAACTGCAGCCAGTGACGAAACCTCAGTCAACGCCCCAGCAACAAGAGAATCTACATGTAGCTCCTGTGGAAAAAATACCAGGAACCACTGGGTCAATCCAAAAACCACTAACACCACCCCCACCACGCCAAGCCCTTGCGGAAGCAATAGCGAAGCTTCAACCTAAAATGAACGCTCCTTCTCAACCTGAAAGAGCGACCCCCGTTTCTCCTCCGCCGACAACACCAAAACCAATCCTTCCCACTCCGCCAACTCAAACGCCTTCCAGGCCAGCGAACCCACCTATTAACATTGCCGCTACGCGCCTCGCAGGAATGATGAGTTCTCCCCTCCAGGAAAAAATCGTAAAGTCACCGGAAGCAAAGCCCGAGCCAAAGCCGATAGATCCAAATAAACCGAAAGTGGACCCGTACCGAGAACCGACCAACTAGATAAAAAATAAGAAATAAAAGAGAAAAGTTATTTTTCTCGTTTCAGTGTGAGTACACTCGCAGACAACATTTTTGCGAGTTCATCACTTTCCAGAATAAGAACTCGTATTTGATTCCTCTGGCCGATGCTTATTTTTGAGTCTCTCAAGAGCTCGAGCCAGAACGAGGTTTCTCGGGCAGATTTAAGCGCGTGCCGAAGAAAGTTTGAGAAATCTTTTCTACTGCTTCCATAATGCGCCTCCGTAATATTGGCCCCAATACTAGTACCGCTTCTCATCACTTGCCGCGCTATCACATCGGCAGCTACACCAGCCTTTTCTAATGTCTGAACCAGTTTAATTATCTCCAGAGCAAAACGATAAGCCCTCTCTTTTGCATTGTTCTTCCGTTCCGGATTCATTTTTTATCTCTTATTTCTTCTCCCGTATCTTTCTTAGTGTGGGCGGATTTCGAATGCATGATGATCGGGTGTATGAGCACTGTGATGCTTTGTGGTGTGCATCTTGTCTCCATGAATTTCATAGACCGGATGGAGACTCTCCCCCTCGGGATGGTTCCCCGTGGCATACACTTTACCGCCCCGATTTTCATACCACGGCAGCACGGAAGTAGCTGGCTTGAATTCAGGATGGTACTGCGTTGCATAAATGCCGTTACCGCGCATTTCAAAGTGAGGCTGCGCGGTGTGAGCCGAAACTCCATAATGAGCTTGATAGAATTTCATGCCGGAATTATAGCGCAAATCTTCACACATTTATGGGTGAAGAGCTCTACCAAGGGGGTATACTAATAGAATGCAGTTCCAGGTTCCCCAGTTTATTGAGGTGGAGGACAAAATCTTTGGTCCTCTTACTTTTCGCCAATTTGTGTATCTCGCCGGAGGAGGAGGGGTGGTTGTGGCCCTCTACGTCTTGGTTCCTCTTTTTTTCACCATACTCCTCGGTCTTCCCGTAGCGGCACTCGCACTTGCACTCGCATTCTACAAAATAAACAACCGACCCTTTGTCGAAGTAGTCGAGTCTGCCTTTTACTACATCACGAAAAACAAGCTCTATCTTTGGAAAAAGAAAGCTAAAAAAGCAACTGAAGCTGTAGTCGCAAGCCCCGGAGCAAGCTCCGCAGTGATCATACCGAGGCTCTCCCAGAGTAAATTAAAGGATTTAGCCTGGAGTCTTGATATAAAAGAAAATTCGAGGCGCGGACAATGATATGACACCCACCAACGCAAAACCAAGCCAGGATTTCGTTCCCATCAAAGAAGTGCGGGACGGCATTGTGGTTCTTAAAGACAGTGGACTCCGTGCGATTCTCATCGCTTCGTCTCTTAACTTTGCATTGAAATCCGCCGATGAGCAGACCGCGATCCTCTCACAGTTCCAAAACTTTCTTAACTCCCTCGATTTTTCGATCCAGATTTTTATTGAGTCACGGCAACTCGATATCAGGCCTTATGTCGCCCTCCTCGAAAGTAAATACAAGGAGCAGACGGCCGAGCTCCTTAAAATTCAGACGCGTGAGTATATCGACTTCGTCAAATCATTTGTTGAAAGTGCAAACATCATGACTAAGAACTTCTTTATCGTGGTTCCCTATGCCCCGCCAGTCCTTGGGGTAGGGAAAGGCGGCATTCCGATTCTTCCTACATTCGGAAAACAAACAAAGGCGCAGGCTTCTGCAACGTTCGAAGAGAGTCGAACGCAACTCGAGCAGAGAATCGCGGTCGTCGAGCAGGGACTGGTGCGAACGGGTGTGCGTGTTGCAACCCTCGGCACCGAAGAGGCGATTGAGCTCTATTACAAGCTCTTTAACCCAGGGGAGCTCGAGAAACCGCTCTCTGTCGAGCAATAATATGGCATTTCTTGACTTCCTCGGCGGTAAAAAGAAGGAACAAATATCGGTAACACCGATCCTCCCACAAGAGATTTACGAGGCAGGAACTCTTGAATTTCACGACATCATTGCGCCCTCTGCACTAAAGATTACGCCGCGAGAGATGAATCTTGGTGATAAGCTAGTGCGAACCCTTTTCGTCATTTCTTACCCACGCTATCTATCAGATAGCTGGTTTGCACCCATCATCAATCTTGATCGTGTCTTTGATGTATCGATTTTCATACACCCTTCCGACACAGCAGCGGTCCTTCGTAAGTTCCAGAAAAAAGTCGCCGAAGTACAGAGCCAGATCATGACCAGAGAGCAGAAGGGACTTGTACGAGACCCGATGCTTGATACCGCGTACCGCGACCTTGAGACACTACGCGATCAGCTACAACAAGCGCAAGAAAAACTCTTCGATGTCGGTTTATACCTTTCGATATACGGCAACACACAAGAAGAGATCGACAAAGTAGAGAGTGAAATTAAAACAATGCTTGAGTCTCGTCTCGTATACGTTAAGCCAGCACTCTTTCAGCAAGAGTCCGGCTTCCGTTCAGTGCTTCCGATCGCAACTGATGAGCTTGGTGTACATAACAAATTAAATTCCTCTCCTCTCTCATCTCTTTTTCCCTTTGTCTCCTTCGACCTCACGTCAGATAAAGGGATTCTCTATGGTATCAACCGCCACAACAGCTCCCTCATTCTCTTTGATCGCTTCTCACTTGAAAACTACAACTCGGTTACCTTCGCAAAATCAGGTTCCGGTAAATCGTACGCGACCAAACTAGAAATTTTGCGTTCCCTCATGTTTGGAACTGAAGTAATCGTGATCGATCCCGAGCGCGAATACGAGTACATGTCAGACGCCGTTGGTGGGCGCTATTTTAATATCTCCCTCTCCTCCGAGCACCACATTAATCCGTTCGACCTCCCGACTCCTCGCGAGGATGAGTCGTCCTCCGACGTGCTACGGAGCAATATCGTCAATCTTGTGGGGCTCTTCCGCATCATGCTCGGCGGCCTTACGCCGGAGGAAGATTCTATTATTGATAGGGCTATTACAGAGACCTACGCGCTAAAGGACATAACCGGGGATTCAGATTTCACCAATATCGAACCCCCTCTTCTCTCGGATTTTGAGCTCGTGCTTGCTGGGATGGAAGGATCGGAGTCGCTCGTACAGCGGCTTGCAAAATACACGAAAGGAACTTGGGCTGGATTTATCAATCGTCCAACAAACGTTGATATTAATAAAAGTTTCGTTGTTTTCTCGGTGCGCGACATGGAGGACGAACTAAAGCCGGTCGCTATGTACATCGTTACCCACTTTATCTGGACAGCGGTGCGCAAGGAATTAAAGAAGCGTCTTTTTATCGTCGATGAGGCGCACTGGATGATGAAATCAGAAGACACTGCTTCGTTCCTATTCTCAGTTGCCAAGCGTGGACGTAAATATTTTCTCGGCCTTGCAACCATTACTCAAGACGTCTCCGACTTCCTCAATTCTCCCTACGGACTTCCGATGATCACCAATTCTTCGATTCAACTCCTCCTTAAGCAATCACCGACTTCGATTGATCAGGTACAGAAAACATTTAACCTTACCGACGAGGAAAAGTACCTTCTTCTCGAGTCAGATGTGGGAGAGGGGATCTTTTTTGCAGGACTCAAACACGTAGCAATTAAAATTATTGCCTCCTACACCGAAGACCAGATCATTACTTCCGACCCATCCCAAATTCTTGCGATTAAGAAAGCCCGCGCCGAGCTTGCGAATGAGGCAAACAAATAGCTATGCCTCCAAAGATAGCACTGAAGGTTGGGGGAGGAATCATTCAAAAGCTTCCGGAAGGAGGAGTGCGCCGGACGATTGAGGGAGAAGTTGAGCGGGGAAGGAGATTCCAAGCTATTCAGCGGGGCATGAATACCTTAGAAGCTCGGGGCCAAATCAAAAGAAAAAAGCGTCACCGCGTCGGCGGATTTCAGGGTGCGGCCCTCATTGGACTTGCTATGTTTTTTGACTTTATACAGCTCATCCTTACATTTCTTATTATAGGTCTCATCATTAATACTCTTCTTTCCATCGTTATTTTCCTCTTTTTCTTCGCCTGGTTTTCCTTCAACGGTGTGAGTTACTTCAGCGGACCCCACGCTGAAAGACGATTTGCCGTGATGAGCGCAACATTTTTGGCGAAACTTATCCCCGGAATTAACATGATGCCGCTATGGACTATCCGCATTATGTCGGAAATCCGCCTCGTTCACAGGGAAGACCGGCAGTATAATAAACAGCAAGCGAAAGTCGCTGCTGCGTGATGATACTTCGAGCTACATTTCATACGATTTCAATTGCTCTTCTTCTCGTAAGCTCTCTCTTTCTATTGAGTACCCCGGTAATAGCCCAAGTCGATATCCCTGACGTCCCCAGCGATTTCTCCCTTCAGTTAACTCCCGAAATACCAGGCCCAGTTTCCAGTGTCTCTGCAAAGGTTCAAAGCAATGGAGAAAATCTCGCGCGCGCCTATATGCGCTGGAGTCTTAACGGCACTGTGATTAGTGAGGGAGCTGGCGTAGTTTCAACTTCATTTGTTGTTGGACCGATTGGGAGCACTAACACACTCCGTGTTTCAGCCACACTTCAAAACGGTCGCTCTTTGAATGTATCGACAACGATACGACCAGCAGGAGTTGATCTTCTCTGGCAATCACGCGTTTATACACCTCCGTTTTATCCCGGCAAGGCGTCAGTCCCCTATGATGCGGCGATCACATTTTCCGCAATGCCATTTTTCGTAGGAGCTGATGGTTCACGATTTTCTGCTGCAAATCTCACATACACCTGGCGTATCAATGACACAGTGATTGGAGACCTCTCCGGGCGTGGAAAGCAGACGGTTACACTCCAAGGACCGAAGGTGTACCGCGGGGTCACGGTCGGGGTTGAAGTCGCGAGTAGCGACGGCAGTATTCGTGCAAATCGTTCTGTTTCTTTTAACGGAGAGCAGCCTTTTATACTCTTTTATGAAAATGATCCTCTTCTCGGTATTCGCTTCGATCACGCAATGCCACAAAATGTAAATCTCACCCGAACTGAAGCGACTATTTCCGCATTCCCATATTTCTTTTCAACCGAAGCCCGCGGCGGGGGAGCTCTTCAATACACATGGACTCTTAACGATTCTTCCGCCGCTCCTTCCCCAAAGAATTCCGCAGATCTAATCCTTCGCCAAACCGCCAAAGTGGCCGGGTTTGCCAATATAGGTCTTGCAATTCAAAATCTTTCGCAAATTTTCCAAGCAGCGAATAAAAATCTGCAAGTAAATTTCGGCCCTAAATAACCATGTCTAAAGTCATATTCTTTTCTCTCTTCATACTTGCAACCTTTGTGGGGCCATCAATTCTGCTGGCACAAAATCCTTGCGACCAGGGATACGACTGTACCGCTGCGGATAGAGCTTTCTATGACATCCCGACAAATCAACCGGGGTCAACCGCAAATTGTGGCGCACAGGGGTGCCCCCAGGATTTTGCTGGGGTACCTTCCTCTGGCACTTCGGCACAGTGTAATCAAGGGTTTTGCCCCCTTGAGCCTATTGGGAGTATCCCGTATGCGAGTGGAAATTTAGGTGACGTCTTAAACGCTATCTTCCGCCTTGGAATTGGAATCGCAGCACTTCTTGCAGTAATTACCATCACCTGGGGAGGGTTCCAATATATGACCTCTGACGCGATAGGGGATAAATCGGAGGGAAGGTCTTGGATCACTTCCGCAATCTACGGACTTCTTATCATTCTCTTTTCCTGGATTCTCCTTACCACTATTAATCCACAAATTACAAAGGGAACCCTCGGCTCTTCATCACTTCTTGGTCCTACTTCGATCAGCCCCGGAGTTCCGACAACCCAAACAAATACCGGGACTGGTACTGGCACTTCAGATGAAACTCGCATTCTAATAGATCCTCCCTCTAATTCGTACCGGTGCTTTTTCTATAATCCAAATGCTCCAGAAGGGCTTGTCTCATTTGAACGGTTCGATTCCGCAGAATCCTGTCAGAGTGCCTGTACCGCAGATACTGTATGCGGAAACGAGGTTGATCCCGCAGCATGCAAACAAAAAGCTTCGAGTGGGTATCAGTCTGGTTGTGCTAAAAAATTTAGTGATCTATACGGAGGAGTGGGTGCGAATACCGAAGGCGACGCTCAAACAGTTGCTCTCGAGCACCTTTTCTTCGGCAACACGACCGGACAATATCAGTGCAGCCTTAACACCAATGACGGAATAACACTCTATGATCTCTACCCGAGCTACAGCTCATGCTCATCTTCTTGCAGCGCAATTTCATGCCTTAAAGCAGGGGGGAGTGACAGCGCCTGCATTGGCGCAGGAGTCTGCTCTCCAATGGCAGTGACCGGGGGAATCCTTTTAGATAATCATGCGCCCGATGGTTCAGTTATTCCAATCTATCAGGGCAGCGTGAGCCTTTCTGGCTCGGGAACGGGGAGTACCCCGGATCCAGGCCGACGCGCATGTACGCTTCGAATCCCTTCGCGGATGCTCGACGGGGCTATTCAATCAAATTTCGACGTCGTGCTTAGTAGCTATCGAACGGCCCAAGCATGCGAAAGCGCATGCCGCCCAAGTTTATGCACTAGTATCGCAAACGAAAAAGGAATTGTTACGGTGAGTGAATGCAATAGCGGTTCGCTTTCATGCCAAATCTATTAATATGACCCGTCGAACGCTCTACATAACCCTCGGCTCCTTTCTTGGCATCATTCTTGTTGGAGTTCTTATCTATACATTTTTTATTCGTGGCACCACAGGAGGCTCCTCACAAAATAATGCAGAAACTCCCATCTTTGGACAAACGCCCGGTACGGTTACTGCTCCTGGAGGATCGACTGTGGGTGGGGAAGGAGAAGGAAACCTTCCTGGTGGAACACAGGGGCCTGATATTACAGGAGCTCCACCGCGCCTCCACTTAGTGGCAGGAAAACCAACTGCGGGTGCCACAGTAGCTCTTTCGACTAGCTCCAGCGAAGTGACTCGTTATGTTGAACGCGAAAGCGGTCACCTATTTGAGGTAGCAATGGACAGTACCCAAGTGAAACGCATAACCAATACAACGATTCCAAAAATTTATGGTGCGGAGTGGGTCGGTACATCCGACAACATTCTTTTGCGTCTTTTTGACGATACAAATGAGCGCATACAGACGTTTTTGGGAAAGATTTCGACGGAAGGGAGCGCGGTTAGCGGCTCTTACTTAGAGGAGGGGATTCTCAGTACTGCTATTTCTCCTAATGGGAAAAATATTTTCTATCTTCGCGCAGAAAATGGAGGAGTTGCGGGTGTGACAACAGATAGCACGCTCGTAAGCCGTGTTCGTGTCTTCACCTCTCCTCTCTCGGAATGGTTGCCGCTATGGCTTGGCGCTTCGCCAGGAGTTCTCACAAAACCCTCCGGCAACTTCCCAGGGTTTCTTTACAGGATTAATGCCCAAACCGCGGGTCTAGAGCGTGTTCTTGGAGATATTAATGGCCTCACCGCTCTCTCGAGCCCTGACGGAAAACGCGTTTTATACTCGCAAACACTCGGTTCATCTATCTACCTCAATTCGCTTCTGATTGGGAGTGGAAAAACGACCAGCATTGCCGTTTCTACACTGCCGGAAAAATGTGTGTGGAGTGTCCTACGCCCGGCAATAGTTATCTGCGCGATTCCTTTTGCGGTGTCGGGGGATACCAACGGTGTATATCCAGATCTGTGGTACCAAGGTCGCGCTTCGTTCTCAGACAATCTCTGGCAAATTAATACCGACACGGGCGCAGCGAGCATTCTGTTTCGTTTTTCATTTGAGACGAAGAATACGTATGACGCTACTTCACTTCACCTCTCACCCAAGGAAGACCACCTTATCTTTACCAACAAAAAAGATCTCACACTCTGGAGCGTGAGACTGGGGGCTGCTTCAACAGCTCCTTCTCGCTAGAGCGAGGTTTCGCTAGATCCGCCTTTGTATTTGATGATGACACGGCGAAATTTCCCTTCGCCCTGCGACTCCGTTCCTACTTCTTTGTGTCCGGCAAATGTCGCATGAATGATCATGCGCTCGTATGCACTCATGGGGCTCATTTCGACATCATGCTTGAAAAGTCGCGCTCGTTCCGCGAGCATGAGCGCTTTTTGTCGCAATTCCTCTATTTTTTTCGTTTGATAGTGGTTAACGTCGATGAGAAACTGCTCCATCCCCTCACCGGTTGCTTGTTCAACCATCTTTCGGAGTAGATAGTTGAGCGCCTGAAGACTCTCCCCGCGGTTTCCGATAAGGACCGCAGAATCCGCTGTCTTTACAAGAAAAATGGGGTGGGCGGGATGATCAATTTCTTCAATTGTATCGATCTGCACTCGAAGTTTCTCTAGGAGTTCATTTAGGAGTTTACGCACGAGAATGCGATCGAGGGGGGTGCGTGCTTCTTTTCCGCCCGAGGCGGATCCGCCTTCGGCGGATTTTATTGCGTCTTGATCATTCATGGCGTTTTCTGCGTTTTAGCGATGACATGCCTCATTCTCCAGCGCACATATAACTCTTGGCCGATGGCAAAGATATTACTTGCGACCCAATAAAGTGCAACTGCAGCGTAGAAACGGTAGGCAATGTAGCCGATAAGAAGCGGAAAGAAATACTTCATCTGTAGTTGCATCATGTGAGCGAACGTTTTCTCCGCTCCTTTCACATACGGGCCTGAAGAGAAACTGATTGTTGCCTGGATGTACTGGGTAACGCCAGCAAGGATCGCGAGAATGAGATTGTGCTCACCGAGATCAACAAGCCCGAGGAATAGAGTATTTACAGTGCTTGGGACGCTAACAAAAAAGTAGAGAAGGTCGGTGTGGATCGAAGGAAGCCCCCCGTCTATAAAAACGAAGTAGAGCGCGAAGATGACTGGGAGTTGTATCAGGATAAGAAAGAAGCTCGAAAACGGATTCACCTTTTCTTGACGGTAGAGCTCCATCGTTTTCACCGCCTGCTCTTGCCGGTCCTTATACTTTTCTTTTATTTGTGCAATTTTACCCTCAAGAGAACGCATAAGGATCTGGGTGCGAGAAGCCTTAAGGGAGAGGGGAAAGAGGATGAATTTAACAATGATGGTGAGCCCGATGATGGCGAGCCCCGCATCGCCGCCTGGAATGATCCCTATAAGAAAAACAAGCCCGTTGTAGAGCGGGTCGTAGAAGAGCGTATGGAAGAGTGCAGACATTGTCACATTCTAGCCGCTTTTGCCGAACCCTTCAATGAACGAGCCTCGCTTGCCGCAGGAGTGTCAGAAGTGCCGCTTCACGTTCGCTCCGCGATGCTTTGAGCGCTTCCTTCTTCATAAAAAGAGCACCATGCACTCCTCGAGCGAAATGAGGTACATGAAGTCGAAGTTGCCCGTAGAGGCTGCGACGAAGTCGATTGCGCTCGGTCGCTTTCTTAGAAATTGCCGAGGAAACCACCACCGACAAAGCGGCCGGGGTGTTGCCGCTACCCTCGAAGACCCGAAGAGAGAAAAAAGGCCCATGGTAGGCCCTTCCACTCTTCAGCTTCGAAAATGAGGTCCTCGTCAGTCTGTGCTTGCGAGGGAGCATTACACAGAGAGACTTCGACGACCCTTGCGGCGTCGACGAGAGAGCACGTTTACTCCCGTGTGGGAGCGCTTACGCGCGAGAAATCCGTGCGTTCGTGCGCGCTTCCTCTTCTTTGGTTGATAGGTTCGCTTCGGCATAATTATTCTTCACAGGTTATACACATGTTAGTACCACATTGGCGGTTTTACCGCAAGTTTGACGGTGACGCGACGCTGCTATACTAGTCTAACTTATGGAGAGCGTTGATACCCAAGGAGGCGTGGTCGTAACGGAAATCGATACGAAAGAGTTATGGCAAAACGTTCTTGTGGAAATTGAACTCTCGATCTCAAAACCGAATTTCACAACCTGGTTTAAAGATACATCTATTGCACGTATCGAGGATGGAGTCATTTTCCTCTCGGTCCCTAATCAATTTGTACGCGATTGGCTCTCTAAGAAGTACCACAAGTTCATCCTGAAGGCGCTCCGTGGCGCTTCTTCCCACATTCGGGGGCTAGAATACAGTATTTCTCGTGCGGGAAGTCGCCGAAGCGAGGGGGAGGACGCTCCTCGACCAATTGTTTCAATGACGGGAGAATTGCCTCTCTCCGAGTACTACATCAGCAAGAACGACAATTTAAACCCCCGCTACACATTTGAGAGTTTTGTGGTTGGTCCTTTTAATGAGCTCGCCTTTGCTGCAGCACAAGCGGTGGTAAAGAAGCCCGGCATCGCCTACAACCCTCTCTTTATTTACGGAGCGACGGGGCGAGGGAAGACCCATCTCATTCAGGCGGTTGGAAACCAAATCAAAAAAGGAAACCCTACCAAGAAGATCTACTACGTTACTTCAGAGCGATTCGTGATGGACTACCTCGCCGCGGTGCAGAGCACCAATTTTAATGCGTTTAAAGATAAGTACCGCCAATACGACGTCCTCATTATGGACGATGTGCAGTTCATCTCTCAAAAAGAACGATCGATGGATGAGCTTTTCCATACCTTTAACGTCCTCCACGATAACAACAAACAAATCGTCTTCTCCTCTGATAAGCACCCGAGCCAGCTGCAGCACATGGATGATCGTCTTAAGTCGCGCTTCTCCGGCGGCATGATCGTCGACATCCCCGAGCCTGATTTTGAATCCCGCATGGCGATCCTTAAAACGAAGGCTCTCCAGCACGGTTTTCTTCTCGGAGATGACCTTATTGAGTACCTTGCGGGCACTATAGTAACGAATATTCGTGAACTTGAAGGAACCCTAAACGCAGTGGTATGCCAGTCCCAACTTAAAGGCCGCGCCCTTAACCTCGCGGAGGTGAAGAATCTCATCAAATTAGCTTCGCGCCCGAAGAAACTGGTTTCTACTAAGGAAATTATTAAGAAAATTGCAGACTTCTACGATATCGAGGAGGAATCAATTTATGAGAAGACGCGTCGCAAGGAAGTCGTTCGTCCTCGCCAAGTCATCATGTATATCCTACGAGAAGATTTTCATGTTTCATTTCCTACCATCGGCTCTCGCCTTGGTGGGCGCGACCACACTACAGTGATCCACTCATGCGAGAAAGTGAAAAATGATCTAAAAATTGACGCGACACTTCAGCAGGAAATTGATCAGATCCGCGGAATGCTGAAGTGAGTGTGGAAAGGGTGTGGAAATTCGGGTGGAGAGAGGGTGGAGAACGGCTGATAAAAAAGTGCACAAGTCGTTAGGAAAAGAAAACGGAAGTGGCACATGAAATGTAGATGAAGATATCCCCTGTAAGAAAAAGGGGGAAGCGTCGGGAAAGTGAGTAGATGCGAGCTAGAAATATTTTCCACAGTATCCCCAGAGTAAATAGAAGTAGATTTAATATCTTTTTAAAAATAAATCCATTCCATGAAGGTTGAGATACACAGCGAAGAACTTCTCCATGCGCTCTCTCTCGCAGAGCGTGGAACTGGACGCAACCCGACTCTGCCAGTACTTTCTTGTATTTTGGTAGTCGCAGGAAAGAATAGTTTGATCATCCGCTCTACCAATTTAGAGCTTGGAGTTGAAGTAGAGATCCCCGCGAAGATAAACTCCGAAGGAGTTGTCGCAATCCCCGCTTCGGTGCTCTCCCAACTCATTACCACGACCCCTGAAGGCACAGTAGTGAAGCTAACAGGGGTAGAGGGGAACCTTCTTGTAGAAACTAAACTAGGGAAAACAACGATTAAAGGTCAGCCCTCGGCTGATTTCCCTCACCTCCCGCACGTTTCAGGAGGGAAGACCCTCTCCATCAAGCCCGACGTCATTTCTAAAGGGATCCGAAGTGTCGCCTACAGTGCATCCACCTCTTCCGTAAAACCAGAGCTCGGAAGTGTATATCTCTACCAGCACAATGGAAACTTGGTATTTGCTGCTACAGACTCATTCCGTCTAGCAGAGAAGATTGTGCCAGAGAAAAAGGGCGGGGAATTCGATCCTCTTATTATCCCAATACGAAATGCACTCGAAATCGCTAAAATTTTAGAAGAGGCTCCTACGGAAGTTGAGGTCGCATTTTCAAAGAATCAGATCTCTTTCTCGTATAAGAGGGTCTATCTCACCTCCCGCCTCATTGACGGCACCTTCCCAGACTATCGCCAGATCATCCCCAAAGAGGGAGTAACCGAAGCGATACTACTTAAGGCGGATTTCAGCTCCCTTTTAAAGCGCGCCATGGTTTTTTCTGACAAATTTAACCAAGTTTCCTTCTCTCTTAAACCAAGTAAAAAAGTGTTCGCGGTACGCTCACGCAACGCTGACGTAGGAGAGATGGATGAGGCCATTCCCGCCACGCTTTCAGGTGAAAATCTCGATATCAATTTCAACCACCGCTATCTCGTTGATTGTCTTCAGTCCATCGGAGCCGACAGCATCTCTCTTTCGTTCGGGGGTCCCGGTAAGCCACTCGTTATCCGCGGCGTGGGAGATCAGGCATTTCTCTATCTAGTGATGCCGATGAATCGCTAAGAGGTTCCATGCGGCGCCTCAACTCTTTCCTCGATCGTTTTAAAAACCTCACGCCGCCGGAAGGGGCAGTAAAAGACGCGGTATGTTATGCGGTGAAAGAAGTTACCGGCATCACCCTCCTTACTGAAGAAGTGACCGTCACAAAAGAGCGTGTTCATTTACGCATTGATTCAGTGCGACGAAGCGAAATCATGCTCTCCCGCGCCGCGATACTTCGCAAGGTAAGCGAATTTCTTCCGGGGAAAAGAGTGGTACGCGAAATTCTCTAGAGCGCGGTGGTTACTGGAACGGCGTTCGGGAGATTTTGTGGAATCCCCGAGGTGCCAAGGTAGCGTTGCACCGCATACTCCCAATGATCGAATTGCGAATCTTGCTGCGGATTAGCAGGCTGAGGGCCTCGCGGGTCATTTTTATCAAGCCAGTAGAGAATCGAGTGTACATTCTGGACCACTCGCTCTTCGCGACGGTCTGTTGGCGTTGCTTCTGTGGCAGGGGCGCCTGTTAGTTTATCAACAATCACTGACTGCCCACCCTGCCATACACCACGAAGCACCGGTTTAAGGGTGAAGGGATCGTTATAGATACCCTCGGGGAAGGGTTGCTCAGGAGTGGCCTTGAGAGCCTCTTGCATAAAGGCATTCCACATAGGGGCGACAATAAAACCCGCCACCTTTTTTTCCATTGGCGTGTTGTCGTTATTCCCAGCCCATGCGCCAACGACGATAGAGGGTGTGTATCCGAGGATCCAGGCATCACGGTAGTCGTTGGTAGTACCTGTTTTAACCGCCACGGAACGTCCAGGGAAATAAAGGGCAGAGTTAGTGCCGTATGAAGGTGCACGCGCCACATTGTCCGAGAGCATATCGGAGATGGTATTGGCGACTCCGGAATCAAGTACCTGGGAAGGGCGCGGCTCGTACTCCTCAAGCACATTTCCATGATTGTCCTCAACGCGAAGAATGCTGGCTGGGGTGTTGCGAATACCTTGATTAGCGAAGACGCTGTACGCGCTTGTCATATCAAGAAGCGTCACCTCACCTCCGCCGAGTACCAGCGTAAGGCCATAGCGGCCGATGTTGGTGAGAGTCGAAATCCCCATATTTTTTGCCGTAGCAAGAGAATCGTTCAGTCCAGCGAGATAGAAGACCTGCACCGAGGGGACGTTTAGAGACTGGGCTAGCGCGCTCCTAAAGGTTACCGGCCCTCGGAAAATATTGTCGTAGTTTTGCGGGGAGTAACATTTGTCCCCGTCGCTTGTGAAATTATCCCGAGCACAGGTGGTTGAGAACTGGATTGGCACATCGAACACCACGGTTTCCGGCGTATATCCCTTTGCGAGGGCCGCCGCGTACACAAAAGGCTTGAACGAAGAACCTGGCTGTCGCTTCGCGAGCGTTATGTTGACCGCGCCATCGATATCATCGTCAAAATAATTACGCGATCCGACCATAACTAAAATTTGCCCGGTTTTCGGGTCGATCGCAGTCATCCCCGCGTTCTCCGCGTTGAAGTTCTTCTCGTTCTCTCTGGCGTACTCCGCAACGATTGCCTCCGCCTTTGCTTGGAGGGAGTAATCCAGTGTGGTGGTCACACGAAGTCCACGCTCCGCGATCGCCTCCTCACCATACTTTTGAACAAGATACTCGCGAACATAAAAAACAAAGTGAGCCGCCTTGATGCTGCGGTCTTGCACAGGCACGAATGTCACTTGCTCTGCCTTTGCCGCGGCCAGCTCCTCTTCTGTAATGAATCCATTTTCTAGCATCTTAGCGAGCACGAGGTTTTTTCGAGCATCCAGTGCGTCGCGATGGCTGCCATACGGAGAATAGTAGGTTGGGGCTTGTGGGAGCGCGGCAAGGTAGGCTGCCTCTGCGAGCGTTACATCGGAAGCGGTTTTTCCAAAAAAGGCGTTGCTTGCTTCCTCGATGCCGTAGAGGTTTCCTCCATATGGTGCCTCATTGAGGTAAATCTCAAGGATTTTTTCTTTAGGAACCGTTCGTTCCAATTTAATTGCGAGCACCCATTCTTTCAGTTTGCGGGAGAGAAGCTGCTCTTGCGTGAGGACGGAATTTTTAACAACCTGCTGCGTGATAGTCGAACCTCCCTGGCGGTAGCCGTCTGAGAGATGAAGGGCTATCAGAATATCCGCAAGGACCGCACGGATGATTGATTGGATCCGAATACCCCCGTGCTCATAAAATTCTGCATCCTCAATGGCGACCGTTGCATTTTTGACGTTGCGTGAAATCGAATCAAACGAAACGTTCGTGCGCTGCTTATTCTCATGGAGATCAAAAAGAAGTACTTTCCCGGTCCGGTCGTAAATTTTTGTAGATTGAGCGACCCTCCTCTCCTCAAAAGACTTAAGATCAGGGAGGGGTAATGTTGCCGCCCAGATAACAATTACACCCCCGAGGAAGAAGCACAGGGAAAGGGCGAGAAGGATGATGCTGCGGCGGTGGCGTCTCACAATTTGGCCATTTTAGCACGCCCCCTACCTCTTCGAAACGGCGTACTTCATGCTAAAGTGGTCCCATGTTATGGCGTAACAAGGCCTCAGTCATTACCGATTCGGCCAAAGTGGAGGAGCTTCTCACTCGCGGGGTCTCCGAAGCCATCGTAAAAGAAGACTTGCGCAAGGAGCTTCTCTCGGGGAGGAGGCTTCGGGTCAAGCTTGGCATCGATCCAACGAGCCCTAATCTTCATCTTGGTCGCGCAGTTTCGCTTTTGAAGCTGCAGGATTTTCAGGAGTTGGGGCATCAGATTGTCCTTATCGTTGGCGATTTCACCGCAGTTATCGGAGATACCTCCGATAAAGATGCTGAACGCCCTATGCTTTCGCGCGAGGCGATCGAAGCAAATAAAAAAACGTATTTCACGCAGGCAGGAAAATTGATTGATATTAAACGCGCCGAGCTCCGTCGTAATTCGGAGTGGCTTGAAAAACTCACCTATAGAGAGATCGGAGAACACGCGGATCTTTTTTCTGTCTCTGATTTCATCGCGCGTGAAAATATAGCAAAACGTCTCGAGGAGGGGAAGCGCGTGGGGCTCCGGGAAGTGCTCTACCCTCTTATGCAGGGATATGATTCGGTGGCGATCGAGGCCGATGTGGAGCTTGGTGGAATGGATCAGAAGTTCAATCTACTTGCAGGGAGAGTGTTGCAGCAAAAGTTCAAGCAGCGTCCACAAAATATAGTGATGAACCCTCTCATCGATGGACTCGATGGACGTAAAATGAGTTCTTCGTGGGGAAACACCATTAATCTCACCGACCTCCCCGGCGATATGTACGGCAAAGTGATGAGCATGCGCGACGAAGTGCTAGGAACTTACTTTATCCATGCAACACGCATTCCTTATGATGAGGCTCTACGTATGGAGCGGGAACTGAAGGAAGGAACTATTCATCCAAAAGATGCCAAAATGCGCCTCGCTCGAGAGATCGTGACTCTCTACCATGGAAAAGATGCTGCAAAGGATGCTGAGAAAAATTTCATTGAGACCTTCCAGGAAGGAGGAATTCCGACCGATATCCCCGAGGTTACTATTGCAAAAGGGACTTCTTTAAAAGAAGTAGTTTTTGAATCAGGAGTTGTGGTTTCAAAATCAGAAATTGGTCGCTTAGTTGTGCAAGGGGCCATTTCCTCAATGGTGACCAAGCAGATATTTACTGACGACGAAACAAAAATTGTGAATGACGATACTCTTAAAATCGGCAAACGCCGCTTTCTAAAAATCACCGTTAGGTAAACAAAACATCCTCCGCGTACGCGGAGGATGTTTTGTTATAGTGTCTCCTCGGTGGTTTCGTCTTCGAGCTCATCGTCTCCTTCCGCGGTTTCTTCACTAAGTTCGTCTTCTTTTGGATCAACGTCGTCGCCCATAGCAACACTGAAGTTAGATTACTAATGCTGCGATGACCTCTATTGTTAACAGAAATGGAATGAGCAGCAAGCGGAATCTATTTTTCTTGTGGATAACCCTGTAATAGGTTTTGGTGATGCCGCCAAGGGCGGCTGGCCAAAGCCATTCGTCCAAATTCACTACGGGGATAATCTAGTTTCTCCCTCGATGGGCTAGATGGGTGATCCCGACCGCCATGGCGTCGTACTCGTCATCTTTAAGCCCCTTCTTTTGTATCCGTAAAAGCTTTTGAGCCATAAACGCCACCTGTCGCTTGTCGCTTCTTCCATCACCTGTGACCGCAACCTTCACCTGTCCCGGAGTGTATTCATGCACTTCTAGATTAAGCTCCGCACCGAGTCCCATAAGAGCCCCGCGTATTTCAGCGACCATCATTGCGGTTTTCTGATTTTTGTTAAAAAAGAGCCGCTCCAGCGCCATTTCCGTTGGGGTGTGCATCTCTATCACGGCGCGCACTTCACCCATTACCTGTGCTAGTCGTTCCGAGAACGTCTTTTCTTTCGTGGTAGTGATGCAAGCGGAGTAGAGAAGCTCTTCTCCCTTCGCCCCGCGCTGAAGTATTGCGACTCCGCAGCGATCGTATCCGGGGTCGATCGCTATTACCCGCATATTATTCGGCGTTAGTGTAGACCTCCTGTATATCGTCGAGGTCTTCGAGTGCGTCGATAAGTGTTTCAAGTTTTTCTCCATCTTCTTCAGAAATAGGAACGAGGGTGGTCGGTTTCCACTCCCTACCTTCGCGTGCGAAGGCCCACGAAGCACTTCCTTGTCCCGCAAGCGCGTAGCCATTTTTTCCAAGAACGAGTTTAACCTCCTGTGAGGTGCGATTATTGTTTTCGGTAAGTCCTTCCATGATGATGGCCACACCGCCGGGACCATAGGCCTCAAAAGTTACTTCACTCATCGCCGCTCCAGTGTCGGTCTTTCCTTTCTGGATCGCTCGCTCAATATTGTCCCCGGGCATATTCGAAGCGCGCGCCTTCTCGATCGCAACACGAAGACCTGGCGCGTTAATATCACCCTTAGCTTTTTTTGCTTCTACCGTCACAAAACGCACGAGTTTTCCAAAGATTTTACTTTTCTTCGCGTCGGTCGCCGCTTTTTTGTGTTTAATTTTTGACCACTTACTGTGTCCTGACATAGATAGGAGTATACGTAAATTCAGTTTCTCTTCAACTCCAGAGATTCCCTATAGTAGTTTTTCTTGTCCCATGTTGCCGGACTTCCCGCCATGCTTCTCGACATGGGCGCCGCCTTTTGCAGTTGTTTTTCTCCCTCGCGGTGTGCGTTCGAGAAGTCCGCGCTGAATAAGGTAGGGTTCGTACACCTCTTCGATCGTTGCTTCTTCTTCGCTCGTTGCGGCAGCAAGGGTGGAGAGCCCGATCGGGCCTCCGCTAAATTTCTCAAGTAGTGTTTTGAGAATGTGACGATCCGAGGGGGTGAGACCGAGCTCATCAATGCCAAGAAGAGTCAGAGCTTCCTCGACCAACTCCGGCGTGAGATCGCGCTTATGCACCTGGGCGAAGTCGCGGGCGCGCTTAAGGAGGAAGTTCGCAGTGCGTGGTGTGGCACGACTTCGAGACGCGATCGCCTCGAGTGCGGCAGAGGTTGGTTTGATGCTTAAAATTTTTGCCGAGCGTGCCAAAATGTCACGGATTTCTTCCTCAGTGTAAAACTCAAGACGAAACGTTCCACCCGAGAAACGACTTCGAAGTGGCGCGGATAGCGATGCGATGCGGGTGGTTGCGGCAACGAGGGTAAAGGGCGGAAGTTCCAACTGAATCGTGCGAGCAGAAGGACCTTTGCCGATAATGATATCAAGCACCCCGCTCTCCATGGCCGGGTACAGAACCTCCTCGATCGATTTGGAAAGCCGATGAACCTCATCGATAAAAAGTACATCCCCTGGCGTTAGGTTAGAAAGTATCGCAGCGAGGTCACCCACCTTCTCGATAGCTGGCCCCGAGGTCCCCTTGATTCCCACCCCTAGTTCTTTGGCGATGAGGTGGGCGAGTGTTGTTTTACCTAAGCCCGGCGGTCCATAAAAAAGAAGGTGCTCGGGTGGGTGATTGCGCTCTTTCGCAGCAGTAAGAAGAATACGGAGGTTCTCTTTTACTCCTTGCTGGCCGATATACTCGGCAAAATGCGTCGGCCGTAGTGTCTGGTCGAGGTATTTCTCGTCCCCCGCTTCGGGGTTTGAATTCTTGGGGTCTCTTGACATTTTGATACTGTTGTGCTAAGATATATCTGCGAATGTATTTTTGATACTTTTGCCGAACTTCTTTTCAAACTTCTGGCTGGCTAACCCGGCGACCTCGGTCGCGGAGGGTTGAGATCACAGCCCCCTAAACAATAGGCTTCGCGGCTTTCTGGTGCCAATCGAGGACGCCTCGGTGCCCTTTAATGGTGTCTCACGGAGACCATCCTTAGATCGGTTTCCAACATCTCCACTTCGGTAGAGATGGTATTGCTTAGGGGGTTCTGCTCTCAACGTACCCTTCCTACTCTCGAATTTCAATGACCCGCTCAAGCTCCGAGAGCGTGGTTACTCCCGCGAGCACCTTCAGCACCCCGTCTTCTTTCATCGAAAGGAGGCCTTGGCGGCGCGCCTCGATCACAATTTCCCGCTCGCTAGCGGACTCGGCCACAGTATCTTCGATTCCTTTATCCATGAGTATCGCCTCGAAGATTCCGATGCGCCCCTTGTAGCCAGTGTTGTTGCATTTTTCGCAGCCGACCGCCTCATAGGCGGTGGTTTTATTTTCCGGTAACAATTTTTGATCCACCACACCTTTTAATACTTCCTCGATGAGTTTTTGGTCCGCCTCGGAGAGGGTTGTTTCCTTACGGCATTCGCACAAACGCCGTACCAGACGCTGTGCCATCACCACATTGATTGCGGAGCCGATAATTTTCGGATTGATACCAAGATCAATGAGGCGCGGAAACGCACCAGCGGCATCATTAGTGTGAAGCGTTGAGAAAACCAAGTGACCGGTAAGCGAAGAATTGATCGCCACTTCAGCGACTTCCTCATCGCGGATTTCCCCGACCATAATAATGTCCGGGTCTTGGCGCAGCACAGAGCGTAGCCCCTGCGCGAATGTGTAGGATTTTGGCTCCACCTGGGTTTGGACGATGCCGGGAAGGTGGTATTCGATAGGATCCTCAATCGTAACGATCTTGATATCTGGCGTATGGATTTTTTTCATAAATGCGTAGAGGGTTGTGGTCTTACCGCTACCCGTTGGCCCCGTGTTTAAAACCATGCCGTTAGGTTTTCTGATCTCCTTTTCCAGAATTTTTCGCAGTTTCTCCTCAATACCAAGTTCCTCCATAGGAACACCTATGGTATTAGGATCAAGTAGGCGCAGCACGATTGATTCCCCGTACGCGCCAGGAAGAATAGAGGTGCGGATTTCAATGTCACTTCCTTCGATCTTGACGCTAAATCGTCCATCCTGCGCGGCATCTTTGATATTAAGTTTGAGACCCGAAAGTAGTTTGATGCGTGAGAGCAAGAGCTGGTACGTTTCGCGATCAAAGGTAAGAACGTCGGTGAGTACGCCGTCGAGACGATAGCGTAGCCGCACGTACGCTTCTTCCGGTTCTATATGAATATCAGAAGCATCAGTTGAGAGGCCTCCCGCGAGAACGGTTTCTAGAATACGAGATATACGAAAAATCTTTTTTTGTTTAAGAAGATCCTCGATAACCGCTTTAGCGTCCGGAAGACTCTTGATAGCATTCAAGAGTTTATGAATCTCTTCGCTTGAGATATCAAGGATGCCCGCTTTAGTTTCGGTCGCAAATGAGAGATCTTTGTAACGCTCGTACGCACGCTCTAACGAGCCCATCGAAACCATGTAGAGCTCTACCGCAAAACCACGTTTCTCGAGCTCAACAACGATGTCTTTTGCTTTTTGATTCTCGGGACTTTTCACCGCAACGGAGAGTTTTTTTCCTACCATGCCGAAAGCGGCAATATTACTCTCCCGGGCATCTCCTTCTTTAATAAGGCGCAGCGCATCGGTGTTAATCGACATACGGGTGAGGTCCGCGTAACCAACGTTGTATTTTTTCGAAAGAAGTAGTGCCAGATCCTCTTCCTCTTGCCGGCGTAACTCTTCTATTTTGCGGATCTCTTTGTCCTCATTAAAAACTGCCATTGTAGTGGTATCGTAACGTGCTTTTATGGAGCCACCAAACCGTTGCCGCGAATTGACTTTTGCTAAAATCATGATTTACTACTTTCGAAACAGAGAACATTTGGACAAAAAACGACGGAGGAGCTCATGAGCCGGAAAACGGCGCTTGAGGGGATCATCGCCCTCGCTGAAGTTCCCGCGGGAAAAACGAGGGAAACTTTTTCGCAAGGACTCGCCCGCCTCTCTCGGAGAGCCCTCCACCGGTATCTTGCGAAGCTGCTGAATCAGCGCGAAAAAGAAGAGAAGCGAAAAGAGAAGGAGGTCGCAGAGCTCCGCGCGAAACTTTTCAAGGCGCAAAACCAGGAGCATCTTACCGGCGCAACGCTTGCACTCCTTAAGAAGGATCGCTCGAGGGTGCGGCGCAGCCGAGAGTGGCACGACATCCATGCGTCAGGCATTGACCTGGAGGAGGACTGACATGCGAGTGCTTTATCCGTTTTTGATCGCGACGCTTACGCTTAGCCTTGGGGCCTGCGCGGGAATCCCGCACGCTGTGGGACGTATCGACGCGACTGTCGACCGGGCGTTAGGGAGCACACTGGTTCATAGCAGCACTTCCTACAGTCGCTCGGTTACAAGGGAAGGGCAGAGTTACTACGGGGATTCCCTCCGGCGACAAACCTGCACGGAGTCGGAGTATTACAACCGCAATCGTAGCCGTTCCTTCGACAGTCTCCTTGGGGACATGAGCTTCGATACGTCGCATAATCGTGGGAATGACTATTCCTGCACAGAGCAGGAAGTCCATCCGAGAATCACCAGACCTCTTTTTTGAAGGCGCGCCCACACGGTGCGCCCTTTTCTTTTTGTAAGCGCTATACTAATGGCCATGAAGCGCTCCACATCCCTAAAAGAGACTGACCACATTGCGCGCAACCTTCTTCAAGCGCTTTTTCCAAAAGAAGATGCCGCGACGGTAGTGGCCCTCAAAGGGGACCTCGGATCAGGCAAAACTACGTTTGTGCAAATGGTCGCCAATGCGTACGGCGTGAAGGAGCAGGTCACCAGCCCCACCTTTGTTATAGAAAAAATATATAAACTCGAAGGTCGCCCTTTTGATCGACTCATTCATATTGATGCGTATCGTCTTGAGAGTGCACACGAACTTGAAGTACTCGGGTGGAATGAAATTGTTTCTGATCCAAAAAATCTTATTCTCATCGAGTGGCCCGAGCGTGTTCCCGGGGCGCTTCCCGAGGATGGGACGACGGTAGCGTTTACTTTTATTGATGAAGTGACGCGCGATATAGATATCTCCTATGGCGACACAAAGTAAAAAAGAAAATAAAAAACGCGTGGTGCTCCTTGATTCTCACGCGATCATTCACCGGGCTTTTCACGCTCTCCCAGATTTTTCAACCGTCAAAGGAGAGCCAACTGGGGCCCTGTATGGGCTTGCGGCATTCCTTATGCGTGCGGTGTCAGAGCTAAAGCCGGACTATATCATCGCCGCGTATGACCTTCCGGGCCCAACGTATCGCCACGAGGCGTATAAAGACTATAAAGGGAAACGCCCCACACTGGATCCTGCGCTTGCGGCCCAGCTCTCCCGCTCCCGAGAAATTTTTGAGGCGTTCGGTATTCCTATTTTTGAGAAAGAGGGATTTGAAGCAGATGATGTGCTTGGTACTCTCTCGGAAAAGCTAAAAAAGGACAAAAAACTCGATATCGTGATCGCTTCCGGCGACATGGATACGCTCCAGCTTGTCGATGATGAGCGGGTGCGCGTCTTTACACTGCGCAAGGGTATCCAAGACACCATTTTTTACGATGAGGCAGCGGTACTCGCTCGCTTTGGTTTTCCCCCGAAGCTTCTCCCCGACTACAAGGGACTTCGCGGGGACCCCTCGGACAATATTGTTGGAGTCCCTGGCATCGGGGAGAAGACAGCAACGACGCTCATTAAAGAATTCGGCACTGTTGAGGAAATATACAAAGCTCTCAAAAAAGGGAGCGACGCGTTTAAAAAAGCAGGCATTACGGAGCGAATCCAACAAATTTTAAAAGAACATGAAGAAGAGGCGCTCTTTAGCAAGATGCTTGCAACAATACGACGTGACGCCCCTATCGACTTTACGCTTTCTGGGAAAACCTTTGGTGAGGCGATAGATCTCGACCGTGTGACGAAGCTTTTTAGTGAATTAGAGTTTAGAAGCCTCATTGCAAGAGCTAAGTCACTTTTTGGTGCAAAAACTCTCGACATGCTAGCGGGATCTTTGGAGGAGGAGAGAGAAGAGCCGGCTGAAGAGGTCGATTCGCTTGAATTTAAAAAGGCGGCTGTTGCGCTTTGGATTTTACGATCCGATATAACGAACCCACAGCTCGATGATATTTTGCATTACGGCAAGACTAAAAAATTTATCGAAGCAAGGGAAGTAATTTTTGCTGACCTTAAAAAGGCAAAACTCGAAAAAGTGTATAAAGAAATAGAAGAGCCCCTAATCCCTATACTCGAACGCATGCAAAGGGAAGGAATCCTTATTGATATTCCGTACCTCGCCAAGCTTTCCAAAGACTACCATCGCGAGCTCGACAAGCTCGCGACGAAAATCTACAAAATGGCGGGGGAGGAGTTTAATATCAGTTCGCCGCGACAGTTGGGAGTAATTCTCTTCGATAAAATGGGGCTTTCTCTAAAAAACCACAAAAAAACGGGAGGAGGTCAAAAATCAACCAAGGAGTCGGAGTTGGAAAAACTGAAAGATGAACATCCGATCATCGCCGAAATTCTATCCTACCGAGAACTCTCCAAGCTTCTCGGTACGTATATCGACAGTATCCCCACCCTTGTCGACAAAGAAAATCGGCTCCACGCCACATTTCTTCAGGCGGGCTCGACCACCGGGCGTATGGCTTCACAAAATCCTGGTATCCAAAATATTCCAATTAGAACCGATTTGGGGCGCGCTATCCGCAATGCCTTTATCGCAAAGCCGGGGAGCGTCCTTCTAACATTTGATTACTCTCAAATAGAGCTTCGTATCGCGGCGTGGCTTTCTGGAGACGAAAAACTGACGAATATTTTTACGTCAGGCAAAGATGTTCACTCCGCGGTGGCAGCAGAGGTGTTTAGTGTACCGGAGAAGGAGGTAGACAAAGAAATGCGCAGGCGTGCCAAGGTGATTAACTTCGGCATTCTCTACGGTATGGGAGTAAATGCGCTCCGTGCGAATCTCGGGACGGACCGAGCAGAGGCACAAAAATTTCTCAACGAATATTTTAAAAATTTCAGTACCCTTGCAGAGTATCTTGACCGGGTGAAGGCTGATGCGGAGCGAAAAGGGTATACGGAAACCTACTTCGGTCGCCGTAGGTATTTTGAGGGACTTAAATCCTCACTCCCTTTTATTCGCGCAGCAGCAGAGCGCATGGCGATAAATGCTCCGATCCAAGGAACCGAGGCCGATATAGTAAAGCTCGCCATGATCAAGGGAGAGAAGAAGCTCGAGGAACTCGGTGAGCAAAACAGCGTGCACCTGCTTTTGCAGGTGCACGATGAATTGGTGTATGAGGTAGAGGAAAAGAAGGCGAAAAAGGTAGCAATCGCAATCAAAGAGGTAATGGAAAGTGTTGTATCTCCCAAAGAAGCAAATGGAATTATTTTTGAAGCGGTGCCGCATGCCGGCCGCTCTTGGGGGGAACTCGAGAAAATGAAACTCTGATGCTCCACGCAATTATTGGAAATGATCGTGCGAAAGCGCTCGAAAAACTCGATTCTCTCATCGAGAGCTTTTCCAAAAAATGTAATGACCCGGCAGTGGTGCGTATCGGGGAGGAGCAGTTGGAAGGAGGAGTACTCGAGGAATATGCTGGAGCGCAGGGGCTTTTCAACGACACGCTAGTGGTGGTATTGGACGAACTTCTCGAAGCACAGGAGGGGATCGTGGCCGAAAAACTTCCAGATTTTAAGGAGTCACAGAATATTTTTATTGCGCTTCAGTCAAAACCAAAAGCCGATCTGCGCAAAAAAATAGAAAAACACGCCGAAAAAGTTGAGATCGTAGAGCTACCAAAAGGGAAGCGTGACACGTTTGATATTTTTGCGCTTACCGATGCGCTGGGTAGGCGCGATCGCAAGGGGACGTGGGTGTTGTATCAAAAGGCGCGTGCCACAGGGGCGGAAGAGGAGCAGCTCCACGGCATGCTTTTCTGGATCGTAAAGGGCATGCTTCTTGCTAGCCGAACGAAAAGCGCTAAGGAAGCAGGCCTTTCCCCGTTTGTGTATTCGAAGGCAAATTCTTTTGCCAAAAACTACACCCCCGATGAGCTTGAAAAACTTTCTCGAAAACTCGTCACCCTTTATCACGACTCTCGCCGCGGGGTTGAAGAGCTCCCCGTCGCTCTTGAGCGACTCATTCTCTCGTTATGAATCAAGGAAGTAACTCTTACTATCGCCACCTTGGGGTCACAGGAATGAAAAAGGTGGCACATGACTATCATGTCGAAGATGACATCGCTTTTGCTAAGAAATATTCAAGGGGGTCGCAAGAAATACTTGATCTCGCATGTGGATATGGAAGGGTATCAATTCCCCTTGCGGCAGCTGGCCATTCAGTAACGGGTATTGATTTGAGCCCGGTTCTAATCAAGGAGGCTCGGCAAAGTGTTAGAAAGAAAAAGCTTAAAATCAATTTTGATATCGGAGATATGCGCCAGTTGCCTTATAAGAATGAATCTTTTGATGCCGTTCTTTGTCTTTGGAACAGTCTCAATCATATTCTTGCACCAAAAGATCAGTTGCGGGTTCTCAATGAAATACATCGTGTGTTGCGCCCCGGAGGGAAGGCCTTTCTTTCAGTGAGTAATGGTGAATCAAAAAGGCGCAGACTACTCCTAAAACAAAAAGGTTCCGGCTCTGGGAAACGTGTCGTGACGGAGAAAATAGCCGGTATTGAGGTCTCTCTTTACTTCCAAGACCGAAGATCCCTAACTCAACTTTGTCGTACCTCTCGCTTCAAGGATTTCAATGTGCGGTTCAAAAATATGAATGGTAGGAGAAGGGTTGCTGTGTTTTTAAAAAAATAGGCTGCGCTTCAAATTTGCTATTTTGTAGGCTATATTGACGGCACTTCCGCCCATAGCTCAGTTGGTAGAGCGGCTCCCTTTTAAGGAGATGGTCCCAGGTTCGAGTCCTGGTGGGCGGACACGAATAAAAAATCCTAGCTTCGGCTAGGCTTTTTTATTCGCCGACCCAGACTCGAAAGCCGGAGGTGCGCGTCCGGGGGACGAGGAAGCGCCGAGGCGGGGTCGCGAGCACTTAGCGCAAAGCGCTTAGTGACTCGTGACCGAGTCCTGGTGGGCGGACCTGAAACAACAAACAGTGCATGTGCACTGTTTTGTTTACAAGTCCGAGCCGGAGTCATGTTTCGTTTGATGACGAAACAGGCGAGGCGGGGTCGTGGAGTTTTGCGAGTGACGATGAGCAAAATATCCCTGGCGACAAGATTCTTGTTGTTTAAAACGGATAGTCGAAGGCGAATGCGCCAGCTCCTGTGATGAGGAGCGTGAGACACAAGATTGAAAGCAAAAAGGGTAGAGAGCCTCCTTTCGGTGACAGCGCTGGATAGTTTTTTGCTCGCAAGGAAAGTTTTAGAAATATGAGTCCTCCAACAATGGCGCCAATCTGGGTATAGAACCCTGCGATAAGAGAAGCCGCAGCGGCGATCTCAAGAATTCCAAGGAAGGTAATCCATGGCGCCGCAAGGCTTTTTATTACGCGGGCAACTTCCTCGGTAGCACGCACACGGTCACGGCCGAGGAGCCGGTACGCATAGATGAGCAAGTAGAGCCCCACAACAATGCGGATAAGCATGGGGGCAAACGCTGCAAACGACAGAAGATAGGGGAAAGGATTCAACATGCTAGGATTCTACCAATAAAATGAAAGAAATTGTACTTATTCTCGATAATGTCCGAAGCGTCCACAATGTTGGCTCAATATTTCGCACAGCGGACGCTTTCGGTGTTTCAAAAATATACTGTGCAGGCGTTACGCCAACCCCAACCGATCGCTTTCTGCGGGAGCGAAAAGATTTTGCAAAAGTTTCCCTTGGTGCAGAGAAAGCTGTTCTATGGGAGAAAATTCCGCAGGCGGATATCTGTACTAGGAAATTAAAGTCGGAAGGCTTTTATGTTCTCGCGCTTGAGCAGGGAAGAGATTCAATTTCCTGCAAAGAGGTTCCTGAAAAAGGGAAGGTCGCTCTCATTGTGGGGAGTGAGACGGAAGGAGTTGCACGAAATCTGCTGGAGATCGCTGACGCACTTCTCGAGCTTCCTATGCGAGGAGCAAAAGAATCTTTAAATGTTTCTGTTGCAACGGGAATAGCCCTCGCGTGCCTAGCTGGGCTTAGTAGGTGAGGACGTCGACGGTGAGACCTTGTGCGTCAACTAACTTCAGCACCTCGCGACGATCGCGCCACAGTGAGGAGTCACGCGCGAGGTAGACTCTCCAATCACGCGCAAGAAAATCGGCATCACTCTTGTGGTTGCGGACGCAGCCAGTGTAGGTTAGATCATTTTCAATAAAGTACTGGCAGCCGGAGGGAAGTGGCTGCGGGTAGATCCCCGTGTGTACTTTGCAAGAAGAAAGTGAAGAGACGTAGTCGTAGCACGCATTGGAATTTCGAATCGTTTGATCTTGAGCGTAGGCCATTTCATCAACCGAAGATGGGCAGTATTGGTTAAATCGTGGGTAGAAACTCTGATACTGCTCGAAATAGGAGGTGCACTTATTTGGCAGGAACGAAGTGCCGATTGGAGAGCGGCCAGAAATAATGTAGGCGGAATCACCCGGTGAGAGAAGAATATCTTCTTGGAAGCTCACTGCACCGGACTGTGGAATGCGTGTCCCTTGCGGGATCACCACAGAAGAATTGCTGATCGAACTTACAAGACGCCACCTTGTAATATCGATGCGTGCCTCTCCCCCGCCGTCATAACTAATTTCTATATACTCATCGGCGGGGTTGCTCGCTCCTGGGTAGGAGACTCCTCCGCGGAAATGAACCATGCCGTGGTAGGGGGAGAGACTTCCGAATTCAACAGCTCGCCCGGTTTCATTGCTTACTCGCTCAAGCTCGCGCTCGGTCTCGGAAAAACTATTTTCAACCGCACGCGCCGTACCCTCTACTCCATCTGAAAAAGAAGGACCGTACACCGCGTCGGACCCAAGAGGCGCCGGGGGTTTGAGGAAAAAACCAGGCTCATTTTTAGCGCGCTCAATTCCGCCGGTCGCGAGCCATACGATCGAGAGAACGACGAGGACGAGAATTACAAAAAGAAGATCGTTGCCTGCATTTCCCCCTCCCCCGTTTGCCATATACGTATGCTACGGTGCGATGCTCTATTTGTGAAGGAGTCGCTTCAACTCCTCCCGTGTAACGGCGGAATCGCTCCATGGTGTTTTCTTGCCACCCGCTTCCATGATGTACGGGTCGGTGCCTTTGCCTGTAATGAGCACTGCGCTCTTTTTGCCAAATGCGCCGAGTGTGAGAGCTCGAGCGATTGCATCGCGACGATCTAAAATGGTTTCTGGCTTGTGAGTCTTGATACCCTGCTCCATATCGGCAAGGATCGCACGAGGATTTTCATCATAAGGGTCTTCGTTGGTGAGAATGATGGTGTCGCACATCTGATCTGCGATTGCCCCCATATCTTTGCGTTTCCATCGATCTCGCCCGCCGCCCGTATTTCCAAGAACGCATACACGAGAGTATCCGTCGAACGCCCTATAGAGAGCTTGGAGGGACTCTGGCGTATGGGCGTAGTCAACGATGACGGGAAAACCTTGTCCCTCCTCAATGCGCTCCGCGCGGCCAGCAATAGTGTGCACTTTTTCAAGTCCGCGCTTGATAGCGTCGTTTTTTACGCCGAGCGCCTTGCTGAGAGTAGCTGCGGCGAGCATGTTGTAGACACTAAAAACTCCTGGAAGGGGAGAAAGCACCGTTTTTCCTTCGAAGGTAAAAGCACTCCCACGGTCGTCTCCTCGATAGGGTGCGACATCGGCGAGAGAGTAGGAAATCACAGTGAGTCTCGGAATCGTACGAAATGAGGCGAATTCTTTTTCATCTGCATTAAGAACAAGGAGGTGATTCTTTTTGCGGGAAATACTTAATTGCTTCGCGATATTTTCCTTTGCTTTCTTGTACGCTTCAAATGACCCATGAGCCTCAATATGCTCGGGGGCAAGATTAGTAAGGACGAGCGCATCGAGATCAACAAAGCGATGTCGGTGCTGTTTGGCTCCCTCCGAGCTCATCTCCATTACGACGTGTGTGCAACCGGCTCTGCGCGCTTGCGCTAAGAAGTGTTGTTGAAAAAAGCGTCCCGGCATCGTCATCTTAAAAAGATTGCGCTTACTCTCGTTTCCCACTTTGAAACGGATCGTATTGGCGAGCGCGGTGAAATGACCTGCTTCTTCAAGGATGGAGTTAATAAGCTCCGTGGTGCTTGTTTTTCCTTTAGTGCCGGTTACCGCAATAACGACGAGACGTCGCGATGGAAAGCCAAATCGCCACGCTCCGAGGTAGGCGAGCGCATAGTGGTAAGGGCTTTGGAGGGCGCGAAATACAGGGCTTGGAATCAGTTTTCTGAGTGCGTTTAAAATCTTATCCATGGTTCCCATTACCGAGGGCGCGAAGAGCAGCTTTTAGTTTTTCATTCCTTCCGATATCACCTTTACTCACTTTCATAAGTGCATCGCGCGCCTCTTTGCCACCATAGCCTAGTGCTTTAAGCGCTTCAAGTACATCCACATCTTCCCGTAGAGATGTTGCTTCCTCCCCTCCTCCCCCTTCCATTTTGTCTCGAAGCTCTACGATGATGCGCTCGGCCATCTTCTTGCCGATGCCGGAAACTTTTGTGAGGTATGAGGTGTCACTCGCGGAAATTGCTTTTTTGATGGTTGGGATTTCTCCGGCGGCAAGGAGTGCGAGGCCCGATTTCGGTCCAATGCCAGAGACGGAGATAAGGAGCTCAAAAAAAGAGAGTTCCTCTTCCGTTTCAAAACCGAAAATGAGAAGTGCATCATCGCGCACCACAAGATGGGTGAAAAGTGTCACTTCGCCGGAGGCCTTTCGGAGTCTTGTTTGGGCCTGGGGGGTACTGTGGATGCGATACCCAACCCCGCCAACATCGAGGAGAAGGTAGTGGAGAGAATCTGCCACGACACGTCCGCGCAACCGTCCAATCATGGAGCCATCATACCCTTCTAATAGGGCATCAGGAAGCGCATTTGACAAACCAAAATATAAATGTTTTTGTTGTTTCGAAAGTCAGAGGAGAGTACCGTGAAGTACAACGTTGTTTTTTCCTACAATGCCAAAGCTGGCTCCTATGAAGGGGTTCGCACCTGGACCTCCTTCGAGAGCAAAGAGGCCTTCGAGAAATGGAAGAAAGAGATGATGCCCGAGGATCACGATGTGATCGCCGAGGGTGTTGCCGAGCAAGAAGCGGTGAGGATCTGTGCCAATACGCCGGTGATGTCCTACGCCAGGGCCGCGATCGGCGAAGCGACCAATCCGATCACTGGCGAGGTCAATCTCCGGCAAGCCAGGGAACGCTGCGGCGAAATCGGCATCGCCATCACCGTCAACCGTCGTTGATGCTTTCACCCAGAGCCCAAAACAGGGCTCTTTTCATTTGTTGCGCGGTAAAAGTTTTTACGGTAGGATGCGCCGATGCCTATCACGAAGAACGCCAAGAAGGCGATTCGCAATTCCGGCCGCAAATATATCTTCAACCTTAAGCGCAAGCGCGTGCTCCACGATGCTGTCAAAGAAGTCCGCTCCCTCGCACTCGCGGGCAAAGCCGAGGAAGCCCTGAAGCTCCTTCCGGCCGCCTACAAGGCGCTCGATAAATCGGCAAAACGCGGTGTCATCAAGGCAAATGCAGCTTCCCGAACCAAATCTCGCCTCGTCGCCCTCGTCCGCAAAAACACCAAGTAACTATAACTAAAAGAAAAGCCGCCTCGGAGAAACCGGGGCGGTTTTAGTATTCGATTGCAACGAGGCGGGTTTCCTCGTCGATCCCTTCGCTTTCGAAGCGACACGATCCAATGTTGCGGATCTCGGGGATGAAGATGCATTTGTGGCGGACAGTGGTCCCGTCTTCAGTGATGTCGACCCGTACTTTCATTGTTTGAAATATTCTGCCTGCGTACTCGCGCATCGGGTATCCGCGAATACTCATTTCGGCTCTTCCAGTAAAAACATCAGTTCCGTCTCGTTCTTGGTAGTCCACCCTACTTTGATCCTCGTCTTCCGGTACACGAGGCTCAAAAGGCTTCCACGTTGTTTGCCCGAACTGGACGAGGTTACCTTTTCTTGTAACGGTGACGGGAATGTTTACTCTCATCACGGTTCCGTCGCGAATATCCTTTATTGTAAGCAGAAAGTGAGTCTTTCCGTCGAGGTCGCGCCGCTGAAAAACGTATCGACTTTCCTTTATCGCCACTTCAACTCCGGCGGCATTGATGAGGTAGTCACGGTAGACAAGCACTTTGAATGAGACTGTTGGTTCCACGGACTCTACCGCGGTGATAATCGTCGCGAAGCCAAAAGTGGCCGCCGCGACAAAAGAAAGTCGCGTGTACATGGCCTTTACTCCTTAGCCAGGAAACTGGTTCAAATTCACTATGCCACAAAAAAACGAGGTTGGAAAAGTGTCGAGGAGAGCCTTGACTTACTCGAGTAGCTATCTAGTATTGCGGGAGTTTGCTCTAACGACGAGGACAATCATGCTTCGCCACGTGCTGAAGAGCCAGCAGTTCGACCGAGCGCTTCTTTTGGAGCTCTTCCGAGAAACAAAAGTGTTCGCTGAAAAACTCGAGTCCAGTCACGGCAAAGAAGAACTCCGGAGGATCTGCCCGCATCGACTTCTCTTCACCATTTTTTACGAGCCTTCGACCCGCACCCGCGCCTCGTTCGAGTCGGCCGCGCACTATCTCGGCATGAATTGCTTCAGCACGGAAAACGCAAGGGTATCGTCCTCGGCCTTCAAAGATGAGCCACTCGAGAATAGTATCGAAAATCTGTGTGGCTATCGTCCCGATGTGATCGTTTTGCGTTACCACGAAGAAGGTGGGGCAGAACGCGCTCGCGCCATAAGCACCGTTCCCATCATCAACGCCGGCGACGGGCCCGGACAACATCCGACACAGTCTCTCCTCGATATCTATTCCATGTGGAAGGACTTGCACGGAGAGGTTGACGGTATAACGGCTCTCATTGGCGGTGACCTTCGAAATGGACGTGTCGCTCGTTCGGACGTATACCTCTTAAGCAAGTTCAAGGGTATACGATTCAAGTTTGTTTCCCCCAACGAACTTCGAATGAAAGATGATGTTCTCGCGCATCTGCGAGAGCACGATGTCCCATACTCTGAAACAGAGAATCTCGAAGAGGTTCTCCCGGAAGCCGATGTGGTGTATTGGACCCGCATTCAGCGTGAACGTATGACGGAGGAAGAACTTGCAAGGTTCGCACCTCTTAAGGATCGGTTTGTTCTTGGCGAGAGGCATCTTCCGCTCATGAAAAAAAATGCGATCATTCTCCATCCTCAACCAATTGCGGGGGAGATTGAGCCTCGAGTAAAACTCGATCCTCGTGCGCGCTGGAAATCCCAATCTGCCAACGGGTTGCCCTCCCGCATGGTCCTGCTCACATGGGTCATGAACCGGTTTCCCCACTTCCACTAAGTCTGCCGACAGAAATGTCGGCTTTTTCTTTTGTGCCCTCGAGAGGAAGTCTCTCCGTACCGGAGCAGTACCCCATGCGGATCTTTCCTTCGCCAGAGAGCCGCTCGGAAAGATACTCGCACGGGCTTCGATTCCTCTACGAAGACGTCCCACGTCTTCTCTCGGGCACACTTCGCTACCGCTACGTGTGCCCTCGAGAGGAATCGAACCTCTATTACAAGCTCCGCAAGCTTGCGTCCTATCCGTTGAACGACGAGGGCAAATTAACCTCGCTACTGTACCAGGAGTTTCGTTTTTTTCCAGCCTTTCTTGGCGGTTGTATCATGCTATCGTTTAATTGATGGAAGACCAGCTCAACCTTTCCGGCCACTATCACCAGTCATCAAAAAAAAGGCGCATGGTTCCTGTAGATGAGGCGCAGTGGCCAGTCGAATGGAAGACGATTTTCTTTAAAGAGTATCCGCGCGTCAAAAGAATTGCGCTTCCGGAGGTCTCATTTTCGGGAGATCTCCAGCTAGCGATAAGCAATAGAAAGTCGCGGCGTGTATTTTCTAAACAATCCCTCAATACCAATAAACTTTCGGCACTCTTTAAACACGCTTGCGGTGTTATTGATGAAAAAAATCAACGCCGAGCGTACCCCTCTGCGGGGAAGCGGTTTCCTTTAGAGGCGTATCTTCTAGTGTTTCACCCCACTGATCTCATCGGTCCTGGCGTATATCACTACGCGATTAAAGGGCATGCACTGGAAGAATTGCGTGCTAGCGCATTTTCTTCGGAGGAAATTCGTTCTTTATTCACGTATTCCTTCGCGGAAGGAGCGGGTGCGGCGCTCATTTTTACTGCTAAGTTTGACAGGAATCAAATGAAATATGGAGATCGGGGGTATCGCCAAATTCTTTTGGAAGCGGGCCACATGGGGCAAAACGTCTATCTTTTATCGGAGGCTCTCAATATCTCGTGCTGCGCGCTGACTGGGACAAATGATGAAGCAATCGAGAAACTTCTCGATATTGACGGAGTCACGGAGTCTCTCGTATATGCTTTTCTCCTGGGCTAGTTTTCGAAGCGCCGATAGGGACCTACGGCGGAAGATTACGGAAGTTTTGCGGTGGATAAGTTCTTTCGCAAAACCTGATGACGTTATTCTTCTAATACAGCCCGGAGCAAAAACACTCTTCCAATTTGAGTTTCCAATTCGTTTTGGTGCAAAGCCGACTCGCATCGACGGGGAGGAATCCAAAGCAACCTTTCGGATTCACGTCGATACTGTCGTGCCACTTGAAGAGCGTGATTGGCGAAATATTTTCTCAACCCCTTCTTTTGAGGTTTTTGAAGCAAGGAGGAGGCATGCATCGGAGCTGCCGTTGCGTTTTGGTTTAGAGAAAGAAGAACAGGAAGAACTCTTTTTAATTGCGCGTAGCGCACTTAAGAATTATTTTGCCGGTTCTTTAATGCCAAATGTTGAACAATCGGCCTCCCCTCGTCTTTTGGGAATGGCCGACGTGGGGGTTGCGCTGTGGCTCGATGGAGCCATGAGAGGGTGTGTAGTCGTTTCACGTAAAGAGCTTGCTCGTGGGGTCGCAGACGCTGCTGTTCTCGCATGTTCAGATCTCCGATTCAAACCTATAACTGAAAAAGAGTGTGAGCGAGTCGCAGTTGAAATCATGCTTCCAAGCAATTTACATGTATCACTTACCCGAGGAGAAATTAAAAAAAATGTTATCTACACGGAAAATGGCTATAGCGTGGTCGGCAAGGATGAAATCGGCTGGCTTTTCCCCGTCGCTTTTAACGGTACACGACGCTTCTCCCGTCTCGAAGACTTTCTGACAATCCTCGTAAGTGAAAAAGCACATCTAGAAAGTGCATATCAAAAGACACCAATAATGACGTTTTCGGTAGAGGATAAAATTCAGTTGAAACCCGGCGCTAAACCTCTGTCGCTGCGGGGACCGCGCATACTAGAGAGGGGCGGGCACGATGTGCATTCTGTTGCGCGGAAGGCGGCAGACTGGCTGTTATCTATCCAAAAGGATGACGGCAGTATTCCGCCAATTATCGACCCATTTCGTGCAGAAACTTCCCAAATGGATTGGACGCGCCTTGCTTTTACTGCTTGGGCTCTTGCCGAATACGGACAGACACTCGGGAGCGCAGCCGACATTGAGGCCGCAAAACGTATATACCAGTTCTTATCGGAAAGTTTTCGTCGGCCACTATTGAAACTTGAACAGGGACAGCTTTTTTTGGCATATTTGGGACAGTTAGCACTAACACTTGGTGAGCGAGAATTTGCCTCCTCGATAAGAAACCTTCTTGATCCGAAGCCGCTAGCTTCGTCGATCATTACAAAATCTCAAGTTGCCGCATTTAAAAGACAAGTGGCTTCGGCGGATAATCTGAAAGAAAAAACAGATCTTGAGCAGGATATCGCCAATGAATTCCGGAAAAATGTCTCTGATAGGAAGCCGATCGCGCTCGCAGCGTATGCCGAGTTGATTAATTTGTTTTGGGAAGTCGACCGCTCACTAGCGGAGGAGGTTTTGAGATGGATCAAAAGCTTTCAATATTCAAACGGCTCCTTTCCTGAATCCACAGTCACCACGTTTTGTTACACGAGGGGCACAGGAAAAATTCTTGAGGTACTCGCGCTTGATCCTCTCGGGAATAAGGAGTCGATTAACTCTGCAATAAAGTGGTTGGCTTCATTTCAATATGACGAGGGGTCGCTTTTTTTCGTACCTCCTTCGTCACGTGGTAAGCTCATCGGTGCATTGCGCCACGATGACCAAAACCCTGAAGCATGGATTGACGCTTCCGGGCATGTTCTTCTGGCAGCTTCGCGTCTTTGTCGAAAAATAAAATGAATGAGAAGCATACAGTTTTAGAAGGAGAGGGAACGCGCTACCCAGAGCGCGTGGAAATATGTCAGGCATTTGTGCCAGGTGGGAACGAACTTATTCGCCCCAGAATGGATTCTCTCGATGCGAAAGGTAAGCCCCACTTTCGCTACAAACTACCGATTTCAGCTCGACAGAAATTATTCGCACGCTTGAGGAGGTTCCTCGCCAACCGAAGGGCTCCAAGCGAGGTCCCCCAGGTTTCTTTAATGGATCCGTTCTATCAAATCAAGCCGGAGTGGAACACCATCATCACGTATCTCTACGAAAAGGGAGCCTTACAATTTCCCCGGATCACCTTCGATCCGATATATAACGATGATCCCAAACTCTATCAATTGCGGCTTTGGGCGGCGCCTTCGCAAACTGACGGTCGTCCGGAGCTAACGTCGGGCGGCTATAGCAGAGGCGTATCTTTGGATATTGATGAGGCTGTTTCAAAGGTGATTGGCGAGTTTTTGGAGCGGTATCCCCTCACGGTCTATCGAAGGGGAAATTTCGTGCGGGCATCAATAAACTCTCTTCAAAAGAGAGGTATTCATTTTTTGAATCCAGAATTCGCTGATCATTCGTCGGCCTGGCAGAAGGAAAAGTTTCCTCGACGTCGATTTAACCGCGACACTATATTCAGCTTTAGTCAGGGGGAATCACTAACCCGTGGGACAAAAGCTCTCATTCCGGCACAGATGATCTACATCGGGTACCTTTTCCCGGAAGGGGAGCCCGTCATTGGGGAGCGAAATACGAATGGAGCGGGAGGGATGTTTACACGCGAGGAAGCCATACTGGCGGGTTTATATGAATTGATACAACGGGATGCGTTTTTGCAGTTTTGGCTCAAACGACAAACTCCTCCCCGCTTCGACCTCTCCAAAGTTACAAATGAAGCACTTCGCGGGTCTCTCGAAATGTGCAAGCGGTACAACCTCGAGGTGACTCTTCTTGATGTAACATCGGATATTTCGATTCCCTCTGTCATCGCAGTGATCCTCGATAGGACGGGCAGAGGCCCTGCGGTTTCGCTCGGAGGTGGGTGCGGACCGAATCAAGAAAAGGCAATGAATAGAGCAATAACTGAAGCAATAGGCGTCCGCAGCTGGTTGCGCCATCACAGGGAAGGAATAAGTGAGCCGTTGCCAAAATTTGAAGACGGTGAGCCGTTTGAGGAGGAGTGGGGCCCTCAAAAAAGACTGCTGCTGTGGTATAGCCCCGAGGCAATTGAGGCAATTGATTTTTTTATTTCTGGCACGGTGGTTTCGATCGAGCACTCCAAAGACAAATCTTTCGCTACGCCTAAAAAAGAGCTACAGCACGCTCTTTCTCTCTTTGCGGATCGAGGGCCGGATTTTGAAGTATTTGTGCAGGATTTGAAGCACCCCCTCTTAACTGATCTCGGGTACCACGCGGTCAAGGTATTTGTGCCGGCGCTCCTCTATCTCTACATGAGAGAAATAAACGCTCCTTTGGGAGCGAAGCGAATTAAACCCTTTTCATATAAAGAAGGGGGGGATTTTGAAATACATGGGATTCCGCACCCATTTCCGTAAAGGGGGAAAAGAGCGGTGTTCATAACTACCTTTCCTTTTTGACCTGCTACTTCTACAATGAATTTGAAGCGGTTTACCCAGTATCTTCAAGTATGGAAAAAACATTTCGTCTAACCCTAAACATACTTTCTTTCATCGGTCTCTTTGCCTTCGTCTTCCTTAGCAATCTTTTCAGCAAAAGTACCGACTCTGGACCTGCTGTTTCAACTAACACCGAAGGTCTCTTTCCGATAAAACGTGCGCTGGCCGATACCCCCTACACCCAAAGCACTTACTATGGACAGGCTTCCTATTATGGGCAGTCGAGCTATTCCTACGGTCAATCGGCATATTACGATGGAGGAGGGGGCTTCTCTCAAGGAGGTTGTGAAAGTGGAATTCAAGGGGAGGGCTACGATTGCTAAGTCAATCTTCAATGCCTGATTCGTTAACACCAACAACTTCCCCAACCAGACCAAAGCCTCCTTTCGCGGCGATAGCCTTAGTGTTGGTTGTCGTCGTTGCCGCGATTGTCTATTTTGTATATATGGAAGATAAAAAAACGGATAATAATTTTGGAGCAGAATACAGTGATGCCCACCTTCTTCATCACACAGGCGATCACAGCCAGTCAATTGAGAAGTTTAGGGCGTTGGTGCCGCTTGCCACAAATAAGGCGCAGGAGGCTCACATTAAGGCAGTGCTCGCCTTCGATCTGTTCCTTAGAAATCAAGGCTCTGATCGGGCAGAGGCGATGCAGATTTATTCCGAGCTAGCTTTTGGTAGCCAGTATCAGGTATCGGATCGTGCAATTGCACTTGCTGAACTAGCGCTTTTAGCGGGATCGGAGGATAGATTCTTTATCGATCAATATTTTTCTAGCGCACCTCTCAATCAGTTTCTACCCGTCCCGGAAGGAAGGTTTGGTCCGGCAAAAGTTGGTATACGAATGCTAATGCACTCTGATTCTCTGTTCCCAAATTCACTCGCTAAATACTCCATTGCGGGAGCGTACGCAAACATGATTGGAAATAGTGCTCTAGATGCAGGCTCCGATCCGGCAGTGATTGCCCAGCTCATGCAAGAATATGTTCGTGACGCCGATCCTCTTCTTGGTGAAATTCAATATGAAAAAAGTCACGTGGTGAGACAAAACCTATACCGCGCGCTAGCATTGGGCGCCAGTAATCGGGTTTTAAACAATATCTCCTTCGAGGTTAGGGAAGATGCATATAAGCGAGCCATCAATCTGTCTAATGATCCTGAGGCGAATGCATCTTATCAGGCGCATGGAATGTTGATGAGAGCTCGCTTCTATTACGCTGCCTTCCTCAATAACTTTGGAGATAAGCGGGAAACTGACATTGCTTCTTTACTGCAACCTTTCGGAATGGTTGATCCCTCCCAAAAACTTTCCGCTCTTACGGTCTCCTTTTTTACGCAAGCTGCTACCAGGTCCGATACCGACTTTGTAAAATCAAACGCAATTAAACTAGCAGCATTGTCAGCAGAATTTAAAGCCTTTCTTGTGAAGATTGGCTGGACGTTTTAGTTCCGCTACTCTCTAACTCCTTTTTCACTACTCCGCGTTTCGTGGAATAAAGAGCTTAAATTTGTTGCCCTCGTTAGGAATGTTTTCTGTTTCAACCAGATCCACTCTGAGCACTCCTTCGCGCAAAGTTTTAAGCCATTCCCGTAGCGTTTCTAGTACGGGAGCAGTTTCTGTCTGTCCCTTTTTTATTTCGAGTAGTATGGACAAATGATCCTCTGCAATTTCGCGGATCTGGATTCTGCGAACTAGTGCGAACAGCGGATTTTCAAGAAAAAGGTTTGCAATGCCCTGCACGGAGATTCTCGTTCCATCGCTAAGGTGGATCGCCTCCGCTGTGCGGCCCTCGACTTCAAGCAGAGGAGTTTTGTGTGAACACGTCTTCGACTTCGTCGTAAATAGTTTTCCGCGGTCGCCCGGTTGATACCGAATAAGCGGCATGAGCTTGTTATCAAGACAGGTGACGGTGACTTCACCTTCTGTGCCATCGAGCACTCGATTACCGTCCGGATCAAGTATTTCAACAATGGCTCTTTCCTCTAGGACGTGATAGAGGCCCAGATTTTCGGCACACTCCGCCCCGATGATCGCCATCTCTTGAATTCCATAGTAGGAAATAGCCGGACATCCGAGGTACGCTTCCGCCATAATCCGAGTTTGCCTCGGTAGCTTTTGGCCAACAGCCAGACAAAGATGAATCATGGGGCGAAGCCCAGTTTCCTTTAGTTTCTGGACAAAATAATGAAGCTCCGTTGGATTAACATGAAGCACATAACCGCCGTTTGCATTAATCTCACCCACCATGTCTCGGAAGTGACGCTCCTCCGCTTCCTTGTGGCGGATGCTGAAGCGCCTACCTTCGAATCGCGCAAGGACGGCAGTAGGCCCCTGAATTGGAAAATTGTAACGCGCCAGAAACCTTCTTGAGCCATGCGTCCTGAATGAGAAGCCGGCATTCTCGAGGTGCATAATAAAGTATGCATTCACATCAACGGCAAAAAGGTTTTTTTCCATAATCCATGAAAAAGGAGTTCCCGTTGTGGTGCCAGATGTTCGACGGACGATGTCTTTGTGGGGGTGTATTGGTCGGCACGCAAGCTTTTGTGGCGGAACGTCGAGTAATTGTGTCCGTGTTACCGGTGCTATTTCTTTTAGTATTTCTCTCGCCGTGGACGCTTTTGATGAAATGCCTGGCCCACGGTGGTCTCTCCACCATGGTATATTTTGTGCCCTTTTTAGTACTTGTCGAAATCTATATTCTTGAACGAGTAAACGCACGGCACTTGGTTCATGTCGCAACGATTTCAGAACAGAAATAAAGAGACTGATCACGTTCCTGTATATCCAATGCTCAGAAGCATTTTGAGGGCTTGCATCGTCGAGGATAAGCCGTTGCGGCACGAGGTAGCGGCACCCATTAAGGAGTACTACATACGCTTTCGCTACGAGGTAGTGTTTCATAAAAGCACTTAAATGGGTGATACGATTTAGAATCGTTTCATGATACTTCACAACTCACGATAATTCACCACGCAGGCCAGATGATAGTATAGGTGCATGTCGGAATCGAAAGCTTGGGATGAGGCCCTGGAAGCATGGGGAAAAGCTCTGGATTCTGGGGTAGAGCTAGATCCGAAAGCAGTTTCTCTCTGTAGCGTGTCGACACTGGGAGTAGACCGAAGTGTACGTGCGATTTTAAAACCAATAACAGTCAGTGAAGTTATTGCATTGGTTCAGATTGCCACGCGATACCGCATTCCTCTTTACCCGATCAGTATCGGCAACAACTGGGGATATGGAAGTGCAAGCCCGGTTGTTGATGGTTGTGTTCTCGTTGATCTTTCCTCCATGAATGCCATCAATTCTTTCGAGGAAAAACTTGGGCTTGTCACCGTCGAGCCTGGAGTAACGGTTGGACAGCTCGAAGAGTATCTTCGAGAGCGAAAGGCCTCGTTCATCTCTCCAACTACGGGAAGTGGCCCCAGCGCGAGCCTTATCGGGAATGCGCTCGATCACGGGGCGGCAACGAGTGCCTACACGGATCGCTTTTCCACAATAAGGTCCTTAAAGGTGGTGTTGTCAGATGGCACTCTCTACACATCACAAAATGATGGGGAGCAGCACAGGGGGTTCTTTAAATGGGGGGTGGGTCCTTACATCGACGGGCTTTTTGGTCAAAGCAGTCTAGGCATTGTGGTTGGTGCAACTTTTGCTCTTGCTCCGCGTCCTCAAAAGACGGAAATATTTTTTCTAACAACAAGAGGGGGAACGTCACTTGGACAACTTGTCGAAGCTACGCGAGCATTGCTTCATGGCGTGGGCAGCTCTGTTCCCTCGGTCTCAATCCTCCATGCGCGACGTGCATATGCTCGTCTTGCAGCCTACCCTCAGGGACAAAACCCAAAAGAACTAATTCCCCCCGAAGTCGTTGAAAGACAATTACACTCTCTCCATCTGGGCGAGTGGTCATTGAGCGGAGTGCTTCAAGGTGAGCCATCCATGGTTAGGGCGGCGCGACCCCTGATAAGAAAATACTTTAAAAAATCCCCGGAGCAGGTTCTCTTTTTTTCAAGCAAGGTAAATGCTTTTTTTAGATTTCTTAAAGTACTTCCTGCAGGGCTGCGACGACGACTCGGCTTTCTTCCCCTCGTAGACTCGCACGCTATTGCGGCAGAGGGTCGTTCCATTAGAGCTTCACTCATTCCACTTTGGAAACTTATGCAGGGATTTGGCCTTGAGCAAACGCTCTTAATGCGAAAGACCGAGATCGATTTTGATGAAAACCCGCATTGCGGATTCATACATTTCACCGCGGTACTTCCTTTAATAGGTGAGAAGGCGGAGGCTTTTAATAAGATCGTGGAAGAGATGTGCATCAGATACCGCATTGAGCCACTCCTTTCTTACAGAACATTTTCAGAGCGTTGTCTGCTCGCGACGCTGCCCATTCTATTTGATCGAACTGATCCCGAGGAGGTTAAAAAAGCACATACCTTTTACGCAGCACTTGCGAGTGCTATTCGCGAATGCGGGGCATACGTATATCGTGTTCCAAATTTCGCAATGCCGGCTGTCGTAGATGGGGATCAAATGTTTTGGGAGATTGCTCGTCGCATTAAAGACGCGCTCGATCCCAGCCATATCATTTCCCCGGGGCGGTACATTCCAGAGGATTAGAGATACATGTCGAATTTCTTTCGCAGCAAGTCGGCGGTACCAATGGCGAACGTGTATCCAGGACGTAAGCGAACATTTTTTGTTTCGGGCGAAAGCCAGGAAACCGCCCACTCAAATACCTCCTCATTTTGAGAGGCTGGGTAGATATATTCATTGCGATTTTTCCACATGCTGTGGTTATAAAATCCAATTCCACCCACTACTTTTGGGCCTACTAGTTGTGTAATGAGTGCGGCCTCAATAGGGGTGAGTGTGCTGGCTTCAAGTATTTGACGAGCTCCATCTTTTTCAATTCGCAGACTATTACCCCCCATACTTAACAGTAGAATTGAAGGTCTCAAACCTTTGAGGCGCAGCCATACGGGATCAGGGGTTCGAATACTCCGGTTGTTGTGCAATCTTCCATCTCCTATGTGAAGTAGGGAACCTGTTTTTGTTTTTACAAACCATGACTGGTGGTACGGATTAGTATGCCCCTTCGCTTCGATGATGAACGGTCCAATAGTGAACGGCTCATCGCTACGTATGCCTTTGCGAATAACAGCCGAAGGGACTCTCTCCAAGAGGTTCCTCTCTGCTTCTTCAGATGGTTCAGGAGAAAAAAGGTGTACAGTCTTACCTTTTGCAGTCGAATTTTCGCATAGTGTGCGAATGTCTCGCATTGGGGAATGGTGGGAGTGAAAATGTGATACCAAGATGACGTCTGGAGCGTAATTTTCAATTTTTTCTGATGTTTTTGGTATTTGAAAATCGATTGCCTTAAATCCCCCACCTATGCTTTCAATTACGGGATGCTCGGGGGTACTATCAAAAAACCAAGGATCAATCAGTAACTGGAATCCCTTTTCTTCAATTGCCACTCCAGCATGGGCGATAAAGCGCACCTCCATCTACGTACGGTAACAATCTCGCACCAAAGTGCAAGATCTATATCTCACGTAGCACATACATAATTCTGCTCGGAAATGGCAATCGAGAGGTTATTGCTGCACTTGCTATGGAGTCCAGCAATTTTTTATCATGCCGCTGGGCTAGTATGTTGGCTATCTCAATGGTCACAATAGCCATAAGCTCCTTTTCCGATGCAGGAATAGTTTTCTTGTGCAGCCTGTCAAAAAAAGTTTTTGTTTGAAGTGCCTTAACGAGCCCGGATGGTCGGTCAATTACGGAAAAAAGGTACGCCAATTGCTCTGCTTCTTGCCCTATAAGAGTGCGCACGTTTTCTCTCCCCGTATAATCTATGGTCTGTTCCGTGTATACAGCTGTGCCGTACACACTGTGGAAAAGTCCAGCGTGGCAAAGCGCTTCATCGCACCCCCAACTCTTTAGTAAGGTATAGGTTTCTTGTAAATGTTGGAGTAGCTCCTTTGAGCCGTGCGATTTGGTACGCGCCCCGATTTTTTCGAGATATGCAAATAGTCTTCCTTCTCGCGCCTCGATAGGCCCTTCTTTCTTAGAAAAGGATAGCGGCATAGGGAAAGTATACCCAAACGAAGAACGGGCACGACTCTAGTTAGATTGAGTCGTGCCCGTTGGTGGTAGTCAGTGTACTTCCGCGCTAGCAGCCGGCGAGGCTGTAGGAGATCGTGCCTCCCGGGAAAGTTCCCGAGAGGGCCTTGCTCGCCGGGTCGTACTTCAGCGTCGACGTCGTTTGCATCGTGGTCATGACAAGGGTCATGCCGTCCGTCTTGTAGGAATTGACTTCCGTCAAGACGGTGATGCTGAAGTCGTTCTTGGACTTCACGACGAACTTCCCGTCTGCGGCGCGGCTCACGTGGAGCCAGGTTCGCCCGCTCCGACGGGATGCGACGTAGCCTCCGGGGATCCCCTCGGGGGATTTGGCGGAGCAGCTCGCCAGCACGTTGAGGAGCTGGTCTTGGCTCGACGGTGCCTTGGTCGGCGTAGCGGGGTCGGCCGCCATCTGAATCGAGCGATTCTTCTTGGCGTAGGGGGCCTCGCTGGCCGGAACCGGATCCGAGGCGGTGGCGTCGATGGGGAGGAGGCTGAACGCGGCGCAGGCCGCGATGAGCCCCAAGCGCAGGATCTTCTTCAACATGGGAAAGACCTCTCTTGCCCGAGACTCTCACAGCGAGAGCCTATCCAAACCTAAGTATAACCCTTTTTGCAATTTTGTCAAGACACTGCGCCATTTCCCAACATTCTTTAGGTTTTGCAATACCTCTTGCCGTACAATTGCTTGATGAAATGGACTTTGGCGTTTCTGGTTTTAGTAGCAATCGCACTCGCTCTTTTTTGGGGTTATTCGGGCTCGCTAACAGCTGGAGAGGCTCTCCAAAAAGGGAACCATTACTTCAATGTCGACGGGAGAGGTCTGTATGATCTCGATAAAGCAGAGGAATATTTTCAAAAAGCGCTTGAACTCGATCCGAACGTACCTGACGCTTGGCATCAACTCGCGCGTATCGATTTTTTGCGAGGGAATTTTGACTCCGCCATTGTAAAAATTAATACGCAGCTTGAGCTCCACGGAGACTCATTGATGGCCTCCTACTACATCCGTGGTCTCATTGAAGGATTCCAAGAAAAGTACCCCGCCGCAGAGAAAGATTTCCAAAAATTTCTTACCTGGGATCCGCACAATTGGGCGGGGAATAATGATCTAGCTTGGATTTATTTTGCCCAGGGTAAATTTGAGATGGCCGAGTCGCAATCCCGATTCGCGCTCGAGTTCGATGCAAATAATCCGTGGCTCCTTCTTATGCACGGGGTTTCGCTTATGAATCTCGGGAGAAAGGAGGAGGCAAAGGAGGAAATTGTAAGGGCAAAAGAGGCTGCTAGCGTGCTTTCCTCGGAGAGATGGAGCTTTTCCTACCCAGGAAATGACCCTCGTATTGCCCCACAGGGGGTTGTCGAAATGCAAAAGGCAATAGAGCGCAACTTGGCACTTGTTGAGACTAAGCCCTAAAGCCGTCCACAGGAAGTAGTTTGGGGAAGAGGGGACCCTCCGGTATCATAAAGTTCATGGGAAAGTCTATGGGTGTTCGCGAAATTGTCCTTATCTTCTCGCTCGGGCTTATCGCACTCCTTATCGGAACCATTGCGAGCCCTCTTTCGGTTGCTCAAACTTCGGTTGAGCTTGGTGTCACTGCCACTTCGCCGTTAGGTGTCTCTGCCGGTGAAGTTGTTCCTGCATCATGTCCCTCCTACGCTCATATCGTCGGAGAATGTACGCCTCCGTTTTCCGTCTCTGACCAAACAGGAAGTGGAGGAACCGGCACTGACATTGTTGTTCTGAACGGAAGCACGGTGAAGCTTACCTGGGCCTGCATCAATTCTTCGAGTTCTTCTGGTGGAAACTTCTCTACTGGCGGAGCGGTATCGGGAAACGTTAATGTGACTCCTTCGACAACGACCATCTATACCCTGGTGTGTTCCAACGGGGGTCAGTCGACAACAAAGGTAACCGTATCGAGTGCGTCCTTAACGGTTACTGCGAATCCTGCACTCGTTCGCTCCGGTAACACCTCGGTGATTTCGTGGTCAGCATCCAATGTGACGAGCTGCACTATGAACGGCCCAGGAATTTCAGCTTCAGGAGTGACGGGATCGGCGACCACCCCTGCCATTACTGCTCAAAGCACCTACACGCTTTCCTGTGTTGTCACTGGTCTTGGTACAGTATCGCGCTCGGTCACTGTCGGATTGGTGCCGAAGTTCGAGGAAATCTAAAACGAATATCAAAAAACCCGCCGGCACGTGCCGGCGGGTTTTTGTTTTCCTTAGAACCCAAAGAAGGCGAGAAAATGCTCGGCGAATGAATCGTGGTGTTCCTCTTCGTGGAGATGAACGAGAAGGAAATCACGCACGAGATGTGGATCTCCGGGCGGAAGGGGAAGAACAATGTGGGGGGATAGAGGCTTTTTAGAACGCAAATAAATCGCCGGCGTATGGCCCTCGTGTCCCGTTTCTACGTAAAAGGAGTGAAGGGTCGTGTAGGGGTAAAAGGTTTTTCCAATACGCACCCCTCGAAGGCCTATCTCGAAGGAGACCATCTTGGGGGGGCGCGCCGCAAAAAGTGCCATGGTGAATGAGGCGATGAGAATCAGAATCCCGAAAAGAATATTACCGAATATAATGGCTGCGACAGCGCCGGAGAGCGCAATAATCCCAAGCGCCCAGTACCAATCAGGCGATCGGTGGCGATGCTCATATTCGAGCGCTTCCCATTTGATGTCTTCTTGCATGGAACGTTCGTCTTACTAGTGTAGCAATGGCAGGGTACTTTTGAAATGAGGTTTTGTTTGTTTCTGTGGTTGCGGTATGGTGTTGCTGATAGGATCGGGAGGGGTGGCTGAGTGGTCTAAGGCACCGCACTTGAAATGCGGCGACCCTTTACGGGGTCCGTGAGTTCAAATCTCACCCCCTCCGCAACGGAAATTCGGCCGGATCATTCCGGCCAAATTTTTGTAGGGTGAGATTTGAAGGCCGGAGTGCGTCGGCGCGAGGCGAGGTCACGGGTTTTGCGAGCACGCAAAAACCTGGGACCAAATCTCACCCCTTACAGGGGCGGTACACCTTTTGCCTAATTTGCTTCGGAAATTCGCAAATTACCCCAAAAGGTCTTGAGAAGCTCCAGGTATTCGCTTCTCACCCTCCGCAACGAAGAAATATTTGCTATGCTAGCCGCATGCGAGATGTGATGATTGTAGTTGCGCTCATTTGCTCCGCACTTGTACTCGGTCTCATTCTCCTCGGCGCCCCGAGTGTCATCGCGTCTCTCTCATAATATGCGCATTCTCGGAATCGACTATGGAGAGCGCCGGGTGGGCCTTGCTCTCACAGATGAAGAGGGTCATATGGCATTCCCGCACGCAGTATTTCCTACTTCGCTCTCGCTTGTAAGCGAGATCAAAGCGCTTGTGAAGGAAAAAGGGGTAGGGGAAATCGTTATTGGCGAGTCGATGGTAGGGAGTGGTATTCAGAATCCAATAATGGAGAAAATAATGCGTTTTAAAAGTGATCTTGCCCGCGAAGTTGAAGTACCGGTGGAGCTTATTTCGGAGCACTTCTCCTCGGCCGAGGCGAGTCGATTCCAAGGGAAAGAGCGTGGACGAGGAAAGGCAAGTGACGCTTCCGCCGCGGCCATTATTTTAGAAAATTATCTCGCAAAAAAGCGCCATGGAAAGTAAACCTCAAATAAAAATTGATGATTTTGCAAAACTTGAGCTTCGCATTGGGGAGATTCTCTCTGCAGAAAAAGTCCCCGAGACCGACAAGTTGCTTCGGCTTACGGTTAATCTTGGTGATGAGGCACCTCGGCAGATCGTCTCTGGTATAGCGGCCTACTTTCCAGATCCGGCAGAACTCATAGGTACGCAGTGCATTTTTGTTGCGAATCTTGAGCCGCGCGTTATCAAAGGACTTGAAAGTCAGGGAATGATTCTTGCTGCAACGACAGAAGAGGGAGAATTCGCACTGGTTCACCCTGGCAAGAAGCTAGCTGCCGGGACTCGTCTTCGTTAGAGGAAAAATGGGGAATAACGAGATTCCTCTGCCATCCTACAGGGTATACTAGGAAGTAAGGCCTATGTCCCTTACGCGCCCGTCAACGCCACTTCTTTTGCGGTTATTTCCGCCACCGCGCTTTCTTACGATGCCTTCCGTAGGCATCGACATCTCCGACTCCTCGGTCAAATTCCTTGAGCTTATCGGTGCCCCCGGTCATTTAAAGATAGGTAGATTTGGGGAGCGAACCATTCCCTCCGGCATCGTGGAAGCTGGACAAATTAAAGATAGCGAAAGGCTTGCTGAAGTTCTCGTGCAACTGCGTAAAGAGGAAAAAATTGAGTATATCCGAGCGGGACTTCCAGAAGAGGAGGCCTATCTTTTTCATGCGCAAGTTCCCGAGAGTGCGAGCGCAGCCGAAGCACGCACGGTGATCGAGTTTCAACTGGAGGAGAATGTTCCTATCACAAGTGCCGAGGCGGTATTTGACTACGAGCCTACAGGTAAGGAAATTCACGAGGGTCAGCGTGAGGTGATCGTTTCTGTGTATCCTCTCTCACTCGTTTCTTCTTACCGTGAAGCATTTGAAAAGGCAGGAATGATACCGCTCTCTTTCGAAGTTGAGGCGCAGGCGATCGCTCGCTCGATAGTGCCTCTGGGCAGCGAAAAAACGTACTTCATCGTCGATTTTGGACGCGCTCGCACAGGACTTGCGGTTGTTTCCCGTGGAGTCCTTCTTTTCACAGCAACCATTGAAGTGGGGGGAGTGGCTATGACGCAGGCGATAATGAAAACGTTCAAGGTAGACGAGCGCGAAGCGGAGCGTCTCAAAAATGAACGCGGCTTTACTCGAAGTCAAACTGATACCGAACTGTGGAGCGCTCTGATGAACACGATCGCAGCGCTCAAAGATGAAATAAATCGTCACTTTGTGTATTGGAACTCGAGAAAAGGTGCAGACAATAAGCAGTATCAAAAAATCGACGAGCTTCTACTTTGCGGGGGTAACTCCAATCTCACAGGACTTCCCGAGTATCTCTCTCAGAGTCTCAAGGTGCCAGTTCGTCTTGGGGCAGTGTGGGGGAATGCCCTTTCATTTAATGACGTGATTCCTCCCATTGATAAATCGCATTCGCTTGGCTATGCAACTGCTGTAGGGCTTGCCCTTCGTACTATATGATCAATCTTCTTGAGCCTTCGGTGCGTCGTGCCCTTACTCTCCAATACCAATTCCGCCGAGCGGCAGCGCTTCTTGTGCTCCTTTCTGTGGCTCTACTCATTGGTGCAGTCTCACTGCTTCCCGCGTACCTTGTTTCAAAAGCTAAAGAAGCGGAAGTGGCCCTCTCGGCTGGAGCGCTCGAGGAGTCCCTTGCAGTACGCGAGAAAAATGCACTTTCAATTGAACTCTCTGCACTTCGAGAAAAATTAAATGTACTCGAGCAAGATCCTCCAGGCACTCTCTTTACCTCTCTCTCGGCAGCACTTGCTGCACGGCCCAGTACCGTTTCCCTCAATAGCTTCTCGTATGCGAAAAAGGGAGTTGAAGGAGAACTTCAAATTACTGGGGTTGCTTCGACAAGAGACGGGCTTCTTTCTTATCAAAAAGAACTTCAGAAAAACTCTCTGTTTAAAAAAGTTGATTTACCGATCAGTAATTTAGCGAGGGAGAGAGAGATTGATTTCATAATGACTCTTGGTGGATCTTTTTAATATGAGCAAATCTTCTAAAGGAATTTCCCTCATCGCTGCAACACTTGCTTTTGTTGTTGCAGGTGGAATATTCTTCTACTTTTATCGAACTATCGGGTCCGTTAACGCACACATCGGCGAGCTCACGGCTCAGGTGACCCAAAATAGCAAAAAAGAAGAGCAACTCCGCTCACTAAAAGCTCTTTTTGCCGATACGGCGTCACAGCGGGGAGCTGTGGACACCTACTTCATTGGGCAGGATGGGGTGGTCCCGTTTCTTGAGAGGCTTGAGACGTTGGGAAAGGAAACGGGGGTCGATCTTGAAGTGAGCTCCGTTAGTGTTGAGAAAAGCGACGCACCGCAGGCGGTGCTGGAAAAAGTGCCTCTCACGCTCTCGATAGCGGGGAGTTTTACTGCGGTCATGCGTTTCATAAATCTTCTCGAAAAGATTCCAATTCCTGGGGAACTGACCCTCGCCCGTCTTGATCGCGCAGAGAGCGGAAAGACATTCATCTGGAAGGCTTCAATCACGGGAAGTTTCAGCAAAATCAAATAATATGTTTGCTACCTACCTCAACAAAGTAACGTCATTCTTTCGAAGACACTCTCACGGTAAAGAGGTAAACCCTCTGCGTGACTGGGAAATCCTTCTTGGTATTGGCTCTGCGGCGCTTCTTCTTTTTGTCGGTGTTAGCGTATTTGTATTCTTCCAAGTGGCAGAAGGAAGATTTTCACAAGCTCCCCAGCAGCCGGTGAGCATTGAGAGTATTGATCGGGCGAAACTTGGGGAGATTCTCGCCCAATTTGCTGCGCGGGATGCCGCGTATCAAAGTGCCCGAACCTCACCACCTTCGCTCGTTGACCCTCGTAGATGAGGTTGCTAGAGTGGCTCTGTTAGCGGTCCCCCAATTGTCCCCGTAGCTCAATGGATAGAGCAGCGCTCTTCTAAGGCGTTGATGTGGGTTCGATTCCTGCCGGGGACGCAAACGACACGTAATACGCCCTGCGGCGCATTACGCGCGTTGAAGTCAGGCGCAGCTATATCGCATTCAGTAGAATGCGATTGCGAGCCGGGGTCGCGGAAATTCAATTGCGACGGCAATTGAATTATCTGTGACCGCAAATAGAATTTGCACCCTTAGCTCAGTTGGTAGAGCAACTCGTTTACACCGAGTAGGTCGTAGGTTCGAGCCCTACAGGGTGCACCAAAACAAAAGATCCGGACTTCTTGTTCGGGTCTTTTGTTTTGGATTGCACCGAAGCACGCTCCGGGGGAGCGTGCGCTCTGGGCTCGAAGCCCGATTGAGCACTCCTTCAAATCGAGCACGATGAAGAAATCCAATCGGGGTACTGCTCCTGTAAGGAGCGAGCCCTACAGGCTGGATATGCTGAGGGAAGGTGTCTCGTGCAAAAGATTCTTGCCACCGGGTTAAAATGCCGCTAGCATAGAGAAACCGACGCGGCAGTATCCGCGTTTTATACTTACTACCTATGAGCGCAGAATCTCGCACGGTTAATACAGCGACCCTCTCCCTCACCAAAATCCCCACTACGGTGGGAATCATTATGGACGGCAATCGTCGCTGGGCGACAGAGCGCGGTCTTCCCAAGCTTGAAGGACATCGTCGCGGCCTCGATAAGGTAAAAGAAATGCTCGAATGGGCGAAGGAGGCGGGAGTAAAAAATGTCATCGTGTACGCTCTCTCAACGGAGAATCTTAAACGAACTGAAGAGGAAGTTTCCTACTATTTTGATCTTATTCGTCTCGCAATCCGCGACTTTATGCGTGATTTTAAGAAAAATGGAGGTGTGCTCAAATGTGCCGGCAATCTCACTCTTCTTCCCGCAGATATTCAAAAACTCATTACGAAAGCCCAGGTGGAAACAATCGACAATAATGGACTCCATTTTTATCTCGCGCTTGCCTACGGAGGGAGAAATGAGATTGTGAATGCGATTAGGAACATCGTCGCAAAGAATCCAGCGCAGGAGGAAATTACCGAAGAGTTTGTTGCGAAGCATCTTATGACCTACCCTATGCCGGATCCAGATGTGATCATTCGCACTTCGGGGGAACAGCGCCTTTCAGGGTTTCTTCCGTGGCAAGGTGTATACAGCGAGCTATTTTTTACCAAGACGTATTGGCCGGCCTTTTCAAAAGAAGAATTTCTCGGCATTCTCACAGAATATGGAAGCCGTGAACGACGTTTGGGCAAATAAGGAGCCGGAGGTTCTTTACGAGGACGCTGATTTTCTTGCGCTCAATAAACCCTCCGGTCTCGCCGTGCATGGGGACGGGCGCAACCCCCGGCCCACGCTCGCCGATTGGATTGCACAGAAATACCCCACCATCGTGGGTGTAGGGGAGCCGATGCGACGCCCTGACGGTGGAGAGATTGCGCGCCCCGGCATAGTGCATCGACTCGATCGCGAAACATCGGGAGTAATTGTTATTGCAAAGACCAAAGAATCCTTTGAGTATCTAAAGGTTGCTTTTCAGGAACGGCACGTCGAAAAAAAATATCTTGCGTTTGTTCACGGAATCATCAAGGAAGACGACGGAGTCATCAACCGTCCGATCGGCACCAGTCGAAAAGATTTTAGACTTCGCTCCGCCCAGCGTGGCGCTAAAGGAGTAATGCGAGAGGCGCTGACAGAGTATTTAGTATTGAAGCGCGGCGAGAGCGTGACCTATGTTGAAGTACGGCCAAAAACGGGACGTACCCATCAAATCCGCGTCCACTTTAAAGCAATCAATCATCCGGTTCTTTGTGATCGCCTATATGCCCCAAAACATGCGGAACTTCTGGGATTCGTTCGCCTTGCGCTTCACGCACACACTATCGCTTTCACTAACAAGGAGGGGAAGAGCATCACAGTTGAAGCACCACTTCCTTCCGATTTTACGGCCGCACTGTCTGCTTTGGAGGCTTAGTTGCGAGGCCGAAGTGCTCATGCTAGAGTGAGCCCCACTCATATGGAAAAGACGAAAGTCACCATTTCACCGGTAGATGTCGCAGCGCGAAAGACGCTTGATTTGCGCGCAGGAGACACCATTAAGGTGAACCAAAAGATTATGGAAGAAGGCGGCAAGACACGTCTCCAAGCCTTTGAGGGTCTCGTCCTTGCGCGCAAACATGGTACGGAACCGGGTGCTACATTTACCGTTCGTCGCGTTGCGAGCGGAGTAGGGGTTGAGAAAATTTTCCCCCTATACTCACCAATGATCGATTCTATCGAAGTACTTCGCCGTGCTAAAGTGCGCCGCGCGAAGCTCTACCACGTGCGCGATAAAGTGGCGAAAGAAATCCGCCGCCAGATGCGTAACACTCTCGTCGTCTCGCAAAAGGGAAGCGCATCCGATACAAAACATTCCGCTCCCGCAGCGGCCCCCACCCCAGAAGCACCGGAAACTCCAACCGAAGAAACAAAGTAAAGTCCCTCGCGAAGAGGGACTTTTAGTTGAATAGATACCCAAAATGGGTATTATGTCCCCTATATGCGCGGGTGGCGAAATTGGTAGACGCACTACCTTGAGGTGGTAGCGCCCTTACGGGTATGGAGGTTCAAGTCCTCTCCCGCGCACTAAAAACTGCCAACGTCGGAGCATGCCTCCGGCGTTGCGCTGTTTTCAGCGGGAGAGGACTTGAAGGCCGGAGTCTGCGAAGGCAGACGAGGCGGGTGAGAAGCGAATGCTTGGAGCTTCGCAAGACCTTGAACATCGAAGATGTGAAAGGTGTACAGACCCTGTAAGGGTCGCACAAAAAGGCGGAAGCCTTTTATGTGTGACCAAGCACCGCGCACTAGAGAAAAAGACCGGTCTTCAGCCGGGCTTTTTCGTAACTTTTTCTTTACCTTTGTAGTTTTTCTGTGTAGAGTCCAAATAGTTTCACCCTGGTGGAGGAAAGGCCATGCCAAAACCCGCACGGGTGGAGGCGTTCAAGGCCTCTACTCCGCAGATTGTTTCCAAATCGTGGGGACACGAGAAGATCATTTTCAACGGTCAGTACTGCCTGAAGGTGCTCGTCTTTCATGCGCGTACTAATTCGAGCTTCCACTATCACAAGAAGAAGCACGAAACATTCTACGTGCAAAAAGGCGAAATCCTCTTCGGTGTCTGCAACAGCGACGATCCTTCCTCTCTCGTCGAGCATCGTCTTCGGGAAGGGGAAAGCTTCACCGTTCCTCCCGGGGTGCGTCACCAGTTCTATGCAATCACCGAAGCAGAAATTCTGGAAGGTTCGACCTTCCATGATGAAGCTGACACGGTGCGAGTTCTTCCGATACTTGTAATCGAGCGAGCACTAGTTTCTTCTTAACGCGGTAACCATTTTGGTACCGCGTTTTTCCATTGAAAAATCCTCTCGCGGTGAGAGGATCAAGGTTTTCGCAGGCGCTGGCGTTTCTCAAATCCGAGGTAGAGAAGAATACCGCAGATTATGAGTGCGGCGACCGCATCCGCATGAGCGAATATACTTCGCCAGAAATGATCCGTCATGTACGAAGGGCGCATTACCGCAACACCAACCACAACGGCAGAGGAGGCAGTGTCGAGCGCGGTGTGCCAAAACGCACTGTGGTGGGTCTCGCTCGCGCTGTGTCCGTGGTCGTGGCCGATGTGGTAGCGATGCAGAATGAAAAGCATGAGAACGTTTCCACCAAGCCCGAGAAGTGCGAAGGGGAGCAGTGTTTCGTGGTGAACTTTGCTCTCAAAGAGTTCAAAAAGATGTGCCGCTCCCATTCCCCCCGTGAAGATGCCACTAAGAACAAGGAGCCAGGCCGTAAGCATGCCGTATCTGCGCTCAAACTCTTCGGCTTCTGCTGGATGTTTGCGCTTCAGTCGCAGTGTGTACCCGGCGACGATGAAAAATGCCAAATCCGCACTTACATGGAAGGCATCTCCGAGAAGGGAGATGCTACGTGCTGCGCTTGAGCCCCAAAACTCGATTGCTGCAAGCAGCAAGGCAATGACGGCAGCTCCAATGTAGCCACTCATCTCGTTCCTCTAAAGAAGTTGCTGCTCGGAGCCTACCATTCCCGCCTAAAATGCCAAATGCTATACTCGCCGCATGCTTTATACAGGAAAGGGAGATTCAGGTACCACCAAAACATTTGATGCAAAACCGGGCGAGCGAATTTCAAAGGCTTCGGCAATTACCGAGGCTCTTGGTGCGCTCGATGAAGTCAACTCCTTTTTAGGGGTGGTGAAAGTAAAAGCAACAGAGGAAGGACCGAAACTTCACGGCACGCCGCTTGCCGATATCGTGCACGGACTTCAAAAAAATCTCTTTATCGTCCAAGCAGAACTTGCAGGGGCTCCAAAAACAATCGAGCCTGGCAAGGTAGTAGCTCTTGAAGGACTCATTAACACCATTGAAAAAGAATTACCCCCGATCACTACCTTTTTTATCTCCGGGGGCACTGAACTAGCGGCACTTTTCGACGTTGCACGTACCATGGCACGTCGCGCCGAGCGCAGAGTGGTTGCGGTGGTAGAGGGAGGGGAGCGAAAGATGGGAGATCACTCGCGCGCATTTCTCAACAGGCTCTCTTCAATCCTCTACGCGCTCGCTCGACTCACCAATCATCTCTCTGGTATAAAGGAGGACGCCCCCGATTATACTTAAGGTGGGGAGAAAATGGTGCCTATAGTGTAATGGTTAACACAGAGGTTTGTGGAGCCTCTGATCTGGGTTCGACTCCCAGTAGGCACCCAAAATATTGCCAAGTCGGCACGTTTCGCAGCCTTGGAATCAAAAAGCGACTCAACAGAGTCGCCTTTTGATTGTACGAGAGACGGTTCGAACCGATCTCGACACAGGGATAAGCGGCCCTGGCTGGCTCCACCACATCTGATGGTTCTACTCTTGGTTGTGTGGTAAGTTGCCTCCAGCAGGTCTGGAGGATGAAATGCAGTCAAAACTCCTTGAAATCATCGCAAGTGGAACGCTTGTGCTTTGCGCCACGTTAGCTGGCGCAATCGTGCAGTCAATTTTGCAGAGACGGCGTGAGGTGGACAAGACGATCATCGAGCTGCGGATGAAGTGCTTCGCCCAGTTGTGCACTGACATGATTCCATTTCTCGATGCGATCGGGGTTGAGAGGATGCGCATGGAAGACGAATGGACTAAAGATGATCGAATAGTGCATTGGATATTCCCGCTTAAGAAACCAAAGGATGAGATCGAAAAAATGTACGAGAAAGTCGTCATATCCATGTCTCATGCCTATCTGGTCGCAAGCGCCGGTTTGCGCATGTATTTTGATGGGACCAGCAATGCAGCTAGCATAATTGTTGACTGTATAAGACAGGAACCACGAGCTACTGAAATCAGAACCAAAGCTGATGGAGTCATTATGCTTAGCTTCTGGCCAACGGTCATGGGTGATATGCGAACGGAGCTCGGCATTGCGCGCCCTACTAATTGGAAAGCAGCTGAGAAAGTTACAGAGAGAATGTGAACGTCAGTCCCTGACGGCGTAGCTCTTACGCCGTCTTTTTTGGTTGTTAAATGTAGTTGCTCGCGAGGCGCTTTTTAGTTGCCTCCCCGGCACGATTCCGCGTCGTGCCCTCCTCTTTGCAGAACGGCATCATTGAAGCCACCATGGCCCTATGCAACTCGATGATAAGGATCTGGAAGAGTTTATTCGAATCTATGAAGAGGACTTCGGTGAGAAGGTCTCACTCAACGAAGCGCGAGCGATAGCACACAACCTTCTCTTACTCAGTGAGAAGCTGATGGAGCCGCTACCGGACGAGAAGAAGATCTAACTAAGCCGCCTCTTTGACCTCGAGCGCTTCCATCTTCTCCCGGATCGTCCTGATGTTTTGAAACACCATTTGGTATTCTGGAGTATCGACGTTGGTTCGAATGTCGTTGATAAACGCACCCATTTGGTCAACAGAAAAACTGATATGGAAATGTCAGTTTTTCTGTTGTAAACCAAATGGGTGTCCTGAGGAGTTCACGACGTAGGGCACCCAAAAATAACGAACGGAGTGAGTATATTTTGTCGTGTGCCCTTCGGGTGCACCCAAAAACAACGAGCGAAGCGACTATGTTTTTGGAGTGTGCCGCGCGTCAGACGCGGCCACCCAGTTGAGAATATCTGTATATAGCCGTACACTCTAGCAATCTCAGCAATGAAACATTTCTTATTTTTTCCAATTCTGGTGTCGGTGATAGGACTAGGCGCAGTGTTGTGGCAGCTTGGTATTTCTGCCTTTATTCTTGCAGGCATTCTCACCGTGCTCGAAGTCACGCTCTCGTTCGACAACGCGATCGTAAATGCCAAGGTGCTCGATCGGATGGAGCCAAAATGGAGGCACCGTTTCATCACGTGGGGTATCCCCATCGCGGTTATTGGCACCCGCTTTGTGCTGCCGCTCCTTATCGTAAGCATTGCAGTATTTGTCTCGCCGTGGGTTGTGGCAGTACTCGCGGTTACTGACCCGGAAGAATATGGAAGGATGCTGGAAGGAGTTCGTCCAATGATAAGCGCCTTTGGCGGTGTGTTTCTTCTTATGGTCGCACTTAAATATTTCTTCGACGAAGCCAAGGATGTGCACTGGATTCAAGTCGTAGAAAAGTACCTCGCAAAATGGGGGAGAATTGAGGCAATCGAGATCGGTATTGCGCTCATTGCATTGGCGATCCTTTCTTTTGCTGTGCCAGCTGATCAAGCTTCTATCCTTGTCGCTGGAATCATCGGCATCATCCTCTTTATAGCCATGGAAGGGCTCGCTGGCTCGCTCGGGAGCGCGCAGAAGGGAATTGCTGCGGGAGGATTGTCGTTGTTTCTCTACCTAAACGTACTCGATGCGGCGTTCTCTCTCGATGGGGTAATCGGTGCGTTTGCGCTGACCGTGAATCTTCTTGTGATCGTCGTTGGACTCGGCATTGGAGCATACTTTGTTCGTTCCCTCACCATTTACTTCGTGGAGAAAAAGACACTACATCAATATATATATCTTGAGCACGGTGCACACTGGGCAATCCTCGGCCTTGCTGTATCCATGTTCGTGGGACTCGTGATCCATGTTCCCGAAGTGATCACAGGCTGCATCGGACTTTTCTTTGTGGTGCTCGCATACCTGTCATCCCGGAAGCATCCGACGAGACGAAATTAGCGCCGCTGTCAAAGCACTCCCGCTTAAGAGATAATAGAAATATGAAGCTGTCACCCGGTCTCTGGGCCATTGCAATCGTGAACGCCCTTTACATTTTGGGGTTCGGAGCCTATTTCATGTTTCAGGGCAACGGGGAGTTTGTGTGGTACGTCGTCGTGATGGTTGGTGTATATGCTCTCGTAGCGCTCACCATTAAACGCTCAAAATTTCCTCTTTGGCTCCTGTGGGCTCTCACCGCGTGGGGGATTTTCCATATGTTAGGCGGCGGTGTGCGGATAGATGACCATGTGCTTTACGCGCAGCAGCTTATTCATTTAGTGGGGCAGGGGGAGATGTTTGTTCTTAAATATGATCAACTAGTTCACCTCTACGGCTTCGGCGTTGCTACGATCGTTCTTTACCACTTGGTGCGCCCCTATCTTGCGGAAGCGACCAACTGGAAGGTGGTGAATCCAATTTTGGTTGCGGCAGGCATGGGGCTTGGCGCGCTCAACGAGATTGTCGAATTCATCGCGGTGCTTTTTTCTGGAACCAATGGGGTTGGAGGCTACTTCAACACTTCTCTCGATTTGGTTTTTAACATGATGGGGGCCATTATTGCCGTGATATTGATGAACTATTTACGCCGGCGCCAATTAATCCGGAAGCCATGATTTATTTCATTACCGCAGCAGCATTTTGCTTCACTCTTCTTGGGGGGCTTTTCGCGCTTCGCCTCCGGGATCGCCTCCACCTCATCCTAGGTTTTAGCGCAGGGGCGATTATTGGTGTCGCCTTCTTTGATCTTTTGCCGGAGGCGCTTGAACTGGCGGGCGAATCCTATGATCCTGCCATCATTACCTCCCTCATCGCACTCGGATTTGTTGCCTACCTTATTCTTGATCGCATCATTCTTCACCATGGTCACACCGATGAGCACGGTCATCCGCACCGCGGCATCTTTGGGGCGGGGAGTCTTTCGTTCCACAGTTTTCTCGACGGCATTGCGGTGGGTCTTGCGTTTCAGGTGTCCCCGACTGTTGGAATCATCGTCGCTGTCGCCGTGTTGGCGCATGATTTCTCTGACGGCATCAATACGGTAAATCTGATCTTGAGGAGTGGGGGAACCCGAAAGCAGGCCTTTAAGTGGCTCTTCATTGACGCTCTCGCGCCAGTGCTCGGTGTCGTCTCAACTCTATTTTTCTCCGTTCCATCGGATCGTCTCGGGCTACTGCTCGCCGTTTTTTGCGGGTTCTTCCTCTACATCGGAGCAAGCGATCTCCTGCCGGAGAGTCATCACGCGCATCCTGTGCGTTGGACGACCGTCATGACTATTCTTGGCATCGCGGTTCTCTACATTGTGATCCAACTGGCCGGGATTTGAGCCCCTCTCATAAATAATGGTATAGTCTCCTCCTATGGCAGAACCAACAGCAAAAGAGCTTTACGAAAAGCGTCGTGAAGAAGAAAAAAAGGAACGAGGCGGTACGCCTTCGGTAGCAGCGACTTCTTCCGGTGGGGGAAGAAAATTCCTCTGGTGGATAGTGGCGCTCCTCATCCTTCTTGGTATTGGATACCTCCTCTATACGGAAGTTAAAAAAGAAATTCCAAAGACCCCTGATCAAAGCGTTGGTCTCGAGATTCTCTCTCGCGACCATATTCCAGTTGGCTCCCCTCGCCCGGAATACAACAGTAATCCACCTACCTCTGGTCCGCACTACGATACTCCTGCAGCAGTTGGTTTTTATCCCGACACTCTTCCTGATGAACAGCTCGTGCATAACCTGGAGCACGGTGATGTGTGGGTTTCCTTCAAAGGGTCCCTTTCGTCTTCAACCGTAGAAGAGTTGAAAACTCTTTTGGATGGGGTAAAGGTAATCATCACGAGGCGCGACGCAAACGATACGGATGTGGCGGCTGTGACGTGGGGCAGACTAGAGAAGTTCAACCTCGCTGGTGCTGCTATCTCCGCCGATGAACTTCAGCGTCTACGAGACTTCATTCTTCGCTACAAAAATCGAGGTCCGGAGAGCGTAATTGACTCCGCTTCAATGTTGGGTCAGTAGAATCTCTAAAGGTGTAATTTTTGCTTCATAGTCCCGTCATCCTCTCTATGGGGCTTAGTTGTGCGGTATACTTTTAGTACCCTTTTTATTCATTACCTATCTATATGTTTAACGAAGTAGCCGACGGACGCTATAAAGTCCGTCTTCAGCAAGTAGGAATCTTTGTGCTCGTCGTTTTAGGTCTCTATCTTACCTCGCTCGCAATTGGTGGGTTTGCCAATCTTCGCTATGTCGGCGCCGGCATTCCTCCATCGAACACCATTACGGTTTCCGGAGAGGGGGAATCATTCGCAGTTCCGGATATCGCAACGTTTTCATTTACAGTGACCGAAGAGGGCGCAACCTCTGCCGCAGCCCAAGAAAAGGCGACCGAGAAAATTAATGACGCGACCGCCTATCTCAAAGAGCAAAAGATTGACGAGAAGGACATTAAGACCATCGCGTACAATATTTATCCGAAATACGAGTATGAGACGCAAGCATGCCCAGTAAGCTCGAGCGGTATCTCATACCCGTGCGTTCCCGGAAAGCAGAAACTGGTTGGCTACGAAACCTCGCAGACGATCTCGGTTAAAGTGCGCGACACCAAAGTAGCGGGGGATCTTCTTGTTGGGATCGGAAAAGTAGGAATCAGTAATGTCAGCGGTGTTGATTTTACAGTTGATGATGACAATGCGATCAAAGACGAAGCTCGCGAGAAAGCGATCGTACAGGCGCGCGAACACGCAGAAGTCCTCGCTAAGCAGCTTGGTGTTCGTTTGGTACGCGTCGTCTCCTTCAATGAAAATGGAAGCCCGTACTACTACGCCTACGACAGCAAGGTCGCTCTTGAAGCAGGGGGTCGTGGAGGTGCTACTCCGAGCGTAGCCCCAGATCTTCCTGTGGGTGAGAATAAATACACCAGCAACGTCACGGTCACCTACGAAATTCGCTAATCTCAAAAAAACCGCCCCTCCGGGCGGTTTTTTTGCTGTAAGCGGAACTTTGACAAATTAAATAAATCATGTTAATAACTATGCGGATCAGCCCTGTGGCTGACCGTTTCTTCCACCCAATCTCTGAGGAGGTCCGCAATGTCTGGACGCTTTCAATTTCCGGGCTACAGCATCATCGCCTTCCGCGACACCTCGACCCACGACATCGAGACCGGCAAACTCGTCGAGAACGGCCGGACGTTCGTCGTGAAGGTGATGCGCAGTCGCGAACTCGCCGACCTCGTGCCGTTCGTCGTTGCGGAAGTTTCCAATGATCGCCACGAAAAATTGTGGGCGTTCAGGCGTGACGAGCAGGGCGATAAGATCGTGGGTCTCTTGGCGAAAGTCGGGGAATCCCACGTCATCGCTCTCTGCGAGAGCGGCAAGGAGGGCAAGGTGATCAAGGTCATCTCGTTCGCGTCCCTCCTCGGTGCTCCTTCGCACAACATCCGTGCGGGCCTCACCTTGAAGCAGGCCGCTGCCGAGTTTCTCGGCAAACGCTACAAACTCACGAAGTCGGAAGAGACCGTCAACAAGGTCACCACCGAGCGTGTGAGCGCGGCCGAACAGGCTGCCCGCGAGGCCGAACGCGAAGAACGTGCCCGTCGGCGTCGCGAGCGGGTCACCCTCATCAAGAGCCGTCCGAAGATCTCGGGCTATACCGCGAAGGGCAGCAAGCGCTTCGGCTACCCGGTCACCAAGGACGAATGGGCATCCATGCCCAACCACTGCTACGTCATCCTTGTCGAATCCATCGGCGAAGGTGGCGTGCCCGGTCCGATGATCGAGGCCTTCCAGGTTCAGAAGGAGGGCGGCAACCCGAAGAAGGGCTTCGCCCTCCCCGTGAAGCCGGAGGTTCCGCAAAACGTCATCGTGTCGAACGCCTCGCAGTTCGTCCAACCCGTTCACTCCGTGGTCATCGAGAAGGATACCGAGAAAGGTAAGGACATGTTCGAGGTCCAGGTGTACGCCTCGGCAGAGGATCTCCGACAGGCGCGCAAACAAGGCCTCAACAGCGGCACCTACGTCGCCATCCAAGGCAAGCGCGCGGACGGCAAGATCGAGGTCTACGCTGCCTTCAAGGAGAAGATGGACACGGTCGGCTCTTTCACTCCGCTCGGTTAACGCACTTTATACTCGGGCCCCTTCCGTAAGGAATCGGCCCTTTTTCTTTTCTTGACAATCGCAGAAACTCGCGTAGGATAAGGCTACTTCATTCCCCCGCAAGGGGTTTTTTAATAGGAAAACTGATATGAAACTCATCGACTACATCAAAGAAACTCGGGCAGAACTCAAGCACGTCTCATGGGCGACTCGCCGCCAGGCAGTCGTTTTCACAGTCCTTGTCATCGCAATTTCAATTGGCGTTTCTCTATTTCTCGGTCTATTTGACGCTATTTTTAGATACGGGATTCAGCAAATAATTTAAACCTCCATGGCAAAGCAAGCTTCAACAGGAGAAAGACATTGGTACGCGATTCACACCTACGCGGGATACGAAAATGCGGTGGCGCGTAACCTCAAGCAACGCATCGACTCTCTCGGCATGGGAGACAAGATTTTCGACGTGGTAGTGCCGACCGAAAGAAAGATCAAGGTTAAAGGCGGCAAGCGTGTTGAGGAAGAAGAGAAGATCTACCCTGGATATGTACTCGTCGACATGGTTGTTGACGACAATTCTTGGTACGTCGTGCGCAACACCCCACGCGTGACGGGGTTCGTCGGCTCCGGCGTTAACCCGGTGCCTCTCTCACCCGAGGAAATCGAAAGTCTTTTCCGTCGCATGAAGAGCGAGACCGTGAAGCACAAGATCGATTTCTCTGTGGATGAGCCGGTAGTGATTGTTGACGGTCCGTTTAAGGATCTCGAGGGTCGCATCGGGGAAGTGGACGAAGAACGTGGCAAAGTGAAAGTGATGGTGCCAATGTTCGGACGCGAAACACCAGTCGAACTCGACTTCTTGCAAGTGCGCAAAATGTAAGCTACATTTCATACTCCTTATGGCAAAGAAAATCATCAAAAAAGTGAAGCTTATCGCCCCAGCGGGGAAGGCTACTCCAGCTCCACCACTCGGGCCTACTCTCGGTCAGGCGGGTATTAATATCGGAGATTTCGTCAACAAATTTAACGAGAAGACTCGCCCAATGATGGGCGACATGATCCCGGTAGAAATTAACGTCTACGAAGATCGTAGCTACGATTTTATTCTAAAGACTCCTCCTGCATCGAACCTCCTTATGAAGGCAGCTGGCATCGAGAAGGGATCCGGAAAAACACCACTCTCCCGCGCGGGTACGGTCACCAAGGCTCAAGTTAAAGAGATCGCCGAGAAGAAGATGGCCGACCTCAACGCCAAGGATCTTGAGGGTGCTATGCGCATCATCGAAGGATCGGCTCGCTCAATGGGCATTGAAGTAAAATAATATGATCTAGTGTTTTCAGAACCAAAACGCCATCCCTTAAGTGGGCTGGCGTTTTGCTTTATATCGCTCACTTCTAACTCATGAATATAACTCCCATACGAATTTCACTCATGCGTCCTCCAAAGGACGATCTCCTGAAAAAAATATTTTCCTCGCGCCTCACTCTTCGTGAGGGGGATATTCTCGCGATCACTTCAAAAGTTATTTCAATTGACGAGGGACGCTGTGTTCGCCAAGACCAGAAAACAAAAGACGAATTGGTCATGACGGAATCTAGCAAATACTTGCCGCGCAGTTTTACCCCCGGCGGCTACGGTATGCACACCATCACCAATGGAATGCTAGCTCTTAGCGCCGGTATCGATGCGAGCAACAGCGGAAACTTTTACACCCTCTGGCCGAAGAATCCTACCCGCTCGGCAAAGCGGCTTTTGACGTCGTTAAAGCGCCACTACAAGCTAAAGAAACTCGGCCTCATTATCACTGATTCGCACTCGATCCTTCTGCGCCGAGGAGTAATTGGATTCGCGCTCTCCTTCGCGGGATTTCAACCACTGATAGATTATCGGGGAAGTAAGGATCTATTCGGGAGGGTCATTCTCGCGAGCCAAACAAACGTTCCCGATGCTCTTGGGGCGGCCGCAGTCTTTGCGATGGGAGAAGGCAGTGAGCAAACTCCACTCGCTCGCATTCGCGGCGCTGTGGGGGTTTCTTTTTCAAAACCGAAGAAAAAACCAAAAGACTCTTTTATCGTCCCGATGAAGGAGGACCTCTATGGGCCCTTTTTCAGCTCAGCTCCGTGGAGGAAAGGAAAGAAGTAGTGTGAAAAGTACGACAAAGCCGCCCTATTATCTGTCGGATGAGGTTTGAACTATCCACGCCACTTCCTAGACCAGATGAGAGGAACTCTCTATCATTAACGAAGGGATTATTATTTTTTATAACCCAGATGCGCTATCTACGGTATTCACTTTTCATCGCCAGTGCACTTCTTATTTTTTCGTTATCAAACACTACAGACGCTGAAGCTGCTTCTGAGGGCTTACCCTATTGTCCAGCTCTCTCCACTGCGCTTCAAAGGGGAGCAAGGGACGCTACGTCGGGAGGACAGGTGAGCGAGCTCCAGAAATTTCTTGCAAGCTACTTTGATCTAGATACAGAGGAGATAGTTTCCGGCTATTTCGGCAAAATTACGCAGAGCTATGTTATTTCTTTTCAAAAAGAGAGAAGCCTGTCCGCTGAAGGGATCGTCGGACCACTCACCCGTGCAAAAATCGCAAAAGGGTGCGTGGAAGAAGAGGAGGTGAGCGATGGGGGACCCATTCGCGTATACATCACGTCGCAAAGCAGTAACCTAGTACGCGGTCGCCCAGTCACGATCTCTTGGAAAAGTGAGAATGCGCCTCCTGGTGCAGTCGTTGCGATCGATCTTATCGATACAAAAACACGTGAATTCGTGGGGGATGGCGTAGTCGGCATGAGCAAAGACACTTCTCATAGCTATACATGGACCGTACCTTTCTCTGACAATCTCCCTTTCGGATATTGTCCTCGCGCCACGGATATCCCGGGAGTGTGCGGCAGTGACCTTATTGACGGTCATTTGTACCAATTCCGTGTGACCCTTGCATCTAATTTTGAGTGTCGTGGCTTCTGTCTTAAAACGGAGGTCACAAAATACGCATCCGATGAGTCCGATCCTTTCACTATTTCTACGGGAGAAAAACTCTGCACCCTTGCCCAGCCGGTTCGTCCAGTATGCAAGCTTGGCGAAGAAGTGGTTTCAGAGTATGACGGCAGCGGTTGCCTGATATCCCTTACATGCAAAATGCCTAAGGAACCTAGCGTAACCTCCGATCGGGGCACGCGCGACCTCCAGCGCGTCAAAGACATGCAAAATCTTAAAGGAGCCCTCGCCGCGTATTTCCAGGATCACGGCAAATATCCTGCCACAGCACCGAACGATCAAGGCCCCGCCTCTTCTTATACCAATCTTCAGGCGTACTTAGTTCCACAATACCTTCCTTCACTTCCGCATGATCCGTATCTCGTATTCAATGACCCGAACTGGAATGACTACGGCTATATACGAGGTGCAGATGCGACACAATCGTACGGTCTTTGGATCCGGTTCGAAGATGGGTACCCAGGCGCTCCTGGTGTTGTGGCTCCTGGTGGCTCCTGTAAGGCCGGCGTGAACATGAATGGAGGGTGGTACAACCCTCCTGGTACTCTATGTCCGGGTCAGCATAATCGCGTCACGCGCGACGAAATGCGTCTCAACGATATCAGGACATTAAAAAATGCACTCGCGGCGTACGTACGAGATAATGGCGTTTACCCTTCAACTGCTCCGGATGATCAGGGGCCAGCTTCTTCATATCTCGGACTTGAAGCCGCTTTGGTACCGAAGTATCTCTCCGTACTTCCGCACGATCCGCTACGATCTGACCCGAACTGGGGCGATTACTCCTACATCCGCGGTCCTGCCACATCGAAATCGTACGGATTGTGGGTTCGATTTGAAAACGGCCACCCCAATACCCCGGGTGCTGTAGCTCCTGGCGGCTCATGTAAAACTGGAGTGAATATGAATCCGGGATGGTGGAACCCTCCTGGTACGTTGTGCCCGCAAGATATAAATGAAAGTGCGAAGGTTGGAATCTTGCCTGCGACCCTTGCTGCAGTTGGTGCGGCGTTCGACTTTTTCTCGCGTGAGTCAGGAATTTTTGTCGGAGGTATAGCAGCCGGACTTCTGTTTGGGTATATCGGTTTACGCTCCAGAAAGAAAGAAATGCAATAAAAAACCGCTCCGCCTCAGGCGGAGCGGTTTTGCTCTATCTCTCTAAGTCTACCCAGCGATACTTAATACCTTCGTGTTCGCGCTCCTCCTCGAATACTTTCTTCGTAAATTCTTTTTCGTATTCAGGGAAATACGCGTCTCCCTCTTTCTCGTCCTCGATGAGCGTGAGGTAGAGCTTCGTAACGAAGGGGAGGGCTTGCTTATAGATCTGTGTGCCGCCAGCAACAATAATTTGCTCTGGGTTCATGCGCCGTGTTTTGGTGAGCGCGTCCTCGATAGAATTGGCAACCACCACCCCCTTATAGGTCCACTTGGGATCGCGCGTGACCACAACATTTATTCGCCCTGGTAGCGGCTTGCCGAGTACCGCCACAATCGAGTCGAAGGTTTTTCTCCCCATAATGACCGGATAGCCGAGCGTGAGAGACTTAAAACGTTTGAGATCATCAGGGATGTGCCAGAGGAGTTTATTGTTTTTGCCAATAACGTGGTTGTGGAGCTTGCCCACACCCATGGCGACGACGATGGCAACCGGGGGGTTATGCATGCGCGTATTATGCCATTAAACGCGTCTTGTGTCGGTGTTGCCCACAACCATGAACGAGATATAATTTCCTGGTCTATGGCCGCGCTCAAGAAATCAAAAATTAACGGCAGCAAGATTTTCGCGTCGTCCTCTCACTTCGAACACCGTTTTATACAAGATTACAAAGCACTCGCACAATTCATTGAGTACTGCAAAGGCATTGGCCTTCAAATTGTGCTTACCCAGGGCACGTACGACATGGCGCACATCGGTCATGCTCGCTACTTTGAATCAGCAAAGAAGCACGGGGATCTTTTGGTGGTAGGAGTCGATAGCGACAAAAAAGTTCGAGCTCGCAAGGGTCCAGATCGCCCTGTCATTCCGGAAGCGGAACGTCTTGAGATGGTGTGCCACCTGCGCCCCGTTGATATCGTCACCCTTAAGGAACTCAACATGCCAAAATGGCATCTCATTAAGACCGTGCGCCCTGATGTGCTTATTGCGACCAAGGAAACGTACAGCAAGAAACAACTTAAAGACCTTAAAAAATATTGCGGTAAAGTGGTTGTCCTTGAGCCGCAGGCAACGACCTCAACTTCGGCGAAGCTTCGTCTTATGCAGCTTCGCACCGCGAAGAAACTCGGCCAAGCGCTCACCCCGCGCCTTATGAAAGTGATCGAAGAGGTGTTTGAGGATGTAAAAAAATAGGATGGAGAAGGTTATCGTCGCGTATGTGCCCGTCCTTCACGAAGGGTATCGTGCGTTTTTTGATCGCCACAAAGATGCCTCTGCGCTTTATATTTTAGGGCGTGACATTACGAGTCTCCACCGGCCCCTGGTGAAGGATATTCGCGCACTCGATCCGGAATTAATGGAGAAGGCGATTGAAACACTTGGTATTTTTTCTAAAGTTGAGATCGGTGGGGCAGAAGGACTTCGTGCACTTGCCGCAGAGGATGTTTCGATTGTCATGCCGCAAGAAGATATTAGTGAACTAATCGCAAAGGAGTTCTTTGGTGGGAAATCCATAACTTTTGATACGGTATTTTTGCGCTGGGATCACAGCAAGAGCCTTTCCCGCCGCGAGCTTGTGCCGGACGAGACGATTTCGAAAGATAAATTCGCGCAGGAGCTCTTGAAGAATCTCGATCAAGCGGCCCAAGTTGGCTCTGATTTTTTCCGTCGTGTCGGCGCTGCGGTAGTTAAAGACGGCAAGGTGGTGCTTTCAAGTAGGAATCGTCATTTGCCGACTGAGCACGCCCCATATGAAAGTGGTGACCCAAGAGGAAATTTTTCTAGCGGGGACCATATAGAATTTTCTACCTCAATCCATGCAGAAGCGGAGCTTATCGCGCAGGCAGCGCGGGAGGGCATTTCAATAAAAGGGATGGATATGTACGCAACCGTCTTTCCGTGTCCGCCGTGTTCGAAACTGATCGCAGAATCAGGAGTTCGAAGACTTTTCTTCGCGGGCGGTTACTCGGTCCTCGATGGGGAACAGGTCATGCACGCAAAGGGAATTGAAATAATTCGCGTCGAGTAGAAAAGAAATAAAAAAAGCAGCCCCTCTATTGGTGCTGCAGCATCTCAAAATCTAGATCCCGACTCCAGAGTCCTTCTGCAGTCCTCGGATCGTGCGCGTACGGTTCATACTTTTCCGAGATTCGCCGCTCATCGGAATCTGGTCCTTCGCCCACTATCCACGGACCTTTCGAATCCCTCTTTCTGATAAAGACCGGGGTGGTCTCGTACTCTTCGTAACAGAAGAGGATTTCGTACCAGCTCGCGAAGCGCGTGGGGCCAATGTGGAGATACATCATGGGGCGTGCCATGACCCACCAATCGGCGTAGCAATTCTCGACGTATAGCGCAGTCGAGAAGGTTCTAACTTCCAGACGGTGCTTTAACTTTAGCTCCGGCAACGGCTCGTACGGCGACGGCCCCAGAATTAGAAAGGTCCCTTTGGCCCTAATATTCTTTGTTTTGGGACCATTCGGTTCTTTCGCGGACCATGTGTTGCTATGGAGCCGGACTACGCGGCCGTGGAGCACTTGAAGGGCTTTTTCCAAATGCCAAAAGGCAGTGGATGCATAGGCGGGTATCACTGTTTTCGTCATAACTTTCTCCAATTACTGGAGTTCGCCGGGGAAGGGATTTCCCAAGCGTCCCGCCATTGCGGCGGGATGTCGTCCTGGGCTAGTAGAACAAAGAGTCAGTGTTTGGTCAATGAAAAAACCGGCACGGGGTGCCGGTCACTTGGGGTCTTTGTACTCGATGCCCTCGGGCGAGAAGAGCCACTCGATGCCACGGCCTTTGACGAGCTCACGATACGCCATGAGGCGCTGGTAGTCCTCGACGATTTCTGCCTCGGTTTTCGCGAGCGGTGGTCGGTACTCGACTCCGGGCTTGGTCACAAAGACGTTGATATGAAGGTGCTCGACGGTGCCGACATGATAGCGCGGGTCTCCGAAGCGCCACACGATGCCGCCGCCGGGCGGAGCCAGATTCGCCTCGATCCATATGAGAAGTTCGATGATCTCGGCACCATCCTCACCCGTGAGTTCGGACATCTTGGTGATGTGAGCCTTGGGAAGGATGAGGAGCATCTTCTCGAGTTTCTTGTTCGGGAAGTCGTTTTCCTTCAAGTACCAGCGCTTCAGTGAATGGAGCGGCTGGTTGCCGGCGAGACCGACATTGCAGAATCCGCAGAATCTTTCCGGATCGAGCATGCCGCGGAGTGTCACAAAGAATTGCCGAGGACCCCTGACCCCCATGAGATAGTAGAGATGCGGTTCGATATTCGATATGCCGGGGAACTCGTTCGGGAGCGCCATGAGGCGTTTGTAGAGACGTTGATCCGATGGTACCAGATGCACAACTAGCCTCCGTACTGTTTCGGAGTTACCTTACCAAACAAAAAAGCCCGGTCAATTGTCGGACTTTTTTACTTTAGGATTGCTGATTTTAAAGCGAAGTCCTTCGTGCTCGGGATTTTCTACGTCGGGTTCGATGAGGTGCACATGGAGGTGCTTCACTGAATTGCCGAATTTCATTTCATTTCCGAAACGCATCGCGAGCGCGCCACCGGTGAGCCCTATCTCTTTCGCGAGACCCTGAAAAAGCTCAATCATTTCCGCCCCTGCTTCTGGCGTTAGATCCTCGAGTGTCTCTAAGTGCTTTTTGCTAAAGAGCATGTAGTGGTGCTTGGCGCCGCTGTAGGGCCACTGATTGGGGGTAAGGACCCAGTGCACACCTTCCTTAAGAATCGGCTTCTTGTGATATTTCGCGAGGTGTTCAGGGCAAAATGGGCACACCCCGTCTTTGACGATCTGCTCCATGACTCTCTTCTGTTCCTCCACGCGGGAATTTTCGAGGTTTACGAATTCGTTGCTCATACGGCGACAGGGATGTCCTTCATCGAGGGGTGCGCATCGTAGTCGCTAAGTTCGAAGTCATCCGCGCGGAACGAGAAAATGTCATCGGTGTCTTTTTTGAGAGTAACGGTGGGGAATTTCTTCGGCTCACGCTTGAGAAGTTCTTCGACGTTCGGGATTTGGTCGACATAAATGTGGGCGTCGGAGAAGCTGTGCACAAATTCATAGGGGATCGTGCCGGTGACTTTCGCAAACATCATGAGGAGTGCCGTGTACTGGATCATGTTGGAAGGAACGCCGACTGGCATATCTGCCGAGCGTTGAATCATGTGGAGCGTAAGTTTCCCGTCGATGATGCGCAGGTGGATCCAGCCGTGGCAGGGTGCGACGACGACTTTCTGAGTCTTTCCGGTGCCGCGGATTGTGTACTGCGGAATCCAAGGAGAAATAAAATGCGTGCGAAGGTGCGGGAATTCGCGCATCTGCTCGACGATATTTTTAAATTGGTTGTACGGCTCGCCTTCAATAGTAGGGAAGTCATGGAAGGCCGCGCCGTAGGAGCCGGGGCCGAGGTCACCCGGAGCGAGTCCGCGCTTAGCAGTTTTCTCCGGCGTTCCCCACGCAGTCCAGAATTTGCAGCCGAATGACTCGAGTTGCTCAAGGGTGCGTGCGCCGTTTAAGAATGCGCAGATCTCTCCGATCGACCCACGCCAGAAACCTTTGACGCTTCGCTCGGTGATCATCGGAAATCCGTTTTCAAGCTTGAAGTGAAATGGCCTCGGGCCGATCAGGGTGAGAGCATCCGTTGAAAAACCAATCTGCTGACTTTTTACCCGCACCCCATGGTCCAGAATATTCCGGAGCATTTCGCGGTACTGGGTATCGGGGGTGCGCTGGTCGTAAGAAAGCATGGGTCTCTATTGTAACTTTGCCCCTTCCGCTGTCCAAGGCTTCCACGTGGCGGTACAATGGCCCCTATGAAAGTAAAGGTTAGGCGAATGGATAAGGAGGTGCCACTTCCAGAATATAAGACTGCCGGGGCAGCAGCCATGGACTACTACCTCCGCGAAGACCTCACCATTGCGCCCAAAGAGATCGCATTCGTAAAGCTTAATATCGCGACCAAGGCTCCCCGCGGCCACTTTATTCTCTGTGTCGCGCGAAGCTCTATGTGGAAGCGGGGTCTCATGATGGCCAACAACGCAGGTATCATCGACGAGGATTACTCGGGGGATGGCGATGAGCATCTCTGTCCGATTTACAATTTCTCCAATGAGCCGGTCACGGTAAAGCGCGGCGAACGAATACTGCAGTTTATGGTCCTACCCTTCGATCGGGTGGAGTGGGAAGAAGTTGAAACCTTGGGCCCTGGTCCTGACAGAGGAGGATTTGGCACTACCGGCAAATAATATTGTTAACTGATAAAAACGCCCCAACCAAAATTGGTGGAGCGTGTCGGCGGCGTTTCAAAAGATCCAAGAGAAGATGTTACCTAACCATGTGAGTATCTGGTCAAAACCTTCACCGATCGAATGAACGGTATGGAGAAAAACCTCGCGTGCAATACTGAAGCCCCCAAGAACCAAGACTAAAAAATAAGGCCAAAAGTGACGGAGGATTCCACGCAGCGTAGCGATAATGGCCGTGAGGGTCGTTGGCTGAGGTCTCGCCTGAGATTTAGCTTCGGGTGAAGGTTTCGTCAGCCGTTTCGTTACTCGTATGAGGAGCATGACCTCACCTAATTCGTAGCCGTTGCCATGGTCATCGGCCTGAACTCGCCGTCCTTCTTGAGGCCGGTGGCGTTGCAAGCCACCTCCACGATTTCGCCGAGATCGCGCACATCGCGCGAATGAATGAGGACCAAGTCTGCGCCGGCGGCCTTCGCTTGTTCTTCGACGCGCGTAAGCGCCAAGTTATAGGCGTGCTGGGCTGTTTGGGATACGAACGTCATTTCGCCGCGACGAAAGAGTGCACGAATGGAACGTCCGAGTCCGCGCGCGCCCATGCTCATGGCGACGACGCTCACAAACGCCCCGATCGGGATGTACCCTGCAGCGCGAGCCGCATAGAGTTCCGCGGCGGACATCATGGCGCTGGTCAGGAGCGGTGTACGAACCTCGAGCGGTGCATCGGTAACTGCGGGAGGAGTGGACTTTTCCATCTGTTTTCCTTCGCTGAACGGGGTAGTCTAGAGGCGATATAACCTCAAGCGTCCAGTAAAGTCAAACAGTCTTGGAGTCTGCTTTTCCTCTCCAAAATAAGTGCTACACTTTACCTATGATCTAGCGAACGTACACGTCCCGTTAATTACCTAATTCTACTCACATGGACATGTACAAATCTATTTCCTCTCAAGATAAAGAAGTTTTCGACGCCATTATGGGCGAAGAAAAGCGCGAAGCAGAAGGCCTCGAGCTCATCCCCTCAGAAAATTACGTTTCAAAGGCGGTTCGCGAAGCGAACGGCTCCATTCTTACCAACAAATACTCCGAGGGCTATCCCGGTAAGCGCTACTACGGCGGGCAGCCGTTTACGGATGCGGTGGAGACCATCGCAATCGAGCGTGCCAAGAAGCTCTTCGACGCAAAGTACGTAAATGTGCAGCCGCACGCGGGAGCACCGGCCAATATCGGCATGTACTTCGCACTCCTCGAGCCAGGGGACACCGTGCTTGGCATGGATCTCTCCCATGGCGGGCACCTCACGCACGGACACCCAGTGACGTACCTCACTAAAATCTTCAATTTTGTTCGTTACAAAATGAAAGATCCGGAGACAGGCGAGATCGACTATGACGAAATGCTCAAAGTCGCGAAAGCTCATAAGCCAAAGATCGTACTCGCGGGCTACTCCGCGTATCCGCGCGAGCTTAACTACGCAAAGTTTGTCGAGATCGCCAAAGAAGTGGGCGCGTACGCAGTCATGGATATCGCCCATATCGCGGGCCTTATCGCGGGGAAGGCGATGAAGAATCCCTTCGACTACGGTTTCGATGTTATGACGACAACCACGCATAAAACCCTTCGCGGCCCGCGTGGTGGCATGATCCTCACGCGCGAGAATGCCGATCTCGCTAAGAAAATAGACAAGTCGATTTTCCCCGGCCTCCAGGGCGGCCCGCTTATGAACACAATCGCCGCGAAGGCGGTTTGTTTCGGCGAAGCGCTAGAGCCTAGCTTCAAAGACTACGCCGCACAGATCCTCAAGAACGCAAAAGCGATGGAAGAAGTATTTCGCAAAGGTGGAATTCGAATGCTGACGGGCGGCACTTCAAGTCACCTGATCTTAGCGGACGTATTCGGCTCAATGGGAATTTCCGGCAAAGAAGCCGAGACGGTCCTCGATGAAGTAGGGATCACACTCAATAAAAATGCGATAGCAGACGATACTCGTGGTCCAATGGATCCGTCGGGAATTCGTTTTGGCACACCGGCGATCACAACTCGCAAATTTGGCGAAAAAGAATCCTCCCGTGTCGCCGAATTAATGATCGAGACCCTAAAAAATAGGGGAGATGTTGCAAAGAAAGAGGCCGTTCATAACGAAATTAAGGCTTTGTGCGCCAAATTTCCGATTCCAGACGTATTTGTTTAAGGAGTTTGGAGGCCAGACTTTGTTGTATCTGGGAAAATTGCTACTGCAATTTTCCCAGATACAAGCACGACAGTCAATAACACTTGCACGACAAGCATTACTCTGGAGACGCCGTCAACAAATGATTTGCTCGAAACCATAAACGTTTTATTACGATACATTATATCACGCAAAATGAGTCTTCCTTCGATTCCCCCCGCGCTATCTCAAGAAGAAATTCGGACGCGTGATGATTCTCTTGAGTTTGCTCGGAGGCACAAAAACGAAATTGCACGCGAATTAACAAACCTGACTTTATTTCTGCCAGATGCGCTTCCAGTTTCCGTTTTCATGGCCGGTTCGCCCGGGGCGGGTAAAACTGAATCATCTCAAAACCTAATTAAAAAATTTTCGTCTGACCACCCTTCGATTTTACGTATAGACCCAGACGAACTGCGAACAAAATTTTCTACATACACTGGGAAGAATTCACATTTATTTCAGGGTGCAACATCTATTATTGTTGACAGAATGCACGATCTTGCGCTCAAAAATAAGCAAAGCTTTGTTTTTGATGGTACACTGACAAATCTTGAAAAATCTCGCGACAACATCCGTCGTTCTGTAGAGAGAGGACGTTTTGTTCAGATCATCTATGTCTATCAGGATCCCCTTCAGGCATGGGAATTTGTAAAAGCAAGAACCGCCAAGGACGGAAGACATGTTCCCAAGGAGGCTTTCATTAAGCAATACTTTTTGGCAAGAGAAAACACTAACTGTCTGAAGGGTGAATTTGGGAAGCAAATACAAGTCGACCTTATAACGAAGAATATCGACGGTACCGATTTCAGTTATCGTCAGAATATCGAGACGATTGACAGTCAGATAACTGAAAAGTATGGTAAGGGTGAGTTACATCTAGTAATTAAAGATTAGACATATGGGACGTACAATTTTAACTTTTCTCGGTTTTATAGACAGCTCGAAAAAAGATGATTCGAGCAGCTTTTCTCGTTTTTTTCGGGAGGCTTCTTCTTCAGAAAAGAAAAAAGTTTTTATAGAGGTTGCAAGAAAAGCTAGTGCAGAGCAAAAAGAAGTAATCGATAGTATACGGTTAAAGACGAGATAATTCTAAGAGCGACTAAGAAAAAACCGCGTGTGCGGTTTTTTTCTTTGGAATAAATATTTATTTGAGTGGTGGCACAATTTTTTGAATTTGGTACTGTTCCGCTCATGAAAGGCGAGCTTATAACCGGCTATGTTTTCCTTTGCTCGGACATGACTCAGCAGGAATGCTTTGACCGTCTTCTATTTGGCGGGGGAGAAAAGTACGCAAATCGAGTAAGGGGTGTCCAAAAAGGCCATAAACTCTTTCTCTACAACTACAACTCAAAAAAGCTGTACGGTATTTTTGAAGCCGCATCCGATCCTCAGACTAATATTGATCCAGCTGCTTGGAAGGGAGAGTATCCGTGGCAGATTCGGGTAAAAAGCCTAAAGGACTTAAAACCAATCTCGCGAGAAGATATAAAAGATATTCTTGGGTTTGACCGCGCTGGGCGTCCAACGGCTAGGCTCGATGTGTCAAAGGTTGAAGCACTGGAATTGCTTTTCAATGGAGAAAAGAGAGCCCAAACCTATGCAGATGATATTCAACATATTACCGAAGATGGACATAGGGTCCGCAGCAGGCCCGAGCAGATAATCGATAATTGGCTCTATAAAAATCGCATTGCTCACGGTTATGAAACACCCATTAGAGATACCAAGAGATGCGATTTTGAGGTGCCCACGGAAGATGGAAGTATTTACATTGAATATTGGGGTTTAAATGACGAAGCATACTTGAAAAATAAGGATGAAAAATTGGCTATTTATAAAAAGCATCATCTTGCTCTTGTTAGTCTCGAGCAAGATGATCTAAAAAACCTGGATCAAATTCTTGGAGAAAAATTCAAAAATGAAAAACAATCTAAATAGCAGGTTCCAATTTCTAATGGTACTTGTTTTGTTTTTTCCAACTTTACTGGATGCACTTTTTAGCCAGAGCCTGGATCAGATCACTTCGGGGAAAATGGTCTTAATCTGGGGTCTGATAGTTGCCTCCCTGATTGTTGATTATCTTTTGATCGAATATCTCGCTGGGAAAATTGTGCCTCGGGTTACCAAATGGGTTAATGGGTTAGTCCTGCTCGAAATTGCAATATTCGTTCCAACTCTGTTCTCTTTTGCTTGCGCCTCCCAACCAATGATACCTGTAATCTACGTCTGGCTTCTTAGTGTTTGCATGATTGCCCTTCTTTCAGTCCCACTCATTATTCTGCTCATTTTGGGCCTCAATTCATTCACCAAAAATGCTTTCAACCCTCACCCCTAGCAGAAAAACAGAGAAGTGCTAGTCTTGCGCTAAGAGATTTAATAGTCTATTTGACCTGTATGAAAAAGCTTTTTATTGGTATCGCTCTAGCATCACTTTTTCTAGTTGTGGCTGCTCCGGCTGAGGCTAAAACAGTTAGTGTAAAAGGATACTACAAACCATCTACCATGAAGTATGTTGCTCCCTCATATCGCACTTCTCCCAATAAAACAAAGTTCGACAACTTCTCCACAAAAGGAAATTATAATCCATATTCAGGAAAATCAGGAACCAAAAATCCTTATAAATGGTAACCGTACACAGATTAGTTTTGTTAACGTTAATAATTGGGGGTGTGTTTGCTTCCTCGGTGCTAGTTGCTAGTGCACATCGTTCAGGATGTCACCGCTGGCATTCTTGTCCCTCAGATTCGGGAAGTTACAGTTGTGGAGATGCCGGACATCCGTGCAGTTACCCAACGTATCCTGCATCTGGCGGAGTCGTCTATCCAACAGGCGGTTATTATAAAGATTGTTACGATTGCGCTTGGAAAAAAGTTCCCGATTCAGATACTCGCCTGTGGCAGTCAACCTTAAAAAGGGGTAGTTCGGGTACAGCTGTAACTAACTTGCAAAAGGCTCTTCTAGCGGAGGGGGTTTTTCTGGGCGAACCGTCCGGGTATTATGGGTCTCTGACAGAGGGCGCAGTAAAAGCTTTTCAAAAAAAGTACAGGATTGTTACCTCGGGGACTCCAGCAACAACTGGCTACGGGCAAGCGGGATGGGCAACACTTAGCAAGTTGAATGCGTTATATACCTCTCAAAGTTTTTAACCATGGGGGAATGGTATCAGGTACCTTTGTCAAAAAACTACCCTGGCAGAAACTTGGGGAAGTGCTACTGTTGCGCTAAGTATGAAAAAGGTCCTGCTTGGGCTCAGCGCCGCAGGTCTCCTCGGATGGGGAGCGGTTTCCATGTTTTCAAATAACGAACCTACAGAGATCACCGACTATTCAATTACTCGTTCTCCCGCGACGGGTGATCGAGATTGCTCTGATTTTTCTACACACGCTGATGCCCAGACCTTCTTTAATTCTGAAGGTGCAGGTGACCCTCACGGTTTAGATCGTGATGGTGATGGCACAGCCTGCGAGACTTTGCCCTAAGGAGTTATCTATTTCTATGTTTTGTAAAAAATGCGGTAAAGAAATAAAGAGCGGTGCAAAATTCTGCTCTATTTGTGGAGTAGAGGTTGAAAATGCCACCCCTGTTTCTTCCGCGACCGATCTAGCGCCACCCTTTGCTGTGACCGCAGACCCCAAGCCTGTCGTTAAATGCGGAAATTGTGGATATGTTGGAGTGGGTGAGTCTGCACGTAAAATAGTTATTACAGTAATGGCTTGGCTCGTCGTACTTGTTGCGCCGCTGATCACCATTCTCTATTTTGTCGGAACCCATAAATACAGGTGTCCGAAGTGTCGCTCTACTTTTCTAGGGATTCAGAATAAAGATGGAATGTTCGTCGGCCAAAGAGGAGGTGCTGGTCGCGTTGTGTATGCAATTTTCCTTGTACTTTTCGGTATTGCTGTGATGGGGATTCTTTCTTCCGTCATCCTTGCCACTCTGAATAGTGCACGAGAAAAATCAAGGGAGACTGCCGCTCTGAGCGTTACTGAAGATTGGCAAAAATTTAACTCAGTGAGGGACCATTTCAGTGTTCTTTTTCCTGCCTACCCAACGTTCACAACAGAACAGGATATCTTTGCCGATAACCCTGAGGATACCTATACAGCAAATAGCTATACCGCCACAAGCTCGGGGGCTATTTTCTATGTCTTTAAGTATATTTATTCTTTCGAACTCGATGTGTCTGATCCAGATGCGGCGCTAGAGAAATATCTCAATGCGGCAGTAAACGCAGATAGGGAAAACGAGCTTGTTTCTTCAAGTTATGCCTACTATTCTTTTTATCGAGTCCTTGATTTCAAAATTAAAAACAATTCTGAAATAATAAAAGGAAGATTTATTCTGGTTGACCAGACACCTTATTTATTGATGGCTGACTATCTGCTCGAGGACGAATCTTCAGTTAATTTTACTAAGTTTGTTAATTCATTTGAAGCCTAATGTATTGTGAAAATTGTGGAACCAGACTGAGTGAAGCGGATTCTTTTTGTGGAAAATGTGGATTTGCTGTAAGCATCCAAAAAAATATACCTACGAAAATGGAGAATTCTCTGGAGCAAAAGCCTTGGTATAGGTTTTTAAAGGTCCTATATATAGCACTTTTCGCAATCAGCGTGGGAGTAACCCTACTGGCTGTTTATGGAACAAAGCCATACAAAAGTTATTACAATCCCGAGCCAGACTATGGCGTCTGGTTTATTTTGTCGCTGTTGGCCCTGTTCATTATCTGGGTGCTTTTAAAGTTATTGCGAATCGGGACTCTTTATGTTGTTTCCGGTAATAGACCGTTGTGGGAAAGAGAATTAAAGAAATTTTACTAGAAGTGGTGTCAGGTGCCTTTTTGCGGCGATTCATCTGGCGCACATAGACGCAGATGTACGATCTATGGGACATTCTCTGTCGCGAGTCGGTGGGGAGTTTCTCATTATTCGTTAAGCATTAACATATGTCTTTGACATATAGAAACGTGATCGGGGTTGTGATGGTCGCTAGTGCGCTATTACTAATGGCTCCACTTGCATTTGCCCTGCATTCGCCGGAGCACTACAGCCTCTTTGGGGACGCGAGCTACATCACTCCGGGCAACGCTTCCGCTCGCGCAGTAAATATTGCCTCGGATCCAGGGTTTGGCGGCATTAATTATCCTGTCGAAGCCGGAATGACGTTTGCAACTCTAACGACACTAAGTAGCGACTTCAGAGTCGGCGCGGACGATGCATGCTTTGGTGGTTCGCCTCGCATGCAGATCAAAGTGCAGACTCCAACGAATGGTATTCAAAATATCTTCGCGTACTTCGGCGTCGATTCTGCGGGAGCGCCGTGTGTTCCTGGAACTTGGCAGAACTCGGGGGATTTCCTCGAAGCCGGGAGACTCCTTGATACCAGCCAGGTAGGCGGCACATTCTACGATCCGTATGCAAATGCGCTCGCAAACTACGGTAGCTATCCTGTGGTAAGCATCCAGGTGGTTGCGGATGCAAGTTGGGGATTCCTCGACTCGGAGCAGGACGCTGACATTGATAACACGCTCATTAACTCCACCCTCTTTACCTACGAGGTTCCTGTCCCGACCGACAAGGAGCAGTGCAAAAAGGGAGGCTGGATGACGCTAGCTGATAACGACGGCAACAGCTTCAAGAACCAAGGACAATGCGTCGCCTTTGCTCAAAGCAATAGCGCGAACCACTAACTGGTAGCGCACAAAAAAGCCGCCCTCACGGGCGGCTTTTTGTTTAGCGACGGGGGAAAGATTCGGATGCCGACTCCGTCATCTGTTACGCTATGGGAATGAAAGCTGGACTTACGTTAGGCGCAGCCGTCGCTATCGGTGTCGGGATTTGGTTTGCTGTCGCGAGCAGCTCTTTGCCTAGCAAAGCTCCTCCTATGTCAGAAAATGCGACGACGACGGAAGATCTCGCGTGTAATGGAGATGCAATGTTGTGTCCCGACGGCTCTGCTGTTGGGCGTGTCGCACCAAGCTGCCAATTTGCTGCATGCCCATCACCTAACGCAACCTCCTCTATCCTTACAACCTATCTCGGCGGAAGCCCTACCGGACTCAATGTGACCGTCAATCCGCGCGAAATTATCTCCGACAGCCGCTGTCCGGTAGGGGTGCAGTGTATTTGGGCCGGGACGGTAGAAGTCCGAGCCGCCGTTTCAACACAAGTGGCACACGGCGAGCACGTCTTTACCCTCGGCGAGCCCCGCACCTTCGGCAATTTCTCCGTAACCCTCGTCAACGTCACCCCATCGCCCAAAGCAGGGGAGCAAATCCCCGAAAGCTCCTACCGCTTCACCTTCGAAGTGAAGAAACGTTAACTCTTAGAAAAGAATCACTTTACTTACACACACCATGGCGTGTGTAAGTAGAAATGGAGGGTCATTGACCGAATCGTCTTTTCGTAGTATAATTAAGGTAAGTTCTTCGCAATTGAAAAAGGAGAGTCTCCGTGCTCAGCCTCAACGAAGTTCTCAATGGCGCGGCGAGCCTCCTCGTAATCGCCGCCTACTTTCCTTACGTGATCGCAATCTTGGAAGGGAAAACCAGACCCTCCAAGGCAACTTGGATTATCTGGACCGCCATCAATGTCATGATCGCGGGCGGGATGCTCCAATCGGGGGCGCTCAATGCGCAGATCGCGGCCGTGACGATCGGGGACATCCTCATCGTCGGCCTTGCGTTTCGCTACGGCACCCCTGGATGGAAGCCTGTCGAGAAGATCTGCCTCGTGCTTGCTGCTCTCGGCGCGATCGCCTGGGTGGTTACGAAAGATCCGCTCATGGCCATCGTGATCGGGCTGGCTATTACGGTGCTCGGCTCGGTGCCAACGGCCACCAAGGTGTGGGACGATCCGGGGTCGGAGAATGCGACCGCCTTCGGCCTCATGTTCCTCTCCTGTGTGGTGCAGACCGCCGCGATCCCGCAATGGACCTTCGCGAATGCACTGCAGCCGATCGTGTTCTTCTTTACCGCCGGTACGATCTTCGGGCTTATCACTCTGCGCCCGCGCAAAACGGCAAAGGTATGAAATATCTTCACAAACTCGAAGCCCTCGGTGCATACACCGGGGGTATTTCTTTAGGAAAACTGTTGTCAGACCCCACCTTTGAGAGGAAATTGACCGGTGGATAAGTCGCTACGGCGCCGTTCGAGTTCGTTTTATAGTACGTGCATGATTAAAACCCTTAATCGCGTAAGTCGGTTTTGGTATCGTCCATGGGCCGGTCTCCTTCTTATTCGTGTAGGAGTTGGTCTCATTTTTATTAATCACGGCTGGATGAAGCTCAATAACGTCGCCGCCACCGTCACTTTTATGGGAGGTCTCGGGATTCCCGAATGGCTTGCCTACGTCGTTATGATTGTCGAGCTTGTCGCTGGAGCGATGCTCGTCGCAGGGATTCTCACCCGCGCAGCAGCGGTGGCGACTGCTATTATCGCCCTCTTCGCGTTCCTTCTCGTAGGCTTCCCGAGCGGAGGACTCACAGGATCGGAGCTTGAGCTTATGCTTTTGGCAGGATCGCTCGCGGTAATTCTCGCAGGGTCTGGCAAAGCACGCCTCCTTCATCTCTTCGAGCACGATTAATACCTCCCTTTGAAAAACAGCCGCCGCAAGGCGGCTGTTTTTGTTGGTGGCGAGGTTTTTCTTTTCTGCTATGCTCCCGCTTAGACACGTCTCGCAGAGAGGGCATTCAATGCCGGTAGTTGAAGCGCGCCACAGTAGCCTTATCGAGGTTGTTGGACCGATGTTGAAGACCGCGGCCGGAATGTTGAGGCCATTTTATGGAAACACCGATTTCGGCTACAAAGATAAGACCGATAGGCGTAGCGTCGTCACACGGCTCGACGCGGAGGTCGAAGCCTTCCTCCGAGTCAATCTTCGAAGCTTGGATTCAGATATTGGATTCGTTGGAGAAGAATCGGGTGGGGCACGCGCAAGGCGTCATTGGCTCTGCGATCCTATCGATGGAACTCAAGAATTCGTCAATCGGGAAGAGGGCTGCACCATCCTGCTCGCGCTCGTTGAGGATGGAAGGGTGGTCTTCTCGGCGATCAATGATTTCAGCAGCTGCTTCGGGCGCGACATAATCTATCATGCCGTCCGCGATAAAGGCGCCTTCTGCAACGGGACTCGCATCAGTGTGAGCCATAAGGTCGCCGACTTCGATCTCGCCTTCGAGTCCAACCTTTTTGAAGCTAAGGAGCCTGCCCTCAGGAAAGTTGCGAAGGTCCATCGTGCTGGCACCGCTGGCTTCGAGCTTATCCGCGTTGCGCGCGGGGATCTCGACGGTCGTGTTTCCCTTAAACCTTGGGGCAAAGACTACGACTTTGCTGCGGGCGCACTCCTCGTCCATGAAGCCGGAGGAAAGGTCGCCAACCTCGGCAAGCGGGATTACGACCACAACGATCTCGACTTCATCGCTGCGACCCCGACGCTCTATGCTGAGCTCACACGGGGGCCCAAATCCCCCTTTCCCGTTTTGTAGCCTGCCTTCATCGGCAGGTTTTTCTTTTTTAGCGCCGCGCGGACTTCTTTGTTTTTTCATTATCATTTCGTTATGCTCGGAATAGATTACGGGGCCTGCACATGCACGATATCGCTCGAGAAGTTCTTCCTATTGTGGAGATGCTCGGACCAATGCTTCGGGCATTTCACGGCAGCGTCGATGAGCTGAAGCGTAAAGACGATGATCGACGAAGCGTAGTGACGCGACTCGATCAGAATGTCGAAAGGTACCTCAACCGCAGACTCACCGAACTCGACCGCTCGATCAAGTTTGTGGGAGAGGAATTCGGTGGTAATCGCGACGCCGAGCGCTTTTGGCTCTGCGACCCCATCGATGGGACGACACAATACATCGAGGGAGTCGACGGCTGCACGACAATGGTCGCTCTTATTGAAGAGGGAGAGGTCGTTTTTTCGACGATCTACGATTTCCCTAATTACGCGATGTACTATGCCGAAAAGGGCAAGGGGGCATTCTGCAACAAATACCCCATCCGAGTGAACCGCAGTACGATACTGGCGACGCGTGAATGGGAAGAGCTCGCTGCCGAAGTCGCTTCCGACAAGAAGGAGTTCAAAGTGGGCTTCGAGAGCGATCTCACCAAAAATCCCTCGCACGCACAAAAGCGCGATTCCTTGGCGGCACTTGCTAGTGTTTTCAAAACCGGCAACGCAGGACACGAACTCACGAGGGTGGCACGAGGCTCCCTCTCTGGTCGCATATGCTTAGATCCTTTTGGGCGAGATTACGATTTCGCCGCGGGTGCCTTTCTGGTTAAAGAAGCGGGCGGTGTCGTCGCGAACATTGGTTCGAAAAACTACGACTACCGCAATCTGAATTTCATCGCAGCTAACCCGGCACTCTATCTACAGCTGACTGAAGGTCCGAGCGCGCTCTTTCCAGTTTCCTAGTCCGCCCCACGGGGTGGACTTTTTCTTTTAATTTCTGAGCTCACCTCGACAAAACACGGCAGGTATAGTTCTATTGCGCTAGCGTTTTTGGAGCAGACGATGCCCGAATCATTTGGTCCTCACGACTTGGATGGGAATCCTATTACACTTGAGAGTCTTCCTGCGGGAAAAGGTCGTTGGACAGGGAAGCGAAAAGCAATCGTGGTGAGAGCTGTTCTTAGCGGTCTCATCTCACTTGCGGAAGCGCTGGAGCGCTACCACATGACGGTTCAAGAATTCTCGCGGTGGCAAGAACAGTTGCGCGAAATCGGCCTTCACGGGCTCAAAGTAACCAAGTACAACGAACTCTGTCGTCAGGCGAATGTTCTCCCGAAAAGAAAAATAAAACGCCGGTCCTTGTAGGGACCGGCTTTTTTCATGCAGCTGCGCGGATCTGGTCGAGTTCATCTTGATTTCTCAAGCGGTATCCTCGACCCCACGCCGTTTCGATGAAATGTTCCGCATCGGGGTGCACGTCGGCTAAGTGTTTCCGGATCTTGCAGACGAACACGTCGATTATCTTGATCTCGGGCTCGTCATCGATGCTGCCGGAGTAGATCGTCGTCATGATCGCTTCCTTCGAGAGCACCCGTCCTGGGCTTCGCGCGAAGGCGAGCATGATGAGGAGCTCTTTATTGGTGAGATGAACATGCTCGCCGTTGATCCTCACCGAATGGGTGGTGAGATCCATCTTGAGCTGCGCCCCTTTGCACGCGCGCTCGATATATTCGTGGAGAGCACCTTGGTAGCGGCGCATTGCCGCTCGAAGTGAAGCGATGAGTTCCCTGGGGTTAATCGGTCGACACAGCAGATCGTCTCCGCCGTTCTCGAGAAATTGTGCCCGTCGCTCGGCCCAGGAGCCTTCCGGCTTCTCACAAATACCGATGAGGGGCATGGCGCTGCCTTTGTTGCGCATGATGCGGCCGGCGTAGACGCCCACTCCTGAAAGATCGAGATCTACAATCACCGCTCCGTATTCATCGGCCGTGGCCCAATGTTCGAATTCTTCTGGGGACTCCAGCTTCTGTAGATCGGCGTTGATCGCGTGGCGCAACAGAAACTCCACGGTGGTGGGGTCGACGTTGACGGCGAGAACCTTCACGGCGTCCTCCCTTAAGGGGATGGTCTGAATGTGAGTAAACAGGGAAGTGCCGGATTCGTCAAATGAAAAACGGACCTTGCGGTCCGTTAGGGTTTCTTCTCGATCCTGTCGAGGAGGGTTTGGAGTACCCCCATGATTGATCCGATCTCTCGGGCGTCCCTTTTGCGATCAGCAGTTTCCTGCTCGCGGTGGTAGTAGAGGACGCCCATATCGAACTTCTTCATCCGTTGCGCGGTCTTCAGCGTGCGGCCGAGGAATGAGCGGAGCAGTTTGTACTCGTCGCTCGGCTTGCGGAGGTTTCCGCCGACTCCGAGGCTGCTTTGTCCGGTGCGCATCTCGATGAGGGTTTTCACTTCGTGGACACCGAGATCTCGCTCCATCGCTTCCTTGGCGAGAGAGATCTTCATATCGTTCTTCGCGGGGCTTTTGGCGATATCGATGGCTGCCGTTATTGAGAGCCTCTCATTCTTCGGCAGCATGGGGTCCATGAAACGCTTTACCGCCTCGGGAAGCTTGTGCAGCCAGAGATAGTTTTCGATATGCGAGACGGATTTTCCGCCCGACTCCGCCACGATCTCGTCGATGGTCATTTTCTCTTCGTATCGCATCCGGTAATACTCGGCAGCTTCATCGAGGGGTACCAGATCTTCTCGGTGCAAGTTATCGGTACGCGCCTTGCGGCGAAGCTCTTTGTAGTCCTTTACGACGTCGACGAATGCCAAGACGATGGGGTCACCGCCGTCCTCTTCCGGGTACTTTTCCTTAATGACGTGGAATGCGCGCCACCGGCGCTCGCCACCGATCAAGGTAAAGATGCCGGGCTCGTTTTGATGCCTACAAACCTGAACCGGAGTATTTTGGCCCTTTGCTTTGATATCATCTGCGAGAGCTTCAATAGTCCTCGGGTCAAAAAATCGCCGGGGCTGGTTCTCGAGCGGTTTGATACGACTAAGGCGAATCGGCAGCGGTCGCCCGAGACCTTTCAGTTCCGGGTCGGGTTCGTGGGAAGTCGCGAGACGCAGTGCTGGTTCGCTCAAGGGACTCTCCTCACTTGGAGTGCTGTGCGGATAATGCCACAGCCCTTTCTCGCACGCAATGAGGGGTTTCTTTATACTGAAGGTAAGGATAGTGCGTATATATCCGTCTATATGAATATGAAAAGAGATCTCCTTATCTTGGGCGCCACTATAGTAATAGTAGGGACGTTTGTGGGTATCGGCACGGCTTTTTCAAAAGACGGATGGTTTAGAAGTGCAGAGAATACTTCGGGAAGCATCGCTGCGGCGAGTGTGGCTGATTTTACCGAACGCATGCGGGCGAAAGTGGTCTCCGAAATCGGTCAGCCCATCGAAGGGTTCGAGCCGTTTATGTTCCAGCGGGTATTCCCCGGACTTATCGCCCAGGATTTCGACAAGGTTGATGCGCTTATCGGCCTCTATAGATACCAAAACGGGCAGATCATGTATGACCTCGGTGGCGAGCAAGAACTTCACTCCGCGGCTCGCGCAATTTCCGATGAGGGAATGCTCACACTTCTCGTGAATATCGCAGAGCGAAATGGCATCAATCTAGAAGGGGATGGCACCATCGATGATGTGCTATCCGCAATTTCTGAATCTCCCGGAGTGGATCCTGCCGGCGGCATAGAAGAGACTCAATTTTTTGTCATTAAAGGAGGAATCATTTGTCTGCCACATAAGGTACGCGGAGAGTTTGAAACCATGGAATGCGCCTTCGGCCTTAAGGGTGATGATGGCAAGAACTACGGCCTCGAAAATGCTTTTGATCACGGCATCCTCGACACTAACGAGCACGTCACCGTAACGGGGAATCTCAAAGCCGCAGATCCGAACTTCAATTACGACGTGGTAGGTATCATTGAGATTGTGCAGGTGGAGAAACGCTAAAAAATTGATGCAGACTTCCAGGTAGTTGAATAGAACAAAAAGAAAAGTCGACTCGTAGCAGAGTCGGCTTTTCGTATTCTGAAGTCGGTGAATCCAGAAGACGATAAAGCGTATAATGGTAATGATGCCTGAACTTCCTCAATGGCTCCATCCGCTCCGGATCATTATTGAGCGCTACCGCGAGCACATTCCAGCGGCCGCCCTTTTTGTCGGCTTTGTCTGGGACCTACTTACGCTCGGGCGCCCTGACCAGATCTACGGCAACGTGATCCTTACCGGCTACATCGTGATTGCGGGCGGGTGCATTTTGCTTTTGAATTTTCGGCGCGCGCGGGGACGCGAGGATGCACAGCTTGGACTTCAAACCCTTTTGCAGTTTTGTTTCGGTAACCTCGCGAGCGGCCTTTTCGTATTTTATGGTCAAAGCGGAACGCTCACCGGCAACTGGCTATTCCTCCTCATTCTTCTTGGCCTTCTCGTTGGAAATGAATTTCTAAGGGGGCGCTACCAGCGCACCTACTTTCACATCGCCGTATATTACGCGCTCATTTTCGCGTATCTCGCGCTCATCGTGCCGGTAGTGTTTCATCAAATCGGCACACGAATGTTTTTGGTAAGCGCAATTTTGAGTCTTGGCGTCATAAGCGTCTACCTCCTTATTCTCTGGGTGTTTGCGCCGAAGCTCGTGCGAGAAAACCTCCGTCGCCTCGCATGGATGCTCGGTACCATTTTCTGGGTTTTCATTGGTCTTTACTTCGGTAATTTCATTCCTCCCGTACCGCTCGCGCTCACCGAGATTGGTATTTATCACCGAATTGACCGGGATGTCTCCGGAAATTATGCACTCTCGTACGAACCGAAGCCTTGGTACGCTCTGTGGCGGCGTTTCGATTCAACCTTTCATAAGGGTCCAGGGGAGAGCGCGTATTGTTTTAGTTCGGTGTATGCGCCGGTCGGACTTACGACGCCGATTTATCACCGCCTGGAGTACTACAATGAAAAAAGTAGTGGTTGGGAAACCCGCACGCACATTTTTTTCCCAATCGTCGGCGGTCGCACGGAGGGGTATCGCGGCTTTAGTGAGGAGTCAGCACTTGAACCTGGTCGCTGGCGCTGCTCCGTTGAAACTTCAGGGGGGTCACTCATAGGTCGCCGCTCCTTTATCGTTGTTGCTGCGAGTTCGACTCCGGAGCTTTACGTAGAATATAAATAGCCGCTCGGTGAGGGCTGCCTTGTTATACTAGGGCGATGATTCGACAGGAGCTCACGAAAGCGATTGAGGCTGCTCTCGTCCAGGCAAAATTGCCCCTTATCTCTTTTACGCTTGAACATCCGAGTGAGCTTAAGAACGGGGACTACGCCACTAATGTCGCGCTTGTCCTCGCGAAGCAAACCGAGCGCAATCCGAAAGAAACTGCGGAACTCATTAAGAGTGCCCTTATGGAGCAGGGGTATGCATATATAGAGAAGGTAGAGGTGGCGGGGCCTGGATTTATAAACTTTCATCTTGCAAGAAGTTTTTTCGCTGAATCAATCACAAAGATTATTGGAGAGGACGCGGCGTGGGGCAGGGTATCCTCCTACGAGGGTACATTGGTGATGATGGAATACACGAGCCCGAATCTTTTTAAGCCGCTCCATATCGGCAATCTCGTTGGAAATATTTTAGGGGAATCCATCGCACGACTTTTTGAGTTTAGCGGCGCCAGTGTAAAAAGAATTAATTATCCCTCCGATATAGGACTTACGGTTGCAAAAGGGGTGTGGTCACTAAAGAAAAATGCACTCAATCCCTCCGATATCACCGAATTGGGAAAGGCATATGTGGAAGGGAACCGTGCATACGAAACAGATCCTCTGGCAAAAAAAGAAATCGAAGCCGTTAATGTGGCGCTATATGGAGATTCGGACCCGGAGCTCTCGGAGTTGCGAAGAGTGGGGATCGAAACATCACGCAGACACCTAGGAACTCTCTGCGCAAAACTGGGAACGACGTTTGATAGTGAATTTTTTGAAAGCGAGTCGGGCCCCCTTGGGAAAGAGCTAGTTACCGCCAAAGTTGATGAAGTATTTGAGAAGAGCGAGGGAGCAGTGGTGTATCGGGGGGAAAACGAAGGGCTTCACACGAGAGTGTTTCTCAATTCGCAGGGACTCCCTACGTATGAGGCGAAAGAAGTTGGACTTTTCGAATTGAAAAGAAAGGCGTATCCGAAGTTCGATATTTCGATCACCGTTACTGGAGGCGAGCAGCGGGAATTTTTTGCTGTCGTATTTGCCGCCATTCGCAAAGTGTTTGGAAAGGCCGCTCACGGCAAAGAGCTTAAACACATCGCCAACGGATTTTTACGTCTTACCACCGGCAAGATGTCCTCGCGAAAGGGGAATGTAATCACCGGTGAATCGGTCATTGCGGACGTTGAGGGGGCAGCGCGGGAGAAGATGAAAGAAACGCGCTCTCTGGATGAAAATCTAGCGACCGCCGTTGCGGTCGGGGCAATTAAATATTCAGTGCTACGACAGGGGACCGGAAGAGATATTATTTTCGATGTGGAAAAATCGCTCTCACTCGAAGGCGACTCGGGACCTTACCTTCAATATGCCCATACAAGAGCCGTATCGGTGATGCGAAAGGCGGAAGAAGCGAAACTGGAAGCCGATGGAGGAGAGGCGCCGACAGAAACGTACGAGGTCGAGCGACTCTTGTACCGCTTCCCCGAAGTAGTAGGGCGCGCTTCCAAAGAGCATGAGCCGCACTATCTCACCACGTATCTCACGCAGGTCGCGGGGGCTTTCAATAGTTTTTATGCAAAGGAGCGAATCGTCGATGACAAAAAATTCGGCGCCTACAAACTCGCACTCACCGAAGCGTTCGCCAACACCATGAGAAACGGTCTCTGGCTTCTCGGTATTGCTGCACCAGAGAGGATGTAAACGCCACGGTTCCTGATATTATACGAATATGCACGTAATAACTACGAAGAAGACAACTACGACCGCCACGGGTGGTGGGGTGTCTTCTCGTCGTTAGAATCCGCGCACAGGATTAAGACCAGTAAGAACCCCGCCAGGGGTTTTGTTCTTTTTAGGAAGGGAAAAACATGGAAGTGCACGTCGAGTGTCTTGTGGAGGAAGCAAGAATTATTCTCTCCGGGGAGGAGTTAGAAATTGCGTACCGCTCTGACCGTGTCGGTTTGCGTTCTAGGGTCGCAAAATGTGTGGAACTCTGCCAAAAGTCCGGGGCCGCAACCATTCGCGCAGATCGGAGTGATGGGAATCGCGGCGGAGTATTCGCAACGAGAGGAAGACACCCCGAAGCCATCGCCAACCTCATCATCCGAGAACTTCTCTCGTAGGATAGGGCCATGAAAAGCGCGATCGTTCATTGCTTTGAGGAGGCGGAGGAGGCATTGCAAGGTGGACTTCTCTACCCGATTCTTTGTGTGCCACACGGAGCAGAAGGAGGGGGAATCCTCTGCCGAGTGGTAAAGATGGGTGAGCTGACCGAAAAGGTCTTCGAAGAGCTCCTCGAAAGTGCCTATCCCTTGCGGGGGAAGAGAGCCGTCCATCTTCTCAGTAAAGCGATCGATCCAGGACTTCTCAGAAAACAGGAAGAGGTACCTTTCTGTGGTGTCTGGCCCTCAGACCCATTTGAACTGTTATAGCCGCACACACTGCGGCTTTTTTCACGTCAGTAATTCATCTTTCGTTCATAGAGCGATTGCTAGGGTGGACCGTAGACACGCCTGTATCGAACCGCAACCCCCAAGCCAGGGAGACCCCGCCATGGCCACGACGCCGTCCACGTCCTCTCTCCGCGCTGAGGTCGAGCAGGGGCTCGCAGAACGTAGCCCCCTAAATTTCGATTTACGTACCGGCAAACCGACGACTCGCAAACAAGTTCTTTCAACGCCCTGTGGGAAAAGAGTCGCCCGTACGATCCCTACATGTGGGGTCAAGGAAGACGACGATGCGAGTACGGAGCGTTTCACTGCGCTCGCACGCTGGCAGGGCTGCACTATCCACGGCATGTGGCAGTAAAGAAATAGTTCGAAGTACTCTCGTCCGCTCTTGAAGTTGGCCGATCCTCTGGGGTCGGTCTTTTTAAATATTGCGAGGGAGATAGGGCTTTGCTATAGTCGCGGTAAATAGAAACCGTTCTCTCTGGTGTTGATTGGAGTGAGCAATGGCTAACTTTGAAACCGATCTGATGAATGAGCCGACACTCCGCACGGTGGAGGAGGCTCTCGCGCGAGCGCAGAAGCTCCACTATCCGGTCCAGGTGCATCCTGCATACGCACTCTCCGGGTGGCCGCGCTATGTGGCCGAAAATTCGGACGAACTCGAGAGCCTCGCACTGAAAGGGTTCGAGATGAGCCCGACCGCCGAGATCAAAATCCGTCATCTAGAGGAATATGGGAAGGACGCTTAGGCAACTGAACGTCCTTTTTTCTTTGCTTGAATACGGCTAGAATGAGGCAATCTTTCAATGAATTCACAAGTACCGGAGAAATCTGACGTCGCCAAGCGAGAGGAGAAGATCCTCGCGTTTTGGAAGGAGCACAAGACTTTCAAGAAGTCTGAAGAAAAAGACGCCCCCAAGGGCGAGTTTATCTTTTACGATGGCCCTCCATTCGCAACGGGGCTTCCTCATCATGGCTCCCTTCTCTCCTCGGTCATCAAGGACGTAGTGCCGCGCTACAAAACCATGCAAGGGTATCGTGTGCTTCGTCGATGGGGATGGGACTGCCACGGGCTTCCGATCGAAAATCTGGTTGAGAAGAAGCTCGGTCTCAAGACAAAAAAAGATATCGAAAAAATCGGGGTTGCCAAGTTTAACTCCGAAGCACGAAAGTCGGTGATGGAATTTGCACATGAGTGGGAAAACTACATTGATCGTGTCGGTCGATGGGTTGATTTCAAAAACGACTACAAAACGATGGATACCTCGTTCATCGAGAGCGTGTGGTGGGGGCTCTCGCAAATGAACGAGAAGGGGCTTCTCTACGAAGGTCGCAAGGTTCTTATGTACTGCCCCCATGACGAAACGCCGCTCGCAAAAGCGGAGATTGCCGCAGACAATACCTACAAAGACATCACCGAGGAGGCGGTCACAGTGAAGCTTAAAGTTAAAGACGCTAAAAAATACGATCTGCCGGAAAATACGTATCTTCTGGCTTGGACGACGACGCCGTGGACCCTCCCTGGAAACGTGGCTCTCGCGGTAGGCGCTGATATCGACTACAGCGTCATTTACCAGAGCGGCAAAGAAGAGGTGGGAATGAATTTTACAGAAACGGGCGGAACCCACTACATCGTCGCAAAAGCACTAGCGGAAAAAATATTCACTGCGACAGGAAAATCCTTTTCCTCGGAACGAGACATGAAGGGAAGTGCGCTCATCGGTATTGAGTATGAGCCACTTTTTGAGGTACCGCTCGTAGCAGCGCACAAAGGGAAAAAGTACGTTGTTCTTCCGGCGGATTTCGTCTCAACGGAAGAGGGAACGGGGATAGTCCACACCGCAGTAATGTATGGCGAAGATGACTTTGCTCTCGGACAAAAAGAGGGTCTTCCCATGGTGCAACTCCTTACCCCCTCGGCAACCTACAACGACGCGGCACCGGTATTTCTTCGGGGGCGGTATATCAAAGAGGCAGAAACTGATATCAAATCCGATTTAGAAAAACGAGAACTTCTCTTTACCCGCGCACACCACACCCACTCCTACCCGCACTGCTGGCGCTGCGGAACCCCGCTTATTTATAACGCGGTCTCGTCATGGTTTCTCAATATTCAAAAGGTAAAAGAGAAAATGCTCGGCGAGAACGAGAAGGTAACGTGGGTGCCAGGGCATTTAAAGCATGGTCGCTTCAAAAATATCGTCGAGAGTGCGCCGGACTGGACCATCTCACGCAATCGCTATTGGGCAAGTCCTCTTCCCATTTGGAAAGATAAAAACGGGAAGGTTCGGGTAATCGGCACGCTCGCAGAGCTTCTCTCTCTGGTGCCGCGTTCCGGGAATTCATATTTCATGCTTCGCCATGGGCTCTCGGAACTGACCAGCAAGGGGGTCACTAATGGCAGTCTAGCTACGAAAAATCCTCTCACCGAGGAGGGAAGAGTGAAAGTAGAGCAATCAGGAAAAGAAATTGCAGAGAAAAAAATTGATCTTATTCTTGTCTCTCCCGTCGAACGTGCGCGCGAGACCGCGGAGATCATCCGTCTAGCCGCGGGGCTTCCAAAGGAAGCGCTCATTATTGATCCGCGTCTCACCGAAGTTGATTTCGGGAACATGGAGGGGAGACAGGTCATACAGTGGGTCGCACAATTTGAAAATTTTGGACAACGCTTCACCTTTTCTCCTGGCGGGGGAGAGACATATAAAGATGTGCGCCGCCGAGTTATGGAAGCACTCTTTGAGTACGAGAAAAAGTATCGGGATAAGAGAATATTGATCGTGAGTCACGGGGGGCCACTGTGGCTTATGCGAGAGAGTGCGAAGCTAATGTCGCAGGAGGAGATGGCTGCGGTTGCGGAGCGAAAGGACTACCTCGATGTGGGGGAGTGGGCCGAGTTTCCTTTTACCCCGTATCCTCATAATGAAGACTTTGAGCTCGATCTCCACCGACCTTATATCGATGAGGTTTCTCTTATTGATGAGAGGGGGGAGGAGTTAAAGCGCATTCCGGAAGTTATCGATTGTTGGGTTGAGTCGGGCTCGATGCCGTTTGCACAGCACCACTACTTAGGTGAGGCGCTTCCGCATTTCAATCCGAAAGGGGGACTATTCTCGCGACGTAAAGGGTACCCGGCTGATTTTATTGCCGAGTACATCGCCCAAACGCGCACATGGTTCTACTACATGCACGCGGTCGGGACTCTTCTTTTCGGTCGCACATCTTTTAAAAATGTTGTTTCAACCGGTAACCTCCTTGCCACCGACGGCTCAAAGATGAGTAAGTCGAAGGGTAATTACACAGACCCACTTCTTCTTCTACACCGCTACGGAGCCGATGCATACCGTTTTTACCTCATGGCCTCTGTCGTCATGCAGTCGGAAGACGTTGAATTTCGTGATGAAGACGTACGCGACGTCCACAACCGCGTCATTGGAATGCTCTGGAACAGTTACAAATTCTTCGAACTGTATAAAAAAGAAGTCGACACAGCGGTGGTAGGACGAAAGAGCCAGCACATCCTCGATCGGTGGATGTTTGCACGTCTCGATCAGACGACGAAGGAAGTAACCGAGGCCTTTGATTCGTATGACACGCCGCGGGTGTGCCGAACGCTCAGAGCATTTATAGAAGACTACTCAACATGGTATCTGCGCCGCTCAAGGGAGCGCGTGAAAGGGGAAGATATGACTGATAAAAAGTATGCTCTCGCTGCGCAGCGAGAGGCACTTACGAGCGTGGCCAAATTGGCCGCACCCATCATGCCGTTTATCGCGGAAAGTATTTTTCAAGGAATCGAAGGTGAGGGAGAGAGCGTTCATTTATGTGCGTGGCCAAATGGGGGAAGTGTAGAAGGGAGTCTCCTTGAGAATATGAAAAAGGTTCGTCAGGTTGTAACGCTTGGGCTTGAGGCACGTGCAAAAGCAGGGATTCGTGTCCGTCAGCCACTTGCCAAAATCACGAGTAAACTTGAAATTCCAGATGCATACAAAAAAATTGTCGAGGAGGAGCTCAACGTAAAAGAGCTCCAAGTAGATACTGCTCTATCCGAGCCAGTACGCCTCGATACAAAAATTACGCCAGAGCTCCAGAGGGAGGGGGATATTCGCGAACTCCTCCGGGCGCTTCAAGACATGCGCAAAGAAAAGAAGCTTTCTCCTTCTGATCGCATCAGTATCCTTTTTGAAGCACCTGAACACATTCAAAAACTAATCGAAGAGCACGCTGTGACCATCCACCGGGTAGTTCTTGCCGATGAAATTAATTTTGGAAAAGTGGAAGGGGAGGTAATTGAGCTGGCACTCGGCACTCTTATTGCAACCATTGCTAAAAAATAATATGGCGAGCGCCTCTTTCGAAACGGAAAGCCTCCTTCTTGCTAGCTATCCGCTTCGAGAGTCAGATCGTCTCGTTGAATGTTTTACAAAAGACTTTGGTCTTATTCGCGCGATTGCCAAGAGTGCACGCGAAGAAAGATCAAAACTTCGTTACGCACTCGAGCCACTCTCTCGTGCGACCATCAGCCTCGTGCGCGGTCGTGATGTGTGGCGTATCCGCGGAGCGCATCATGAGGAGAGCTTTTACCGTGCATTCGAAGATTCTCCGGAAACTCTTCGAATGATAGGCAACACATTTGTACTTCTGCGGCGCCTCGTTACCGGTGAGGAAGAGAATCGGGAGCTCTTTTGTGATCTCTCCGAAGCACTTATTTTTCTAAAAGAGGGAGCTCTTTCTTCCGAGGAAATAAAAGCATTTGAAAGTATTTTGGTATTGAGGGTCCTCTCCCGCTTGGGATACCGGCTTCCTCGTGAAGATTGGACTCGGTATTTGAGTGAGCCACTCTCTGAGGATCTGATACGAGAGTTTGCTCCGCAGCGTCGGCTTGCGGTCACGCTCATCAATGAAACACTCACCGAGAGCCAGCTCTAGGCATTTCACGCTATAATAGCGGGAATGGTACCCGAAGGAAGTATAGAAAGACTCAAAAAGAAGCTCTATTCGCGCGGAATCCCGCAATTCATCCGCGAGCGTCGGCCACTGTATTCAAAAGAGGATGGCACCGCAACGGATTGGAAAGAAGCAGTATCAGAGCCGGTATCAAAAGTTCTCGATTCGGCACAGCGCAGTCGCTATTTTCGTCCACCTTTAATTCTTGCGGTTTCAGTCGTTTTTTTCTTCCTCGCGACGGCGTTTGGTGCTTTTTTCTTTTTCGGCGGAAATAACATTATTTCTTCCAGTAACTTAAACATCGGAATTTCAGGGCCAACCTCGATCGGTGGTGGAGAAGAGCTCACCCTTCAAATCAGCGTTACTAACCGCAACTCAATCCCGATTGAGCTCGCAGATCTCATCATTGAATATCCTGATGGCACACGAACCTCCGGCGACATCGGAAAGGAACTACCGCGCTATCGGGAGACTATAGGCAACATTAGCCCGGGGGAGACCGCGCAGAAAACCGTAAGAGCGGTGCTCTTCGGCCAGGAGCGTTCTCAAAAAGACATCAAAGTAACGATCGAGTATCGTGTCGCAGATTCAAACGCCATCTTCTATAAAGACACTAATTATCCGATCACGATAAGTACCTCGCCAGTCTCGGTGCTCGTTTCCGCGCCAACAGAGGCGGTTTCAGGCCAGTCGCTCTCTTTTTCAGTAGAAGTCATTTCAAATTCAGCTACACCGCTTGAGAACGTAATGGTACGCGGGGAGTATCCGTTTGGATTCTCGTTTACTTCGGGAACGCCGAAGCCAACGTTCGGTGACAATGTCTGGAATCTCGGCACACTCACACCGGGAAGTAAGCGCACGATTATTCTTACGGGAGTGCTCCAAGGACAGGACAATGAAGAGCGCGTGTTTCGTTTTCAGACAGGAATCCAAAGCGAACAAAACGAGCGTGAACTGAAGGCAGCGTTCGTCGATGTTGCACAGACTATTGCGGTGAAAAAACCGTTTATCGGTATCGAGCTCGCTCTCTCTGGAAAAACTGCAGATCCGTATGTTGGGGTTCCGGGGCAGCCTATCCGCGGCGACATTACCTGGACCAACAACCTCGATACGCCGATTGTTGCGGGGGAGATCGTGATCCGCTTTAGCGGCGCAGCACTGAATGCCAACAGCATTAGCTCGGACACAGGATTCTACCGAAGCTCCGACACATCGCTCGTGTGGAGCCGCGACCTTCCTGATCTCGCCGAGATCGCTCCCGGCAAAAGTGGACACTTCTCATTTGAATTCGCACCCGCTGTTCTTTCCGGGAACATTCGCAATCCGCAGATTAAGCTTGAAATCTCTGCAAAAGGAAATCGCGTCGGGGAGGGGAATGTCCCGCAAAGTGTCGACGCTTCTCTTACGCGAACGGTAAAGGTCTCCTCGGATCTAGCGCTCACGGGCTCACTTTCTCGCCTCTCTGGACCGTTGCCGCCAAAAGCAAATCAAGAAACGACCTACCGAGTCACTCTCTCAGTGCGCAACTCGGCCAATCAAATCGGCGATGCACGGGTGGTCGCAGCTCTTCCTGCGTATGTGAAATATGTCGGTAATACGGGAAACGATGCGATTAGCTACAGCCAAGTGGGCGGCGCGGTCACCTGGCAGATCGGTAATATCTCCTCTGGAGGAGCTGTAAGAACGGCGACGTTTGATATCTCATTCACCCCAAGTGCTTCCCAGGCGGGTTCGGTGCCTCTTCTTGTTGGAGAGCAGAGTGTAACCGGTATAGATCGCTTTACCGGCGGGGGAGTAACCGCGATCTCTCCGTCGCTTACGACCCGTATTTCAGGTGGAACAGCGGGACAGGAGGTGGTACAACCATAGGATATGGCGGAACTTTCTCTCATGGAAAAAATCGTCTCGCTCGCGAAGCGTCGCGGTTTTATTTACCAAGGTTCCGAAATTTACGGGGGTCTTGCGGGAACGTGGGACTATGGACCGATGGGAGTAGCGCTCAAGAAAAATATTGAGAACCTCTGGTGGCGTTTTTTTGTCGATGCTCGCGAAGACATGTACGGTATTGATTCCGCGATTCTTATGAATTCGAAAGTATGGGAGGCAAGCGGACACGTGGCAGGGTTTAGTGATCCACTCATAGAAGATTCAAAAACAAAAAAGCGCTACCGTTTGGACCACCTTCTCGAGGAGGCGGGCATTGATCCTAAGGGCATGTCGATTGAAGACATGGGGAAAGTGGTTGCGGACAAAAAAATCAAAAGCCCTGATGGGAATGCGCTTTCGACTCCGCAACAGTTCAATATGATGTTTAAAACGTCCGTTGGGTCTGTGGAGGGAGCTGATACGGTGGTGTATCTCCGGCCCGAGACGGCGCAGGGGATGTTCGTAAATTTTAAGAACATTATCGACTCGTTCCATCCGAGGCTTCCTTTTGGTATCGCACAGATTGGACGCTCTTTCCGCAATGAGATCGCCCCGCGCGATTTTATATTCCGCGTTCGCGAACTCGAAATTATGGAGTTCGAGTATTTCCTCAAAGAGGCTATGTGGAAGGAGCAGTTTGAATATTGGCTAGAACAAACAAGGGGTTGGTTTAAAGAGTTGGGATTCGAAGAGGGAGATATTAAGGAAGTGGAAATTCCCGATGGCGACCGAGCGCACTACTCAAAGCGCACCGTTGATTTTCACTTCAAATACCCACACAAATTCGATGAGATCGGCGGCATTGCGTATCGAACCGATTTTGATCTACGAAATCATATTGCACAGAGCGGCGCAAATCTTGAATATCTTGACCCTGAGACGAATGAAAAGATCGTTCCTCATGTGATTGAGCCTACGTTTGGACTGGGGCGCCATGTGCTTGCAACCCTGGTTAAAGCGTACCGAGAAGATGAGCTCGGGGGAGAGAAACGTGTGTATCTGAGGTTTCCTTCGCACCTCGCTCCAGTAAAAGCAGCCGTTTTCCCACTGCTTAAAAATAAACCGGAGCTTATTAAGAAAGCACGTGAGATTTTCACGGAGCTCAAAAAAGATATTCCGCAAATTATCTGGGACGACAACGGTAATATCGGTAAGAGGTATCGTCGCCAAGACGAAATAGGCACACCCTCCTGCATCACCATTGATTTCCAAACCCTTGAGGACAACACGGTAACGGTTCGCGAGCGCGACTCCGGGGAGCAGGTGCGGGTGGATGCCGCAGGGCTCCATAAGACGCTCCCCAGATAGCGGAAGTGCTATTATAGAGAAATGGATAAGCACCTCAATATTACAATTACCCCCGGCACCATACTGCGGGCCATACTTTTGGTACTTCTCGTCGGAGTTCTTTTCTATCTAAAGAACCTTGTTCTCATCGTGCTCACTTCCATTGTGGTTGCTTCTTCCATCGAACCTGGAGCGAACTGGTTTATGCGGTTTCGTATCCCTCGCGTATTTGCAGTACTTTTGATTTACATCATCATCTTTGCAATGGTGTTTGGAGTTTTCTACCTTTTCGTGCCAGCAGTCCTTGGCGATGTACTTAATTTCCTCACGTTCGTCCCGCAACTCCTTGAGTCGTTTGATCTCGCAGATGTAATCCCTACTCAAACCATCGAGCAGACGCAGGCGGTAGCGCAGAGCTTCTCCATACCGGATTCGATTAAGGGAATACAAGACTCGCTCTCAAGCCTTTCCTCTGGCTTTATCCAGACAGTGACTGGTTTCTTTGGCGGCATCGTCTCTCTTATCCTCATTATCGTATTTTCGTTTTATTTTGCGGTGCAAAAGACGGGTATCGATGATTTTCTTCGCGTCATTACCCCCGTTGAGCACCAAGACTATGTCGTCAATCTATGGCGCCGCTCCCAAGCGAAAATTGGCCGGTGGATGCAGGGGCAAATAATTCTGGCCCTTATCGTGGCTGTTTTCGTGTACCTAGGTCTCACTATTCTTGGCGTGAAATACGCGCTCGCGCTCGCGGTCCTCTCCGCCATCGCAGAGCTTATTCCAATTTTCGGACCTATTATCGCGGCGATTCCTGGTATCGCAATCGCGGGAGTAAGCGGGGGACCGACCTTAGCGCTCCTGACGCTTGGCCTCTATGTGATCGTGCAGCAGTTTGAAAGCCACCTCATCTATCCTCTCGTCGTGCGCAAAGTCGTGGGCGTACCACCGCTTCTCGTGATCCTTGCGCTTCTCATTGGAGCGCAGCTCGCAGGATTTTTGGGAGTTCTTCTCTCGGTTCCGATCGCTGCCGCCCTCCAGGAGTTCGTCAACGACATTAGAAAAAAGAAAGATCACGACCACGACGTGCTCCTTGCGCACCGGCATAAAAGCTCATAATCTGAGCCAATGGGCAAGAAGTTTTACCTTACAACTCCCATTTTCTATCCGAACGCGAAGCTCCACATGGGCCACGCGTACACTACTGTGCTCGCGGATGCGCTTGCCCGCTATCATCGACTTCGTTCCGAAGAAACATACCTTTTAACAGGATCGGACGAGAATACCGAAAAGGTTGTTCGTGCTGCAAAAGATGCAGGTGTGGATGTGAAAACGTTTCTTGACGGGATTGTTTCCAATTTTAAATCGCTTTTCTCCTCACTCGGAAGCTCGTACGATCAATTCATTCGCACAAGTGATGAAAAGATCCACTATCCGGGCGCGCAAGCGCTTTGGCAGAAGCTCGTTGAGGCAGGGGATATCTATAAAAGTTCCTACGAGGGACTCTACTGTGTAGGACACGAGTCGTTCATCACCGAGAAAGAGTTGGTAGAGGGGAAGTGTCCTGACCACGGCACTCCGCCAGAGAAATTGAAGGAAGAAAATTATTTTTTCAGACTCTCGCGCTACTCGGGACGCGTTAAAGACCTTATTGAGTCAGGGCAACTCGAAATCACCCCTGCCTCACGCCAGGGAGAAATCCTCTCGCTCCTCAAGGAAGGGCTGGCGGATATTAGTTTTTCTCGTCCAGCTTCCAAAGTGACGGTTGGTATTCCGGTGCCAGGTGATGACACCCAGCGGATGTATGTGTGGTGCGATGCACTCTCTAATTACATCACCGCGATTGGCTATGGACGTGATGAGAGTAGTTTTAAAAAATACTGGCCAGCGGATCTACATGTGATCGGTAAGGATATTTTGCGCTTCCACGCAGCCATTTGGCCTGCAATGCTTCTCTCGGGAGGGATTCCCGTCCCGAAGCGTATTTTAGTGCATGGGTTCATTACTTCCGGCGGGAAAAAAATGTCTAAGACGCTCGGGAATGTGATCGATCCGCAAGAGCTCATTGAAGAATACGGCGCCGAGGCAGTGCGCTATTATTTGTTGCGCCACGTTTCTCCTTTTGAGGATGGGGACCTCACGAAGGAGAGTTTTAAGGAAGTCTACAATGCAAATCTTGCCAACGGACTCGGGAATTTAATTTCCCGTACCCTCACTATGGCGGGGACACTCGGAGTGAAACTCTCCTATCACCCGAGTGACGAAGAAGTACTTGCGGTTGAAAGTGAGTACACAAAGCATTTTGAGAATCTCGAAGTGAATCGAGCCCTTGACCTCATTTTCTCTCGGGTGAGCGAGCTCGACGCCTACATCCAAGAGACGCAGCCGTTTAAACTCATCAAGACTGATCCCGAAAAAGCAAAGAAGCACTTGGAATATCTTCTCGAGGAGCTTGCCGAAATCGCGGTACTCTTGCGACCATTTCTGCCGAACACCGCAGAGAGTATTTTTAAAGCCCTCGGCGAAGGGAAAAATCCTGGGGCGCTCTTTTTGCGCAAAGAATGAAATTTTCTCACGTCGATATCCACTCGCACGTCAGCTTTAAGGAATATGACGTGGATCGCGCTCCGGTGCTTGCTCGCATGAGGGAGGCAGGTGTAGCAACTATTACCGTCGGGGTTGACCTCGCGAGCTCAACGAAGGCAGTAGAGCTCGCTTCTAAGGAAGAGGGTGTTTTTGCGACGATCGGACTTCACCCAGCGGATAATACCGCCGAGGAATTTGATGCGAGAGCTTTTGGAGAACTCGTAAAAAATGAGAAAGTAGTTGCGATAGGGGAGTGCGGCCTCGATTTCTATCGGCTAGCGGAGCGAGACAAAAAAGAACAAAGTTCTGTTTTGCGAGCGAGCGACGCCGCTATGAATACAACGACTTCATATCGTCGCGATGGCATTTCCGAAGTTGAGCGGGCGCGGCAAAAGAAAGAACTAGATGCACAGATTGCTTTTGCGCTCGAGCACGACAAGCCGCTCATGATTCATTGTCGTGCGGCGCACGAGGAGATGCTTGAAACTCTCACTCAATATAAAAGAAAAGCTGGGGAGAAACTTCGCGGCAATATTCATTTTTTTACCGCACCTCTCTCTATAGCGAAACGCTACAACGACCTTGGGTTTACCATCTCTTTCCCCGGTGTTATTACCTTTGCCCGTGAATACGACGATGCGGTACGCAGTGTGCCCCTCTCGATGATGATGGTTGAAACGGACGCCCCCTTCGCCTCGCCGGTGCCGTTTCGAGGGAAACGTAATGAACCAAGCTACGTACTTGAGACGATTAGGAAGATTGCAGAGCTACGAGGTCAGCCATTTGAGGACGTCGGGGCAGCTCTTCGCGAGACCACTAAAAGGGTCTTAGGGGTCTAAAAAGGCGGGAATTGCACGCAAAATGAGAGCGTGGTAGGCTCTACGCACACATGGAGAAAGAGGCAGACATGAAAGTGTATGAGCTCGGCTACCACCTTTTGCCAACCTTGGCGGAGGGGGATCTTGCTAAAGAAGTATCCGCACTTAAGGCGCAGGTTGAGAAGCGCGGCGGTGTTTTTGTAGCTGAAGAAGCTCCTAAAATGACCGAACTCTCCTACACCATGAACAAGGCGCAGGCTGGTAAGCAATCAAAATTTAACACCGCGTATTTCGGATGGATGAAATTTGAGATGGCCCCTGCGCAGGCAGCTGAACTTAAACAAGAAGTTGAAAGCCACCCGCAAATCCTCCGCTATCTTCTCATTACGACGGTGCGCGAATCGACGATGGCGCCTCGCCGCATGGTGGCTGGGGTTCGCGAAGTAACCCCGACGACCACTTTGCGCAAAATGGTGAAAGAAGAAGCGCAGGTCCCCGTTTCGGAAGCAGAACTCGACAAGACCATTGAAGAGCTCGTGGGCGAGAAAATCTAAGCATGTACCTCAACAAAGCATTCATCATTGGAAATCTCACTCGCGATCCGGAACTCCGCTCGCTCCCTTCTGGGATGCAGGTGGCAAGCTTCTCCGTTGCGACGAACAGTGTGTGGAAAGATAAGGAAGGCCAAAAGAAGGAAGCAACTGAATTTCATAACATCGTTGTCTTCGGTCGCCAAGCTGAAAACGTCGCGCAGTATTTAAAGAAGGGAAGCTCGGTACTAGTAGAAGGACGACTTCAGACCAGAAGTTGGGAGAGTGAGGGGCAGAAGAAATACCGAACTGAAATTGTTGCTGACCGCGTCCAGTTTGGGTCTCGTAGCTCGGGCGGTGGCGGGGGAGCTCCTGCAGCAGAAGCACCTTCTAGCAAAGGAAAAGAAAAAGAAGGCGACGCGATCGAGTATCCTGCAGAAGAAATTAACCCTGACGATATCCCGTTTTAAAATATACGTATGAATCCCGTTAGAGATTAAAATGTTTGCCTAACGGAGAAAAGTAAGTATAGTGTACGAGTCCAGCATTGAATAAAGGATATAAATTAACGAACGAGAGCCTCTGACTCTCTATCTCTAACGGGATGAAGAAAAACGATACACAAGAACTCAAACACATCGACTACAAGGATACGGAACTTCTCAAGAAGTTTCTTAATCCGCATGGGCGTGTCATGGCCAGGAAGCGCACCGGCATGAGCGTAAAGGTGCAGCGTAAGCTCGCGGTCGCGGTAAAACGCGCACGCATCATGGGACTCCTCCCGTTCGTCGCTAGGTAACAAAAAACCGGACTCTCGTCCGGTTTTTTGTTTAATTCTCGTGCTTACCCCTTGTTTACGCGCTCCACGTATTGCCCAGTTTCAGTATTGATGCGGATGACGTCGCCGGCGTTAATGAACATCGGCACGTCGATGGTTGCTTCCGTTTCGAGGGTGACTACTTTGTAGCCGCCAGTCGCGGTATTTCCTTTAACGTTGGGCGGGGCTTCCGTCACCTTGAGCTCCACTTTGATCGGCATGTGAATCCCGATGACCTTTTCATCGAATATAAGCGCTTCGACGACCGTATTTTCTTTGAGAAATCGTACTTGCTCGCCGAGCGTCTGCTCCGGGAGTTCGTAGCGGTTGCCTTTGTCGTTTAGTTCACAAAACCAGTATTGGCCGCGCTTATTGAAAAGATACATGATCTCACGCACCCCCATATCTGCCTCTTCTGCTTTCTCGGCTTGGTGAAATGATTTTTCGACGACACGTCCCGACATGAGACCTTTGAGTTTGGTTTGATTTACCGGTTTACGCTGCTGTTTACGAAAAACATGGGACGAGAGCACCTCATAGGGCTCGCCATCGAGGATAATAAATTTCCTCGGAGCTATTTCGTTGTATTCAAGCATTGCCATAACGCTGCGCATCATAGCCAAATTTTAGCCATTAAGCAACGTGTAACCTCCTCATATATGCGCCGGTTGTAAGAGATGTCACAGGTCGATATAGTAGCAAGAGGGAAGGGCAGGGGGCGGTTGCCGTCCCCTCCCAGAACTCACAACAATGGGATTACTTGATGTAGAGGGGCAGGAAAACGAGACGGAGACACGAAGCGACGAAGAAGTCCTCGCGCTCTCGATCAAACACCCGAAGGAGTTTGAGGTGCTCCTTTTGCGCTACCAGGATGCCTTCGTGCGAAAAGCCGAAGGAATAGTCAGAAGCCGCGAGGAAGCGGAGGATATCGTCCAAGAAGCGTTTGCCAAGATTTACCTCAACGCGGGGCGCTTTAAAGTGGTACCCGGCGCCTCGTTCAAATCATGGGGCTACCGTATTCTCATCAATACGGCACTCACGCACTACCAAAAGCGAAAGCGTGACTGGCAGGTTTCCGCGCCACTGGACCCGGAATACTACGAGGCGCTTCCCGATACCACTATGCGTCAATCCGAGAAGGGGGAGGCACGGGATTACCTCATATCGGTACTCTCTAAAATGCCCGAGCATCTAAGCCGAATCCTCTCGCTCCATTTCATTCAAGGGAAGCCCCAGAAAGAGATAGCGAAAGAAGAAGGAATGAGTGTTGGGGCGGTAAAGACCAGAATCCACCGCGCAAAAAAAGAATTTAAGAAGGTTGCAGCAGATATCAATTTATAACTATGAACCCACAACTCACTAAGAAAATAATGCGACGCATCTACGTGATGTATGTTCTTCGTCGCGCCACGAGCGCGAGGGCGGTGAAGCTCTACGTACTCCTCCTCTCGACGGCAAGTGTTGCTTCTCTCGTTTCCGTCTCTAATGTCCTCGCGAATATGCCCTCCCTCCTTGATATCCGTGCGACCCTCGCATTTACGATCTCGGCATTCCTCCATACAGGAGCTCTAGTGCAGCTCTTCGTCGCCGCGTTCCTCGCTGCGATCGTCGCACTCGGTGCAGAAGCATTCATCAAAGATAGATCTGATTACGTACGCATGCGCGTCTAACAAAAACTGCTCTCAAACAAAAAACCGCCGGCGTTTGCCGGCGGCTTTTTGCTACTCATCTGGTGATGCCTTTGTTTTCACCGCAACTTCTCCGGATGCCCATTTCTTTTTGATTTCTTTGAGAATTTCATTTGCGACTTTTTTGTTTTCACGTAGGTACGTACGCGTTGCATCGTAGCCGCGACCTAATTTGTGTTCACCAAATCCATAGGATGAGCCACTTTTATCAACGACCCCAAGACTCTCGCCAAGAGCAAGGATCTCGCCTTCCCGGGAGATTCCCTCGTTGTACATAAGATCGAACTCGGTTGATTTAAACGGTGCAGCAACTTTGTTTTTTACCACCTTCACACGCACCCGCCCGCCCATCACCTCATCGCCCTTTTTGATCTGGGCAATACGGCGGATATCGAGACGCACCGAAGTATAGAACTTGAGTGCCTTTCCCCCAGGTGTCGTCTCGGGATTGCCGAACATGACGCCGATCTGCATGCGGATCTGGTTAATGAAAATGACAATGGTTTTACTTCGAGCCACAATCGCGGTCAATTTCCGAAGAGCCTGGCTCATGAGGCGTGCTTGCTTGCCAACGTGACTTTGTCCCATGTCTCCTTCGATTTCATCCTTCGGAGTGAGTGCTGCAACGGAGTCGATCACAATGACATCGATCTTCCCACTTCGCACCAGTGATTCAACGATTTCAAGAGACTGCTCGCCAGTATCTGGTTGGGAAATGAGAAGCTCCGCCGTGTTAACTCCGAGACGTTTCGCGTATTCAGGATCCATCGCGTGCTCTGCGTCGATAAAGGCACACACGCCGCCTTTCTTTTGCGCTTCAGCGATTACGTGGAGCGATAGGGTCGTTTTACCAGAAGATTCTGGACCAAAAATTTCGATAATGCGTCCGCGGGGGAGTCCTCCGATGCCAAGCGCCCAGTCGAGCCCAATGGACCCGGTTGGGACAGCATCGACGTCGACACGCGGTCGATCGCCGAGTTTCATAATGGCCTCGTCGCCAAACTTCGTCTTAATGGCTTTCAGAGTGTTCTCGATCGTCTCACCGGATGTCTTTACCACCTTTTCCTTCTTTTCTTTCAGGGCCATGCTAGTTGATTATTGATATACAAGCTCAAGGCTTTTAGTAGTGCTTCGGCCGAAGCGGTCCCTGGCTTTGAGGGTCATTATAGTATAGCCGTAGGGCACCAACAATTTCTCATTAAAGTCGCCCGCTTCGTCCGTAAAGATCTGGCGGCCGTTCAGGGACATGTAGGAAATGTTCTTTGCGTGGCCTACGATCTCAACATAGGGCTCGGCCAGGGTTGAGCCATTCTCAGGGGAGGAGATAACGACGACCGGCCCCGCAAGGAGATCATTCGTTCGAAAATAGGCGTAGGTAAGAATCCCGAGCGTAAAGAGAATGGCAATAATTGGAGTGAGGTAGGAGCGAAGTGGACGCCTCATACTCCCTCCTTGGTGGATTCTTCTTCCGGATCTCCACCAGAGCTAGCGCCGATAACTTCTCGTGGTTTGCTGCCGTCTGCCGGCCCAATGACACCTCGCTCTTCGAGGATATCCATAAGACGCGCGGCGCGGGAGTAGCCGATGCGAAGTTTTCTTTGGAGATATGAAGTCGATGCTTTGCCGGCTTCCTCGACGACCTGCTTTGCTTCCTGGTAAAGGTCGTCATCGATTTCCTCGTCGTCGGAAAATGCATTGGCGAGTGCCACACCCTTACTCTCGTCACTGAATTGAATTTCGTCCGAAACCAAGTCTGAATAGTTATCTTTAAGGTACTTCACCACTTTCTTTACCTCCCCCTCGGTAAGGTACGGCGCCTGAAGACGAGCTGGCTTTCCCATGTCTCCCGAGAGATATAGCATGTCGCCGGCCCCGAGAAGTTTCTCCGCACCGGAGCCATCGAGAATTGTGCGCGAGTCGATTTGGGAAGCGACTTGAAGCGCAATGCGCGCCGGGACGTTAGCTTTAATGAGACCGGTGATGACGTTTACCGAAGGGCGCTGTGTGGAGAGAATGAGATGGATGCCGACCGCGCGGCTCATCTGTGCAAGGCGCACGACTGCTGCCTCGAGTTCTCGAGGGTAGCTCTGCATGATGTCGGCGAGTTCGTCGATGATGATCACCAGATATGGCATAGTCTCAACTGTCGACTCCTCGCCACTCTTGGCAGCTTTCTCGAGAGCCGGTGCGAGTACGTTTTTATGATAGGAATCAATGTCACGAGCACTCTCGGCCTCAAGAATGTTGTAGCGGCGATCCATCTCTTTTGCCGCCCATTTGAGTGAGAGTATCGTCTTTTTTGGATCGGTGATAACTGGGGTGAGAAGGTGGGGAATGTTGTTGTAGAGGGTGAGCTCAACGCGTTTTGGGTCGATCATAATAAAGCGCAGCGCCTCCGGGGAGTTTCGATAGATCAGGGAATTAACAAGTGCGTGGATGGTGACCGACTTTCCCGAGCCTGTCGCGCCCGCAATGAGGACGTGAGGCATTTTGGCGAGGTTCGAGAGAATAGGGGAGCCTCCGATGTCGCGCCCAAGGGCGAGGAGGAGTGGCTTGTCGGAGCCGGTAAATTCTGGAGAGGAGAGAAGTGTTGAAAAGCCGACCGTCGCCTTCGTTGAGTTAGGGACTTCGATACCGACCAATGATTTTCCCGGGATCGGCGCTTCGATACGAACCGGGTGTGCTGCGAGCGCGAGCTCCAGGTTGTTTTGTAGCGAAATGATTTTTGAAAGACGCACCCCCTCCGCTGGTTTTAAGGCATAGCGAGTGACGGTAGGACCGATTGAGACCTCATCCATCTCCACACTGATGCCAAAGTTCTGAAAGGTACGTTTAATGATATTGGCGTTTGCCTTGATGTCACCAACGCCCGGTTTCCCTTTATCACGCTCAAAGAGGGAGAGTGGCGGGGGAACATACGTGCCATGCATGCGTGCGCGGAATCCACTCGGCGCCAGCGCTGGGGAGAGAAGAGGTTCGCGCACACGAACCTCTTCCTCTTCAGTGACTTCATCCTCTGCCTCCGCCACTTCCTCTTCCTCGATCTCCTCCTCTTCTTGGTAGCCAGTGATCATTGGTTCATCGGATTTTTCGCGTCGGAAAAGTCCGATTATCCTCGAGAAAAATCCTGGCATGGAGATCATCAACCGAGCTTCAAAAAGAATGAAAAACGCTATCAAAAGAAGTGCCCCCAGGATTGCGACAGCCCCAAAGAGATCAAACAGGTTCCGGAGTGGGGAGGAGATAAGATTTCCAACCACACCACCACGTGTTGCGGCAAAAATATCGACAAGCCCAAGCGCCGAGAGGAATAGCAGGAGTGCCCCTACCACCTTAAGTATCCCAAGCTCCCTCTCGATCGGACGAACCAGTATGACCCCAACGGTGAGAGTGAGAATAGGCAGTAGGTAGTAGCCAAGGCCAAATAGGTAACTAATGCCCGAGTAAAGTGCGCGGCCGCCAACCCCCGCTCGCTCCGCCGCTGCCAGTACAAAAATTACCGTTGCGACAAAAAGGAGGATGGAAACGACTGCTCGTTTCGTTTCACCCGAGAGGCCTGAAAAGGTAAGGAAAGAGTTCCTGGTTTTCGCTTTTCTGGCCATACAATGCGGCAATCATAACACAAAAAATTCCACAAACGCCTGTATTTGCGCCAATTTTCGACTCTGGCCGTCACCTTTTCGGAGGTGCAAAACTCTTTCCTAGCCGCGTCAATTGATCTCTTTGTATCGGACGCTATAATGGACATCTTCACTAGGTTTCCAAAGACTTTTTAAAGGACACTACATATAAAGGACATATGGGACAGGAAAAGGACAATTCTAATCGGACACAAAACGACAAAATAATTATGTCCGATTCGGCACTTTTCTCTGATGCCATTTCTTACTGTTTGCAAAAAGGACAGAAACTTTCTAGTGCGGTCCATTTGGTTACGGAGCATTTGTCCGATACAGAGCCATTAAGGACATTTATTCGGTCAAAAAGTATTTCAATTTTGTCCTTAATATTATCGGCACGCTCGGCAGCATCAGTGTCCTTTTCGGCCCCGATGATCTCTAGCGCTATTGAGGAGTTGCTCTCCCTCGTCTCTATTGCTGAAGGCGCGCGCTTTGTGAATGCCGCTAACGCAGCCATATTACGAGCCGAATACAAAGGTCTCTTAGATATAGCTCAACGTGTACGAAAAACGGACCAGCATATTCTCAATCCATCTTCTCTGGCTGTGGACCTCACATTCGAACCCCGTCTTTTGGATAAAAATCGAAGTACAGCAGCGAAAATTTCTTCAAATAGCGTAGCGCTTGTCCTTAAGGAATCGACCGAGAGTCACGTCCGTACAGATCCCGCTCTACGTCGGAAGGCGATTCTTGATTTTGTAAGCAAGGCAACAAAGGTGAGTGTCCGTGATCTCGCCGCGGTTATTGGAGATGTAAGTGAGAAAACCTTGCAGCGGGAATTGGTGGCGCTGGTAACGGAGGGTGTCCTTAAGAAGGAAGGGGATCGTCGCTGGAGCACCTACTCTCTCGCGGGGCTCCCAGCGGCTCTATAGGACATTCTAAAGGACATTTTTTACGGCTTAACTGTGGGGCTTCATTTTGTTTTAACGCCAGCGGTGGAAAAGTCTACAGCAGGGCCACATTTCATGACGAAAGAATGTTTGACCCGTTCCGTCTATTTGTGTATGATCCCTGCCACGTGGACACTAGCGAAAAAAGGCCAGAAATCGGGCCTTTTCTCGTTTAGTTATCCACATTGCTTGTTTTGTTGGGGCTAATAGCCTCGCTATAATGAGCCAAGCTCTTGGAGTCCCTGTTTTAGTTGGAATTGCGCAAGCAATTACGAGGTAAAACGATTTCAGAGGCACGGAAGAACTTTGACAATTTAATATACAAATTCATTAGAATGTTTCTTCTATATAGAGGGCTTCGCCCTCCTATATTCATTTCAGAAATTCCTTCTTCCATTACGGATGCTCTGTCAGAAATTCCTACATTCCTCTCGCCACTAGTTCCCGTCGCCTTGGGTCGATACCAAGAGGCAGGGAAATAGTACAAAGTGTTTATCAACCAGTGGCCGTCCGCCTCAGGCGGATCACGCAAAGGTCACACCTCGCACAATGCGAGTGACGTCGAATCTCTCGCAGTATGCGAACCCCGCATGTCGCAAGACACGCAATTAGTAGTAATCATTAAAATATGCAATTTAGCATTACAAACAACACCGCATTCAAAATTGCGGCCCTCGTTGGCGGTATTGCTCTCGCGCTCTCTCTCGTTGGTGTATTTGCACCAGCAGCAGATGCAGCGGTTTGTCCTCACACGTTCTCGGTGAACCTCAAGCAAGGTGCAACGGGAGCAGAGGTGTTGGCACTTCAGCAATTCCTTAACATGGATCCTGCTACGCAGGTTTCAGCCTCAGGAGCAGGTTCTCCAGGAAATGAGACGACCTACTTTGGTGGACTCACCAGAGCAGCAGTCAACAAGTTCCAGGTGAAGTACACGGCGGAAATTCTTACCCCGAATGGCCTTACGGCTCCGACGGGCAACTTCTACACTTCATCTCGCGCAAAGGCGAACATGCTTTGCACAGGCAGCACTACGACCACGCCTCCACCGCCTTCAGCGGGAACAGGTGTTTCAGTCGCAGCAGCTATCCAGCCTTCGAACTCGCTCGCTCCGGCTAGCGCAGCTCGCATTCCGTTCACGAAGTTCACACTCACAGCTGGCCTCGACGGCGATGTGACGGTTAACTCCGTAACGGTTGAGCGCACAGGTCTCGCAGCTGATGCCAACTTCAACGGTGTCATTCTCATCGACGAGAACGGCAACCAGGTTGGTCTCACGAAGACTCTCAACTCAAATCATCAGGCTTCAATCGGCGATAACTTTGTTATCCCACGCGGTACTTCCAAGACCTTCACGGTTGCGGCAAACCGCGCCTCAACAGGTAACCCTGGTGAAGTTGCGACCTTCAGCGTCGTAGCGATCAATACGTCTGCAGCAGTTTCCGGAACTCTTCCGATCACTGGCGCAGCGCACACGATCAACTCAACGCTTGCTCTCGGCTCTGTAACCATGTCCCGCGGCGCACTTGATCCTGGCTCAAACCAGACCAAGGAAGTCGGTACGACTGGCTACAACTTCGCATCCATCAAAATCTCAGCAGGTTCAGTTGAGGATATTTACCTCCGCTCAATCCGTTGGAATCAGACTGGATCCGCAGGTGCATCAGACCTTACCAACATCAAGACTGTAGTTGATGGCACGAGCTATCCGACCACAGTTTCATCTGATGGTAAGTACTACACGACGGTCTTCCCAGGTCAGGGAATCCTGATCCAGAAAGGCTTCAACAAGGACGTCACCATCACTGGTGATGTTGCCGGCGGTTCAAACCGCACGGTGAACTTCGACATTGCAAAGCGAACGGACGTTTACCTCGTTGGCTCACTCTACGGCTTCGGCATCACGCCGCCGCTCGCGAGCACGGCAGCTGCGGCAAACGGTTCTGCTTTCAACAGCTCGGATGATCCGTACTACGACGGCGCACAGGTAACCGTTTCAACGGGTACCATGACCGTTTCAGTCGACACCTCAGTTGCAGCTCAGAACGTTGCTATCAACCAGAACAATCAGCCTCTCGGTGCCTTCACAGTTGAAGTCCGCGGCGAGGCAATCTCGGTTGCGAACATGAAGTTCAACCTCTCGACCACGACTGGTCTCGTCAAGAGCGTCACGCTCGTTGATCAGAACGGTGCAGTTGTCGCAGGTCCGGTTGACTCTGCTTCGTCCGGTACGACAGCTCTGACCTTCACCGACACGGTAACCTTCCCAATCGGTATTACGCGCCTTACCCTCAAGGGTAAGCTTGACTCGACCTGGCCGAACAACGGCACCATCCAGGCGTCGACGACTCCGTCAACGCAGTGGACGACCGTAACTGGCCAAGTGACGGGTACCACGATTACACCTGCTCCTGCTTCAGCTCTCACGAGCTCGCAGATGACGGGCAAGTCTGGTGCACTCACGGTCTCAGTCTCGTCTGTTCCGATCGCACAAACGATCATTGCAGGAGCACAAGCGTTTGAGTTTGCACGGTACATCTTCGATGCCACTGGCTCCGGAGAAGACCTTCGCATTACCTCAATTCCGCTTTACTTCGACACGACAGGTACTCGCACCGACCTTACGAACTGTCAGCTCTTCGATGGAGCTACCGCGCTCAACACCGGCAGCAACATCAAGAACCCTTCGACGGGTGACACTGCTTCGTCAACGAACCTTACCTTCGACGGTACTGGCCTCATCCTTGCAAAGGGAACGACCAAGACCGCATCGCTGAAGTGTAATCTTCGATCAGGTGCTACAGGTCTCTATTGGTGGGGTATTGACGCAGGCCAGAACAGCTCCTTCACGGGTGCTTCCGGCGTCACCTCAGGCGCAACCGTTGCTGAATCCTTCACGGATGCAAACGGCCAGGTCATGACAGCTGCCGCGGGCGGATCGCTCACGTCAACTCTCGACACCAACAGCCCTGGATACGCGATTGTCTCTGCAGGAAAGACCAATGTTGAACTCGCTCGCATCAAGTTCTCGGCAACCAACGAAGATCTCAATCTTCGCCAGGTAGCCCTTAAGCTCTCAGGTATCGCTTCGAACACTCCGGATGACCTCCAGAATCGAGAAGTGACCCTCTGGGATGCTGACACGAACACGCAAGTGGGATCGGCGGTCTTCGCCTCTTCTGACTTCGCAACCTCATCAGCTATTGCAGCAGGTGCCTTCAAGATTACGAAGGACGGCAGCAAGGTGATGATCGTCCGCGGTAACATCAACACGATCAGCAACTCGGGTCCTCTTACGGCCTCTGGTGACCTCCTCGTAGTTGATTACGACGGTAACAACAACGGCATCAACGGTAACTATGCTGTGGGCGCAAGCTCCGGTAGCAACGTGACGCCTTCCTCTGCTTCGACCGCCTCAAACGGCGTCCGTATCATGAGGGGTTACCCAGTCGTTGCAATCAATGGTTCTCCGCTCTCTGGACAACTCCAGAACGGAACCAACCGCAAACTGTTCCGCTTCTCAGTTACAGCAGTTGACCATGAAGTGGCGATCTACAAGTTCCCACTCAACGTCAGCTCCTCGACGGTGTCCGCTACGACGTCTGCTTATGGCCTCTACGCGTACACGGATAGCGGTTACAGCTCTGCTGACACAACCTTCAGCTCAACCGGTCTCGTGAACGTCGGTAACTCCAACAACGGACTCGGCAACACGACTGGTGCATCGACTCAGGTAAGTAACGTCAACATCTTCCCGATGAGGACGGCCTACGCGACTACGACCTACATCATTCCAGCAGGCGTAACTCGCTACTTCGAGCTCCAGGCAACGGTCAGCGGTGCACGAACCACGACTGGTTCAGAATCGATCACAGTTAAGCTCAATGGTGACTCTGCATACCCATCCGGTATCTCTGGAGCTACCACGAACATGTTCGCAGCTTCTGACATCGCAGCATTGGGTGCCACGATAAATAACTTTATCTGGTCTCCAGTCTCGACGACGACGTCGAACACTGTGAACGATCTTGATTACACCAATGGTTACCAAGTCCAAGGTCTTCCTTCGACTGGTTCCGCTGGTTGGACTCACACCCTCACGATCTAACGATCGTAATGGTCTCGCGTAACTGCGAGCAAAAAACCACCCTTAACGGGGTGGTTTTTTGGTTTTAGCCTGTTAGAATTACTCACATGATGATGAAACGACCCATTCTTGCGCTTATTTTTGGAATTATCCTTCTTGCCGGCGTTGGCTTCTATATATATAACGATCAAAAGGGGAGTCCTTCCTCACAGACAAGCACTTCGACAAACCCGCTTGGTATTGAAACCTCCGGGAATGCGATTGTTAATGTGGAGGAAATACCGCAGGAACCGACGAAGCCGAATCTCGATCGCCCATATACCCCGCCATCCAATCTTCCGGAGAGCGCTCGCGCGCAATCACAGACTAAGTACGCGGCACTTGTAGCAAAACTTAAGGCCGATCCCGATCTATTTAAAGAGTGGCTAGAGCTCGCGCTCTACTACGATGCTGCCGATGATTTTGCAGGGGCAGAGGCAGTATGGATCTACGTAAGCCAAAAATGGTCTACCGATCCGACTGCCTATAGTAACCTCGGCAATCTCTACCGCTACAACATCAAAAATATCGTGAAGGCCGAGCAGTACTTGAAGGCCGCGATCACTGTCGATCCGAAGATGGCGGTTAGCTATGGAGACCTCGCCAACTTCTATGAGTTCGATAAGAAAAGTATCGCTGCAGCGAAGCAGGTCTATCTCGACGGATTGAAGGCAATTCCCGGTAGCTACGAACTCATGATCCCACTCGCACAGCTCTATAAGAAGGATGGTGACAATGTTAATGCGAAGAAATATCTTGAGCTCGCCGCGACAGCGGCAAGGGCGGCAGGGAAGGCAGACCTCGCCGCGCAGCTTGAGGCCGATGCCCAGACACTCTAATGATCAACCCAGCATTCTTTAAATTTCTCTTCGGATTTCTCCTCATCGTTGCCGTTAGTTTTGGAGTAATCTTTGCCGTCGGCTTTCTCGACGAGCGCGATCGCATCAAGGGCGAAGCCGCCGCCCTCGAGGTATTTCAAGAATAAAAATAGACCATTGCGCCGCTTACGGGGCTTGGTATGATATTGCCCATGATAAGTCGGCGTGTGTGGTGTGTCGACAGCCTCACTCTTCCTTTCCTCCTTGCTCTCCTTTTTCTATTACCTCTTTTTGCTTCGGCACAGGTGGTGAGTCCGAAAGAGATTAATTGGTACTGTTCCGGCGGGGCGCCTTTAGTTGATGGGCAGCACTACGCGCCCGTCGATGGTTTTTGTACCTATCTTTCGCCCACGATTACGGGATTGCGCTACGGGGATCTGTATCGGGGAACACCGGGGAATGCGACGATTGTAAATGGTCACCAGCTTGGGGATTCTATAGAAAGTACACAACAGGGCGACGATATCAGTAATCCGCAGCAAGACGAGGATTTTTTCGTCGCAATTTATGAAACACGAATTGGTCCAAATTTTATCGATGACCTTCCAACGTTTCGGGCATATTTTCAACAAGGCCAATTTGCTCCGCCGCACAGCAACTGGGGAATTATCCGTTTCAAATACGGCCAATCTCAACAGCGTATTGATCCGGTCATTATCATTCCAGGAATCTTAGGCTCGGCTGAGCATAACGGGCAGTGGGTAATTGATCCGATCCGTCATTCTTATGATGATCTGATTCGGACATTAGAGGCAAATGGCTATTCCAATGGCTTAAATCTTTTCCCTTTTCCTTATGACTGGGAACTATCAAACGTTTTTACCGCTGGACTACTTAAATTAAAAATTCAGCAGGTTAAGCAAATTTGTGATTGTGAAAAAGTAGACATCGTTGCGCACTCAATGGGAGGTTTGATTGCGCGACAATATATTCAATCCGTTGACTATGATCAAGATATCGATCAATTAATTTTCCTTGGAACTCCTCACCTAGGAGCGCCGAAAGCGTATTTAATGTCAGAGGGAGCTGTGCTGGATATAGATTTTTTCGATCAACTTCTAGTAACAGCCCTTTCCTACGATGCCCTAACTGAAGGGTATCTGACTCTTTTTGACTATATTCATCAGAAACCAGTGCTGTCCATAAGGGAATTGTTACCGACGTTCAGCTACCTTTTTGATGAATCAACATTGCGATCTTATCCCTCGAATTATCCGAGCAATTCCTTTTTAGAAAACCTCGAGTCAACAAAAAATTCTCTTTTAAATTCTGATGTTTCAGTAGTTAATGTTGTCGGAATTCAGGAGCAACAGAACACAATCACCGCTTTGCAGGTTGCGTCGAGTCCCGAAACGTTCCCTTTGTGGCAGCATGGCCGTCCAGTAGGGCTTATCGAGGGCATCGGAAATAGAGGTCTATTGCGAGGGTCAGGGGATGGAACCGTTCCTTTCTCTAGTGCGACGGCTTTTGGAAATGAAGTCCAAGTAAATTCGGAACATAGCAACCTCCCGAGTGTTGCAAGGGGCATGGTTTATCAATCCCTTTCTGCCAGTTCCCTTGTAATTGCTACTTCAACTCGCCCCCAAGTCGAGAGTCTTTTAGAGGTAAGAATCTTTTCGCCGGCTGATATTCAGATAGTTGCCCCTGATGGAAGGCGCATAGGAAAGAACTTTGAAACGGGACAAGAAATAAATGAAATCGTCGGAGCATTTTATTCAGGATTTCTGAATGAAAAAGAGTACGTGACGATACCTAACCCTTTGTCAGGGCAATACAAAATCATAAACATGGGTAATGGGAATGGCGAATACCTGATCAGATCAGTGTACATTTCCGGAGCTACAACCACAGAAAGTAGCTTTCAAGGTGAAACATTTCCAGGCTTAGTCGCTGAACTGAATTTAAATTTAGACTCAAATAACCTCATTAATGAAACATCGCCGGCTGATACGTTTCCACCCTCCATTTCGATTTTGATGCCTGTAAGCAAAGACTATCTGCATTCAGAAAAGATCCCCCTCCATTCATCTATCGTTGACGAGGGTGTTGGCGTAGTCTCGTCGACGACTCTTTTTGATGGCACGCCACTGACCGGGACAACAACAATCGATCTTTTCTTTCAAACCTTAGGATTCCACACAATGATCGTTACGGCAAAAGATTTTGTCGGTAACGAGTCCAGTTCCAGCGTCCAATTTCAAGTAATTGCGACTCCAAGCAGTACGATCTCTGACATCAACAGGGCGTATTCTTTGGGATGGATCTCAAAGAAAAGTTTAAGAGACCGGCTTATAGCTGCGGTAAGGGCAGCAACCTTTATTCAAAAGGTGGTGGAGAAAAAAGTAATAAATGGCAAAATTACACAAACTCAAGCGGTGCAGATAATCGAAAAGCTTGATAAGATTTTGGGTAGGGCGATCCTATTTATAGTAGAGTTTGAACGAGGAAGGGGATTAAATGAGCAAGCATATCAGACATTAAAAGCAGACATACTATGGCTTTTGAAGTAAGCAAGAATTCACTGAAAGAAATTGGCCTTCATATTTTTCTATTTTTTGCAGCGGCTTTTTTCGGCTGGCTTTTTTCCTATAAGACTGGTGCTGTTTATACTTCGTTCTTTGGGGGGGGCGGGAGTTTCATTGATCTGACTTCGATCGGCGGGTTTCCTTTTTCATATGTTTTTTTCGTGGTGTTACTTTTTGCTGCGTTTGGAGGAGGTCGTAGATATGTGTGGGGCATTCTTTTAATGCTGCCATTTATATGGTTTGAGGTGAGATTCGACGGATTTTGGCTGGAACGCGTACTTTTCCCTATCAGTTTAGTTTTACTTGCCTGGAGTCTTGGGGAGGGAATCCGATGGATATTGAAACGGTACGCGCCTAAGTTGATACGTGGATAAAATATTTGTTGAGGGGCTAAGCATACAGGGGAAGCACGGCGTATACGCAAAAGAGCGTCGGGTGGAGCAGGAGTTTCTCATTGATATTTTGGCCGAGTTTGATTCCTCCGCAGCAGGGGAAAGCGATAAGCTCAAGGACACCCTCGACTACACCAAGTTTCAGACGATAGCTGAGGAGGTGATCGCCAGCTCGCCTACTTATCTAATAGAGAAGCTAGGTGCCAAGATAGGGGATCGTATCCTTGAGGATGCTCGCATTACCTCGGTATCCGTCACTATCCGCAAGCCCGCCGCCCTTAAGAATGGGGTGCCCGGGGTGACTATTACTCGCAAAAAGGGCTAATTGGAAGTAGCATATTAGGAAGTTTATGCCGTTGATTCGAATCGAGTTTGATGATGCAAAAGTTTCAACAAAAGAGGTTGGGGCGCTTTCAAAGTCTGTGCGGGATATTGTCTCCAGCATCACGGCAATCGATGACGTTTTTGTGTATGCGAATACCGCTCAAATAAAGTTTCAGATCGCGCCAATTGAAATTTTTGTTCAAATGACTGCGAAAAAGATCACGGACGAAGATGCCCTGGTTGCTCAAATTAAGGAGAAACTTTCGAACTGGAAGAAAGAGGTTGGATTTGGCCACCCAATCAACCTTACCCTAATGCCCATGAACTGGAAGGTAGAAATCGCGATATAATCTATATATGTTTAAAGACGATCAGGGTTTCTGGAATTTCTTCTTCACACTCTTCTTTGCCCTTACCTTTTTGGTGCTGGGGCTCCTCCTGTTGCGCTACGACCTTCTCCCGGTCTCTATCTCGCTTTTTGACGCCTTCCTTCTTTCGCTCGCGACATTCCGTGTGACGCGGCTCTTTGTATACGACAAGATCACGCAGTTTATCCGCGACTGGTTCCTCGATAAGCAGCTCGCTCAAAACGAAGCAGGGGAGTACTTTATCGTTCGCGAAAAGCCTGCATCGGGCCCACGCCGGACCCTCTCCGAGCTCCTCGCATGCCCGTGGTGCTTTGGTATGTGGGCGGCACTATTCGTATGTTTCCTCTACTTCCTCACGCCCTTTGCCTGGTTCCCAATCTTCGTACTCGCCGTTTCTTCTATCGGCACTCTCTTCCAGCTCTTTGCCAATCTCGTTGGCTGGAAGGCAGAAAACTATAAGCGCAAAGTGGAAGGCGCAGAAACGTTTGACTCCGCCTCACTTCCTCGCTAAATTCTCATTAGCTTTCGTTCGGTTTAGGGGAGAAATTCATGTCCCTCTACTGGCGCGTCCTTCTCTTGATATGGATTGGGGTTCTCGCGGTGGGAGCCGTACACCTCCCGGCGGCTCAGCTCGTTGTTTGGCTTACCGGTGTCCATGAAATAAGCGCCGATGAAAAAGCAAAGACCCAGTTGCTGCTGGCCCTTCTCTTCGTCTTTGGATTCTCAGCAGCTTACACGATGGCAGTCGGGTTTGGGGTTGCAGCATGCTTTTCCAAGCTCCAAAAAATAATCGTCCCTGTTTTTGGACTTTTCTCGGGCCCGAGAATATTTCTCTTTACAGTGAGCCCCTTCATCGTCTACCTGGGAGGGCTGGAAATAAACGATACGCCGCCGTTTTCAGGTCTACGAATCGGTCTCCTCGGGTCATTCTATGCACTCGGCTTCATCATTGGGATTCTCCTCTACACAAGGAAATTTAAAAGATCATGATTCTAATGCCGCGCCCATGCGCGGTTTTTCTTTTGACATAGGAGCGGGGTTGGTTTAGATTAGTGCTACCTGGCCTCCAAGACCGTAGGGCCCCCTCGGGGGATAATCCGCAAGGTACCTACGTAGCGGTCGACTCTAAGCCAGGAATGCATTCATTACTGGCCTTTTTTGTTCTCAAAAAATGGCAATTACTAAACAGAAGAAAAGCGAGATTCTCAAGAAAGTTGAGGAAATCGCCAAGGGTGCGAAATCTATCGCATTTGTTCACTTCAAGGGTCTCACGGTCGCTGATACGACCGCGATGCGTAAAGCTCTTCGCGTAGCGGGGGTAGGGTATACCGTCGCCAAGAAGACGCTCGTTCGTAAAGCTCTTGAAGCAAAGAAGTTCGAAGGAGAAATGCCCGCACTTGAGGGAGAAATCGCTCTCGTGTACGGGGAAGACCTTGTGGCACCCGCACGTGAGGTGCAGCAGTTCGCGAAGAAGTTCAAGGAAAACCTCGCGATCGTCGGCGGTGTCTTTGATGGAGTTTTCAAGGGGAAAGCCGAGATGATGGAAATCGCCTCGATTCCTCCAACCCAAGTTCTCTACGGACAGTTCGTCAATCTTATCAATTCGCCGATTCAACGTTTTGCGGTGGTCCTTAGTGAGATCGCAAAGACTAAGCCGGCTCAATAAAACATTTATGGCAGATGTCAGCCAGAGGCCGATCCGCCTCCGGAGGAAAACGCCATAACCGAAAATATATGTCAGAAGAAACTAAAGTAGCGGAAACAGTGGAAGTTCCTGAAAAGTTCAAGAAACTCGTTTCCGAAGTCGAGAGCATGTCGGTCATTGACCTCCATGAGCTCGTAAAGACGCTTGAAAAGAAGTTTGGGGTCTCAGCAGCCGCAGTTGCGGTCGCCGCAGCACCGGGTGCAGGTGGGGAAGCCGCAGAGGAGAAATCTGTGTTTGCTATCCACCTCACGGATGCCGGAGCTCAGAAGATCCAGGTGATCAAGGTCGTTAAAGACGTTCTCGCACTTGGCCTCAAGGAGGCAAAGGACCTCGTCGACGGCGTACCGTCGCTCCTCAAGGATGGAGTGAAAAAGGAAGAAGCGGAAGAGATGAAAAAGAAGATTGAGGCAGCAGGAGGTAAGGTTGAACTTAAGTAAGTTCAATTACCTAATCGTCCGCGAAAGGCGGATCCGCCTCCGGCGGAAAGCCGCTGGAGGAAAAGTCGAGTTGAAGTAACTCTCAGCCAGAGGCTGACCCGCCTTCGGCGGGAAATAACTTTTCTCTTTCGGATATCTTACAAAAACCCCGCATTGCGGGGTTTTTGTATTTCGGTATAGTCGATCTGGATTTGGAGTGATACCAATGACCATCCGAATCGAGGATCTTTCGAGGAATCTGGATATCAATCAGGTTCCTGTCGTTGCCATCGTTCATCTACTTGAGCAGTTATCTCCCGATGCTGCCCGGCCATCCGCGACTGACATTTTAGCAATTGCATGGCGTGGCTGTGTCGTCGTTGCGCGGGAAAGTGAAGGCTCGAGCAAAGGGGCAATCCTCGGGACCGCCTCACTCATCATTTACCGGAAAATGAGCGGGCAGGTTGGAGTGATTGAAGATGTTGTCGTCGACAGAGATCATCGAGGGAAGGGGATCGGCCGAAGAATGATGGAGTATCTCCTTGCTCGTGCAAAGACGGAACACCTCAAACAGCTCCAGCTTACGTGCAGGCCTGAGCGTATCGAAGCCAACAAACTCTACCAGTCGCTCGGTTTCGAGAAGGTCGAGACGAATATTTACCGACTCAAGCTCGCCTAACTGTTTTGCGAAAGCAAAGCGGTTTTTTTATTAAGAACACTACACCACAAAAACTGCCCCGCGAGGGCAGTTTTTGTATTGCTTGCGCTTTAGACCTACATGTTAGAATCAGGTCATGGAAATCCTCGGCAAACTCTTCGGCTCTCCCGCCCGCGTAAAAGTCATTCGTCTCTTTGTATTCAATCCGCGCGTTGTGTATGAACTCGAAGATGTTGCCGCTCGCACAAAGGTGCCCGGTTGGCTCGTGCGTGATGAAGTGAAGCTTCTTCGAGCGGCGGGCCTCATCAAAGCAAAAACTTTTTATAAAGATGTCGCAGAGACACGCGGGAAAAAGAAAGTAGTCTTACGTAAAAAAGTAAAAGGCATCGTGCTTGAGGAAAAATTTCAGTATCTCCAAGCGCTCTCCAGTTTCCTCATCAACGCCTCTCCAGTACAAGAGACTGATGTACTGAAGCGCCTCGCCGGAGTAGGGAAGCTTAAGTTTGTGGTGGTCGCCGGGGTGTTCCTCAAAGATTTCGATAGCCGTGTTGATATTCTCATTGTTGCCGATTCACTGAAACGCCGCGTGCTTGAGCGTGCCATCAAACGGATAGAGAGCGAAATCGGACGCGAGATCCGCTACGCTGTATTTTCAAGCAGCGATTTCAAGTACCGTCTCTCTGTCTATGATCGTCTCATTCGGGATGTCCTCGACTACCCCCACCACGCGGTGGTCGATCGCTTTGGCATCTCGGAACACAAGAAGTGAGCCATTTTTTGCTCGATTCTTCTCCACACCCGCTTCAAGCAGGGAAGCGTAGCGGTGCTACACTATAGGTACACCGCAGTTCGTATTAGAGACGTGTGACCCTGTCGGGGTTACACGCTTAATTATTAAGATAACCTACTGTAACTCATATGTTACTAGATACGTGGGCATCGGTTTTGACGCGGTCATTCCAAGACCTTTCAGCCGGAGTGATCAGCTACATTCCGAGTCTCATTGTCGCGATCGTAATATTCGTCATCGGCTGGCTCGTCGGTGCCGGGCTTGCTCGGGTCGTCGCACAGATCGTGCGTGCGCTCCGGGTAGACCAGGCATTGAAGTCTGCTGGATTTGACGATGTGCTTTCACGAGCAGGCTTTACATTGGACACCGGGGCATTCCTCGGCGGACTCGTGAAGTGGTTCGTGATTGTCGTGTTCCTGGTCGCCTCACTTGATGTGCTTGGCCTCACACAGGTCAATGCATTCTTGCGAGACGTCGTGCTGTCCTACTTACCGCAAGTGATCGTCGCAGTCCTCATCCTATTGGTGGCTGCAGTGATCGCGGAAGTGGTGCAGTCCCTCGTGACCGGAGCGGCGAAAGCTGCTGAAATGCATTCAGCACGCTTCCTCGGCACAATGTCACGCTACGCGATTTGGGTGTTTGCGATTCTCGCGGCACTCGATCAGCTACAAGTGGCAACCGCTTTCGTCCAAACGCTCTTCACGGGCGTCGTCGTTGCGATCGCTCTTGCGCTCGGCCTCTCCTTCGGAATCGGAGGACAAGAAGCCGCAGCTCGCTACATAGAGCGCGTGCGCACCGAGATCAGTACGCATCACAAATAGATCTCGCTTTGAAAACAAAACTGCCGTTTCCTACGGCAGTTTTGTTTTGTTGACGCGCTTCCGTCCCGCTGATTAAATGAGCACAGAGGCATCGTATACCACGATGCACGTACGGGAGGTTTACAGGATGCGATTGACGGATGGACTCGCGGCCATCGCGGCCGGACACTTCGCCAACATTTCCTTCTTCAACGCGAGAGAGATTGCCGAGGAGCGCGTCGCCGACGGCGTGGCGTTCCTCGACAGGCAGTTCGGCCGGGACAACTGGGAGCACGAAATTCGCACCGGCAACCTCGACATGCGCTACGACACCACGTGCATGATGGGCCAGATCTGCGGAAGCTACAACCGCGAAGCTTGCGAGGAGAATGGCATCCTCTTCAACAGGAGTCCGGTGCATCTCGGCTTCTTCGCCGATCGGCTCGTCTCCTGGGCTCTTCTCGACGAAATCTGGAAGAAGAAGATGAAAGAGCGTTTCGACGAATTCAACGCGCGCCGACGCGAACACCCGGAGCTCGACCTCATCGCCGCCTAATTCGCCTCCTCATTTTCCTGACCCGAGCCGCCTCCAAAGGGTGGCCTTTTTCTTACTTATTTCGCCTGCTCTTTGTCAGCATGAAGCGCCTCAGAAAGGCCCGATTTGACAGGGTTTTTGCCCTGGTCTATACTCTCCTCACGTGTATGGAGATGTCACTTAATCAGTCAGGCGGCAAAGGGGGTGGAGGCCGCGCGTAATAACGCGCACCAGAAATCCTTGATTCCGCCACACGGCGGATTTTTTGTTTCTCCGAACGACACGTTTGAATCTTTGAAAATTAAATTCCATCGAAGCACTGTATCCCAAGTATTGGGGTCTTTGGGTGCTTAAGGTGGAGAATCACGCACCAAAATGCGTGATTCACTCACTATCTATAAGAGGATAGTGAGCGGGTAAAAAGTTAGTAAATCAATCAAAAAATAATTGCGGTTTGCAGGTTTCCGGACAGGAAACCTAAGAGCATAGGGCGGATGCCTTGGCTTTGAGAAGCGATGAAGGACGTAGCGTGGCTGCGATAAGTCTCGGGGAGGTGCTAAGCAACCTTTGATCCGGGAATCTCCGAATGAGGAAACTCTCTCGTCTACGACGAGAATCTATCGGTAAAACGATAGAAGCATACGCAGGGAAGTGAAACATCTCAGTACCTGCAGGAATAGAAACCAATACGATCTCTTCATATGTGGAGTGGCAATTGCACTCTACATATGAGGAGGTCAAGGAATTCCCTTAGTAGCGGCGAGCGAAAAGGGATGAGCCCAAACCTACTTTCGAAAGAAGGTGGGTGTTATAAGGCAGTAACGTTGCATTTATGCAAGAGAAGTTAAAAATGTCGTTGTTAGTGGAATTCGCTGGAACGCGAAACCCTAGAGGGTAACAGTCCCGTACACGAAAATGACGACACTTCTTTGTTACTGTTCTTGAGTAGCCCAAGACACGGTTAGCTTGGGTGAAGTTGCCGGAACTGACCGGTAAGGCTAAATATTCTCAAAGACCGATAGTGAACTAGTACCGTGAGGGAAAGGTGAAAAGTAGCCCGGTGAGGGCAGTGAAATAGACCTGAACCCCTATGCTTACAAGGAGTGGGAGCCTCTCGGGATAAAAGCATCGAAGTTTGTTCGACATGGAAACGATCGACAGGTCGTTCCTATCGGCGAATTTGGGTGCTGCTATCCCGCGGGGTGACCGCGTGCCTATTGAAGAATGAGCCGGCGAGTGTATGCATGTTGCAAGGCTAAGTCCTTTATCGGACGAAGCCGTAGCGAAAGCGAGTGTGAATAGCGCGACTAAGTATCATGCATACGACCCGAAGCCAGGTGAGCTACCCATGAGCAGGGTGAACCCTTCCGAAAGGAAGGGGGAGGCCCGAACCGGTATGTCGTTCAACGCATTCGGATGACTTGTGGGTTGGAGTGAAAAGCTTATCGAACCTGGTAATAGCTGGTTCTCTCCGAAACAGCTTTTGGGCTGGCGTATAGTTTACCCAACGGGGGTAGAGCACTGGAAGGATTGAATAGGGAGAAATCTCGTCAATCCTATCAAACTCCAAATACCGTTGGCCACTACTATGCAGTTAGACTCCGGGGGCTAAGCTCCGGTGGTCAAAAAGGGAAGAGCCTAGATCTCAAGTTAAGGTCCCAAAATCAACGTTCAGTGCATCTTAAGGAGGTGGAATTTCTCCGACAATGAGGATGTTGGCTTAGAAGCAGCCATCATTTAAAGAAAGCGTAACAGCTCACTCATCGAGAGACTCTGCGCCGGAAATAATCGGGGCTTAAACGTTGTACCGAAACTGAGGATGCTACATCGATTCGTCGAAGTAGCGTGGTAGGAGAGCGTTCGTATCCGCCATGAAGCGCGAGGGTAACTGAGCGTGGAGCGATACGAAGTGAGAATGCCGGCACGAGTAACCGCAATGGGGGTGAGACTCCCCCACGCCGAAAGAGCAAGGTTTCCTTGGCGATGTAGATCAGCCAAGGGTTAGTCGGGCCTAAGGGGATGGCGAACGCCGTACCTAATGGACACACGGTTAATATTCCGTGACCTTGTGTGTATGCGATGAGAGGACGAAGGGTAGTACTATGCGCTCCTTATTGGATTGGAGTTCAGCGTGTGAGGGTGGCTGTTAGGAAAATCCGGCAGCTATAGCCCAAGCACGATGGAGAGAGTTCTCTTCGGAGAGCTTTATGCATGGGAGCACGCTTCCAAGAAAAATCTCTAAGCACAATACACACGAGACCGTACCGCAATCCGACACAGGTGCTCAGGTCGAGTAGACCAAGGCGAACAGGTGATTGATCCTCAAGGAACTCGGCAAAAAAGCGGCCGTACGTTAGCAATAAGGCCTGCCCTTTCGATCGCAAGATCGGCGGGGCCGCAGCGAAAGTACTCCTGGCGACTGTTTATCAAAAACACAGCTCCCTGCGAACTCGTAAGAGGATGTATAGGGGGTGACACCTGACCAATGCCAGAAGGTCAAACATGGATGGTCTTAAAATTTATTTTAAGGCTGGGCTATGTAAGCCCTGGTGAATGTCGGCGATAACTATAATCGTCCTAAGGTTCTCGGCTCAACGCAAGTTGAACCGAGAAGAACTGGGACGATTATGGGGAGTGTGAAAAACAGAACTGCTAAATCTATACCATTCAAAATAAGCTACCTCATCACGCGGTAACGTGTGAATGATTCTACACGGCTCAACTAGAGACCATACGCCGTGCTCCCCTCAACGAATTTTGAGCGGGATGAAGATATGGTCCTTCGCAAGAAAGGAAGTGAAGAGCGCAATTCCTTGTCGGGTAAATTCCGACGTGCACGAATGGTGTAACGACTGGGGGACTGTCTCGAGGATCGGCCTGGTGAAAATACAATACCGGTGAAGATGCCGGTTACCCGTGGTTAGACGAAAAGACCCCAGAAGCTTTACTGTAGCTTTGTAGTGGGGCTATGTTTTTTCTGCGCAGCATAGGTGGGAGAGGTTGAAGCATTCCTTCCGGGGAGTGTGGACTCGCCAGTGAAATACCATCCTGACAAAATATAGTCTCTAACCTCAACGGCAAAAACGTTGAGGGACACTGCATGGCAGGCAGTTTTAGTGGGGCGCTATCCTCCTAAAGAGTAACGGAGGAGTCTATTAAGGTTCCCTAGGCGCGAATGGAAACCGTGCCGATAGTGCATTGGCATAAGGGAGCTTGACTGTAAGGCGTACATGCCGAGCAGGCGCGAAAGCGGAGCAAAGTGAACCGACGGTGCGCATTAGAAGCGGCCGGAGATTATCGGACAAAAGCTACTCTGGGGATAACAGGCTAGTGGTACCCAAGCGTCCATAGCGACGGTACCGTTCGGCACCTCGATGTCGGCTCATCTTATCCTGGGGCTGGAGAAGGTCCCAAGGGTTTGGCTGTTCGCCAATTAAAAAGATACGCGAGCTGGGTTCAAACCGTTCAGATGCTAACAATTTAGCGTTTGGACCGTTTGAATCCCTTCGAGAGAGATTATTGTAAAAGTTTTTTCGTCGACAAGAAATGATAGAAAACCAACAATGTCACGGCGGTCTCCTCTATACATAGAGGAGAGCAAGCTGACTAATATCGGTGAAACCCTACGGCGAAAGCCGGGGCAATACCGAGGGAAGATTGTGAATTTTGTTGAGGAGGTGAGGGTGAAATGTCATGGTTAGTAGGGGGGAATCAGTATGTCCCTTCGAATGCCTGACTGCTTTGTCTGGATATACCCAGCAGACAGAGCTCCCGCGTCTCCTCTCCTCTACAAAATTCATGATCGCCCTTAGAGACTGAACGTCAGATGCGCCTCAGGCGCAAAGTTACAGTCCGATCCTCCGAGTAATCGGAGAAAACCAAATGCGTGAGACAGGTTGGTCTCCTATCTACCACGGGCGTAGAGTCTTGAAGAGAGCTGTTCCTAGTACGAGAGGACCGGAATGGACGAACCTCTGGTGTGGCAGCTGTTGTGCCAACAGCACGCTGCGTAGCTATGTTCGGAACGGATAATTGCTGAAAGCATCTAAGCAAGAAGCCAACTCTAAGATAAGGACTCGTTGAGACCCGTAAGAGATGATTACGTTGATAGGCGTCAGGTGGAAGTTCCGTAAGGAATTGAGCCGAGGCGTACTAATTCGTCGAGTTTCCTGTCAGGGAATCTGCATGTCGCAATTATCGTCTAGCGTAGCGAGAGAAATGTGAAAAATGTTTTACATTTCCGAGCGAGCGACGACGATATGGAACAACGTTCCATATTAGTTGATTGATGTTGTTACTTTTTACCCAGCTTGAAGTTTTAATTGTGCGTCGGGGTGTGGGGGCGTAGCTCAGTTGGAAGAGCGACGCGTTCGCAAAGCGTAGGTCAGGGGTTCGATTCCCCTCGTCTCCACCATCCGGACCCACAAAAAAAGATTTCAAGTTGTTCTTTTGTGTCCCAAGATTCGTCTGAAGGCACGTCGACGAGGGCCATCTCAAAGATGGAGCGAAGTTAGACCTTCGCCTCTCGCCATTTCCGGCGATCACTTCCTTGACGTGTCGAGCAGCGACCGATCCTCCCTTTTTCCCTTCACGACAAAACGCCGCGCGGCGCCAGTCGACTCCTTGAAGGAAATTGTGGTGGGTCGGTCGCTCGCTCATACTTTTGAATCTCATAATCTGGTGGTTTAGCGGCGGGGAAACACCCGTTCTCATTCCGAACACGGCCGTTAAGCCCGCTAGCGCCGATGGTACTCGCAAGGGGAGAGTAGGTAGCCGCCAGTTTAGGGGATTTAAAAAAGTGAAAAACGCCCACGAAAGTGGGCGTTTTTCTATGCTACAATTGCCGCAATGTCATCCTGGGCGAATCGCCGGAAAGGGCTGATTGTAAGCGCGCTTAGCGTCATCTCCTTTCTAATCGTCGTTGGTTTTGGAGTCCTCATTTTCTACAATCCGCCCCTATGTTCCGACGGAAAACAAAACGGCTCCGAGCTCGGCGTTGACTGTGGCGGTGAATGTCAAAAGCTGTGTCCATTTCAAGCATCCGATGTATCCGTTTTGTGGGCCCGCTCAGTTGAGGTAAATCCCGGACAATGGAACGCAGTCGCCTATATCAATAATCCCAATCAGGAGGCGGGGATCCGATCGATCGATTATACTTTCAAAGCATTTGATTCGAATAATATCTTGATTGCGGAGCGTAAAGGTTCTACTTTTATCGCTTCCGGTATCACCAATGCGATTGTCGAACCGTCCATTGTGACTGGAAATCGTATTCCTGCGAGGACCTTTTTTGAGTTTACTGAACCGCAGGAGTTTTCACTTTTACCGAACGCTGCTAGAGCTATTATCCTAGGCACGCGTGAGCTTACTAACGAAAAGGTGGCCCCTAAGCTCACGGTGGTTGTTTCAAATACTTCGCTTCAAGAAATAAAGAATATTGAAGCGACTGCAGTCATTTTTGATCATGAAAAAAATGCGATGGCGGCATCGCGTACGGAACTTAAGAGCCTTAAGGGGAGCGCCTCGGAATCAATAGTCTTTACGTGGCCGCGTCCATTCCCGGATGCGACTTCGACTATCGATATAGTCCTTCGAGTGCGCCCGCAATAGCATGGAGCGTGCAGCGAGGAGCTCGCATTCTCTTTTCGCGTTTTTGCGAGGAGTCGACTGGATCCTTTTTTTCTCAACTCTGCCAATCGTTGCAGCGGGGCTTCTCACTATGAACTCCTTTGTGGGGGAGAACTACTTTTTCGATAAGCAGCTCATCTGGATTTCGGTAGCCCTCGTTGTATTTTTTATCCTTTCCACGCTTGATTACCATTTCCTTCGTCGCAGTTACGTTATTGCTGGGCTGATGCTTTTCGCAACAACACTGCTTCTCTTAGTCTTCGTGATTGGGGTTGTAGCAAAGGGAGCCCAGAGTCGTTTCGACTTAGGAAGTTTTGCGATCCAACCATCGGATCCAGTAAAGCTTGTTCTCATTCTGGTGTTGGCAAAATATTTCTCTCGTCGTCACGTAGAAATCGCCCATGTACGGCATATTTTGGTCTCCGGTGCCTACGCTCTTATTTTTTTCGTACTCATTTTCTTACAGCCTGACTTTGGTTCAGCTATCATCATCGGTGCAATCTGGTTTGGTATGGTGCTCATCTCCGGCATTAGTATTCGACATCTTCTTGCCGTCCTCCTTATAGGTGCTGTGGTTGGGGCAGGGCTGTGGTTTTTTGCCTTGCAGCCCTACCAAAAACAGCGCGTGCTTACCTTCATTCACCCGCTTACTGATATCCACGGCGCTGGCTATAACGCGTATCAATCAACCATCGCGGTAGGATCGGGGCAGTTATTTGGGAAAGGGGTAGGGTATGGGACACAAAGTAAGCTTCAATTCCTTCCGGAGTATCAAACTGACTTTATCTTTGCTGCTTTTGCAGAGGAGTGGGGGTATGTTGGCGTACTTCTTTTATTCATCCTCTACGGCATAATTTTGTGGCGACTCCTGCAGTCGGCGATGTACGGAGCCACAAATTTTGAGACACTGTTTGCCGCAGGGCTCGCCATTATGTTTTTAAGTCACATTATTATTCACGTTGGTATTAATATTGGGCTTCTCCCGGTTACGGGAACCACGATTCCTTTTATGAGTTACGGCGGGTCGCATCTTCTCACCGAGTTTGCTGGACTCGGCATTCTTATGGGCATGCGCCGCTACGGCCGTTCCATTCATAAGGACGACATCGGCAAAGAGTTTCTCGGCGTTTAGCTGTACAAGGCGAGCGTCCGGAGGAGCATTTTCTCAAGCGAGAAATCTTTTTCTATTTTTCCTTTAAGTTCGCTGCCAAGTTTCGTACGCAGATCCACGCTTCCACACAATTCTTTCAAACGAGCGGTAAGCAATACCGTATCCCCCGGGGCGGTGAGGTAGCCGCTCTTGGTGTCATCAATTATTTCTGGGATCCCTCCAACGTGACTTGCGACGATGGGAAGCCCTGCAGCTCCTGCCTCAAGGATTGCGTAGGGAAGCCCCTCCTTTCTCGAGGGCATTGTGAAAATATCGAATGCCTTGAGATACTCACGGGCGTTCTCGACGTATCCCAGAAAAAAAACACTCGCAGATATACCCTTACCGTGCGCCATATTTTGCAGCTTTTCTCGATCTTCGCCGGAACTAATAAGCACTAAAACCGCATCCTCTCGGTAGGCGCGCACCTTTACGAAGGACTCAAGAAGATAGTCGAGCCCTTTGTTGTGAGTAAGCTCGGAGTTCGCTCCAATCCAAAGCGACTCACGATACTTCTCTAGTCCGTTTGCACGTTTTGTGAGTGCGTCGCGTGCCTCATCTTTTGCGAGAAACGTGATTGCTCCAATGCCGTTTCGAATCAGCACTACTTTGTTTGCTATAAAGAGCCAGTGATGCGTTTGCTTTTTATCATGCTCCGCGACCACAATTGTTGTGTGACACAAAAGAACAGTAAGCCATTGCGAAAATAGGAAAAACAGTTTTACCAAAAACGGACGGTCTTCATTAAAGGCGAAGCCGTGTACGGTAAAAATTATTCTCGGCACCCCGGCGATACGTGCAGCCAAGGCGCCGAGACCTCCGACCTTGGAGCTGTTAAGGTGTACGATATCAGGGCGCACTCTATTGAAAAGAGAAATAAGGGAGAAGAAACTGAGCATTTCATTTCCTGGATTGATATCACGCTTGAGTCCCGAAAGAGGGTGGCTAGGGATTTTTGCTGCGGCTAGTTTTTCTACGAGCACCCCCTTTTCGCCGTAGGCAACCGCTACCTCAAACCCAGCATTTTTGGCCCCCTCGGCCAATTCCAAGACATAGCGCTGTGCGCCGCCGAAGTTTGCCTTGGTTATGACGTAGAGTATCTTTTTCACGTTTCCTGAACTATATCGTTCTCCCAGATGCGCGACAATGTAACTTGTCTTTTGGAGGAGCTGTTGTATCGTGTGACCATGCAGCTTCGTCGTCACGAGACACTCCTTCTCCTTCTCGGAGATCTTTTTTGTTTTATTGCATCCCTGTGGCTGGCACTTTTTTTGCGCAATCTTGAGATCCCGTCAGTGGCACAACTTCTCGATCACCTTATTCCATTTTCCATTCTTTTCATCGTTTGGATCGGCGTCTATTTTATTGTTGGCTTATATGAACGACAGACCCTGGCAACGATGGAACGCACCCCCGCGGCCATTGTTCAGGCGCAGGTGAGCAACGTCATCATTGCCGCTCTCTTTTTCTTTTTCGCACCATTTTTTGGAGTTGCCCCTAAGACAACTCTCCTTATCTACCTCATGGTTTCAGTAGGAATGATTCTATTGTGGCGACTACTTATCGCGCCCCACCTCTACCCGCGCCATCGAATTTCGGCTCTCCTCATTGGGGAGGGGACAGAAATCGAGGCGATTCTCCATGAAATTGAGAACAATCCGCGCCACGGTCTTGTGGTTGAGAAGCGTATTCTCCCAAGCGAGGGATCCATTATGGAATCAGTTTCAAAGGCTGTTGAAGGCGGTGGACCTTCAATCATAATTATCGATTCACAGCACCCGAAAGTCGAACCTCATTTGCGAGAATTGTACTCCCTCATGTTTAAAAACGTTCGTCTCATTGAGGCGGAACACCTCTACGAGGAATTCTTCGGGCGGGTACCACTTTCGCTCATTAATGAGCAGTGGTTTCTACGTTCTGATGTTCGTGGCGAACGGTTAGCGTACGAAGCGGTCAAATACGCGATGGATCTGGCGGTTGTTGTCGTTGGAGGAGTCATTGCTATTCCGTTTTGCTTTGCTGCAGCGGTTGCATTGAAGGCAACGACGCCAGGCCCCTTATTTATTTCCCAAGAGCGCATCGGGAGAAACGGGCGCACCTTCCGTCTCGTGAAATTCCGGTCGTGGCTTTTCGATGATCAGGGCGATGAGGAACTCCACAAAACAAATCGTATTACACCGGTCGGGAAATTTTTGCGTAGAACTCGCATCGATGAACTCCCGCAATTATGGAACATGCTTCGAGGGGAACTTTCTCTCATAGGTCCGCGTCCGGAGATCCCGAAGTTGGTTGTGACCTATGAAAAAGAGGTTCCTTTCTATCGTGCTCGTCACTTTGTAAAACCCGGACTTTCTGGGTGGGCACAAATTAACGACTATGATGTGCCGCGGGGCGTTGTTGATGTCGGAAAAACCTCCCGAAAACTCACCTATGATCTTTACTATCTCAAGCACCGTTCCATTGTTCTTGATCTCCATATTGCGCTCAAAACTGTCCGAGCGCTTCTTTCTCGCTCAGGAACATAAGTGTTGGAGCGCGTGTTAAAGTACTCAAATGGCAAAAGTAGTTGTTACCGGAGGAGCAGGTTTCATCGGGTCGCATCTTGCGGATGCTCTTGTTGCGCGTGGAGATACCGTTACGATTATCGATAACCTCGTCACTGGGAAAAAAGAAAATATTGCGCATCTCCTCGATCGAATAGTGTTTATCGAAGGAAGTATTCTCAATGACAAGGATCTAGAAAGAGCTTTTGCAGATGCCGAGATTGTCTACCACCAAGCGGCTATTCCATCGGTACCGAAGAGCGTAAAAGATCCCTTTGCTTCCCACGAGGCAAATGCCACAGGCACCCTCAAGGTACTCCTTGCTGCGAGAGACAGCGGGGTGAAGCGCGTTGTATATGCTGCATCAAGTTCCTACTACGGTGATACCCCGACACTCCCAAAACACGAAGAAATGCCAGCAAATCCGCTCTCACCTTACGCAGCACAAAAATATATGGGGGAGGCCTACGCAAAGCAGTTTTTTGAACTCTATGGGCTGGAGACTGTCGCACTTCGCTATTTCAATATTTTTGGACCACGGCAGGATCCGAAATCAGAATATGCGGCGGTAGTGCCGAAATTCATTACTTTGATGAAGGCTCGGGTGAGGCCGACCATTTTCGGCGATGGCACCACTACACGTGCCTTTACCTATGTGAGTGATGCAGTCGAAGCGAACATTCTCGCGGGAGAAGCGAAAGGTATCGCAGGGCAGGCTTTTAATATTGCAGGAGGTGGACAAACGAGTCTCAATGAGCTTGTTACGGCAATAAACTCGGTACTCGATACAATGCTTGAGCCAGAATACACCGCTCCACGACCGGGGGATATTAAGCACAGCTACGCAGATATTTCTAAAGCCGAGAGAGCGTTCGGATTTTCTCCAAAGGTGACTTTGGAGGAGGGACTTCGACGGACCGCCGAAACACTAAAATAGATATGTTAGTCGATGGAAAAAAAATCGCTTCGCGCATCCGTGCGGAGCTGAAGCAAGAGTTTTCAAAAGTACCAAAACAGCAACTGATTGTTATTGCCGTGGAGCCTACCTTTGCGACCAAAAAGTTTATTGGTATCAAGAAAAAGTTTGCTGAAGATATCTCTGTTGTGCTCGTAGAGAAAGAATTTCCTTCAACAGTGTCGACCGAAGAGTTGGTAGCGGTCATTCAGGAAGAAAGAGGCAAAGGAATCGTTGTTCAGTTACCTCTTCCGTCCCAGATCGATACACAAAAAGTCCTCGATGCCATCAGTGAAGAGGATGATGTCGATGGGATCTCAAGTATCGCTGCAGAGCATTTTAAGGAGGGGAGAGGGCTGGTTATGCCGCCCGTAGTCGGCGCTATGGCAGAAATTTTGAATGAGTATCATATCGAGCTTTCAGGGAAAAATGCGGTGATCGTTGGTTCTGGAAGACTCGTCGGAATCCCTGCTGCTTCCTGGCTCGCTGGTGAAGGTACACATATCCATGTGGCCACAAAAGGATCGTTGGATTTACTAGCGAAGGCAAAGGAGGCGGACATTCTGATTTTAGGGGCAGGGGATGCAGGATTTATAAAAAAAGACATGATCAAAAAAGGAGTTGTCCTCCTCGATGCGGGGACTTCCGAGGAGGGAGGGGAACTACGAGGCGACGCAGACCCTGTATGTGCCGAAATCGCATCCCTATTTACGCCAGTTCCTGGCGGTATTGGCCCTATTACGGTCGCAATGATTTTCAAAAACCTTCTTGTCCTCTCCAAGAAAAGAGGAGTTTAGAACTGAACGGCCATGATAGCTTCGAACTCAAAAGAAAAAACCGGGTCGTAATTGATCCGGTTTACGCAGCAAGCTGTTGCCGTTCGAGCTCTGCGATGTGGGAGAGGATTTCTTCCTGATTGACCCGATAGCGTGGATCGTTGAGGTAGATTTCTTCGTTGCTGTCCCACTCCGCTTTGCTTACTCCAAGGTGAGTGAAGAAGACCAGGGACTGACGGAAACGACCCGGCTCCTCGACGACACCATGAAGTGTGGCAGGAAACTGCCGTTCGGTAATCATCCAGAACTTTTTGCTCGAGAAGACCATGATTGAGGCTTTGTCCGTCTCGTTACCACGAATGAAGCGTCCCGAGCGATCCTGAAGCCAAAGTCCTGGGGCGTTGCTCTGGATAGCGAATGTGAAGCCGTTACGGTCGCGATGGAATTTGCCGTGGTCGTGGTAACTCACGAGACGCGTCTTATTCCAGAACCAGCCGGCACGCAGCCTCTCGAGGAAGTTGAAGCCAGGAAGCGTTGTGTCGAGTTCTTCGGCAAACGCCAATGAAAGGACTTCGCACGTGTTATGAACGATATTGAATCCATACAGCATCGGAGAATACGTTTCGAGGTCAGCCCTTTGTTCTTCGAGGTAGGGGACGAGGCGTGGATTGAAGTGGATGGACTGCTTCCGATCGTTGGTGAGACGTCCTTCGGCTTTGTGTCGCGGCTCGATTTTATCGAGCGACTTCACCAAGATGCCGATGTCGGTATCCCGTGCATCGCAGATGGTATCTCTCTCAAGAGGGTCATCGACAATCCACCGTCCCATTTCGAGCGGATCCTGAAGTAGTCTCGCAACACCCTTCGCCATGGTTTCGAAGTATTGAGGAAGACCGGACGGGAATGTGGCGTATCCTTGCTCGAGAAACTGTTCTGCGACGCGGTGCTGGCGCAAAACGTCACGGAAGTGGGAAGTCGGTCGCACGATGTCGTGCATGATGTGTTCTCCAAAAGGGAGGACGAATCTTTTAAAATTGTAGCTTGTCCCCCTTCATCAAAAAGTCATTCTCTAGTGGATAACTAGCGGAAAACACCACTACACCACAGTTGTTTACAAACGGAACAGAATAGCTATACTTCTCACTATGTTTTGGCAGCGAACGGCGGCCTTTTTAGTACTCCTCGGCGGACTTGCTGTGGGGTATTTTGTGTATAACACCGAGATGGCCGGCGGTCGCTTTGCTTTTAAACTCGGTCTCGATCTCTCTGGTGGTTCGCATCTTGTCTATAAGGCAGACACCGCTAAAGTGGAATCTTCTGACGTTGGGACTTCGATGTCGATTCTTCGAGACGTCATCGAACGCCGCGTAAATTCCTTCGGTGTGTCAGAACCTCTCGTTCAGATCGAGCGCGCGAGTGCGCTTTCGGGTGTTTCGGAAAATCGTCTTATCGTGGAGCTTCCGGGAGTAACAGATATCAACGAAGCAATCCAGCAGATCGGAAAGACGCCGCTCCTTGAGTTCAAGCTCCAAAAGGCTGATGTGAAATTTCCGACCCCTGGGACTCCCGAAGAGGCGACCTTTGATATTAATTCGGCATTTGAAGATACCGGTCTCACTGGACGCCTATTCTCCCGCGCGGTTCTCAATTTCGGTACAGGACAAGGCGGCACCGCTACCAACGAGCCCATAGTCTCGATAGAATTTAATTCCGAAGGGGCAGCACTTTTTGAAAAAATAACGAAGGAGCATGCAGGGCAGGTTCTTGGCATTTTTCTCGATGGCAAACCAATCTCAACCCCAGTTATTCGAGAGGCGATCACCGGTGGCAAGGCTACGATTTCGGGTGGCTTTACACCACAAGAGGCAAAGGATCTCGTTCAGAACCTTAACTTCGGTGCACTCCCAGTGCCCATTTCTCTCATCGGAACACAAACCATCGGGGCTTCCCTTGGAGAAGAGGCAGCAGCAAAGGGAATTAACGCCGGTGTTATCGGTATTCTCGCGGTGAGTCTTTTTATGCTTCTTTGGTACCGCCTTCCGGGAATTGTCTCGATTCTCGCGCTTGGGATGTACGTCATCCTTATGTTGGCTCTCTTTAAAATCATTCCAGTGACCCTCACTGCGGCTGGCATTGCGGGGTTCATTCTCTCCATTGGTATGGCGGTGGACGCGAATATCCTTATCTTCGAGCGGATGAAGGAAGAGCTTAGTCGAGGACATAAACTGGGCGAGGCAATACGGGAAGGGTTTGCGCGCGCGTGGCCCTCGATTCGTGACAGTAATATTTCCTCCATCATTACTGCTTTTATTCTCTATTGGCTTGGAGGCACGGCAGTCATCAAAGGATTTGCACTGGTGTTCGGAGTTGGTGTTTTGGTCTCGATGTTTACCGCGGTTTCGATCAGCCGCACCATGATGTACGCAATTGGACTCATGCACCGCGAGAATAAAGGCATCGTGCGATTCTTCTTCGGTAACGGTTTTAAATTCTAAAATATGTTTGTCGTTAAATACCGAAAAATCTTCTACATCATATCGGCCGTCCTTATGGCGGTGTCGATCCTTGCTGTTCTTGTCTATGGGCTAAAGTTTGGTATCGATTTTACAGGGGGAGCGCTAAACGAAATTCACTATTCCGGGGCTGCTCCGGATAGAGCGGCAGTTGAAGGTAAACTCAATAATCTTCCCATCGGAACCTACTCGCTGCGTCCCACAGGGGAAGGCGGTTATATTTTGCGCACGAGGGATCTCTCTGAAACAGAGCGCGTCGCGGTTTTCGAAGCACTCACTACTGGGGGAGCACAGGTCGCCACACAGCAGTACAACTCAATTGGCCCCACCATCGGTTCGGAACTCCGCACCAAGGCGGCACTCGCCATCGCACTCGTTATTCTTGCGATCGTATTTTTTATCGCGTTCGCCTTTCGTAAAGTGTCCGAACCTGTTTCATCTTGGAAGTACGGACTGGTCGCCATTGCGGCGCTTCTCCATGACGTCATAATTCCCGCTGGTGTGTTTGCCGTTCTGGGGCATTTTGCTGGAGTCGAAGTTGATACGCTGTTTGTCACAGCGGTTCTCGTGGTGCTTGGTTTTTCAGTCCACGATACTATCGTGGTATTTGATCGCGTTCGCGAAAACTTGCGTGTAAATCATGAACGCGGGGTTCGAGAAGATTTTGCCGACACGGTAGGGAAGAGCATTGGGCAGACCTTCAACCGCTCCATCAACACCTCACTCTCCGTGCTCATCTCGCTCTTAGCCCTCTATTTCTTTGGTGGCGATGCGACAAAGAACTTTGCCCTCGCGCTCCTCATCGGTATCGTCGCAGGTACCTATTCCTCGATATTCCTCGGGTCACCTCTTTTGGTGACGCTCCAGCGTTGGCAGAAAAAGTAACTTGCCAATAATTTTTCTCCCTGTATTCTTTGCGCCAGCAGGAGGCTTAGCCATGCCCAGGTACTTGATCGAAGGGGATATAGCGACTCTTCCGGAAAGCTTGTCAGCATTTCGGGCGGGAGACATTAAGTTCGATGCCCCCGATGATGAAAAGGCGAAAGAGCACCGGAAGAAGCTCTTTCGCCAAGGACGGTTTCGCGAGCATCGCTTCTATCGGCTTGAACCTGTTTCCTAAACCAACGGAGGAAGACACATGCTGAAATTCGCTCCTGCGAAGACCCATCCTCATGAGGAGGATGGTAGGCAGATGATACAGACGCTGCATTTCGAGGCGGTGCACTTCGGCGACATTCATAACCCGAGGTATCGTATCTCGCGTCGGGGTGTCGCAGCTGATCCCTTCGCGAAGGAATTTCCGTCGGATCAAGCCGAAAAAGCGATCGTGGCGATGGAGTTCTCCTTCCAGCTCGGCGTCCGATCGGTGGTCGAAGCCGTCGCTGCGGCAACGGGGGACAAGAATCTTGTCGCATTCGAGCCTGACCTCACGTACAACCTCTTTCGGCCGGAAAAGCACAATACGCCCCCAGCGTTATCGCCGAAAACGCACACAGAGTAGATCTCGCAGACCGCGGGATCTTTTTATTTAATGATGGTGCCGATGAATTTCTCCCCGCGCAGGTATTTTTCAAACTCATCGAGTTTCTCGCCGTTGATCATAGCGACTTCAATAGTCTGTTTTTGAGCTTCTTTTGAGGCAACAGGATCAAAAGGGGTATGAATTCCTGGATCCCATTCGCGAGGGATCAGTTTTCGGAAGTCTTTCCAAGAAATTTCTTTGATCGGCTGCGCATCCGGATTTTGTTTAGGGTCTTTGTCGTAGACATAGTCGATATCGGAGAGATTTACGATTTTTTTTGCGCCGAGGGCCTTTGCCATGAGGACTGCACAATAGTCAGTGCTCCATCCCGGCTTCCATCCCGCAGCAATCACGAGAGGCTCGGTACCAGCAACTTTCTTGCGAGGGTTTTTGATCACGACCGGGTGCGCATGCTTGTAGAAGATTGTGCGAAGGAGGTGCCCGTTGAGGCGCGTCGCGTGAATGCCGAGCCAGTCGAGGTCTTCACGTGTAAGCCCCTCGAGAGAGTTCGCGGCATCGATGTATTGCCGTGCAGTTCTTCCCCCTCCAACGACAATGATGAAGCGGAAACCACGAGCGATGTGGTTCTCGATGAAGCGTTTAAAGGAGGAGAGAAACTCAATATCAATCTTGTCGCGGACTATAAGAGAACCACCAACGGAGATGACTACAGTCTCGGTATGCATAGATTTATTGTAGCAGGTAGGCCGTTAAAAACCGCCCTAGGAAGGTGCAAAAGCAGCGCTTGACAGAGAGCTGGAATTGCGTAGACTGGCTCTACTGCCTTCGGGCTGTTTTTGTTCGGGGCAGGGAACCTTGATAACTAAAGAACGTTATGTGCGAGCAACAAAAGTTGCTTGAGTTTTACTTAACCACTCTCCTACAACCAGGGGAGAGTCGTTAGATCAAAAAAGGATATAAGGAGTGGTACCAGCCTCTCTTTTGTTCCGTTCAAAGAATTCTTAGCTAGAGTTTGATCCTAGCTCAGGGTGAACGCTGGCGGCGTGGATAAGGCATGCAAGTCGAATGGGTTTAGACCCATGGCAGACGAGGTAGTAATACGTAGGTACGTACCCCAGAGTTGGGCATAACCAGTCGAAAGATTGGATAATTCCCAATAGTCTCGCGAGAGTAAAGATTTATCGCTTTGGGAGCGGCCTGCGGAGTATCAGCTAGTTGGTAAGGTAATGGCTTACCAAGGCTATGACGCTTAGGGGAGCTGAGAGGCTGACCCCCACCGATAGCACTGAGACACGGGCTATACATCTACGGATGGCCGCAGTCGAGAATCTTCGGCAATGGACGAAAGTCTGACCGAGCGACGCCGCGTGATGGATGAAGTCCTTAGGGACGTAAACATCTTTTATGAGGGAGGAAGTTTATTGACGTTACCTCATGAATAAGAAGCTTCTAAACTCGTGCCAGCAGAAGCGGTAATACGAGTGCTTCAAGCGTTACCCGGAATCACTGGGCGTAAAGGGTTTGTAGGCGGTTGTATTAGTCCCTTGTTAAAACCCGGCGCTTAACGCCGGATCTGCAGGGGAAACGGTACGACTGGAGAGTGCGAGAGGTGAATGGAACTCATGGTGTAGGGGTGAAATCCGTTGATATCATGGGGAACACCAAATGCGAAGGCAATTCACTGGCGCATTTCTGACGCTGAAAAACGAAAGCGTGGGGATCGAACGGGATTAGATACCCCGGTAGTCCACGCCCTAAACGATGTCCCCTGGCTTTTTGGAGTATCGACCCTCTAAGAGGCGAAGCTAACGCGTTAAGGGGACCGCCTGGGTAGTACGGCCGCAAGGCTAAAACTCAAAGGAATAGACGGGGGCTCGCACAAGCGGTGGATCATGTGGCTTAATTCGTCGGTAAGCGAAAAACCTTACCAGGGTTAGAAATTCAATCGAATACTAGCAGAAACGTTAGTAGTCCTCACGGACGGTTGAACAGGTGATGCACGGTCGTCGTCAGTTCGTGGCTTGAGTTGTTCCCTTCAGTGGGGAAACGAACGCAACCCTCGTTGCCTGTTATAAGTGTCAGGCGAGACTGCTCCCTTACGGGAGAGGAAGGTGAGGATGACGCCAGATCAGCATGTCCCTCTGATACCCTGGGCTGCACACGTGATACAATGCTATCGACAACAGGACGCAATGTCGTAAGACGGAGCAAACCCTTATAAACGATAGCCCAATTCGGATTGAGGTCTGCAACTCGACCTCATGAAGCCGGAATCGCTAGTAATCGCAGGTCAGCACACTGCGGTGAATACGTTCTCGAGCCTTGTACTCACCGCCCGTCAACTCAAGGGAGTCGGAAATGCCCGAAGCCCGCGCTTGTCGCGGTCTACGGTAAGTTCGATGACAGGGAGTAAGTCGTAACAAGGCACGGGTAGCGGAAGCTGCTCGTGGATTAATTCCAATCGGAACTGTTTTCCTCCTTCGGGGGCGAAAACTTATCCGGTCGATATTCTGTATCTCGATCGAGTACAGAACTGGACCATAGTATTGATGTCCTAAACTCATACTCGCTTTGCCAGATATGCGTTCTGGCTTCTCGAACGGAACAAAAGAAAGTCTGGTACCAAAATGTCAAAAGACCCAAGCAATGCTTGGGTCTTTTGCGTATGGGGACTGCTTCGTTGGCAAAACCTTCCCGCTAGGATGTAATTGCCTGCGGTAAGGGAGGAATTCACCAATGGATGGCACAGTACGACCTAAAAGTGAGTCAGTGTCTAGCCCTCCTTTTAGGAAGAGTGAGGTTGACTGGGGGAGTCTCTCCGACAACTGCAATGCGCTGCTCTTCGGCATTGGCCTGTCGCTCATAGCCGCATTCAACATCATTCTGTACCGCACTTACGGCCACAATATACCAGCCAGACTCCTCGAAGGAGGAACGCTCGTATATTTGATTGCACTCCTTTGTGTTGGCTTTCTCGCTTATAAATTTCGGCGCTGGTGCTTACACTAAATCGAAGTCGAACTCCGCTCTCGTCCCAACAGTGAGCGGTTTTTCTTTTCAGTTGCGCATTTCATCAAAAGTTTTACAGTTAGTAGCGGCACAAGGGACGGGGAAGGGCATGAAAGTACCAGAGCCTCTCTCTCAAAGGCAACAACAAGAAGAGCGACTCAACAAGCGGTTGCGTTATTTGTGGGGTCTCGCCGTGATCGGGGTAGTAGTGGTTGTTGTGCTCAACATTTCCGGTGTTTTCAAAACACCTTCAGCCGCATCGATCACCAAAGCTAATGAGCGCGCTCTTCCTTCCATGAAATAGATGGTTCGGCAATCCCGAGCCATTTTTCTTTGACTTTTTTGCTCATTTTCGTAGAGTCTTCGGAGTGGCAGGAGAAAGTCGTGAAAATCATACACCGTTTCTTCCTTGTCTTCCTTGGCTCCGTTGTCCTATTGTCGGGACTCCTCGCTCTTCTTATCGGCCCACTTCAGCACTATGTGGGCATACAACAGATGCCTTCGGACACTTTTCTCTACTTGCTCATCGCATCTGCAGCTATTTCGTCTGGGGCAGCATTTCTTAACGCAGGAAAAATAAAAAAATCTGGGCAGGGTAGTCGATCTCATTCTCCTTCGCTCGAAGAAATTGAAAAAAGATCAGGCCCCCTTGATCGAGGGGGAAGTGACAGGCCGATCACTGCGCCTGGACGCCATTGGTAAAAGTTGCCGCTTCGTAAGAAGTGGCTTTTTCTTGCGTCATGGGCTGTGGATGTGGTACTACAAGGAAAGGAGGTGAATAATGAAACACCGCATGCTCTTTTCGAACGGGAATCGCGCAAACGATTCTCACGAGTCCATCGCGTTCCGATGTTTTGTCGGGCTCGGCGCACTCGGTCTGGTCGGGTGGCTCTATTGGAGTGCTCTCGTCGAAGAGAATCGATTCGGCAGCGTCGGTCTCGCTCTATTGCCCATCATCCTTCTCTATATTTCGGCACGAGCGTTGACCCCTTCAAAAAAGCTTTGGGATGATGAAGTGGAGTCGTACACCATTCTTCTCGGCACGGCCCTATTCTGCGCTTTTGTCGCTGTTCGTTGTTTTTACGCTAAGAATGCCATCGTGGCGGGAGGTATGTTTTCCTTCTTTGCCATGCTGCTTCTCGGCGGAATGATCATCCGTTTCTTCAATCGACGTCGCAGATCGTGACGTACCGCCGGCTTGCAATCGCAAGCCGGTTTTTCTTGTTCACCAAAATAGTCTTGCAATTGAAGCTCAATGTGTTTTTATACGAGCTGGTGAATCCGCATGAGGAGCAGAGGTGAAGGAAAAAGTCACACCAAGTTTTGTGACAGTTCCCCCTGCATTCGCGCGGGAACTGAAATTTTTCGGAGAAACGTTCCTTGGTGGTTGTATCCCTGACGGAGAAGGAGAGAATGTCCTCGTTGCATTCAAAGAATACGAAGGGGAGCACTTCGCAGTGTCGATCACCTTTCTCTACCTCATGAGCGTTGAGAACAACGGGAAACTCAAAAATTTAGTCGGCGGCCCCTTTCGTCTTCCGCGAAACGATGAGGAACGCAATCGTCTTATATACTCATACGCCAACGGCGCCGACCTATAATCGGCGCTTTTTCTAAAAGAGGAGGCGCGCCTTTGGAGAGGGCGCGCCTGGGAAGTCTGGATCACCTCCGATCGTTCAGGTGCCGGCTGAGTAAGGGGCGGAGTCCACTCGTTGGTGGCCCGCTGGCCTAGTCTGCGGCATCTGCTCGTATAGAGACGGGGGGTTTGTAGCGCTTGTCGTTGCGAAGGGAGTCTTGCAACGCAAGCCACTGATTCCGGGACATGCTCGCGGGTTTTTGCCCGGGTGTCGCGTCGGTATCAGCAATACGAGGTGATGTTTGGTGGTTGAAAGACCTCCGGGGTTTGTGTTGATGGGAAGTGGACGTCTCGACGTGTTCTGCCGCTGCCGGCAGGGACTTGTCCCGACGCTCTCGTTCGCCTCGGGGTTGACCTTTTGTCCGTGTGGAACACGGACCCGTCCGACAACGCAAGGGCGCCTCCATCAGCCGTTCCTGCCCCCACTCTAGCCTACCTTTGCCATAACGCAACGATTGATAGGTGGAGAACCTTCTGTTAGTATCGACTTCATTGCGAGTGTAGTTTCCGCCAGAGGCGGACCAGCCTCCGGCTGGCAGTGTATAAGTGCAAGCAGCATGCGAGTGTAGTTCAGTGGTTAGAGGACTGTCCTTTAAAATTAGCTTCGCTAATGCGGCCGGTTCGCTCGTTCGGGGCGAAAAGTTAGGTAATTCCTTGTGTGCGAGTGTAGTTCAGTGGTAGAACGCTGTCCTGATAAGACAGAGGTCGAAGGTTCGATTCCTTCCACTCGCACACAGGGCGGTACAGCTTTTCGCCCCTCACTCCCTGCCGGCCGACAAGACAGAGGTCGAAGGTTCGAATCCTTACAGGATCTGTACACCTTTCGGCTATTTCGTTGATGGCTCACGAAATACCTCGAAAGGTCTTCGGATGCTCCACGTATTCGCATCCTCACCTTCCACTCGCACCCTAGTTGACAGTTTCGCTAAAAAGATAAATCCTTCGAGGATAGGCCTCACCAGGAGTTGGCCATGTACATTTCAAGGCGGAGACTCCTCCTTGGAGCCACTAGCGCTTTGGCACTCGCCTCACATGCCTATGCGCAAGAAGTTCCTCCAACGAAAGCGCTCATCATTGCCCCCGACTCATCGGGAAGCATAAATAACGGACGCTATCTGCTAGAGCTATTTGGAACTGTCAACGCGTTTCGGAGCAAGAATGTCGTGCAAGCGATTCTCGATCAGCGTAACGGTATCGATGTGCTTGCGTTTGAGTGGTCATTTTTTCAGTGGCTGCGCGTTCCTTGGATGCGCCTACGCACCAAGGATGACATCGAGAGGTTCTGCCAAAAATTTCTTTCCTACCGACGGCCTACGGAACAATACTGCGATAAGGACTTTCCACCTGAATTCGAGAGGCTGAAGAACTTGCCGGTGCCGCCAACTATCGGACTCCCGTTCGATGTAGCAGGTCTGCGGCGCACGGGAACATTCATTGGTGGAGCTGTAGCCACAGCCGCAAGCCTCTTTTTGCCGCACCACGAACGTGTCGAAAAAGTTATCGACATATCCGGCGATGGGCCCGAGAATGTTTCTGCTCCGTTTTTAGTGGAGGCACGAGAAAAAGCGATAGCTCGGGGTATAACCATCAACGGATTACCCATCGTCGATCCGGCGATATGTTATCAGGGGCACGACCTCCTCGGGTATTACGAGAAGTTTGTAATGGGCGGCGAGGGGAGTTTCGTTGAGAAGGCAAACGGCATGGAAGATTTCGAACGAGCACTGCGACACAAGCTCGTTCGGGAGCTCTCATAAGGGTCTAGCTTCGGCTAGACCCTTTTTCATATTTGAGTACTATAAACGGCGGAGTATAAGTGAAGGAGTAAGATTGATGCAATACCCTCAGATCGCCGTCTTCGCCGACGGGACAAAGGATGGCGGTGGTTCAGGCTTCGCAAATCTCGTAATGGCATCACGGCGGGGTATCCTCGAAGCAAAAATCGCCGGTGTCATATGTTGCAATGAAAATGGTGGAGTTCGACGGCATGCAAATACTCTGGGTATCCCATTTATGTATTTGCCGGGACCGTATCCGACTCGCAAAGATTCAGACGAGCGGCGTCTTGAGTTGCAACGAGGAATTGATGCCGCAAGCACTCTGTATGTGACAGGTCTAGAGGCGGATTTCGTCGTCTACTCGGGGTTATTGAAACTGGTACGTGGTCTTAACCCGCGGACTACCTGCAACATTCACCCAGGACCGTTCCCGCATACAAGGGGGATGTATGGGCACCGTGTCCACGAGGAGGTTTTCCGCCTGAAGCTCCCGTATTCGGCGGTGACAATGCATTTCGTCACCGATGAATACGATGCCATGGAAGGAGTTTTCTTCCAGTACCCGGTTTTTGTCGGAGATGCACAAAGTGCCGATGAGGTGGAAGGGCGGGTGAGGGCGATCGAAGTTGCCTGGCAGCCATACATTACGAACCTCGTGGTCTCCGGTGCGATCAAGTGGGATGGAAAGAATCGGGATTCACTTCGGGTTCCGGAAGGATATACTCTGCACAATACAAATCTGGGAGCGTAGCTCCCTTTTTCGGGCGAGTGGTGGAATTGGTATACACGTACGCTTCAGAAGCGTATGCCTCACGGCATGGGAGTTCAACTCTCCCCTCGCCCACACACATGAATTTTAAATTCAAAATTAAATACGCGTGGAATAAGGTTTTTTGGTTTTTTTACAAACCGCTACGCGATCTGTATAGCTTTGTGGCTCGACCAAAATCCGCATCCTCAAAGGTTCTCATCTTCAATGACAGTCACGTCCTTTTGGTACGCCCTAACTACGGGCATCGTCTTTGGACTTTCCCCGGAGGTGGCATTGATGCAGGAGAGAGTCCCGAAGATGCAGCGCGAAGGGAAATCCGAGAAGAACTCTCCCGCGAAACGGGACCCCTGATGTTTATAGGTATACGTGAACATCGTGCCGGGTATGCGACGATCCAGTGCCATGTATTTGCCACGACAATGGCGGATAGGTCTTACTCCATCGATGGGATTGAAATTAAAGAGGCGAATTGGTTTCCTCTTACCAACCTCCCTAAAGATCGACTCCAGAGAGTAGATGAATTTCTAGAAATGTATCGAACTAGCGGCTCTTAACGGGAACGCGTTTCCCCTTTCTTCTCGCTTCGGAAAGACCGATAGCGATTGCTTGTTTTCGGGATCGAACGGTTTTCCCGCTTCGGCCCATTTTTAACTTCCCACGCTTAAACGCGTGCATTTCTCGCTTCACATCACTCTGCGCAGAGCGGCTATAATGTCTCGTCATAAAAAATGTCACTTAACGAGTAATATCGTCAGTGTGGAGCACAAGTACTGAAATGCTCGTGAATTAAAAGCGGGAGAGAGAATTTTTCCAGGCATCGATCTGTGCAGTTTCCTGCCCGTTATCGCTACGCCCCAATTCGCGAAGTTTCGCCACGTCGCTGTTCCAGGAGGTGCCATCCCACCATTCCAAACCTTCAAAATTGGTTTTATAGAGAGCCTTCTCGCCATACACCGTACCGAGATAGTAGTAGGTGAGCCCTTTTTCTTTAGCATCCCGCACACAATCGAGCATGAGCCACATACCAAGCGATTGGTTCATAAGAGAAAGATCATAAAACGAGTACCAGTAGTGACCCATTTTTGTTTCGGAAACTTCGAGAACATAGGCAACTGCCGAGGAATCTTTCTTGTATAGAACTACTGACCGTATGACTCCTGAGTCGAGGATAAGCTCGAGACGCTCACGAGGCATTGCCGCCTTACCGTGGCGCTTCTCAAAGTAATCGAGGCAAAACAGGAGAAATGTCTCGTCATTTCGAACTCTTTCAAGCGGGGCCCTCTCTTTGGTAAATACTCCGTCGAATTTCTTTGCGATGCGACGATTCTCGCTGCTTGATTGAAAGAATTTCAGATTGAGACGTGCAGAACGAGCCATATAAAAAGTATCCCTCACCTCTCTTGCTCCCGAGTAGGGAAGGTATCCACTCTCGTAGATCTCGCTAAGGGCCTCGCCAGCTTCTCGCTTAGCGTAGTTGGCATAACCAAAAGTATAGGTGCCGTAGTTGTGTGCGAATTCAGAGCGGAATTGCTTCATTGAGGGAATGCCATCTCGGCAACAGAAAGGAGATGGGGAATAAGGCCGTCAAAGTTGCCCGAAGAGAGAAGAAGGACTACATCATCGGCATTGAGCTGTAATTTTTCAAGACAGTCCTTGGCGCTTACACAGATTTGAACATCAGGGACACTCATACGTGCGTGTTCAGCAATTTCCTCAAGAGGGACTTCAAATTCCTTGCCTGCGGGTTTTAGTAGGAGCACTTTTTCGGCTCCCGAAAACACATCATCATACTGGGTAAGGGTTTCCCGACGCCGCCAATTAATGGTGTGGGGCTCAAATATCACTACAAGACGCTCCTTAAAGTGGAGCTTCATTGCGGCAATTGCGCTCACAGCTTTCTCATAGGAAGAACCAAATCCTTCATATATGTTCACAGAAGTCTTGTCAGACTTTTTATCGAGTCTCCGTCGCAGACTTTTGAACGAGGCAATTCCTTTTTGTAAATCCTCCGGAGAAAGTAATTTTTGAGAAAGGAGGAACGCAGCCACCCCCACAATATTTTCAATGTTGTGTTCTCCAAGAAGCGCTGTCTCAAGCGTAATCACTGGTGTGTCCTCGTTCACCAAGGTAAAGGTTGTGATATCACCCCAGTGAATGTCCGCCCCTCGCCACATTCCGCTTCGAAGCCCGTAGGTGATCGCCTCGCGCCCCAAACTTTCGAGGAAACCAGGGCTTAGTTCGCCATCCTCACACACGAGGAGTACTCCATCCGGAGGGAGAAGCTTCACTAATTCCTTAAACGGCCCAAGATATTTTTCAACGGTTGGGAAAATATTAAAGTGGTCATGGGCGAGCGGAGTGATGATGAGATGTTGCGGATGGTAGTGCAAAAATTTGGAACGCTGGTCAGTATTACTGGAAGGATATTCGTCGCCTTCCAATATAAAAAGTTCCTTCGAGTCCTTAAGGCGTGCACTTCGAGAAGGTGTTGTGGGGGAAGCTCCAATAAAATACGAAGGATTTCTTCCTGCGCTCTCGAGGCAGTGTGCTAGAAGTGCAGCCACACTTGATTTTCCATAACTTCCCGCAATGACGACATTCGTGTGTCCTTCGGATAGCTTCGCAAGAACTTCAGGAAACGAGAGAATCGTGACCCCTCTTCGTGTGGCTTCTCTGACTTCTTCATTGTGCTCGGCGGTTAGCTTTGCATTTTTACCAATGACAATGGTGTCAGCATCAGAAGGTATATTTTCTGGAGCGTAGGGTTCCATCCACTGCAACCCTTCTTTTTGGAGAATATCGGAAATGGGAGGGTAGACTTCTTCGTCAGACCCCGTAACTCGGACCCCACTATCTTTAAGGAGAAGCGCCGTTGCACTCATTCCAACTCCGCCAATGCCGATAAAGTGGACGTTTTTCATATGCGCTGTTAATGCTAGCAAAGAAAAAGGCCGCCAACGAGGGCGGCCGACTAGCTATGACGGGCGATGACGACCAAGTTGCGACGGTCGCGGTTTTCTCCGCGAGTGTGCGCGAGTGTGCGGAGGTCTTCGACGTTGTTGAGGTCTAGCGTCACATTCCCCGACGGCACGCCACACCTTTCGAACTGTCGCTTGATGAGTTGTGGCAAGTTGAGGTGAAGGTTGGAGCCAGCCGAGTTGAGGTATGCGCACTGTTCGCCCCAGTGGTGAGCGACGAACTTGTGCATGTTTCGATTGAAGGCACCATACCTTTCGTCGAGGAGGGGATGAGTGAGGGCTTTGGCCCCAATTGAAAAGAACACGTGAGCAAAAATTTCGTCCCGCTCAAGTCGCGGGACTTGAAGTCTCGCCATAATGGAATCGACGACGCTGCCGCGGGCAACCTCGAGGCTCCCTTTCTCGATCGACGATCGATCGAAAAGGGAATCCCGGCCGGCGTGTGCAAAAATCATCACTCCCTTGTATCGTGCGACGATAACGGGGCATCCTGCCGCGCTAATGATGCCCATCTGTCCCGGTTTCAAGAATGTGCCGTCTGCTGGCTCATCTTTATTGCGGAACAGGTTGAAGCCGGCACCAACGATGATCTGCTTGTTGAGGCTCGACGGTTCGACGATCTTCCCATTGAAGAGCACTGGCGAGGGGGCATAGGCGCTCTTGCAGTCCAACGCACACATGATCTCCCAAAGCTTCTGGACTAATGTGTCGTTCTTGCCGCGGTCCTCATTGGTCTGCAGATCACGCAGTGTCCAGTTGAAGTTACCGCCGAAGCACAGAGCTGTGAAGCTTCCTGCGGTTCCAGCTACCTTCCTCTGTAGCGCTGCGGAACGGAGGATTGAAGGGGCGATTGCATTCGTATCGACATGCATTGAAAAGATCCCTCTGTAATGGTGTAGTCCTTTAACATCCTAGCCATATTTCCAGGGTCGTCAACGCGTAGGAGCTATGGTATACCGTAGGCACTATGAGCACTCTCTACGTGGTTGCAACCCCAATCGGCAACCTTGAAGACATCACCTCGAGGGCACTTCGCATTCTTTCTGAGGTTGATCTTGTCGTGTGCGAGGACACGCGTACGACGGGAAAATTGCTTCACTCGTACGGCATTAAAAAACCAATGCTTCCGTATAGTGCTCACGCCACCGAAAAACGCCACGAAGAAATTGTCGCTGCCCTCGCTGAAGGAAAAAACGTGGCGCTTGTTTCCGATGCAGGAACCCCTGGCATTTCAGATCCCGGCTCCAGACTTATTGCCCAGATTCGAGAGGAACTTCCCGAAGTACAGATCGTGGGAATCCCAGGAGCGAATGCAGCGATCACAGCGCTCTCCCTTTCTGGTTTTCCAGTGTCAGAATTTCTTTTTCTTGGATTTTTGCCACATAAAAAGGGGAGAGAGACTCTCTTTAGAGAAATTGCCGTATCTAAAAGAGTAGTGGTGTTTTATGAATCTCCGCATCGCATTTTGAAAACTCTTGTCTCACTTAAGAAGGTGCTCGACTCCAGTCGAAGAATTGCAGTAGCGCGAGAGATCACGAAAGTATTTGAGGAAACCGTTCTCGGAACTGCAGCTGAAGTGGAGGAGCGCTTCCTTAGGCGACCCGATACGGTGCGTGGAGAATTTGTCGTTATTGTTGAGGCTCTGTGAAGCTGCGGTATACTAATCCCATGTCGAAACATTCCACGATCATTCTCCTCGGACTCCTTATAGGAATATTGCCGTTTGTTGGTATTCCGACGCCGTGGAAAACACCGATGTATGTCGCACTTGCGCTTATTATCGCTTTTCTTGCGTTTGCGCTCCGCCAAGAAAGGAAAAATTTTGAAGCACACAATCGAGCGGCAGCTGGGGGCATACGTCCACCACAAAACAATGGGCAAAGCGTCTCCTAATAAAAAAACCGCACGCCGTTTCGCGCATGGGGCATACTTTTCTTTTCTCTTGGTAGGAGTTGCCGCGGGGGCCTATTTTGGTATCCCGGCGGCGATAGAGACCTCCTACGACAATAAGACCATTGTCGGGACCTCTACCTCTGTAGCTCCTCCCGCAGTAAAGCCGGCTTCCGACGTAACCCATGTGGCGATTCCTCAAGCTGTGAAGGCGATTTACATGAGCCAATGCGTCGTCGGCACACCTTCATTTAGAAGCGATCTGGTGGAGCTCATCGATAGCACAGAACTGAACGCCGTCGTCATTGATATAAGAGACTACACCGGCAAAATTGCATTCCCGACTGACCACCCGATGTTAAAGGATTCGGTTTCAGACGAGTGCGGGGCGAGGGACATGAAAGCGTTCATCAAAACTCTCCACGAAAAAAATATCTACGTGATCGGACGTATCACTACGTTCCAAAACCCGTACTACGCTAAACTGCATCCCGAACTCGCAGTGCAAAAAGTGGGAGGCGGCGTGTGGCATGACTACAAGGGGTTGGCGTTCATCGATGTGGGCGCAAAACCTTACTGGGAAACGGTTGTGGCACTAGGGAAGGTTTCCTACGAGGAAATGGGTTTCGATGAGCTCAATTTTGATTACCTGCGGTTTCCTTCCGACGGACCGATGAAAGAAGCGGATTACACATGGAGCCGTGGTAAGAGTAAGGCAGAGGTGCTCGAAGAGTTTTATCAGTATCTCTCAGAAAATTTACGACCAACCGGGGCGGTACTCTCGGCGGATCTGTTTGGATATGTGACGGTGCATGAAGATGATCTTGGCATTGGACAAATACTGGAGCGAGCCTTTCCATATTTCGACTACATTGCCCCCATGGTGTATCCCTCCCACTACAACAAAGGATTTGCTGGGCTTCAAAATGTTAACTCCGATCCGTATCTCGTAGTCAAAACCTCTCTCTTACCTGCTGTCGCTCGTGCACTTTCAACCACCAGCAATGTTCCAACGATTGGAAGCAAGCCCATAATGGAAACGGTAGAAGTGCCGGCAACCGCGACCACCCCTACCACCACTAAGCAGGTGCCGAGTGGAAAGTACGAAAAGGCATCGTACGGAGCGAATATAATTCGTCCGTGGCTCCAGTCATTCGATTATCCCGTTCCCTACACACCTCAAATGGTTGCAGGACAAATTAAAGCCAATGAAGAGGCAGGACTCAATTCGTACCTCTTTTGGGATGCGGCCAACAAATACACGAGTTTACGCAAGGTTCTCGTGGCAGAGGGAGTTTCTACAGGAGCGGCTCAATAAAGGCCCAGAAACTGCTATAATGAAGTCAATGAATCCTGAAGAGAGGATAACGTATTTTGCCGTTACCGACTCCCGCGGCAAGCGCACTCCCTTTGGCATTAAAGCTAAGGATCGCTCTCGCCACGTCTACGTGATCGGCAAAACTGGTATGGGGAAGTCGACGCTTCTTGAAAACATGGCGATCCAAGACATCGTCAATGGAGAGGGGCTTGCCTTTATTGATCCGCACGGCGGCACTGCAGAAAAGCTTCTTGATTACATCCCCGAGCATCGCATTAATGATGTGCTCTATTTTGCCCCCTTCGACACCGACTACCCAGTCGCATTTAACGTGATGGAGGACGTGGGCCCTGCACGGCGACACTTCGTTGCCTCTGGGCTCATGAGCGCGTTTAAAAAAATCTGGGTCGATGCATGGAGCGGGCGCATGGAATACATCCTCACCAACACCCTCCTTGCCCTTCTTGAGTACCCCGGCTCGACGCTCCTTGGAGTGAATCGAATGCTCTCGGACAAACCGTTTCGCGAGCGCGTGGTTGGTAATATCTCTGATCCCTCGGTGCGCTCCTTTTGGGTAGATGAGTTTGCAAAATATACGGAGCGCTTTGCAGCGGAGGCGACACCTGCGATTCAAAACAAAGTGGGGCAGTACACAAGCAATCCACTTATCCGAAACATCATCGGACAGGCGAAATCCTCCTTTGATCTGCGCAAGATGATGGATGAGAAGAAAATCATCATCATGAATCTTTCAAAGGGCTTGGTGGGGGAAACCAATACATCACTCCTCGGCTCAATGCTCACTACCCGCATTTACCTCGCCGCTATGAGTCGCGCCGATGTAGCTGCTTCTACACTTTCAAGACTTCCGAGCCTCAATTTTTTCGTAGATGAGTTCCAGTCATTCGCCAACGAATCTTTCTCCGATATTCTTGCCGAAGCTCGAAAATATAAATTAAACCTGACCATTGCTCACCAGTACGTCGAGCAGATGGAAGAGACGGTGCGCGATGCAGTCTTCGGGAACGTCGGTACCACAATCGCGTTTCGTGTGGGGCCGCTTGACGCGGAGCTTCTTGAGAAGGTTTTTGCACCAAAATTTTTGGGCGAGGATGTTGTGAATTTGGGGCTTCGGCAGATTTACCTCTCACTCATGATCGACGGGGTCGGCTCCCCGCCATTTTCTGCTGTCACACTCCCTCCTATTGAGCCACCGTCTCGCTCGTATAAGACAGAAATCCTTGCAATGTCGCGCAAACAATTCGCGAAGAGTCGCAGCGTCGTTGAAGTCGAAATTGCAAAATGGCACGAGCCGATCATTGCCCCACGCCCGGCTACTTCAATAGGGGGAGCGGCTGGCAGCTCTTTCAGACCTTCTCAAGGAGTTCCTACACGAGCAATGGGAAACACCACGCCGCGTCCTTTTAATCCGGCGCCCAGTTCTGCTCCGGCGCCTCGTCCTCGTGAAAACGCCCCCGTACAAAATAATACTCCGCGACCCCCACAAAGCGCGCCGCGCCAAGAGCGCGAGTATAGCGCTCCACGACCGATCTCAACCCCGAATCCTCCGCGCGCCGCGCAACCTTCTCCCGAAGAGCATCTTGCGAAATTGCGCGAGACATTGAAACAGGTGGCTGGAAGAGAAATTGAAAAAAACAACAGAAAACCAGAACCGGCACCCGCAAGCAATAATGCGCTCCGTGATGCACTTGCTAAGGCAATGGAGGAGCGCAAGCGCCTTGAGGATGTGGCACGTCGAGAAGTGCCTCGAGAACCACAGCCCAAGCACAATGGAGAAGTCTCAACCGAGGAAATTCGCAAAATTCTCGCTGATGATACCCCGTAATGTTGCGTTTCTCGTCGTGCTTTTACTCGCGCCGCTAGTAGGGCAGGCGCAAGTAATGGTTTCTGAAATTATGTATGATCTGCCAGGTTCAGATAGTGGCAGAGAATGGATAGAGGTTGAAAATAAAGGATCACTCGCTGTCGATCTCACGAAGATAAAACTACTGGAAGCCGGTGTTAAACACGGGGTTAATCCTGTTTCAGGACAAAGCGCTCTTGCGCCTGGTTCATTTGCCATCATTGCAGAAAATTCAGAAAAATTTCTCGTTGATAACCCGACATTTTCCGGGACACTTTTCAATAGTTCGTTTTCGCTTTCAAATACTGGTGAAATGATAGCGCTTGTCGATGCAAGCTCAACCATCGATTCAGTTTTGTATCAGAGCTCCCAAGGTGGCGCAGGAACCGGGTTTTCTCTCCAAAAGAAGGATGGAGCCTTTCTCGCCGCGAAGCCATCTCCCGGTAGAGAATTATTAGCAAGTGATGTGCCAACGCCGCCCCCACCACCGGCAATGGTTAAGGTTGTCTCAAAATCCGCGGCGGGGGCTGAAGAATCAAATACCACAGCTCGAAACTCGACCGAGAGTGAGGTTGTTACATCTGGGGCAGCCCCTTCAAGCGAAAACGCGATCTACACCGCAAGTAGAAATGTACCTCCAAGCAGCTCATCGCTTATGTGGTGGGTGGCCCTTGGAGGTGTTCTTACGCTTGGGGCAGGGGCAGCATATTTAGCAAAGCCGCGAAGGCAAAAAATTTCTTCCGTCGCAGACGAGTACGAGATTGTTGAATAAAAGGGAGCTCTGCCGTAGTGTTAATTTCCATGACCTCACTGAAGCAAAAAACAGTCCTAGTCACCGGAGGGGCCGGATTCGTAGGTTCGCATCTATGCGAGCGGCTTTTACGTGATGGGCAGAAGGTGATTTCGCTCGACAACTATTTCACGGGATCAAAAGATAACCACGTCCCAGGTGTGGAGTACCGAGAAGGACACACTAAGGATATTGAAAAGCATGTGCCGGAGAAACCAGACCTTATTTACCATCTTGGTGAGTATTCGCGCGTGCACAAAAGTCTCGAAGAGCCCGAAGTGGTATGGGATCTCAATATTGCTGGGACACTTGCGGTTCTAGAATTTTGGCGCAAACGCGGCGGTAAACTGATCTACGCTGCCTCTTCGACAAAGTCGGATACTAATAAAACGGTGGACGGAACCGCTGGTCGAGATCTTACCCCGTACACATGGGCTAAGGCGACTAACGTTGATCTTATTTCCGATTATGGCCGTTGGTACGGGGTACCGTTTGCTGTGGTGTACTTTTACAATGTGTACGGTCCTCGTGAGCGTGCCTGGGGAAATTATGGCACGGTGGTTGAAACATTTCGCCAGAATTATCTCGCAGGGAAGCCTCACAAGGTCAATGCTCCGGGGACCCAGACACGAGCCTTTACGCACGTTTTAGATACTGTGGAGGGAATCATAGCGGTAGGAGAAAAGGGTGAGGGGGACGGCTTCAATATCAGCTCTAACGACGTTCAGTCAATCGCGTGGATCGCGGAATCGTTCGGAGGAGAAATAGAAATGCAGCCCCAAACAAAAATGTCTCGTTCCTCTACAGGAGACGATACTTCAAAAATAGAATCCCTTGGCTGGAAACCGACGCGGACCCTCGCGGACTATATTGAGTCCGTCAAAGCGCGCCGCGCCTTAAAGGACGAGGGCTCGGCATGATTTCGCAAAATCAAATGAAAAAGATTCTCATCTTTTCGCTCGCCTATTATCCGCGCTATGTGAGTGGTGCCGAGGCGGCAATCAAGGAAATCACCGATCGAATTTCGGACATTGAATTTCACATGGTGACGCTGCGATTTGATTCTGTCGACCCTGTTCACGAACGGATTGGGAATGTCGAGGTATATCGAATTGGAAGTAGTTCGTATCTCTCCAAAATGCTTTTTCCGTTTCGTGCAGCATTTTTTGCGCGAAGACTTCACCAGAAGATACAGTTCGATAGCATGTGGGCAATGATGACGTACATGGTTATGCCAGCCGCACTTAGCCGTTTTTTGGGTGTTCGAGTGCCGTACGTGCTCACACTTCAAGATGGCGATCCCTATGAAAAGGTGTTTGGACGACTGCGCGTTAAACCTTTTCTCCCACTCATTAATTGGGGTTTTCGTCGCGCAACAGTCATCCAGGTTATTTCGAGTTTCCTTGGGACTTGGCCTGGGAAACGTGGTTATCGAGGTCCTATTGAACTTATCTATAATGGTGCAAATCCAAAAAATCTTGCGGAAGATTATTCAAAGGACGAGGCATTGGCGATTCGTAATCGGCTCGGCAAGAAACCAAGCGATGTGTATCTTCTTAATGTGTCACGGCTTGTACATCAGAAGGCGAATGACATAACCATCAAGGCTCTCAAGTTACTTCCTTCAAATGTTCTCCTCGTCTTAGTAGGGGAAGGAGAGGATGAGGTAATGCTCAAAACATTGGCCGAGAAGGAGGGAGTCACAAACCGAGTGAAATTCATCGGACGAGTCGATCGAAGCGAGGTTGCAAAATACCGCAACACCATCGTCGCAGATATTTTTGTATGCCCCAGTCGCTCCGAGGGTCTTCAGATGTCATCGCTCTCTGCAATGGCGGGACGACTTCCCGTTGTCGCGACCCAAGAGGGGGGCCTTGCCGAATATATTTTCGATGAGAAGCGAAATCCAGGTACGCCGACTACTGCTTGGGCAGTGGATGCGGATTCGCCGGAACAAATTGCTGAGGCAGTCAAAGATATCGTTGCACATCCTGAAAAGGTTAAGGAAGTGACAGAGCGTGCACGCGCCATGGTGTTCAAAAAATATAATTGGGACAATATTGGAAAGGAAATGCGCGAGAAAGTCTTTGCAAAAGTAATTTCATAATATGGATCTCGTAAAAAAGGCCCGAGAACTTGCAACACGCGCCCATCAGGGACAAACTCGAAAAACCGATAACACCCCCTACATTACGCATCCTATTGCGGTAGCAGAACGACTGCGCCGGTTAGGATTTTCTGAAGAAATTCAGGCCGCTGCACTTGTTCACGACGTCGTCGAGGACACGAAGGTGAGTTCGGAAGAGCTTCGAAAAGAACTGGGGGACTTTGTAGCCGATATGGTTGCGGCCCTCACCAATGACGACTCTCTCTCCTGGGAAGATAAAAAAAAGAAATACATTGAGACCGTGCGTGCAGGCTCGGAGGGTGTGAAGGCGGTAGCCACTATGGATAAGATCCATAATGCACAGAGTCTCCTCGAGGCTCACGCGAAGCTTGGCCCTCTCGTTTGGGAGAAATTCAATCGCGGCAAGCAAAAGAAAATGTGGTTCGAAGAGGAAATGCTCAAAATGCTTAGGGAAACGTGGCAACATTCGCTCGTTGAGGAATACGCAGTGTTGGTGGAGAAAATGAAGGGTCTCAACTAGTGTAAGCCCTTCTGGCGCTCCCTTTCTTCGGGGCTCCGGAGCTCGTCGCGCACTTTTTGGTACGCTGCAATTACCTCTGGTCGAAGCGGTGCATTTTTAAGCACTGCTTCCAGGGCAAAACCCCAAAATGTGACCCGCTTTTCATTTAGGGTATGTAAATTACCCGAGGATTTTTCGAGGGCTCTCGTGTAGTAATAAATGATTTCTCCCAAACGATACATACGCATGAGTTTTAAGGACTCCAATTCTTCAGGAGTCCGATTGTCCCGCACGTATCTCGTAAAGGCTTCCTCAAGCGGAGGATTATAGAGCATCATAAAATTGAGGAAGCGCGCCCACCCTTCATACTTATTGCCGAAACGAAGAGAAGAATGATCAAGAAGGTAAATGTCACGTCCAACAATCCGTATGTTATGTGGAACAAAATCTACATGCGTAAGAAAGCCTTCGTATTGCGCTATCGTAGCCGCTCCTCGTACTAGCGCGAGCTCAGCATCGTTTAGCGTTCGTCGCAGAGAAGGATTTTTTTGCCGGGAAAGTGTATTTTTTCTGAATTCCCCAAATTTCTTTAAGTAGTCGTTCACCCGAAGTGTTTCAAACACTCCCTGAATTGCCTTCAGGTGAGTAGAGGTTGTCGCGTGGGCGCTTTCCTGGGCTTTAAATGCAGAGAGAGCTAGTCCGAATTGTTCTTGAAGCGGCCGCTCAAGGAATGTTCTCTCCTGCTCAATGAATGCGGTAATGAGAATAACGAATCCCTCTTCTTTCAGATATGCTACTTCCTCCGGCGAGAGAAATGTGTGGTATGCAAAATTAATTTTCTTCAGGAGTTCGCGACCCATACGCTCGCGGTCAAGCTCGTGAATGCCTCCATTGTCGCTTGTTGCTTTTATGAGGACGCGACGGTTGTCGCTTCCGCGGCCCAGAAGAATAAGCTTTCTGCCGCTCTCGGTGGTGACTGCCTGCATTAGATATCGCTCGCCGCCAATGTGTGGCTGTACATCTTCCAGGCGGTACCCATGACGCTTAAGGATCGGCGTAACTTTTTCAAGTTCACGCGTGACGTATTCTTTCCAGACAAGCTCGGCGTTTTTATCGGACATAGGCAAGTTGCTGCTCCAGCTTTTTAAGATGCTCATCCCAGGATGATTCATACATGCTCATCGCGCTCGTTGGAAAATTTTCGAAAGGAAAGATTTCAGGACGGGGTAGGGGCATGTCCAGGATGACGCTTTTTGCCTGACTAAGAACAAAACGCTCGAATCGCTGAAGCCGGGTATCTTTTGCAGCTCGCGCGTGAGCATCCCTATCGCCGATATGAACGATGAGCGGTTTTTTAGTAAGACGTGCTACGAGACCGACGGGAACTTCTGTGGAGGGCCCATTTTCAGCAACCACGACGTCTGCTCGCAGTGTAGCGATGAAAAGAGCAAGAGTGTATTGAATAATTCGCACCGGACGGGAGCGTCTCTTACTTACTGTAAAAATCCGAACGCCATCAACTTTTTCAGGATATGAACCATAGGCCAGAATCGTCACCTCGTGTTGTTTTGAAAGACGCTTCGCCAGCTCCTTGATGTAGGGAGCCGGTTCGGCAATATCTGGGGGGTACAGTGGGGTCGCGAGGACGATTTTCATTGCTAGGAGTGTACTATAACTTCCCTCAATACTCACAGGTTGATCTAGCACTCCTGCGTGCACGCGCTACGCTTAGGGAGGCAAGGGAGAGAGGCTATGCCTGTACACTCCACAGTTCCTCCTATGATGACACCGCGCCAAGCGCGCGAACGTCTTCGACTTCCACTCCGTGCAACTCCCGAAGAAGTACGACGAGCCCATCGGCGCTCACTTCAGGACCACCATCCGGATAAAGGGGGAAATGCGAAGGATGCACAGCTCGATAACGAGGCAAAGGATGTCCTTTTGCAAGAAGGGACGCTCGAGGCATTCAACCCACTCACATTCACTTTTGACGTCAGCTCGGAAATGGCTCGACGTGGAACCGCAATGCTCAAGGCCAGTGCCGAGCAGTACTGGAGAGGGGCGGATATGGTCACCGAGGTTTTGAGTGAAAATTTAAAGCAGGGCGTCCGGTTCTGGAGAGCGTTTACATTTACATAAATCATTCCTCCGAAGGGATGATTTTCTTTTGATACCTGCCCTATAAATTACGGTTATACTAGCCTGATGCGGATTTTACTTGCCACCCCACTGCTGCCGCCAGATATCGGAGGCCCTGCCACATTTGCTCACTCGCTCATCACGGCGCTCCCCAAACGTGGCGTTGAGATTTCGATCGCTCATTTTGGAAAAGTGCGGAAGTTGCCGCCGGGGATCCGGCATTTCGCATACTTTTTTATGCTATGGCGTCTTTCAAGAGGCTGCGATGCAATTCTCGCACTCGACCCATTTTCTGTCGGATTTCCGGCGGCCCTTGTCGCTCGCCTACGAAAGAAAACATTCTTACTTCGGGTAGCGGGTGATTTCGCATGGGAGCAGGGAATGAATCGCTTTGGGGTGGAGATACTGCTCGATGAATTTGTACGAAGTAAGCCCAAACACCCGATAGTACGCCTCTTTGCTGCTACCGAGCGATACGTGGCGCGCACCGCGAAGCGCATTATTGTTCCAAGCGCGTATTTTAAGCGAGTAATCGAGAGATGGGGGATTGAGTCACAAAAAATTGAGGTGATCTATAGCGCCGTTGAAGATATTAAAGTAGGAGGACGAAAAGATATTTTACGGGGCATTTTGCAGTTCGATGGGAAATTTATCATGTCCTCTGGTCGCCTAGTCCCTTGGAAAGGATTTGAGGCGCTCATCGAGATCGTACCGCGTCTTTTAAAGAAGTTTCCAAAATTAAAGCTCATGATTGCGGGGAGCGGCCCGGATCTTTCGAAGCTCGAAAAACTGATTGAGAAAATGAAACTTGAAAACAATGTGGTGCTTGCCGGAGGATTGCCGCGAGAGATTCTTTTGCGCTATTTAAAAGCTGCCGATCTCTTTGTTCTTAATACTGGGTATGAAGGGTTTTCGCACCAGATTCTCGAGGTTCTCTCCGTGGGGGTCCCTGTTATTACCACTTCCGTTGGAGGTAACACCGAAGTTATTGAGGATGGTCGCAACGGCCTCCTCGTGCCCTACAACAACCGGAAGGCGCTCGAGCACGCTATAGTGAGGCTCTTAGGAAATGAGGCTGAAGGCGCTGCCATGGTGGCTGCGGGTAAAAAAACAGCAGCCGCCTTTTCTGAAGCACGCATGGTCGAAGAAGTAGAAAGATTTCTCAAAAGAAACGTATGAGAGTGTTGATGATTTCGACCGATCGGAAAATATTTGACCCGTCTTCCGCGGTTAGAGAGCGCATGCGCGAGTACGCGCATGCGCTCGGAAGTATGCGGCATAAGGGGAGTGATCTCCACGTGATTATATTTTCAAGACACTCGCAGGGATTTAAACCGGTGCAGGAGGGAAATTTGTATATCTACCCAACGAACTCTTTCACCAAGCTAGGATATGTTTTCGGAGCGTACCGGATAGGGAAGAGAATTAAGGATGTGGGAGTAGTTTCAGTACAGGATCCCTTCGAAACCGGCATTGTTGGCACTTGGCTTTCGCGTTTTCACAGAGCGCGCCTACAAGTTCAAATCCATACCGACTTCCTCTCTCCGTATTTCAAAACTCTCTCACCACTGAATCGCTTTCGTGCGGGTCTCTCTCGGAGAATACTTCATAGAGCAAATTCAATACGAGCCGTATCTAAGCGTGTTGCTAATTCACTCGTGGATATGAATCTTAGTGCTCCAATTCATGTTCTACCGATCCACACTGATTTGGAGCAACTGTGGGCCGAAGCGGGAGGAATTAATCTCAAAACTGAATATCCACAATTTAGTAAACATATCCTTGTTACTGCCCGCCTTGAAAAAGAAAAGGGAATTCCTCTAGCGCTTGAAACTTTTGCTGCCCTTAACTTCGCTGACGCAGGACTTTTTATTGCAGGCGAGGGAAGCGAGCGGCTCATGCTCCAGGAAAAGGCTAAGAACCTCGGTATTGAGAAGAAGGTTGTATGGATGGGTTGGCAAGAGAAAAAGACCGCTCTCTACGCAAGTGCTGACGTGCTTTTGGTAACGTCTCACTACGAAGGGTACGGGCTTTCTATGGCAGAGGCTGCAGCGCTTGGGTGTCCTATCGTCGCAACCGATGTCGGTATCGCCAAAGAATTGCGCGATCTTGGGGCTCGCATTAACGTTATCCAGGAGCGAAACGCCGAAGCTCTCGCCCAGGCCCTCAAGGAGTCACTTTCAGAGGGAAGAGTACTTGTTGGTGATGCCACGAGAGGACTCTCCGGCTTTGCCCAAACGAAGGAAGAGTATCTGGAGCGCTATATCAATCTTCTGACTAATTCTTGATAGAATACTTTTCTCATGGAAAAACCAACAATCGGTTTTATTGGACAGGGATGGATTGGAAAGAATTATGCTGATGATTTCGAGCGACGAGGATACTCAATAGTCCGTTATGGACTCGAGGAGCCCTATGTCGCAAATAAGGAAAAAATTAAAAATTGCCGAATTGTTTTTATTGCTGTTCCCACGCCAACGACAACAAACGGCTTTGACGCGAGTATTGTCCGCAGTGTTCTCTCTCTGATCGGGAGCGGTAACATCGCGGTCGTGAAATCTACCTTGGCGCCTGGTACCACGGTCGTTCTCCAGAATGAGTTTCCAGGAATGACGATATTTCATAGTCCTGAATTCCTCACGAGACGAACCGCGAAGGACGATGTTGCTCATCCGTATCAAAATATTATTGGGATGCCAGTCGAAACGAAAGAAAATCGCGCTTTGGCGAAGGAGGTGTTGGCGGTGTTGCCAGAAGGACCAGGGGTGATTGTGTCATCCAATACTTCAGAGTTATTCAAATACGTCCATAACACCAGTCTTTTTGCGAAGTCAGTGTTTATGAATCTTCTCTATGACACCGCGGTGGCGCTCGACGTGAAGTGGGGGGACATCCAGGAGCTCATTAAAAAAGATCCTATGCTTGCATCCCGAACAGACGTTATTTCCCACTGGCACATTACGCCGGTTCATACCGGAGGTCGCGGTATTGGAGGCGATTGTCACATCAAGGATTTTGAAACATTTTCGCGCCTCTACAAGGAGTTAGTAGGGGATCCTAAGGGGGAAAACATCATAAATTCTCTCAAAGAGAAAAATATTCAACTGCTTCGCGAAAGCAAGAAAGACATCGATCTGCTCGAGGGAGTCTACGGAAAGGAATAATTTCACCATGCGCCTATTACTCTTTACCCAGGTCATTGATCGAAATGATCCCGTTCTCGGGTTTTTCCACCGTTGGGTAGAAGCGCTCGCCCCACATTTCGAAGCGATTGAAGTTGTGTGTCTTAAAAAAGGGGATTATTCGCTTCCCGAAAATGTACAGGTTCACTCACTTGGGAAAGAGATGGGTCGCTCACAGATAAAGTATCTTTTTAATTTCTACCGCTATATTTTTTCGCTCCGTTACGAGAAGGTAATGGTGCACATGAACCAGGAATACGTCCTACTCGGAGGCCTCTTCTGGATGGCCCGGAGAAAGAAAATTTTTCTCTGGCGCAATCATCCGCGCGGCTCATTTCTTACAAGAGTCGCAATTGCACTTTCGAATAAGGTGTTTTGTACCTCGTCATATTCTTACACGGCACGTTTTAAGAAAACGGAGGTGCTCCCTGCGGGCATTGATACTGATATGTTTACCTATGACACTAAAGAAAGGGAACCAAATTCAATACTTATCCTGGGAAGAATATCACCGGTAAAACGAGTGGAGCGTATCCTGGAAGCCCTGAAGTCTTTGAAAGGGAGAAAGATCCCCTTTACTGCTTCAGTAGTGGGGGGCGTTGCTCCCAGCGACCAGAGTTATGGAGGCCGTGTAGGGAAATATGTGAAGGAAGAGCTCGCGGGTAGCGCTGCGCTATCCCCGGCCGTCCCTAATGCAGAAACCCCTGCGCTCTACTCGAAACATGCAGTTTTGGTAAATATTACCCCGACGGGTTCGCTCGATAAAACGATTCTTGAGGCGATGGCCTGCGGGACCCTCGTCTTGACCAGCAACCCCGTTTTTAAAGGAGAGATACCAGAGCTTTTTTTGTGCGAAGATACTCCAGAGGGGATTACAGAGGGACTCACCGCGATATTCTCTCTTTCGAAAGAGGAATACGATCGATACGGCAAAGAACTGCGCGAGTATGTTATCCAAAAACATAGTCTTTCAAAATTAGTAGCTTCTCTTTCAGGGCATCTTCTATGAACGAAGAATCCGATATTTCAAATCGTTTTAAAGCTGTAGCTTCTTCAAGTACTTTTGCGCGTATCCGGCGGACACTCAAGTTATCTGAAGCAAGCGTACTCGATGTGGGATGCGGTTATGGAGAGTATCTCGCTCTTTTTGGTTCCAGCTCAATGGGCATTACCACCACGGAAGCCGAGGTAGGGGAGGCGAAGAAGCGTGGCCTCAATGTGGTTCGGGGGAATGCAGAATTTTTAGAGGAAATCCAACTCCCTCGGAAATTTGATACCGTGTGGGCCAACAATTTTTTTGAGCACATTCTTGCACCACACGCCTTTCTCATCGGACTTAAAAAGAAAGTCACTCCTAATGCGCTTCTCATCCTCGGTGTGCCAGTGGTGCCGTATCCAGCGGCTTTAATGGGGATTTCAAAGTGGCGCGGAGCGCTTGCCAGTAATCACATAAATTTCTTTACGAAGAAAACCCTCAAACTTACAGTTGAATACGCCGGCTGGAAAGTAGAAAGTATACGTTCTTTTGTACTGCCAGAGAAACTTGATGCCCTGACATCTTCTTTCGCCCCGCATTTGTATGTGCTCGCCAGGAATAATGCCCAATTTAGTTATCCAGATAAGAAACGCCGCGAATGGGAGGGAGATCCTCATTACGCGCATCTTTTCAAGTAGACATGAAAGCGTCTCTTAAATATCTCAACTCCATACCGCTTCCTCTCACGATCAAACACTACCAAGTTTTTGGCGATACAACGCCGTCTCTTAAGGAACAGGGTCTCACAAACAAAGAGGCCTGGGATACTCTGCGAGAGAGCCATCCATTTTTTTCTGTTTCCGCAAACAGGGAGGAGTGGCTTGCAGCAAGCGAGATAGAAGTTACTAAGGACGGTCAGGATACCCGTCTAAAAGATCGGGCGGACGATATTGTTGCACTTTTTAATCGCAAAAGTATTTCCAGGATATTTTCTGTCGGTGTTGGAGGCGCTGCGCTGGAATATCAAATTAAAAAGCGCATGCCCGCAGCTCGTCTTACCTGTTCAGATTACTCTCCGGTGACTATCGAGAAGTTAAAAAAAGTATTTCTCGAAAGCGACGAGCTCGTTTTATTTGATGCGCTCTCGGGCAATTGGGGAGAGGTTCGTGAAAAATATATTGGACAGAGCGGCGTATGTCTTATGTATCGCCTCGACGCTGGTTTTAATGATGAAGAATGGAAGAAAATATTCCGCTTGCTCCATGAAGCTGGAATCAGTCGCATCCTCTTTATTCCTACCGGAGTCCTTTCTATCCTCTCGATTTACAACAGGAAAAGACGAGAGCTTGTTTGGTTTCTTAAAGGTGTTTCTACGGTATTTAGCGGATACCTACGAACAAAAAAACGATTCCGCCAATTTTGGAGTCCCTACTACATTGAGGAAGAGATGTTGCTTGGCGGTTTGAAAGCTTTTTACCTTAGCATTCGAGGCTAAACGGAACCTTTATTAAAAGGTAAATCCGTGTAAAATTGGTGCGATGGAAATCGATCTAGAGCGACAATCAACCGAGCCTCTATGCCGCGCTGTCACTCACTGCCGCATGTGTAAGACCGAGGGACTTGTTGAGTATCTCAATCTCGGTAGCACTCCTCCGGCGGACCAATTTCGGACAAAGGAAGAGCTCTCATATCCGGAAGTGAGTTACCCACTTCGCGTACTTTTGTGTACTTCGTGCGGTCTTTCACAACTGAGCCATGTCGTTGATCCGAGAGTCCTCTATCAGCATGACTATCCGTATGAATCCTCGACTACTGCAACAGGAAAAAAGCATTGGGAAGCTTTTTCGAAAGCCGTGTATGCGCGCATTTCTCCAAAAAGTGACGCTCTTGTGCTTGATGTGGGGAGCAACGACGGCACCCTCCTTAGCTGTTTCCGCGAACTAGGGGTACGTGTCGCAGGAGTTGATCCCGCTCCAAATATTGCAGCGATTGCAAATGGAAAAGGAATTCCAACCCTGTGCGCATTTTACGGCCCCGCGGCAGCAAAAGAGATTCTTACATTACATGGGAAAGCCGATGTAATCGTCGGTACAAATGTATTCGCACATATCGATGATCTCGATTCAGTTTTTGAGGCCTGTAAAATTCTTTTTGATGAGCATGGTGTATTTATTTTTGAGTCGCCCCATTTTGGTAATCTTATAAAAAATCTCGAGTACGATACGATTTACCACGAGCATCTCTCATATCTCTCTCTTACTCCAGTGGAGAAATTTGTGAAAAAATTTGGCATGGAGGTGTTTGCGGTTGAAGAAGCGGAGATCCATGGCGGGTCATTCCGCGTCTATATAGGTATGAAGGGGCAGCGGCCGATCGATAAGAGTGTCGCAGAAATGCTTGCACGCGAAAAGGAGGAGAAACTCCACGACATCAATGCAATGAAGGAATTCGCCAAGCGGGTTGAGGGGAACCGAAGAGAACTTATGGAAGTTATAGAAAAGGCGCTCCACGAAGGGAAGCGCATTGCGGCCGTTTCAGCTCCCGCAAAAGGAATGACCCTTCTTAATTACTGCGGGATCACGAATCGCCATTTGGTTATTGCAACAGAGAAGTCGCGGCTCAAAATCGGCCGCTATACTCCTGGGGGGCATATCCCGATCGTCTCCGACGAGAATCTTTTAATAGAGAAAATTGATTTAGCACTTCTTTTGGCGTGGAACTTTGCACCCGAAATCATGCGCAATAATCAGGAATTTACAAAGAAGGGAGGTAAATTCATCATTCCGATTCCGAAGCCTAAAATTGTATAATTATCTTTATGGAAATACAGAGCACTAAAGCAAATTTTACCGACGAGCGCGGCGAAATCCGCGATATTTTAACGCACGAAGATATCGATGCCGTCACGTATATTACTTTCGCTAAAGGGGCCGTCCGCGGGAATCATTACCATGAAGAGACCATCCAGTGGGACTACGTGCTCTCCGGGGTGATCGAGTGCTACTCACGCCAGGGTATTGAAGGCCCGATTGAGATGAAAGTTCTCACAGCTGGAGATCTCGTAAAGCACCCTATAGGGGAGTGCCATGCTCTTCGAGCTCTCGAACCAGCCTCCATGCTCTCGCTCTCAAAAGGGCCACGTAAGGGCTTTGACTACGAAAAAGATGTCATCCGTTTGAAAGAGAAGATGATTTCCTAATATGAAGGTCCCTGTCAGCAAACCGCTCCTCGGAGAGATCGAAGAGCAATTCGTCGCCGATGCGATGAAACGAAAAGAGATCTCCGGTTTCTTTGGCTCCTACATTCCACGATTTGAAAAAGAATTTGCTGCCTTTTGTGGTACGAAAGATGCGGTCTCGGTAAGTAACGGTACCACTGCGCTTCACCTTGCCCTTGCAACGCTTAAAATAGGGCCAGGAGATGAGGTGATCGCTTCCACATTCACGAACATGGCGACCTTTTTTGCCATCCTCTATGTCGGCGCCACACCAGTACCGATCGATTCAGAACCAGACACATTAAATCTCGACCCTACGCTTCTCGAGTCAAAGATCACCTCGCGAACAAAAGCGATTTTGCCAGTGCACATTTATGGGCATCCAGTTGATATGGATCCTGTCCTTGCAATCGCTAAGAAACACAAACTCTTTGTAATTGAGGATGCTGCCGAAGCACACGGTGCGGAGTACAAGGGTCGCAAAGTAGGCTCTCTCGGTGATATCGGCTGTTTCAGCTTCTATGCCAATAAGATCATTACGACCGGAGAGGGAGGAATGCTCACTATGAACGATCCTGTACTTGCTGCACGTGCGCGTTCCCTTAAAGCACTTGCATTTGGTACAGAAAATAAATTCATGCACGTAGACATTGGCTACAACTACCGCCTCACTAATCTTCAGGCCGCCGTAGGTTCCGCTCAAATGACGCGCATCGAGGATATTCTCAAAAGGAAACGTGCTATGGCTGTCTACTACAACAAGGCACTCAGCGAGTTCTCGGAGGTCATGCAACTTCCGGTAGAAAAAGAGTACGCAAAAAATGTGTATTGGATGTACAACGTCGTTCTCAAAGGCTCGCTCACGGGGAAACGCAAAGAATTTATGAAGCAGCTCGCAGAGCGCGGGGTTGAAACCCGGGATGATTTCCTTCCGTTCGAGGATCAAGAGCTTTTCAAAGCCAAAGGTCTGGTGAAAGGGAAAGCGCCTGTCGCAAGCTACGCAGGAGTGAACGGTCTCTATATCCCAAGTGGGACTGACATTACGGAAGAAGAACAGTTGTATGTGGTCTCACAGATCAAAGAGGTAGTGGCGTCTCTTGCGTAACATGAGAATTCTTATCACAGGAACGACTGGCGAGAGTATGCCGCCACCGTACGGCGGTGTACCTAAGCTCTCCCTCCTTTGTGCGGGAGTGTGGAGGAGTCAGGGTCACCAAGTTGGACTTACCTTTACCTATCGACCGACCAACGCCGACGACCTCGGAGCCAAGGCAGAGTATTTTTTTGAATACAGCTCAAGGCCGACCAAGATAAAAAAAGCCATCTTTCTGCTGCGATATTTCCTTTTAAACCCTTCTCTCTATCGGAAGCTTCTCTCGAGCTATCGAAAGATCCATCCACGAAGCTCGCGGGAGGCACTTTTATATGCTGCCTACGGAGTTTTTATCGACGGAGTACTTTCCAGGTTTAAACCCGACATAGTCCTCTGCGAAGCTGCTCTCATAAAGACGTTCATGGTAGCTCATGTAGCAAAACGCCGCGACGTTCCCGTTGTAATAGATAGTTACGCGGAGATCCACGATCTCTCCATGGGAGTTAATAAAAATCTCAATGAGGGAGAGCGTCAAAAATATTGGAGCGGATTCCTTAAGCTCGCCGATCTGGTAATTGCACCCGGTCCTTACTGTTGCCGTGGCCCCTTAACCTACCTTCCCAAAGAAAAAGTGGAATTCGTTTATGATGGCAGCGACTACAGTGTTGCCAAACTTGGTATTACGGAAGATAAGATGACACTGCGGGGGATGATGAAGCTTCCCAAAGATCTGTTTCTTATCGGCAACATCGGTGCATTCGAGACGCGCAAAGGTCACGATCATCTCATTAAAGCAGTAGGAAAACTTGTTAAAGCAGGGCATCCAATCGGTGCGGTAATCTGTGGGGGTTCAGGTGATCCAGCAAAGTGGAAGGCGCTCGCGAAAGAAGAGGGAGTCGAAAATAATCTCTTCCTCACGGGACGTCTCTCGGAACTTGATCTTGGCCGCGTCATCAAGTCACTGGATGCTTTTAGCGATCTCGAGAATACTCCGCGAGCGTGCGGACTCACCATGGCAATTCTTGAAGGTATGGCGATGGGTCTTCCGGTCATCGTCTACGACAATCGAGAGCTCTTCGAGGTAGTCAAGGAGGGAGAAAATGGGCTTTCGGTTCCGATAAATGACATCGACAAGCTCGCTGAAACTATTCTCACGATGTATCGGTTATCTCCCGATGTGCGCGAGGCCATGGGGGTGCGGGCGGCGAAAGAGGCACGAAGGATTGATATAAACTTCACCGCTAGTGGTAAGATCAAACTGTTCGAACAGGTACTACATTCACGAAAATGAAACGGGCACTCATAACCGGTATAACAGGACAAGACGGGGCATACCTCGCCAAATTTTTAGTTTCTAAGGGGTACAAGGTGTACGGGGCCTATCGGCGCTCGAGCACTCGGAATTTCTGGCGTCTTCACTATTTGGATGTAAAAGGGGATATCGAGTTCGTACCCATGGATCTTATTGATCAAACCTCTATCATGGCGGCGATTAAATATGCCGACCCGCATGAGGTCTACAATCTTGCAGCACAGAGCTTTGTAGGAGTTTCTTTTGACGAGGCAATCGCGACGGGAGAAGTGTCGGGGCTTGGTGTCACACGCATTCTCGATTCGATCCGTCTCATTAATCCAAAGATTAAATTCTATCAAGCCTCGACTTCGGAGATGTATGGGGCCACTCCGCCACCACAGTCAGAGACCACCCCATTTGCCCCACAGAGCCCCTATGCCGCCGCAAAGCTCTATGGGCACTGGGTGACCAGTAATTATCGTAGCGGATACAATCTTTTCGCTTGCTCCGGAATTCTTTTCAATCACGAATCCCCGATTCGAGGCATTGAATTTGTGACTAAGAAAGTGACCGATGGGGTGGCACGCATCAAGCTCGGGTACATTCCCGAAATTTACCTCGGCAATCTTGAGGCTAAGCGCGACTGGGGCTTTGCGGGAGATTACGTCGAAGCAATGTGGATGATGCTCCAACAGGGGAAGCCGGATGACTATGTGATTGCAACAGGAGAGACCCATTCGGTAAGGGAGCTTTGTGAGGAGGCGTTCTCCTACGTAGGACTCGACTACAAAAAGTACGTAAAAATAAAAGACGAATTCAAGCGTCCACTCGAAGTGCCGGCGCTTCTCGGCGACCCATCAAAAGCAAAGAGGGTACTCGGGTGGCAGCCAAAAGTCTCCTTTAAAGAATTAGTGCACATGATGGTGGATGCAGACCTTGAGAAGTATCAAAATCCGATGAAGCACGCAGAGCAATTTCTCAAGCACATCTAAATAAAAAAGAAGACGGGCGCCGCGACGATGTGTCGAGGCGCCCGTTTGAGTTGTCGAAAGAGCAGTTTTCTTACAGTCTGACCCCGGCGAGCCCGAGATTATGGAAGGGTTCTTCGCACCGCGCGAGGAACTCGCGCAGATACTGGAAATCCCTCTTGCCAATCTCGATTGCCGCCGGAAGTCGGAGGCAGAAGTTCGGGTCGCTCTCCCACTCGAGGCACGAGACAAGGGCGTCCCTCACGCTCTTGGGGTCGTGATAGGTCGACTCGGGGTTGAGCCTGCCGCCGGGGTTCTTGCCGATATGCTCGAGCTCGATCGCCGCGATGCTGGGGTGGAATTGGCCCGAACGGATGATCACGAGCGGCTGGATGTTAATCAGCCGGTCGGCATCGCGGAGCGTGACGAGGGTCAGCGAGTCGCTCGGCTCATTGCGACCGTTGTGCTTCAGAACGGCGTCGCGAATCTCGGCAATCTCGGGGGGGTCGAAGTCCATGTAGACTTGCGTCAACAGAGAATCGAGCGTTTCCTCATAGCTCTCCTTACCCACCAGATGATCGATCGAGTGGAGGAGCCCGGCCACCCAAGCCATCTCGGCGGTGCGTTCGTCGGGGGCGATGCGTTGCGTCATCATCGCAACGGCCGCGTCATGGTCCTTGCCGTGCCCGCTGTGCGCCCGCTTTGACGCATCGTGGACGAGTTCCCAGGCATCATAGAGCGTGGGGAAGCGAGAGCGGTAGCATTCGAAAAGGGCCGTGTAAGAATTGATTTGGCCGTGAGTGTAGACGGTCTGAGCGAATGGCATGAGCCCCTCCTTGCGCGGTTGAGATTTCGGAAAGGGTGGATCTATTTCAGTTAAAATTATAGCACAAATAGTGCCGCTTTGTCAATTAGAACCAGGGCATAACTGTGCGGTTATACTGGTATCAATGAAATTGGTCTATCTCTCAAGCGCACGTGTCCCCGATGATTGGGGGCACGTGTTTCAAATTATGAAAACCTGCGAAGCCTTGGCACGTACCGGCATCGAGGTTGAGCTTCTCGTGCCTCGCCGCAGGGAAGCTCTCTCACAAGGTCCTTTCGAGCACGCTAAAGTCGAAAAGATTTTTACCATCACTCGAGTGTCGTGTATTGATCTATCCGCGACTAGCAGTAATAAGTTTCTTTTCTATCTTCGAGCGGTTTCTTTTTTCATAAGTGCAAAGCGCTATCTTTCTAGGAAAAAATACGATGTGCTCTACACAAGAGAGCATCTCACGGGCCTCTTCTTCAAGGATTTTTTTTACGAGGCCCATACTGCCAAGCCGATTAGGCGGTGGTTTCTTCGGTCGCTCTCAAAGGCACGAGGAATTGTTGCGCTCACGGAGGCCATACAAAATGCGTCAATAAGCGAAGGTTTTCCGAAAGAGCGGATATATGTCGAACCTGACGCCGTTGATGCTGCTCGTTTCGGCCTCGATATTTCAAAAGAAGAGGCGCGAACCCGAACAACCCTACCACTAGAGAAAATGATCGTTGGTTATTCAGGGACACTGAAAACCATGGGAATGGAGAAAGGGGTCGCATTTTTGATTGAATCTCTTACAAGACTCCCGGAAGAAGTGATTGCGTGCGTTGTCGGCGGGGAACCACAGGATATCGTCGAGTATCAAAATCTGGCAAAAGACTTTAGTGTGTCAGAGCGGGTCGTCTTTATTGGTAAGGTACCTCAAGAAAAAGTTCCGCTGTATCTGCGTGCCTTCGATGTGGTGGTAGCACCATTTCCTGACTATGAACACTACCGGCTCTACATGTCACCACTTAAAATTTTTGAGTACATGGCTGCGGGGGTCCCCATGGTGGTTTCCGATCTCCCCTCGCTGCGGGAAGTACTGTCAGAGAAAATCGCCTATTTTGTAAAGCCAGGGGATTCCGCTGCTCTCGCGGGAGGGATCAAGGAAGTTCTTGGGAACCCATCGGAGGCAAAAATGCGCGCCACCGCGGCGCGCATGGAGGCCCAAAAATATACTTGGGATGCTCGCGCTAAGCGCATTCTCTCATTCACCCTGAACCACTAGGACTATGAAAAAGTTATCTCAACTGCGGAATATTTTTCTCCTTCTATACGCGTTACCATTCGTCGTTTTCTTTAATCGACGGCGCAAGATAGTAGACCCAAAAAGGATTCTTGTGGTGCAAATGGCAAAGCTGGGTGACATGGTGTGCACCACGCCTGCATTTCGGGCCATTAAGCGGAAATATCCGCATGCGAAGTTATATGTGGTAGGCGATGCCATTAACGAGAAGGTGCTCTCGGGGAATCCTGATGTTGACCACTACATCGTCGGAAATGATGCGAATCTTTTTGAAGTTGCGAAAAAACTTCGAAAGGAAAAGATAGATTTTGGCTGTACGACGGGGCCGAGTTTCGCTTCGCTTCTCGCCCTCATTTTTTCTGGTTCCCGCTCAATTGCAACCTATAAGATATTAGGTGGAAGAGCAAACCAAACCCGTACTTACAAGTTCCTTCAACAATTTGTTCTTTCAGTCCCGTATACGTTCGGGGAATATCTTCCGCGGACGCACCTGCGGCTTCTCGAGCCCGCAGGAATATTTGCCGAGGACACTACAAAATATCTTTACTTTACTAAAGAGGCGAGTGAGCGTATTGATCGGCTTTTTGCCGAGCACGGTATTGCGAAAAAAGATTTTGTGGTTGGTATGTCTCCCGCTGCTGGGCATCGGGTAAAGGAGTGGCCAGCGGAGCGTTTTGGCAAAATAGCCAGCTATCTTTACAAAAAGTACAATGCCACGATCGTTGTTGTTGGCGGGCCTAATGACAAAAAGGAAGCACAGATCGTTATGGACAATGTTGAACAGGGAGTGAAGGTCATCAACACCGCGGGAGAGCTTTCAATTGAAGAACTTAAAGCTCTCGCATCGCGTCTTAAACTTTTCATATCTGTAGACACGGGAACTATTTACGTTTCGGAAGCTTTCAATGTGCCGACCATTGATATCGCAGGACCAATTCATATTAATGAACAACCACCACGTGGGAAAATTCACCGCTCTATCGTGCCGAAGATAATGGAGAGGGTCCTTCTTTTCGCAATGAATGTACGCGACTATGATTTTGCTGAAGTTCGCAAGCAGGTCGAATCAATCACTCCCGAGATGGTGGAAGAGGTCATTGACGAGCTTATCGCCTCAAATCCGGATGTATTTAAAGGAGTTGCGTGACAGCCCTATCTATCCGCTATATATTGGTACTTCAATGAAAGCCGCAGTCCTCGAAATCATAAATGCGCCGCTTACTATTGCGGAGGTTACACCGACCGAGCCAGGGTTTGGGCAGGTTCTGGTAAAGGTACTGGTGAGCGGAATCTGTGGTGCTCAACTTCTCGAAATCGGCGGTCATAAAGGTAACGCTAAATTCGTGCCCCATCTCCTTGGTCATGAAGGATGCGGGATTGTGGAAGCGATAGGGTCTGGGGTAACGCGTGTAAAGAGCGGGGACAAAGTGGTCATGCACTGGCGTAAAGGAGAAGGAATCGAATCCGATTTTCCAACCTACGAGTTCAACGGGAAGAAGATAAAGAGCGGAAAAGTTACCACGTTTAACGAGTACTCTCTCGTTTCTGAAAATCGACTCACGCCCGTTCCGCACGATACGCCAAATGAATTGGCGGCTCTCCTCGGCTGTTCTCTTTCAACAGCTCTCGGTACGATCAATGTGGAGGCGGACCTCCAAGTGGGGGAGTCTCTTCTTATTGTTGGAACCGGAGGGCTCGGGGTGAATCTACTTAAGGCGGCATCGCTCGTCGGAGCGCATCCGGTAATCTCTGTCGATATTCATGATCATAAAAAAACCGTTGCGGAGGCTCTCGGAGCGGGTCTTTATATTAATGCAGCGAAGGAGAACATCGCTGAAACAATACAGAACAAGCTTGGGCTCAAGGAAGTTGATGTCATCATCGAAACGTCGGGCAATAAAAAGAGTATTGAGGACACGCTTCCTCTTCTTTCAGGTACCGGAAGATACATCATGGTGGGGCAACCGAAGCCTGGAGAGCATATTGAAATAAAAAATGCGGGGCACCTCTTCGGTGGTAGTGGAAAGACGATTAAGGCAACACAGGGGGGTCGATTTTCCCCTTCTGTCGAGATACCACGGTATTTGAAGCTCCATAAGGCCGGCGTCCTCACACTCGACAACCTCGTCACACATCGCATGAAGCTTGATGAAATAAATCAGGCGATTGATCTTGTGCGGGCGGGGCAAGCTAGCAGAATCATGATAGAAATGTAGGTATGACGAAGGTCGTCACCAAGATACAAAAAACAAAGACAGAGACGAGACCAAACTTCCTGGAGGCGTATAAGAAGATGATCTTGATCCGGGTTGCGGAACAGGAGATTGCAAATCTATATCTCGCCGAGAAAATCATGAGTTTTGTCCATTTTTATGTGGGGCAAGAGGCAGTAGCGGTCGGAGTGACCGATAATTTACATCAAAATGACCGCTCGATGGGCAACCATCGCTCTCATGGTCATTACCTTGCTAAGGGCGGCGATTTCAAGCGCATGATGCTTGAGCTTCTTGGAAAAGAGGGAGGATCGAGTCGTGGTAAGGGAGGGTCAATGCATATGATCGATAAGTCTGTAAATTTCTCCGGGTCAACACCGATTCTTGGAAGCGTAGTACCTCTTGGCACTGGCTCTGCGTTCGAGCAAAAGTACCGCAAGTCTTCTGATGTCACCGCGGTCTTTTTCGGCGATGGAGCTTCAGAAGAGGGGGTAGTGTATGAGTCAGTCAATCTCGCTTGTCTTTTCAAACTCCCGATTCTTTTTGTGATAGAGAACAATCTTTATTCGGTTAATTCAAAAATCCGCGACCGCCGTTCCGCTAAATATAATGTAGAAAAAATAATGACCGGCATTGGCGCGCACTATCTCAAGGCGGACGGTAATGATTATGAGGACGTGTACACCAAGGCTGCTTCCTTGGTTTCAAAACTACGAAGCGGGGAAGGTCCAGCTGTTCTTGAGTGTGTCGCGTTTCGCCATATGGCACATAGCGCGCCTCTCATGGATGACCAGCAGGGGTATCGCGAGGAAGATATGCTCGAGACACGCCTTGAGAGAGACTGTATTAAAAAAATAAAGACTCAGCTTGTAAAAGAAGGGGTACAGGAAGAGGAGCTTGCAAAAATTGAGGCTGATACGAAGGCACAGATACTTGCTGATATTCAGTTTGCCAAAAATGCGCCCTATCCATCTGCTGACACCCTCTACGATGATCTCTATGCGTGAGCCGCTGAAATACACTGATGCCATAAAGGAAGCCACGGACCAGCTTATGGCCTCTGATGCCGATGTGTTTGTGATTGGCCTTGGCGTTTCCTACCCGAAAGGGGCGGATGGTACTACTGCGGGACTTAAGGCAAAGTACCCCGATCGGATCTTTGATGTGCCGGTTTCAGAAAATGCGGTAACCGGTATGTCGGTGGGTTCGGCGATTCAGGGACTGCGCCCCATTGTTCATCATGGACGTATCGAGTTTGCTCTTCTTGCGATGGACCCCATTCTCACACAAGCCGCAAAATGGAACTATATGTTCGGGGGAGGGAATCCTGTACCTATTGTTTTTCGTATCAACATAGGCCGGCAGTGGGGAAATGGTCCACAGCACACCCAGGCCCTCTACAGCCTCTTTGGCAATACACTCGGTCTTAAGGTTGTGATCCCCTCAACCCCTAAAATGGCGAAGGGACTTCTAGCTTCTGCGGTACGAGAGAATAATCCCGTAGTAATTCTTGAACCCCGCTGGCTTTTCAATGTAAAGGAGGAAGTGCCTGAAGATTTGTATGAAATTCCGCTGGGAAAGGCACGAGTTGGACGAGAAGGGAGTGACATCACGATTGTAAGCTACGGCGATGGCTATGTTGCTGCGCTCGAAGCATGCGAGATGTTAGAAAAGGAAGGAGTTAACGCAGAGCTCATCGACCTCGTAAGTATTAATCCGATTGATTGGGAGACTGTCTTTGCTTCAATACGCAAAACGGGGAAACTTTTCACCATCGATACCACAAATGAAGCATTCAATATCGGTTCCGAAGTTATTGCGCATGTTGCGAGGGAGAAGACAGTAGACCTTAAGGAAAGGCCTATTTCACTCTCGACACCAAATGTTCCATGCCCAACTTCGCCAGCGCTTACGGATCTCTACTATCCAACCTCGGTAAGTATCGCTAATGCAACCCTTAGACTTTTTGGTAAGCGAGCTATTGAAAAGACTCTTACGTTTGAGCAGCTTCACCTTGCACCGAGTGTGCTAGTAAAGTGAAGCGTGATTCTTTACAAGCAAATAAAATTTGTACGCTACGCGAGATAGAAAAAATCGCTGCTGGAGCGAGACGAGAGGGGAAGAGGGTTGTCACCACTAATGGCTGCTTCGACATCTTGCATGTTGGGCACGTGCGCAATTTAAAAACAGCTAAGACTCTTGGCGATATTCTCATTGTTGGGATTAACTCCGATGCTTCTGTGCGCAAACATAAGGGGCCCTCTCGTCCAATAATTCCTGCACGGGAAAGAGCAGAGATGCTAGCAAGTCTTGCGTCAGTTGATCACGTCTTCATTTTCTCGGGGCGAACCATTTTTTCCTGGGTCAAAAAAATAAAACCCAACATTCATGTGAAGGGCGGGGGAGCTGATATTTTGGCACATCCCGACTTTTCACCACAAAAGAAAGTTATTGAAGAGAATGGTGGAAAATTAGTACTAATTCCACATGTAAAAGGAAAATCAACCTCGCAGATCATTCAGAAAATTCTCAAGATATAAAAAGCCACCAGATTTGCTGGTGGCTTGTGTCTCTAGAGCAAGACACTTAGAAGTCGAGTGATTCCTGAAAGCGCCAGTGAATCCGCCGAAAGGAGAACTGCATTCCTCCACGGAAGGAAGTAGAGGTCACTTTCCTTCTTATGATTGATTACCCCCTTCTTGGGTTTCCACTCCTTTTCCCCTACGAGCTCCAAGGAGTTGAAGGGTATATTCATGGCAAAGAACTGCATACCTTCGCCGAGGTGTGGATCTTGAGTGAAGTAGAGTCGGTCGCTATTTACCGGCAAGCCTGGAAGTTTCTCTGCTGCCTTCGTATCAAGACCGCCTTCCTCCAGAGATTCGCGCTGAGCTGCTTCGGTGGGGGATTCTCCACCGTCGATAAATCCCCCCGGCGGACTCCATGTCTTAATGTTACCCATGTTCGGCCGGTGCTCATGTATGAGACCGATCAAGATTTCGCCGGTCGGCGTTTTGGACCACGGGATCGTCATTACGCCGCCATTTTTGGGTTTGAAGGCCCATCCATGGAAGCCCTCCGGGCGTAAGCCGAGCGTCAAAGTGCCATATGGATCGGAGGAGATCGTTAGCAGCTGTGGCTTGATCTCAATTCCGTCGGCGATAACTTTCCAGGTTCTCGGTGTATCTTGTATCGGCGCGATGCTAAACATCGACGGCCTCTCTGAAAAAGAGCGCTTCAACGTGACAAAAGGACCATACCAGAGAATACTGAATTGTCAATTTTTCAGGGTGGAGATTGCAGAGTCGTAAAAGTAGTGAGAGAGTGGACAGCAATGCTAAAACGTATTAAAGATCGGTTGTATTTCCTGAAGGTGTGGTGGAAGAAAATGGCCTCCTACCCATTTTATACCCTCTCCAAGGAGAGTGCCTCGAGCTATGATGAGTATTGGGAGGGCAAGCGTGGGGCGGATCTGGATCGCATTTCTTCCTGGCAAAAGGAACGCGCCGATATCATTCTTAAAACGCTTGGCGCAGAAGGGAATGAGGTCACCGTCGGTGACATTGGTTCTGGGCCAGGAGCGATTCTTAATTACCTTAAGCAAAGACTCCCGGCCCTTAAGGGGACGGGCTATGAAATTTCACCTCTTGCACTAGAAAATCTCCGCAAACTTGGGTTTGAAGCCGTTGCGCTCGATGTAAACAAAAAAGAACAGCTCACAAAAATTAAAGAAGCAGACTACCAGCTTCTTCTCGAGATAATTGAGCACGTACCGCACTCTGAAGCCTTAGTGCGTTGTGCTGTAGGGGCTGCACACAAGGGAGTCTTTATTTCGGTCCCCAACACAGGATTCCTCGTGTACCGTATACGCCTTATGTTTTTCGGAAAGACCCCAATGCAATTTGCGGTGACCCCGGATGAGCACCTACGCTTCTGGAGCAAAGCAGACTTGGAATGGTGGTTGCGAGCGCTTTCCTATAAAAACTTTCATGTCCGCGGGTATCGTGGGGTACCCATTCTGAACAAAGTCTGGCCAAACCTTTTTGCCGCCGGTCTTATCGCATATATTTCGCGCACGTAGGAATTTCTGTTACACTCCTTCCTATGTCTACGCATTACAAAAACGCTGAAAGCTGCCGTGTATGCGGCTCAAGCGAGCTCACCGAGGTTATTTCGTTTGCTCCGCAGTTTCTTTCTCCAACCTTTGTTACAAGCAACGAAGGAAACCCGCTCTCTCTCATCAAGGTTCCACTTACGGTTGTTATCTGTGACCGGGGGAAGAATCCGGAAGGGTGCGGACTTGTGCAGCTGCGTGAGACTACCGATCACGATCTTCTCTACAAGGACTATTTCTACCGTTCTTCCACAAACGACACCATGCGTCGTGACCTTAAAAATGTTGTCGATGATGTGGTAGAGAAAGTGAAACCAATGAAAGGCGACATCGTCGTCGATATCGGGGCCAATGACGCGACCATGCTCTCTTATTTTCCTCCTGAATTGGAACGCATCGGAGTGGAACCCGCGACAAATATTTCTTGGGATGGAATTGATCCAACCCTTACGATGGTGAACGACTATTTTTCAAAAAAAGCTCTCGATGGAGCACTCTCCGGTAAGAAGGTAAAAATTCTGACTTCTTGCGCTATGTTTTATGACCTCGATGATCCGAATGCCTTTGTCGCGGACGCCGCGTCACTTCTCTCAGATGACGGTACTTGGTGTATTCAGCTCTCCTATATAGTACCGATGCTTGAAAACATGAATTTCTACGATATCTGCCATGAACACCTAGAGTATTACGGACTTGAGACTCTCGACACTCTTATGCGTCGACATGGTCTCATGATCTACGACGCACAGGTTAATGCTGTAAACGGCGGTAGCGCACGTGTCTTTATAACACACACTGCTCGGAAGCTTCAGCAGACGGAAGATCTTAAGAAACTGCTCGAGCGAGAAAAAGAATTTGATCTCTACAATCCAGGAACCTTCCGCGCGTTCGACCAGAAGATAAAGATGCTCGGGGAACTCGTTCGCGGCTATATCGAGGCTGAAATTAAAGAAGGGAAGTTGGTGATTGGACTCGGTGCATCGACGAAGGGTAATGTGCTCTTGCAGCTCTACGGCCTCGATAAGACGATTCTTCCGTACATCAGCGAGATCAGTAAGGGAAAAATCGGAAAAAAAACATTAGGCTCTGACATCGAACTTATCTCCGATGAGCAAGCGCTCAAACTAAGGCCGAGCACAAAACTTGTTCTACCGTGGTATTTCAAACAAGAGATCGTAAAACGGGAAAAGCCGTACCTCGATCAGGGAGGGAAGCTCCTCTTCCCTATGCCCTACGCCCATATTGTCACGAAGGACGGGGAAGAGCGTCTGTAGTCCCTAAGCGAGCCTCTTGAGGAAGTCTTGATAGCTTTTTTTAAGCCCTTCTTCAAGCGTCACGCGTGCGTGCCAGCCGAGTGCATTGATGCGACTTACATCAAGGAGTTTTTGAGGCATCCCATCGGGCTTGCTTGTGTCGTACGTAAGGGTTCCGTCGTAGCCCACTATCTTTTTTATTTTCTCTGCAAGCTCGCGGATCGTGATATCCTCGCCACTTCCCACATTAAGAAATTCTTTGTCATGGTATTTCTCAAGAAAAAAGAGTACTGCCTCGGCGAGGTCATCTACATAGAGTAATTCGCGCCGTGCAGCCCCAGTGCCCCAGAGACTCACTTCCGGTACGCCCGCAATTTTCGCTTCATGCATCCGTCGCATGAGACCTGCAACGACGTGCCCTCGCTCAGCATCAAAATAATCTCCCTCGCCGTATATATTCGACGGCATACAGGAAATAAATTTTTTCCCGAATTGTGTATAGATGTACTCGCAGAGCTTCAATCCTGCAATTTTGGCGATGGCGTAGCCTTCATTCGTTGGTTCTAACGGTCCGGTGAGAAGGTATTCTTCCTTCATGGGCTGTGGAGAGAGCCGTGGGTAGACACAGCTGCTTCCAAGAAACAGAAGCTTCTTCACGCCGCTCTTATGCGCCTCCCAGATGACGTTGTTTTGGATCGCGAGATTCTCATAGAGAAATTCGGTGGGGTGCGAGATGCTGGCCTTGATGCCGCCGGCACGTGCGGCAGCAAGAACAACATATTCGGGCTTTTCGTTTTGGAAAAAATGCTCGACCGCCTTTTGATCCGTAAGGTCTAACTCCTCATGGGTGCGACCGATGACGTTGTCGTACCCGCTTCTCTTCAATGCCCGCAGGATCGCCGAACCAACGAGGCCTCGGTGACCTGCGACGTACATTAGCGACTTTTTGTCCATTGCAAGATTGTAGCAATTCTTTCACCTAGCCAATAGGTTCTCCCGATGGTACTATCGAACCGCTATGATACGGCTTATTGGCGGGGCCTTTTATAAGGAAAAGAAAACGAGAAAAGAGCTCGCACGCTTTATTCAAACGGCGGACAGGTTCTCTTTTAGTCGAGAATGTCTCAAATTTGAAAAGGATTTCGCTGCCTGGCAGGGAAGAAAATACGCCATATTTGTCAACAGTGGCTCTTCCGCAAACCTCGCCCTTTTCCAGGCCCTTCTCAATCTCGGGCGTCTAAAACGGGGCGATAACGTCGGATTTTCGGCAGTTACCTGGTCAACCAACGTCATGCCGCTTATGAATCTGGGGCTCACCCCGATTCCTATTGATATAGAGCTTTCGACGCTCAATATTGGAAGCAAAGAGGTTGAGAAAGCGATCAAAAAACATAAGATCAAGGCGCTTTTTATCACCAATCTCCTCGGTTTCTCGCATGATCTCGGAAGAATAAAAAAGCTATGTAAAAAGAATAATGTCCTTCTGTTAGAAGATAATTGCGAATCACTCGGCTCTGTCGAAGGGGGAGTGAAGCTCGGAAATTTTGGTCTTGCAAGCACCTTTTCTTTTTATATTGGGCACCATTTTTCAACCCTTGAGGGAGGAATGGTTACAACTGACGATAAGGCCCTCGCGGATGCAATGCGCCTGGTACGTGCGCACGGTTGGGATCGACACCTCGATGAGAAACAGCAGAAGAAGCTTCGGAGTGTGCATGGAATTGAAGATTTCCACGCGCTTTTTACGTTCTACGATGTCGCTTATAATCTGCGTCCATGCGAGATTCAGGGGTTTCTTGGTAATGTGCAGCTGCGGTATGCGGATGAGATAGTGCGACGTCGAGAGAATACGTATAAGGAATTTATCAGGAAAGCTTCTCAATCGAAGGGATATGGTATCCCCCGCATCACCCACATGGATACTATCTCCGCGTTTGCGCTCCCTATTGTATGTTCGACGAGAGAGCAGAAAAATAAGGTGATTGCGGCTTGCAAAGGCGTCGTAGAAATCCGTCCAATTGTGGGTGGCAGCATGGTGGCGCAGCCTTTCTTTAAAAAGTACTATCCGAAGGCACCTAAGGAATTCCCGTGCCCTAACGCTGCGCGAGTGCACGCGCATGGTCTATACATGCCCATTCACCCGGATATGACGGCAAAAGAAAAGAGTATTATTACCGAGCTCCTATCATCCTTATAATATCGCGTGCTAGGCTAGCTAAATGGCATTACGCCGAACGACAACCCTTCTTCTTCCTGTATGGAATGAAATCGAAGCACTTCGTGTCGTTATTCCACAAATAAAGCGCGAATGGGTCGATGAGATCATTGTCATCGATGGGGGTTCCAAAGATGGTTCGGTTGAATATGTTAAGAACCAGGGCATCAGGGTTCTCTCTCAAAAGGAACGAGGTTTTGGACGTGGTATGCGGGAGGGTCTTATGGAGGCAAAGGGAGATATTGTCATCGAGTTTACCCCCGATGGTAATTCTCTCCCAGAAGATATTCCCCGCATTATCGCTAAGATGAACGAAGGATACGATTTGATAATCGGGTCCCGTTATTTAGGTTCCCGCAGAAGTGATGATGATGATCGCCTCACTTTTTTTGGGAATCGCATGTTCACACTCATTGTGGACATACTCTTCCTAGCTCGCTACACCGATGTTCTCGTTGGTTTTCGTGCATTCGATCGCCGAAAAGCAATTGCGCTTAATTTTGATACTCCAGGACTTAGTTGGCCATGCCAGAGCTCGATTCGCTTCGCAAGGGCAGGGCTCCGGGTAGGAGAAATACCCGCTCATGAACCAGCGCGTATCGGTGGCGAGCGCAAAATGCGCCCCTTCAAAACCGGTATGGAGATCGTCAAGCTAATCCTCCGAGATTTTTTCACTTATTGGCCTACACGGGCGGAAAAAGAGAATATACGGCGGATTTAATACATGCGCAGCTATCTTTTTTCTCGAGCTTCGCTTCTCGTCATCATCACTCTCGTACTCTACGGGGGAGCTTTTTTGTACATTTCGCAGTTTGATTCTGAAAGGTTCAGTGAGCACGGGTCCCCGATTCATGATGGCGGAGATTCTTTTGGATACGTGCTTCTTACACAAAATCTTGTCGCTCATCATACCTTTTCGCTCAGCACTTCTTCGCCATTTGAACCGGAAATGCAACGCGCCCCCGGATATAGTTTATTTCTTTTTCCGCTCTATCTCATAGACCATTCTTTCCATCTTGCAATTTTTGTCCAAGTTCTTTTAGTAGCACTCTCGGCCCTTCTGATTCTCTCTATCGGAAAGCGCTTCTTGCCAACGCCGTGGCCCTTCATCGCAGCGCTTTTCTTCGTGATTAACCCGACCACGATTTTTTACTCACTCACTATTTTAAGCGACATACTTTTCACATTCCTTGTATTACTTTGTTTGTACCTCCTTATAGCAGCAAGATCGAGAACTTTTTGGAATTTTGTCGGAGCGGGAGTACTTCTTGGCTTTGCTGCGCTTGTGCGGCCAGCCGGAGTGTACCTCGTAGTAATCTTGTTGCCGCTCCTCGTAGTCCTTCGTTTAAAGGAGGGAAGAAAGCAGATAGCTATAGGATGCTCCCTTTTTCTTCTTGCATACGGAGCGGTGTTAACCCCGTGGTATGTACGAAATTATGAGGCGAGCGGTCGCCTCGGACTCTCATCGGTGGGTCCCTACACGGTCCTTCTTTTTGATGTACGTGATTTCCTTGCGAAGCGGGAAGGAATATCTCAGGAGGAAGAGAGGGTAAAACTTCTCAAAGAATTACCCACACAAAATGATGTAGAACTCCGCAATTTGAAATATAGCAACGCAATGAATGAGGTAGCACTAAAATACATTAGGATGTACCCGATCTCGTTCACTCTTTTCTATGTCGGGGGTAGCATTAATTTGTATCTCGGAAGTGGTATCCGTGATGTTGCGAATGAACTCCCTAAACTCCGGAGGGGACTTGAGAGGCTCTACCTCGTGGGTGACAGTGTGGGTATTAAACAGTTATTTGCAGAAAATCCCTTGAAGTCGATCTGGTATGCATTATCGAGTGAACCGATTCTCACATTTGAGCGACTCTACCGGGTATTACTCCTAGTCCTCATTCTAGGGGGTCTCGGAGAGGCCCTCTATCGTCGGCGCGCACGCGTCTTTCTCCTGCTATGTATCAGTCTGGTGTTATATACGGGAGCAGTGATAGGCCCGGTTTCCTATCCGCGCTATCGGCTCTCAAGCGAACCATATTTACTTCTAGGAGCTAGTTTTGGGGCGTTTTCACTTCTTGAGCTGATGAAGCGGCAAAAACTCTTTGGTACAAAAGGTAGCTCCACATAGCAATAATCCCGGCGACAATGACTTGGGAAAGAAGATACCAAATTGAGAGGAGGTGTATCGCAACGTACATAAGCGCGGCGTTAGCACCGACATTGAAAAGCGCGATTGTCATGTAGAGGAGGAAGTGGCGTCCAAAACGCTCTGTTCCGGTGCTGAAGGTCCAGAATTTCTGCATGAGGAATCCGACGATAAACGAAAAACTGTAAGCAATGGTTGAGGCAGCAACAGCAGGAAGCCCTGCTTTTTCATGGAGAAGCCAAAGGAGCGTGAGGAGAACCAGAAGGGAGCTGCCTCCCGAGAGAATGAATTTCAGCGGTTTATACATGCTGAAGCAGATCTTTGCGCACATTTCCCTCGGTTATCTGCGCCTCTAACTGCTCTCGCGTAACAGCTCCCGAGCTTAAAGCATCGCGCACTAAAGTGAAGAAGAATTGTTCTATTTTTTTATCTGGGTGCGATTGGTAGGTGCTCGGGTATTTGCCCATCAGAGAAAAAAGTGGTTCGCGTGGAATTATTCCGGCAATCTTAGGCAAACGGTTACGGGTAAAATCAATGGGGAGCCCTGTCTTCCAGGGCTGAGTCAGTCGGTTGGTCGTGTGCACCATCAAGGTTGTATCGTCGATTCGATCAAGGGAATTCCACGATCGGGGAAGTTCGATAATGAGAGCTTTTTCCGAAGTCAACGACATATACTCATCATAGTTGTGTTCTCCCGATTTCAGTTTCTCGAGCATATCCTCGACATTCCAGTGGCTCAATTTCCCACAGTCGAGGACCATAACGCTTGTGTCCCACACGTCCTTTTTTCGACACGCCGCGATAGCGACATTTCCTTGTAGATAGGAAAACAGCGCAAGAGGGTTAGAAAGAGCAAAAATATCTGGATCGATGACGAATGCATGACCCTCATACCCCATGAGTTTCGGTGGCATAAATCGTGTGAGGGTGAATGACTGGAGGTCATCGAATGTGTAGGTTTGCGTTTTTTCTCCGCGTTTGAACGCTGTTCCATTAAACTTTTGGAATGCAGGAATGTCCTCAACCACAATAATTTCCACAGGAATTTTTTCTTTTCCAAGTGCTCGTTCAATGCAAAATTTTGCAAGCTGGGCGCCCAGTATTTGTTTTCGGTTTGTGCAGATAAAGGCTTTCTGGTTCATGTGGTGTGACTTTTTCAGTCAGTATATAGTTATCCTACCATGCGTAATTTAAACGAGCTTTTGCGGGCTAAAAAAGCTCTCGCCGCAGAGCGTACCGCTTTGCGAAAATTGGAATCCTCCATTTCAAGTCCAGCATTCCGTAAAGCACTTTCCCTTATCACCGAGCGGGGAGGGTCGCTTATCATAACTGGCGTTGGTAAATCAGGTTTCATCGGCATGAAAATCGCAGCAACGTTTACGAGCTTAGGTCGTCGCGCTCTGTATCTTCATCCCGTTGAAGCTCTCCATGGCGATCTTGGCATAGTGAGTTCTCATGACGTCGTGATCGCGCTATCATTTTCAGGAAACACTGCCGAGGTATTGCGGCTGTGCCGTTATATTAAAAAGGTCTATGGAGCCCCAATCATCGCCATGACGGGGAATTCCCGTTCGGCTCTCTCGGCGCTCGCCGACGTGACATTGTCTGTGGCTGTTAAAGAAGAAGGGTCTCCGCATAATCTGGCACCAATGGCGTCCACCACAGCGATGCTTGTACTTGGCGATGTTTTGGCTGCAGCTCTTACCTCGCCGAAGACATTTGAGCGGAGGCATTTTGCACAACTTCATCCGAGCGGCTCGCTGGGGCTTGAATTACGCACCGTTCAAAAAATTATGAGCCGCATTCCTGCGGTACCAACCGTTAAAGCAGAGGCTCCTCTTCGAGAGGCTATTGCCGAGATTACCAAAAAAAGATTCGGGATTGTCGGAGTGTGCGACGTGCGGGGACGTCTCATTGGTGTGATAACCGACGGCGACATCCGTCGCTACGTGCTGAAACACGGCACGGTAATCGGGGTAAAGGCACGTGTTGCTATGACGCGAAAACCAAAAACCATAGCAGGGGAGGCCTCTTTGAAGGATGCCCTTGTTCATATGGAAGATCGAAAGATAACAACACTTTTTGTTCTTGATACGAAAAAAAGACCTGTGGGCATCATTCACATGCACATGATTCTCGGTGAAAATCTTTTATGAGAGAACGGGCATTTTCTGGCGATATCGATTTAGCATATGCACTTGATCTACTTCAGCGCATTAACAACGTCGTTGTTGATGGGGTGCGCCTAAAAGACTTTACGGTGCTCGGAGGGTACAACATCTGGCATTCCTACCAAAGCAACCTTCTGGTCGGACATTGTCAAAGTTTTAGCGAAACGCGAGGAAAAACAACCCAAGCGGCGGCTGGAGGGCGCGGAGAGGTGTACCTCGCGGGAGTCGCAGCGCTTCTTGGTTTTTTCATTTCTGTACTCGCAATAGCCAGAGCTTCTTTTTTGAAGGTTCCCGTTCTAGTTTTTACGCCCGACAAACTCTCCGATTCTTCTGGGCAGCATGATTTTCGCTTCGATACGATTTATCAGTTTCTGAACTCGGAGCACATTCCGTACAGTCAACTTCTCCATACGGTCTTCGGTAAGCGATTGCTCCGCAACGTGTGGAAGCGTCGAAATTTTCCGATTTACCTGGAGGCTCTTTCGGTGCCATATCTTATTGGTCGTAAACTTCGTTTGTTAAAAGCGCCACAAAAGTTATCTCGCACCGCGGATCTAGGCGCATTTAGTGAGGAGGAAATTCCTTTCGTTCGCGCAACCGTTAATTTTTATCTTGCACAAATCCCACGCACTCTCTTCAGAATTCGCCTTCTCTCATGGCTTTTCCGACGTCTCAGTTTTCGCTATATTCTTGCCATCGATGATATTCGGTACCTTTTTGAGCTGACGCTCGCGGCAAAATTTGCGGGCGTTCCGGTACTGGCGTTTCAGCATGGGCATGTGAGTAAGTATCATCTCGGGGCACTTCGCGCAGAACTTAGCGGCTTGATCCCGTATCCAGACCGTTTTTATGTCTGGAGTGAGTATTGGAAAAAAGAATACCTTCGCCTCGGTTCAATATTTCCTGAAGAAACGATTGAGATAGGGGGGGTAGGGAAAGCACGTCTTCCCGTGCCAACCAAACGTTCTCATGGAGGTCCAATCACGATTCTTTTCCCGTACGAAACGGCAGGCCCTCGGCAAGAGACTAGGGAGTACTTTGATACAATCCTTAGTTGTCCTAACACTCGAGTATTTTTTAAATTGAGACCCGACTTATCGACCTCGTCGCAGCGGCAGGAGTACGGAATCGATCGCTATGAATCGGAACGTTTTTCTGTCGGAGTATTTGGGGAAAAGGAGTTAGAGGACGTCGATATTGTCGCAGGAACGTATTCGACGTATCTCTACCATATGATTGCCTATAGAAAACCAATCGCACTTATTAAAACATCCTCAGACTTTGGCGAGGGCCTTATCAAAAATAGTCTTGCGGACGAGCTTGACCGGCGGGAGCCCGGACTTTGCGAGAAAATTGTCCGTCTTGCCAACACTTCCGAGGCTACGCTTAAGGCAAGAGAAAAGAAGCTTCTGGGTGAGAAAGATATACTTCTCTCTGACACGCTGCGCCGGATACTCGCACCGATTAGCAAGTAACTCTTTCTGTTATACTCCTTTCCATGCATTCTCTCACCAAGAATATCTCCTCTGCATCATTACAACTTCTGCCATTCCCGCATGTCGTCGTCGATAATGTCTTAGACAAAGAACTTTACGAAAAGTTAGAGCGCGAGTATCCATTTGAGAGCAAAGTTGAGGGTTATTCTGGGTATGAAAATAATGAACGCTACCAAATTTCCGCAGTCGATGCTCTTCGCGAGCAACGGGTAAGTCCTCTGTGGAAAGAATTTATTCGCTACCATGTATCGAAAGACTTTTTAGGAAACGTATGCACTCTTTTTTCTTCCGGCTTGAAAAAGTACTATCCAGAGTTTTCTTCTGGCGGGTCAACGGGGGTGCGTTTTATTGATACTACAGCTGACACATGGATGGACTGCCAACCAGGGATAAATAGCCCAGTGCGCGAAGTCTCCTCGGTAAAGGGTCCTCACCTCGATCATCCGTCAGAGCTTTTTGCGGGACTTCTCTACTTCAGACATCCAGAGGATTCTTCGACGGGAGGGGACTTAGAGTTGTATCGTTATAAAGCTTCAGGCTATCATTACGGTCCCCGACGTTTTATCGAGGAGCGGTTTGTTGAAAAGGTTGGGTCAGTTTCCTACGCTCCCAATCGGCTCGTGCTGTTTCTCAACACCATTGACTCGGTGCATGGAGTCTCGCCGAGAAGCGTCACCCCCTTTACCCGCCGCCTATGCAATTTCATCGGGGAGAGTGGCCACGGCTCCCTTTTTACTATTCCAACTAAAATTTCTCCTACCGCAAGAGCAAAGTCGTTTCTTCGCGGCGTCATTAAATAAATTCTATGTTTATACCGTACGCTGGAAAAAAAGTAGGCGACATTGTTACAAAAGGACTTGTTCCGGTTGGGGGAACAGTTGTTGAGATGGGTAACCAGTCCTACTCAATAGATCGTGAGGCGATTCAGGGACTAATCGGGGAGTTGGTTTCTGCCCATGCTTCAAGCGCCGTTAATCTAGAAGCACTTAAGGAAATATCCGAAAAACCTGCTGCAAAACGCCCTGGTGACCCCGACGCCCCCCTTGTTGCCGATTTCTTCAAAGCACTTGGTTTTAAAAGTTATACGGCAATTGATATCAATACCCGCTTCGGGAGTCTCGTGATGGATCTCAATAAAGACCTTGAGGCAACCTATGGTTTTAAGGAGCAGTATGACCTAGTGACCAATATCGGTGTTTCTGAGCATCTCTTCGATCAAGCTACTTTTTTTAGGAACGCTCATAAGCTCACGAAGCCAGGCGGTTTGATGCTTCACATATTGCCGTCGGTAAATTATGTGAATCATGGCTTCTATAATTATCAACCGGTGCTGTTCTTCGATCTCGCCCAGGCGAACGGGTATGAACTGCTTGAGATGAAGTTGACCGATCGATCGGTAGCTGTGATCGATGCGCTCAATCGGAATGAGATCGGTACATACTTTTCTGATTTTCTAAGTCATTTAGGAATTGGCAGCCGCGGAAATCTTTTCGTGGCAAGTCTTATGCGCAAAGGGAAGAGTGAAACTCCATTCGAGTATCCTCTCCAGGGGAAATATCTGGTGGATATTGAGGGCAGCGACATAAAAAAAGAGTACGCATCCACCAAACATCCGAGGGTTGTTGGAAGAAAAGGACTGTTTGATCCAGCGGGGAGATCTTCACTCCCAGCACGGATTCGGCGAAAAATAAAACGAAAGGCGCTCACCATTTTGCGCCGAATTTCCAGTTTCATATTGCGCCGCTTCTAAATCAACGCAATCGTTTTGCAAGCAGCAAGCTAAGGACAAACGTTACGAGTCTTCCGAGGAGGCGTGCACACACGGTACCCCAGATCCCAAAAAATATTGTAAGAACGACGAGGAGAATAATTTTAGCGGTGTTGTCGGTGATCGTGAGAATGTATTGTTCACGCACCGCGAGCTTTGAATTAAGTACGGCACCGGGAAGAGTTGCTGCTCCCGCGAGAATAATAAATGCATAGACTTGAGAGTAGGGAATAGCCTCAAGGTAGTTTGGATAAAATACACTGAAGAAAAAAGGTGCAATTAATATATAAAAAAGGGCAACGCCGAGAAGTGTAAGTCCGAGTTGAAGGGTTTTTCGCAAGAGCGAGTGCTGGAGAGTCGATACCTCACGCTGAGCATATTTAGGCAGCGCCAAAGTGCTGAATATTTTGGTTGAACTACGCAGATACTCCGGTATTGCAGTGGCAAATGCATAGGTTGCCAGCTGGGCGGCACCCAAAAAATGAAAAATAAGGAGTTTATCTAGTTGGTCAGCGATTGTACCGAGAACATTCGTAAGGCTCACATGTTTGCCAAAACGGATACTCTTAGGATCCACTTTATGATTAGGTCTGAACCGTCGCAGTACAAAAAAATAAAGTAAAAGTGAGGAAACTAAATTGCCGATGAAATAGGCGCTTATAAGAGCGACAACACTATGACTGGTGAGCATTACTAAAAAAAGAAGAGCAGTAGTTGCCACGCTCTGGATTGCCACACAGAGCGCTACCGTTCGAAATGCCCGTTTGCCGCTAAGAAATTCGGCATACAGGCTTGCTCCAGAAATAATAGGCGAGCATGTGCCTGCAATGAGGAGTGACCAACCTATAGTGGCGTTGCCATTCAGGAAGTAGTAGATCGCAAGTGCTCCTGCAGCAATGACGATTCCTGCACTCCACTTCACATACGTTGAGAACCCTTTGCGCAGCATCCCCTCAAAGCCGCGGGCAACCGCCTGGGTCACTGCGGCATCAATGCCAGTAAAAGCGAACACCCCAACGATCGCGATAATAGAAAGAACAAATCTATAGGTTCCGTACACCTCTTTGGGTAGGAGGTTTGCGAATGCGAGCGAGAGTGCAAACGCGAGCATAGTCGACACCACTTGTCCGGCGATAATCCAAAAACCACCGGAAGCGAGGTACACCATGTCTGTTTTGGTGTAGCGCTCACTCCACCGCAGCAGTCGCACAACTCGCTCTGAAATGACTTCCATTGTGGGACTAGTATAGCCTGGTAATTTGCCGTAAGTGTTTATAACTATCGCTTTGCGCCGCCAGTCACAGTAAAAGTAAACGTATTGTGACAAAAGCATTTTTCTGTTAGTTGTATGACCAGACAGGAGAAAAGTCTATGGATCGAAGCCCCAAACCAGCGCGCCAACGGGTGGAGGCGCTCCTCACAAATGCCCGTAAAAGGCAGATATTGGTCGTCGGAGATCTGATGCTCGATCAGTATCTGTACGGCGAAATGGAGACTTCTAATGAACCTCCTATGATGCGGATGCGAATCGACCGGGAAGAATATCGGCTCGGCGGAGCTGGCAATGTTGCGCACAACCTTGCGGGTCTTGGTGCCTCGACAACCCTCATCGCGCTTGTCGGTGACAACCATCGCCGCGAACTCGATACGCTCCTTTCGCAAAAAGGAGCTGTCAACATCAAGCCAATGTTCATTCGGGATGCGGAACGCCCTACAACCATCAAAACTCGCTATGTCGCCGGTTCGTCCGTAGAATTCCGTGGAGACCGCGAGTCACGCAGCCAGATCAATGGCAAGCTCGAGAGAGATGTTAAGAGCGCTATAACTCGACATGCTGCGGAAGCTTCTGCGGTCATCGTCTCTGACTACCAAAAAGGCTTCATCACGAGGGCAATCTTCGAGACTGCGAGTGCAATAGCTAAAGCACAGACCATCCCGCTTTTTGCTGACCCGAAGATGCGACAGGCGTCGTTTTATCGCGGCGTCGATGTCTTGACGCCGAATCAGAAAGAGGCGAGTCACCTCGTCGAGCAGCCTGTTCAGACGGAAGAGGAGACGAGAGCAGCTGGGGAGAAGCTCTTTCTGCAAACCCAGGCAAAAGTAATTCTGCTCACACGCGGCAGGGACGGCATGATGCTGTTTGAGGTGGATCGTGAGCCGATCCTTATTCCGACCGCTGCAAAAGAAGTCTTCGATGTAGTTGGGGCAGGAGATACTGTGATTGCTGTGCTCTCGCTCATGCGAAGTTGCGGCGCGACCTTCCCCGAAGCGGCTACCATCGCCAACATCGCCGCCGGCATTGTCGTCGGCAAAATGGGGACCGCGACCGTAACACCCCAGGAACTCCTCGCCCAGTTCTAAGCAATAGCACCTCTGTCACACGACAGAGGTTTTTCTTTTGTTGGTGCGAACCTTTCTAAGTAAAGGCGAAGAGGGGTGGTTGTTTCGCGCATACTGACAATGCTATAGTTTCCCCTATGACCTTAAATCGGGTGTTGCGCTACGCAGTCCTTACGGGCCTTTTTGTTATTCCCTTTGTCCCGCTTCTTATTGCCAACACGATGTTCTTCCCATTCATTACGGGGAAGAATTTCTTTTTTCGTATCGTCGTAGAGCTCATCTTTGCCGCGTGGCTTATCTTAGCGCTTCGAGATCCCGCATATCGTCCTAAGTTTTCGTGGACGGCAATTCTTTTCGCACTGTTTGTGGTGATCATGGCGGTGGCGGATGCCTTCAGTGTTGCTCCCTCAAAAAGCTTTTGGAGCAACTATGAGCGCATGGAAGGGTTCATTACCCTCGCGCATCTATTCGCATTCTTCCTAGTTGCTGGCGCAACCCTTTCAACAGGGCGCCTTTGGAAAAATTATCTTAATACGTCACTTTTTGTTTCGGCGCTTGTGGCGTTGTACGGAGTCTTCCAGCTTGCGGGGGTACTTGTTATTAACCAAGGAGGGGTTCGGCTCGATGCAACGCTTGGAAATGCCAGCTATTTGGGGATTTACATGCTCTTCCATATTTTCATTGCGCTCTACCTTATGGTTCGGGAAGAGCGCAAATGGCTCTTCTGGGCGTATGCTGCTCTCGCCTCGCTTGAGGCTTGTATCCTCTACTACACCGCAACCCGCGGAGCAATTCTTGGATTTTTGGGTGGAATTCTCGTTGCGGGTGTCCTCATTGCGATTTTTGAGAAAAGTCGCCCGCGACTCCGCCGCGCCGCTGTCATTTCAGTAGCAGTCGTCCTCCTCCTCGTTGGGGGCTTCTTCGCAGTTAGGAACACCTCATTCATTAAAGAGAATCCGGTCTTAGGGCGCCTTGCGACCATTACGCTTTCGGGAGGGCAAACGCGTCTTGCGATCTGGAATATGGGTTGGCAGGGATTTACAGAGTCTCCGAAAACGATGCTTATCGGTTGGGGACAGGAGAGCTTTAACCACGTCTTCAATAAATATTACGATCCAAAGCTTTGGAGCCAGGAGCAGTGGTTTGATCGCGTTCATAATATTGTCTTCGACTGGCTCGTTGCCGGTGGGGCATTAGGGCTTCTCGCGTACCTCCTTTTGTTCTTCTCCCCGCTCTACTACATGTGGCGCCGCGGGTCTTCTTTTGGTGTCGCAGAAAAAGCACTTCTCACGGGACTTCTCGCAGGCTACCTCTTCCACAACCTCTTTGTCTTCGACAATATCGTCAGCTACATTCTCTTCGTCACTATTCTTGCCTACGTCCATGCACGAGAAGGGAAGCCAGGGAAACTCGCCCGCCTTGAGCCGATGACCGGAAATGCAGCGATGGTAATCTCTCCGATAATCGGAGTAGCAATGCTCCTCGGTTTGTATTACCTCAACGTCCCGAGCCTTCTTGCAGGGAATGACATTCTGAAGGCTCTTCAACCTCAAAGTGGCGGTGCTTCTGTAAACCTGCAGTATTTCCAGAAGGCCTTAAGTCGCGGAGGTTTCGGTAATCAGGAAATCCGGGAACAGTTAGTTCAAGCCGCAGCAAACGCTGCAGGGAGCGCCGATAAAGAGATTGCAGCGCAGTATGGAAATCTCGCAGCAACGGAAATGGATATCCAGATTAAAGAATCACCAAACGATGCTCGCTTCTCACTCTTTATGGGTACACTTCTCGATTCGTACGGGCAATTTGACCAAGCGCTTACATATCTAAACCGTGCGCTTGAGCTCTCCCCGAACAAACAGATGATCATGTTTGAGATAGGTCTCAATCGTCTTAATGCTGGCAAAACCGCAGACGCCCTCACGATCTTTAAACGAGCGTATGACCTAGACCCCTCCTACAGCCTGGCGGTGACATTCTATGCGGCGGCACTCTATTATTCCGGAGAAGATGCACTTGCTGATCAGGTGGTACAGAGTCGCTATGGGACGCTCATAGTCAACGATGACCGACTCCTTAAGGTCTATTTTGACCGCGGAAAATATGATCGTGTCGAGGAAATCGTGAAGCTACGCATCACTCAGGCTCCAAACAGTGCACAACTCTATGTTTCGCTTGCGGCGGTATACTTAAAAGAAAATAAACGAGCAGCTGCTATCGAAGCGCTAGAAAAAGCAATCACCCTTGATGCAACGTTCAAGGAGCAGGGCGAATACTTCATCAGAGAAATTCAAGCAGGACGTGATCCTAGTTGACCAGCAACGCGCTCTGTGCTAGAATAATTTTGTGAGTGTCGACTATAAGTTCGACCTATCGAAAGTCTGCAAAAAGGCCGCCGCAAGGCGGCCTTTTTGTTTACCTTCCGGCGGGCTATACTTGAGGAAATTTGCGCCTAGGTACGGGGAGCGGCGGCACTCACATTAGACTTTAGATGGAGCTCGCACCCGCTCCCCATACGTTGGCACAATATATGTCACCTACGCTCTCCAGTCTCACGACGCTACGTGTCGGCGGCAAGGCCGTTCTTTTTCGTGAGGTGAACAAAACGGAAGAGCTCATAGCTGCGCTCGCGGAAGCGAGTGAGAACAATCTCTCGGTATATCCAATCGGAGAAGGCAGCAATATTCTTGCCTCGGATAGTGGTTTTGACGGAATGCTAATTAAAATAAATAGCAGAGGCATTTCGTATGAAGGAGAGGGAAACGAGGTAGTGGTAACGGCGAGAGCGGGGGAATCCTGGGATAGCTTTGTGGAGAGTACCCTCGCGCGCGGCCTTTATGGTCTTGAGAATCTCTCGGGAATTCCTGGAACGGTCGGTGCGGCACCAATTCAAAATATCGGTGCCTATGGAGCAGAGATCCAGGATTCAGTCCTCTCTCTTGAAGCTATTGATATACGAACCAAGGAGGCGCGGGTCTTCACACATTCGCAGTGCGGCTTTACGTATCGAGACAGCTTTTTTAAATCAAAGGAGGGGAGAAATTTTTTCATTACTTCAGTTACGTTCCTTTTGAAGAAAACAAGCCTCCCCAATATTTCCTACAAGGACCTTGCTGAATATTTTGGAATCGAAGCGGCACCTTCTCCCCTAGAGGTACGCGAGGCGGTGCTTTCCATTCGCGCGAAAAAATTTCCTGATCGGAAGAAGATCGGCACCGCCGGTTCATTTTTTAAGAATCCAATAGTGAGTGAAGAAGTCTTTAAAGCATTGCAAGAAAAATTCCCTGACCTACCTTCGTTTTCACTTTCACCCGATACGCGGAAAATTCCGCTCGCGTGGATTCTCGATCGTGTGTGTAATCTACGCGGTTATCGCGAAGGAAACATCGGTTTGTTCGAGAGGCAACCATTGGTGCTCGTGAATTTTGGCAACGCTAGTGCGGAAGAAATTGATGTCTTTGCAAAAAAAATCATAGCGCGCGTGCACGAAGTAACGGGAATCAAGGTAGAACGCGAAGTAATTTCACTTGGCACGTTTCGTTCTTAATGCGCATGAGCACTTATCCACACATTAGTGTGCGTTTTTGATTGTGATTGAAGGGAGAGTCGCGCATACTAACTAATGAGCCCGGTGCTTTCGCATCTCATTGAGCTTTAAGAAAAGCTTCGGTCGGAGACGAATTGCACGTTGTTACTCAATAATTGCTCTAAGCCCATGGCTAAGAAAAGGCGAAAGGCAGTGAAGAAAACCAAGAAGCGCAAGGTTTCGAAGAAGCGCAAATCTTCACGCCGCAAGGGGAGATAACTCCATTCCTCGTATCGGTCGGCCGATATTCCAAAACGCCCCTTCGGGGCGTTTTGGTTTTTGTGCTAGTATCCCTAAATGTTTTCCCTAGGACGACTTTTTGGTGAGGCCCAATCTAAGCGCTTTTTGCGCGATCTTGCTCCTTCCGTTAAAAAGATAAACGAGCTAGAGATCTCGATCGCACCGCTCTCGGGGGATGCGCTTCGTGGCAAGACTCTCGAGTTTAGGGCACGTCTCCAAAAAGGAGAAAGCCTTGATGATATTTTGCCGGAAGCTTTTGCCGTTGTTCGCGAGGCTGCGAAACGCACTTTGGGGCAGCGGCACTTTGACGTGCAACTCCTCGGAGGCATGATTCTCCATAGGCATGCAATTGCAGAAATGAGAACGGGAGAGGGAAAGACGCTGGTCGCGACGCTGCCAGCCTACCTCAATGCACTCACTGCGAAGGGAGTCCATGTGGTGACGGTGAACGATTATCTCGCACGCCGTGACGCGGTGTGGATGGGGCAAGTGTACGCGTATCTTGGTCTTACGATCGGGGTTATTAATCACGAAGCATCTTATCTCTACGATCCTTCTCATACGGAAAAAGATCAAGTACGTGATGATACAGGTTCATTCAAAGTGGTCTATGATTTTTTGCGACCCTCCTCTCGACGAGAAGCATATGCGGCTGATATTACCTACGGTACGAATAATGAGTATGGTTTTGATTACTTGCGCGACAATCTCGAGTATGAAGAAAAAGATCTACGTCAACGTCCGCATCACTATGCAATTATCGACGAAGTAGACTCAATTCTTATTGATGAGGCGAGAACCCCGCTCATCATTTCCGCTCCTGCAGCTGAATCAGAACATCTGTATCAAACCTTCGCGGTCATCGCAAAGCGTCTCAACAAAGAGGAAGACTATAAGGTTGAGGAAAAGATGAAAGCAGCGACGCTCACGGACGCGGGTATTGAGAAGGCTCAAAAACTACTCGGTATTGAAAATATCTACACGGAAGGTGGAATTAAATACGTGCACCATCTTGAAACGGCTGTTCGCGCCCAGGCGCTCTATCAGAAGGATAAGGAATATGTAATCCGGGAGGGAGAAATTGTGATTGTCGATGAATTTACCGGGCGCCTTCAGCCGGGGCGCAGGTGGAGCGAGGGACTTCATCAAGCTATCGAGGCAAAAGAGGGAGTGAAGGTTCAGAAAGAGTCCCGCACATTTGCATCGATTACCTTTCAAAACTATTTCAAGCTTTACGAAAAACTTGCCGGAATGACCGGTACGGCGCTTACGTCTGCGGAAGAGTTTTATACGGTATATAAGCTTGAAACCGTAGATGTTCCGACCAATGTGGAAAGTAAGCGCGATGACCAGGATGACCTTATTTACCAGACCGAAAACGGAAAATTCATCTCTGTTGCGCGGAAGGTAAAGGAGCTCCACAAAAAGGGTCAGCCGGTTCTTGTGGGCACCGCCTCCATCGAAAAAAATGAACAACTAGGGGGGTATCTCGCACGAGAGGGAGTCCCGCATGAAATTCTCAACGCAAAAAATCACGAAAAAGAGGGAGAGATAATCGCACAAGCCGGGAAGAAAGGAAAAGTGACCATCGCTACGAACCTTGCTGGTCGCGGTGTTGATATTAAACTCGGCGGTAATCCTGCGACGAAAGAAGAGTATGAAGAGGTTAAGGCACTCGGTGGGCTATATGTGCTCGGTACCGAGCGCCATGAAGCAAGACGCATCGACAATCAGCTGCGTGGTCGCTCTGGTCGCCAGGGCGATCCCGGCGCGACACAATTTTTTGTTTCCATGGAAGATACTCTCATGCGTGTGTTTGCGGCAGATACGGTAAAGCGCATGATGGGAAGACTAGGAATTCCTGAAGACGAGCCTATACAGAACTCGCTCATCTCCAGATCGCTTGAGACTGCACAGAAAAAAATTGAAGGATTCAATTTTGATGCGCGCAAGCACGTCCTTGAATACGACAACGTGCTCAATATTCAGCGCCAGAGTATTTATGAGAGACGTCGCCGGATCCTTCTGGGGAGCGAAGGGGAAGTAGAAGAAGAGCTTCGAAACCTCGTCCTTAGCAATGAGGAAATGAATACGCTTATTGATGGAAAGAAAGCGTCCCTTGGAGAAAAAGAATTTCTCGCAATAATTCGCCGTCTGATGCTTCAGAGTATCGACATGCTGTGGGTGGAGCATCTTGAGGTGATGGATTACCTGCGCGGTAGCGTCAATTTGCGCGCCTACGGTCAGCGTGATCCACTCATTGAGTACCGCAAAGAGGGATCCCGTCTCTTCAAGGAGATGGTAGCAGCGATTGAAAATACCATTGTAGAGCTTCTCCCTGGCATCGGGGCGGGGGCCTTTAAGCAGGAAACAGTGAAGCTTCAAGAGGTGCATGAACAAGCAAGACTCATTGGCAGTGGGGATGGATCAGATAGATCTGCTCCTTCCTCGGTGCGTACGGAGGAGAAAATTGGGCGCAACGATCCTTGCCCATGCGGCTCCGGGAAGAAGTATAAAAATTGCGGACTAATCGATAGCGAGGAGCATCAGCGTTTGATCGCAAGCAAGTAGATGGACCTCAAGGATACCTACAACAAAATTGCGGAAAATTGGCATAAGGACCACTCTATCGATGACTGGTGGGTAGAGGGGACTGATCATTACGTTGCGTTTCTTCCAAAGAACGCCCGTGTGCTTGATGTGGGATGCGGTAGCGGTGTGAAATCCAAATATCTCTTCGATAGAGGTATATCCGTACTAGGGATCGATTTTTCTGAAAAACTCGTCGCAATAGCAAAGCGGGAAGTGCCCGGGGCTCAATTTCAAGTGATGGACATGCGCGACATTGGGGAACTATCGGGAGAGTTTGATGGCATTTTTGCGCAAGCATCACTTCTCCATATTCCGAAGAAGGAAATTGGAGGGCTTCTTTCAAATTTTTGTACAAAGTTAAAACCAGGAGGATTACTCTACATCGCGGTTAAGGAAGCAAGGCAAGGGAAACCGGACGAGGAGATAAAAATTGAGACCGACTACGGATACCCGTATGAGCGTTTCTTTAGCTATTTCACTAAAGATGAGCTGCGAGAATACCTTAGGGAATTAAAATTGACCACGGTATTTGAGGATCGGATGAGCCAAAATGGTGGGAAAACCTACTGGCTTCAGATAGTAGGGAAAAAGTAGTTTCCTTCTCAGGGGCTGGTGGTACAATTACCCATATGAAAAAGCCTCTTGCTGTACTAGGAGTCGCTGCACTCTTTTTTAGTGTAATGCTACCCCCCGCGCTTGCTGCGGATACTCTTATCGGTAAATGCGTAAGTATTTCCGTGAGTCTCTCCTTTGGTGCTCGGGGAGATGCTGTAACAAAACTTCAGCAATTTCTTTCACAAGATAAGGAGATTTATCCCGACGGAATCGTGAGCGGCTACTTTGGAGCTCTGACGCAAGGAGCGGTTCAGCGCTATCAAGCTCGCTACGGGATCGTAACTTCTGGTAGTGCGGCAACGACGGGGTATGGGAGCGTAGGACCGAAGACTCGAGCAAAGCTTCTAGGAACCTGCAGTGCGTCTTCCGGAACAACCACCACTGTGAATAACGGTACTACCGTTACCGTCAATGCCAGTACGACAGGCGGGAAGAGCTGGATCGACCTTATTCACGGTGTAACATCCTCGGAAACCGTGACCTTTAGTTCCACCTCCTCTCCCGCTAATAGCTCGGGAACGACCTGTGCCCTGTCACTCTCGTTCTCTCAAATAGGAAATTCACAGCCGGTGCTCAATCTCTCGTGGAATGCACAAAATGCAACGGGAGGAAACATAACTGGGATCGGGACAGTTGCCGCGACGGGATCAATCGCCGTTGCCCCAGCGACAACCACTACATATGTCGGGACCTTTACTGGTTCTGGTGGATCCGCGAGTTGTTCAACGACTGTTAACGTCTCGCATTAGAAACTCTCCTTCAGCGTTTCAGTTACATAGATATGACAGGCAGGAAAATTACCGTCGCCGTTTCCGGAGGCTTTGACCCTGTCCATGTTGGGCATGTGCACCTCTTTAACGCTGCGAAGGCGCTCGGACACGAACTTGTCGTCATTCTAAATAACGATAATTGGTTACGAAAGAAAAAAGGAGTGGTTTTTATGCCGCAAAAAGAGCGCAAGGAACTCATCGAAGCATTCAAAGCAGTTGATCGCGTGGTTCTAACGTCACATCAAGAAAATACCATCGACATGAGTGTGGTTAAGGAGCTGCGAAAAATAAAGCCGAATATTTTTGCCAACGGTGGGGATCGCACTCATAGCAATATTCCCGAAGTTCCTGTCTGCGAAGAGATCAAATGCAAAATGGTTTTTAATGTGGGGGACCCCACAAAGGTCCAGTCAAGTTCCTGGCTCTTGGGAAAATATTTGAGTGGTGCAAAGGGAAAGCCTCATCGGTCCTACCTCCGTAAAAACACGAAACGCTAGGGAGCCAAAAAGTCGAATATGGTATCATATCCCGACCTAACTTCGGATATATTTTCAATGCAAAACGCGCTCGAAATCAGGGGCCTTAAAAAGACGTACTCAAGCGGGACAGTGGCCCTTAAAGGGGTTGACCTCACTGTGCCCCAGGGTGATTTCTTCGCTCTTCTTGGCCCCAATGGTGCCGGTAAGACCACCATTATTGGCATCGTGACGGGTCTCGTCAGTAAAACGGCTGGAAAGATCTCTATATTCGACACCGACACTGACGTAAATCATGAGAAAGCTCGGACCTACATTGGTGTAGTGCCCCAAGAGCTCAACATTAATTTTTTCGAGAAGCCGCTTGATATTGTGGTCAATCAAGCAGGGTATTACGGTATTCCTCGCTCGGTTGCGATTCCGCGAGCGGAGCAACTTCTTAAAGATCTCGGCATCTATGACAAGCGGGATCAAAAATCAATGAACCTCTCGGGCGGGATGAAGCGCCGTCTTATGATCGCGCGAGCGCTTGTTCATCGACCTAAATTTCTCGTGCTCGATGAACCAACCGCTGGAGTGGACGTAGAATTGCGCCGGGGGATGTGGGATTACTTGCGGGGACTGGTGGGTCAAGGTATTACCATTTTGCTCACGACTCACTACCTTGAGGAGGCGGAGCAACTCGCGAAACACGTTGCCATCATTAATAAGGGAGAGATCATTGCCCACGGGACGATGAAGGATATTCTCTCTCGATTGAAGAGTGAAAAGGTGTTTATTGATGTCACTGTGCCACTCACTGATCGTGCGCTTGCGGATCTTTCTTCGTATCAGGCTAAGAAAGTAGATGATACGACTGTTGAAATCGAGATTGGAGAGGGGAGAGGAATTAACGATGCCCTCCTTACACTCAATCGTCACAGTATTGCTGTACAAATGGTCCGAAGCCGAGGCAGTCGACTCGAAGAAGTCTTTGTTCACCTAACGAAAGAATAGTATGGACGCAAAAGGACTTTGGATTTCATTTTACACCATCGTTCGCAAGGACATTGTGCGTATTTTCCGCATTTGGCCGCAGACGTTTCTTCCAACAATTGTTACCTCGGTCCTCTACTTCCTCATATTTGGTGCATTTCTCGGTTCCCGTATCGGCAACATAGGAGATGTGCCCTATGTACTTTTCGTAGTTCCAGGACTCGTGATGCTCGGCATTATTATGAACGCATATAACAATGTCGCGTTTGCTTTCTTTAGCTCCAAGTTTTTTGCACGCAATATTGATGAAATTCTTGTTTCCCCAACGCCTCCTTCTGTGATCATTGCAGGATACGTTGCTGGAGGACTGGTGCGCGGCATTATGGTTGGAATATTGGTGCTTTTGGTATCTCTTATCTTTACAAATCTGGTCATTACCAATGTTTTGGTAGTTGTGACCTTTTTTATTCTCTCAAGTCTCATCTTCTCACTCGCCGGTCTTGTAAACGGCGTATACGCAAAATCAATCGACGGTATAAATATTGTTCCAACTTTCATTTTAACCCCGCTTATTTATCTCGGTGGCATTTTCTATTCGATTAATACACTGCCGGAGATCTGGCAGGCAATTTCAAAGGTTAATCCGGTCTTTTATCTTATTGACGGCTTCCGCTACGGGTTTCTTGGCACCTCCGATGTTGCACTTTCCCTTAGTCTCGGTGTGCTCCTCGGTCTTATCGTCGTTTTGGTCGGCATCAATTGGTATCTTCTAAAAACAGGGCTCGGTCTTCGCCAATAACAAAACTCTCCATGCAACCAAAACTCATGACACTATGCTTGGTTCGACAGCCGCCCCGAATACTACTCGGCATGAAGAAAAAGGGACTGGGTGCGGGAAACTGGAACGGATTTGGAGGGAAAGTCGAATCGGGGGAGTCTATTGAAGAAGCTGCGATACGGGAAGTGAAAGAAGAAGCCGGGCTCACCGTTAATACCGTAGAGAAAGCCGGGGTTATTGATTTTGAGTTCAAAGGCGATCCTCAAACCCTCGAAGTTCACATTTTCCACAGTAGCGATTTCTCTGGAGAGATATCTGAATCAGACGAAATGCGCCCCGAGTGGTTTGAGGTAGAGAAAATCCCATATGACACTATGTGGCCGGATGATCGTTTTTGGCTCCCCCTTCTTCTTAGTGGTAAACGGTTTAGGGGCAGATTTCTTTTTGGAGAAAAAAATGCCATTCTCGAGTCGAAAATTTCGGAAGTAACGACGCTATAGATATGGAAAAAGTCTTTATCCCAGTATTACTCGGAACCTCACGCGTTGGAAGAAATTCCGAACGTGTCGCGAAGTTTGTATTTGAGGAGTTCAAAAAAGAAGCCGGGGTAGAGACAGTATTCATTGATGTGAAAGAGCATCTCGGAACACAAACGCTACCGCCTTGGGGAGAGGGAGGAGCCGACACGCACCCGACATTCTGGAAAAAAACGATGGGCCGCGCTGACGGACTCTTTATCGTCACGCCGGAGTATAATCGCGGCTACCCAGGAGAATTAAAAATGTTTCTTGATTCGATTTACGACGAATACGCACGCAAACCTCTACTTCTGTGTGCAGTATCGACTAATGTGTGGGGAGGACGCCATGTGGTGGAGCATCTTCGGCCGGTTGCCGCTGAACTTCAGATGGTGACGCTCCACAATAATATTTACGTACCACGAGTCGAGAGTGCATTTGATGAGAAAGGAAATCCAACTGATCAAAAATTCCTCGAGCGACTTAGGGATCCATTTGAAGAGCTCCTATGGTATGCTAGAGCTCTTAAAGTTGCCCGCAACACTCAATGATTAAAATTCTTCTTCGCATTGCGGTCATTGCTGCCGCCCTCCTTCTTATCACGCGCTATGTCCCGGGGATTTCTGTTGCCGATTGGCAAACAGCGCTCGTCGTTGCAGTGGTGTGGGCAATAATCTCTGTAACCATAAAGCCAGTTCTCACACTGCTAACGTTTCCTATTACGATCATTACATTTGGGCTTTTCTCTGTGGTATTAAACGCCCTTCTTTTTTGGCTCGTCGGGATCTTTGTCCCAGGTTTCATTGTCTCTGGTTTTATTGCCGCTATTATTGGCTCCGTCCTTCTTTCGGTAGCCATCTGGCTCTCGCATCGGCTTTTCTAGTCTCTCGGGCTTTTAATTTAGACGTAACTCGCATAAGCTGGCGCTACTATGGCATTTGTTGATGAACTCACATTCCACGCCCGTGCGGGTCATGGCGGCAGCGGTGTTGTTAGGTGGCTCCACCTCAAGGCGCAGGAGTTTTCTGGTCCCGCCGGCGGAGACGGTGGTAGGGGAGGAGACGTTGTTGTTCGGGGTATTCGTGACCTTGCGGTTCTTGCGCGGTATACCGGAAAAAAGGAGTTTCTTGCGGAAAACGGGGGAAACGGAGAATCTATCAGCCGGCACGGACGAAATGGCAACGATGTCGTCGTTGATTTGCCGCTTGGGTCTATCGTCACCAATCTCGAAACAGGAAAGTCGATCGAGCTCCTTAGCGAAGGAGAAACCCATGTCATCCTCGAAGGAGGTCGCGGGGGATTAGGAAATGAATATTTTAAAAGCTCCACGAACCGCTCACCAACTGAATCTACTGAAGGCCGTCCTGGCAAAGAGGGTAATTTCAAGGTTGAGCTTCAGCTCATTGCGGATGCGGGTTTTATCGGACTCCCTAATGCAGGCAAGTCGACCCTTCTCAACTCACTTACCAACGCGAAAGCAAAAGTGGGTAACTACGCCTTCACTACACTGGAGCCAAATCTTGGGGTTATGTACGGCTATGTTCTGGCAGATATCCCCGGACTCATCGAGGGAGCATCGGAAGGCAAAGGGCTTGGGCACAAATTTTTGCGCCACATTCGTCGTACTAAAGCCCTGATTCACTGTGTCGCGGTTGATTCTCCTGATCCGGTCGCTGATTATCGAATTGTTCGAGAAGAGCTCAAAGCATTTGATGAGATTCTTCTTACAAAACCGGAAATGATCGTGCTTACAAAGACTGATACCACTGATGCCGCACAACTTACCGAAGTCTCCGAGCGTCTCCTCAGCGAAAATTCGCTCGTAGTTGCGGTCTCCATTTTAGATGATGAAAGTCTCAAAGCTCTCCAAGACAAGCTCACCTCCTTTTTGAGTGGAATTTCTTAATCTGTTAGTATTTGCCCATGTCCTCCTCTAGTCCTTATCGCCCCACGGTGGGCCTCGAAGTCCACGCAGAGCTGAAAACTCTCACCAAGATGTTTTGCCGTTGCCTCAATGACCCCGATGAAAAGGAGGCCAATGTGAACATTTGCCCTGTGTGCATGGCGCATCCGGGGAGCCTTCCCGTTATTAACAAAGAGGCGGTGAGGCATATTCTCAGAATGGGGACCTCAGTAGGAGGCACCCTTGCCGATTTTACTGAATTTGACCGTAAAAATTATTTTTATCCGGATATCCCAAAGGGGTACCAAATCAGCCAGTATCAGTACCCGCTCATCAAAGGAGGGACTCTTAAAGGAGTGGAGATCACTCGGGTACACCTTGAAGAGGACACGGCTCGCTCATACCACAAAGAAGACTATAGTCTCATTGATTTCAATCGTGCTGGTGTCCCCCTTATGGAGTTAGTTACTGAACCAGTTATTCATAGCGCCAAGGAGGCTGGCGATTTTGCCCGAGAGCTTCAGATACTCTTACGAACCCTTCGCGCAGGTGAGGCAAACATGGAGAAGGGGCAAATGCGGATTGAGGCTAATATCTCGGTAGGGAAGGAGGGGAAGCGCGGAACTAAGGTAGAAGTAAAAAATCTTAACTCATTTCGTTCTGTCGAGCGTGCAATTGAATACGAAGTAAATCGACAAATTGAACTTCTCGAGAAGGGAGAGAAGGTGGTACAGGAAACAAGAGGATGGGACGAGGTAGGACAAAAAACGTTCTCACAGCGTCTCAAAGAGGAATCACATGACTATCGATACTTTCCGGATCCGGATCTTCCAAAGTTGCACTTGAGTGAAATTCCTGACATGAGAGAGGAAGTTTTAAAGAGCGAATTGCCTGAGCTACCTTGGTTGCGTCGCGAGCGACTCGCTAAGCTGGGCTTCTCGGCTGAGTCTGTTGAAGTTTTTCTCACCGACACGGAAGGACTTTTCAGTTTGCCAGAGAAAACTTTAGAGCTTGTAAAAGACGAGAAAGAGAGAGAGGTAGTGATAAATCTTAGCATCACTAATCTTTTTGCCCATATCAAACAGGATGGGGGAGCTAAAATAAAAAATATACTTCCTGGAGCGTTTGCAAAATTGGCTGTACTTCGAGTTTCCGGTTTACTCAGCTCGTCGGCTGCAGTAGCGGTATTTGAGTCAATGTACGAGAAGGGAGGGGACCCCGAGTCACTCGCTAGAGAGAAAGGGTTGATTCAACAGAGCGATAGTAAGGCGCTTGAGTCGATTGCCGATGCAGTTATTTCCAAAAATCCAACTGTCGCCGCCGAATATCGTGGAGGCAAACTAGCATCACTTCAGTTCCTTGTAGGACAAGGGATGCGGGAAAGCAAGGGTTCTGCAAACCCCGGGGTCCTTCGGAGGATCCTCGAGGAAAAACTTAAATAGCCGCAAAGAGCCCTCCGGGGCTCTTTTTGCTAGGGAAGCTCCTCTGTATCCACATGATAAGAGAGGAAATTCTCTCGGAGCCGAGATAAAAACGTTATACTGAAAGGGTGGACACAGCGCTCATCATTGATGGAAAGAAATATGTACCTGCACGTGAGGCGGCAGAGTTGATTGGATATGAGCCGGACTACATTGGTCAGCTCGTTCGAGGTGGTAAGGTATCTGGAAAACTTGTCGGGAGAGCGTGGTATATAGATCTTGATGAAATAAGACTCTATGCGCAAAACCGTACTCGCGAAAAAAGAGGACGCAAAAAAACAGGCGTTCTCGGGATTCAGTTGAAAAAGCGAGCCGCTCGAAAGAGCGGCAAGAGTGAAAAGGGGCATGAAAAAGAGTCTGTACTTTTGCCAGGGGCAGAAGAGGATCCGCTGGTTAGGACCTTTTGGCCTAGCTTCAGTGCACCCCTTGTGGCCTCTGTGGCACCCAAACTCCAAAGTGTGGTGGTTCAAAAAAGTGAGCTAGCCACCCCTTTAATTTCTAACGAGGAACCTAAAGTGGTGCCGGTTCTGCCCAAGATAAAAGATGAACAATTTAAAGCTGAAATTGCGGAAGAGACCCGAGAAATCATTTCTCCAGAGCAATCAAAAGCGGTAAGGGCTGAACCTCCAACTCCACCAAAGGAATCGCAAGGAACGTCTGTTCCGATTACCTACCATCCTGATTCGTCCGCCTTGATGCCCCTTCTTGTCCGAAAGCCAACGGTTACAAGGGTTGTAAGGAGGGAGACTATTACACCTCAAAATGTAGCGCCCAAGATGGCGCCCGTAGTTACCACCGCAAGGGCACAGGAGATACTTCAGCCGAGAAATATCGGCATGTTTGGGGCAATTGGAAAGTTGATCGGTGCGGGGTTTGCCATTTCAGCCATTGTTTTCGGCCTCATCAGTGTTTCTGTTGTCAGTAACTATGAGATTCAAAGCGCCGGTGAAGGGGTTTTCTCGGCAGCCTCAAACCTTTCACTTCAACCCGTTGCCCAATACATCGAAGGGCTACAACATTTAGCCCTAAATACGGCATATTTTATTGATACTCTGGCCTACGGTTTCCTGCGCATATCGGGCCTCTAAAAATACCCCCATTGAGGGGGTTTTTTCTCGGCAGTTTCAAGCAAAAGTGATGTTGAGTCTGGTCGGTGAAGTTACCCGAACTAGCTAGGTTTTCCGTTATCCCCATCTATTTAAAAATTTGGTGCCATTTTAGGTGGCCTTCATTCAAAAAATCGCGTAATATTTAGGTACTTCGGGTGGGCGACCTAATGAGTCACCTACTCATACTCAACAAAAAAAGATTTCTCTCTTCCAAAGCTGCGGGAGAGGCTGTTGGGTATACCAACGATTACGTTGCCCGCCTGTGTCGCCAGGGAAAAGTTTTCGGAAAGCGTGTCGGCAGAACCTGGTACGTTGAGGAAAGTTCATTTTTGGAATTCGCCCGCCAAGCGAAGGAGGAAAACGCACGACGCCGCGAAAAGACCCGTACTGATCGCCGGGGAGAATACGTCGGAGCAAATTTGGCACGAATTTCTGAAACAGCGGCCACTAATAGTGAGATCGCACTCGGGCTCGAAGAAACACGCCACCCATCCTTTTTCCTTGGTCTATCGCGCCAGGGTCTCGTATCGGCTGCTCTGTTCCTCATAGTAGCGAGCGGGGTCACGGGAGCGGCTGCTGCTGTTCGTACTTTAGCCGCACATGTCGGGCATCGTCCTTCTGAAGCCATAAGCACAAATATTCTCCAGGAGTCTCTGTTTGGCTATTCTGTTCTTGCAGAGAAAAGCGCGAATGTGGTCTACAGCGTATATCGAGGAGGGGAGATATTTGCACAGTCGCTTCCACACTTTCAAGCAGCGCGAGCGGAGTTGAGTTTTCCAAACGTGCGTGAAGTTATTGGATCCCTGGAATCCGTTGGCGCGTTTTGGGCAAATTCATATGTTTCTCTTGTTACCCAATTTGGTTCTACGGCCTTATATATCTCGACGTCACTTGAGCACCTTTCAAGTACGTTTGGAAATTTTGCTGGTACGGAGCTAGTGCATCTACCAGAGCACCTTACAAAAGTTGGAACGACGATTGCGAAGTATGTTGCTCCTGTTAAATCAGTCAATGAGGCGGCACGTTTAGCTTTGAAGTCGAACGAGAACATAAGTTATGCTACACATTTACAGCTCATCACTCGAAGCGAAGTTGATTCATTTCTTGCCCCACAACTTGGAAGCCGAGCCCTTGCTTCTCTCACCGTCATTTTTTCAAAAGCGCGAACCCAAACAGCTCTTTCCCTTACTGATAACCCTCTTGTTTCAACGGTACGCGCTCTCTACGGCTTCTGGCACAAGAAACCCTCGTCTCCTTCGTCTATTGCGGTATCGAATTCAACGACGACACAGACCTTTCAGCCAACAATAGTGGAACAAAAAACGGTCTATGTTCCGATCGAAACCCGCACGGTCGAACACACCACCCTCCGCATCGTCCCAGGACCTGCGGGAGTCTCCGAGGCAGATCTCAATACCCGCCTGGAGCAGCTCGACAACAAGCTCTCCGGAAAGATATACGCCATCTCGGCCTTCTCCGG